>Ga0207886_10019_pt1 | contig 616213 bp, 681 predicted proteins | sample LinPmetageLP35_FD_184048 | JGI IMG/M metagenome (GOLD analysis project Ga0207886, IMG submission 184048) | Marine viral communities from the Pacific Ocean - LP-35 (SPAdes) | ecosystem: Environmental > Aquatic > Marine > Oceanic | place: Pacific Ocean | collected 2009-08-31 | reverse complement strand
GGGGGGGGGGGGGGGGGGGGGGCGATTAGTAGTGTCATCTACCGGAAGCAAGCTTGCTGGGTAGCTTTTGTTCCTGTTGTTTTTCTTCTTGGAGACTGGTGGCTCGCTAGTTAGCTAGTGCACGCTGTCTACGACGCTCGCGAATGGCTTCCATGGTGTGAACTTGGAAGATTGCTCTGGAAATCAGATGAGTGGCAGTGGCAATGGCTGCTTGAGATGTCTTGATGGTGATGGTGATGGTGAAGAAAAATCTCAGGGATAACAACTTGATGATGGCAGTCATCCCTCGGGAAGAAAGATGTGGTGGTCGCGACCGTGAAAGGTCTGCTAGGGAAGGCGCAATGGTACTCCAGAGGCCGAGCATTATTGCCTTAGCGAACGGAGCATTTATTCAAGATATGACACATTTGGATCAAAGTTAACTCACGACAGTATAAGAGGCAGATATGGTTTGCAGCATTGAAGATTTATTCATTGCTACGGGATCTTGCGCTGTCTCCGAAACCTTGGATATGACGAGGTGGAAATTTCGATAACAGAAAGAGCAAAATACGGAGGTCTGTGATTGAGGATGTAGAGAGATATTTCGGGGCATGTGGGAGAAAGTGAGGGGTGTTTGAGGGTAGATGGTTCATAGATACAGAGTGTGACGTAAATATAAATGATAGAAGAGGGTAGCGATGCAGCTAAAACTTGGTGTCCGAGCTCAAAGAGGTTTGAATATCTGCCCAGCAGTCAACTTTGAGACAAGGCGTTGGTAGACGGTTGGTCGACGGTTGACAGCGAAGAAGGACTCAATCTCGGCTTGCATTCGATCGGGAATGACTTGTGGATGTGTCGGCTCTCGAAGCTTTTCGACCCTGTTGGCCAAGATGAGGTCGATTGATCGCCTCTTTTGGAGTCTTGAAACCTTGCCAGCGATGCTTGCAGCTTCAATGTAGAGTGAGGTTAACTGGTGTGCCCAGTTTGAGGTGCGAAGTCGGATGGAATTTGGGTAGGCTGTACCCTGAAAGAGAACGACCGTGTCCGGCTTGACAACCCCCGACCTCCCTCCACCAGCTAAACCTTTGAGACAGGCCTCGTCCCAAGTGTGCATGTCGGTTCGGCAACGATGGACTATCTTGGTGACGATGTTCTCACAGGCAGATTTGCCTCCAATATCATGCACAAGCTGAGGCCAATAGCGGTTGATCCATTCTGTGATTCCTGTTTGAAAATTTAGGTGAGATACGAGAGCCAATGCTTGGATAAGGCGCATCGCTTTTTGTTGACTACCGCTGTGACTCAGGATTCGCTTAGTACGGCCAGTTTGGCGTGGTGGCTTCGCCCTGGCTGGTTCCTCGCTTCCAAGGAGGTACTTTTGAGCCTACCCAGACCAGTATTTGACCCCGTCGGGGGTGTCTATGATGAGTTGAAGGGTGGTAAGAGACCAGGTGGTGGTATGTGGTTCGGGAGGGGGGGGATGAATGGTTTTTGGGATGAGCAGCCTCGTGCTTCAGGGGGTCTATGAGGATCGTGGTTGCATTTGGAGTCCTTCGTTTCAACACGTCCGGAACTAGGTTTCTCGGGGTGCTACGACTTGTCCAGTTCGTTCTCAGCACTTTCAGGCTCACAAGCAAGAATGGGATCCATGGTGCTCCGCGATTTTGCTTTGGAAGGTATGCCAGACTCCTGGCAGGCGAATGATTAGCTTCACCATAATCGTCAATCTGGGACCTAGCAAACTGTTCAACTTACAATTTCTAAGAATAGGAAGGCTTTGTTGAAGATGAATCTTGAGTATCGGTGATGTCGACACGAGAGTAGTTGAAGACTTGGTGAGGGGAGTTTCTGTTTTTGCCTGGTATGCTTTGCGCTGGACAATTCGATGTCTGGTGAGGTGCATCAGGTGAGGGTAAGAGGCAGGCGGTGAAACCTAATGCCGAGGAAGTTATAATGACCTGGAAGTATATAAGATTCAGTTTGCAAGAAGGTTGTTGTAGAACGAAGAAATTGGCAGGAGCTCGAGGTGGTTGAGAGGATTGTGTTTGAGAGACTCGGAGATTGCGAAACGTCACAAGTCGGAGGTGGCAGAAAATAAGAAAAGAAGTGGCTGGGGAAAATTGGGTTTGTCGGGAGCGAGGTGAATTCAACAATTCCTTTACCAAGGAGAGACTTGTCAGAGATCAGAGAGAGGAGGTTTGGTCATTGAATCTTGCTAAGTGTTTCAATCAAGTCCATGACATGTTCCAGCAATGTGACGGGGAGATTTCAGGACATTGGTGAACTTGGTTCAATTCGACTTCGACAGGTATAAAGAGACCCGTCTTGTGGCTATTCATATCAGAAATACTTTGAGCTGTGAGGAGTTGTTTCGTATCATGTGGTGTTTAAAAGGTGAGCCGCTGATGGAAGAGGCTTGGCTTATCACCCAGTTTAACGAATTCTCTGACATCATTCTCTAACAGCCGGAACAAAGATGGACGAAACGTGACTGTAAATGGCTTCTATTTCCGACAAGTCGTTTGGATCTGGTACAATGTCTGTCCAGGAATACAGTTTCTATTTTTGCATCGATTCTGATGCGCAAGTTTCAAACTGGCATCAAGTGCAGCTTGGTAGCTGAAGTTGAGAACCTGATAATGCTGCTTGCTTGCAGAAATTGTGTGGTTGAAAAAGTCCTGAAGGACCATTTGCAAAATCAGATCATGCACTGGAGAGGAGGCGAGACCATCAAAGAAGATTCGCTCGACGAAGGCGTTAATGAAAAGGGTTGCGGAGTGGGAACGGCTGTGGACGGAGGAGTGGCTCACACGCGATATTTGCGAGTGCACCTGTTCCTTGAGTCCGACAGTAATTGAGAAGACCAACAAGTGCTCTTGCAACTGTGATCGAAGGTCCACTTGGAAACGGATCAACGACAACGTGGACCTTTCCAGTCATGATCATCTGGATATGTTGCCGGAAGTTTACCCGACTATGGGGACTCATTCAAACGGTCCGACATCCACGGTGCGGAGGAGGCTTTGATACTGCGGACTGATTTCGAGAATTCCACGGGCAACGCGGATCAGAGGGGCCCCAGGATTAGGACCCGCCTGAACGTCGATTGGAGGGGTATCCAGCAGACGGTGAGCCCCTAGATACTCTTGAGTGATGAGTGACAGTTAGACATACGCGACAAATTTCCTGGAGTTTAGATCAAAAGCCATGTCGTAGGATTGGACTTTACGTAAGACGTAAAGTGATGAAAAAGGATTTGTGGATGTATGGGAGATTAGAGTGACGTAGAAGGAAGACAATTGATGGATTTGGACACTTGGTGGATGTGAATACAGAGTTGGGTGTGCTGCAAACTTGGCGTTCGATGAAAAATGATGATTGATGGAGGTAGCAGGAAGAAGTTTGGGCACGGCTGGCATTTATGGGAAATGTTCAAGGTGGGTGTTGGGATGATGACATGTTCACGAGGAGAGCGGAGGTTTCACGAACGGAAAGAAGCGAAATGATTCACCACAGGATTCCATAATCTCTGCCATTTGGTGAAGTACACCATACAAATCAATGCTGTATTGATCCGATATCAGTTGAGGTGAGATCATCCTGGAAGACGTCCAAGTAAAATCGACGGGTGGTTTCAAACAATAAATGGTGATTCGTCGTAGGGGTCGCGAAATAGCGTCCGATCCTGACCTCTAGGCTCGCCGGCTGCAAGGACAGGGGACATCATAACTGACAAGCCGGCCTCCAGATTGGGTTGGGCGGTCATAATCTGTTGGAAGGCCAAGGGTAGGACTGGCCAGCTTTGACACAGCGGGACGATCTGATAATGTAGGTTATGATTTAAGCCCGGAGGACTGGCATGACGTTCATGTCATGGCAAGGGAAGCTGATGCGACCGACACTGAAGGTAGTTTGAACAATATTCAGTGAAATGCTGTTGCGACATGCAGGCGATGCATCTTCCGAGGTATGCATCGCAAGTAGCGAGCGCGAGGTCCTCAATTCTATGTGTTCGTGAGAACACGAGGACATCCAAGGCGTCGTATAGTGCAAGCAGAGCAGGGCCTCCCTGGTTCGAGACATCTGGCCTGGGCCCGGCAACTGGATATAGGAGAGTACAGCTACTGAAGGTGAGTTTCCAATATGAAGCAGGCCCTGTGACGGGATCGTCACCAGTTCCTGCGAGAGACTCGGTGCCAGATGAAGAAGAGCCCCGGGAAATTGTAATGACGAAGCTGAAATGATAGCTCTTCCACGGCGTTTTGACACGGCAGGGGTAACCCTTGGCTGCCATTTTGGAGATTCCGATGTATGAGGGATGATTGCAGACAAAAGTTTCGATAGCATTTTGAGATATGAATGAGTTCTGACTTAGACCCATCGGACAAGTTGTGCTTTCTTCATCCTAAAACCACCTTCTTCCACTGTCGAGTCTTGATATTGCCCCATGCCTTTCTGTCAAAGTACGCCAAACCAATTCTATACGCAATTCCATGGTTCCATTGCACTATCAGGCATGTCACCGATGACGGTTTCAGCCAAGAGATGACCACAAAGTCTAAGACCGCCACATTGTACCTCTCCATATCCCCAATTGTGTGAGGTCTTCCTTCCGGGAGATCCGCCATAACATCACTTTCCTGAAACAGTACCGTCGAGGATGAGTCGAGCAATAGACTGTAATCTTCGGGTTTGAATGCCAGAATTGAATATAGATGCTGAGATGACCATCCATATTGCGACTCCACGAACTCGTTTTGTCGTACATAAAGCTCAGCAGTAGTACTCCAGAAATATAGATGTCCCGTATTCACCAATCCCGGATCATCGATATCTTGAACTTCTCGAGGATGCGTCGTCAGTTCGTCTTCTGCGTATGTAGATTCAGACAGGTTCACATTTGAGTCCACATGAGCTTCTGTGATCCTCTGCATGCGTCCATTTGTGTCGCAGACATATATGGTTACTGGGATATTCCTCGGTCTGCTCTCTTCTGCACTATCGCTCAACCAGCTAATCCAAGGGTGGCCAAGACTGCCATGCCAAGCAGCCCAACTCCAGCTTGGAAACCTCACAGGGGAAAGTTGTGGGCCATCATGGAGATAAGAAGCATGATTTGGTGAGCCACCACCTCGTATCCACCAGCAAAGTGACTCGTTGAAACGGGAGGTGGGTAGACCCCAGTGATACTGTTCGCCATCAACGGCCGACAGGGCTTGGCAAAGTCCAGAAAAGGCATTCAGTATATCTGCCTTGTAACTGAGCTTACGCTCTTGATATGCATTCACGAACTGTCGGTACAGGTCGCTGCAGTTCACGGGTTGCCTGTCACTGAATTGTATGCTGTTCGATTTCTCCTCATCATCTCCCAGTTCGGAAAAGCTTCCTCTCTCCGGGCCTACATTGAGAGGCTGGTGCTGGAAGTCTACCGAGTAGACATCTTCCAGAACAATCTCCTCCAGCCAAGTGGCATTCCAGCAGCTCCAGTAGACCTGTTGCTGAGTAAAGATTAGGAGCTTCTTCGACAAGAGTTTCTCTTGCAAAGTCCATGCTCTGGTTATCCAGTCGGAAGAATTGAGCCCACTGTAGTAATCATCACCAGTCACAACTTCGAGCAAAGTTTTGCTTTCTAGTGTCAAGACCTGCTGACTGATATGCCTAGAAGAGGCTCCAACTCCAGGCAGGCCCGACTCGGCATTTCCCCCGGATCCACCCACAATCGTGAAGGCAGCCAGAGCATATACGAGTCCCATCTGGGCCAACTGAGCTTTCTGAGATACGGGGTCATCTTGTATGATACACAAGGCATCCACCCACAGGTACCTCTCCTCAATGCCTTTCACGACTTCCATTGCATCTTTGATTGTTGCTGGTACTGGCAGACTCGACAGGGCTCCTATAGTCCGAAGCTGGCGGGAATTCTGCCGTAGGTGCTTGAGCACAGGCACTGTACCCCAGCAGTAGCTGAGGGTCACATATCGACACGGAGTCGGTGCATCTACTATGCACATTTCTGTAACATCTATCACCATGAGAGACTTCAGCGACTGTGAAAAGCTGGCCGGAAATATGGACGATTCGCAGGCGTGCTTCCTACTACAAATACAGAATATATCAGAACTATTACTTTCGGTGGGAGATGGACACAATGAAATCACCGGAGTACCTACTGGCCATCGTTGTGTCGGGTCTCGCACAGCTGGACCCATTTCGATACGAGGTGCAGATTAACCTTAGGTCCAACAAGCCGTCCACTCAGCCTGGTGCTCGTAGCATATAGGGTCTCAGATGTTTCATCGTCAGCCAGTGGAATGTCCGTACAGCATTCCTGTAGTTCCAATATATTACGCGACTTCTTTCTGGAACTCTCAATCTGATATGCATCAACAGGCCCAAAGAATGGAGCCACTGGCGGGGTTGCCAAGACATACAATCGAACCGTCTGGTGCCCTGCTCCGTTTTCGTCGAAGCTGTCACAGAATCTGGCTGTGTATAATTCAATTTGCTCGTCGTCTTCGACGGCGCATTTCGCCATGTGGTTCGTGATCATGGAGCAGAGGACACATGTGTCTTTCCGACTGGCAATGTCTTGCGGGCGGTACACCTCATATCGGGGCAGTGCGTCTCTAAGTTGATGCCCAATTGAGATATCTCCCCGAACTTCCGTAAGCTTGGATTCATGACCGCTGTCATCGTCTGTGTTCTGTTCGGGTCCGGTGAGATCTCGGTATCGATAGGGAGAATAATCCAGAGTGGAGCATTGCTCACACAACAAATTTTCCGTGCGGGGCTTTGACATGTCGCACCTAAGAACAGAACTTATCAGATAATTAAGACGCCGTAAGATCGTATAAGCTGGGCCATAACGTCCTCGGGTTTTGCAATAGGTCGGTGATTTGAGCCGAGCTCTGAACTTGAAGTGAGTTGACAGCTGCAGCCTAAGCGAAGTAGGCTAATCTACATTGGTATGGGTCCTGTAGGCTGGTCAGTAATGTGGGCATGCATCCAATTTTTCACAATTAGCTAATGGTAATGTGTCAAAAAGTCAAAAAACTCTCGATTCGGTATTTGCGGCTGGGGGATTACGCATGGTCTTGGCGAGTATTTATTTCTTGGGGGTCGTGATGAACCTGCGGGATTTGCAATTAGGTCAGAATGGTCGGCAACCTCCCGATTGAATGATAGTTAGCAGGTCCAAAGTAATTCATAGCATAGCGTGTGTCTACAGGGTTTTGAGGTAGATACTGGAAAAAATGGTAAGAGGAGGAGCAGCCTCGAGGCTAGAAATGCGAGTCGCTCTCTGCAACCGTAGACATCGCCAAATCTGCACCTTTGATAGTGGCGTTTTCTTTCCGTCTCATTCTTGCCCGGATGGACGTCTTGGACCGCTTGTGGATCCTCTTGCTGGAAGCAGGATGTCTGACTATCTTCACCTCCATCGATTTAGGAAATCTAGCGGGATTGGTCTTCGATAGATTGTCTATCTCGCGGTGCAGTCTCATCTTTGATGCAATGAGTGATTCGGCGATGGATTGCGGACTTGGGTGGCGACTGCTTCCAGTATCCAGGTCGTCAACTTTGTTGCCCATTTGGACTTTTCGAGCTCCATAGAGGCTGCGAAGGAAAAGTCGAGAACAAAGCTGATGTGACTTTGTTTAATCTGGCCGGCGATTGTCGAGGACCAGTCAAATTCATCCAAGAGCTGTCTGATATTTTTGCTGATTTGGGTGCAGATTTCGTTGATAGTGGCATGAAAAAGCTCTCGGGCTTCGGTCGTGGTTCCAAAGTCAGCAATCAGCTCTGGGTAGTTCCTCTTGATCCAGAAGACCGAGCACCGCGAGTCAGAGAAGTAACATACTCGAATGACAGCCAAGAGGAGCTGTCTCGCCTTCTGTGCTCCGGTCTTGCTTGCGGAACTGTCTGGTACCCTGGGAACGTTTGGATTCCTCTCTCTTCTCCAACTTCCCTTCAGCCACCAGATAAGTGGCGGCATTGCCAACACAATACTGGCGTCCCTGCCTGGCGTCTTTGGAAAGACGGAGGCTTTATAGGGACCAGGACACAGTTTTTGATGGTAGGGGCAAGGGAGAGAGAGAAATGAACTGTGATAGGAGTGCTTCGCTCCGAGATGTGGTTTGTTCGTCTTGTATGAGATGAAGAGTTCCAAGAACACAGAGCTTGGCCTCTGGCTCGACGATCTGGGATTTGATATGATGGCTGGTATAGGAAGGAAGTCCATGATAATAAGTTACAAGAGCGTTTGTTAATCCTTTTTGCCAAGAAGCATCTGAGTTAGACGCTTCCGGGAGGTTTGCTGTCGAAGTGAATTCACACTTGCTGTAATCAATATGACTGGAAATGAGGCTGCGGGAGTTGAATGTGAGATACGAACCTGATTATTCAGTTTGAGACCTGAACCCTTTGGATGATGGCCTTGAAAGGTGAATTTTGATTTCTGACTCGTGTCTGAATCCTTTTGTCGCCTTGTGAGTAATTGCTGTGTTCAAGGATTGGCGATTAGTGATGTGTTTTGGACTGGTGCAGAGAAATGGCATGAATTTAGGAAGACTTGTCCTTGGAAAGAGGGAGGTTTGAGACTAAAGGTGTTTATATAAAAGGAGAGATACTTGAGTCCTAGCAGAGCGAAGGTCCGAGTTTGACAGAGTTTGTGAATACAGATGCTGCAGGGTGAGAATCAAAGCGGCCCATTGATTGTGTCAGCTCGCTTCAGTGCATAGCTATCCGGCTTCTGTGTTCATCTTATGGGCCATTCATCATTCCATATAAGTCTAAAGTGCTGGATTTTATCGAGCACATTTATTCAGTGCGTGCGATCTTGGGCTACGACTCCTCACAACTCGTCCCGGTCTCTGTCGCCCCTACATTTCAATTGAGATAGGTTCTGCATTCTTATTACTGTACGGTCCTTCGACTTCTCAAGTATTATTCCCAGTATCTAGTCTCTTCTTCAGACTCTAGTCTTTGAACTGATTATACTTATCAGTTTCGAATTATCCCTCACTTTTTCATCGCTCGTGTTCTCTACACACTCCAAGTGTTGAGTGATGAACTTGTGATTACGATTGTGAGTCGTGGCCTTGGATATCCTTGCGATCAATGATGCCATAGATAATTCTATGTTGAGCTTGACCATGTAGGCAATAGGGTGGAACTGGACGTAGATCGTCTGACGAAGGAACGACTCCAGAATAATGAGCATGAGCTGGATCTCGTTAGAAGTGTACTTCCAGTATCTTTCTTGGCTGTAATCTGCTTACATCCATAGAAATTGAAAGGACCATCAACCTGGCGTTGAAGCAAACCAGTGGGGCATATTTCGTAAGCCGTGATAATCGACTAGTCGTCGCTGTACCGTTCGTAGAAAATAATAATTCAACCCTGCATCAACTACAAGGACGAGACATTTCGATGTGCGATTCCAATATCTGTTCATAATAACAAGTCTTGTGGATCAGTGCATGTGAGAAAGAGCCGGGAGATAGTGGCCTTACATTGGCAATGGAGGTGGGCTCAGATGTGCACGTATCCATATGATGAAGACTGATATATTGATCAACGTTCTAGGAGTCATTAGTTAATGGCATCCATGGGTCATATGGTTCTTTGATTGCATGAATATCGCTATCCCGTACTTTCAAATCGTCAGTAACGCTCCTTCTGAAGCCAGCTAGACTAAATCTAACTTGTCGCAGAAACCTGCGGTTATCGGCAACAACGTTGATCCGATTGATGACGATTTGTAGCAGAAGTTGAACTTCGAACACCCAAAAGAACAGAATGACGAATAACGCGGGAATACTGGAAAATTGGTCATACAACATTCCAACTTATCCAGAACGGGCTGAGACGTACCCCAACTTGATAGTGCCATTGAGAAATAGCCACCCTATCACAGCAATAGCGAGGTTGGAGATGATCTCTCCCCACACCATGTACATGTACCCGCTTCAAAGAGGCGATTGAATGCGTCGGGTCTGTTTGATCGCATTCCAGACGCACAGAAACCCGAAACCCAGCGTAAAGCCTGCCGCTGCTGAAGCGAGTTGAAATTCGGCGACGTTGTGTCCATGTTTTCAGCCCGTGTTTGTCCAGCGCTGGAATTGACAGATCTTGAAGGCCAGACTGCCATCCGATGCAACGAGTTCTGTGAGATCAACTTGAAAGCTATATATGCACCGCTGCTCAAAGTCTTGGTGAAACAATCTAGCTATCCGAGTAATGCCTTTACTTTGGGTTTGCGCAATGGTTGTCTGTGCACGGTTCCCTCTTGGTCATCGACAGAACGGTCCCGTCGTTTCCACCTGGGAGTTCCCTTAGAGCGAGCAACTTTAAATTCAAAGTTTGTGCCTAATCTTGGCTGTTATTACTAGTCGTCAATCTGACACAGAGTTATTGTTCCCACTGGTTAAATATTGGTGATCTTTCTTTCACTTAGGGACTTGATGTCGAAGAGCCACTAGCCGGCGCGGAGCTGCCCCTAGCAATTGTCGACACAACGAGTCTTGTGAGCTCGATCCAGATAGATCAGCAAGGCATGATGGCCCACGGGAAAGATCGTCTTGTTTTTAAGTTTACAGTTCAAGTTCACACGCGGCCAGGGTCTGCAAGCCGCAAGAAATTCGGGGGAACAACTCAAGTCGCATTGAATCTGGTCCCAAGCGGCTCTGTGTGGTGTGCAATCACTTGCAACGCATTATTAATAACCTACTTTTCGATCATGGGCACGGACAAGAACTATATCAAAACCATTTGACAGAAAGGCTTGAGTTGATTCGTCCCTAGATGAGAAATCAGCATATCGATCTAAATGCTGAACGTACATAAATACAATCAGTAGCGAGCTTGAGAAGAGATACTCGCTTGATGCTCCGTTGTGGTCCCCTTCTCATCTCCAGAGGAGGCAATGCCGGCATTGGCGCCAGAGAGAATGGGGATGGCAATTATAAAGATTGTACGGGCCATCTACCGATTTGAACATTACCTGTTCCACGAATTGGATAAAGGGTACCCAGTTGCCCAGTCCGGGGGTTGAATCCCTCGATGCGGACGCAAACATCAGTATCAATCAGAACTAGTTCGCACCGGTCGGTATGCAGCAACATCCAAACTTCTTGGAACGTGACTCACCTGTTTCGATCCCAGTTTGACATACTTTGGGTAAGTTATTATGCCATAGAACTATTCCCCACTCTCATCGTCGAAGATGAACCTAAAACCCCATGCTGCGGGTGCTATGTACGTGTATCCGCTTGCTGATTATCAACATGCCGAGATGTTTACCGAAAGCAACCAGGCACCGTCTCTCGGCAGCTCGGCGAGGTCTAGTGTCCGTTACTGGGAAGTCAAGGAGACCTGCGGGCCGTTCCATCAGTCTTGGAAATGCTTGTGGTGAGAACTTGGTATATCGGTGGATTGATGGTTGTCACTTGTTGTAATCTGTCGATCGCCTCCAGTACGGCGAAGAAGAAGAGGAGAGTTATCCCAGGATCTACAGAGCCACAATGGATAGCGACAAGTATATCATTCAATCATCACGCCATCTTGGATTAGCTATTCAGATGATCAGTCTTGGGGGCTTTTTTGCGGCGCACGTGAGAATTTCCCTCCCCCCAAAAATGATGCTTGCAATCGTGAATCATCTATTGTGTATATACAGAACGCATCATCTTACATATCTATGTACATTACTATCATTACTCCTTCCCCCATTGTACGACCACGGAGTCTATGACTTCCAACAATATTGGTCAAAACACGCGGTACAAGCACTCGGCAATGTCGATGAAGTGTCCGACATTATAGCACATCCTAAACATGTCGCCCAGGCTTTGCTGTTATTCTGGCTCATCACAGCTGCGCCATTGGTAATCACCTGCTGGCTCGCTGCAGCATCATACTGCATCCGACTGGTATCCACGTTACCCCCAGCAGCGGTAGCGCTGTAGTTTGGCATCCAAACGACAGTCGCTTTGGACTTGTCTCCACAACCGAAGAAGATTGGGCCGGATGTCTTGTTCGCTGCAAGGAGAACAGATGCTTCAGGTACAAATGGCATCTTGGTGAGACCAGCCGCTTGGGCAGCGAGGTAGGTTGCGTGCATCTCTTTGCCCGATGGATAGTTGTTGTTGCCATCTGTGTTGTCGCTGACGATGATGACGCTGATATTTCGCTGAGGGAGAAGCATCGGAAAGATAGGGTTGATCTGTCCGGATTCGCCTCCGTCTACCATGGACAGTGTAGCTTGAGACTTAACGAGAGGTGCGGATGAGAGATTGTAAAATGGGTTGGGCCACGCGGCGAAGAGATCCGAGACTTGTGTGAACTGAATGGCTGGGATGACACCTGGGAGAGCTCCGACTGCTGCGTTTGTTGCTGCCGCAGTGTCAGATACGTTGACGCTCTCTGTCAGTTGACAGAAATTGGCGATGAGAGGTTCTGAAACGTTGAACCCAATTCCGGGGTCCTGGAAAAGAGACGACGATGTTCCGGCAATGAATCCGAGATTCTCATATGCGGTTGTGCAGCTGCCGGTTGGCTTGCCCCCGCTGAGTGAAGTACCGAGATACTTGGTGGGAGTGAAAGAAGCGATTCTGCTGTCCCATGATCCCGTTTCAAATGGAGTGAATTCCCAGAATGGCGCGTCCGAAGGTGGTAAGCAGGATGTACCACTCAAATCGACATGTTGAGCCAATATGATGGGGTAAGGGACCGAGAAGGATTTGAAATTCGACTTGGTAGTTACTTGTGAAAGCAAGTTGTCTACCCCACCATTCGCACCTGGTAAGATGACATACGAAATGAGCCGTGACCATGCATCTGCAATGGTACCGCGGAATCCTTGTGCTTCTTTTAATAGCAGGTCGTTGTTGATGGTGTTGTAGACAGCAGTTTGGCTTCCGAGAGGGTTGAAAAGTCCGTTGGCGAGGCCAGCCTTCCAGCTGGAATTGAAGAGACTGGTGATCGTAGCATAGTTGTTTGCGATGATGGAAGACAGCAACCAAGATCCTCCCGACAGACCAGAATGGTAGGAGATTGCTTGATATAGACCACTGGTGCTGACGGCTGTATCACGTCCATCGAGAGCCTGCACAGTGCCAGCCCCGGAAAGGGTAGCTCGGAACCCGCCACCACTGCTTGTCAAGGCAATGGTCGGCATTTCCCATTCTAATGCAGTTATGAATGATGGGTTGGTCTTCAAAAGCCAGAATGCTAGTGCAAGGTCTGCCTTTGCCTTCCGTACGACTCGGTAGGTCTCTTCACCATCTGAAAGTCCACTGGCAGTGGATCGCACAAGAGGCGTTGTTGGACAGGATGTCGACACAGGTGCATATGTTGAGTTACCGCCTGCAATCAAGGAGGCGACAGCCAGGAGGATGGAGATGGAGTAGCGCATGCTGGGCGAAATTACAATGGTAGCAGAGAAACAGCGAGATGGGTTTGACTGAACTTGAACCGATGAAGAGCAGCTGGTGAGAGGAAGGCGAAGTAAAGTCTGACCTACCTTCCTACTTGTACTAATTGTCCAACCCCAACTTCAATTTCGTTACCTCGGTGAGGGGTTCGTGATAATGCATTCTGGGATTTCTAACGAGGGGTTGAATCTCAATTGAGCTTGACACCTCCCGGAAGTGGCTGTAGCTCCGGAAGCGACTGCCACTATCGCCACTCAACAGCATAAGTGGAGCAATTATTGGATTTTGTAATTGGTGCTTATTGGATTTGATTACATTATGAATGCGATGCCGCAAAGTGGCGAAGCAAATTGTTCGTACGTCACGCAGGTCCCTTTGTGAGTGCGCCCTCTAAAGCTTCTGGACGATCCAGGTGGACAGTGAAGGTATTCATTACCGGTATTCAATGACCGTTCACCTCAGGGAGCATTACTGTCTGTCCTGACTAGGAAGTTATGATTTGGATCAATCTTTGAGAGAAAAATAGTAGGCGTGGAAAAGAGCCTGCCAGCTGAGATGATCATCAATCAGCAAATCCTCCGCAGAGGCGAAGCCCTGAACCCCTGATTCTAGGCATGAGCTTGAACCTTCTAGACGAGTCAAGGACCAGGTTATCAAGCCATACGTTGGGATGAGAGTGGAGATCGTCTAAAAGTCGTGCAATTGCTTTGAGACACTGCAGCCAAGCCTGATGGAGATAAGCGAAGCACAATAGACGTGATTCAGACTCCTTCCTCATTTGGTCATAAACGGGCAGCTCTATATCTCTTGTATTATTACTCGAATAGCCCTTGATCTTGCATGTTAATACTGGAAAGCAGATCAAAGAGATGGTAGATGTGTATCTTCCCCAGTGCAAGCGCTGAGTTTCGTTTGTCGGAAAATGGATAGTTTGGGTTGTCACTGTCAAAGTATAAAATCCCAAACTATGCTGTCCCACTTCGACCAAAGCCATGCCGCTTCAATCACTAATATCCCTGTCACTAGCTAAAGATCGTGAAAAGTCTCGCAGACTCATCCCACCTTCAGCGTATCCGGATGCCGAAACACCGAAAGTGATTCCGCACCCCAGCCGTACCAAACACATCTTCGTAAAATTTACCTTTGCAATACCGTACTTATGGCATCTCCTCACGTTCAGTAGAGGGCTCATTGATATACCCAGTTCTACCAACAATCCGGTGCATCGAAAGATTCTTTCCGCAATCTCAGAATAATCTTGACTCAGGGAGGTGGATCTCATCTCACAAGCGTTGGTACCTGCATCGGATGCATCCGCTTTTCGATGACTTAGTCAAACATTTGGGATGGCGGATTTCACGCGAAGTGGGCCTCAAAGCCCTCATTGCAAGGATTCTTGATTCATGCGCGATAAAGAATCGTCCACTTCCACGTTTCTTGTCTCGGCACCAGCCAAATTCAGAATCTTCCTATCGAAATGCTTGTCTGCAAGCTTGATTTTGTGCCGCACTGCAGCAAAATCGGCCTTCTGGTCCCGAAAGTCTGGCCACGGATGGTTCTAGGCTGGGCACTAGATGTTTTCACCTGCGGCACATATTGGACAGATACCCACCTTCCCCTATCAAAAGGTCCTGCGCTGGTCGTCTCTCGAGGTTGAGCTTCGGGAAAGTATATAGTTTAGTTCACGACACAAAACTTCTCCATTCTGATTTCTGGATCTCCATAACTCTAATACATGGCCCCTCAATTCTCGTCGATCTAGGATCCAATGTCGACCATTTCTGAGGTGTGATCATCCTTATCCTTCATCGTGAACTAGTACCGAAGACAAGAATGGGTTACACAAGCCAGGGCAATGGCCCAGCCTTGTTGACCGCGAGCATTGTTGCTCTGGTCTTGACCTGGGTATTCTTCGCTGTGCGGATGTATACCAGGTTATACATGACCAAGATATGGAAGATTGAAGATTGGTGTTTTGTTGGGAGTCAGGTAAGTCGCTGGAGTGAGGAGTCGTTGTCGATTAGTGCCGGATGGACAGAAGGAAGAAGCAAAGAGATGCTGACCAGGAGGCTTACTCAGGTCTCCTTCACAGTCTATGTGATCGTTGCTCTGCAATCAATTCTCCATGGGAATGGGCAACGGAATGAGGACATCGCGCAGGGCGATCTCCCAATCGCCATGCATGTACGAGAAATCCCGATTACCCCTCCCTTTCTGCCGGTATGTACTAATGCTCAACAGTACTTTTTTGCCGGTGAAATCCTCTACATTATCACGTCATTCTTCATGCGCCTGTCCATCGGTATCTTCATCCTTCGTATCATGACACAAAAAGCATACATCTGGACAATCCGCGTTACGCTCTTCATAATCACACTCGCGACGGTGATGAACTTCTTCTACACAATCTTCCAGTGTGCTCCAATTAAGTTCTTCTGGCTGCAATTCTCCGGTCTCAAAGGAAAATGTCTGCCGGCACCACAGGTGCAGGCATTGAGTATCGCTTTTTCGGCGGTATCGGCCACGGCGGATATTGTGTTTGGAGTACTGCCGATCTGTGTGCTGTGGAATCTCCAAATGAACAGGAAGGCTAAGCTTATCGTTGGTGCGCTGCTTTGCGTGGGTATCGTGTAAGTAACACATCTTGCTTCTAGATGCAGAGGATGAAGAGGATGCTAACAGTTTGGAACAGTGCTGGACTTACCGTCATTGTTCGCATCAAATATATTGTCGATGTTTCTCTCACTGAGGACTTCATGTTCGCGACCGCTGTAAGTATCCACTTTCCAGAGTCACCCGCGCCCCATCCGATTGAGCCATCACTGACTCCCTTTCCTATAAAAGAACGTAACACTCTGGGCCATGATCGAACCCGCCATTGCCATCTGCTGCATGTCCGCATCAACCTGGCGTCCACTCTTTCGATCCCTCCGCGACAAGACCACGGTCCCATCAGCAGGCGGCTACATCCATGCCAGCAGCAACAATACCAACAAGCACACCAAATCAACAAGCAACTTCTTCAAATCTTCGAAATCGCAGACTGGCCAAGCCAACAATTTCCGAATGAGTAGGAGTCACAATGGATATATGCGGAGTATAGATGGGAATGACAAGGAGACGGGGAGTTATGATGATTCGATTGCGCTGAGGAGTTTGGGTGGGGAACATGGGAATGGGATAAGTACTGTGAGTGGAGGTGGGCGAGGATCAGACGACGATACATTTCACCATGGTAATGCAGATGGGGATCCGAAGGGAATATTGACGAGTACGACTGTGGAGATTACGAGGCAGTATAGAGGAGGGGATAGGAGGGGTGATGATAGTGTTTGAATATGGGAAAGCGAAAGGAGTTACGACTGCTATGTATAATGATTTTGAACATATCTTTCTTTGGAGGCTTGACGGTACAGCCAAGTATTGCAACAGGATGACACCGAATTATTCGTTTAACCGAAGTTACATATCTTGACTTATATCTGGAGCTTGATTCGATCAAATCACATTGGGTGAAGATCGAGACTGCATCTTTCTTCCTCGCTTGCCAGATGGAATTGAAGACTCGAGACGGCATTAAAGGAGTTGGAAGCGAGGCAACCTCAGCTTCGGCCGCACTGCACGGCACGGAGCGCGGAACAAAGAAAAGCCAGAGAAATCGGGTTAGCCCGATTTCCAAGTAAGAGTGCTAGGTACTGGAGGCGTACTAAGAGGTGAATGTCAGTTAGACCAAGCTCATCTTCCACCCCAGAGCGGAGCAAATTCACCGAGACTTCCGATGGAACTTCAAAACGAATTGTCCTTTTTAATCGAACCAAAAAAGGTCATTTCGTTCTTTTGCTTCACCACGGGAGTCCCGAACTTTCAGAAGTTCCGCCACCGGGAAGGTTCAATAGACTTCCCAGAACTTCTTAGCTGAGGGCGAAGTGGCGGACGCTTAAGCGAGTGTCAGCAGCTGTGTAAACAAAGCTTTCAAACCCGAGTCCGTCGAGGAGAATCAAATAGAAGGTGCTTGAAAACAATTAAATGAGTTGCTCAAGAATAAAGATCGAATATGTATAGAAGTCTGTTCTTGATCCTATCTGAACCCGAGTGAAGGGGAGTTGTGAAAAGGTTTCTGGGGAGCTGACTGCCAGCGCGCCAAGCTCTCAATCATCGCAATACATACGCATTTATTGAGGCTTGAAAAGCGAAAAGGGTAAAATTTATTGGGTCGAAGAATTCTCAACTCGTCGTACCACCCATTTTACAACATCAAAAGTTTGCTTCAACGACCCTCAATGTCCACCAAACTCCAGCACAGCCGCACTCGAGTCCGCCACATCCACACTCACCACCCCTCTTTCTACTCTCGCCACCTCCCCAACCGTAACGTTGCTCAATCTAACCGGTCTCCCCTCATCCAACTCCCAGTTATAACTCCATCCATTCCAAGTGACACCCGAAATAGCGTCACTCCCATTTGCGCACAATCTCTTGACACCCACTTTCCCCTCACAATACATGGGAACCTTAAATCTATACGTCTCGCTCGGTCTCTCTTCCTCATTAAGCACCGAGCTAGTTCCATTGACAGTGTGGTTATACGCCCTCAAATTGATAACAGTAATCTTCTCCAATCTCCCCCCAACAAACGCCGCATACGCCGCCTCCATCTCCCCCTCCAACGGCAAATGCACAATCCTCACTTCCCCCCTGTTCTTTCCCACATCCCCAATAACCGCCGCCGCAGCAAGCTGGCCATAATACGGCGGCTTAGTCCCCAAATTCGTCTTATTCGTCTGCAAAGGCTGCCACGCCGCATACCTATAATCCGTACCCATATGCATATGCACGCGTCTGATACCGACGGCCGCGCAGTACAGGTTGAAGTCTAGGTTCCAGAGGGCGGCGCCGAAGGAGTTGGAGAGGCCGGGCTTGCCCTGGTTGTAGAGAGAGTTGGTTTCGCCTAGGATGAATGGGATGTCTTGTGTAAGGGAGAGGTTGGTGAGTGTGGAGAGTTGGGAGGAGATTGAGAGGCGGGTTTTGGTGTGGTTGAGGAGGGTGTTTTGGAGGGTTACGCCGGGTTGAGTGGCGCCGCCGATGTAGCTTTGGGTGGTGTGTTAGCTTTGTCTTCCATCACATAATCTTACCATCTATTCATGAGAGTGAGGGAACAGTGCAGACGTACTTATGCGACGAGAAAATCTTCACATCCCCATCAGCATTCAATCCATCCCTCCAAGAAGTTACAGGCTTCAGCCTATTATTCGTGCCCGCAAAACTCGGCGCCAAATACCCATACCTGTCCCCCTCCAACATCTCCGGACAATACTTCTCCAGCTGACTCTTAATTGCCCTCGTTCCATTGAGCCACTGCTCTATGTACTGACTTTCATTCCATTTTGACGGTCTGACCGGCCCTTGAGCAGAAGTGGAGTACAAATCCGGTTCATTACCGTATTCCCACCAGAGGAGCTTATCCCCGCCAAGAGCCTTGCAAGCCAGCGGTACGGTATCGAGGAGGGTTTGCCAGCCGGCGGAATTGTTACCTCCTAAGCCGAGGTTGAAACCATGGATGTATTTGGTGTCGGGGAATGTGTTATAGGAATCGAAGAAGGAGGGGCCTATGAAGATGGTTGTGGGATAGTCGGGAGAGCGGGAGTTGTCGTAAGTGCCGTTGACGGCGGTCCGGAGGGAGGCGTTGTAGAGGGCGTAGTCTTGGGTGTTGCCTCCGACGCGGATGTAAGGTTTGGTGCCTGTGAGGTTGCCGATGTTGTTGAGGAGGTTATTTGAGAATGTGTTTGGTGAGGTGGGGTTTCCTGCATATGTGAGTATGGGAATGTGGCGGAGGGATTAGTAGACGTACCTGCGAAGTCTGGGAAGAAGACAAACTCGATGGAGTAGCTGATGAAAGCTTCCATAATGGGCAGACTGGAATTTGAGGGCGGTGAGCTAGGAACAGCAATAGCTGATGTTGATCTCCCAGAAGCAAAAGCAAAATATTGACAGCAACTGGCCAAAGCCAGGAAGAAGCTCATTATAACCATCGTGGAGCTTGTTTTCTGTCCCACAAGGTGAAATCGAGGGAGAAGAAAGTCCTCGGATGAAACGGGGGTTTATTAAGCTCTCATCTGTACCTTGCAGATCCCTCGTATAGAGAAAGACCGACGCTTAACTACTAAGTTAAGCTTTGTGTTGTAATGCTGCCATACTGATGGTGGGTAAATGAGAGAGGGCGTAACATTGCATCGCGGGGTATTTGGTGCGGGGTGCTGCTGATCGTCACTCGAGCGGCGATCCCGAACGTCAAAAGAAGATGATGGTATTGGTAGCACGTAGATCACAGAATGAAAATGTGGAAATGGAACTTCTGACATCGAAGACTTGAAGTCAACACATTGTCTGATCTCGATGAGGTTTAGATGGTTTGTCGATACTTGGTATTAAGTACTTGGTTCTGTAGCTTCTTCCTGAATACGACGACTGCCATAGACTTCGGATGTATCGATCCTCTGACGGTGAACCTGATGTGGTGAGCGTGAAAATTTCCAAGATTGTTAAAGACAAATCGCTGAGGGTGAACAGTAAGATCAATCGATTAACGCCAAGCAGAATGATAGCGATACTACTCTTGCTCGAATCGAAACCTTGTCCTACGATATCGCCGCCAGGCACAAGTTATTGGGTCAAATTCAAAGAAACCGCGACAAGGGGCTGTCAGGTACAATGTTATATTTCCTTCTACCACAGCCAGAAGGCCTGACACATCTGTCAGCTCGTTCTACACACCAAGCCAGATTCCCTATCCAGAGCTCTTCCAAGAGCTATTGAGGTACAAGCATAGCAGGTACCCCCAGTCCAAGCAACCAGACTCCATTGCTAATGCCGACCACATAATTATTTTCCCACCCAAAACTCCAGGGCAATCAAATCAAGCAGGCCCAGCCGTTGGTTTCTCCTCACTAACCGGCGTTGGGGCGATACGTCTTCTCTTCTTATCTTGACTTCCATCCTCTCTTTCACTCTCACTAGCATCTCGCTTGACTCCACTCACGCTCCCAGAAGTGCTGCCAGGTGTTTGTGGAGGAGTCGACATCGGGATACCGCTTACAAAGCCAACCCCGCCAGCAGTGACGCTGGGAATGCTGCTTCCAACGAGAGTTGGATTGCTGATTATTGATCCAGGAGCGTAAGATGACTGGGTAGCAATTGATGATGTAGAGTTGGATCGGGTTGGCGAAGACGGACGGATGGTAGGACCTGGGGGAGGAGAAGGAGCAGCCAGGCCAGTGGAAGATGTGCGGTGGTGGCTGTGTGGGAATGGTGATGGTGGAGCAATCGAGGTAGGTGTTGCCATTGGCGTATTTTGGGAAGATGAAACTGCTGTCATGGATGGATGTTTTGCCGTTGGCACATCGCCCACATACTTATCTCCAAGCTCACCAGGCGCAAAAGTAAGAGTGGAACAGAAACCATCAGAAGAGGTCATCAGGAGGGTCAAACCATCGTTGGACCTAGAACATGAGCTTGGCACGACAATAGCAAGGGTGGATGACTTACCAAGTCAGATCCGTGAATGTGGCACAGTGGAGGTTGCTCACTATACACAGCGGAGTTTGCTGTTGGGTGTCATACATCAGTACAGAGTCTTCCGTAGCCACAGCGTAGATCATCCTGTATGGAAGTGAGAATGCCATCGTTGGACCAGTAGTGGCACTCGAATTTGTGTCTACTTCCAAAGGCTTGGGCTTCGGCGAAGACGTTGGTCCAGAGGGGTCAGTTTGTGGCAGAAAAGGTGGAGGCTCCATGATGGATTGGACGGCGGGTTCTGGAAGAGCAGACATCGTATCTTCCGAGGAGGTATCGATTGTGATATGTTTGGTAGGCGGAGAGGCTTTGCGGCTTGTGTAGTATACTGGAGAGCACTTCACCACCACGGAAGGCTTCTTGTGACCTGGTAGATGTGCAATAGGCGGCTTGTTGATTCCCCCTCTCGTGTAGATGTACACCGTATTGATGACCTCGTACATGGTCTTGGCTGTCTCCTCTAAGCCCTTCAATTGAGATTGGTATTGTCCGGCAGGCGTAAAGAGAAGACTTCCATCCGGAGTGAAGGTCAATCTGCGAAAGAAAGACTTTAGAGTATCATTCGAATAGATGTGGGCATTCTTCACTCCCAGTCCCATGCTGTATGGTTTCGGTGAGGCTTCCATTGGCATGACGGCGGGGAGTGGTAACGAAGGAGCTGGTGAAGCAGATCTGCGCATGGACATTGCCGGGGAAGCAGCACCAAAAGAAGATCTTCGGCTGTGGCTGATTGTGCTTGGTGGGTTCATTGGCAGAGCCAGAGAAGTTGGAGTTCCTGGACAAGAAGGTACGGGAGATCCAATATTTCCAATCTCTGCAGCTAGTTGTGCTCGCAAATCCATGCTGGGAGGAGCCGGGCTATGTGACGAGATCCTTCGACCTGGCAAATCCATCTTCATGTTTGTTCCAATCTTCCTTGGCTCCTCATCCCGATTGTCCAACGTATAGAGACCCTCCTTTGTCTTCAATGTGTAGATGTGTACGGATCGATCGGAGGATTGGGTTGCAATATATTCGTTGAGTGGATCCCAGGCTACGCCTTGAACGTAATGTTGATGTTCAGCTATCTGGCGTATCAGCTGTCCGGTTTGAGCATTGTATATCCTTGCAACGTTGTCCATGCTTCCCGTGATGAAGTAGATGCCATCTGGTGACCATGCCAAGTCGTATATCTCGTGTCCAGAAGACCGGCACATATGTTTCGTCCTCCAGGTCTCCTTGTCCTCAATTCCTTCCTCTCCAAATCTTGGCTTTGCATTTTTTGTATCCAGAACCCAAGTGATAACATTCCCATCGTCGCCTGCTGAAGCTAGAACATCCCCTGGTGGGTGTCAGTAGGTGGTAGCTGGCAGGTTCCTGGACGAATTGCCTACCTCGAGGAGCCCATCGTACAACATTGACTGTCTGCGAGTGCTTTGCCATTGTACAGAGATATTCCACCTTTCTATCCTCTCCTTCTGAGTCCAATCTCCAAAGCTATCTGCAGTCAGTAAAGGGAAGCTTATCCGCATCATCTTCCACCTACCCGAACATTATTGTCTCCTCCGCCGGTTGCCAATCGCCCTTTACCATGAGGCTGGAAGTCTGCAGAGTATATGGGGGCATTCTCGGCGTGCCAGTTGACGATTATCGGTGATGCCTTCATGCTTGTTGTGATTGGGAGCTCTGTGAGCTGCCGTCGAGGTTATCCGGCGGCAGCAAGGCTGTATCTCTCCAGGCAACGCGAGACCTTCTGTTGGTGCGATCGAAGGAAGTCTTTGTGTGTGAGGAACCTCGCCAGGTCTCGTAGAGGTGGAAGGAGGTAGTCGCGTGCCGTGGGTTTGAAAGGGATGCCGAGTGGTCAGAGGGCCTGTTTGGAGCTTGGGGTAGCTGTGATATCGACAATCGAAGTCTAGCCTAGTGATCGTGTTTGTAGAATCGATTGACAGGCCGTAATACGCGTGAATGGAGACAGTGCAGTGTATGTTGTTTGTCGTATCGGAGGAGGGATGAGTCGAGGGTAAGAGATTTCGGGAGGCAGGTTTGGAGTTGAGGTTGATTGAGAATTGAGGAGGTGTCGTGCCTCGTCTTGTCTTGGTGGAGGTGCAGCAACGGGCAGTTCCAGGCTCAGCTCAGCTCTGTCGCGTCCCACCAATAGCGTTCCTTTTTCGCGTCCTCAAACGCTTCCGGCGGGATGGAATCAGCATGCGAATGTCGGACAATGAATGAGCTTAGAGAATTTTCAAATATATTGATTCTCGTGTATCACTTGATTCTGAACCTTTATATTCGTATTTCTTTCAAACTTCTCTTCAATAGAATCCTTAGTAACGACTTCCACAATGGTCAGCAGTTACAGTTGAAGTCTCGAGACTTGGCTAGCATTGCGGGGACCTCTCATCGTGAAGAGAGTGAGCAGCTTCATTATCTTAATGACTTATTCTCCGAGCTTCGAACAAAATAACAAATGTTTAGCAAAGTCACTTTCACATGTTTTCCAGTTTCTTGCCCACACAACATGCCTTTTTCCCTGGCTTTTTTCTGGGCGCTCTGAAGGTTATCATCCACTATTTACATTCCCTGGTCCCAAGCGACTCTCAATTCAACGACTTTTGGTTAGTATCAAATGCACTCCTGCTAAGGAAAAGACCTGTAAACAAGGCTTCCAATTCTTACCTTGATGTTTAACATTGGTATCAATCATCTTTGATCCCTTCAAATAATACTGGTCTTCTCAGACTAGATACATTCTCCCTGACCTCTCAAGGAATCCTACTCCGTATAACCCCTTCGCCGCCCAGAGGATGACCCCCATGCACAACCCTCACCGTCCCAAACCTTGATATCAAGCCAACGTCTCTCTCAAACACCGCTTCTTTATGTACTTATACAGCACCCTCCCCTAAAGATACACCTAGATTCTGCGGTGTGCAATCCCATCCACAGTCGGGTTTCGAGGAGTACTACTGCTCTAGCCCCTACCAACCCACCTGGTCCATGATATCCTTCCCAACGTCAGGAACTCATTACATTTCCAGCCATAGCATATCTAATCCCCGACAACTATACCTACCAACATTCCAATCTTCTCAGCGGTGTCCGGTTCAGTTGTGGTGCTTCGTATGCACCGTATCCATGGTCCGTTGGCCGCGGTGATGCAGCTTTGAGACCCAGACTGGCGGGTCTTCAACCTTTTGCATCCGTATGCAGAGCAGTGGGAACGCATAAGTCTTATCATTCATTCACGAACTAGGAACAACTACAGGACGACGGTCAAGCTAGGTCTTCCCGTTCGTAGGTCAGCAGGCTTGTGGTTGCATTGGGCTTTTGGTGATGATTTGAGGTTATTAATGTTCTTCGACAGCCAAGAGATTGAACTTACTGGGAGGGCTTTATGTCAGCTCTCGAGACACGAAGTATTTGCTTACTCTTATTCCCCATCACCGGTGCCATTTTACAAGAGTCTTCTGCTTATGCCGGGGGGCTGCCTGAAATACTGCTCGCTATGAGCAATACCTCAGTCTGCTCTGTAAGCAGTCCAACACACTGACTGATGCCAACCATGGTGGGGTTCCTTGCCATCACAACCACTCCAACGCTATCAATTCCTAGCTCCGTGTCCGTATATCCACGGTCCAGCACACCAAAACCCTCACCGCTCCAAAACCCAACAGTCAGTCCTGGATGCAGCTGGCATCACAAACATGCATCATTCTAACGAGGCATTCTGTGTTTGCCTGCGCATGCCCCTGGCTCTGTACAGGTACTTCTCGGACTATTTCCAACCAATTGGAAGTCCAGTCTCTCCATCAACTGCTGGTTAAGACCCCCATTCTTGACTTCACAGCCTTTTTGATATCTCGGTGGGATGGTGGGCCGCGTTCACACTTCATGCAGTGCGCACTGCTGCCCCAGATTCCACATCTCGGTGTGCAGCCACAGACCGACGGAGCAGCTTCCTGTTCGTCAGTATTTCTCCTCACCTGTATCCACCATGAAAGAAATCCCGTTTTTCTCTCGCCCCCAGAGGACTTTTGTCAACTGATAGTGGACTCAGTGGAGTGCAGTTTACTGCCCGTCTAAGGCACTTCACCTTCTTCTTTCGCTTAGTCCATTTCCTCCTGTAGCCATTCAAAATGTCCCTCTCTCCCCACCACTTCATGAGTAGCGAAGCTCTTTAGGTTGTCTTGTTCCGCTGTCTCTTCCAAGATCTGTACGACGGCCACCTGCATATATCACCGAATTGTCCTAAAACAGCGCGGCTTTTCTTGTCGTTCGCTCGCCGGTGAGTCAACACCACTGCAGCGTATTCTCAAACTACACCATCTCCAACCGCACCCGGGGCTACACAAAACCAAACTAATTTCCGGCAAACCAAGAGAACGCAAGAAAGTTATACCGTCTGACAACAATCAAGTCATCATTTTCTGATTCATTATTCTGGAAACTCCAAACCTCGCCTCCCGCAGCAAAAGTCCATTCCGTGACTTTTCTAGGGCCAGACCAACCATTAAAGCTTGAACTCTCTTCTAATCAAGCATGCTCGTCATTCCTTAAATTTTACCAACATCATAGGACAAATCAAGATGCTCGAGAACATATCGACATCACTTGCCGCCGGATCCACCAGTCTCGCTCTGGTCGCTCTGCTCACCGTACCCTCAATCCTGAACATCGCATCCCACTTACGAAGCCCGAAGTCGATATCAGAGATCTACTCGGACAAAGATGGAGTCGCCACCGAGAAATCCGTACAGGAGTATTCCGCGAAAATCCCCAAAACATTTCTTGGCATCTTCACGATTGCTGGATTAGGGTCATCGATTGCTCTTGCTGTTTTGGCGTCGATAGAAGGATGGGATTGGATGTTCGTGGAGAATTGGCTGAATGTCGCGCAATGGGTAGAGCTACACGTGATTTCTTTATTTTTGCAAGTGCTGACGTCTGCTACTTTTAGTCTCTCATCGCGATTCAAGCAATCAGTATAATTCTTATTCGAGATTATCTGAAAAGTTACAGCTTAGGAGTCTATTCTGCAATTTCCTCGATTTTTCTGCTAGCTGTACTTTTGTTCCAAGATGGACTCATTGCACGCCAGACTCCATCTGGTGAGAGCTTCGGGACAACAGAGCAAATTGGTCTGCGAATCGCTCAACTTGGTCTCATCCTTCTAGTTGCAGTATTCAGCATTTCCTTACCACGACGACCAGAAGTTTTCCATGATGGAGTTCCGGTCGATGGCATGTATACGGTTTCTGCTCTCGGGAAGTACACCTTCTCATGGGTGGAACATCTGTTGGTTCTTTCGAGGAAGAAGAATCGGCTGGAGCTTGAGGATCTGCCCAAAATGGATCAGTACACTCGTTCACGGGATCTCAGTGAAGCATGGGCGGCTACATCTCACGAGAAAAAGCTGTGGGTTGAGATTTTCCTGGCGCACAAATGGTCGTTCGTCATCCAGTGGTTCTTGACCCTTCTCCAGGCATTTGGAAATTTCGCACCGCAGTTCGTGACATACCACATTCTAAAGATCTTAGAGAAGAGGTTGCCTGGAGATGCAGTCAGCTTTGAGGCATGGATTTGGGTAGTGACTTTAACAATCGCGACAATCGGAGCAGCATGGATCGAATCGTGGCTATTCTGGATTTCCTGGTCCGAAGTTGCCATTCCAATAAGAGCTCAGCTAGCAGCTCTGATTTTCCAGAAAGCTATGAGACGCAAGGATGTCAAAGGTGCTTCAAAATCCGCCAAGAAAGATGTTCCAGCTGGACCAGACATGGCAGATGCATCCGCAGACGCGATTGCAGGGGACAAGCCAGAGCTCGATGAAGAGGACGCCGATCCGAAGGGAAAGCAGAACACGGTCAATCTGATTGGTGTAGATGCCAAGCGTGTTTCTGATTTCTGCTCTTTCAACAATTACTTCCCAGGCAGTCTGTTCAAGCTGATTGTGTCTTTCGCGTTCCTGCTGAGCATCATCGGCTGGCAAGCTTTGCTGTGTGGGTTCCTCGCCATGTCACTCACGATTCCTCTCAATATCTTCTTCAGTAAACGATACGCGGCTGCTCAGGATCGACTTATGAAGGTCAGGGATACGAAGATGGGGGTTGTGACGGAAGCGCTGCAGGGAATCCGACAGATCAAGTTTTCTGCCTTGGAAGCCAACTGGCACGAGAAGATTGGAAAGGTGCGGAGGAAGGAGTTGGATGAGCAATGGAATGTTTTCGTATCCGATACCTTCTTGCTTTTCTGCTGGATATCCAGTCCAATTGCTCTTGCTGCAACTTCCCTCGCCGTTTATGCCTGGAAGTACGGAGAGCTGACTCCTTCGGTTGCTTTCACTGCCATCGGTGTATTTGCCAGTTTGGAGGTCACTCTTGCAGTCATCCCGGAGCTGACAACAGATCTGATCGATGCTTTCATCTCCGTCGAACGAATTGAGAAATACCTGGCAGCTCCAGAAATATCCAAGAACACCAATCATGCCCCAAACATCTCCTTCGAAGACGCCTCCATCGCATGGCCGTCAGATGAGGCTAAGGAAGACGACGATTTGCGATATGTGTTGCGAAATATCAACATCTCGTTCCCAGAAAAGGAACTCAGTGTTGTGAGTGGAAAGACTGGGACGGGGAAGTCTCTTCTTCTGGCCGCGATACTGGGAGAGGTCGATTTGCTTGGCGGCAAGATCAATGTCCCGCAACCACCTCAGACGAGAGATCGCCACGACCACTTGGCTAACAAGGACAACTGGATCATCCCATCTGCCGTCGCTTTTGTCGCACAGATCCCATGGATCGAAAATGCCAGCATCAAGGACAACATCCTGTTCGGCCTACCATACGATGAGTACAGATATAAGAAAGTCATCGAAGTGTGTGCTTTGAAGAAGGACCTGGAAATGTTGACCGATGGCGAAGCTACGGAGATTGGCGCAAACGGTATTAATTTGAGCGGAGGACAAAGATGGAGAGTTACTTTCGCGCGTGCACTGTATTCTCGAGCCGGAATACTGGTTCTAGACGACATTTTCAGTGCCGTCGATGCACATGTTGGCCGGTTCATATTCGAGAAGGGTCTGACAGGCGAGTTGGGAGTCGGTCGTACTAGAATTCTCGTCACTCATCACGTTGCACTCTGTGCATCGAAGACCAAGTATATCGTAGAACTTGGTGACGGCACGATCGCTCAAGCGGGGCTGGTGTCAGAACTCGAGAATGATGGGAAGCTGCAGGAAATCATCAGCCATGAGGAGACCGAGTCGGAGATCGTCGAGGATGAAGATCCAACTGCAGTCAACTCTGCAGAATCCTCGAATGGAGATGCTACTGATATTGGAGAGGCTTTGAAGAAGGTTGATTCGAAGGCAGCACCGAAGAAATTCGTTGAAGACGAGCTTCGAGAACAAGGTCGGGTTAAGACGAGGATCTACCTGGATTACATGAAGTTCAGCGGCGGACTGCCGTTCTGGTCCATCGCACTATTAGCATTTTCCCTCCTCCAGATCATCGTCACTGGACGTGCTTGGTGGATTCGATTGTGGACCGGGAGCAATGAAAAGAGGCATACCAGTATAGTTCACTCGTTCACGTACTCATACCAAGTCCACGATCTCTCGCCCCATCAACTCAACAGCACTCTCAGCACCACTGATGCACACTCCGCCAATTTGAAGTTCTACCTCGGCATCTATGTTGCTTTCTCCATCGCATCCATCATCGTCGGGCTCTTCAGGTATTATTTCATTTTCACAGGTTCCATCCGAGCATCTCGTCGCATGTTCGACAGTCTTAGCTTTACGATCCTACGAACCCCACTGCGATGGATGGATACAGTACCACTAGGAAGAATTTTGAACCGCTTCACTGCGGATTTCAATGTTGTCGACTCCCGCTTGGCCAATGATATTGGTTTCGGAGCAAACAATCTCTTCCGCTTGATCGGTGTCATCGTCGCTGGGTAAGTCTCCCGCTACCTCTTCTTTTTCTGTCTGACATTCTCAGAATCTTTGTATCTCCCTACGTGATTCTGCTTTCCGTGACGCTTCTCGCAATCTGCATTCAAATCGCACGCATCTACCTGTCCGGAGCACGCGAAGTCAAACGATTGGAATCAAATGCCAAGTCCCCCGTCTTCGAACAATTCGGAAGTGCTCTCACAGGAGTAGGCACCATTCGAGCATTCGATAAATGTGATGTCTACATCGCTCGCATGTTCCGCAAGATCGATGACCACTCGACTTCCTTCTGGCATCTCTGGGCTTTCAACAGATGGATGGGGTGGAGAATGTCCGCTGTCGGAGGATTGTTCGCTACATTTGTGGCAATCATGATTCTGTTGATTGGAGGTATCGATGCTTCGCTTGCAGGATTCGCCCTCAGTTTTGCTCTCGAGTATGGACAGGTCGTTATCTGGACCATCAGACATTACACAAACCTCGAGCTCGACATGAACGCCGCAGAACGTATTATTGAATACAGCAATCTCCCCACAGAATCCCTTGACGGCGCCGACCCCCCCGCTGCCTGGCCAAGTGAAGGTAGGCTCGAAGTCAACGATCTCGTCGTCGGGTACGCGCCAGATCTCCCTCCTGTCCTGAAAGGCCTCACATTCTCCGTCGAACGCAACGAGCGCATCGGCGTAGTCGGCCGCACAGGAGCAGGCAAATCCTCACTCACACTCGCACTGTTCCGGTTCCTCGAGGCGCGCGAAGGTTCAATTCACATTGACGGTCTCGACATCTCCAAAATCAAACTCCACGCTCTACGCTCCCGACTCGCCATCATCCCGCAAGATCCCGTATTATTCAGCGGCACCGTCCGCAGCAACCTCGATGCTTTCGACGAGCACGAAGATATCGAGCTACGCGACGCTCTACAAAGAGTCCACCTTGTGTCTGCCGAAGAAGCGGAATCGATTTCCCATTCTATCATCACGACCGGCATATCTACACCTCTCGCAACAGGCGCACAATCCCCGAATCCTAACATCAACCTCAACAAGAATCCCTTCACATCCCTCTCCTCTCCTATCTCCGAAGGCGGACTGAACCTCTCCCAAGGCCAGCGCCAACTCCTCTGCCTCGCTCGCGCCATCGTCTCCCGTCCCAAGATCATGGTCCTCGATGAAGCGACGTCCGCGGTTGACATGGCGACCGATGCGTTGATCCAGCGGAGTATCCGGGAAGAGTTTGGGGATTCGACGTTGATTGTTATTGCGCATCGGCTGAGCACGATTGCGGATTTCGATAAGATTCTTGTTATGGGGGAGGGGAAGGTGGAGGAGTTTGGGAGTCCAAGGGAGCTGTTTGGACGGGAGGGGGGTGTGTTTAGGGGGATGGTGGGGGAGAGTGGAGAGAGGGAGAAGTTGGAGGCTTTGATTAGGGAGGGGAACTGAAGACGAGTTGGTAGAGTAGAGTGAACGAACGTCGGAACGAGAAGGATATTAAAATTGCATATACATAGAAGCTGGTTCGTCGCATTGTTGGTATACAGGGCATGGCGCAAGATATGGTCCTTTGGGAATGTACATAGAGACCTGTAGAAAACATAGCATTGAATTTTCTACCGGCTCGAAGGTCCCCCTTGGAGGGCTCGAGCATCATTGAGGGCTTATACTAGACGGCGTGTGTGCACCACAGCTCTATCCTCATCCTGCATATCTCCAACCAGTAGGGCAGCAGGTAAAGCCAGGCAATAAAACGTGCGAATGATCCCTCCCCTTATGTCCCATTTCCAAAACAAAGCTCAGACATTAAGTCCTTACATCCTGCGACCTGTCTTCAATCCTCCCATATTCTGCTCGTTTATACTTTAGAATCCACACTCGATCCTCGCGAAATCCCTTTGCTCCTCTACTGTCGGTCTACTCGTATCGATATCCCTCTGCCCAGAACATCTCTCCAACGTAAAGACAGTCCAGAAATATCCATAACTCTCTTCCTCGACGCTTGCTTGAATCCCATCGTCCATGTTCCCGTCCTCCTGCTTGTTGGAATGTAACACGACCCTTTCCTCCTTACCAACAGCCTTATATAATCCCTCGTAGCGATATCCTACACACGGCCTGTTTTCGAAGTCGCACGTCCACTTTCGGATTACGCGGATGGTATGGCCTGTTTCGATGGATTTGGTCAGTATTAGGGAGCCTTTGTTGGTGTTTGGGTTCTTGTTTGCCGGTGTGCTTGGAGACGAAGGACTTGAACGTGGGCCTGACTTGAGGGGCTTGACGGTACTGCTATAGTAGATTATGGAGCCGAGATCGATATCTGTGGCAGGGTATTTTGGAGTTTGAACATTGGACTTGTTGGATGAGAGGCTTGGACTAGACGATGGGATCGGAGGCTTCGTGGTGGGATTGGAGAGAACCACGCTGTAGGCTCCAGCTGCTAATGAGCCGTAAATACCGCCCATAGGAAGATCTGGTATGTCATTAGCCATGCTGAAATCTGTGTTCTGAAAAAACATAGCGCGTGTAAACAGCGACAGTTGAAATCTAGGAATGTGGAACGATTGCCCAACCTTGAAGACAGAGAGACAACTTACTATGCATGCCATCTCGGACCATGGTCAACTGCCTAGGGAACCAAGCTCCGACCTGAAACCCATTATCTCCAATGACTGCTCCGCTGACAGAATTGTAGGCTGGATCGATCTTGTATGACTTCCTTGTGTCCTGTCGCACTAGAATATGGTGCATGATACCGTGGATGCCGAAGATAGGGTGGTCTGCGGGGGCTCTTCTCCATGGTGATCCTCCTTCTTTGTTCACAGTAGTAGCCAGAGTGCTCTGTTGAGCATCGACCAGACCTTCGTCGTCTGCACATCTATTTTGTGCTTCGTCGTCAGAGTCCGGCTCGGCTTTAACGCGTCCGTTGTCCGACTCTTCCTTTATGTCGGTCAGAGATTCAGTCCTTGTATTTAAGGTAGTTCCGATGATCAAGCTTCCCCCGTCCAAGCCGACTACTGGCTTTCCCTGCAATATAAGCAAGAAAATATCCTTCAAGCGTTTCGCGACTTCTGGGATGGGAAATGGAAGGCCGTTGATGGGATTGCTGAACATAGCCAGAATTCCAATGATTTGGTACTCCTGTCTACATCTCAGAGTCAGCTATCTCTATGCTTTTCTCCAAGATTTTGGCTAGACTGATTAGGAGTAGGTCAGAAGGAAGAGGAAATAGCGTACATCGTCTCCGCCGTCGCCGTTCCATCCCTAGCAAACCGACACAAAGTCACCAGTAGCACCTTCACATCTTGCCACTGCTTGTCTGTAACCGTACCTGTAGCGTCTAGCTTCGAGTGTTCTGTCTGCTTGAGCGATCGCATACAGGCTACTCCGACTGCCTTTGCGGTGTCCTTCAGGGCACGTAGGGTAGCTGGACTGGAGTCGATATTATGTGAGAGGACTTCTGCGCCGATGAAGGTGATGAAGGCATCTATAATGTCGGATGGGATCAGTGGTATAGTTCGATGTTCTATCGAGGGTGGTGAGGACATCGTGAGCTTTCTTTGAGAAGGTAGTGGTCTAAGTGTTTTAGGGTCGTAGACGATATACTGACACCCTTTTCGGAAAACAATGGCAATAAGAAAAGATTAGAATTGGAAGTATGACAGCTGTTGGTATAGCTTGCGGTAGCGAGGGGAACGGGAAGAAATGTGTCAGAGTCATGAAGGTCGAGGAAACGTTGGCCTTGCTAACAATGGTGCACAAAGGTGAGCGAGAACATTTTCCAGTGACTTGACAGCCAACGATCACATCCTTGAACATTTTTCATTGCAGTACAATACTTGTCAATCTGGCTTCGCTCTCATTAGAGTTCAGAAAGCGTTCTCCACGGGGCACTCCATAAGGACATCGGCTTTTGGTGTAAAAGACAAGTTGAGGATCAGTTCATCATGTGGTGTTTACATTCAGTCAGCTTGGATATCTTCGGTTGATGTACAGTACCACGATCGAATACGTATATCTCATTAAGGACTTTGGAATGACCATTATTTGATTTCTGTCAGCTAATCAGATAATGGAGGCATGCCCAAAAGGGGCAATTTTTATTGAAATGTTAACAATATGTGACAAGGGTCAACCAAAGCGAAAGAGTCGCAATTACTATTCAGGCACCAGCTAAATGTGACAATATCTGGAAGGAAAGTATAACCGCTTTGAGAATGCTCCCTATTTGGGACCCATCGATACTCAACGCACTTGAGTCAGACCAAACTATTGCTGCTTTATGTCACAGTATTAAAACTGTGACTGTCACACCTCGATGCTTCAGCTGCTTCCTACAAATTCACCCTTCTCTCTTCTCTGCAGCCTTCTTCACCGTCGCCACCTTCCTTATTTATCTACCCTCTCCATTTTCCCTCCTCTGATTTGTACAACAACCTTACAGATTCTCAGCCTTCTCCACAATATCCTCGTCAACCTCCACCTCTTCTTCTCCAAACATCAAACACCATTCTTCTCCACGACATTCAGAGACATAACACATCAATACTACCACTCACCACACAGCACCTCACACGGAATCGCCATGGACCACCAGGACCTGACACCTTCGCTCGCCATGAATACCTCAACAATCATCAAGGCTGAAAGCACTGAGGTCGAAATGGTCAACTTCGACGCTACGACTACCTCCAGTGCCACTTGTAATGACGCCGATCCTCTGTTCACGTCATTGATCCACTGGGTTGGACCCGAAATATCATCATCAACTTTCGGACCTCTTCAAGCCTCAGAGGCAGAGGTGATCAAGAATTTCTCGGACACAGCAAGGGCTGTTGGGGTCACATCCAAGAGACAACAATACATTGACGAGGACCAATGGGACGAAGTCAAGATGCTGCTTTGGAGATTATGGCAGATCACGGAGTTTGATCGAGAGCTGGGTCAAAAGTGAGTTTGTGTTCTGATCTTTCCTTATCTGATCTTTCGAAGATAGGGTGAGAACAATGAATTTGTGCTCAGATAGAGACTGACTGGAACAGGATGAATGTCAAGGGCATCCTGATCATGTTTGCTACGCCGGCTAACAACTTCATTTCACCTGTCCCCGAGATTGCTGAGGACTTGAAAGTCAGATTCGAGGGCCAGAACTGGGGAGTCCCTCGACAAGGCCCAGCTGTTCCTACCTCGCACAAGTCAGATTCTACAGCAGTCCAGAAGTCGAGAGCGCAGTCTATTGGAGATGATGAAGATACCGAAGGAAATTCAGCTACCCAGAAGGGCATTTGGACCGAGGCACCACCTAATCATTCCATCTTCGGAATTAATGGCTGTATGCATCACATTGCTCTTACCGATACAAATCACTACGAGATTTGCTGCCAGAAGGGTAATGCAGCAGTATTCGGTCATAATGGGTTCCGTGTCGGGCAGTGCTGGGCTAGACAGGTTGCTGCGGTTAGAGACGGTGTGCATGGTACGTCATTCGCTTCTTTCATCTCCTTTCGGCTTTGCTTCAATTGATGCAAACATGCAACAAGAATTGACTAAGCTCACTTTTTTTTTAAAAAAAAAAAGGATCTCGTCAAGCTGGAATCTATGGCACTGCGTCTACTGGTGTATACTCAATCATAATTTCTGGTACCTACGCGTCATTAGACCATGATACCGGCTGTCACGTTTTCTATTCGGTCTCTGGTGCGTTGACTACTACGGATCGTGAGCCTGATACAATCAAATACACCACCCGCGCGATGATAAGATCCGTTAAGTCGGGTCTAGGAATTCGGGTCTTGCGAACTGCTGGTGGTGGCTGGAACGGCTGCCCGCGAGCGGGCATGCGATACGATGGACTGTACAGGGCAGTGGCCTATCAGGTCAAGGCGAATGACAAGGGAGGGAAGTTCTTACAGTTCGAACTTGTCAGGATGGACGGACAGCCAGATATTGATGAGGATAAGCCAACTTGGCAGGAGAAAGTGGCTTTCGAGCGAGTAAAGGATGGGTATCAGACCTAATCATAGCACGGATCTCGACGTGGAGAGTTGGGTCCCGGATTTGATCGTTTCCCTGGTTACATTGAGCATGGATTTCAGACTTTGCTATTCATTCAGCATGACGTCGGGAGCAAGGATGGGTCAACACCGAGCATCTCGCTCTTGCATTCGGATTATTTGCGAGAGATTGTGGTGGATTAGTCTTCTTAACGCGTTGTTTTCATTGCTTTCAATTCGACGTCTTCGTTGAAGTGCCCTGGTGTCATAAAAGACCTGTGCTGAAGATACACGGGCTTCTGCGACAGTGATTCTTGAATCTTCCATCTCTGATCTGCGGCTCTTCTCAGCACTTCACATCTACAACATTATTATGAATTGCAAAGCAACATACTTGTACGCGGCTTCACAATTGTGTGACGCGACATTTGAGGTTCGTGCCCCGCCTAGCAGTTTTAAGCGAATGTCAACAAGGCTAGAAATGTCCTTGCAACAATCCCCAAACTTCCAAGTCACGTCGAAAGAATTGTGATTTCGCAACCTTCTTCTTCAGGTCAGCTTGTTTAGGTATTATCAAAGGGCCCAGTGAACCAAAGTGGTGTTGATATTAGCCTTGCCCAAATTCACCCATCCGATTTTCACGTGTGCTATCAAACAATCTTGGTATCAGTGGCATGTTCTAGAATAGGAGAAGAAGACGAGAAAGGCACAACCTAGTTTAAGCAATGAAAATAGCTCAACAGATTCAACATCCATGATACTGCAATATTCCGATAGACGTGGTGGACTAGCTCTAAGCTATGGACTGAGTACCAGAAGCAACTCGTCCACCCCTGTAGTCACATATGAGTCTCAGCCATTGGTAGGACCGCTGCCTGCTTTATGCTTTCAATGAACATTCGATGCTCACTTTTTATCCCCGCTCCGCTTGATCTGTAATTCCACCACATTATGCTCAGGTCCACCGTTGTCCCGCATATTCTCCTTCGTCTCCTCTTCCTTTGCACCTCGAGTTTTGCTCCTGCCCTTGCCCGCCATTGCTCTCGTATTCTGTCTCGATATCTTGCACAGCGCATGTTCCATATCGACCACAGTCAAAGATCTTCCTTGTACCGACTTGCAATCGGCGACGACCTGCTGTATCGTTGGTGTATGCTCTGTCGGATCCTCGAAGACGGCGAACACACGGGTGAGTACGTGCTCGAGCCCCTCTGTCGTCGCTGGCGCAGCTTGATCAGTCTCGTCGGCGACTATCTTGAGCGCACCCGTTGGTCCAGATGTGCCGCTCTTCATGATGTGTTCTGCGAGGTCACGAACTGAAGGTGGTTGACACAAACCGTACTCGAAAAAGTCGCTGGTAAGGAGCCAGGCAATCAGGCCGTGTGGGGGTATAGAGGGTATTCTTTTGTTGAGGACACGTTCGTGAAGGGCTGCGAAGGTAGGTGGCGTAGACTTCGATCTAGCTATTGAGGAGATCTCTTCAGAGAGGTCCCAGAGTGAGGAGAGCATGATTGGAATCTTGGCTTTGATGATTTGCAACTGTCCGTATGCTGGAACGGGAAGTTTCAAGGCGCCATTTCCCCAGTGCTGTATTGTGGATGCCAGCTGCTCGAGGCCGGGCTTGGTATTGCCTTCGAAAGTCCCCTGCAGCAAATGTTCCTTGTTCCCAAATGCAAACGTTCTCCAAACGCAAAGCTGAAATATTTGCAGCGCCGTAAGGTGACTCGCGTCGCCGGGTACTGGAAGGTGTGCTAAGACGAATCGCATTGAGGACCCTGTATGGCGAAGTGGGAATAGCCGGTCGGAGAGCATGTCAGAGGAGAAAGCTGATTTGATGTATGCTTCGCAGTCTGCGGCACCAGGATGGGTGATGTCGAGAGGGCCAGCCTTGTTGTTGAGCTTCTTATTCATATAGATACCCAGCCTAAGAGTTTGGATCAAGTGCGACGAGAGGTAAATTTCGTACTGAGAAAGACCCAGAGCTCTCAACTCCGCTGGTTCCGGGCTGAAGTACAAGTTGGCCATTGCGCCGGACGTTCTCTGGTGGACGCAAGATCCGAGAGTTTCTGAGCTTCGTGTTGCGCAAAGAATCCCTATGAAGAAAAACACACTGGTCGAGTAGTTGGCTGTAATAACTTAGAAGATAGATTTTGGAAGATGGGCCTGGATAGGCTAGTCTTCCTTCAGCTTCCGTAGATTGAAAGGATCTATTTCGGCTTTGCTAGATTCACCTTCAAGAATCTGTCAATAGATGAAACGTGAATCGTGAATTGGACTTCGCTTTCATGCCGTGTACGCTTTGGACAGTCTGAAGAGCTTGCGAGCTGATACGACCTTTGGCCAATTAGAGAGCCTCAAGGCATTATTTATCTCGCTTATGTTGTTCAAAGCACCATTAGAAAGGATTTTGCCCATCCACAAAGACCTCACCGGTAGTGTCACTTAAGCCGTAAAGAACAGAAAATAATCTGAATATCATAGGCCACCTTTTTGGGATGCATGATACACTTAGACATAATTACTTGCCAATTAGAAGCGGTCTTCCACCTGCTGCCCTGGCCAGATAGTCTTCCCACTTTCCAAGGGAGGATCCTTTTCATATTCGGTCGTATCCGCCCGCGCAATCGTAACCACAGTGGTTTTCGTAATCTTTGTTGCATGATTTGATGTTTGTATCGGTAATATCATCTCCTCGCTAGCATTGTTCTCCAAGTCTCCAGCCTGTATTCTGCTGCGTCGTGGCCCAGTACTGACTACGCTATGTTGATTCCTGGAGTGCTGGTATCCTGATGGTATGATCTTCATCTGATGTGACCTGTTGTTCCTTCTTGCAGCATATCCGGTGCTGCGGTCCTTCGAAGTATACCAAGATGAGTTCTCGAGTATCTTTTTGAAGAGAGGTTTCAGGCAGGGAAGACAGGCAGCTATGATACCAACATTGACTTCGGTGCTGTTACAAGTTAGACAGAGCGCAATCTGGGGGCAAAGCACATACGTGATCCATATTGTTAGATCCGTCGAGTCCCAGAGGAAATCTCCCGTTTTGCCGTAGTCCTTAAGCGTGGTGGCTTTGATGATCGAAGCTGCTGAGGCACTGAAACAGTCAGCTCGGCGAAAAGCAAACCAATTGTGATGCCTACAATAATCCCAAGCTCATGATCCCAAGGATTGATATCTTGACTCTGGCGTTGATTTGCACATTCCAGAGCATTGGAATCGGTATGAGAGCGAGAATGAAATCCGTAATGATAGTCAATGCTTGCAACAAATTAGCGTGATGGCAGATCCGTTGTTCATTATTGACTTACAAACATTCGCATAGCTAAGACCCCGTAGCGTCTGAGGACTCCAACATGAGGTGACTATTGTTGAGTCCCACAAGACTGCCAAGTTGGAGCATTGAAGAAACACTGTCAGGACTGCGACGAAAGTATACAGAATCATGAATCCCAACAGACCCCAGAGAAATCTTTTCCAGCCTTTGTCTGACGCTATCCTGAGCAGAAATAAGGCAATTGAGACCTTTGAAGCCGTTGTGGCGATGAGATAGACAGGTTGGGTGACAAAGTTTAGCTTCAGTCCAATCTTGACTTCCTCTGGATCGAGGTGAGCTACGTGACGACCGCCGCCATGCACTACTTCAGGTATGACGATGAGCCATCCGACGACTGAGAGAAGCTAATAGAAATTAGCTTTCGGCAAGTTGAAGATCGAGTTGCCTTACAATGGCCCCAATGATAACGTAATCCTAGCCGCGTGAGTCTTAAACCCTGTGCGTGAGGTTTGGAGAGGTTTCTTACATCTGATCCAACACTACGAACCATCGTCACACGCACCCATAGTCTTAAAAGAACAATCGCCAGCGCAAGAACAGTAGTGATTGTGACAGCAGCAATTATTGCCGGGCCTCGATTGTAATCTGGTTCGCCAGCGCCAGGAAGGAGAATCAGGCCTGTTGAGTTGATTGACATGGTGATGACCGAGAGCAGCCAGGCGACTGCAATGGACCTCCCCGCGACTCACCCTATTGAATTACAAAGAATGAACTGCAAGAGTTAGATGTGAATTTTGATCGTAAGGGGGAACAGGAAGTGACTGTCTTCTGCCAGCCCTCTGACTGGAAATTTTTCAGATCCTTGGGTACTTTCTAATCAATCCTATATGGATTTTTCTACCACAAAAGCAGCTCAAGAAAGCTCCAGCGACCTTGAAACAATGTGGACGGCAATATCTCGCCGTTGTACTTGTTGCAGAAAGGTGGTCCTGATAGACCTTTTAGGTGCATCATCCGAACAGAAGCGAGCAGAAGTCCGTTTTGAGTTTGTTTGGCAGCCTCAAATTAGGACGGAAGTAAGGATAATACCTGGGGTTTTCTCGGTAGAGCTGCTAAATAATGAGGCTATCCTAGTTTAAGTTTTCGATTGTGGGGTCTGGCAACTAAACATTTTGATAGGGATTGCGCGCATGAAGTCTAAAGCTTGTCATTATCCCTAAACGGCGTTTCTTGCGTTGTGATGGAGTCTTGAATCAGGCACAGGAAGACAAATGGCGTTTACTTCGGATGACACAAGAACTAGCAAAATCCCTCCCAGAATTGCGCGTGATGTTTCACGTTCAGACGGAATCGCAACATTGGAGATAAGGGAATGGTTAAATGATAAGTTCTTGACTTCTGAATTGGTCAGAAAACGGTGCAAGAAGCTACCGGTGCCTCGAAAGGCGAGCAATCCAAGTTCTCTTTGGCCGTCGGACCGTTGGGCGACACTGCGGCAGTGCTAGGTAGTCAGAGCAGGAGCCACGAGTCGTGGCATCTCTTGGCGACATCGACTCTGATCGGTCATACAGATCAACCGAAACCTAATATGACATTTTTGAATCACTGATAAATGGGCTATCGGTACCTCGGACCCCTCTCGTGGTCGCCTCCGGACAAGACACCAATGCCCTCCGAGATTTCCATCCTTCAAGACTGACAGCCGACAAACAAAGAATTCTTGCCACTGGTACATTTCTGAGACGTATTTAAGGTTATCAGAATCGAATGTTCATCCAAACTACTCGGGCAACTCAATTTAAGCTCTATGTGGCTGATCATACTTGGTACTGCGGCAGTACTCCGAAGTAATCGGAAAGTATGATCTTGTGGCGTTCTAATCCTCTCGCACAGAGCTTCCAAGCCGAGCTAGAAGATATGGGGAAGCTTTCCGCCGCCGTCAAGCTAACTCCAACCCCGGACATGAAAGGTCTCCGGCTAAAGTCATGATTCGGCCCCATGCAGCAAGCTGCATGCAGGACAAAACTTCATCTTGACTTGACCGCACTACCCTGTAATTAATACCAGAAGCTAAGGAGTCGGGATGACTCGAGACGGTGGTTTCGTCTGACGTTCCAACAGCCACGTTTTCTTCTTGGACTTTTCTGGGAAATTCTACAGAAGAGTCCTGGGCGACTAAATACCATTTGGTAGTGATCGCGCTTTCTATGGATAATATTGATCCAGAAAGGCTGTCGTTACTCTAAACTATTTGGTTTCTTTGTACACTCGAGGAATGGTAGTATCCTAGCGTATCCCGTTTTCGCTAGGTACTTATCCAGCGATATTATGGTTCGGTGATTGTGGATCTTCTATTGACTAATTTCGGAGCACGTATATGCACGAGGCTGGCCAACTTCCTGGGAACATTTCACCACGTGAAGCGGAACTTGTTATTAAGGACCATAAATGGCAGCACCATCCCTTCAATTGATTACCTTTTCACCAGCATAGTCTCCCAATCGCCAAGACGATATAAATCGTCTTCATTCACTTCATAGTCTCTGTTTGCATCAGTCAACATGCAGCTTCAATCACTACTCATGACGGTGCTCCTCTGTGGACAAGTACTGGCTCATCCTGTCCTAGATGCCAACTCAGCAGCGAAAGCAACACTTGATGTCCTTTCATCGATAGCAAAACGCAATCAACATAAAACCTTGGCACAGGCATACAAACATGTCCCTCGCTCAACAACATGCACGGCCTCGAACATGTCCGTCAGAAAAGAGTGGTATGCTGAGTCTAACCTTCCACTTTGACCGTATGCTAACACTTCTAGGGGAACGTTGTCGGCAAAGGAAAGGATAGCGTACACAGATGCTGTCTTGTGCTTCCAAGCAAAGTCTCCTTTGACTCCCATGGACCAGATCCCCGGCGTCCGTTCGCGATATGATGATTTTGTGGGAACCCACATCAATCAAACTCTGACAATCCACTACACCGTAAGTTCCCCAAGCCACGAAGCTGTTGCTGGAAGTTGATTCTATTGAATCAGGGAACGTTTCTCGCGTGGCATCGCTACTTCCTCTGGGTCTATGAAGAGTCTCTCCGCAACGAGTGCGGCTATAAGGGCGCCCATCCGTACTGGAACTGGGCTTTGTTCTCCGACAACACTGAAGCCGGGCCAGTCTTCGACGGCAGTGCCACAAGCATGTCAGGAAATGGTGCATACGTTGCAGACAAGGGCGATTTGGTCCTGGTCCTTCCACCTTACCCCGATGTCAGCCTTCCAGCTGGAAACGGCGGTGGATGCGTGACATCTGGTCCCTTCAAGAACATGACTGTCAACCTTGGACCAGTCTCTCTGCCCATTAACGGAGGTGGCTCCATCACTTCCAGTGGGCTAGAATACAATCCTCGCTGTCTTGTTCGAGACATTGGAACGGCTATTAACAACAAGTACTCCAACGCCACTGCCATTTCAGATTTGATCACTCAGAACGATGATGTCTACTGGTTCCAGACAGTCATGCAAGGTGTTCCAGGATCTGGCAGCATTGGTGTCCATGGAGGTGGTCACTACACGATTGCTGGAAACCCTGGAGCCGACACTTTCACTTCCCCTGGTGATCCCGCTTTCTATCTTCATCATGGAATGATCGACCGAGTTTGGTGGCTGTGGCAGAACCAAGACCCCGCTAACCGCATCAATGCCATTTCTGGCACTGGAACCTTTTTGGACTTTCCCACTTCGGCCAATACCACTCTGGACACGATTGTTGATCTGGGCTTTGCTGGCAATACAGGATATGGACCTATAACAATGAAGGATTTGATGAGCACAGTTGCTGGACCATTCTGCTATACATACGATTCGTTGTAATGGACTCGAGGTTTGCATGCAGATTCGTATGGGGATCAGCCAGTAAGAGCAGCAGATATTATGGCCAAATTGGAACGGGAGGCTGGTTTGGGAGAAGAGTCGGAGGTAGTCACTCAGTGATGTTTACGATGTGATGAGTTTCGAATGATTGATGATACGCTTAGTTGATGGCCTAGATTATAAAGTAAATTAGTTATTTCCAATAACATGCTGTTGCACCAAGTTCTGCTTTTGAATGACTTGCCTCTGACATATTTCCCAGCTAATTCTGCGCGTTGGCACCAGCCCATTGTAAACAAAGACCAGTCAGCCACCAGCACCTCGCTTCAATGCAGGCGTTCTTAGCGCAAAGCCACAGCCACAACCTTACCACTAACCTCCAACATCCAATTCCAAGGGAAGCCTTACATTTCTACACCTATGTCGGAGATAGGTGGTGTCATTACATTTCAAATCATACCGTGCTTCCCTGAACACACGTCTCTCTCGCGCGTGGTAGCTCGACGTCAACAGACATCGGTATCTTGCCGCCAACGCAGTGTAGCCAGAGCTGAATATGCGGCTCCTCAGTACTTCACATTATCTTCTCAAAGAATTCAACTCAAGTGACATACCCAAGTATGCCATATTATCACATCGCTGGGAGGGTCAAGAGGTCACATTCCAAGAACTTCAGGCCATTGATCTGAGTCCTGGCCAGTGTCCCCGCGTCACTGATAAGCATGGTGAGACTGTGACGGGATGGTCAAAAATCAAAGGCGCTTGTACCCAGGCTCGGAAGGATGGTCATAAATGGATATGGATTGATTCATGCTGCATCGATAAGTCGAGTAGTGCTGAGCTTTCAGAAGCGATCAATTCCATGTTCAACTGGTACAAGAATGCGGAGATCTGCTACGCCTATCTGTCCGATGTGCAATTCGACTACAACGAGTACGTGCTCGGCAGTCGCGACTGTTCGCCTGATGAATTTCGACAAAGTAAATGGTTTACGAGGGGCTGGACTCTACAAGAGCTGCTGGCACCAAGACAGCTCCGGTTTTTTTCACGCAGGTGGATTGACTTGGGTGACCGGGGAGCGCTTTGGTCAGTGGTTTCAATTGCGACTGGGATTGAAGGATGGAGTAGTTACAAAACAGCCACCATTGCCCAGAAGATGTCTTGGGCATCTCGAAGAGAGACGACAAGAATAGAGGACAGGGCATATAGCTTGATGGGGCTATTTGCGGTCAATATGCCACCGCTTTATGGAGAAGGGGAGAATGCTTTTATCCGACTTCAGCTAGAGATTCTACGGATATCAGACGACGAATCAATATTCGCCTGGGAAGATCCTGCGGATGACAATGGTGGCCTGCTTGCGCGTTCGCCTGATGCATTTCGAAAAGCTGGAGACGTCAAAAGACTTGATAACATGCATTACGAAAAGCCTCCATATTCGATGACGAATAAAGGACTTCGTGTCGAGTTCCCAGTCTTGTCATTTTCAACGATACATGTCGAGCTCCTCGACGCCGATGATACTTTCTTGGCGTTCCTCCAATGTCGATCTGCTGAGAGCTATGGGATGTTAGCTATCTTGTTGCGAAGGATCAGAGCAAATCTGTACACGAAGGTGTCTTCGGGTGGCTTAATACATACTTCTTGGAGCGACCTCATACAAGAAAAAGTGGACAATGGATATAGAATGGTGCAGGTCAAGCAGGAGGATGATTCAGATCTTTCATTTGCGGGCTTACCCCAGTACCGATTCTCAATCCCTATCGATGCGCTAGAGTTCGAAGGATTCAAACTGAGGGGTCGGTGGCTATCATGGGGGCCGACTAGTCGAGGTCGATGGGATTCTACAGCTGTCCCAGGCGAAGAGACAATTTCAATCGATCGCCACATCGCCGACCAAGGAATCACCGTAGCGATGGAATTCAGGGGCTCCGATCGGTCGGAGAACGAGCAATCAGCTTTGGGGCGCACGGAAGGCTTTATTAGCGAAAGCGACAAATTCATCATAATCTTCAACATGTACGCCGGTCGAGCACGTCTCGCTCTGCTGAAAGTCTATCTGGACCGGAGCCTGAGGTCTATCTTGGAGCATTACGTTCGGCCGGGAGATTGGATGACTGCTGGACCACCGCTACGATCATCGGAAAGACTGGGGTCTGGTACCATGGTCACGGCACAGTTGGCTCGGAAGCCTACCGATCTATGGCTTCGTAGTTACCAAGCGAACTTCTCCTTTGATAAACCAGTTGAAATGGACTCCATTGAGGCGATGCCAAATTTCTCCCCCTTCGACCCGAGGTATCCACTCGTAAACTCTGACATCAATAGACCTGTTGAACTTGTGGAGCTTCCAAACAATGAAGTCGAATCCTTTCAGCGACAGAACTTGCGGAACTCGATGTCAGGAGATCCAAACGAGAATTACTACGTTCGGAGTTACTTAGAATGCGCCAAGGGCGAAGCTGTGATGCTTGGTAGCCGTTCTGCAGACATAACAAACACGGGTTGACCCTGATGGAGCCTCTCGCTTTCGATGTTGCCCTTACAGCACTTTCCATTCAGCCGCGGTCGCTCATCAAAGATGATACCTGCATTTTGACATTCAAACGTCAACCTCACCATGATCTGGCTTCCATCCTGCTTGAACGGGGTGCCTATGTCACCAAAGCATAACATTGTGAACAGGACCAAGACAAGATTGCTCGAGACACTTCGTATAGAAGGTCCCACAGACTTTTAGTACAATAGCATATCGAGTCAAAGATACAGGCTCTCTGCTCAGTCCAAGTCAAGAATCAAGCCGGAAAACCGATTCTCAACCACTAGCATGCACTCTCACATATTCCGTGGGACATTGATCGCACCGAAGATCTCCACAGTCAGAACATGCTACAGACCTCTCAACACTCATTCCACGGCAGTTACATTGGCACTGTGGATCAACGCATCAGACGCGTTCACAGACTTGGAATGGAGAGTACATACACACGTCCAGAGCCATACGTACTTTGCTTCAGGCTTTGCTCTACTGGAGTCGTCTCGAGGCTGAAGAAAATCAGATGTGGAGTTCATGACTCGAAAACAATAGAAGATGACAAAAGCCGTATGACTAAACTTGCCATATTGACCGCTTTTGCAACAATCTACGAGCGGCGAGAATGATAGTTGATGGCGGCTCTAATAATTGTTCTAGTCGGATAATAGAGGTCTCAAGGATTTGGAGATTGAAGTCTCGGCCAGTGTTCGTTTTCTGGTAGCCTGTGTAAAGAAGAGAGGGGTCGTGGGTCGATCAATACCCATCATTGCCAGATATATAGTCGTATGCGCTGTGACGAGAGCCAGTAGTAAGTAGCTGAGGGTATCACAAGACTAGCGTGCACATGGCATGGTCCGGCTATTGGGTAGCGGTGCTGCAGGTATGATGTGTCCCCTCAATGTGGTATGCCGCAAGATCTGCACTGCAGTCCGCAGCTCGTCTGTTAGAAATTGTAGGCATTAACACGGACAACCGGGGAACGCAACTTTCCAGCCAGGCGGATGCTGTGTCTTCCCTGTTGGCGCACGTATATCTCCACGGTCGTGGCGGCCACTAGGACTTCAGAACCCTTTGACTTCGACAATCTTTTTTCTGAGGCTCGTCCATCTCCAGGAGAAGTCATTGGTATTGAAGTACACCTTCTGCTCAACCGCATCCTCCGTCTTCGCATGGCGCATCACGTGGTGTTTTCATCGGAGTTCACTCGCCATAAGCCATTCGAGACCTACGCATTTCCATAACATCGAGATCGAACAGACACTCCACTCCTGTGTAACACTGCGAGCTCAATCCATGATATCCACACCGCTGAGTACAAATGCCTGACCGGGTCAACCTTCAAATAGCCTTGCTCAAAATAACATATTCCGACTCCACCGCCGTCCCATTCCTCAGAATCCTCGGCGGGGGCGAATACTCATCTTTCATATACCCTAACTTTGCATAGAAAGCAACAGCACGTTCATTCCTCGTAAAGACAGTCAACATGACTTTGTCGATTGAAGGGATCGTTTTCCCAATCGTCACAAGATGCTGCATGAGCGTTTTCCCCAATCCAGTCCTGCTCCCCGGTTAGTATCTTTCATACACAACATCCGCGACCACAGTAGATGAACTGTGAGACTGGGGGGTAGGAGAGAATGCATACCCTCTCAACTCCTCCCCAAGATGAATTTCATAGCAATAGATCACTAGATACCCATCCTCATACGTCGGCATGAAAGACACGAATCCCTCGACTTTCCCGTCATCTCTCTTCACAAGTAAGTACTTTAGATCCAGAAGCTTCATCTCGCGTTTCTTTGCTTTAGGTTTCCACCCGTCTTTGGATTTGCGGTAGTCTTCAGAGCTGGTGGTCTCGATTAGGTTGAAGCATGCTGTGAAGTCGGTGGGTGGGAGGGCGGAGGCTGTTTGGAGAGAGAGAGTGTAGGTTGTTGAGGTCTTTGGATGGGTCCATGATTTCCAGGAAGGTCTGTTATATTGTGAGAAATATACAATGTGATATTCAGTCACCAAAAAATTTGTGTTTTGTCTTCATGTCAAACTTCTCTAGCCTGGTGGCGGGGCCGAACATACCCAGGGAAATACTTCTCCTCGAAGTCCTCCAGGCTCTTCTTATTCGCAACCTCAATATGATCCACCTCAGCCATCTCCAGTCATTGGCCTAGATATAGGTAATAAGTTGAAATTCCTCTCGTGATGTCGTGAAACCCTGATGATCCGACGCGTAGGGAGACGCGACTATTTTACCTGAGCCGAGCCGATCGGCGCCAAGACCTCATGCAGCAGCTCGATTCCGTCACTGTACTGCACCTCGCCCGCGATTTTCTGTCTCCATACAGGAATCTCCACCAGCACAGCAGCATAGGTATATCAAAGCAGATGCGATGCCCAATGCAATTGCAACGGCACCTGCAATTACTGCGTCCAATATGTCGCAGCTACGCATCGCAAGCTAGGAAAAGACCTACCAGACTTGAGAGTACGATTTCATTAGATCATGTATGTTGCCTCCTCGAGCCTGCACACTGATTGCAATTCCTCCGCCCAACGATACTCCTGTGCACGTAACTGGATATTCATGGCTGACTTTGCAAAATCAATCAGTTCCTCCAACGCAGTAAAGCCCTCTCCCTCTGGCGCAGCATCGTTCGAGGATGCAAGAAGATCTCTGATCCGAGCACGAAAGCCGAGACATTGCGGTTTGCGAAGGAGGAGTTTGTGAGGAATAAAGAGGTTAAGGATATTGTATGTTCCCTGTTTGGCCTGTGGAGGTCTTTGGCAGGCTGTGATTGCGACTGGGAATGGGAATATAGTGTGAGAGGGGAAGAGTTGCAGAAGAGGAGGCAGAAAGAACCTGCGTAGAGAATTGGAGAGTAGAGGCTGACGAAACACTCGCAGACGCAGATACGTTACTTGATTTCCACAGGAAAGACGCAGTGGGAGACTATGCAGAGGTATATTGATGGATTATGAGGATATCCTGGTCTAGTGCAGACATGCCCAGTGTGCACAATAGACCGTCTTGCAGATGTCAGGTCTGGCGAGCATATAGAATTCTCGAGCGACATGTAGAGGGGTATATTGATCCTTGCTGCAATACGATATACGACCTCAGCTGTTAGGTCGAGCTACAATGCCTTCCATTCTAAGAGCATATCTCTATCTTCTTTGTACAGTCATCCATCTTGTGATCTCTCAACATGAAGAATCCCAAACGCCAGTCCATGCAAACAGTGGTGTATTGTACATCCTCTCCTCCTTCCACCATACAGCCATCCCTGATTCAGCATCGTCCAGAATTCACTGCCTCCAAGCAGTGGCACATCCAAGCCCGGACCGCAGTACTTCCGCCAACAGGTCGAATCGCCCGATTTCAGATCCCTACTTCCCCTGCCTTTGCTTATGCTTCGGGTTCAGCGAGCAGATGATATACACATGGCCCTTCCCCGTTTTTCCACCTTTCCTGCGTACGCTCTGTGGGAATAGTTAGCCTCTGTGTACTTCTCGTTCTCCTTTTCCCTTCCAACCCCGCAAGCACATCTCCAACATTTTATCCCGAAACAACAGTATACGCAACTATCCCAAGTGCTTCCCAATTCCAGCCCATTGCCAACTTCCAGACAGACAGCTGAGTTGTAGCTCCGAAGCCTGCCTCGCGAAAATCTATACTGCGAACCCCAGAGCGCAATCCTACCCACTCTATCTCCCTCTCTGGCAAATTTCCTCTTCCGATTCCAATCTCATCCGCATCCAATCCCAACTCCAACTCACATTTAAAGAAACGTCTCACGTACCTTGCACCCCTCACAAAGCTTCTTCACCGAACTCCTAACCTTCATCCCTCTCGTCTGTCCCATTGCTAATCCCATTGCCAATCCCTCTCCTCCCATCTTAACCCCATATCCCCCTTTCACCCCATATCCCCCTCTCGCAACAGCCGGTCTACTCGAACTCAAGCTCATCGCCGAAAAGGCTCTCGTGAAGGTTGGAGTGGATGTGGACGTTGTGCATGTGCATTGAGTCGTGCATTGTCGAATCGAGGGGAAAACTACGCGCGCTGTGCGGAGGAGGGATGTTGATGGGATCATGGTTGTTTCGTCGCGGGAGCGGGTGTTGGAAGGGAGCTATCGTGGTCGTGTTGGTGGTTTGGGAGAGCTTGAGGTTCAAGGTGGAGTGGATCTCGAAATTTGGAGGTTTGGCGTTCGGCCTGGATTTTCGGGCTCCATTCTGTCCTCGCCAAAATGGAAGGGGGAAAGAAAATAAACAACATGAAGAGTGAGAAAAAGGAAATGATATCAAATCTGCGAATTTATTTTTGGATTATTCTATTCCAGCCGTATTGAAGCGAAGCAAAGCCATCCTACTGTTTTATCTTCAACGCGCCTCTATACCAAGCCCCCGAACGCCAAGCTAACCTCAAATCTTCTTTCCTTTCCAATGTAAGTACACATTCCACCTTCACCACCCGATCCATTCTTTCCTCCAGTTTCACGACCTCAAGAACGTCTTAAAAACAGAACTATCCGTACAATCCTCCCACGGATATCCAATCCTCTTCAAAAAGCTCTCCAACTCCTTCAACTCATCATCCGGACACACAATTCCCGCCAGGATCTTGCCCACATCGCTCCCGGCATTACGATACTGGAACAGACTGATATTATACCTCGGCCTCAGCGTTGTCAGGAACTTCTCTAGTGCGCCGGGCCGTTCGGGGAAATTGAACATGTAGAGTCGTTCGTGAGGGACGCCGGAACGACCGCCTACCAGGTATCTGATGTGTGATTTAGCGAGCTCGTCGCCTGACAGGTCGACGGGCGTCATTCCACCGGCTGAAATCCGAGATAATAAGGATGCGAGTTCGGCGTCTCGTTGAGAAGCGGGTGATGTGAGAGAGAGACCGATCAGAACGTTTGCTACGGCGTCTGTAGCGAAGCGATAGGAGAATTCGGTGACCATGTGTGGCATGATGGCTTTGATGAGTTCGGAGAAAGAGCCTGGTTTCTCAGGGATGCTGACGCTGATGAGCGCTTCTTTCTTTTCTCCTAAGGCTGCGCGTTCGGCAACGAAGCGGAGACGGTCAAAGTTCATGTTTGCTCCTGAGGCGATGGCTACGAGGTTGCGGGATGTGTCTTGCGAGGGGTTGGCGGCGACGTATTTTTTGAGACCTGCGAGAGCGAGGGCACCGGCTGGTTCGACGATAGAGCGGGTGTCTTCGAAGACGTCTTTGATTGCTGCACAGGTCTCGTCGGTGGTGACTTGGATGACATCGTCTACGACATCCATACAGACTCGGAATGTCTCTTCGCCTACGGTCTTGACTGCAGCTCCATCTGCGAACAGCCCAACTTCCTTCAACACGACCCTCTCCCTCTTCGCCAGTGACTGTACCATGGCATTGGCATCGTATGTTTCCACGCCAATGATCTTAACGTGCGGAGCAATACGCTTAACATAAACGCCAATACCGGCAATCAATCCCCCTCCACCCACACAACAGAAGATAGCTTCCAACTTCTGGATATTCGTCTGCCTCAACAACTCCATACCAATAGTTCCCTGCCCAGCAATGACATAAGGATCGTCAAATGGCGGGATATTCGTCAAGCCATGCAGCTTCTCCAACCTTCCACACTCCTCCTTCGCAGCATCAAAATCCGCACCATGCAACACCACGGATCCCCCCAGTCTCGACACGTTCAGATGCTTGATACTTGGCGTACCCTCCGGCATCACAATCGTCGCTGGGATCTTCAGCTTCCTAGCAGAGTACGCGACGCCCTGTGCGTGATTGCCCGCTGAACAAGCTACTACTCCCTTCCAGCTGACTTTGGGGTCGAGATGTGCCATCTTGTTGTATGCGCCGCGCAGCTTGAAGCTGAATACTGGCTGGAGGTCTTCGCGCTTCAGGAGGACTTTGCACTCGAGGCGGTTGCTGAGGTTTGTGGCGGGGGTGAGGGGCGTTTCTTCGACGACTTCGTAGACGCGGGAGGTGAGGATTAGGCGGAGGTACTGGGTTGGTTAGCAATGGCCGATACAGATTGCAAGGGGGTGTATACATCTGGATATCCATTAGGCAGAATGAATTCCTCTGGAACTACGCCTTTTATCTTCGAGATAGGACTCTCGCTCGGCGGTGAGGGCATTGTTGTGTATTCTGTCAAAGAGAATGAATTCAAGCTTGGTGTTCGTGGTCTGCTGTCGCCATTGGTCTCGCCGTTCACTTTGACGCCGTTCGACATTGTATATGTGGTGCAATTGGGTCAATTGCTTTGTGTATTGTGTGGTTGTTTGGGGGGCAATACTGTTGAAAGAGTCACTCGATTGTGACGGAATGGGGAGCTCGAAATTGTTTTAGTGGACCCCGCGATCTCGGCCTTGGCGGAACAGCTTTGGTCAGGGGAGATATTCCGGTCGGATAAAGTTGCCTCCTCTTCTCACGGTCTTTTGGTTAGATATACTATGCATTTGGAAGTTATAAAATATATACATTCCATCCTTAACAGCGTAATTGAAGAGCTGGTAAGTATCAAATCTCCATTACTTTCGGCTCCAGCCTCACGAACGAAGCTGAATCTCAAATCCAAGCAATGAAGTTGTCAGTTGATTATCAACAACACTTAGATAAATTCCAAAAATATCTTATTTCTTTGATTTATTATTATCGTATTATCATTTCTCTACCATGATAGCCAATCCTTATTCAACGCCCAACACCACAAAACCATCATCAATTCATACTCCCTCCACTTCTATTCCCCCCAATCAACCCCGCCATCTCCAACAACGCCCTATCAGCCTCAATATCCCCCGTCCCAAGGTTAACCCTCCTCCTCGCCTCCGCCTCCCTCTCCTCCCAAGCCCACCTCTGCCTCTGCTGTTCCGCCTCAGCATCTCCTCCACATCCCCATACCTCCAAACTCTCCACTTCAAACCGGTCCTGGAAATCGTGCTTCCTCGTCGCGCTATTGTGGAATGCACCTCCTCCAGAAGTATAGTTGTGAGTAAACACCCCGAACTCGAATGAGGAGTCGAGAAGGAGAGACACGGCGCCGAGATTCACGTGTGTGCTAAGGCCGGCAGTTTGTTTGGCTTTTGGATGGGGACAGCCGAATGCGATGCCCGAATGGGCACTTGGCGGTTTGCTGAAGGAAATGTAGTCTTTGTTGAGTGATGAAGCATGAAAGACCTCATGGACTGGCTCAAGCTGAAAGAGTAGAGTATCCGTATCTCCAAAACACTCTTTATGCGTTTGACGCCAATGTTGAGCTGTGTAGATTCCAAATACTACGCGTGTGGATTTGCTGCTGTCTGGGAATCGCTTGGGCGGTAATGTGTCTGCGAATGCTCGTTCTTGACCTCCTTCTGGTGGGTCGGATATCTTGTTTCCTGATACTAGGAGTATGGTGGGCGCTCTCCAGTTGAAAACCTTAGTCTCAAAACTCCCCATAGAAAATCCGGCATCTCCACCAGAATACAGGAGTCGTAATTGTCTGAATAGCGAAGCACCAGGCAGGAAGAAAGATAGTTGTGACAACACATTCAGATCCAGGATTTCTCCCACCTGTGGCAAAAGTGGTTGGTCCATCACCAGTTCCGGCGGAGGTAGGGGCGCGGCAGACGAATCTTTCCGTTTCGTAAAATCGATATTCTTGGAGAAGAGGAAATGCTCAAAGAAAGGATTGAAGCCGTTGAATAGAAAAGGCAAGGAAATGGGTATCACAGTATTGAATTGATGAATCTTGACGCCGGGGAACTTCTCCACATTGACAAATGCCGCCAAGATGTTGTCTGCTGTCTTCCGGAGGCCTTCCAATTGATCGCCGGATAGTCTTTCCGCGTGTCGTGCTAGACTCTCTTGTGTGGACAGGGGCGCTATCAGGAGGAGTAGCATTATGAGCTTTTTGAGGTTGTCGGAGGGTATAGATGCTTGGTTAATCGGTGCATCTCCGTGTCTGAAGACATCGATGGCATCCAGTGATTCCAGTGCAGCGAGAGCCAAATCATCGTCATCCTCTTCCTCCTCATCGTTCGCAGCTTCGTCCACAGCAAATCCCTGGACATGACTTCTCGTAGGTTCCTCCGGCTCCGTATTCTCCTCTTTATCCTCACTCTGCGTCCCTCGATCGTAGACTGCAAGACTCCGGAATAGCAATTTCGTCCGGTCCTTATTGCCCTTCTTCAATACCCGCTGATATCTCTCCGTCATGATTACCACCACCATTATCATCTGCTCGAACCCCAAAACAACCGGCGCATCCTGCCCGAATGGAAATGCGCCTAGATATGACACCATCTGGAAGATTATAGAGGATGCGCCTAGGATATCGGGTATCTCGAGGAAGCGTGCGATCGTGTCTTCCTTAAGGTAGGAGATGTGGTCTTGGTGATCTGCGAGGCTTTTGAAGACATCTTGAAAGGAGTAGAGTTCAAGGGGAGTGAAGCAGCGCTTTGCGAATTTGATGGCCTGGAACTTGTTAGCTGTGGTGGGATGCTGGAGGGGTAGTTGGCCGTACCAGTTCATGGCTCAACTGCTCGGTGGAGGCTTGTTGAGCGCCGCCGTTGGACTGTCCTTGTCCCATTGTGTCTAGTGGTGTAAAGTATCATGAGGATTTCAAGCCCAAGTCCAGCTCGAGATGTGTAAGTAATGTTGTATTTGGACCTACAGTTCGAGGTGGAGGTTCAAGATGCCCCACTACATACAGTAAAGTAAGCTAGGGCGGCCCGTGGCCCAATGGAATTGGCACCCGAGAGCATATTTAGAGCTCCCTCTGTGTTCTTCACAAAGCTAAATGCGACTAAAACAATCTTTTTCATGCGCGATTATCATCTTCCGGCCAGATATTGAAGAAGTTGGACTTCTTCTTGATTACTGCGGAAGCTGCCAGGGAGAATCTCGTTTCCTGAAGTAAGATCTTCTCGCCAAGACCTTCCATCTTGAACCCGTCTTCGTTCGATTATCAGCACATGGAGACGCAGAAAATCATCATACGTTTGCATATTTCGGGCTCGATATCTACCTAGGGAGAGGCGTCCTTTGCTGACTTGCCCACCCTGCCCGACGATTCACCAGGTGACCAGGTGCTGTGAGGCTGGAACAGGTGTCCTATCAGCTTCTACGCTTTGGTGCATCACCAACTGGTGGCGTTCAGGCCGATATCTTCGTATATTTGCGACGAGCTTCCTCGCAAGCTCTGTCATCGCTCGCTCGTCAAGACGATTGGGACAAAAATGATACCGTTCACGAAGATAGTCTATCGAAAGCCATGGGCCTCTTAAGCTTCATACAGAGGCTATTCTCCCCACCACAGGAACGTCCTAAGGAAGGAGTGCCCGCCTCAGTTCCAGAACCAGTAGCACCTGAGCCAGAGCCTGAGCCAGAGCCTGAGCCCGAGCCAGTACCTGAACCAGCACCTGAACCAGCACCGGAGCCGGTATCTCAGTCAGTAAAGGATACCCCCCGAGCCGGAACCTTTCGCTCTTCGCCCTCTGCTGTAAGATCTTGTTTTGTTCTTGTTTTCCCGGTGTACAGTGGTATCTATCATGAATTATTTGAAGCCAGAGCAAGCAGTATTCGATGCGCATGATATTGACAGCTGACAGGCTCGTGCTCGACGCCACGACAGCAAGAACCGGCCCTCAACATCCTCTTCTTACGTCTCATCCTCAAAACAAAAATTCGTGTATGAGTTGCTTTGGACTTGTGTACGTCGAGATATCCCCATATGATGGTTATCCAAGCAAATCTGATGACCCCGCCCCAGTGTAATTGTGGCGGACATGCTGGTATGAGTGTTGACTCGACAGTTGCTTGTCCTGGCTGTGGTGTGTATCGGTGCGAGAATTGCTACTTGGAGAGTGTAAAGCGCCGCTTTTGATAGTGTCTCCTTCAAAACTACTCACCGATAGTCCCGGGTGGAGTAGCTCGGGTCATGGATGCCCCTCGCTCTGCACATGGACATTTCAAGCAGAATGCATTTGCTTGGAACTCTGTCTTCAGCCAAAGGCGACATGATGTCTATGGCTCTGAGGACTTGAGATATGTTGATAGTGTTCGAGCGGGCACCGTTCCGCACGACAGGGAGCTTATGACAGAGGATGTGATTGGATGGTTTGTCCAGAATCAATGCAATCATGACGTGGATAGATATTCATATAGAGAGGGACAGCTGTCAAATTTTCTTGGCCTTGCGAGTCTCGATGCTCTCAGAAATCCGGCTCCGTCACAAATCATATCACAGAAGGCGCTCATAGATGACCGTAATAATGAAAGGGTCAGTCGAACATTTCCAAATGGCGATGTTAGACCAAGTCCCGGGCCGATGACAGCTCGTAGGCTATACTCGGAACTATTAAACCCAGTAAGTTTTTTGTCTATTTTGCGTGTTCTCTCTGTCGTCTGTCCTAACATGCATAGCGTACCAATCTAGGGCCTGAGATCAATGCTGAGCGCCGTTTGATGTTAAATCATACCTCTTCGCTCTGCCCTCGATGGAAAGCTAATAACTGGTACAGCTATATCACCGATCTAGACCCAGCTTGTGCCTTGGGCCTCGCAGCCACCGCGTCCCGATTCCAGGCATCATATCTGCGGGACTGCATATATAGATACCTTGCGTCTCGAACGTTCATCGGTATCCAAACGAGGGTACTTCCTGCGATCCCGTCCCTACAGTTGGTGCCGCTGACATCTAGATAGACAGCTGGGTTTCCTGGTTTTGCAATGGAGTTTCATCTCCCATATTATGCGAGGAGGCGAATGATTCCAACTCCAAATGCACACAGAGACGCAAGACTCAGAAACGGAAAGCCATTGCGACGATCTGAAGAAGTCATCCATCTTAGTCTTGACCCTTTGCACCCGACTCTAGAACGAGATTATATCCACGAAGCTCAAGTGTCCATCATGGTGATCGGCATTGATGACTGGTTCTGGACAGCATACTGCTTTGCTGATATTTACTTCAAGGGCGAAGAACACACTGAGCAAGTACATGTTATGCATCGAAACAATGCCGACCCTCACTCCTGCGGAAAGTACTTCCTCGATCGACCTATCTGGAACCCAAGGCATTATTTCCTTAGAAGTCTTTCTTGTCGCATGGAACAAGTGAAGCAAGAATGGTACAATACAATCTTCCAACTTTTTGAAGACATAGAGCCGTGCGTGAGTATTCGTGTATTGAAGACAATCCTCGCTTTCGAAGCTAATCTCAACAAGATCTATGCATTCACTCGAGGGGAATTAGGCCAGGGGGGATCCATTGACCTAGACATTACTCAACGAAAGGGCTTCAGGTGGACAATCCGAGTTCTTCGCCAATTTACGCATGTTCTGTCCAAAACTATCGACTCGTGGGACACGTTCAAAGATGGCGAAATTCGATATCTTAACCTTCCTGACTCGGAAAGCTTGGCTGACGCTTCGTGGGGAAATCTCTTGGCTGCTATCGACAAAGATGTGATAGAACTCCGAGATCTACGGAGCTCCTTACAGCACAAGACCGAGCTTTTCGAAAATATGACAAACAGTGTAAGTTCTCATGTTCCGTTAGCTGTTCACGATCGGGACCGAAACCAGCTGTTCCACAAGAGCAGCACTCTGATGTGTCCACTAGATCGTGACACATGCGGCACATGCAGAAACTATCATAACCAGACTTCAGAGTCAGTTCATTCAAGCTCTGACCGTCATCACAATTGTAAGCACTCGCTTCGTCGGCCAAGCGCCGCGGTTTCGAGGCCAAAAGCTACGAGAGGTGCTGAATATGCTAATACCTTCCAGTTCTATCTACCGCCCACCCTCGCTTCATCCATATTCAGCATGCAAGATTCAATTTTCACCGATCCAAAGTTCAGAGACTGGTTGTTCACTCTAATTGGTCTCTTCATGGCAACAGCATTACTGGTGCTCGCTGTCCTAGCTTTCAACCACCCGCGCATAGCAACATGGCTGGCTCGAGTTTGGGCGTCCGTCTTTCGGTTCACGGCTCGCATACTTCCGGCTCTACAGAGCATCAAGCGGAAGATGTTGAGGGATAGACCACTTGATCCAAATGCAAACGGAATTGACTTGGACAATCTGGACGATCAAGATACTACTGCTCCTGGTATTGGACAAGTCTGATAGAGCTTTATTGGTTTCTTCGCGTAGGGTGATTCCAATACCGAAGAAGCCGAGACCAGATGTTTGTGCATTGTATGAAAGCCGTGGGAATGGGTGCTTAGAACACGAAAACTTTAGCTGCTTCAATCCGCACATCAAAACTTTAACGCTGAGTAAGTCTTGGGGAGAAAAAAACGGAGGTCTTACAACTGGATGGCCAGAAGGTCTTCTCGCCTCTGGTTTCAGCGTCTCTGAGCTGCCCACAGTCACACAATCAGAAATTGCCATCGTGGCCCGACCCAGACCACTAAATTTGATTCAAGATGTGGCCATGGGTCTGCGTCTATTACTCGGCCGTCGTTCTGGTAGGTAACCAGTCAAATTAAGGTTTAATTTTGGGCCGACCCCGCGAACAGACGGTGCGATCTGTTACCCAAATGCCGGGATCGATTAGTATTCCATGGAAACAGGCCCCACTGTATCGGCCCCGTTGCACTGCGAATTGTCAGCGGATAGCAACAACAAGCTCATATAAGGTCCGTGGAACCACCCCAGAATGATAGTCTCATGCAACTAATGCTGAACTTAACCTCCCCACAGTGTTGCCCCTCCTTCCACCCAGACGAATAACCAGTCTCTTGGCGAAATACTAAAGATGGTCTTCTGCTTTGGCGATGCGCCTTTCGAGGTACCAGATGTGACAGGGAAGGTTGCCTTGGTCACTGGAGCAAAGTACGCATTCCCAACCAGTTTGTATTCCATGCTGATTCGATTCCTACAGTGCGGGAATGGGCTACGTTATCGCTGAGCACCTTGCACTCAATGGTGCGAAAGTCTGGATGGGAGCAAGGTCTGAAGAAAGAGCAAAGCAGGCAATTGAGAGGTTCAATACAGAACACAAGAAGATCGCCAGAAAAGGGGAGATTATCTGGCTGCCATTAGATCTTACATCGCCGACGGACGTTATGACTTCAGTCAAAACATTTCTATCGCAGGAAAAACGCTTGGACATACTTGGTACTTGGATCGCAACTTCCGTCTACTTCATGTCTATTGACTGACGGAACGATAGTAAACAACGCGGCACGGATGGCATCGCCCTACGTGATTACCAAAGATGGACTTGAGACCTCGGTAGCTATCAAGTACAACACCCCTTTCTATCTGTGAACCCTGGCTGACCACATCGAAGTCATATCGGGCACTTCGCACTGACCCAAGCCCTCCTTCCTATCCTCCGCCAAACGGCGCAATTACCGGGCTCAGATATCCGCGTTGTGACAGTATCCTCGGACCTTCACAATTACCTCAAAGCCGTCAAGATCTCAACAAAAGAAGACTTCAACGCCACCTTCTCCTCAGACGCCTCTTCAGCAGACTCTCTAATGGCCCAAGCCAAACGCTACAACTTCACCAAACTCCTCAACGTGCTCTTCGCCACGGAGTTGCAGCGACGAGCAGATGCTGAAGGCCTGCCGCTGATTTCGATATCGCTTCATCCCGGTGTCGTCGCGACTGGAGGGGCTTTGGACCTGTTTCCGTCTGTGATGAGACCGATGTTGAAGGCTTTGGGGAAGACGCCTTTGCAGGGAGCGAAGTCGGCGTTGGTTGCTGCTGCGTCTCCTGAAGTGAAGGAGAAGAAGGAGAAGTATAAGGGTGCTTATCTTGGTCCAGGGGGGAAGCTGGCACGTGCGAGTGCAGCTGGGAGAGATGAGAAACTGGCGAAGGAGTTGTGGGAGTTGAGTGAGAAGACTGTGAGGGAGATATTGGAAAGTAAGGGTTTACAGTGAGCATGTTATGGTGTCCGGATGAACTGAATATTTACTCAGCTTGTACATGAGTTTCCTCATATAAACTAATGTAGTGTTTTGAGCCCAGCATGCCAGAGCGGGTGGTGTTTCTAGGCAATATCACGTGACAAAATCCTCATTGAATGACCTCCCACAGGGACGGCTTGAATGCGGATAAAGATCTCTTGATACCATTTTTCTTTGAAAATAATCTTGTGGTATATGTTGATATGAAGTGGCACGAGACTTGAAGATAAATGAGTTTGAAGTAACGCCTGTGACAGCCTGCGAAGCATGTGAACATGACTGCACAGAGACATCAAGATCATGCGGAACCGCCTAACGCTCAAATCATTTCGATATGATTGCAAGTCGGTGGAAATTGCATAAGACGTGCCAGGAAAGATATAAATTGCATCGCTCCTCAGTTAATGACACCGGTGGAGACCCATGATAATATTCTTACAGTAGAACGATCTATATTGAGGTCACGCATCGTTCTTTTGTACTTGAGTGAGAAAAATGTATGAGGATATCGCACTCGATCGAGCGATTCAGTCTTCCCAAGGTAATACTGAGTCCGACACGAGGTGGTGAGCTCTCTGCCAAGAGCATCGCCTGATTTTGGCGCTTTCTGCAATGCAATATCACTGGCCAAGTTCCACGAAACTGAAGATGCAAAGATTCGGAAAGTCCTAGCTCGATCCTCATCTCACGACAAACGGTATTTACCGCCAAGGCATGCCCCCCTTACGAAGGTACTTACCAACGCGACGAGTAGGAAGCAAACACTAGTTTCATCGGCATGTTGGGCGCCGTTGAAAAGGGGTAAGGCTGACGCCACATTTTCAGCCGTACGACCCTCGTTCGGTACATCCCTGACAAGGCTACATTCCTCCCCCATGATATTGGGTTTTCCTCATCTCCCAGCCGCGAGAATCAAGCAATGTGTCGGGGCCGTGCTGCGGCTGTGATCCTGGTGCTGCGGCAGGCAGTGAGTGAAGGATGCAGTCTGGCAGTCCTTTCGTTTGGGTACTATGCTTGGCGAGGGTGCTATTCTGGTAGGTGGAGATGAAATGTTGGTGATGCTAGGCTGTTTATTGGGTGGCTTGGTGTCGATCGGGATGCTTTTGAGTTCGTGGGATGATTCGGAGGTTCAGCTGTGAGTCTGAGACTGTTTCTATAAGGCTGTGGTTCCGCACCTCTGGGGTTGCATTTTTGGTATACCCGTTGTCCTTCCTTTGAGCACTCCTACGATTCTATAACTTCAATACTTCATCCATTAATAATTTCACTTCAAGAGACAAAATGAACGATACCAAGGCACCCATCACACAGCAGCCGGCCGGTCATGCTCAGCCGCAACCCACTTACATGAAATACAAGGAGCAAACTGGAACCGAGGAATGGCAGAATGATATCTGGGACTGCTTCAAGGGCGCTGATAACCTCTGTATGCCTCCATATTCATGCTCATGAAACGATGTTGGGGATCGACTGCTGACTTTGTATGCGATCAGGCCTCAAGGCAACATTCTGCTCCTGCTTCGTGTATGGACGTACCCAAGCCCGGTTGAGAGATCCTACTCTCGCTGGCTATGAGAGAATCAACAATGATGTATGTTTTCCCCGCCAAAGCGAGGAGCTACTCTAATTGCATTCAAGTGTCTCATGTTTGCCGGTCTGAACTGCTGCGGTTTGGGATTCATGTACGTAAATGATCTCGTCCTCTTTCTCTTCCTCTGCTCTTTGCATGGTGTCCATCAACACCTTGTATAAGGAGAGCAAATGCTGATCTGGTTCCTTTACAGTCTCGAATTCCTCAAGCGTTCCGAGATTCGCGCCAAGTATGCCATCCGCGGCGATGCTCTGACCGATGGCCTCCTCTCTTTCTGCTGCGGCTGCTGCTCACTGATTCAAGGCGAGAAGGAGGTCATCGGTCGTCAGCATACTGCCGGTATGAACCAAGGATATGCCGCACCACAAGGAATGCATGCTGGACCTCAGTAGAGGTGAATAAAGGGGGGTACTGCGGGGTTACTGCGCGATGCTAGTCACGGAGGTTGGCACGGGTGTTGTTCCTTTTCGACTTTGAAGGAGATGATACCAATTTAATTTCGATGTCGTTTGTTTGTTGCTTTCTCCTGGGCCTTAGTAAAACCGTTTCGTCGCGTTGTGCTTCCCTCTGTTCTCTCTCAGCCTGCCCTCAGCTACCTACTCTTCGTCTATTCCAAGAAGCACGTATGTCTGCATAACTTCTCCCTGATCGCTCCCCATCTGAACACACAGCCATTATGTCTCGAGGGCTTTCCCATGCCGTCAAGACTGCATGTCCTTTCAGGGGTTCACGTGACTGGCTCTCCTTTGTTGTTTTCACGTGTGTGAAGCGAGATTCCAAGACTCCTGCTCGGTGACGGACCAGAATAATTTCAAGATTCGAGATTTTGCTCAAGTCGGTTCCATGAAAGTCTGCCATCTCGAAGCCAATCTATCAACAATCTTCGAAGTTGCCACCGCCTCAAGTCGATGAGCTTATCAGTGCCGGGATGAAAGCCCCACAATTCAAGCTCCTCCCACTCTTAAAGCAACGACACTCTTCACGTCTTCAACCATACTACGCCACTAGACCGCTTCCTAAATCTTAGTTGAAATTTAGCTTCATGTCATCTCTGTATCTTTGATCGCCGCCGCGGTCAACAGCCGGCGGCTACAATGGGCGTCGGGGCGTCGGCAGCCATCAATCGTCTGCACTACTGGCGAAGTCAAGCCGGGAAGATCGCTTTTCATTCTTCATGAATTGGGAGGCCTCGAGTATATGCATTGATTCTTTTCACCGCGTACCAGATATTTTGAAAGCGTTGATTTGCCACTGCGATGGGCAAGTTTGCAGGCATGGAGACAGGGCCGCAAGAACTCCTCGGAAACTGGAGTTGCGGGTGTTCACGTCCGCCGGGTTGCATCCCCCATTTTTGTTCGATTAAGGTTATCAGTACCTATCACAACCCCAGCTACAGCTATCGGTATCTATCTTCATCAGAATAGAAGTCAGCTAAGATGGGGCAATTCGTCAAGCAGAATCTAATGATACAAGAACTACGATTTCCCCAGCCAAGACATGCTTTCGCCATGTTCAATTACCCCATTTTCTCACACAATGGCGTCCTACCTTTCGCAACGCAAAAGCGCTGTTACAGCGAAGCTCGCGTCACATACGAAATTGTCAGGCTGGGTCCTCGAAAAACAACCTACTTCTTTTGCAGAGGAAGGAGAATGGACAAATATCGATTCGGACGTGACGCCCGAAGAGCGACGAACATGGTCATCGATGACCATCGCTGGTTTTTGGTTTAGTGATGCATTGAATGCTCAAGGATGGGAGGCACCGAGTTCGATCATCTCGGCGGGGTTGACGTGGAAAGAGGCTTTTTACCTGAGTATGTTCCCTCCTCGATTTCTTCCGCGTGACAGCTCGACACTAATAAGGTGCAGCGGTCTGCGGTTCCCTCGTCGACACAGTCCCATTAGTGATGAACGGTCTCATGGGTGCTAGACTACACATCCCATTTCCAGTCGCCATTCGATCGTCGTTTGGATTCTACTTTTCTCGCTTTGCCATTGTGGTACGCATGGCTACTGCGTTGTTTTGGCATGCGATCCAGACTTGGACAGGAAGTACTGCTATGTTCCAGGTATGATCCTGCATCAAGCCACTCAACATCAAAACCCCACCTGCTAATTTTGATCCCTCCAGATAATCCGGTCCATCTTCCCGTCCTTTCTCAACATCCCAAATCACCTCCCGGAAAGTGCTGGTATAACCACCCAGGAAATGATCGCTCACTTCGTCTTCTGGAGCGTACAGTTTCCATTCATGCTCACGCCACCTCACAAGCTGAAGTACTTCTTCTACTTCAAAGCAGTGATCGTCCCAATCATCTGCACGGCTGTAGTCATTGCCATGACGAAGAAAGCTCATGGTGTGGGAGAGATTTGGAAGCAGGGATATAGTGTTCCTGCTGGGAGTACGAGGAGCTGGATGATTCTGAACCAGTTCTCGAGTATCTGTGGCGGATGGTAAGATTTTCACCCTTTTGGTTTAAGGACTTGACAATGCTAACAAAGCCAGGGCAACAATGGCAACCAACGTTCCGGACTTCACACGATACATGAAGCGCTCCCGCGGAGTCTGGTGGCAAGCGCTCCTTCTTCCATCGATCAGTCTTCTCATCGGCACATTCGGCATCATCTCAACTAGCTGCGCAAAAGTCGTCTACGGAGAATATATCTGGTCTCCTCTTGACCTCGCGTCTCACTGGCACGGACCCTGGGGACGGTGCGGTGCTTTCTTCGTGGGTTTCTGTTGGGTCGTGGCACAGATCGGGACGAATTTGTCGGCGAACGTTATTTCCTGCTCGAACGATATGGTGAACTTGTGTCCGAAGTATATCAATATCAGACGAGGTGCAATCATCACGACTGTGACGGCTGGCTGGACCATGGTGCCGTGGAAGATTATCTCGAGTGCTCAAAGCTTGTTGACGTTCATGAGCGGGCTGTCGATTTTCCTGGCGCCGATTGCTGCGATCTTGGCTGCCGATTATTGGATTGTTAAGAATCAGAAAATTGATGTGCCAGGTTTGTACAGAAGGCATGGACGGTACAGGTACAACTCTGCTGGAACCAACTGGAGAGCTGCGATTGCGTTTGTGGTTTCCCTGGGACCGAACCTGCCAGGTATGGCCAAGGCTGTCAATTCTAGCATCAAGATCAATGCTGGCATTGAGCACATCTGGGATATGAACTACCTTTGGGGGTTCTCAAGCGCGTTCTTGTTGTACGTGGGGCTCAGCAAGGCTTTCCCAGCTGGGGAGACACTGTTAGAGGGTATGATATGGGACGATAGTGCACAGGAGGGTATCGAAGTTGGAAGCAGTGGAGATGATAGGGAAGGAAACGGGAATGGCGATGGCAAACTAGCTGGGGAGAAGGTGAAAGCATTTTGAGCAGTGAAAGGAGAACAAAGCCGCTTGGTACACGACAAGAAGCGAGGAGGGTCACCATTTTTAAACGAATAATATCAGGGACTCTGCCATATTGAATTCTTTTAGTTGCCACGGATTGTTTCTGAAACTCCATGACTTTCAACGATTGCAAGGTTATTCCCTGGATCATTTCGCAGAGCTTCCCTCCCAGTTCCCAGTCCACTACGAGTAAGCTGCTCTCGAAATATCTGCGAATGGCTGCTCCTCGGGCTCCCAATCATCAACCCATGCATCTGGTACTGTTGGTAGTATGTGTTTATCCGAGCTCTCTCCTGCTTCACAGTCTTTACGATGTCTCTCTGTATGCGGCATCTTTCGGCTCTCTGTACCATCGCTATCTCAGAGATTTGTAGCATTGCCTTTCGAGCTTGATTTCTCGGCAGCAGCAATCGACTCATGGATGTCGTACTCTGTTGGTCCACCAGCTTACTTCTTCGACGCCTGTTTGGGAGCTGAGACCTTGTTTGGTCTACTACTGTGTATGATAGGCTCGCTTGGGGGATAAAGGTTCCTGATGAGGGTGGAGGAGATTTCCCAGTGCGAACACGAGCACCACGACCTGTGTCACTATCACAACCAAGCTCGTTATCGTGAGCTGCCAGAACCTTGAGATGATGGTCTGGATTTCCTGGAGGGCATTAAGCGAAGTGATGTGCTAAGAGTGGCAGAAATGACTCTGGCGGCATGTTTCGAAGCTTAATGGCAAAGCTCTTAAAGCGCTTCAAGATCGAAAGTTTGGACCCTTTCAACGCTCCGAAGTTTTTAACGCAATCGATTTCCATGATGTCGATTGGCGCGTGAGTCGGTAACAATTATTGTTTGGCAATGTTCCAATAGAACGGTGTTCCATCATTGACGACGTATAGCTCGAACGACTCCAAAGTTCGAGATTTTTTGTTGGACTTGACGACATCTGCGGAGAGCAACTGGTTGTGAAAACTTGTTAAAGCAGAAGAGAAGTCTTTGATCGCAGTTCGAGTGTGATTCCGGTCGTGCCGCGCTCGCTTGGTTCTTCCTTCTCTCTATTGGTAGGAGGATCTACAGCCACTGCTTTGATTTCATCCTAATAATGGCCGAGGACATCTGCCGGATTGTAGGCCATTCTTGATTCCTCTCCTGCCGCCGTGCCAGGAGAAATTTCAAGCATAATGTCGGTACCAAGCTGGTGATTGTCGACGATGTGTAAGTATTTGCATGGTTTGATGAGCTCTTCAGAAACTCGACTCTCGGAAGGGCCCTGAGGCATTGCTGTCTCGGGAGTGTCGCCTTGTATATACTCGTCGTGGCTGCGCTTGTGAGCCATATTGAACTCTCTACATTGCATTTGGTGTCAGTCTGGTTACAGCAGCCAGAGGATGGGCATGTCTATGTGGGGTTGCGGGAATTGACTTACTAGGCCTCAAAGGTGGCACAATTTGAGATTTGGTCTTTGTTGAGACCTGACCGGCCTGATTCAGTTGTGCAGAGGCTCTAGCCAACGTGAACTGAATGACTTCGATCACCAACCTGTGTTCCTCAACGACGATTAGAAGAACCTTTTTTCGTACCTGACAAGACTAAAGTGTGTCGCTGATGCGTATTGAAGCCCTTGAAGGTGAGCGTCAACAACCAAGGTTGCTTGAAGGACTCCAAAAGGATGCGAATGAGTGGAATCCGGTTTATGACTGCATTAGAACTCGCAAGCGCAATGACATATTCGCGAAATACCCCTTAAGGGAAAGAGCGAGAAGATTCGCACCTAAGGTGGTAGGTTCCTTGGGATGAAAGGTGCAGAAGATGCAGTCGCCGATTTGTCGTGTCAAGTTCCGTGTCGCTTCGCCACGAGCAAGACAAGTGAATGCCTGCCTCGCAGCAACGAAGATACGTTTGGTGCGCATTGAATCATTCTGGACACCAAAGGTGACTCCATAGTCCCTCGGCATCCCGTGTATTAGGACGAACGTTTTTCATTCCTCAATGCTTGACCTAGGTGACACGGCAGAGAAGAGTGTGCTTGCACTGAAATTAATATCAGCACGAATAATCTGACCTTAACGAGGGGCTTACTGAGAAGTATAGTTATAGAGGATGGTTTAAGACTATGGACAGCAATTAAAGTCAAAGTTGGAAGGCCCCACCTTCCCTGTACCCTGAGTTGAGGACAAGAAAAGTATCCAGGAAATTGGCCCTTCCGTGCATTCACCGAGGAGCTATACCGAAGCACGGATCTCCCTCAAAAGAATCAAGATCTTTACAAGGGCTGGCACCCTGCCTTTGGTATTTATTTGGTTTTCTAGTAGTGCCCAGCGGACAAAATAACTTCACCTCTGGCGCTGTTGACAACAACGACTTGACAAAGGAAGGAAGACGAAGAAACACTCCCAGTTCTTCGTCTTCGAACAATTGAACACTGAAAGTGATGTCTGCAGACATTGAGCATAGAGAGGGCACTTCGCCAAGTTTTCCTTGTCATATTCTGCAAATTGACCTTGAAACGTAATCGCTAGAAAAGAAATGGCTCTTTCTACAGAATTTTAAGAAGTGATTCTGACGAGTAATCTTGATGAAGATCCCAAATGGCTGGAGTTCTTGGTCAAGCGAGGATCAAACGTCGTTGAATGGCTGCTCCGATACACGTGCTCACCGGTTCCAATCAGTATTCCCGAGTGACATCCCCCAAGGGCTCGGCAGTGAAACGTCCCGTTTATAAAGTCGAACAGCAACCATAAGTTTGAACCTCAACAACAAAACTTTTAGCAGAGCCGAGGGAGACATGGCGATCAGAAAGTGGCAAACCGGTCAGCTCGCGACGCAGCTCTGGGAGGTGGTGGAGCAATGCTGGTATCTAGGTTTCACGTCATTTGGTGGTCCGCCTGTTCACTTCAAGATCGTCAGTACATGGACTCCAAGCCAAACGATTCGATCTGAATGAGCAGATACTGATGGATTCTAAGTTCCACGATAAATATGTCGACAAGTTGGGATGGATCGATGAGCAAATGGTACGTCCGTTCTCATGAAGAGAAGCTCTCTCCTAGAAGCTGCTAACATCCTCTAGTATCAGGAGCTCTTCGCAGTCTGCCAGGCGTTCTCGGGACCAGGAAGCACAAAGATGCTGTACTGTTTGAATCTCATCCATGATGGGTTCATCCCCGCCGTCCTCGCGCTACTCATCTGGTCGTAAGTACTTTCTAGTGAGTCCGAACTCATGCTCACCATCGCAGCCTCCCAGGTGCCCTCGGAATGTACGGCTTCTCCGTTGGGGTCTCAAATATTGGCGAAACCCTGCCTCGACAGGTGTACGCATTGCTGTCAGGTTTGAATGCAGCCGTCGTTGGAATAATTGCTCTTGCAGCTGTGCAACTTGCCCAGAAAGCCATCACCGATAAAATGACTAGGATTTTGGTCTTTCTCGGAGCAACGGCCGGTTTGATGTACAATGCACTGTGGTACTTCCCTCTACTGATGTTACTGGGTGGTGTTGCTTCTGTTATCTTTGACTACCGGCTACTTCACCCTGTTTTCAAATGGATCAAAGGGCTGAGGAAGCGAAATGCCCCAACCCAAGAAGAAAATGGAACGGAACTGCCATCTATCGTTTCCCAGCCTACAACACGAAAATCCGAGGACGAAATCCAGACGATGGCACAAGAACCAGCGACTCCAGGAGCAAAGAATGCCAGCCAGACACCATCTGGAGCAGCAGACGTCTCTGATGAAAGGGCAGAGCCCCGCATTATTCCTACAGCTCGCACGATCGACATCTCGTGGCAATTCGGCACAGTGATTCTAGTCGTCTTCGCCATTGCGTTCATTATCATTATGGTCCTTCGAGGCACACTACCAAACAAGCCCCTCCTTTTCCAACTCTTTTCCAATATGTTTCTGGCCGGAACGATCATATTTGGTGGAGGTCCTGTTGTCATTCCTCTGCTGAGAGAGTACGTGGTATCCGAAGGCTGGGTTGCACCTCGAGATTTCCTGCTCGGTCTTGCCATCATCCAAGCTTTCCCAGGGCCCAACTTCAACTTCGCCGTATACCTGGGTGGTCTGACAGCAGTATTCGGTGGCCATAATGCTGCTATAGGGGCTTTGTTGGGATTCCTTGGGATTTTCCTCCCTGGAATTGTGACCGTTCATGGAACCATGGGTATATGGAGTGCAATTCGAGGCAGGCGGTGGGTAAAGAGTGCGTTAAGAGGTCTTAATGCAGCTGCTGTAGGACTCATCTATACAGCTGTATACAGGCTATGGCAGATCGGCTTCATCGATGAGGGATTCGAGGCTGGGAAGAGCTTGGGCGACGATCCTTGGTGGGTTGTGGTAGGGGTCACGAGCTACGTTGGTGGGATGTGGTTCAATGTTAGTGCTCCTGTAGCCATTGTATTAGGCGCAGTGATGGGGTTGATCCGATATGCTGTAGTCACTTCGTAATTTTCGGATTGATACAGAGTGTAGACGATTAAGGAATAAGAAGACGTCATATTGGCATCGAAGATCTGACAAGATATGATGTTGCTTCGCAGAACATTGGAGACACACGAACGAAAGCTGCATCAGTTGAGGAGCAATTGCCTTCCATCCTGCGTGCTTCAGCCTCATAGGAACACTTGCCCCCTCCTCCATCCCTAGGATACCGTATGTCTTCCTGTGCCGCCTTACACACCAGATATGTCGGCAGATTGTCCGATTCCCAAGTCTGTACTTCTTGCAAGCTTTACATCCCATATGAAATTCTCGCATAGGCTGTTCCACAAGATCACCGAAAGTGATTCGAGAAGGAAGGAGCGTTGGGGCAAAATCGTACACTTTGCATTACGGTACGCAGTTCGGGGGCAGGATACCGACAGGTCTTCGAGACTTCTGTTGTCCACAAATCATTAGTCGTGATAAATTAAGGAACAGTCGAGGATTCATTACCTCGATATCATTGCCACCAATTGATGCACGGCGCGGACATTCGTAGAGCACACAGTCAGTAAAGCCGGGAAGTAATACTAACCGCAGTATATCAGCAGCAAGACAGGTTGTATAGCAAATCAAGTGAGCGGTTGTTGTGTCCTAGCAGGCTGTTTGAATCAACATTTGTAGGAGCCGACGCGTCGAGGATTGGGACGCATCAAGCGGCGGGCACAAGGTTAATTTCGCTTCCGCCCTTGCTCACAGCATCCTGGGAGTCGGTGGCAGATCATATCTTGACATCTTGCGCGAGGATAAAGGCAGCTTGTATAGCGTGATGGTCGCAGGAAGTTGAGGTGGGTTACGCCAGGATCGTACTTGCTCGAGGTTCGCGTTTTCGCGATGCGGGGACTTTTCCTCGTCTAAAATGCCCCGCTTTCGCCTCGGGAAAGAGGTATCTTAAAGGCAAACAAAACATTACTCCCGAAATCACATAGCAAGCCATTCGGGCTCTTTGTTGCAATTAGACCGCTTTCCCTGCATCGCGTCAAGCAAGTCGTATCTAATAATTACCACACGGCCAGCTATTTTAGAGACTGAAGTATAGTCAATCATTACTTGGTCTTTTGAGATCGTGGAAGACTGATTGACGAGTTCTGGTTGGGAAAAGGGCTTACAGTATCTGCGATATAGCTGGCAGGTTCGAAAAGCTGAGACTTTCCAATATGACGGATTTGGCGTTGTCAAGGCCCATGAACATGTCACTACCTACACCGCTGTCAGACAGGACTGGTTGCGCGACAGGAACATGCACCTCACACGTCAAGTATCTTTTTAAGCAGGAGGGGACAGACTAGTGATTGAAAGTATGCTTCGCAAGCCACCCACGGCGGGAAGATACTTCTGTCAAAATCCGCTTTGAAGTGAATTTTGCCAGTTTGACTTGAAAACTTTGGTTTAGCGAGCTGGGCTTCTGCAAGACTCGTTCTCTGCCCCAGTGCCAGCTTTTGGATCAAGGGCCGGAGTCAAGGAGATTTCCCCACCTCTCTAAAATTTTATCAATGAGCAGTAGTTTGATCGGCCGGTCATATCATGTCAATCTTTGAGCCTGTACGTGAGAAACTAATGACAAATATCGCCCAAAACACCTCCCAATCGATAAATTAAGAAATTAAACATTCTATACCCGTAATATTAGACATCAACTTCAGACAAAGGATCAAGTTATTGATGATTATCTCAATTTGGGCGAAAGTAGCTATTTCTCGAATGACAGCGTTTACTGCCGGGTGTATCGCAGACTCCCAATCCAGTGAACCTCACTCCAGTAGGGTCGATATCTATACAATGTTGACTTTGAGGAGAAAATGAGGTATAATGTATGATTACTTGAATCTAAAAGTCTGAGCCAAAGTCAACCGCCAACCCAAACACCAGAGCTCCAGCCCGGTCCTGCCCATCCCAAACTCCGTAATCTATCTCATCTAAATGATCACAAAATAAGTTACAAATTCTCAGTTTTCGCTCTGATGGCTTCTATCCTCTCGCCATTCATCTTGAAGTCCTTCCCCAAACACGAGTTGTACTGCTTGATCTGCTCATCAAGAAAACTCATATCCTCGACCAGACCACCCAATCTCTCCGCTGACACCTTGGCAGTCAAGCCGACGAAGCACTTGAGAAGTTTCTCGTGCTTGCTCTGAAGATCGGCCAAAGCTTTTTCGAGATGTTCTAAGTCTCGATTCTTGCGTTGTCTGAAAGCTCGTTGCGATTCGCGATTTTGTTGTCTCCGACGCTGAATATTGTCAGTCACGTGTATGTTGGATATGGAACTCCGTCTAACGTACGTTGAGCTTTTGGATGTCTTTGGCGGATTGTGACGGCGGTGTGTTGGTTGGGCCGATGGGCCAATTCGAGGGAAAGCCGTTGTTCAGCATGGGCATTGCGTTGGTGGTTGGTGGTGAGTAATCAGGTGTTGAGTAGCTGGAAGGTGATGAGGCGGCACTCATCCAGTCGGAATCTCCGTTTACTTGGTATGGGATCGGTGAAGGATAGTAGTTCTATGGTTGTGAGCTTTGCAGTCGATACTGAAGTGACGGATCTTACGTCGGCAAATCTGTCTTCGAGGAGGCTTGAATAGTTGCCTTGAAGTTGTGACGTTTCAAAGACGAGGTAGTCGTTATATGGAGCCATCGATTGAGCCATTTGGAGAAGATGCTGCGTTGGATGTACTTGTGTGTGATTGCTCTTAATGGAAGATAAAGCTTTGTTTATTGTCTTGATGAGGATGAGGAATATGGGTTGGACAATTCGACATAGATATATAAGCTCCTCAGCCAGCCAAGACGGAAGTATACGACCTTCATAATGGCTGGGAATTGGAGAGCAACGTGGTCGACCAGGATCTCTCGAGCAGTGAGTGCATATGTGGATGGCTTTCTCACTAGGTGTGAGTCAAGGATTAGACGTCTGCAAGTTGGCCGTCGAACCAGTCACTCCGGAAGAAGCCATAATCTTACGCCGTGCTGGGGTATGCCACACAAGGTCCAGTTCGCACCACACCGACTGTGCCGTGCATCCCTCAACTCCACGTGGATCAAAGCCGGCACACAGGACTGCCAAGACCATCCTGCGTCTTGGCGGATCTATGCTTAATCTCTAAGGCTGTGTAGTTGGAGCGATTTCACTGGGGAAAAGAGTGGAAACTTGGATATGAGAGTCCCGAAAGAAGGAAATGAATATAATCTTAGGTCGAGTTCCTGCTCAACGCTCTTTCAACGAGCCATTCTTATTCCCGGACTTGTATTTCCGTGAGGTACTCGTCAGTCTTCCCCTTCGGAGCTCGCCATACGAGACAGGAAGGACGACTCTGACGTATTTTCTGCGGACTGATGCAGACTGGAAGATAAGGTAGGGAGACCACAGGGCGAGTAGGGATCGATAGTGGGTCAAAGATTGCATGCACAGAAGGCCGCTAGAATTCCACTAGAAGGCGTAGAAGGCTGACAGTGCATATCTCGAAAGTGCGTGCATGCCACTAACTCTTCATTGGTCTCCTCGGCCCCCCCGGTGGAGCATCAATTCTCACGCTTGACGTTTAAATGCAAGTCTATCCAAGTTAGGAAGTACAAGAAATAGAATCGAATACTCCAGCCCGCTGCTATTCCTCTGCGGAGGTTCACGCTCTCAGGTGCGTCTCTTTACTGCCTGGTAACAGCTGTTTAAGAATTGTTTCTCTATATGGGTTTCGGCGGACGACACAGCTTCTCCTCTCGTATACTGCAAAGTATGGTCCTTCATATGCCACTTACATCATTGTGCATCTTCATCCCTCAAATCACTTTTTCACCCGTCCGAGATCGCACCACCTGTACCGAGCTCGGGGCCGGACCCTTTATTTCAAGGATCATCTTGTATTGATCCTAAATATGAAAGACAGGGATGGCACAAAACACGTCTTACCGGGCAGACGAATAGAAATACGTTATTTTATGCCTCAAATTCTGATTCGTACGTCACACGGCACGGTAAGCCAGATGTTATGATTCCGAATAAAATGGCTCGCTTGCCGAACTCCCCGAAAGGGGACCGAGACACGTGATGTATATCCCGTTTTAATCTATTTTTGGATTACTCAATGAACGCCAAACTCCGTGCTTGACTCCGTACTCCATACTCAGCGTGATAGGTATCGAGACCACCCGAGAACCTTGGAGTCTCCATGAAGTTGATTATTGTACCTGACCCGACATGACGGCTTGATCACCAACTCCGTTGGTTGTGTCTGTGCTCTTGTCTACACTTCGTGAATTGCCCGAGCTGTTCGATTGCTTAACTCGCATAGTTGCGACCTCTGTGATTGACACCGCTGGTGTCTCTAAATCGTCCATATGTTGTTGGACATGAGGTCCTGTCCGATTTACATTGCCGAAAGTGGTACTGGTTCTCCGCTGCATCAGATGGCGGAATGAATATAACTTCGGTGCATTCGCGACGAATGTTGCGGCAAGGAACTCTCCCGTAGTCCAGGTGATCCTGAATGTCTCTGACGACTTGGAGCCGACTGTGAATGGAATTCGTACAGCGGTTATGATAATGATCATGAACCCAATACTGAAGAGAAATCCGAGTTGCAGCTTCCTGGACGAAGATTAGGATGAATGAAGAATGAAGGAAGGGGACCTTACTTGAGAATACTCAGTCGAACCGTGATGAGAACGGGAATCGGCAGAAAGATAAGCATCAGGTCGGTGAACATATTGCTGACTCCTAGGGTGGAAGTCAATATAAGGTTGTGCCAGACTGTCGGATCGGTCACTTACCGACAATGTACAGCTGGGTGATCGCTTGACTGCAATTTCCTGCCGGGAATGTTCAGCGGCAATTGATGTATCGATTATGAGATGCCATACCTGGATCTGGAACCACCTGCCAGTACAAGTGGAAGGGGCGGCACTCGACAAATGTAGATATAATGCTAGCCACGAATGTGACTGCGAAAATTAAACCATACGCGATCAAAGTTGGCTTTCCCCATGGCATGTCTCTCACCAAATGGCGATAGAACATAAGTAAGACAGTCTTCTGTATCCATAAACTGTATTTCTCAAGTCAGCAAATGGGAATTCCCCAGAGGCGGATAGGATCAGATAAGATGAAGGCACTCCACCCCCCACATCTCAGGCAATCCGTGACTTACAGCGTGATATAGAAGCTCCTGGCTACCAACGTGAACTTGGATCCTATTTCCCGTTCGTATATTTCTCGTTGTGTGAAATCATGTGTCTCGCGGTAGTCATCTGGAATATTGTTCGTTTCCCAGATGATCAGGACATGCGTGAATGCAACCCGAATGAAGACACAAGCAATTGCGATTGCTGTCAAAGAATCTCCCGTGTCCCATTTGGTCTTACAATACCGTCCCATAACCAGTCGTGTCACCATGATTACGACGGCTAAAGAGCAGCAAACCCAGACACTGACAAGACCGTCCGACATCCTCGCCCATGTTCTAAACTAAGCTCAGTCGCCGAGAAATGAGCGCATCGAAGTTACAATTGAGCCTTGAGTTGATGAAGCTGCAACCTTGGAGATTGACGAACGGTTTTACGTGGAGATGGTGCCAGTCGCTGATGTCGCCGTCGCCTTGCTTAGTTGATCCTTCGAGTGTGATTTCCTTAGGTTTATGTCAGGTAGATCAGCATCACATGATGCATTGTCATGCCCGGGATATCCCCATGCTAACAGGCGGCAGAAAAGGGACTTTTGTTGAAGTGGCTGGAAAGTGGGATTCTCTTTGAGCCGTCGAACACGGGAGGTCGTGAGGTGATTAAGCATCATGCATATGCCAAGTTGTCAGCCAGGATCGCCAACTTTTGCCGACAGAACCTCCCAAACGTTTCGAGCGATGGAACCCCCAAAATCAGCAGCCACGGAAATGAAAAGAAGTTTCGATCTGGGGTTTGTGATTACACCGAAACCTTGTCAGTCTCGGTTCGAGAAGTCCTAAAAACTTCAGTAAATGTCTGTCTAGTTCATGGAAAGGATTCTGAGATTCTACTCGTCCCATCATGTTCACCGCCACGACCACGAACCTTGATCCTTTCTCGACTATTAAGCGTCCCTCGTCTAGCCAAGTACCTTGGCACCTCGGGACAAGCTCGAACCAGAGAACACAGGATACCTGACTCCCAGTAAGCCATGATGCAATTCGAGCCAAGGCGTTCTTGACTGGAGCCAAGAGCCAACAATCCAGAAGGCAGACACCGAACCAGACTTTCAGCAATTTGATAGCGAATACAACCAGGCATGATATCTTTGTTATCCATATATGGAAAGACAACCATTTGAAGTCTATCAGACGGGCAATTCTCGAATGTTCTGTTGCCCGGTGTCCTCTGCGAATGTCGCCCGCATGCATCAAGGGTCTAGGAGGGACGACCATCCCATTCTTCTCCGTTGTCAAACTTCCTGTTTGGGACACTTTGATAGTCACAGTACTCCGGCAAAAAAAATTCGAGAGCAACCGGAGGAGCGTTTCGAGAGACGAGGGCAGTGACACTTTTTGAAAACAACCATTATTCCCAGGCTGCTGAGCTTACAAGCTGGAGCAGATACTCTCACAAATCATCGTATTCCGATATAACGAAAGGCCTGTGAGTAATTCCAAACAACGCAGAATCTTTATACCGAGCCGTTTCGAGACTCTGTTCTATTTTGCGAATTCTTTCGCATAGCCAGTTACTTGGTCGATGTGCCCAAGAGCGCTCACTCCCTCAGTGGGATGCTTTAGTTGGCAAAACACCAAATCATTATCAATCTGCGAAATCCCGCGACTTGTAAGTTGTTTCCCTTCTCTCGTGTGTTCACTAAAAGGCCATGTCAGGGGCTGCCTTTTCTTCTCATACAGTATCAAAGGGGTCTGGTGGGCCTAAGCGAGACTATACGAAGAGGTGGAGTTCGACTTCATACCTCCGAAAATGCTTCAACACACGATGTCATAATGGTTCTCGAAAGACCCCGCCAGCATCAACTTAAGTTGGCGATTATATGCTAAAATTATTTCCAGCTACGTCTCTGATTACATAACGTATGTTGCATTGCCTGGGCTGTCTTTCGGAGAAATCCTGGCGCCGAGGCCGCCGAGAGCAATGGCTTTTGAGGATAGACTTGCAGCTACCATGGCATTTGATGGGATTTATGAGCTCGAGCCGCAGTTCTGGATGCGTTTCCTGCTGCTCTGAAAGTGATCTTCGAAGCTGGCAATCAGACTGCGTTCGATGCCGCGATTGCTAAGTATCATGGTGTTGCTGAAGCAGCTAACACAGCAAGTCAGTTTCGCTGGTTCATTGATCGAGGGACTTGGTCGTTCAACACGAAGTCGCCTTTCGAGTGGATGACCAGGCTGCAGGAATGCAAATTGGAGAAGATCCTCGATAAGATCCCGGGGCTGTTTTTTGTGACGGATTTGGCGACAGGTACTTTCTTTCTGGTCAGGCTGCGCAATTGGCTGATAAGCTGAGCACCATAGCAACTTATTATTTCTTCAATGATGATACAGGTGTTGGAAATGCTGAAATTGATTGGTTCGGGACGCAGAACCAGGTGGCATATGACTGGGTTCACGCAGTCCTTGAGTCTTAAAAGTACTGAGGCCTGCTTTGAGAAGCTCGGTGCTAGAGAATATGTCGGTAGATCTTGAGAAATATTCTCAGGTCGGGCTAAAATGACTCTACTGTTCAACACACTTGTCTAGAAAGCTACAGAGAAGCTCCATTGTCTCTTTTATCTTTCTTTACATCAGTCACTGGATGGGTCATCAAACATAGCTCTCCACCAAGAGTTTCTACCAGAGAACCTCTCAAGTAGCCCAACAGTCCAGCCTTTTCTATCTGCCTCACTGTCTACCGATTTCATGATTGTGGTGATTCTACGTATCCAGAAGCCACAGTACCAGCTCGGATGCTGCCATTCGAGTGATTTCTCCCACCAAAGAAACTCGTGTATCGACGGAAGTCGGTTCAAAGTTATTCTACTCTTGCTCAACACGTACCGCATGATCGAGGTCGAAAGCAATTGATCTTTTGCGTGGCAGTGGCATACTGAGAGTGCAAAGAACCAGAAGCCAGTAGCAAATGAAATGTTGGGAAGTTTCAATGTGGCGACAGGTACATGCGGGGATAACATCCGGCCGAGGAAAGGTGTCAAGGTGATGCATATTAGAAGAATCGCAGTGACGAAGAAAGTCCAAAGGCTAGGGTCTCCAGTACCGAATTGTGACATGTTCACTCCGAAAAACGACGTGACGAAATTCAATGGAATGGAAATAAATGCCAGTTTGGTAAGTCGTGCCACGCTTGTTGCCGTTTGCGTTGATTTTCTTGCTTCAGACAATTGAGCTGCTGACAACTCCTCTCGTTTGAATCTATCATAATTAGCAAGCGTATTATTGATCTGTCTGGAGATATGATCAAGGTCTCTCATTGCATCGATCAAGGGCGATGGCTGCACTCTGCTCCCATTGCAATTCTTAATTGCCTGAGCACCTTTCGAGAATGGCTCCAAATCCATAACAGCAGAGCGCATTCTATCTATCGCCTCCAACCGCTCTAGAACTCTGTAAGGAACGTCTCCTCTCGTTGGCTCTTCAATCCGATGGAGCCGTGGGTCCCAGTTGTTGTTAAAACGATCGAGGTGACAGACATTTGAGGAACACAGATATCAGTGGTGCAGCGTACTGAGCAATATCACTATCTGCTAGGGCAATAAATCCGCGAGGCCATTGTAAAATTATCAACTCATAGCCTGTGTCCATGTGGTTCCTTCTATCCGGTGGTTTCCTAGGTTCTCCCGAAAATCGCGGATGGATATCAGCGACTCCTGAGTAGTCCTCATCCTGACCTACAACCCGCGTCAAGATGAGTACTGTGCAAGACTGAGCTAACATGTTGGCAGCAATGAGGGGTCTAGCCATACGCACTGGTTGATTCAACCGATCTGGTATCATCGAAGTTCCCACCCAACATCACACACGCCGACGTAAAGCTATGGAGGTTGAAATGAAAATTGAACCCAACACTTGTTCGGTATTGAGATGGCAAGTGTGCGCCGCGGATTTCAAAGATCGCATAGTCGATCTCGTTCGTAAATCCGTCATCAGCACTTAAGGCCTCATGAATAAAAATGTTCTTATAATACAAGAGAAGATCGATGCCACCAAAGTCAACACTTTTCTCTCAATCTATCGTAGAGTTAGGCATACCTGCATCCACCTAAGCTCAGGTCAATCTGCTGCATTCTCATCAAGATATTGCTTGTAGCTCGTACAACGAGGCGGAGAGCTGGCTGAGTCTCCACAACGAGAGGACGAAGCATCATATCCCGCATTTGACACTCTGGTGGGTTGAAGTGTCTGCTGGGCTTTCAACGGGCGTTGGAGATGTAGCCAAGTCTTCGGGATGCTTCAAATCAAAATCCAGGAACTGTAATGAAGAAGATATTTGTCAGCAGGGAGATAGCGGTATTTCAGTATGAAGTTGGAAGGTGCCCGCATTTTCAAGCTCTGGCAACGTGAACAGGCAGGCATAATTTGTTTAATTCTCAATAATGATAATAATTGCGTGGTTCACTATTCAAAGCTTTTCTTCCTTTCCTGTACTCCGATGTTTCCGCCCACACTAAAATTATAACCGAAACTATTCATCCAAACACCAGTGTCGGAAGTCCTGTTTTACCTCTTCATACACACACTCCTAAACAATATCACTCACTTGCCTATCAAGTCTTTCCCTAATAACAACCCTCGGCGCCACATCCTCCTTCGAAACATTATTCATATAATCCATCCTAATAAACCCACCGCGCGCAACGACCGTCGATCCACTCCCCACACTCCCAAACACCCTTGACCCATCACTCTCTCCCAAATTTTCTAAACGCCGTCCAGTCCCTCCCCCCTCCTCCGATGGCCCAGAAATGAAATCCCCCAACGCCAAATTCTTATTCTTCACAATGCCCACCAGACGATTCAACACCGAGAACTCCACCTTTAACTTAACGCTGTACACCGCAGCCTTGAACGTCGTCTGGATCTGATAATATCCAGAAAAGCCAAAACCAAGCACCGTGACATCCAATGCAAGGACGAAAACATTGACGATAATTAGATGCGTGAGGAGATGTCGTAGTGGTCTACTGATCGGCTCTCCGGCTGGAGCAAGTAGTCGAACTGTCGTGTAGATGTAGATACCTGAGATGATACATTCCTGGGTGAAGAAGACCGTAAGTTGGATCTTATCGTAGATGAGGAAGACAGGTAGGAAACGCTCTGAATGCGGAGAGTCGACGCCGAAAGCCATGATCATGGTCGGGATGTGGAAGACGATTGCGTCGAAGATGATCATCGTCAGTACCCATCGAAGCGTTCGCGAGTCGCGAACGATGAGATGAAGGCGTGAATAGAGGACGAGTGACTGTCCTGTGACGATACCGACTAGTCCTGTCCCGACGAGAGCGACTGGGATCCAGCGGATGGATGTCAGAGTGAAGAATTTGAGGAGGAATCCGATGCCGTAGGGGAGGATTCCGGCGGTGGCGGCGATGAAGGACCAGAAGTAGAGGCCGCAGCGAGATTTGAAGGTTGTGAGGATTATGACGATGAGCTCGAGCATGTTGTAGAAGGAGAGGGCGAGGAAGGCACACATTGTTATGAGGATTGGGAGACTTGAGTCTGCGCCGGCGACGACGCCTGCGTCTGACTCTTGCTCGGCCATTATGTCAATGAGGGATTGTATATACGAAGTTGAGAGATGGTGTGCCAATGCCAGTCGAATCACTGGGGATTGGGAAACGAGGACGCGACATAGAACCGCAGAAAGCAGGAGTCGGCAGCAGGAGCAACACGCATCTCTAATATGTGAGCGATATCTCGAGCTCGAGATGACACAAGCCCATTGAGAGGATTTGTTTTTCTTCGCGATGCAGAATGTTCTGTTTTCGAAAATGGCGACGTTCAGAAGGACATCCACAAAGTCCATGCACAGCGGCAGGGCTGCAGATATGCTTTTTCACTGGCCACACTGGGCAGACCTGCAGCCTTGGGAGACCGGGGATGATGTCTCTGTTTACTGGGGAATCGAGACCGGTCGCTTGTCGGATCCACCATCCGTTCCCCGGGACGGAGAATGAAATAGGGGTTGATGATCTATACTGAAATAGGGTGTGACTGCACTGGAAAACCTGGAGACGAAACCCGGTGGCTTGCAGCTGGGTAGCAAATTCTTGGGTGAGCCGCTGGAAGCGGATCAAAAACATATCATTCGACCACTAGGCGCAGAAGTCGTACCTTCGTGTTACAATTGCAGCGGCGAGATCCCATGTCCATCGGGTTAGTAGGAGAATTTCTGCACAATTGCGCACTTTCAACAGCGCCAATTTGACAAACAGGCCATTTGACGCAATCTTCAGATGAAGACTACGACGGAGAAAACACATGAGAAATGTATTCTTTCCCTGAAATGCTGTAGCGTACCATGCCAGTGCAGACGGTGCCCTGACTACTGCAAGGTTGATCGCCTAGGCCAAACCATTTCCGGCGGAGCCCGTCCAAATGTGGCTGATATTGAAAGTTTAAATGTCTCGACTGCCACACGGCCACAAGCTGGCATCAAACTTAAGGTGACGAGCCGAATCGCCGATCGAAAGTGAATCTGGATTATTAACTTTGGCCCCGCTGAAGGTCGCGGATGTAGGTCCGGGCTCGCAAAGGAGTTTGGAGGCGTTAAAATTGTGTTGCTTTCTGTATGCTGACACCCCTGACTACCTGCAGTTCGCTTGCAGGATTGATAATTGATTGGTTACGAGCACTTCAATTCATGGTTACAAAACAAAACACATCATCACTTCCCCTCAAACTCATCCTTCTCAGGATCCGTGAACGGATTAGCAAGTGGCTTTGGCGGCCAATCCCCCGCATCGTGCCCTTCCACCACAAACTCATGTACCCCACTTCCCACCTTCTGCACTTCATCCGTCTCAGGCAACTTGACCTCGCCCGTACAATTTAACGGGACCTGAACCACAACCTGCAATCTACCTCCCTCCAATTTCCACTCACATTTGACCTCTCCATATGGACTCTCGTGTCTACACTTCGCCCACTTCACCGTCCCCCCAGGAATAGGCTCAAATCTGATAACCTTCCACCCAGGTTCCTTAGGACTAATGCCCCCAACAGTACCATGCAACCACGCCCCCACACTCCCAAGCGCATAATGATTGAAACTAGTCATGGACCCAGGATTGATGCTCCCATCAGGTAACATCGAGTCCCAACGCTCCCACATGGTAGTGGCGCCCATGGTGATGGGATACAGCCAGGAGGGGCACTTGGTGCCTAGCAGCATGCGGTAGGCGAGTTGAGACTGGGACGTTTGTGTTAGAGAGGGGAGGATGAGCGGAGTGCCGACGAAGCCGGTGCCGATTTTGAAGGTGGAGAAGCGGACAATTTTGGAAAGGCGGGTGGCGGCGGAGAGGAGTTGGGAGGGCGTGGAGTAGAGGTTGAAGGAGATGGCGAGGGAAATGGATGTCTAAGGAGACTCGAGTTAGTATCTAGAGAATAATCTGCAAGAAATTGAGACATTGAAATCAAAAGTGCACTCACCATTGTATCAGGAGCCAATCGCCCATTTGGCGTCACATACTCCTCCTGGAAGAGCTTCTTCAGCCTCGCCGCCTCACTCCCATAATGCTCCGCACCATCACCCAACCCAAGAATTTTACAGATCTTCGACATCAAATCAGTCACATGCACCAAATACGCATTCGCAACAAGATGCGGATCCGTCTTGGCCTTCCCCGCATCATCAGGCGGCGCATCTGGATCCAACCAATCACCCAGCTGAGTTCCATCAGGATCCCAAAGTCCATTCTCCTGTCTCGCAACGCCTTTCTCCAACCACTCTTTCATGCTCTCAAGCTGGTCTTTGAGGATTTGACGATCGCCGAATGCAGTATACAGATCCCAGGGTGTGATGATCGCTGCGTCGGACCATGCTGCTTGTGGCTTCGTGTATTGCCTGGGAAGGATATCTGGAACGACGACGCCGACGACTCCGTTCAGCTCCTTGATCTGCTCGACGGCAAGATCTTTCGTCCAGCCTGAAAGCATGCCGAAGGTATCATACAGGAAGTTCGCTGTTGGGGAGAAGATCTGGATATCGCCTGTCCAGCCTAGACGCTCGTCACGCTGGGGACAATCGGTGGGGATGCTGACGAAATTTCCTTTCATTCCCCAGCAAATGTTTTGGTGGAGTTGGTTGACCATTGGTTCTGAGCATTCGAACCAGCCTGTTCTTTGCATGTCAGTGTGGATCACGATTGCTTCGAGATCGCTGAGTGTCGGGTCTTCCAATGGCCAGTTATCAATCTGAACATATCGGAAACCATGGAATGTGAACTTCGGTTCCCAGGTGATAGACTTTCCAGCAAGAGTAAGTGTGTCCTTCGCTTTACAGTCGCGGAGAGGGCGAGTTGCAATCTCGCCGTGCTCGAGGACTTCGGTGTGAGTGAAAGTGATTGTGTGACCCGAGGGTCCGGAGACATGGACTCGCAACCAACCGACGAGGTTCTGCCCAAAGTCCACGACAGTTTTGCCAGCGGGAGTCTTGAAGATAGACTTGGGCTTGACAGTCTCGACTTTCCTGACCGGTGGTCCTTCTGGGGCTTGCAATTTTGGTGTCGGAAAATTCAGCTCTGAGACGGCCGACCAAGAATCGTCCTTGAATGAAGGTGTAGACCACCCCAAAATCTCCGACCTCTCATCATAAGACTCACCATCGTATAATTCAGCTGCCTGGATTGCGCTGTGAGTGGTCTTCCATGTCTTGTCAGACCCGATCGTCTCCGCCTGACTATCATCGTAGGTAATTTCAAGCTGTGCAAGAACAGCGAGCTTGTCTCCATATATGCACCTCCAACCACCATTGAAGCCCAGTCTCCCACTGAACCACCCTTCACCAACTTCAGCCCCAATCACATTGTCTCCCTTCTTCACCAGGTCCGTAACATCGAAAGTCTGGTAATTCAGGTGGTACTTGTAGGATGTCCATCCAGGAGCTAAGACATGATCCCCCACTTTCGTCCCATTGATGAATGCTTCGTAGATGCCGTAAGCAGTAATGTACAGTCTCGCGGACTGGACTTTCTTGCTCAAATGGAAATCCTTCCGGAACAAAGCTGGTTGCAGGGAATCACTGGCGCTGAGCGTCCTCGGTGCAGCGATGACTTGAGATTTCCAGTCATCTTTTCCAAGAAGGCCAATTTCAACTGTCGATGGGACAGACCATTCTGAGGGATCTGAGCCCTTTGCACCAGTGACCCTGACTTGAACAGTTGCTGATTGACTGGATTTCAGGGGAGAACATGGCCATGGGACCAGGACCGACTCGGAAGATTTAACCTTGAAGGTCTCAGACTTTTCTTCCTTCGCATGAGGACCATGGATTGTTATTTTGAGCTCGTAGGATGACTGCGTCCAATCCTTCTCATCTCCTGTGGTTTTCCAGGAGAGTCTTGGCGCGCTCTGTCCAATGCCGAGGGCATCTCGGTGGTGCTCGAACGTTACAGGTGAGACTCGTACCATCGTGCCTTTGTAGGAGAGTTGTATGTGCATAGTATCAGCTCTATGTAGCACAGATGGCAGGTTGGAGGTATATCAAGACTCCCGCTCTCCCTGACTCGGCCACTGTGTCGCCCGTGCTGGACTCGGTGTTTCTTCAGCCGAATTCGTATCCCCTCCTCAGACTAAGGGAGCTAAAATTGCGGCGTATCATCCAATGATATTTTCACGACTCCGAGCACAAGAGGCTATACCTTGATCTCAGTGGACGGGATGTGGATGTGGGCTCGAGGGGGAATTGGTTGCATGCTGAAAGTGGAGGCGGGGATGCTGTTGAACAAATGAGGTAATCAGTGCGGGGTATGAAACGTGATACTCACCAGTTGAGGTCAACGAGAAGTAAACATCCCCAGTAGCGAGAGGCAAGAATGATATGTAAATAAAGGACGCTTGAGGCACAGCTATAACTATAGATATGGTCAATTGTGAAGCAATTGCTGATGCCAATAGGGAAGAGAAAGTGCCACATCAGCCGAATAATACGGCTCGATATACCCCGCTTTCTTGGCCCCCACTCCACAACGCTGTGTCAGTCACTTGAGATAAAAGTCTTGAACTTGGGTCACAGATTGAAAACATCATGTTCTTTAGCTATACGGCTGACCCAAGTATGTTCAAACAAGTAGTTAGTAGTCTACAAGATATCGAATGAGCCACAAACGAAGCAAGAATTAGAACTCCCCGATAGGAAAGAATGAGCTGATATTGAAGAATTGCTGATTGATTGCGGTATATAACTACGAAGAGGTGCGACGTTAGCCAATATAAGTACCCACTTCTCCTGGCTGTGCCGCCCACGAAGACACACTCACCTTTTGGATCTCCAATTATAACCTCCTTCATGCTTCATCAGAACTTGAAGTCTTCACCTACAACCACAACGAATTAGCAACAACATCTCTACAGTCTTCAAAGGAATACTTACGAGTAGCCATCTTAACTTTAGCTAGCACTCTATGCCCATCGTCTCCTTCCGACAATCCATTGTTATCCTGTCCTTCCTCAGCGACGCGCCATTTCCAAGCCGTAGTGAACTGGTCTGAGGTGCGTTCAAGTTGGTTCTTGACGTGCTGTATGATATACATGTCAGAAATACAATCGATAATGATGGAGGCTGGAGAATAGAGATACTGACTCTGCCTAGGATGGGGAGGAACTTGAGGCCGTGGCCGCTGTAGTGAGTCAGTGCTGGTTTTTGGTTGGGTATCGAAAGAGGCAACTCACGAGCCTCCGCTACAGATGAAGAGGGAGTCAGAATATCCTGGGACATAGTCGATGACGTACTAGATTCCACAATCAGCCGAGTCAAATAACAGTGGGTCTTGGAAACGGGGTGACTTACGTCGTTGTCGATGCTGTCGGTGTACCAGCACAGCTAAGTGGAATTTCAGCAAAATCATGAGACACTTCACAAACCACGACACATACTCGACTGTCTGTGAACCCGAACTCGACTAGTTCGGGAAACCCTTGAGCGATAACTTTCTTCATCCGTGACAGCGCATAATTGTGGGTTATGCGTTGTGCAGACTAACAGGCATACATGTTTGAGTCGATGGGATGATCAGCAAAGTTGGTGAACTATATCAGGCCCAGTGTTAGCTGATGGTTTGTTTGCCCGGATGAAATCCCCATGGATCGACTTGCCTTACGACCACGAAACCCGAACTTCAGCCTGCCATTCTTGCTGATCGGGAAGCTTCCTCCATGGTAATAACTGGGATGCAGATTAGTACATGAAGAGGATATTTAACATGAAGCGTACTCATCGCTCTCTCCTCGTCGATAGGACCACACGGGGTAATTGTCAGGATGGAATCTCTCTCGGAGGTCTTCTCTGTCTTCGGGAATGTCGATGAACATGACTACTCCTGCGGTCGCTTCGACGGTCCGGTGGGCTTCCGGGATGACTGATGCTGACGTCTTCAAGCCCTTCCACATAATTTCGTGGCAGTTGTCTCTGGGTCGCTGGGTCTTCCACGAGGCACGCTGTTCATTTGAGCATGACATTTCATGCAAGTCAAGCGTATTGTAACGACTTACCTAAATCGTATCTTTGACAGCCGGTACATGCTGGAACTTGAGCATCGCACTTAAAGGATGTCAAGATATGATACATATTTCGGGTCTAACGATTACCTTGAGCTTTCGATCTTTGCAGTTGATGCATGCAACTTGCGTCCTGGCCCCAATGCGAGGGTCGCTGATTGCACGTCTTTTCTGACTGCTCTGCAGCATTACCACGGCATTTGCATATCAGAGGAAATCCAGCAGATTGTTTTCTTTTCCTTCGCTTGGTTTGAGATAGCTCGCGTGTGCCCCATTGGCGTTGTTGAAATCGCCGCTAGTCCCATCCTGTCGTCCAAGCGTCGCTAGCGTCCTCGCCTGCACTCTCATATCAAACCTCGGCATCAGCCACATGCAGTTTACAGCATCAACACCATCAAACTCTCACCATCTCTCTCCTTTGAACATATCAATCAAAATGTAAGTATATCCAGGGAAAATTGTATCAGTCGAGCTGATAATATCCAGGGCTTCACCAACAGGCAGACCAACTGTTGCAGACATCCTTGCTCATCCATCGTACCCAGACACGGTATGGAACCTCACACCGACGAAGAGCGGACAGCTTCCTGTTGCTGCTGAACGAGGTGGGCCGATCAAGATCGACTGGGAAGTTCATGGAACGGGCGATGTCAAGATGATCGTATGTTCTCTTCCATTTTCAGGACTTCTAAGGAGCAATGTCCTCATCACCATCTTGAAACCGTCACGTGCTTATGTCATACTAACATTCTGCTCGCAGTGGATTATGGGTCTAGGAACGATCAAGGTATGTTAGATGGTGCCCTATTCTGTATACTCAGACGGCGGCTGATCTGTCAAGTCATCCTGGCAAAGACAAACCAAGAGATTCGGCCACGATGAAGGCGACAAGTATTCTACTCTCATCTACGACAACCGAGGTACCTTTTCCCTTCCCAAATCCCCAAAACATCACTGATACTTCACAGGAATGGGCAAATCCGAGAAACCACTCATGCGCTACTCCACAAGTGAGATGGCCAAAGATCTCCTCGAGCTCCTCGACCACTTAGGCTGGACAGAAGAGCGACAGCTTCACGTTTCCGGAATATCGATGGGCGGGATGATCGCACAAGAACTCGTACGTAACTTCAGTTCCCACACTCTTTCTTTTCTTCACTCAACACAATTTCAAATATCTCGCTTTCCATTCCACTCTCAAGTTCAAGATTGAGATCGAAATTGACAATGTACAGGCCTATCTAGTGCCCACCCGCATCGCCTGCCTAAACCTAATCTCCACAGCAGCAGCCATCGAAAACACCACCACCTTCCTCGAAAATATGTCGACGCGAATCCGGATGTTCATCCCTAAGACCCTCGATCAATCCGTAAGCGACGCCGCGAAAATGCTCTTCTCAGACACCTGGCTCGACGCCCCCGACGACACCGTCGTCCCGACCTCTTCCACCCCAAACGTGATCCTCCCGCCCTCAGGCGTGTACGGCATGTTTGCGACGAATTATGAGCGCTTTGCAGCGCAGGAGTTGACGAAGAGGATGGATGTAGAGGGGTTTACGAGGAAGGGATTTATGATGCAGGCGATTGCGGCCGGGTGGCATCGGAAGACGAAGGAGCAGTTGAGGGAGATTGGGGATAGGGTGGGCAGGGAGAGGATTATGGTGTTGCATGGGACGAGGGATAATATGATTAGTGTGCCACATGGTAGGAAGCTGATTGAGATGTTGGAGCCTGGGACGGGGGTTATTAGGGAGGGGAGAGGGCATGTTTTTATGCTGGAGGAGTGGAAGTGGCATGATGAGATGGTGGCGGGGATGGTGGAGAAGGTGAAGGGGTTGCCGAAGTAGATTGGTGGGAGCTGTTGAGTTGTTTTAGGTTGCTAGGTTGAGGTTGGTGCATTTAGATGAGTACTGTAGACTGTGGAATCAAGGTGTCTATGTGTGCCTGTGTTAGTCGGTTAACTGCTCCCTCGCTACCTTGCTTGAACCAAAGTCGAATTCCAGAAACCACAATATTCAATCCTCCATCCGACTTGCTATATTCCACATCGACCAATAGCCTTCCCTTTGAGTCGGCAAACAGGATTTGTTGCACGTCGCATAATGTCGCATCTCATAATTTGCTCTCATATCTCATGTCCCCCTCATACCCCGAACCCTGGCAGAGTGCCCAGAACGACCATGCTGACAATGCTACTGATGCCAGACTGAGTCCTAATGAGGAAAATTTGAACCATGTGTCCCTCTAATCTATATTTTTAGAATTTCCAGATCTCTGTTTGGGCGTAGTGGGAACGGGTCGATGGTAACGGTCTCGTGATCTTTCCAAAAACTGTTGCATCTAAGCCAGACAGGTGATGCTCTGGGTTTCACAACTCAGCCAGGTGGGAACAGAAGCAGGTAGCAGCGGGATTTCCTGTTCATGCAGACTATTCAAATTTCGTCAATCTGGCAATTCGCTAGCATTTTGGGTATCCTAGCTATGCATAATCACATCTTCTTTTCCATGTCTCACTTCTACCTTCAACCCTCCGCGCCAACTGGACCTCATCTCCTCGCCTACAACATCACCACACCCATGCCACTCCCATTCTTCTCATCCACATTATTCCTCGCATCGACACCGCCCGCAATAGCGTTCGTGTTGTAATTGTACAGATAATAATGCAGCTGGCCATCCCCTGCTCCGAACTTCTGGTCTTCCAAGAAGAGGGTGTTGTCCAACAGGGTTAACGCATTGAAGACATCAAATTTGTACTTCTTGGCGAGGATGAGCGCATCGTTCATGAGTTCGTTGAGACGCTTCTTGAGATCTGCGCGGGAGTATTGGGGGGAAAGAGCGTGCTCGGTGGCGTAGTAGAAGAGGTAGGCAGCACGGACGTTCTTGTGGTTTGCGTTGTTGATGACGGAGGATTCGAGGATGTAGAAGGAGAAGAAGTCGGTTAATTTCTTGGTTGAGGGATCCTGGGTTGGTTAGTAAGGCAGTAATTGGTGTGGAGAGGTGTAGCTTACTTCTACGACGTATGACCAGACTACTTGTTCTTCAGGAGAGGTCTTCTTGTACAGTAGCCAGTGTTCGACTTCCTCTCTGGTGAACATTGGAGCCATGTCGAACTTGTCCAAGTACCGCCTTAAAAGATCGAGAACGCCATCAATATCCTTCTCCTCCATTGGCCGTAGATGCTTGGTTCCAGTGTGATCTGGTAGGGCATATTTGCGAATCTGGTACTGAGGTTTGCTATTGGCGGGTAGAGGACTAAACCCCACTTCGTACAGCTTTTGCCAATCAAGAGATCTGTGGAAGTATCTGCAGGTGCTGACTGGCTTGGGGAGAACAACACCTCCAGTGTAGATCGCTTGCCAAGTCTTGAGAAGGTAACAGCGGCGAGTAATTTCCTTGATGAGGACTGGAGCCATTCGCTTCGATCGCAACTTCTTGTGGACGACCATGAAGTTGACTTCAGAAGCACTGAGAACCTTCTTCCGGACACGCAGGGCCACGGGAATAGCTGAAATGAAAGCTACAAGCTTGCGGGAAGCAGAGGCACGAATACCGACATGCCATTCCTTGGTCCAGCCAGGACACATAAGAGCCCTATTACTGTTAGTACGACTCCGATAAGTTCCATATGGTGGGCATACCATCTGAGAAAGGATTCTGAATAGTTGAATCTGAACATAGCCTCGTCATCCTCAACATAATGCCCATATAGCAACGAGAACAGCTCCTGGATCTCCTCTTCCTTTGTCAGATCCATAGTCACCCACTCGAAACCTGGCAATAGCGGTCCAGGCTCTTTCGGCACCTTCTCGATATCCACAATCTTGAACGGACCCTCCTCGACTGGTCCAGAGCTCTCTCCAAACTTAGGCACCGGTTGCGTCTGCCAGAACTTGTAGCTCGCCATATCCTTGACATTCTTCCCACTGGACGCCAGTCCCGTCATAATCTCCTCCAAATTCAGCTTCTTCATAGCCTCTTGTATCTTCTTGTCTGAAAGCTCGCTGCCCTCACCGACGCCCATCTGCTGCGCCAACGCCGGGTTCATCTTCAGAATTGCCTGGATATCTGCTGCGCCGAGCCCGCCGACTGCTTTGTTGAGGTCATCTCTTGAGGCGCTTCCTGATCCTTCGGATGATCCGCCTCCAAGTGCAGCTTTTACGCGCTTTCGTTTCGACTTCTTTTTCTTGCTTGCTGCTCCTGTAGCTGTGCTTGGAGCTGTCGTGTCCTCTTGTTCTTCTTCGTTGTCGGACTCGGCTTGCGCCGCTGTTGTAGTCTCGGGAGTCTCTTCGGGGACCTTGCCTTTGTCGGCGGGAGCTGCGCCGGATGTCTGTTCGTCTGCCATTCTGTAGCTTTGTGTCGAAGTTCTAGGGAGATGTGCTGTGCGAAGCAGGAGGTGTTGTGGTGGGGTAAACTTCGAGGTGGGGTTCATGCGAAACGCTAAAAGTGGCAGCTCGAGGTCACGTGGAATAGCTTCGGGCTGGACAAGTAGTTACTGAAGAGCTCCTAGCGTATACATGTCAACTTGGACGGCATGTATAATAACGTGAACGTTGTTGATACAAGTGAAGGCGGTTGTGGTAGAAATCTAGCTAGTTTCCAAACTCTTCTTCACCCCCTCCTAACTGCCTATGCAACATATCTCGCTGAAGCATTACCACAAAGTCTGCAATAATTCTATCAGGAGCATACATTCATTATACGAGTTTGATGTAATTAAATGTATGCTCTGCCTTCAACGCATTGGCCTTCCGACCCTCATAGCGGTAGGGTACCTCCAGCGTCCATACCGAAGGCCTTCAGAGCAGCCAGAGCAACAGGTGCATAGGTCAAGATCCTGCTGTGTTCTGTAGATTGTTAGCGACCATCTCGTATGGAAAGTAGCAGGCGGCAACTTACGGCCATGTCCTACAATTTCCTCTCGTATGATCTTGTCACTACTAGCCTTCCATGTGCTGATGAAAGATCCATCTCCCATATCCGTAGTTGATCTGGCCTTAATCTTCTGGAATAAGTCTGTGTCCATACCTCCGTCGGTGGTAGCATTCGCAGCAGCTGCAAAAAGACCCTCAGAATGCGACCAAGGAATCTCAGGATCGTCTTTCGAATGGATGATAAACAGCCTCAACTTCTTGCTCTGCCGGACAATATTCGCAATGCGTGTTACAGACGGCCACTCGTCGACCACATAGCTCGCCAATAGCCGCTGAAGAGCGGGATGAGTACCAAACGGCGACAATATCGGGATGTACCCCAGAATCGAGTAGCCGGTGAGGAGATTGGGGATGCTTGTGAACCCGGCCACCAGCACAACCCCGGCAAAGTCCATCCCCTTTTCTGTGAAATGTTCCACGACGGCGGATGTGACCGCTGTTCCCAAACTCTGTCCAACGATGACGATCCGTTCTGGTGGAACTTGAGCTACTTGCATTGCCCAATTTACTGCTGCGACTCCATCGATGATGACACCTTCTTCGGTAGGACTGCCAGTTGAAAGACCGAAGCCCCGGTAGTCTATGGCCAGAATGTGGATGTTGGAAGTGCTTCCGTCTGCTAGAGAGCGATATGAGTCTGTCCGCCAGCCTTGAGCGACAGTACCTGCGTTCTGTACATATTAGCTGTGATCAGCCGAGACTCGAAAACCGAATTTGTACCCCGTGGACTAAGACATCAGTCAGTGATTACAGATGAACAATGGAGTACTTACAATTAATTATCAAACGTGCATCTGGATCATTCTTGAGCAGCTGGAAAGCCTTTGTCTTAGTGATATCTTCCGCACAACCCGATGGCTGCTGTAGAATCTCATATTCATGCTTCGCATACAACCCCAACGGCATCACATGCCAGGCGTAGATAGTCTCCCCATCAGGCGTAGAGAAGTTGAAAGGCGTGATTTGATTCTCTAGAAGGTACGTCAATATTGATCGACTCAGAGGTCTTGGGAAGCTCACTTGCAAACCCAAACTGTTCCGGCTTGTCGATATCCACCCACCATGCCGTGTGGAGTTTGTGTACGTAGATGACACTAGCTCGGTCAGAGAAGTGATATCGAAGATTGTGTCACGCAAGAAATACTTACTGCCGTTGAAGCCATGGATTGGTGACTGCAATCAAGGCTACAGTGTATAAAGCTATGCTCGCGAACAAGAGCATGTAAGCCTTCTTGAAGATTGGAGCAAGAGAAGCCATCTTCAAGCTGGCAGCTACCTAGATTGATGTTTAGAAAACAGAGCATAATACCGGTCTAGTGAATCGATCGAGAGAAAGACAAACAAGAAAACGAACAATTACTAGAAGCTTTGATGCCTGCACAAATCAATGAGACTTCTCACGCGGCAGGGGTCCAATATTGAACCATATTTGTTGGTTGGACTTGATACCGGACGAGAGCTGGGCGAGACACTTACACGCGACCAAAGCACAAAGGACTTCTTTGAACAATTTTCTTTCTTCTCTATCTTCTCTATTAGTCGTACTGAAATTCTGCATTTATTTGGTCGGAATACAAGGGAACTGCATCTGAAGCTGTTGTGGTTGCAAACATCAGACAGTCGCAGGACTCGGCTGAGCGAAGTTTGATGTTCCTGGCAACTGCGTCCGCTCGCATCGACCAGCTTCTGATCCAACACCCACCACTCTCTTCTCGTCTCGTCTCCCACCAACCTTCACTCCCTCAAACCACTCGAGGACGCGTCGTCAACAACACCACAACCATATAGCTGTGGACCAGCACCGTGACGGCGATGGAGAGGAAGAGGAAGCTTCCTGCTCGCGCTGCGCGTGTAGAGTCCGTCAGCAAAAAGAGAACCTCAACTCCCCCAGAACAACGCATCCAGACACCAACACCTCCCGCGCCGCCGCCTCCGCCACCTGTTGAGGAGACTCTGCCTCGAAGCATTGCGCCTGGAAAGCCATTACCTACGGTTGAAGAGCCGCAGCCAGAAAATTTGCCTGCGAGCCAGTTTCAAACAATTCCAGAAAGGTACATTGGGACGAAGCTCAACTTGCTCTCGAGTTATCAGGCTGACAGGTCTCACAGTGGGGTTTTGGTAGAATCGCTACAAAGATCAAGGGCAAAATGGCTGAGCGAAGGCATATTCGAGAAGTACTGGACCAAACCTACAAAGAAGAAGGGAGCTCCAGATGCGCCACCAGATAATCCTGCAAAGGACTCGATGACGAAACTTGGGAGCTGCTCTATAACGGTTGAACCACATACTTTCGAAGCTACCATGTATGCAATCAAAGATCCGAATCCGAAACCACTTCTTACAGCTGTGCCGCCTCAACAACAAATGTATCGTCCAATAATTCAATACGGTCCGCCTGGCGGGGTGATGCCTCCAACGCCCCCTCCAGCCCCAGTGCAACCAGTCCAACAGAAACCTCCGCCTCCGATCCAACAAGCATCGCCAAGGTCACAAGATGTTCAGATGGGAAATACAGCTCCACCTCCTCCTAATAATCCCTTCACACAGAGCCCCCAGGTACTAGGGACGTTGCCAAACGGCACTCGCCCGGCACCTATACAAACTTCCGCTCCGACAACTACCTCTCAGCCAGCACCACCACCTACACCTGTTGGAAAGAGTACAGATCCGGTCATACAAATGCTGGCAGAACGAGCTGCGACAGATCCAAGTTTAAAGGCTCTCATGCGGATAGTTGCGAATGGCGAGGCTACATCAGAAGAATTGAAGAGGTTTCAAAGTCACATCGACGAGCTCACGGAACTCACACGAGCCCAAAAAGCACGTCAAGCTGCTGAAGCTGCCCCTCCGCCTGCGACTCAAGCTCCGCCAACTCCACAAACTGCTCCGCAAGCAAATGGAAGTATACCGCAAAAGTCTACTTCCGCCCCAGTATCAAATGCGACACCACCGATCAAGGTAGCTCCGACCCCTCCACCGCCAGCTCTCACGCCCACTCCTCAATTTCAGCCCCAGCCACAAGCACTCCGTTCGAAAGGACCGGTCCCTTCTTCCAAGCCAGATATATCTGGTCTGGTCTTCGAGTTCAGCGGTGGCAACGGGGATCGTTATTCCTTCCCCAAATTCAGCATTCTGGAGACGCGACCAAACGGGGAAGTGATCGTATCTTTCCTGATCGTTAGAAAGGGGAGCAGTAGCGACTGTCCCTCATATGATCCAGAGCTTGATTACTACCAGCCGATTACGATACGATTATACGCACATCAGCCGCGACAACTGGATGCTTTACAGAAGATTGTTGCTCCTCCAGAGGAGGTCCGACGTTATATGGATGACGTTATGGAGAAGGCGACCAGGGCAGAATACGTACTTCTAGCTATGCGGTTACCTAGGGACACGGAGCAGCCTCCACTTGTGGAGAAGGAAGAAGAAGCTGAGAAGCCCGACGTAATGGATTACCAGATCACGCCATGGGCGACTACAACCTCGACTCCCGTGCCTGTGCACAAAGTCAAGCCAGCGAAGAAGGTCCTCACTGAAGAAGAGCAATACCAAGCTTTTATTGCGACCGTTACTTGAAGAGTTCGGAGGGAATGGGTCATCACGGAGTCGGACTGGAGTTCTTTCTTGAATTACATGGCGGCGGAGTCTGGGTCACGTAGTCGAGAGGCAAATCCATCAAAATGAGCAATGGGCGATAAGTAATATTGGCGTCTTGCGAGCTGTCGAGCTTCTGGTTTGGCTCGACGGGGTGATCACCTGGTTGGTTGCTCTTTGGGATGGGGAATGGGAATATGTTCGGTCTGGGCATCTCAAAACGGGACTTGTATTTTAGATGGTAGGTGGGAAATAGCTGGATAGTACGTCTGGTTAATGAGATGGAATTTAATGAAGCTCTTTGAGCATGGTATCTGATCTCAAGGTTTTTACTCAGTCTCCTTTTGCCAGGGAAACCGAAAAGTTCGGTCAAGAGATCCGTTGGGTCTGCCCACAGGACGTTTCATAAGGTATCGATCGGAAGGGGCAGGCCAAAAGATATCTGGTCCGGTGCCTTCTTAAGTCATTTGCGTCCTCAAGCGAGGATAGCAGAATGAATCATAGCGAGGTTCTCTGCGTCGCAGGCCGTACGAGTTGCTCTAGACTTTGGATCTAAGCTTTTTTGCCCTTTTTTTTTGCGACAGAGGTTATAATAGTAGGTCTTGACGACACTGCTTTCCAGAGGCGAGCTGGAACACAGGTTTGCTACCATTACGCATGGTGATATGGTCCTAGGAATTGTCGATTGTTGACACTTGAAGTATAATTGAGCGTGAAGCTGAGTCAACGTCATACAAACATCCTTACATGACTCCGCGCTGCCATCTGCTAGATGCAAAATTCCTATTACAGGTTGAACAAGAACTTTTGCTATTGAGGCCACAGTTTGGTGGCTAGCGACGTAAGCAGCAGAGCGAGGGGTCCAAGAACTCATGAGGAAATCATAAAGAAAAGACTTGGCATTGTGACAGGTAAATTCTTGTTAGGTGAGCCTAAGGAGATGCAGTCGCTCAAGTGACAAAGATACTAGTGACTCATAATCCCTTCAAGCTCACGTTTCGTCATTGTCATCACAATCTGCTGTCATTATCCGCCAAATTAACGTAGCTGTGGACCGCTCCCGACATGAGAACAGGACAACAATACAACGATACCGAGACTCATAAATCAGAACTTGCATTTGATGTTTGATAAATATTAGGCTTGATATGTGCTTTCTGAAGCATTATACTTTTATCTGCACTGAATGTCTTCTCTACAATCGCGACCTCATCTCAAACCCGGTCATCCAATTCAACTTTCAGCACAATGCCATCTCCCATCAAGATCAAGCCACCGATCGAAAGCTTCGAGCGAGGACAGAAAGAGTTTACTTTGATTCTCCCACCTACAGCTTTCGTTGATTTTGGTGTTGTCCAACTGGTCCGCAACCAAGAAGTCCTACCATACCTGAGCGAAGATGTGGAGAGCATACTCAGAGCTCTCAAGACTGCGGATGGAAGCGACTACCGGGGGGACTTCTCATACGATATTATGCCTTCACCCTTAGCACCACCAAGTGTCGAAGATAACAACCTGGAGCTTCGATTTCGGATGGATCGCAATACAGCAGAAAAAGATAATCTGAGAAATCTTGATAATTGGGAACTTCTGGGAAGAGAGATTCAGATTCAGCGGACCTGGTGGACTGGTGCTAGTAGGAGTGACGATGTTGCAAATCATCTCCGGCCACTGATGAACCGTGCCTCTCTGCCCGCAGATTTCCAAGCACTGTTCTATGCTGTTGCGGGATTCTGGCAGCTTGCGAGATATTAAAGGTGTCGAGGTAGTGTGGTGTAGCGAAAGACCCTCATGAAATTTGGACTAGTACTTTAAGAAGGAGATCTTGAAAGGCAGGACTTCGAATATAGCGTTGACTAATAAGACTTAATTCTTTTTGCACCGATGTCTAGTATCTTTCTCACCATGGACTTGCTCGGAAATCCCATTACCGCTCGGTGGGTTGTTGATTGAGGTGTCTCCAGCAGCAGGCGATCTTGGCTGGATCTGTGCATCTGTCCATCCAGCTCCTTCGTTGAGCTACTTGCAGTCGGCCTAGATCATCATGATCTCACACTCTCCTCCCTTCTCAATTCAACAACAAATGCAAAGTATGGTATGCCCATCCCCCAACTCCAAAACAAAACTCCATTTTCCCATGCTAAGGACCCTCCCTACTCATGTTCATGTGCCACCCTCTCCTTCTCCGCGTATGTCATATTCCAAGGTTTCCTCGTCTTGACATCGTTCATGATCTTCGTTCTGTCAAAAATCGTATCCCTACACCATGTTAGTATTCGTAACACCAAATATGCCACCGAGTGCCAGCATGCCTTCTGTCTTGCTCGGGATGAACTGTGTCATTATAGTTGTCCAACTGTTTCCTCACTGCGCCAGCAATGCCCTGTGATGCTGTCGGTTTGGCGATTGCCTTGACTGCAAATACCGCTCCTACTGCACCGAGTGCTACCAAAGTAATGTTTTTCGCTGCTGCGCTCATGATGATCTTTGGTGTTTGATGTGAGGGTTTGGACTTCGTTTGAAATTGTGAGGTGGCTGATTTGTTGTGATTTGATTGTTCGCTCGATATGCTGATGATTTTGAGTAGTTTCCCTTCATGTCAGGGACATTTGGAAGAGTTATATGGTCTTCTTGGAGAGGCTGCACGTGTGTTGTGGCATGTTGACGTTCTTCGCTTACGGTGAGTGATGCTGTGGGTCGTACGATGGGGACGAAGAATCACCCGATTTCAATGTCGGCCTCATCCGACATCAGCCAACTTCACCATTTCTCGAACTACATGCTCCTAATCGCTCCGTTCCGCTTAGAGAGTTGCATTTCGTCTGGTCATTTGCTTCCGCGATGATTCCGACTGGTGGAATCGACTGAAAGAACAGAAGGTCAAGCTAAATACTTAGGCACGTGACTGATCCCCTTGAGTTGTAGAAGTGTTTGGGCGGGGGATACTATAGCGCACATAGATGACAGCATGTAGAATATACACGCTTGAGTAGTTCTTATGCATCTTGATATTCTCCAGTTGAGTATGTACACTTCACGCTCGTACGTCAAGAGAAACTTCTCGTCCGATTAGACTTGGCGGTCGAAGCCAGACGACAATTCACAGGCGTGCTTTAACGGCAATAATAGAGATCGATCTCAACCCTTTGAAGAGACTGGATTGGTGCCGAAGGAGAGTTGTTAGTTTTCTGAAACTTTGAACTGCAAATCCAACGAATGAGCAATAGTAGCGATATTCTGTGCGTTATAAATCGCCTATCAAATTGAGAGACCCTTCATACCCAATCTCTTCAGTTTTGTCGTGGTCATTAGGCTGCATCAGAATCTTATCCAATACGTACGTTATAGCAATTGAGGAGTTACTCACAATCAGAAGAATAGACCAACGACAAGCTACTCTGCTGAATCAGCAATCAGAGGTGGGGGGACAAATTAGCTTATGAGCACCTGTCCATCGCTTGAACATTCTACCACCTATTGAACATTTACCACGATGTCGCTAACGGATAACATTCCAAAGTTACCAGATGATCTCGAAGCTGTATTCTTGGCTCATGAGAATGATCCGGAGGCTCTCCTCGTAGCTTTCATGCCAATATTTTGCGATCACGTGAAAGCAGACCGAATGTTCATTCAACCCAGAAACGCTGATACTCGTGTCTGCAAGGTTCTTCGTTGGCGTAGAACCGAATGCATACCAATGTAGGCTTATTTCATATCGAAAACTATCATTTGCCGAACCTGCATGTGCTCACATTCTTGCAGGCCAGCGATTCCAGGAAATGCCAAGCCAAGTCAATGGTTCGTGGAGGATAAATGGGAGATTGAAGATCCGCTTTGGAGGGCGGCAATCAATGCAAGTAATCCTGACTTCACGTTTGCTGGGCCACTGGAAATTATCGCTGACTGATTTGCAGCTCAAACCAAGGTAAACATGTCATGCGAGGCCCTGAATGTCTCGGCTAACACACTGAAGTATTTACGTCGAGGATCTTCAGAAAGCTGCAGACGAAGGGCTTTTGAACATAGAATTCGAGAACAAGTACATGTTCCACACAGCTTTCATCCATGCTCATGCGCATTGGCCACCAATGTCGTCTACAGCATACGAGGTCGACCCTGAGATCGAGAGGAGGAAATTCTACGGATCTGTGCAGCCTGCCGTGTTTTATGGACCCAGAATTTGGGGGTCAGATATCCACGAGCTGGTAGACAAATGTGTCGAAAGACTTGCGCCGGTAATGAAGAAGCTGGGTGAAAGTGCTCCTGGCTTGAATGCATTTGAGGCAAACTAAAGCTGTTGATTGCTGCAGACGTTATGGGCTATACTTCGAATCCAGCATGATAAATGTGAGCCTATGATTTCTGAACAACTATACAGTTTCCTTTTCTCAATCGCCTTCCACACATTTTCATCGTGTGTAACGGGTCCGATACATTGGTACCTGGTATGGGTGGTCCATCACGTGGTAGGCAAGTCAAGTATTGGACCGCTTCATCCCGCTTGTGCTGGACTTCCTTTTCCTCAATCTGCGAACGTTAGCAGAATGAAAGCTGCCACTTTTCGTGAACATAAACCAGTTTCACAATTATTTAAATTTATGTTTCGTATTCATGTTTCCTGGAAATCGTCTCTGATTATCTTAAGACCATTCTGCCGCCGCCAAATTGCCAAAATCTTGGTTTGAAGAAGCTTGGAATGTATCAACAATATTGACCAATCAGGACCGATCTTCCTTTCAGCTCGTGTAACGAACCTTCTCCTGTTATGTACCATGCGGGGACTTTGGGCCTCTCTAGACTGTTCTTTTCTCCATTTTCGATTCCTAAGGCTCTAGAACTGGTTCTGACATGATGCAGTTGGCAATCAGATTCTTCAATTTAGACAAGAAATCATCCTCAAGCGATTTGAAACAATTCAAAGTTTTCCAACGCCCTCGGTAGGGGTCCAAGATGCTGCGTATCAGCAATATCCAAAGGGAGAGAAGGAAACAGGGACATGAAGAGCCCCCGATCTGTATTTGGTTCTGCCATTCCTGTGGGGTCCATGGTGAAATGACTACAGAAATTGAACACTGTCCAGGGTGCCAGCACAAACGATGTGCAGACTGTAACGCCGAATGGATCCGCTCTGCAAATTGGAATGTGGTCTCGACTCTAGAAGAGCCTGCGTATGTTGCCGCGCCTTCACGAGACTTTTGTTCACCCTGACACTCAGATTTTCTGCAGTATCTTATCGGACTACCCCCAACAAACATCTATGGCACTCGATGATATGGTAATATGTAAAAATTTAGCTCACACGCAAGTTTCCTTTTCTCCTTATCCCATATGAGTGATTGACCTTTTGGCTGAGATGCACGATAGATACGATATTCGCGCCACAACATTCGAAGATCACATATCTAGCATTAAACTAAAGAAAAGCTGCTCCCCTCCAATTGTTCTTCCGGCGCTTTCTCCAGAAGTCGCAGGCACGACTCCGGACTCTCCAGGAGAGATTGAAATGGATACACCACGATCTTCATACTACTCGTTCACAGCAACTTCCCATTCCCATGAAAGCCCATCAGTACACTATGATGAAGAAGACAGTATGGAGAGGAACGAGTCCGGCTATGGCGTGGGTGGCACTGGCGAAGACGATGATGAAGATGACGACGAAGAAGACAACGAGGACAGTGAGGAGGACGAAATATTCTTGAGTGGATATTCGCCAGATACCATGAGAACGTTGGAGTCGAAATTCATGTCGCTATTCAGCCACGACCCGAAGGATGTTCCGGAGCTCCTTGAGCATTTCCAGACTTTGATAATGTCTGAACTGGAAGTGAAGACTGCGACCAACTCGACTTCAGAGACACCTTCATCAGGAGCAGGGACTTTTGATCAAGGATCGATTGGATCTTGGTCTATGACTACACCGACCAGTAGTATGCTCTCCAGTGGCTCACCAAATTTGAAACGTGGAAGAAAGAAGGACGACGATGACCAAAAGCAACGGCGTACAAGGCAGAAGCAAACTTCGGATCAAGAAGTCTTACACTTCGCATGTCCGTTTCGAAAAAGAGATCCGGAAAAATACGGGAGAGTGACGGATGAAAGATTCTCCTCATGCCTTGCTCCCCGAATTCCCACGTTACGGCGTATAACGTAAGTTCAACAGAGAAAATGTTACTTTCAGTCTCTTGAAAGTCGCTAACTGAATGTGAGGTATCATCTGGAGTCTACACACCGAACGCCACAATGTCAGAGATGCTACTCATCTTTTTCAGATGAAGAACGGCTCATTAATCATATACAGCAGCAGAACCCCTGCTCTCCTCGGAGCAAGTCACTGAAAGAAGGCATCAATCCCCCTGAATGGGCGTCTATCAAAAATTTGCTCAAAGCCAAAAAGACGAAATCTGCGTCTGAAAAGATGGATTACGAGAAGGCAAAATGGAATGAGCTATTCAAAATTATCTTCCCTGGCGTTGATCTACCCGAGAGTCCATGTAAGTTGCCCGTGTGAGTACTTTGAAATGCACAAATTGACAATGACAGACAATGAGATTTACATGCCGCCGTCTAAAGCTTCTGTTACTATTGACCATGTCCTCGGGTCTCTTGAAAGACACGTGGAAGAGCGTATCGAGAGTCACGATCTACAGAGGGACTCAGAGGTCCATCGTGGAATCCGAGACCTTCTGGCGTCGTTTCGGCACCGCCAGGAAAGTCTCACCACACCCAGGGAGAGCGTCAGCCTTGATTCTCCAGAAAGTCACTATCAGCGGACCTTTGAGCTCTCGGGCTCTAATGTCCACTATGGTGCAGATTCCGCAGCTGTGAGTGTCCAGCAGTATAGTACGGAACTGGCAGTGTCCCATCAACTTGCCTTGGACTCAGCTGCACCTCTGACAGCTTCCGAGGACCTTGTTTGGAGGTCGAATTTGAACGAAGTGGCCCAGATTGAACAGGTCGGTCATCGGGTTGACTGTGGTGAGTTCCATACATCGAGTGCGAATATGTTCTCAGATATGGTTTTGGACTTGGAGTCTTTTCCACAGGATGAACTATTCTCTGCGGATATGATGTTCAATGACTATGACATGCACCTTCCTGACCATTTGGAGGACGGAAACCATGATTTTGACTTCAATGAACAGCTTGAGACACCACCATTATCTGATATGCTTGCCTCAGAAAATGATGCAACCCCGGAATCATTTATCGAGGAGGGATGGAAAAACAAGCATCAGGGAAACAAGATTCTTCGGCAGCCATGAGACCAGGAGCAGAGACCAGAGTATCTCTAGCGTGATGTATCGCATCACCCGCTTCTGGCAGTTGCATCCTTTCAGTGGTGGCACAGGCTTTTCGAGGACGTCAACAATGTTTTCAGCTCAAGCGAAACTCGCTTAGTGAAAAGGGGGAGCAGAACGCATGAGGTCTTGGGGCATCAACAGCCATAGCGAGAGAACCGGACGATTCTTTCACGGCAGATGGATTTCCTGTATGGAGTGCATAGGGACTGTGCTCTAACAACAAGTGTGACTATGCTTGGAGTTCAGCACCACACGCCACAAAGTTAGATTTGGCGGGGGCGGGGTAAAATCGCGGGGTAGATAATTCCACGACGGACATCCACCACCCTGGTCCCACATGGCGGTGGGGCCTCCCCGAATATCAACACACACTCCCCGGAACACTTCATTATTATATGAGCCCCAAATAGATCAAACATCACAGTGTTGGATATCGAAATCGGATGTTTCGTCTCTGGAGTTCGGCGAAGGAATCAAACAATCACTCAAAATGATCGAACCAGACTACGCACCCGGGATTCCCTTCCGAGTCACCGACTACGCCAACACCTATAAGAAGCGCTTCCAAGACAATGCCACCACGATGCAACCAGCCACGGGTCCAGTTCCAGAGATCCGAGCACAAGTCTTTCCCCAGGGGATCAACAAAGAAACATTCGATGAAGCCATCCAAGAGCTCAAGACACTGGTAGATGGCGATGTGGTGCTTGTCAACGAGGAATTGGACGACGGATGGTATTTACATCGACCGCTCACGCATGATGCATTCCCGCTCGGGGCACAGGATGAATTTGTCAATAGTGCGATTTGTTCGCCAGGGAGTGTGGAGCAGGTGCAGGCTGTTGTGAGGTGGGCGAATAAGTGGCTAATTCCTATTTATCCCATTTCGATGGGGAGGAATCTTGGTTTGGGAAATTACTCGACTTTGAATGGATCGTGTCTGACAGTGCCTAGGATATGGAGGTGCAGCTGCACGTCTCCCAGGATCCGTGATTGTCGATCTCGGGAAGAGGATGAAGAAAGTCCTTGAGCTTGACGAGAAGAGCGCGTTTTGTCTGCTTGAGCCGGGGGTCAGCTACTACATGTTATTCGATGAGATCAAGAAGTCGGGCAAAGATCTTTGGGTTGATGTGTAAGTACTAAGATGCGTCGAAATGTTGGCATTTTGCTGATTAAGAGCAGTCCAGACCTTGGAGGAGGAAGTGTAATTGGGAATGCTCTGGACAGAGGGGTTGGATATACACCCTATGGAGGTATGTCTACCTAAGATTTCACTGCGTTTGTTGCAGAAAGGTTTTGTATCTCGTTGCTTATTGCGAATAGATCACTTCGGTATGCACTGTGGAATGGAAATCATTCTACCCAACGGCGAGTTGATCCGGACCGGTATGGGCGCGATGCCAGACGCGAACACCTCGCACGGCAGCGCGAACACATGGCAATTGTTTCAATACGGGTTCGGGCCGTATCCTGACGGTCTGTTCTCGCAGTCGAACTATGGCATTGTCACGAAGATGGGATGTAAGTGCCAGTCGGGACAGTCTGAATATCTTCCTTCGCTAATTGAATGGCGACCTAGTCTGGCTGATGCCGAATCCTAAAGGGCATCAGACGTTTCAGATTACGTTTGAGAAGGAGGATGATCTCTACGAGATCGTGGAAACTATTCGACCGCTGCGGATACGGAATATTATTCCTAATGTTCCACATCTTCGACACATCATGCAAGAGGCAAGTGTTTACGGCGATAGGAAATCGTTCTGGGACGGCGATGGTCCAATTCCACATGATATGATCGACCAGATCGTTGTGCCTAAGATGTGGATGGGGAACTTTCGATGGATTCTCTATCTTTGCGTTTACGGTCCCGAGGTCATTCGGAAAGCTCATATCGACGTTATCCGAGAGGAGTTCTACAAGATTCCAGGCGCAAAGTTGACTTTCCCTGACGACACTCCAGCAAACTCATATCTGCGAAGTCGGGTCAACATTTATGCGGGGGTTCCCGATTTGCGAGAGCTTGATTGGGTCATGTGGCTCCCAAATGGCTCGCACACTGCATTCAGTCCCATCAGTCCAACAACTGGCGAGGACGCAGTGAAGCAGTATGAGATGACGAAACGTATCCATCGAAAGTACGGATTTGACTACTTCCCAACTTTTTGCGTTGGATGGCGAGAGATGCATCACATAGTGATGGTAATCTACGACCGGAAAAGCGAAGACTCCAAGCGGCGAGCCACTGCCATGATGAAGGAGCTTATCAGCGAAGGTGCAAAGCTGGGTATGGGCGAGTACAGGACACACATTGCATTCCAGGACCAAGTCATGAAGACGTATAGCTACAATGACGGAGCTCTGTTGAAATTCCATGACCAGATCAAAGACACCCTTGATCCGAATGGTATCATGGCACCTGGCCGAAATGGTATTTGGGGATCTCGATGGAGAGGAAAGGGTCTAGAGCGGACATAGCCAAATGTATCAATACTGAGGTTAATGCGTACCAAGTCAAGCGAGTACGATAACAACCTCAAGTGACGACGTGATATTTATGAACCGCTCTCAAGATGAACCACAAACCCAAATTACGAGCCACACGAGAGATTGGAGGACTCGACAGACCTGTCGAGGATTACTCCTAGAAAGTGAGAGATTTGGCTTTCGCAAGTGCTGCATTCGGAAGAATAGTCATGATGTAGGTGTGCGAGGCCATTTGATTGGTCTCATTGGCCGCTTTTGTACGTCACTGGCCGTCACAACCCCGAAGTCAAAATTGATGGAGAGAGGATTCCCCGGTCTTAGGTTTGCCGATCACTCCGGTAGCTCGATGCTTGACCGTTGGATCATGTGGAGAAGGGTCCTTTCTCCGACTGGTATTTGTCTGATGCGAGTCATCGTCGCTTAGTTCCAGCTTCCGAGTAGCTATATCGTTTATCTAGAGCGCCATAATGACCCAGATCAAAGTCGTATTTCTGAATGTATTTCCTTTGCATAAGAACATGCGTTTGGTATTGTTATCTCAATGTACCGCCTTGGTATTGTCATCCTATGATTTCAAATCGCAGCTGAGGGCATGTCAAGATGCGTAGGTCTGTTCTCGCCAAGGTGTTTCGGGTCCACGATCGCCCTCGCTTATTCCACCCCTTTTTTACCCCAAACAAGACGACATTCGTTTCGCCAAGTACACGGAACTAAGGTTAGAGACCATCGTCTCAACTTTTCATCCATTCAGCATCGTGAATTCTGGCTACATCGCTGCCATAATTCATGCCCAACGTCCCTGCTGTGTTTGTGGCTGAAAGTTAAATTCAGCACTCGACCAAGGACCATCCCATACATGAGCAGCAGAAGCCGAAGTCAGAAATCCTTCTCGCGCAGACAAAGGTCCGCGAAACGGAAGTCAACTCGTAATCCTCGTTAGAGTGTGGTTATGGAACGGCGTCATTGCTCCGTGCGCCTGTTCATGAGTGCCGATTCTGGTTGCAGAGGTGCTGATCGGCGAGAGAGTTCAACTGTCCACCAGAAGGGTGCATGAATAAGGGAGGGCGATGCACCAGAGATGCATGTCGGCGTGCAGCAGGTACGGAGAGTTAGCATGCGAACCATAAGAGGACCTTCTTAAGACAGAGTAAACCCACATTATTAGTCTACCGTTTGTTCCTGTCTATCAAAGCAGGACTTTTGACAACTAAGGACCGATCATGAATAGCTACCAGAACCAGAGCCAGATGCCGATCCCACTTGCATACACGAGCCACAGCAAGTCCGATTTTGTGTTCCCAAGGCGACCTCCTACGCCAGCACAATACAGCGCTCCGATTCTGGCCAGAACTGAACCCGTGTATGACCGGCCACGGCACCCTCTATTGACCTGGATAAGTGATGATGTGCGGAATCATTTGGTTGCCATGCTGGGGGAGTTCATGGGAACATTCTCGTTTCTTTTCTTTGCTTTAACAGCTGTCCAAACGGCCAACTCTAAACCGGATACGCTACCACGAATCGACTTCCTTTCCGACTCGCCGAGTCTGCTGCAAATAACATACATCAGCTTCGTTTTTGGTTGCGGTCTGGCTGTCAATGTCTGGATGTTCTTCAGAGTCAGCGGAGGGCAGTTCAATCCAGCTGTTCGTCGATACCCATAATTTGGATTTCATGGTACTGACATATAAAGGTCACCTTCGGCTTATGCCTGGCTGGAGCCGTACCTTGGCAAAGAGGTGCATTGCTTGTCCCTACGCAATTTTTGGCTGCCACTGCCGCGTCCTTGATGGTCTCCGATCTCTTTCCTGGTGATTTCAAGACTCAGTCCAACCTGGCCACCGGCGTATCTGCCAATCAAGGGTTTGTAATCGAGATGATGTTGACCCTTGTGTTGGTGTTCACGATCATGATGCTAGCCGTGGAGAACCACCGTGGGTCGTTCCTGGCCCCGCTGGGTATCGGCATTTCGCTATTCCTAGGGCACATGATTGGTACGCTAGTTCCGAACTACTCATCTTTGGGGATGGTTGCTAACCTTGCATAGGGATCAACTTCACCGGTGCTGCCATCAACCCTGCTCGGAGCTTCGGTCCAGACGTTATATTAGGAGACTTTAAGGGCAACCATTGGATATACTACGTCGGGCCGTTCATGGGAGCTCTTCTGGCTTCGATATTCTACAGGCTTCTGAAGTTCCTAGAGTACACCACCGCAAACCCAGGACAGGATGACGACGGGCTGGACGTTTATCGTATCGTGACTAGCAGACCACAGCTCCATCGCCGACGGAACAGCAACGAGAGTGTCACTTCCCTTACACCACTAGCGTACCACTGAGGATTCGTTGATCGGAGAGAAGAAAGTACACCCAGACCCGGACCATGGCCAGATACAAACACGACTGAAGCAAATTCACGAAACTCGGAAGCAGAACGAGATGATCATGACGCCACAATATGACTACAAGCGCAGCGCCTGAGATGGTTTATGACTGAAACGAAGACACGAGGATTCGAGAAATGATCTGGAAGGAGGGCTACTGCTCAATAGCAGAGCTGACACTTGTCTCTTGTGATATCATTTATCTGCGCCGAGAATGGTTCGCTCATGCTAGATAGTAATTCAAAGGGAATTTAATGAATGAAACTTTGAAAATATCGAGCTCAGTCGACGGATGGTAAGGTGTATGTTCGGCTCCTGAATCGATCTTGGTCGCACCCGAAAATCGGTCGTCTCACAGAAAATTGAGAGGAAACAGCCTCAGCCATGATCGGATTAAGGCGGAAGGCCCACCTCTTGCGCAACATGCCATGACTCGAAGGTGTCACAAGAACCCTGGAGCGTCACTATCTTGGCAAGTCACTTGAAAAGTGTATCGCAGGACCTGAAAACGGGAATCGAGTTTCAAGCAGTCGAAGCACTCAAGATATGGCCGATTCTGTAGAACTCATAGGGCGTCGCCCAGCATTTTCTCTTGCGTCGGACGTCTACCCAACCCCGGCTGCAACTATTGCTTGCAACTTGACAGATCACTGTGACACCCATAAATGACTAGCTCTGACCGCATAATGTGCTTGAAAAGCTGGCCAGGCGAGAAGACATACCGTGTAGAACTGCCCCTCGTGGTTCGAATAGTTCCGTTTCAATACTCGGAACTCCCACAATTAACATGGATCGTATGCCCGTGGTATCATACACCGTACGCCGTATCCCTCATTGATCCCATGCCAAGTCCAATGCGCCATTCCCAATGCAATGCTCCCTTTTCCTTATGCCGTTGAGACCGCTGCCGTAGTCGTGTTGTCCGTCCATTCGAATTCTATATCTGTCAGCATTTTCCACAATTCCAGTGGGGATTCATACTCTGCCTGCACATTGGACATTGTCCCTTCGAAGATTCCTGCTTGATCCATTCTACGATGCAATGCTGTGAACCGTCAGTCCAAAAACCCGCAAGAAGGAACCTTCGACCTAACCATGTGGAAGTTGTGTCCGCACTTGCCAGAGACTGTTCATAGATCAGCATTTCAGCTTCTGCAGATAGATGCGCCGATCCTTACGCAAGCTACAATCATCCCCTGGGTATTTGCAAGTAGGACATGTGCCATCAAAGTGTACTTGACAAATTCCGCAGACGTCGTCGTCTGGAATATCCCATCGCCACGTAGCTACCGCATTCCATTTCCTGATCTTGACCTTCATCGCAGTGAATTCGTGTAGATGAGCATCGATTGCTGAGACAGGTTTATGGTGGATTGTTAGCTTCTGAGGGCCGATTGACCTCTGAGAGACGCGATTGTTGACTTTCGAGATAGTAATGTTGACTTCAAGTCGCGTCTGTCGCGCTTGGTCGATATCTCTAGCTCGACATCACGTGCCAAGAATTTCTTATCGTCCAACCACCTTCACAAGCCAACCTCCGTCCATCCAGCTCCAACCCCTCACCAGCTCTCCCGTCAGCTGTCTCTGCTGGGTAGATCTCACTTCCTTTCAACATCTACAGCTTCACGTCGAATATCCCACTCTTCCTCGACTCCACAGCTGCAGCTTACCTTATGCGCTCCCGATAACGGCTTAATCCCGTAGCACGCAATGGCGGCAGCTACTATTTTCACAAGAGGAGCTCCTCGCCCTCTCCTCTTCTCTTGCCATGCCTCAAGATTTTCGCGCACAGCATCCATAGGAAATATGTCTAGTATACGAGCTCTCTCCTCCTACCTCGTCACTCCCACCGAGTTGCATGCCGCGCTCAAGAAGAACTCTCCCTCCAAGATCTCCACAGCTCCTCGAACAGTCGCCCTCTGCGCAAGCTGGTTCCTCCCGAATGATGGCCGCAATGGTCTTGATACTTTCCGTGAGAAGCGCATTCCTTCTGCGCGGTTCTTTGACCTAGATAAGGTCATTGACAAGCGTTCTCCGTATCCGCATATGCTGCCATCTGCTACAGACTTCGCAAAGGCGATGAGCGCGCTAGGGATCAAGCGGGATGATACGGTTGTGGTCTACGATAGTGCCGAGTTGGGTATATTCTCTGCGCCGAGAGTGGGATGGACATTGAAGGCTTTCGGTCATGATTCTGTGCATGTGCTGAATAACTTCAAGCTGTGGGTGGAACAAGGGCTGCCGACGGAGAGTGGGGAGTTCTGGGATGTGGATACTTGCGTCTACCCGATTCCTGAGTTCGATGCGAGCAAAGTCGTGGATTTTGAGGAGGTGAAGGAGCTGGCGAAGGACTACAACAAGGAGGGCGCGGAGGGTATTCAAATTTTGGATGCGAGATCTGCCGGTAGATGGAGTGGGAAGGATCCGGAACCAAGGCCAGGTCTAGAGTCTGGGCATATGCCAGGCAGTATCTCCATGCCGGTATCAGAGCTGTTGGATCCGGTGAACAAGACTATTCTTCCTGGAGATCAGTTGAGAAAGATATTCGAGTCGAAGGGTATTGATCCGGCGAGACCAATCATCAACAGTTGTGGAACGGGTGTGACGGCTGCAGTAATCGATGCGGCATTGAGTGAAGCTGGCTATGGATCGGCGGACAAGCGGAGATTGTATGATGGGAGTTGGACGTAAGTTGCTGTACACCTTTAGTCTTGGCCTCGACTAACTGGTTTTAGGGAATGGGCACAGCGAGTGAAGCAATCGGATAATCTGATAATCAAGGAACAATAATGGGCGAGGCGATTGGAAAATGGACCGGGGCTTTATTTCTTTTGACGATGCATTTCAGCGTTTTGCATGTGATGGATACCCACAGCTCTCTTCTCTACGAAAATCCTGCTCCTCTGTATATGGCATTGATGTCTTGTGAACTGCATACGGAAATAACGAATGGCATTTGCGACTTTCCATTGAGATGTCCCTATATTGATAGGCTCACCTCCTGAAGTCACACGTGAGTTCATCACGGTGCTAGCGATCCATGCTTTCCTTCCCTTTGGTTATTGGCACAGAATTGATCGGTAGCATGGTTCTTTACGACTCAGCGAGTGCGGACAATGGTCTCCTATTCTGATTCGGCAATAGCCTTCCTTACTTGGGGGCCCGGTCAGTATATTCAAGTTTGGCTGCTCTGCTGGTTTTCTATACGTTCATTGTTCTCACTCACAGGTAAATGCCACCTGTTTTGCTTCAGAACAGTCCAGTCGTTGACAACAGTAATTCTATTTCCAGACACAAATGGTTTGTTCCTCTTGGCTGCAACAGGCAGGCGATGCCAAAAGCTAAGATGAGGGGTGGATTATGTCTTTCCGCCCATCTCCATTGTTACAGTCTGTCTTTCCAAACTCACTCAACTCATCGTCTCTTAAATCGTGCGCAAATTGGTGTCGACTCATTTGAGAGTCCAAGTCTCCCGCGTAAGCTCGTTCATAAAGGCTCTGGCAGCCTCATGAGTTCAGCATAGCTGACATGGTCTCTTACGGAGGGTCGCATGTGATCACTCCTGCCTGTGAAGTCGCCTCACGTTTGCTGCAGTGACTCGAAAACTGAAGCGAAATTCCCATTCATATAAATAATAGCATGTTACTGCCAGGTCATCAAGATAGGAGTTGCGAATTGCAAGAAGTTCTCCAGAGCCGCTCTCATGAGATACCGGCAGGTTATGGTCAATGCCTACTTTGAGCAGACTCCTACCCCAGCGTATCTTACCTCTATTGTCTTTATTCTAAGTCATATATACAATAAAAGACCTGTCTCAGGGATATGTCCGATGTCTTGTGCCGGTTCTGTCTTCGCTGTCACTTTTCAAGCTCTACAAACTATTTGATATCGGATATTTCCGAACGAGATCAGTTTGAAATTGTCATACTATGTTGGGTCTCATAGATAGAAAGTTCCTGGCCCTTCTCAGACATTCAGCACCCTATTCTTTAATGCCAGGATTTCACGCAGCATCTCACCATGCGCTTGGGTGGTTGCTTGGTTTCTCTGTTTGGTCCGACTTCTTGGTCGGTGGCCAACATTTATGTCCTTCGCTTCTGGACAGGTTTGTCAGAAAGACGGTCCAAGAATTATCACACAGAGTGAATAGCTCTTGACTAATTGCTCCTTTACTTCAACTATAGTTTCGGCTCAGGGGCTTTCCTGTCCTTATACTGTACCTTAACTTCCGATAAGCTCAAGATGACCCTACGCTAACGGCTTTTCTTTGATGGCGAGACTTGCAGCTAGTAATGACACTCTCAATTTCGCAAGAAAGTTCTGTTGAACTTGTGATTTCTTTTAGATTGATAATAAAGGAGCAATGCAGCAATCCCTGAGGCTGGCTTCATTGAATAATCAAATCATTGTTGAGGCAAACATTTCTCGCTTAAAAAGGGTGCGGGGTATTGACTCTAGTCTGGCTAGAATTGCAGTGCATTTAATTTTGGTTATCCGATGGTAAAGACTGGCAGTTTGTGATCATTGATAAAATAAAATCAATGCCACCGGAATCTATGCTCAGCTAACTTGGATCGAGGTCCAAGTACCGCGGATGTCTCCATCTGGTAGCAAGGCAAGATATCCCTGGCCCCAAGCGGCGGTGGCAGCCCACTCCGAAATAGCAGTAGCCTGCTCACCTTGCTGGAGATAGGCTCTGAAGAGATTATCGTTGCCCTTTGTCCACACAACGGCATCAATATTTGAGCCGGGAATCGTCTTGACACTGAAAGTCCCCTCTACCCACCTACCGACGTTCGAGCCAGCGTTGTATATCTTCTCCTTAATTGTGTTGTCAGCCGCGGTGTAGTACAATCTCACGCTAAAGTCAGAACTGTTGATATGATTGATTTAGGAGACTCTGTTTATGGGAACCGTCAGCAGCGATCAATATAGAACCGGGGGAGAGAGCGTCTACAAGTGCTTGTACGTACATGGCAAGTGCACCCTAGCAGGTTACTTGGGAAGAGCAAGACCTAGATTGAACCAGCCGCCTCCACTGGTGCCTGTCCCGCAGATGGTGAGGTCTGTCTTCTGAAAGAACATGATGGGCATATTAGCCACTGAAAGTAGGAACACTCGAAGCTTGCTTACCGAATCTTGCGTGTACCAGCATAGCAAGTTGCAGCAATGCTTATGCCAGATGTATCGTCGCCAACGTTGGTACCAGTGTACCAGCCAGATCCTTCTATTGTCCATTAGCAGCCAACGAGACTAAGTCAGAAGCTACAATGCCGTCGATGGAGAAGTCCTGAATGGTGTCGTCAGGCAGTTGGACGAACATCCGAATTGCTGAATTCGGCAAATAGACGGCAGCAATTTGTGAGTAGGGAGCAACTTCGACATTTTTCGCTCTGAGAGCTCCCTCGAACCACCCACCTGATTGGCCAGCATCGTAGCACAGCTCTCGGAGTTTATTGTCGGGCGACAGAAAGTACAAACGGACCTGGCTTCACTCATTACATCTCATATAGCCTTCAAGGCAAGGTCTAGAGGGAAAAAAAACATACATTATCAAGAGCGGGTGAAGCAATGGCAGCGAGTGGGGTCCCCAGCTTGGCAGACTTCAAGATGGAAAGACTCGAAGCGTAATGAAAGCGACTTTGGAGATAGGCCCATGAGAGAATGATGTGGAAATGATGGAGTTGACCTCTGGCTAGCAAGATCGAAGATTGTAAAGTATGTTGAGGCGGTACAGGATCAGAAGAATGAAAGTTCTGTGGCTTGTGTCTATGGACGACTTCTTACTCGGAGAGGGAGAAAGAGAGACTTTATGGTTCACTTTGACAATCTTGTGCTCGATGCTCCCAGGACCTAAGAGGAAGCAAGAAACACAATATGGCGCACAGTGAGGTGACAGGGGTAAACAATTGATTCGTACGATGTTCTCTGATTTATCTTCATTGCTTTCAAGTCCCCGCTGTACTTGCCCCTACATGCAACGTTCTGGTCGACGAGTGGTTCATCAGCCTTTTGAAAAGAGTGGAAAGTCGCTCAAGAGCGCTTAAATATGCGGTGGAATAGACACTGAGGCTCGGCAGGCTTCTTTCTGAGGATACTTTGGCAGCAGGACCTGTGCCCTTATTGAGTAAGAGTAAGAATGCACCAAGCAATAGTTACCATAAACGGCCAATTCAAGACAAGTCATTGAAGATGATGAGATACGAGCCAGTCCGTATGGAACGATAGCTTGGAAGTTTCTCGCGATGTAGTGGAAGTTTGGCACCTGGCAGTACGCTTGTGCAACTACATTTTTGAGTGGCAGCTGCTGTGGAATGCGAATGGCCTTGCATGCTGCCGAAACAAATTTTCCAACAATGACGCCCAATGGATTTAGGTCTCACTTCACGGAACGTTTTGTGACATTGTCGATCCGGACTTTTGTACAACAAAGCTCATCAGAATGCAATGACTATGGATTGCATAGAGCCAAGGCAGTACTCGGTGCCTGTTCGCTTTCCATGGTCTGTTGTCAGAGCTGGAGAGCGTCGAGAGCCACTTGATAATAAGCACGTAAATGAGTTTCAAGATCGCGAGTGCTACATCGATAGAATTCAGTCCTTTAGGCCTTTGGCCGGGAGAATTTGGGTGTATAGGCCATTAGATGTTCTCCTTAATGCATTTCAATGCTTGAATGCACTTCAATAATGGGAATCCACGTCAAATTTGATCAGCATCAGGTTAAAATAAGAGGGGGGCCATCTGCAAGCTGCCACGGTCATTGCGACTCTTCCTTCATGAAGGATGAAAACACTTGTCGGTTCCCGAATAGTCCTTAGATGCAGCTGGTGACATCGACACCGTCTTGGTACCAAGTGAGAAAAAGAGAGCGGACAATGGAAGGCCACCGAGCTTACCATTGTTAATCCTTCAAGTGATTTGTGGGTCTTTGTTGATGCCTTGCGGGTAAGCGAGAATTCACTTTCTCGTAGAATCTCGAACACGCGAAAAGAAGAAAAGCCTTTGCTGAAGTGAAGAATTTCGATTTCGCTTTCTATGAGGCACGTCATTTCCTGCAGCTCGTACATATACCACTGCTGCCTCCACTGAATGCTTCTTCGATTTCTGATGCATCAACAGCTACGGGTCACGATGAACAATCTACCTCCAGCCAGCAGTCCCCCTTCAGGAGACATGCCACAGCCCACCAGCAACACTAGAGAAGATACCTCAACGACAAAAGCAGTCTCCAGGACCGCGTCAAGGAATGAGAGCTGCATTGCTTCGCTCCTCAGCTTCTTCGATGGCCCCGCACCTCCTCCTGCTCGACGAATAAGCTCGAACGACGGAACCTCCGCCAGCATTATAAGCACTGAAGCCCCCACGGACGCAGTCAGAATCCTGAAAGAGACAACATATGGTTCCACAGAGAAAGAAGCAGTCAGTCTGATTCGAGAGAGCTTAGGAGAAACCGGCGATGATGATGGCGAGAGAGATGGAAGTGGGGACAGCTCAAGCAACTTGCACCACACGATGTCAGCACCAGAGCTCCTCGGTGAACTGACCGATATTTCGAGCATCGATCTCTTCGCCAATTGGGCTGCTCTTGAGAAGGCCGTGGGGTACAAGCACCCAAAACCAAGCCCACATCCAAACGAGAGACCACTTGTACGCAACAAGTACTGTATTAACAAGATACCCTGTGCACCTTGCAAGAAGATCGGTGCGAAGCTGAAAGGAGATTGTGAGGGCAACGCACCTTGTGGCAAATGCAAAGCGAGAGGTTTGACTGCTGCTCAATGTCGAGGTGGTCGTGAGGGTGCTGGTCGCGACGTCAAAGGCAATGGCAAGGCGAAGGGAAGGAGGAGATAACCAAGAACAACATGATCGTGGGAAATGCATGCGAGGGTTGATTTGCACGATGCTTGAAGGGATTCTCGCATGATTCTGCAAGTAGAGATCGAGTGCATAGCTTCTTGGGGTTCTGTCTCGAGTTTGAGCTGCGTGGCCTGTCTATCTCTGGTACTTTGGCCATGAAAGAGCGTAATGGAATTGCCGCATTTTTACAGAACTAAATACTGAAGATTCTAGAAACCATTATGATAGACGTTCAACTAAACTATGGGACTCTGACGATGCTCTCGGCTTGAAGCAGAGGCCCCTATGCTCAATGTCAGAATTTTGCAAGCAAGTTGCCGAACCCCGGACGTTCGCTGGTTTAATCCATGTATGAAATATAGAGAGACTCCATATTTGGTTTTATAAAATTTCTTCAGATGTAGCTCGACGCTCAGCCTCGGAAGAGTGACGAGGGAAGCTATTGTCGCAGCCCATCGCACCTGCTTTCTTCGAGAACACCCCCAGTTTCCCAGTCTAGTCGGTCACCTTTCGGGATTAGTGCTTCTTCTGAACCCAATAACGAGCCAATATTGCAATCGCTATTCAACTAAATATTTTTACTATCACTCTAACTTCGATGCGAGACGTCGCAAACTCTCCGTCCCGCTCAGTATCCTCAAAATATTAGTACTAGACTAAGCAAACATTGCTTACACCACCATTGGCTTCAAGTCTGCATATATGTCACCCACTTCACTGTTCCTGGTCGACATCTCTCCCTCGACAAGGAAGCACATCAGCTATAGCAAAGCACCATGAGCGCTCACCACATAGCAGAGTACCCATTCCCGGAGCTCCTCCACGGAGTCTCCTCCCTCGATCTCCAAACACCAAAGCAGTCTCCAACCTCCACACCAACAAAGTCATTCAACAAAACACCGAAGCCCACTCCGCGCAGAAGCACCTTCATTCATACCTAGCAAAGGGTGTCAATCTCCCACTCGATCAGATCCCCAACCTCAATATCAATACCAAAGCCAAGGCCAACCCCAGCAACAACCTCTCCTGGGCTCCACGCCTCAAACCCAGTCTCAACTTCACCAGCATTCTCAATCCCAACCACACCCTCCCTTCAGCCACACCTCACCACGCAAACATCACCCACAACATTCACCTCTCCCACCGATCCCCCGCGTCACCCTCTCCCGCCACGAGATCTGCCTGTACTTCGGCATGGACGACATGATCGACGAGTTTTACGAGGACGTGGTTCTGTTCCTCGAAGAGAGACCACAGGACAAGAGTGAGGTTGAGGCGTTGGAGTTTTACTTGGAGTTTGAGGCTGGGGGTGGGGAGAGACATATGGGTGGGGACGTGGGGGAGGGACTGGAGGGCAGGCCATGTAGGTATTGTGCTTGGTATGATATGGAGGATATTGAGTGTTATTTGAAGAGTGGTAAGGGCGGTGGAAGAAGATTGTGAGGGCTCGATGGAACAGTAGGGGATAATGGGAGGTGATAGGATGGGGGAACATAGCATGCGTGAGACACTCTAGCGATATGGACAGAGCGAGTTCGAGATTGTTGCGGGGATTTGGATGTGAAGATTTCGGTGGCTCCGATCTCGCATCCGAAATGGTCTCGATTGGAGAGGCTGCACAGCGTGATAAATACATATCAGCACAAAGACAAGCAAAACAAAGAAATGTTTTCCAGCGCCAAATGAGCATTCAAATTCCACCAAGTGACTATATAATGCCTCAGAAAATAACTGTAGATTGCTGAACAAATTTTGAGAGGCCCAGTTTCCTTCTTTTCCGAAAACGAAAAAGCGCGTTTTTTTGTTTACACGTGGATTAAGCGAATCGAAATCCACCTCAAGGCTAGCCAGCCACCTTAGGCGGTCAAGTAGACTAGCTCAAATTTGCTCGAACATATGGCAGTTTGAAGAGGCGAGTAGATTCTCCTGGCTTGAGCACGCCAACTTGAATTCATTTATCCATACTTGAATTTGTATGACGTCTCAACCCTGAGTTTCGCCTCCTCCGCCGCCCTGAAGAGCCTCGAGGTTGTGACTACTCCACTGTTATTCATCTGTGAACTTCGGGTCAAGTCTACACACACTTGAACACGCTGGAGCTCCTCGTGTCTTTAGTGGCGATACTCGAGCGCAAATCACCTTCCTCGCACCGCTCCCCGCCTCCTCCGCGCTCAGGAGCCTCGAGGTTGAGTACGCTTCACTGTGAACTATTTGCATCGAACTTCGAGATACGTCTGTCTACCTTGAAGCGCACGATGGTCGAATCCAGCCCCACCCAGGTGAAGATATACACACCCCAAACTATCACCCTGCCGCCTGCGTTTCTGAAGGCTAAGCACGTTCAAGATTCTTCGAGACGACTATACTCTCAAGTGCCTGCAATCTGCAGCTCTCCAACTACGTCTTTCCTCGTTTACATCTTGTGTTCGAGAGTTTGAGCTCTCCGGCCTAGGGAACCAAATTGATCGACTCGTACCATCTCGAAGGAGGAAGCTAAATCTCGAAGTGTAGATAGAAAATCCAAACCCGACCAACTCAACTCGCGCACGGAATCTCGAGCCCGCTTTTCTAACTTTCGCGCTCTAGTTCGAGCTTGAACTTGAAGTTATCCACTCCCTCGCAAGTTGCACAGACAGAACTCGCTTTGAAAACAGTATCTCGAAACCAGACTCACGTCGCGCACCAGATTTCCGACTAAACAAGCGACTCGCTGGATGATAGTCTTATCCGACCTCAAACGCAAAACCACTCTTTTCAACCTCTACAAACCTCCACATACTCAACACTCAAATTCACACTTCACGATGGCATCACCATCCTTATTCTCTTCAGACTCACCATCTTCAAGATTTCGCGAGGTACAAGACTGGTCCCCGGCAAAATGGGCATACTACGAGGAGGTCTGTCATGATATCCTTCTGCCTGATTGGGATGATTTGACGGTTGGGGAGAGGAGGGAGTGGGAGGGGATGTTTGAGAGGGAGAGGGAGAGGGCTGAAGAAGTCGAGAAGGACAAGAAGGAGAATAAGGTTGAGAAGAGAGTGCAGGCAAACGTTATGGGAACGGCGAGGGGAACGAAGCGAGGACGTGAGGAGGATCCAGAGGATAGAGAGGGCGGAGAAGCTGGAGAGGACCATGATGGTGGTCAATCATATGAGTTTGGCGTCGATGACGTTGTCGAAAACGCTAAGGCTAGGAAGAAGTGGAAGGGGAAGGGAAAGGGAAAGGAAATCGAGAGAGCTATCGGAGATAGTAAAACCTCGATTCTGGGCCGAGGAAGTCGAAAGGCAAAACTCGAGGGGGATTCGAAACGTCGCAAACAGATGCTCAAGGATGATTCAGCGCAAGCTGATGAAATTGAAGATGAAGCCGAAGACGAAAGACCCCAAGCCCAACGCCGGAAACGAAAACGACAAGCAGTTGAGGAATATCAACCTCCCCGCCACCATCGTCAAGGTCCATCTACATCTACAGTTCCAGCTCCACCTCAATCAAACTACGGTGTCGCGTATCAGAATCAAATATACGAAACACAATCAAACCCGGGGGGTTTTCCGCCTGGGGTCCCGCTCCTTTGCGCTCAACCAGCATCAACACAAAATTTTGACAGACTCGTCACTGGACCAGTACAAGTACCGGCGAGGGTGTATGTTTCGCCTTATCCGGCTTTGTCTACAGTGGCTCCGGGTAAGGGAGTTTTTGAGGGGGCTGATGAGGGACCTGCTAAGGTTGGAGGAGAAGGTATGCGGAGAGATGGAGGGGTCTTCAGGGGAGGGGAATGAGGAATGAGGATCGAGGATGTATCAAACAAGAACATAGAGAGAAAGAGATAAGATGAGAGAGATATGGATCTGATAGTTTGGGGACATGAAAAAGGAAGTTAATCCTCAAATCATTTCTGAATGATCCATGACCGAAGTGATTGTGCTGAGCTCAATGTGATGTGATGTTGCGTCAGAAATTCGTGACTTCTGCCTAGGTAAGTACAATACGAGATGTGCATGTGAATTGAGGCTCAGCTGTGATCTACTCATTTACTCATCGTTGCGCGTAACAGGGTGACGGATTGATGGATGGAAGTGAAGTTCTTTTGGTTCTTTTGCTTCGCCATGCAGTGTGAGTATGTACTGTACCTTCGGAGTCTCGGGATATACTATGCAAAGGACCAAATGTAAAACAGTGGCAAGTCAAGTCAGCATCCCACGTTTTACAGCTCAGTTATCATTTCTAGTACGTATGTTGTGTAACGTGGTCCAACCCATGCTGTTGTCTGAGAATAGCACGTATCATGATGATGGGGATGTCAGGAACGGGGGAGAAGTGGGGGATGAGACGGTATGCGAATTTTTCATGTGGGATAATGTTCTATTTCAGTAAATGTGTGATTTACATCGTGAAGTATGCGCCTCTTACCTACTAGATAGACAGTAGCCGGATTACGAGCGTGCAATTCAGGCTTGAAATGACCAGAAGGACGAAATTTATATCGTCAAGTCGCACAAGAGATTCCAGAAAGGTAGGGTCTTGAAACATCGACTTTCTCTTTTCTATATACTTTCCATCAACCGTCACCGTCCACAACAATCCACTCCAACCCAACCCAACTCAAAGCAGACGACAAAAGAACCGCACATAAGGCTGTGCCGGCAAGCAAACCGGTTTGCTCCGCATTCTGCAAGGGCAGCGTCATCAATCCAGAGAAACATGCTTCTACCACGACCCGTCCTCTTCCATTCTTCTGCGGTCCAGACTATATCTCGTATCTACCAAGAAACAAGATGGTAAAAGGAGTTGAGGCTAGAAATAGACTGAAATTCATCTCTCCGGATCCAGTAGGTCATGGCTAGACAAGATCCTATAGGCTGCCGAAAGTGCCGGGTCTACCAATAGCAAGGTTTCGTTCGAGAGCAAGCAGACAAGGAGGTATTTATCTTCCTGTAGGGGAGGAAGTGAAACGTGGAATTATCTTAGGAGTGAGATGAGATGATATGAGCAGGGACGAAAAGACACAGAGAACTTGGACGAACGTGGGCGCTGGGATGGTATGTGTAATGTGATATGAGGTATTAGGTAGTAGGTATGTGGGACCTGATGTGGGATGTGAGAATGGGATTAGATGAATGATTTGGGAGATGAGATATAGTACGAGTGAGGGTAATGGCAAGTACATGGAAGTTGAGTGATGGGAATGAGAAGAGTGAGAGTGAGAATGGCAGGCAGACAGGCTTATATCTTGTGCAACGATAAGCCAGCGAGTACCGGATTGGGTCTACCGAGTACGGTACGAACTCTCCCTGTTGGTCCGTCCTAGCGCCAGTCTAGTCTAGTGATACTTCTCTTTTGGGAAACAATGAGTTTGCTTTTGGGAAGCTTTAGAGTTGCTGCGAATGGACAGGAAAGTAAACATTCGAAGCAAAAGTGATAGAGTGGGGGTGGATGAGGCGGAATATCTTATGCACAGAATAAAGGGGCTGACTCCGTTACCCGTAAGCCATCAGCATGTATGCAGATGTGTGCCAGAGAATTGGTAAGCGTAGTTATTGGATGCGGAAAGAGATTTCTTGTCCCGGATCCCGTATGCCGTACGTATGTTTGGTAAGATTGCTCGGACTGGTGGGTGAGTATGCGGATGAGAGCTTGAGCAAAATCCGCATGACGACGTAAGCAGTGCCTTTGGGACCGATGATTTGTTGATGGTGTCGAAGAGGGAAGGAGGGTGAGATGTAGATTTAATTGATGTGGCATGGCTTCGGGTTTATGGTGGGGAAGAGCGACGGATGCGTGTATCGTGCCTGTATTTCATTTGGGAGCTGTGAGGTGGACTACAAAGCAGGTTGGCGTGGGAAAGAAAAGGCTTGCTGGGAAAGACGAGGTAGAGGCGTAGCTCTCCAACGACGAGGCTGTGTGATCAATGAAATACGATTAAGCTGCTATATTTGAGCTGCTATACGTGACGTTGTAGTATGCAAGTATTTCCGCTCAAAGAGGAAAGTGGAATGACAGCAAAACAATAGCAATAATCTTCACTTGAAAAGAGCCACATCAAGGATGATGTTCTAGAACCCTTCCAGATCAAGAATCCGATGACCAGAACAGACTTGCTAGCCATTCACTTGAGCTATTTCAGTCCTTAATCGACGGCACAGAAGCCGTGGAACATGAAACATGTTCATGCAAGCAAGCTTACCGCACATCCGAGTTCAACGGCACGGGTCCAGATCCGGTAACAGGTAAAGTACGAGATATAAGGACACATGAAGATGTGATATAGACATAGCAGATGTATTATACCTTTCCATGCCGCGTTCGGCCTGTTCTTTAGTGAGTGTCAAGTTTGCTTGAATGTAATCTCCACATCTGGCACTTAGAACGAAGAAGGGAAAGAGTGTGCACGGGGAGATAAGTCCGGATGATATCCTGGAGCTTAGAACATAATCTATGGTGAGATAGGGCTTCTGACCACGTTCTAGAAGGATGAAATTTATCTAGGAGATTAGAGATGACGGTCTAGAAGAGTCGTGGAAGCATTGAAAAGGAGGGAGGCGAGAGATGAAACGTGGTACACGCAGTACACGTGATGTGTAATATCTGATGTGGGATGTGACCTTGTCCTTGACCTTTGGCCGTCCACCTGGTCCTGGTCCTGTGCCTTGGACCTTGCCAGATACGTCAGTACAGTACGAGGCGACCAATACGGAATAGGCAATGTGCTTCGAGAACCAGGAAGGGGGAAAGGGAAAGGGAGGAAAAGTCACTGCCGGCCGCAACTTGACTTCTGCTGACTTGTAAACTCCAACAGACAGGTACGCAGGGTTGAGAAGCAAGAGGAGAATGTGGAAACAAAGGTAGACAGACGAGACGGACGGGTAAGGCTGACGTGGGGCCGTTAGTACCGTCTACCTCCGTATTGTTCCTGTCATTTGAGTTTTGGGACGCCGAAGATAAAGGAAACAGATACACGCAGGAACAGAAATTCAAAATCCAAAGGAAATGCATCTGCTGGTCTCGGTAGACGATGTGCATATGGCCCCCACTAGTTTGATGTGGAAAGGGTCTTGCAGATAGGTGTCGTGTGAGGGGAGGTGCAGGTGGTGGAAAAGACGGTGGGGGAATTGGGATGGGGAGGGAGATGGGGATTTCTGCTTTGGGATAGCTTGAATGGGAGATGGGGAGAAGTGGAGTGGATGAGTGGAGGAGTGAGGGGTACTTGGGTACCTGGGGAAGACCCACCCTACCACATCCCAGAAGCAAGAAGTACATCTGAGCAAGTCTAGAATCTAGATACTGAAACAGATACCAAAAACCACATTTACAGACTTACAATCCAAGCATGGAAATAGAAGAGTCAAAGCAGGAACATCTCACCGCAAGATCCGTTCTCCCGGATGCCGAAGACTGGGCTGGTCGGTCGCCTCGTTTCCCTTGATTTGATGATGTACGTGATGCAATATGATGCATTGCTCGTCTAATGATTTGGCTGATGAGGACGGATGAGGAGTGAATGCTCAGTTCAAGTCGAATGGAATGGAGTTACTGTGTCGTGTCCTGACTGTGCTTGGCCGATGGCTTGGTTACGGACATTCAGGCCCTGTTATCCCAATCGAGGCTTTTTCTTTTGAGGCTTGTTGCGGGATGAGATGGAATGGTAGCGGAAGGAGGTGAGAAGAGGAGGTGAGGTGCCGCCGGTGGTGCATGAATCAGAACTTACGTAGGAGAAAGGCGTATGGTCAGACCAGAGTGGTGTTTGAGCTTGTGGATGTTTGGTATGATGAAAGAACGCAGTCTGGCTGGATTGGACTGGATGGTTTCAACAGTTAGTCGAGAGTGGTACGGAGCGATAGTCCTTAGGATGATGATGATGATGAAGATGCATTGAAGCCATTGAAGCCATCACAATCGAAGACATCCAGATGCAGCTTCGAGGCTTTCTAGATGCAAGTCAAGCCACTTGGACCCACAGCCCTGGCGGCCGTTGATGGCAGAAGACATGCTCTGATAGGTAGGGGACAAGGAGGTGATGCATGGCTCCGGCATGTCGGTATGCAGCTCCGAGATTCAGTGGGGCAACAAGGCCACTATGGCCCAGAAAGGGAGATCTGCTCGTTATGGCGTCCAGTTAAATGGCTAAGCTGAACTAAGCGAACGAGTGTGCATTGAATGCCATGTGAGGCCCATTCAAGTGCATTAGGTTGCCTTAGCTCAGCTGTCAAACTGAGTGTCTTCAGTGGAGTGGATGTTGCTGGTGAGGGGCAGAGGGGCAGAGGGGCAGAGGGGCAGAAGTTCTGAGATCTGGAGCCGGACGGGAATGAGAAGAAGGATGAACTTCCTTGATGGAACAACACAACACAACAGACCAAAAACAGAACTGAACCCCTATTGCATTATTATTACTATTATTATCATGTCCCACATCCTGGGTAATTTTTCCTGTTCGTATCTTTCCCTCATCATTTCTCACTCCAGAATAATTCCAATTCTCTCACACTTCACTACTCCCCCACTAAGCTATCTCATCCTATCCTTTCCCTCGAACACTCCATACCAAGTCTCCCCTGCATCTGATCCCCTCCATCTCATGATTCCCATCCTATCGCATCCCCCACCCCGCCCACCTCCCATCATCGCTTTCATCTTCCATCTTCCATCTTCCACTCATTCATGCCCTTCATCTTGGCTGCTAAACCATTTCGAGATTGGCATATCCTTTCAGATGACACCGCTTTGGTGTGTGCGGTGCACGTGAAGCAGTCCAATAATCCCTGTTCCGTTCCGTGGGTTTTTTTAATATATTTGCCGTGCGGCGAGTGGTTGACGGGGGACTGGGAAGCCTGTCGCTGCGTCCAAGTCTGGTAACCACTGTGAGGGATCTTTTCTGGGGGATGAGCCCGCGCCTGCTTGGTGCTTTTTTGAGGGGAAGTTACAATCAACAGGGTGTTCCTGTCTGGTGGTTTGTATGTTTGAAAGCTGTTCCTCCGAACAGTAACGATGGGTGTGCACTTGATTGAACACTCACTGGACTGTACCTATGTAATTTTAGTGGTGATGTGCAGTGCATTTCTTAGTGAGCATCAGCCTGAACAAATAGACAGGGAATGAGATCTTAGGGCAGGGCACAGCTGTTTTTTCAGGCTTGGCATATCATAACAGCAGGCCACCGCAGTCCAAATCTTTCCAGGTTGGTTCCTTTCCCCTTAGCCTTCAATCCTGATCCACTTCCCCATACCGCGCCTGGTAATTATTCCAGAACTCCACGGCAGGACAGGGCAGGCTCAGTCAGGTTCAAATCCACTTCCCCAATCATGCCCACCACTCATCACTCAAAGCACTCACCTCACCTTATGTTTTCTCTCCTTAACCCCAGTCTTTCATGCCCGCAATCCATCTCGTCCCAACCAGAGCCAGGACTCATTCGGATTCATACCCTTTTCATAGTGCTGTGCAGTGCAAGTGGCCTGTTAGTCTGGTTGTCTGAATCGATTTGCTGGTACCCTACTACCCTTAGCCTTTAGCTACAGCTACCCTTGCTCCCCGTCCCCCATCTCTTCCTCCCTCTAACCCTTACGGGAAAGGAAGTGAAAATACCAGTCGGCACAGTCACATATTTACTGGGGTCAGCGCTGGGTCGTGCCTCTGCTCAGTGCTGTGCGGTGCAGTGCTGCTCAGCTCATTTAGCCAGATTGGTCCCATGCGCACTATCACACCGTCTACATTACCCATAAAGCAGAAAGCAGCGCTTTTCCATTTGAACCTGCTTGTTGCTTGTCTGCTTTGATTGATTTGATTCCCTTGCGTGTCAAACTCTGTCTCCGGGTCTATGGTGTCTTGCTATCCCCCCTTTCCAAAGCTGGATTCCGACTCGACTCCCCTCGTCATGGGCAATACCTAAAGGAGAAACAGACAGGCGATTCAGCATAGTTCGGAGTACGGAAAGGGATCTGGAAAGGTTGAATTGATTCGAAACAGGCAGGCTGGACAGATACAGTACGGGACAGGAGATACGGGACAGGACAGGACTGGCTAGGGATCTTTCTGGAGTGGTCAACTCGAGTCGATTCGAATCTTTTGGTGTTCTCTCAGCTCGGCGTTTCAGCTCCAGTGCTTCAAGCCAGAAATACGGACAGCAGACAGCAGACAGCAGACTTGACAGGACGGCAACGACTTCACACCACGCTACAGTCAGTATCGCTTCACTCCGAATTTCGCTCGCTCACTCATCAACGCCGCCGCCGCCGCCTCCACCAAAATTGCATTGCACTGCCAACCAGATTATTAGAAGGATATGCACCACATGCTCTACGGACAGGCATTTGTATCGTCCGATGTCCTATGACTGATCTACTGCCCCCCAGTACCCACCAGAACCCCGACCTCACTCAACTTCACTACACCTCACTACAGTCTGACGCTTCACCTAACCTGCACATCACTTCGCATCAATCAAATCAAATCAGATCTCAACCCAACGCAGCACAACCCAGTTTCAACATCACGTCGTCGATCCCATCCAACGCAGCTCCGTCTCATCCCCTCATCATCACCCCTCTCTCATATACATACAGCACAACACCCCTCGCACCACCCTCTGATATGGGAGTCGTGCCACAACAACAAACAAAATGGCGTTGAGACATCCATATCCAAATGTGTATAAGTTCTACAACCAGTTCGCTGCACCAGATCAGGCCTCGCCGGAACAATCGTCGAGGAGTCAGGGACTAAGGAAGAGTGGGCCGAGGTCGAAAACTGGTTGCTCCACGTGCAAGTATGCTTTTTGATTTCTTTCTTGGGTGTTTTGATGTTCGTGATTTTGATGTTTAGTGAACTGCACGCCTACACTGTGTCGATCTCCTGGTTATATGTTCAGATCTACCCCGCTTCAATTGTCACTTCCACCATTTCTCAACTTCCGATGTCCACATTTCAAATCTGTAAAGATCTCAAACTAACTCCCACAGACAACGACGAGTAAAATGCGACGAAACAAAACCAGGCTGCATCCGCTGTCAGAACCTCGGTCGAGAATGCGGAGGATACGCCCCAGAAGCCCTCGACGAAACCAAATCCATCGCCCCCGTTCCCATCCACCCTCGCCCAATGTCAGTAATGACCTATTCCCCCTCCATGGCCATCCCCGGTACGGCCGACGAGCGACGCTACTTCCAACGCTTCTGTGACAAGACGGCAGCAGAAATATGCGGCTCCTTCGACGCCAGCTTCTGGACCGAGAAAGTCCTGCAGCTCTGCCACCAAGACGCGCCAATCCGACATGCCACCATCGCCCTCGGCGCTCTCGCAAAATCCCTAGAAGTCACCTCCTTCCCAACACGTTTATCACTCTCTGGATTCCCGCAGATCGATCTGCATCATTTAGATGAACATCATAAATATGCTTTACGGCAGTATTCGAGGTCGATTGCTGCATTGAGGATTATACTGTCTGATGGCCGCAGACATCTTCGCACTTCGCTTACATCCTGTGTTCTTTTCATGACCTTCGAAGCCCTCCAAGGCTGCTACGAAGGCTCTCTCACCCACCTCCGCGGCGGCTCTCGCCTCCTAGCAGACTGGCGGACCGCACGCCGAGGACAATCCTCGCGTCTATCCCAAGACTCACTCTCCGAGATTCAAGACGGTCTAATCGACGACCTAGGCCGCATGTTTGCGCGTCTAGACGTGCAAGGCCTCTTCGTACCCCCTCCCTTCCCCATGCCCGAATCCGACTGGGAAGATGTCGTCGTAGCCGACTCCTTTGATTCCGTGCAAGAAAGCCGCGAGAGTTTCGACTTCCTGATGCAAGGCATCGGGCAATTCTACCGGAAATCGGTGGCGCATAGCCAAACGCATCCGGAGAGGCTGAACACGCCGTTCTGGCTGCATCAGCATAATCACTATAGCACGCAGCTGGATCAGTGGCGGAGTGCGTTCCAGGTGGCGTTTGCGAGGGAGGTGAGGGCGGGCGATGTCCAGGCGGATAGTAGTGATATGTTGAGTATTTATTTTAATGTGGCGACGGTTTTGCTTGCGAGTAGTCTTGAGCATACGGAGTTGCTGTACGACGAATACACGGAACTTTTCCAGGAAATCGTCACGAAGGCTCATAAACTCATCCAATCATCTGACGATCCGTCGAACTCGAGTCGGTTTACGCTGGATATGGGCACGATATTACCTCTCCTCGTCACAGCGACGAAATGCCGCGATAGAAGGATTCGACGACAGGCTATCGCGCTGCTGTGGAGTAAAGCTCGCAGGGAGGGGTTGTGCTATGATACTATTACGGTGGCGAGGCTTTGTGCCTGGTTGAGTAGTATTGAGGGAGATGGGGTGCAGGAGGATGGGGAGAAGATCCCGGAGAATAAGAGGTATATGGTTAGTTATTTGCATCTGAGTAGTGAGGAGAGGTGGTTGGCAGTGCAGTTGACGAGTGCGGTTACGAATGGGAGTGGGAATCATACGTACAGGGAGACGACTTTTAGTTGGTAGGGGGGAGGGAAGGGAGGAGAAAGGAGGGGAGAGGTTTGTGGATTGGGAATTAGTGGGGCGGAATTGAGCGTGGAGTTTGGACTGGATTGGAATGGAATGGATTCTGTGCGATGAAAACGAAAAGAATGGGATGGCGGGCATGGCAGGACTATGTCGCATGTCCTCTGGGGTTGCATCGGGAAATTCTTCCCTCGTCGAGTGCAGATGTGGTGGTGAGGAGGGGAGATGAAAAGGTGCATCGAGAGCATGACACGAAATGGAAGCTACAGGTACGGTGTGGATAATGTAATGAAATGTGGCTACGACGAAGCACGACAGTATCTCTGCTCGCTCTTTTCATATTTCATTTGCATTTTCCACATCGTAGCCGTGCTCGTTCGTTTCGATTTTCCATTTCCAGCACTCCTGGAAGGCTGACCCAGCCTGCTAGCTCATCAACCACACGCAATCGATCAGCCACCTCACCGAGCCAGCGACATTACCGATCTCCAGCTCTCAGCGACTTCTCTTCATTTTAGTCCCGGGCTTCAGCCAGCCCCAAGCCTCCCTACCGAATTCGAAACCGCTACTCAATTCCGATCAACTTTCCCCTCGTCATCTCAGGACCCGATATCACACGCCACATTCGGACTCCAGTCTTCGCACCAGGAACCTCGGATGCCAGGACGTAGCTATGTGATATCTCATTAGCCATTCCTTCTTAAGATAGGAACGACCTCCCACATGAACCAACGACCACACGATAAACTCGCTCTCCACCTTTGGCACTCCTACAGATTTCAGTCGCAAACCCGTTGGACTTGGGAGTCGGATTGCCTGAATCGAATTGTATGCAAATTCTGTCTGCAGGACTGCTCTGCCCAAGCTAAGGATAACGTGGATAACACGACTCGATGAGCCTGGCTGGCTATCACATTTCCAGGATAAGAGAGGATGTGATGGAAAATTGAGTTGATAGCTGGATAGGAGGAATGGATGGGTAGCAAGATATGGGGACTCTGTTGGGAAAGAGTAGTGATGGAGTGTGGGGATTGCTGATACTCAAAGTAGAATCAGAGGTATCCGGCACGCGGTTTGGGCAGGGTTGGAGTGGAAGAGGGGAGAGTAGGTGAATGACAGGACATGATGGATTGGAGAGAAAGAGAGGTCGTCATTGTATGACTATTTGGAGTTTTGTTTTGTCGTGCATTCTTTCCCCCTTTTTCTCATTTACTCGCATATTTCATCTTTTAGTCGGCGGGATTCAGATATTCGTTCTTTTTTATATGTGGGCATGGCGAAACAGGATATCACAGCACAGCACAGGATTTGAGCGGATCATAGGACTTTTGGATTGGGACATAGGATTTGGGAGGAGGCAGGCCGATAAGTGGCTGCTGATGGGTCTGGCAAGGCGAGGCGTTTGAGGTGTATCAAAAATATCAAATCTCAAATATCATTATGGAAATCTATCATTATGCTTCACTCATTACACCTCACTTTCCAGCATCATACAAACTCTCAATATGTGATGTCACATTTCCTACCTTTGCGCAATTCTCTTCCCTCTCTCAAATCCTTGAAGGTTGAGCGAAATAAAGTTGCAGTGAGTGAGTGACTTCATCGGTGTATCTCTCGGCCTACCCTTCATGCATACCTGCATCCCAAAATCCCGAATATCATTCGTGGTGTGGCTGGCACCTGTGTCTTTCCCTCTTGGGATTCCTATTCCCGGCACTGTTGTTGGTTTGCGGCACAGTTCGTTCTTTCTGGCATTATGGTTTATTCATCGGCCCATTCGTTCCGGACGTGACACCAACCAAGCCATTCGACGAGACGTGTTTCGGGACAGAAAGCCGAGATTCCTCGTGTCCTTGCACCCAAATGCTGAAGAGTTGAGTTTCAAAGAATGAGATTTTAGGGATGCAGATTATGACGATGATGATGGTTATTTTGCTTCTGATGACGAAATGTAATGCATGATTTCCATAGAGAGGTTTTTATTAGATAGGGAGGGAGGCAGGGATGCGGTTTGGGGGGAAAGGTTCGGCTGGGAGAACAGGGTACCTACCTATGTATTCACGTACCGTCATATGCAAGCAGGTAATCTAATTTATCTCACCGAAGGATACGGAGGTACTGTGTTTCTGCATGAAGGGTTCATTCGGATGGATGAATTGGGTCTGGTCTTGGTACCTACCATTTTCCAACTCCCCATGACACTGCTTCACCATGCCCTGCCCCGAGTCAAGTTGGAGAAGTTATCCTTCGGACCAGTCGTATGGACATCTCAGAGGGAAACGGTACGGTTCTAGGATGGAATGGAAGTGCTGGTGATTGTCGTGAGGACTTGGGTGGCTTTGGGAGGCTTGAAGGTAAAGGGGAGATATTCCACGAATTGAATGGCTGGAAATTGGGTGTATTGCTTGGATTGCTGCTTGGAGGGGTAGGTATCTGGCTTGGAAAATGCCTAGGAGTCGTCTGTGTTGATATTGTGTCCTTGTGACTTTGGATACTTTTACTTTGGAACTGGGTATATCTTTCTACGACTCCTAATCTCGAGAGTAAATGTTGGGATCTTGGTGGAGGCGATATAGTGGAATTCGAGATTTAGTTCGAGAAGAAACCCTTCCGGGCGGACGAATCCTATTCGAGCTGGGTTAGAAGGTACGAGGGGACAAAGATCCTGCTGAAGTAATCGATGAAAAACTCGAGATCACATAATGATTCTAGAAAAGGAGAAGGGATTAATCACAAGCAATCTGTTCGCAAATATAAATAATTGAAGTTCTGAGATCCATGAGTCTTCAAGGTCCAAGTCCAGGCTTGAGTCCCAGGCCAGGATCGTCTGGTGGGGAAAATGCCCCGCATTTATGCCTCAACGTTCAGGCTTCAACGTCTAAAGCTCGCTTAATTTCTCAATCCCACAAACTTTTCGGGCCATCGCGAACTTCGCAAATCTTGTCTCTCTCCCACGACAACGCCAATCGCCCACCGACATCGTCCCAATCCTCACATCTCCCACATCAACAACACACGCAAATATGGCGGACGCACCCCGAGGCGGAGCAGCAGCTCGTGGCGGCGCTGGCGGATTCGGATCTCGTGGCGGCGCAGGCGGTGATCGTGGTGATCGCGGCCGTGGACGTGGACGTCGTGGACCTCGTCGTGGAGCAAACAAGAACGAGGAGAAGGAGTGGCAGCCAGTCACCAAGCTTGGTCGTTTGGTCAAGGATGGAAAGATCAAGAGCATGGAGGAGATCTACTTGCACAGTTTGCCAATCAAGGAGTACCAGATTGTGGATTTCTTCTTGCCAAAGTTGAAGGATGAGGTTATGAAGGTGAGGAATCATATTTCCTATGGGATATTTGGTCGAAAGGAGGGGAAGTGGAACCTGGATAGCAGGGCCAAGAAGAGGCGGGAATGGCAGATTGGAAATATTGATTGCGAATTGATATTATCTGGACATCTACTAACTTTTCTGCGACAATAGATCAAGCCCGTCCAGAAGCAAACTCGTGCCGGTCAACGTACCCGATTCAAGGCCATCGTTGTCATTGGTGACTCTGAGGGACACGTTGGTCTCGGTATCAAGACCTCAAAGGAAGTTGCTACTGCTATCCGTGCCGCCATCATCATCGCCAAGTTGAGCGTTCTGCCAATCCGTCGTGGATACTGGGGTACCAACCTTGGTCTTCCTCACTCTTTGCCAACCAAGGAGAGTGGAAAGTGTGGTTCCGTTTCCGTCAGAGTAAGTTTGCGCCCCAATTCCGCCGTGTCGAGAAAGACTCGCGCCTCGATTCTCTTCGACCGCAGACTAACAAATCCCAGCTTATCCCAGCTCCCCGTGGTACCGGTCTTGTCGCATCCCCAGCCGTCAAGCGTCTTCTCCAACTTGCCGGTGTCGACGACATCTACACTTCCTCCTCCGGATCCACCAAGACCCTCGAGAACACCCTCAAGGCCACCTTCGTCGCTGTCGGAAACACATACGGATACCTCACACCCAACTTGTGGAAGGAGACGAAGCTCATCCGCAGTCCTTTGGAGGAGTTTGGTGATGTTCTGCGCGCTGGAAAGAGATACTAGATGGTGCTTTTTTGCGGGAGTGGGTAATGCTTTCGTCTAGGGCTTTCTTCTTGCATTCATGAAGCGGGAATGGAGGTGTTGAGGATATAGCAGATAGCTGTATCGCTGAATAAAAACTCTTCCAACTCGATCAGAGACACTTTGGGTGTATGGTGTTTGAAGTAGATATGGAAGGAGCAGGCTGGATCGCAAAGATGTGAGCGGTCAGGTACTGCAAGGTAAGTCCGACCCAGGACATAAGCAAGTCGCTCCTGTCGTTGTGCTTAGTCTCTTCTCTCATCAATCATGCTCTTCTTGCGACCTCGTTCTGCACTCACACTCGCTCCATATCACATTTGCTTTCCCAGACAATTGAACTTTCGCTCTTTTCGTATTTTGGTCGCTCCAGACCTTCGTTTTGGTGACCACCGTATACAATGCCGTCTTCACGGCGCACCCTTACTACACCTCTCGCAGCAATCTTCGTCCTCTTACTACTCTCGGTTGTGGCTGTCATATCACTGGGCGAAGGCTTTAAGAAGTTTGGCACTGCTCGAGCTGGAGCGAAGCTTAGAAACAGGGACACGATCGCTTTCAATATGCCATGGAAGTAGGTCTACCCTCGCAAATAGAACGACTGCAAATGCGAAATAAAACCACTGACAATCTTCAGTCCACCTCTCGCAGATTCCAAGCAGGAAGTCAAAGCCATTTCGCCTGCTGCTGGAGCAATCCTCGATGCCGTGGGCAAGGTAGCAGCAGCACTTCTTGATGGCGGCTCTGATATTGCGAATCTTGCTGAAAGCGCCATCAGCGGCCTCTCATCTACAGCCCTCGCTGCTGCATTGAGTCAAGTTCCGACCCAAATACAGGATGTGAATAGCCAAGTGGATCAAGCTACCGTTGTTGTGGGTGGAATCGTGAGCGCTGCTACCGATATAGTTGGAAGCTTGTTAGCAGGAACAGGTGCTCCGGGCATTACTTCCACCTCCGGAGGAGAAAGGAATACATCTGTGGGTACGAATAAGACAGCAGGCCTGTCAAGGACATCTTCGAGATTTAATACGTCTTCGACTTCGAGCGTGCCTTTCAACATCACTTCTGCTCCGGCACTGAAGGAACTTCCATTGACTTATGCCATCACGACTTGTGCCTCGATACCTACTTGTACAGCTTGTCCTGCTCCGAAGCCGGAAACTTGCACTGTTACAGAGACGTGGCACAGCACGCATTATGAGTCAACTGCAACGCTTTTCAGCTTCGTTGCTGCTTTCACATATACTTGCACAGAGACTGTCAGGTATGTTCTTCTTTCACAGATTTGATAGTTTGCTAATTCCTGAAGTGTTTGTCCAAAGTCCAGTCTCTATCCACTCGCATCACCGAATATCTTAGCTCCTTCAGCAACACCTCCAGGCCTCATTGCTTGCCCGAATGGAGGTCTTGTAAAACGAGGAGAAGCGTGTCCACCAACATCGAGCATGTCCAACGCAAGCACATCGATTGCTGGCAACTCTTCAAGCCAAAATTCATATCCAGGTAAAGTATCGCCATCACATCCTTGTCCAAATGCAGGATACTCTTGCTCGGAATGTCCAGATGGCGTGTTTTGCCCTCCAGCACAAACATCAGCTCAAGACTGCATCTGTGGTTATGGTTGGGTATGTGGTCATTGCTCTCAAGGATGGTTTTGCATACCCAGTCCAACCCCTAGGCTTGGCAATGGACTTGTCACCTCTGCTGCTGCGCTTTTGGGCAACGTTTCTACGTAAGTGCTTCGTTATTACTTGTGATCTTGACTTACAGAATGTAGAACTCAAGTCGCGTCTCCGTCGGTCCCTTCAACAATGGCAAGTTTCACAGCGAATCTTCCAAGTCTCTCGTCTCTGCCGTCAGCAGTTAACATGGCTGGCTCAGGATTAGGTCCCTTCCAACCGTTCCCTACTTCTACGGGACCATTGAGTCAAGCGACAAATTCGGCCGGAGATCTCGCAGGCAATTTCATCAACAATGTTAATTCGGCTCTGGGAAATATAAATGGTCTGTCTGGTGCAATTTTGAGCTCATTTATGGGACAGCTCTCCTCGGTTCTTGGTGCAAATTTTCCGATCGCAAATGCGGATTCTACGAGTCTCGGCGCAGTGACTGGAGCTACTGGACGTGTCCTTTCCAATGGTGCTGCGACTGCCAACAATCCTCTCGGTGGACTCATCCCTACCGCTTCAGCTATTATTGCAGGCGTCAGTAGCGAGCTACTTGCTGCTGGTGTACCGGTCGCTACCCCAGGTCCACTCTTCCAGCCAACTGTCACAGCACCAGTCATCAACAACGTCTTGCCTGTCCTCGGTAAAGCAGTCCAGGAAGTGACTAGAACTGTCATACCACAGCCAGTCCGGTCCACAGGCATTCCCGGCGACATCATCTTCACACCCACTCCGGCGATCGATGAGCCAAATGTCATAAGCCATCTTACAACAATCATACAAGGCACATCGACTGTCTTACCAGTTGTCATCACAGTCTTGAATGGTAAAGCAACTGTTGTGCCGCTTTTGAAAATGGTCGTTGATGGCAAGGAGAAGGATTTGCCTGTTGTTGGCGTGGATTTGAGCAGTGGCGTAGGGAAGGTTGGGGCCGTTAAGGAGGTGCTTAATGGGGATAGTGTCAAGAGGAGACGAGGAAGAGGTGGGGTTTGAGGAGATGGGGTGCGCGGTGAATGGTGGTGGGTGGCTAGAGGGAAGGAAGAGATAAGTTTATAAGCGTGACCTACCACCTCGACGATCTTGGTAAGCAAGTAAGTCTTCATGCAAGCGAACATGCAAGCGAACGTGCAACTTTGAGTAGAGTTACTGAAGGGGAAAAGTGGGAATCGGGATTTTTGGAGTCAGTATATTGTAGTTTCGGTAGATTGAACGGAATGATATTAATTACATGCACAGAGTCAGAGTACCAGTATAGACCGAAGTGCCTGGGTGTGAGAGTCAAGGCAGCCATAGTGAGGGGTTCCCAGTAAGATAAAACCATTACGTAGATATATAAAAGGGACTTGTGTACCCGGTCGAGTAGAATACAAGTCTGCTCTTGAAATGATAAACAACAAATGGCTGTTGGTGCTCTGCATCTGCGTAGATACCTGGAAGATCGTGTGACTCGAGGAGAGTGTCATGTCAAAGGTTGTGTAGCTTAATACTTAGTAGCAGAGGTGAATGACTCTCAAGAATGATTTTGTGGAGAGCGTGTTTTGGAAGGATGGAAATGGAAGATTGACGAGAGATTAGTCAACGGCAACAGCACAGGTAACAACAAGAATGTTTACGTTGAGACGATTCTTGTGATAGATAATTATGCCATAAGACATTTGTATGTAATTGCATTATTTTGAGACTCAACGTGCGGTGCTGCAATTCTGATCTTTTATCTTGCGAGAGCGTCCGAGGAAGAGGAGATCATCAGAGTAGAGAATGCACAGGCGCAGTGGTGAACAAGGGTATGTCGTGCTTTCGTTCTTGGTATGTCTTGGGTCGGGGGAAGAGAGGCTTTATAGGCTGAGTCGGATGGGGACTGGTAGCTAGGATTATGGAAGTATGAGAGATTAGGGACTACCCGATTGGGCGAGGATGGAGAGCAGAGAAGTGGTGAATGCGGACCTGTGAGTGTTGGAGTGAGGAGGATTGGGGCCTTGCGTTGTTCCAACTGAGGGATACATAGACTATTCTCGGTGATGGTAGGAATGTCAAAGATGAAGAACTTAAAGGCTGAGGATCGTAAGCATACTATTCGAGATCAAACGCCCTCATTCCTTGCCATAAGTCCAAGTAGCAGCTAGCTTATGAGAGAAGTTCGCAAAATGATACAGAGCTTTAGAAGGGACTTTAGGGTGACTCTGGATGCTTTGTTCTCCTCAACGAGAATATCGCTAGCCAAATGTAAGGTATGTGGACGATATTGTGTACTAAAATTCTCAACGTTCCGAGTCTTGTTGACAGTCGGAGGGGTTAGCGAGGAACGCCCCTTTTCTCCCTCGCTTAAGGTAGCTTGCCCTAATGCAGGCTTTGTGGATCCAACAAAGCAAAAGAAAGAAAACCGAACCGGCCACACAATGAGGTTAGTCCTCCGAGATATGACGCTAGAATTGAGTAAAAAGGGCCACGGAAAAGGATGGCAAAAGCCAAAGGAGAATGAAGCTGGTTCTCCAAAGCACCAAATCGCAGCAAAAAAGAAAACTTGACAGGAGAGCTCCCAACCTGGATCGAACAGATGACCTGAGGAGAAGTGTTCAAACTGCAATCCTCCGCTCTACCACTGAGCTATGTGAGCTGCTGATTGGTTGAAAAAGCCTTATTTCCATTCATGACAGGCACAAAAAATATACTGCTTATGGATAGTCGCCTCTGAATGGAACGAGGCTGAGTTCGAAGCCAGAAAGCCATTAGGGTATTCAGCAACAACCTCACCACATTCATCATGCTACTATTGATCCTATATATATACTAGGTCAAACTGCTATCATATTGTGCGCAGGTTTATCATAGAGCGTTTCTCGATCCTCACAGTCAATCACGTGAAATGTTGCAATGACATTTGATTCTGTCGGTGAATTTCCCGACCTATGCTAGTATTGTATTTGAGGGATTTCCATAAAATTATGAGTGTGACACTGACGTTCCTTCGCTCGATGGAATCTATCAAGCGGACGAGGTCCCATTTTCTACTAGGCATTGTAGATCAACCGATCTCGACTGACCCATTCCCCATGTGTATAGTCTTCCCCACAGACACGCATTTCGCGCCTAATGCCAATGCTTTGGCTATGTCGGACCTTCAACTGCACGCCAGAGTCGAAGAATACGGCTAATTTATTGTCAACCGTATCCACGAATGCTGGTAGACTCTCAAGCTGCCTGGAGCTCCATCTTCTTTGCATACCAAACTCTGCCGCCTTCTTCATATCCATAACACTTTGAATCCCTTTGAGCACAATAGGACCATCCCAATGCTGCTTCAAGAACTTCAAGTCTTCCCAAGTATGTAATGTGCCAGGCGTGTGAATACTTGCCCATTCCTTTGCTGCTTGCCCAAGATCGTCCGTGCATCCATACCATGCTCGGCGCGGAATTTTTGCCGAAACAAAGGGTCCGTAACACCAAGTTCGACGCCAACGTGGTCGGCGACGAGGAATGGGTTATAATCATTATCCATATCGATATATCTCCAGCCCATGGCGTAGGGGTCACTTGTAACGAAGTGTGCAGTGAAGCCAGCCGTCTCGGCACGCTTCAGGAGAGAGATGTCAGATTGTTTTTGTCGTTGAACGGCCAGTAGAGTTGTACCATTTCTGAGAGGCGGAAGCTTTGCTTTGGATACGTCCATGAAGCTGGTCCATGTGGCACTGGATAAACTGAAGGGGATATTGAGCTCAGCGGCGGCAGTCGCGACGGCGATTTCTCCCCCAGTATTGGAAATATTCTGTACTCCAATGAAGGCAATGACTATTAAATAAGACAACTTCTGACCCAGGACTGTTGTTCACAGATCAGTATCCTGTGTTGAATCAGTCTCAAGGTAATGATTGAACATTTCCGGAATGCTGCGCGGTTCTTCTCTTCTGTTTCGCCGGGACCGGCATTGGCGCTCACCTATCCCCAGGCGTTTGCTGATAGCGTTGTTTTTGCTGCGTCTTCTCAAGGAGCTGGGTTGAAACTGATGGGTAGCCCGAAATGTTTTGAAGTACATGCCGCAAATACTTAAGGATGTTTGTCTCAGGAGACGACATTACGCATTCTTGGCTTTGACCACGATTGGCAAAATGATTTCGGCGAGGAGATCTGTTGGTCACAGATACAGGGACATCGTACGTAGGATACTGGAAGGGTGGCTTGCAGCCTAACACGCAAATCATCGATCAGATTTTGTGGTCGGGTATCGGATATGGAGTGGGTGCGGTACAGGGCGCAGCTCTTGCTACAGTCGAGTTGGCCAAGGGTCGACGAACAATCTGCTTCGAGGGAGATGGTAAGTGCCTGGAATTCACTCATGAGCGACGATGTTCTGGGAATTACTACACTCTCTTTTCAACTCACTGCTCAAAAGCTATTCACCATCTATCACCACAATTTGAACGTCACCATGTTCGTCATCGAAAACGATGGCTACACAATCGTAGATTGTTTACTTCGCTTAATTACCCTCCACGCTGACAGTGCGGGGTAGGAACGCTTCGTACAACGATATCGGTGGAAGTATACCAAATTTCCTTGGGTCTGTACTCTAGAGGAACATCATGATAGGATTAAGACGTGGCGTATTCGCACGCGGCAAGGATTAGAGAGGCTGCTCTGTAGCCCTGAGTTTGCACAAGGGGTCTGCAGTTTGTAGATGCATATGCCAAAATTAGATGCACCTCAAGTATTGAAAGACTTTGGGGAGATGCGCGAATCGAGCTTCGCAATAGATGTTGGACGTGATGCATATGATATGTTGTGGTGTAATAATGGCTGTAACTGCGTACAAGTTCTCATATTCAAGGAGGCACTGATGTATGTTTTGTTCTTGAGAACTGATGGTAATAATTACCATACAGATGATCGTTAGGTGTCAAGTCTAAATTGATTAATGGGCTCTTAAAATCGAGATTAAGCCTATCTTCGAAGTCACGGGGAGCGTTGTGTAACCTTGGCATGCAATGACAGCACACGGATGCAGCATCAAGATGAGGCTCCCGACAAGCAAAAAGTAAAGTCAATGTCAAACAAAAGTTTGTTCTACTTGAAAGAGAAAATCATAACATCATGGCTCCAATCGAAATCACTGATGACTATTACCTTATCCTCGAGGTTAAGCAAACAGCCACTTTAGAAGTCATCACAAAATCATACAGGAGACTGGCACTTGTTCTGCATCCTGACAGAAACCCTCGATCTAATGCAACTGAAGCTTTCCAATTGGTAAGTGAAGAATCATCTGGAACCGAAATCGACACACGGATACATTCTACCTTGGATTTGAAACAATTTGGAGCTCGAACGCTGACGTAAGCCACCTGATAAAGCTTGGGCGAGCCTATGAAACACTCAAAGACCCGCCACAGCGTCAAGGCTACGACCTAATCTATCCGGGCATCAAGTATAGAAAGCCAGCTACGAATAATCCTACTCCCAAGACTCAACCCGAATTTTCAGCGAAGCCCAGCGCGCAGCCGAGTCAGTCAACACCGAAGCCCACACAGGAAGACATATCCGATCTTGCAGCAATCACAGCGCTTCGCAAGGTGAAACAAGAACGAGCAGCAAAATGGCGAGCAGCATTCAAGGGTTACGATGACGCAATCTTCGAAATACAAAGAGAGGTTACGAGAATCAAGAAGGCAATTGAGGAACTGCAGAGCATAAGAAAAGCCGAGGAGGCGGAGGAGGCTGCTGCCAAGACCTGGTCGACATGGCTTCTCTCGCCTCTGTACAAAAAGCCCGTTGACAGTGAAGAGGAAAAGTCAAGGAAGGCAAACGAGCGCTTGCAGAGACTTCACACCAAGAATTTCAAGGAGAGAGCTCTAGACTTGAAGCTGGTACAGCTGAGAAAGTGGGAGAAGGAGCTCGAGGACGGACGCCTAACCTTTGCGAAGGCAAATGAAGCCGACGATAGAAGCATTGCAACGTACGAATCGCGTCTGAACTACAGGAAAGAGCGATTGAGACAAGAGAGAATGCAGGAAGAGCGACTTGCAAGGGAGCGGGCTCAAAGGGCAGAGCAGGAGAAGCGTGAGAAAGAACAAAGAGAGAGGGACAGGGTTGAAAAGGAAGAGCGTGAGAAACGAAGGAAAGCCACAGAGGAATACTGGAAGAAGTGCCAGAAAGAGCAGAGGGAGGAAGACGAATGGCAAAATATGGCCAAGAAGGCACGGGAGGAAGCGCAGAAGCGTCGCAACTTCGAAGAGTTCAAAGCAAATCAACAACGCCGCCAAGGAGCTCAAAAAAATTCAGCCTCTTCCTCTAATGGCAATTTCAAGCCGAGGACGAATCATGCCACTTCTTCGCCGAGCGATTTCCAGGGGAATGGCTGCCTCCATGGCGGCTTCTGGCCGAAAGTTGAAGCTACTCCTCCTCGGGGACGGCTATCGTGCGAACAGTGCTCTAAAGCATACAGCTATCTCTTTCAATGCCCAGACTGTAAGATGAAAGCATGTGCGACCTGTCGAAGGATACTGAAGCCGGGAAACATTGACAAAGCGAAGTCGCGGTCTGGTTATCAGCAGAAACCAAAGCAGCCACAGCCTCATTATGACGATCATGATGACTATTACGATAGCTTCTTCTGATACGATTCCCTGAGTTGTTGAAATCCAAGCGACGGAGGACTGGGCGAAATTAAGCTCTTCCTTGCGGAAGCTGGCTTGGGACGCCTGGTGATACAGAGGTAAATTGATTAAACTGGTTGGAGTTAGAGTTGCCTGAATCGGAAATTGAACCAATTTGTGAAGACTAGGACAGGGCGCTAGCAATTTTGAGCAAGATGATAGAATGTGGTTTGTATAATAATGATACAAACCAAGGACGTCGTCCAAGACCGTGCGTAGTGAGCAAATCAACGGAAGCTCGGCTATTTTCCGTGACTACGGGACGCAAAGTTGTTTGGAGAACCGAGATTGATTGACACAATAGAGTCCAGAGAAGGCAACGAAGGATGAGCCAGATATCGTGCTGGCCGTATGAGAGTATAAACAGTGGTAGAATAATGATTTAACTCAAGTTCCCAAGCCAAGCTTGCCAGATCTCATCACTTCAACCCTATGACCCATTAAATCTCGCTTCTGAAAGTTGTATCCACCCTGGATACCTTTGTTCCCACAAACGCCGAAAGCTTAACCCTTGCAAAGCATCGAAATAGCTGCTTCTTCAACATCACTTGACACGAGAGGCGTTTTGGCTGAGTGGTTATAGCGATAGACTAGAACATCCTCTCACAGGATACTAGATAATCTATTTCCCTAGGGAGCGTAGGTTCAAATCCTGCAGACGTATGTGTACAATTCCTCGATGCCTAAAAACAGAATACTAATTCATCCCAGGTCGTTGTGCAAGAAATCTTATCTTTTTGATGTTTCTTTTGCTGATAGTGAGAGGATCCAGTGGCCATTTCATATTGATACTGGCAAGAGATAAGAATCAATCTTGCCGATGGCCTTTCTTGAGAACAATTCAAAGTCAGCATGGAAGTCTTTATCGTTACCAGACTATTCTCTTGCTCGTTGTTCTCAAATAGGGATTTTGAGGATTTGAGAAGTCAAACTGTTTCTTCCTACCCCGCCATTTTATAGTGGATATTGTCGGATGCTTTCATGATTAGACGATGCTGGTACAGCAGCGATAGAAAAGAAGTATCGGTAATAGGCTTTGAATAGCGATTTCAGCAGAAGTCACATGAAACTGAGCCTCACAATTCCGGTACTGACCATGATCACATCTCTTAAAGGGCTGGCTTAAGGGCATCTTTTGGCATGTTTAAATGCTATGGTATCGCGCTTCACACCGACCCTTGTTTTCTCGCTTCGTGGACACCTACTGTCACCCACACCTCCCAGAGCCCGCTTGCTCACTATCCCGCTCACTATGTCGCGCTCCTCGTCAGTACTTACGTCCTTACTGGAAGCCCAATCCCGAAAGGCTGCAAACCATACGATAAAGCGGGAGGGTCTTAGAGATAGACAATCGCGGTAATCATCCATGTCCTGCCCATGACAGCAGACGCTTCAAGGGTCTTTGGTCTGCCGTGTCGAGACTCCCATCACTACACTCCCCGTCAAGAAAGAGCTTGAGGATTGATAAGTTTCTGAAGATCCGGCTTCTTATCTTTCTTGGGTGGAAAAGTATATCTTTATCTGCCACGCATCCTCGTCATCAAAAAACCTCGAAGCGGTAATCCAGATCTGTTGAGGGATGTCGATCTATCTCAAAGGACACGGGCCTAAGGGCCAGGACCCCCTTTTCTCCATCCCTTCCAGAAATTCGATTTTCTTTGCCCTTCTCCTGCATACCGATATGCCCTCCTGGCAATCACGGCCATCTATCCATCTATCTAGACGTCAAACTCAACTAAATCCATACACCGCCTTCAGCCCTCCTTCCCCTCCTTCCCCTGCTTATTCTTGTCTTTGAAGATGCAATCCTCAGCAGCAGTGACATCCAAATGTTTCACTCCATCCGAAGCCACAGCATCATATCAGACGATCACCGCTGTCAATCCGTATCAGAGAAACAGCTTGATCGCGATTAGGACCATGATCTGCGTTGTGATCATCAGGGGTCCTGCGCTACCTAACCCCACTGTTGAAATCGGAAATCCTACCGCTCGCTTGTTTTGACCTGTTCAGATCCGTTTCCAATATTCAATATTGCAGGGCACAGTCACGGCATCTTTTGTCGATTTATTGGATTTTTATTCAGTTCTAATAATACATCAACTTCTCCTAGCCCTGTTATAATTACTTACTTAGCCAGGTCTGCAAGTGATCCAAGTAACAGCGCTTCCTGAAGCATTCCTCGAACCGAGCACAAGATTTCGAGATCAGCAGCCCCAAAGCGAGGCTTGACGCGGCCAAAACGGGGACGGGTTCCTGCTTGGGAAGCGGGCGCTATTTCGCCACTTGCCCAACCACTGAACCCCGTTCCAAAGAGTAGACCTCCCGCCCGCCGTTCCCAGGCACTTGGTGATGTAACGGCCACGAACGCGGCACGGGAAGGGAATTGTGATGTTCATCAATTGTTTCACTGTCTTTATGTTTCAGGTCTGGTCGGTGGCGAGTGTGGGGTTTCTTGTCTCTAACCCTCTCACTTTCGCTCTTTCTCTCTTCCGTTTCTCGTTTAATTTGATCTGGGATGGGATGCATGTGATGGGCTGTTGATCATGAAGTCAGATGTCTGAGATTCCGGGAGATACCCAAATCAGGAACAAAGACTGAGCGGAGACAGGAGAGGGTAGGGAGAGGAGAGAGGTAAAAGAAGCCGAGCCGAATCAAATCCTATCCGAGTAACCTTGCCGGTATTCCCTGCTTTCGTCCGCCGGATACCATGTCATCCCAAGCTTTATTGATTGTTTGCGTCCGATGTCCAGGGGAGGAAGGAAACGAAACGAAACATCTTCGCTAAGGATGACGATCTTCTGAAATTCAAAGACAAGGGGTCAAGTCTAAGCTGGGGGTTATTCTAGAAATTACATCTTTGTCGAGCTCAATTGTTTTTAAGACGCATCGACGGCGTACCAGAGATCCCCGAACTCGGTCCGCTTACCTCACCTCACCTCATCTGGGGTTACAGTCTCTTTGTCCATATGAATCGGTTCATGCACGTACAGGAAACACATGTTTTTGCTGACGCCGCCTCTTCCGACCCTACCCTTCTCCCCTCCCCCATCTCAGTCATGTTTCTGTAAGCGCTCAGCTGATCACTCTTTCACCTCATCATGGTGAAGCATGACGTCTTTCATCACATTCCTGAGACTTTTTTATGGAGTATAGAAGGAGTGATATCGAGATGGGTGTTTGGCGCTTACGGGAGACGGAGGGGACGGAAGGGAGGAGCGGGGAGGGAAGGAGGGGTGTGGGCCACGTGGGTGAGGCGGTTAATTTATTTGAGGTGGTGTATCAGGATTCGATAGATACTGCAGGAGGCGGGGAGGAGATAGGAAGAATGTTGCAGCGAGTGGGTGTGGGTGGGAGCGATTGTGTTTTGAAGCGATATCTGGTAGACTAGATTAGATTATTGATACTTTTATTGGTAGAGATTGACTCTATTCCGGGCGTGGGGGTAGACGTCGAGGACATCGAGAGATCAAGATAGGATGATTTGAGGTCGGAAAGATATCTCAACTTCACAGGATACGAGATGAGATATGTGTGTGGATGACGTATTAGATTAAAATCCCCCGCCGCTGCTGGCTCGTAAGCGCAATTCAGTCGGTCAGATGAGATAAAAGTAGTCTGTGTGGTATGCATATTCTGCACTGTATGATATGTAGTCTGGTATCAAGTTGCCTTCCCTGTCCTTCCACCGCCTTGTGCCGCCTATCCATATCCAAAAATGGATTCTGTCATTCAGTGCATGGCATTCAATCTATCCCATCCTTCACATCCCACCCATAGATAAAAAGGTATCCACCCTAGTCCGCGTGCCCAAGAAGTGAAAGCCAACAACCAAGAATGAAGATGGCTAAGTCGGAGAAGTCGCATGCGAAGATTGTTGAAAGGGATGATGTGATCGAGATTTTGGTACAATGCATGGCAATCTAGTGTGCCGGGGTATGTTGATTGTGAAGAAAAAAGCAAAAATAGCGCCGGCTCTATCCGGCGAAATGCGTTGTACAAGTCTGTTGCATGTTGATGTGTTCGAGATGGTGTGTGGAGAAATTGAGAAGTAGAGTGGGCGAGGTTGTAGCGGTGTGAAGTGAAGTCAACGAGCCCGCTCGATATTTCTCCGCTGTATCCGCCCACTAAAAAAAGGAAGCCCAAGTATGGAGAGAGCTCAGAAAAGCAAAACAAGCCAGCAAGCGAGAAGAAGCGTGGATACCCGACTTGCAACCAATAGAGCACATCATGTATTGACGGAGAAAAAATAGGTATATGTTGGCGAGGCTGCATGTCCAACCAAACCTAATGGAATCCACACTAGGTCACGCTCCCGCTACGCCGCATCCCAGATCAAGGAAATCGAGCAGCCTGCATGAGTTGGGATGCATAATCGGCTCCAAGTTCGATCGGTGTTCGTAAGGCTGTTGGCAGAAAGGTGGTGTGTTTGCGGACCAATGGATGACATGATCGAAGGAGGATGTGCTGCGCTGCAGAAGCCCATTCCATTAGGCTTCGAGAAGGAATCGCATGTGGTGATGTGTGGTGGTGGCAGGGCATATGCATGTCAGCTCGCAGACGCTGGCTGCTTGGGGGACGGACGGATGACGAGGCGAGGCTGCGTCTCGTATCGGTGGGAGTTCGGAGATATGGATGCGTTCGAGAATTGGTATTATTGCATTGCCGAGTATGAATGGAACGATGTGTATGGATTCATTCGTAGGGATGCTTGCGAAAATAGAGGGCCCCTCGGAGTCGTCGGTTACTGTTCGCAAATATGGTGACGTGCGAACGTGGATAATTTGTGCCAATTGAAAAATCTAGACTGTTGCTTGCTTTGTTGCTGGCTTGTCTGGAAGCTGGATCCATGTGTTATGGATTCCGAGTCGAGACATGTGCTTCTGGAAGAAGAAGAGTTGGTTGTATCGGGTGTTGCAGAAACCCAACCTCTACTTTGGCAGAGGTGGGAGAGGACGACTAGGTGGTGGCCCCGGGCAGGGAGGAAGTTGTGATGGGCGGTGCGCAGGCATTTTGTTATGTGGTTTGCTGTGAAAGACGGAAAGTCTGTAGAAATGTTGACTTCTGATATCGAAGTCTGGTTGAGGGCGGCGAGGATATATGTAAAGGCAGTAGTGAGATGTGACTGTCCTGGATATCCGAAGATGGAATCAAGTTGTTTGTGCGTTCGTATTGAGTGATGGAGAAGTGCAAGGGAAACTTCTGTGCTTTGCAGTGATCGTATGTGAACGTCTTTGAAATGTTCCCTTGGGGGTCTGGGAGCTTTATGTATCCGGCCGGTGTGGAAGTGTGTGGTATGAGATCAGGTAGACAAGTGGATCGGGCAGGGCAAGGCAAGGGAGTGAAATACAAGGCAGGACAGGGGAGGAGAGGGTAGGGCAGAGCTGGGCGACGCCGAACAGGGCCAAGGGCAGGGCATCTGGGGAAATTATTCTGAGCACGTTCGTTCGGTTTGCTTGCTCACTTCACCAAAACTCACAAGTTCGTAACCCAAGCCTAAGCCCAAGCCCATGCCTGTAAGACCCAAGAAACCCGACCCAGTTCGGATCGGCGTCACCACCAACACCACACCAACATCAGGAGGTGTGCAGCGCAGACGACGCAAAGCAAGGGAGAGAGAACAGCGCCGAAAATGAAACACGATAGCGTGGGTGCCCTGTCCTGCTTTGTCCGGCCCTGAGCGAGATGAGTTTAAGCCCAAACAGGGCATAATCTGGCACGCTGGCGTCCTAGTTGCAGGCTGGCTCCCCCTGGCCCAGGGGGCTTGAACTCGGTGACAGGGGAAACGCCACAGGGCCAGATGATTGACAGGGATAACGCACGCGGCGAGAAGTGGAGTTAGCGAGCGAGCGAACCTTGAACGATCCCAGTGAACTGGGCAGAGGGCATGTAGGGCAGGCCAGGTGACTCCGGCTTGCTTGTTGGGGCTAAGGGGTATGGCAGAAAACAGCAAATCTGGCTTGTGTGATGTGATGGTCAGGGGAAATAGGCTTGGTCGCTTGAGGTGTGGATAGCTGATGGTTTCTGATGCCCGTTTTTCAAATCTGAAATATATTAATTGAATGTGATTAATCATCGACTGTAACTATTCGCTTGCTTGCTGGCGCTCGCAGCTCAGCAGACTTGTATCAATAGTTTACTATTGCCAGTCTTATCGAAATATGATTGCCTTGATATCTCGTCCATTTACCCATCCGACAATACCACCAATGCATCCGGCAACTCGTGTCGATCAAGCTTCGTGACTTTCGTGATATCCGTATGACGGCACCTGTTACATCATCTGACCTTCTTACGGTTGCTATATATGGAGTATTGATTTCATCGAGATCAACATCGTGTTCCATTCGCAGGTTACACTTTACGAAGAAATGTGGGGGTTTCCGGTAAAGTGGTTCTGTCGCTCTTGTCCTCCCCGGCTTACTTGGAACGAGCAAGTTTAAGAATTCGACTTGTGATCTATAGAAGATGACTGGATTGAACATGTTACGAAGTGCCTTGGTACCAGTGCCGGGTACTGAAAATTGGGGGAGCTAAGTGTGCGCCGTTGCCGAAGCTCCCGACACGGCAATTCGTATCGCAAGCCTTCTCCCCAGCTTGTACGTAGGACATACGTACGGAGTTGACGAGCGCCCGATATTTCTAGCTTGATTCAAGTATCACCAAGCAATTAAACCGATTTTCTGGCTTGAAATACTGTAGGTCCCAAAATTCCGATTGTGTCACTTGGGTCTTCTTTCGATCGATCCCGCTTGGTTCGTCGGGGGCTTTTATTTGCAGGCCTGAGCTCCAGATGTCGATATGCAATTTCGGGCATTTTTGTTTTTGTCTACGCCATTGCTTTTCTTAGCGAGAATTATCGACTGACGAATCTGCTTTGGGAGTTGATGATGGCATCAAATTTCAGTGGAGTGAGCCTAATTTTAACACCTGACAATAGTATTTTGCGTAGATCATAGGACTTTCGGTATTCCTGTGATGAAAAATCTAGATTTCTAGTTCTAACCGGAGCTTTGTGACACCATCGCCATGCGAAGTGCACAGTCGTTTCTGCCACAGTCTTGCGAGATACATCATCCCATCTGTTGGGACATTTGACGTCGTACCGTACACCCATCACGGACTTACATAATATACCGGGCGTGGCATGACAGGGACTGACTGTAACTTCGGTTATGATCAATACGAGCTTGAGCTTGAGCTTGAGCTCGAGCCTCAATTCGGAAATGCCATTTACAACCTGTCCAGAAATCTTGGCTATGTTTATTTGTTTTCTTCTCTCGAATGTCTTTCGGTGACACCGCTCATGGCTTTCTCCGCATCCGCAAAGTGAAATGAATTGCTTTTTTGATCCTTCGATCAGCCAGCCTGCCGGTGTCTCGGGTTTTCTTCCCCAGGAGACAAAAGCAAGCTTAAACACAACCTCATGATCTGATCTGACCGCCATCTAGATCACCTCCCCTAAATTCCAGAATGTCCAGAAGTCTGGTGGTGACACAAGGCTGAGGCTCTTTGAAGCTGTAGGAGCCTGCATGTCAGTCTCCTGCCCCCTGATGAGCCTCATCTCATACCACGTCTCGCTTCTTTGGCAGCATCTCATACGAATCTCATCTCATCTCATCATACGGTCTGAAACCTCAAGCCATGAACACCTGACCATGATCTGTGCCTCTCCTGACAAACAAATCTCTCCCATCGGCCTTTTGTTGACTCATGAAATCGGAGGTTTTCTCATTGGTCTCTGAACAAGAGCATGAGCTTTCGCTTCGGATTATCGGAAGGGGGGACTATCGTTAAGCGTCATGTTTATTTGTATCTTGGCTTAAAAAAATGCCGGTTTGTGCGGTCGTCTTGCATCCTCGTAAAAGATTTCCTTCTTCCAGACGTTCCGAAGCTTCTGTACAGATGCACCTGGCACTGCAAGTCACAAAGACTGCTGACAACATCACGCCACTACGTTCTGTGGCATTCAAAGCCAACCAATCCGGTCCTTTACCAACCAAGTCATTTCCAAAAGCCCAAACAAGCGCAACCAACTCTCACGACTTCACGAACGCAAGCTTCCTTCGGAGCACCTCACCGCTCTATCATCCTTCTCTTCGCAGCCAATCAAGCCTTCACGCTACTTGGAACACATCCAGGAAACTGGCTCTTATCTGCCTAGCATATCATTTTGCAAGCCAACCGTCCGCCTAAATGACCTAGCAGAAGAATAAAGCGGTGACCACAGAACTACCGGACCGTGAAATCTTCCTTGTGACTTCTCTTTCTTGTATGTACAGGGTTGAAATACTCCATCTTTTTCCAGGACCAAGAAGATGCCATGCAAAGGCGATTACATCACCACTCCACTTACAAAGTCATTCTGCAGCAGTCTCCACTCACACCACATCGTCGGGTCGCCCTTGTGCAGCGCGGGCTTGCAGCATTGCACAGGGGGAGGCGAGGAAAAGGAGCGAGCTTGCGCAGGGGCACATCCACATCCGTACCCGTTCACCCAAATCTGCAGATATCGATCAGCTGGGCCGAACTGCATGCCTGCCGTTCCCAAGAACAAAGAAACAAAGAAAGCAGAAATCAATAACTTCCCGTCGTCAAGGCGGTGAGTCTTTCTCCCTAGCTTTTCCATAGTCTACAGTGCCATCAAGATCCGATCCAGCTCGAGCTCGGATCTCAGCGGCCCTAACAATTGGACAATGCACCACCCAGGATTTAGTCGACTTAGTAACTGCAAACGGTTGCCGGCGTGCAGCTAATTCCAACTCTAAAGCTGTATCCAGAACTACCGGCCCAGAAATTGTCGCCTGAGCTTGCTCAGCTGGACAATACTTGGGAAGTCTGGATGTGCAAACAGAATATTTAAGATTAAGGTTACGCTTTTCGGAAAGGGAAGTCAAAGGGGAAACAAAGAGCGAGATGTCATGATCGCATTCTAGATCCTTATCCTTCCCCTCAAAACAAAAACCTATTGCTATCCCTTTTTGGATGCCATAGGCGAGAGCTGAACACCTGTGGCTGCTGTGTTGTGGTGTTGGGTGCGCGGGAGGCTTGGCTGGGCAAGATGCACGGATTTGAGGATGGACGGATGGGTGAAAGGATGTCTCAGATATCTGAGGGTAGACGGTACGGGTATGGCGTCGGCTCGGGCAGGCCGATTGAGTATTTTACGAGCTGCTCGGTAGACTCTACCAAAGTTTCAAACATGTGAGCACTGGAAGGTGCTTTGATACTCGTCCCAACAATCAAGACTTCTTGGGCAGCGGTGCCTTTGACAACAATGCGTTCGTCTTTGGTATGCGCACGCCTTTCTAGCCTCCTTCAACTGCGTAGTGGTCAAATAAATGTGTGAGCGGCATCGCTCCGTCAGTCCCAGCGCAGTGGCAATTGGCAGCTTGCGTGCGGCCGTTTGTTTCAGGGGTAGAAACGGCTTCGTTTCGTCGTTTCGTTCGGTCGCCTGCTCTCCCGTGACTTCCGTTCTTGACTTCCTTGTTCACCTGCTTTTTGACAGGAAGAAAGAGAATTCTCAAGGAAGAAGGGAAGGCCGGATGGGATGGGACCTTGCATGCGGAGAATTACGTCCGACTTTCAGCGCCTTCCCGCGAACCGCTCGATGAGACAGTAAACAAAGACAGCAGCCAGCTAGCACCAGGAAGTCAAGTGAGCGAGCGGCAAGCCAGCCGAGGAGGATACCCGTTGCCATCGCCGTCATCTAAACACGTGGAACATGTACTCTAAGTTTTAGGGCAACGCGAAGGTAAACCTCAAAATAGACGAGGAAATGAGGCATACGAACAGACGAGATGACATGCCCTTCCCTCGTCATCATCCACTGTCACCAGGGCAAGCAAAACGAGCCCTTAAATAATCTTCCTTGCCCTCCCCATTTCTTACCAAATCCACACCCGTCTCATCTCTTTCTTCCTTCCTTGTTCCCTTCTCAGCCTCCACCAAATCTCGCATGCCAGATCCCACATGGCAGGGACATCTCCGGCACAAGGAAAAAAAGTTCTCTCACCGACCCAGCAAACAGGAAACGAGAGACTCCCCATCCATCTGCTCCACCCATCTCGTCTTCCAGAAGTAACTTCGAAGGTATCAAAACTGGATTAGAGCTCCACCCAACCAATAACCCACTTTCAGCTCCACTGAATCCAGGAACGATCAGGGATGAGGCTAGCTGGTGATCCATGGTGATGCAGCAGGTGGATCTCAAGCCATCTCGGCTAAGCAAAGTGGACGATCAAGCAAGCAGACACTGTAACTTGTTCTAAATCTGGAGATTTCAGGGTCTTGCGCACACGAGTACCGGCAATTCAAGATAATTAAAAAAAAAAATAAGCGAACAAAACTTGTAACCCCCTTTATCTTGCTGATGCACCGGCGGTCTGTTTGCAGCAAACGAGATTTGATGATGTTTTGGTTTTAGGGAAGGCATCAGAAGCGAATGCGCTGCAAATGCATACGCAGGTATGCATATGCGTAGCAAAGGGGTAACACAACAGGACAGATCGCGCCTCCTGAACCCTTTGTCGCTTTGCATAACCCCCCTTTTCAGGTTCCACACACAAACACAAACACACATGCGCTGCAGAACCGCCCATAGAACGTATTTCGAAGCTCCAAGCGAGCGATGTAACACGCGCTCGGGTACCGGATCGTCATAACAACACAGCACACGGACATCACCGCCGTAGGCCCGTAGGCAAACATGATTTTCGGATGAGCTGAAACGCGTTTGAGATCTCGACGATACACGCCAGCTCGAAATCTGCATCGCACGATGGATGGAAAACGTGGATGATCGTCAGGGCATTTTCAATCTGATGTTATGAGGTGGGAGATGTGAGATGTCACGCCAGGACGAGACCAGAGACCAGACCAAGCCGGACCTCAGACGTAAAATCCACGAGCGTCTGTTTGGCTTCATCTCCAGACCTGCGCTTGCCAAGAATAGATCCTAATTGCGAAATGCGGTACCAGCCAGATCGTGAAATGTTCAATTTCCGACACTGCTATTTTCATGCTCAGAACAAACGCCGAGGCTTGCTGCGCATTTAGCAGACTGTAGGGTCTACTTAGCTCCTAACAGGGACAGGACAGCAAGATCCAAATGAAGCAATTCGCCACCATCATTGTCACCAAGCACCTCGAAACAAGCGATTGCGAAAATTTGCTTGCCCTAACCGAAGATCTCTCGGTCCAAAGATCAAAAGTAAACACACTTCCGTACTCGCGAAACCTCCCGTCGGCACTTCCAACAAAGTTTTCACGTCATCGGAGGAAATCGTTGCCTCTCCATCTTGAACTTCCCTGGCACTCGGGCTCAGCCAAAGCGGCATGCTTGCAAAAATAAAAGTCAATTTGGCCTCTTCCCCCATTCTTGTGGTGTATCTTCAATGACCCTCCTTCCCCACAAACCAGCACTCCCTAGCCTTGCGAAGATACAACATCCAAGCAAAACGAGCCAAGCCAGGCTCCCTAGACTTGAGAGTATCATTCACGTACCTCAAGCTCCGTGCAGCGGAAAATCAGAATTGAGTTTCTCCTCCCCCTAGCTCCATCCCCATGGATTCTTGAACTTTGATTCGGGAAGAGATAGAAGGCGGGCAGGCGAACAAGAGAAGAGCCAGAGCCGACTTTCGGTCATCATGGTATGCGCGGCCGCCGAAAGGTTCGCGAAAGTTGGAGTCAGAGTTCGACCAGTGACATGCAATTGACGGTTGGACTCACAGACCACGTCCGAGTGTTCGGGCAAGAAAGATGTCGAACACAAAACACCACATATCTCATCGCACATATGCAGTACAGAGAGCACTACGGCAAGGTATCCCCCATCTTGCAGAAAGGAAAAAAAAAAAAGTAAACACGGATACACGTCCTCGTATCCAGATAGCTTTGGTGTAGCATGCAGCGGCGTGGAATCGGCCGATTGAGGCTGGTGGAGGTCTAGAGGAAGAGATCTGTGCTTATTTGGACTTCCTCGAACTCAGATCTCAACAATGAGAAGTGAACGAGTGGATGACGGAAAATAACAGATCCCGCATTCATTCATGCGAGCGTAACGTTAACCTTCACATCAATTCCTTAAAGTTGACATGATGTGTCCAGCCACAGCACTGTAGCTAACACTAGACAGACAACTGCAGCCCAACGGGATCTCTAAGATGCAGGAGCTTGGACGTTGCGGCAGGCAGGAGAAGCGAACTCTCATCGTGGGGTATTTCTCCGAGCCAAAGGACTGGTTCTCGATGTCTCGTGCCACGGACAGATCTGTGCACTGCGTTTGCCCTGCATTTAGAGCGCACCTGCTCGAGGCATTCGTGTGGAGAGGATATCAATTCCACTCGGACTGGTTCGCATCTGCGATACTTCGACACAGACGGGAGGGTATGAGGCGTACTGTTGGAATTGGCTTCGTGGAAAGGAAGTGGTTGGGAAAGATCTGCGCCTTGCATGTGTAAGTGTGCGTGGAATTGATTTCTTTGGCATGGAGTCCGCCCGCTCTTCACAGAAACATCATGTAGGCTGTGCGAAGGTAAGAGTAGGTGAGTATGGGCACGGCCTCAAAGAGCTCTCTTCCCTTTGTCGGATGCATCGCATCTGTAGGAATGCTAGTCGATGGTAAACATGGAGAGGCATCTAGAAGTCACAAGCATTGGCTTGCGGAATATCAAACTAAAACCAAAGCTGGTTCGCCCTCTGTCTTGGGCATTCCTTATTGCCACATTTATCACACAAAAAAGTCTCTTTCCTTGGACAGCATCTGAAAATATGATTGACCGGCCGAGATTCTTGCACCGGGTCGGTCGGGCTTCATACTCGTCCTCGTCGACTCGGTAAACAGTACCGAGACGTTTCGGGGGCACGGTCTCGGATATCACGGGTCATGTCGAGTGTCTACGAAGTTCATGTCCTTCGGCACGAACTTCATTGACAACAGGACGCATTTTGTTGTTGAATGCCTGTCAAGTCTCGTATCTCGTCCATGTGAACACGCACATGCTTCCTCGACGTGGGCAGAACCTGTCCACCACTCAAAGTATCGTCAAGCATCCTGCATCCAAACACTGAACTTTCAGCCAACCTCCCCTCAACCAGGACGGCAAGGTGCTGACCTGATAGAGAGACAAAGTCAACAGTAGTAAGATCAAGCTTAATGTCAAGCTCAAGCCCAACGTTACTCCCCGTCCTATCCGCCTGTCATCGCAGATCTTATCTTTGTTCGTTATTAACCTCAACTCTTGGGTTTGAAATTATACTTCCTTCAAACTCAATCCCAACTTTATCGGGGTCCGAGAAAAATGCCAGATCTAAAGCTTACCTTGCGCCGTGTACCGGCCGAGTCTCAAAGGTAAATTTCTGCTTGCCACAAGCACTTTCTTGTCACTGCAGTCTTCGCTACATCGTCGCTACCATCAACGCTGGCACTACCTTGACATTTGACATCAGGAACTTTTCACGGCTATGAGAGAATGCAAGCCATCTCAACAAACAAAGGCTACTCCTCATCTACCCCCAAATTGAAGCGAAGAAGTATCGGAAATTAAGCTTCACCTTCGCCGGCTACCCGAGCAGCTAGCCATCGTTGACCTTGAGATTGCAAAACTTTGACCGGCCGGCCTGGATCCCATGAAATCAGACCAATATATTTCAATTGATCATTACCCCGAGTCATGCCAGGCTTACAATGTAGTAAAGAGTGTAAATTCAACTCACAACCCCAAGGAGGCAATAGAGACAACCAACATCATGAACTGCATCCTGCTTACTTCCCTGGGTATCTTCCACTGGCAACATGAAATGTAGCCTCTATCTGAGCGCACTTCGGAAAACATCGGATCCGCAAAACACACAAAACACAAACGTTCAAGAAACATAGACACAACTGTGTCAAAACATGCAAGCCTGCCCAATATCCCGATATCAGGACTTGGTTCGTTTCCAACCCGCATTCTTCTCGTCGCAGCTGTCTAGACCTGGCCACTTTTTAATCCAATGCTTTGATCTTGTTTGAATCTGTGGTATTTGACGTGCAGTAGAAGAGATACTGCATGCAGGCGGGTTTGAGATGGACCCTGATGATCTTTCTTCCGGCCAACTGGATTTTGGGTTCAGCATTGGAAGTAAAGGCGGCTGCTGTAGCAGTTGGCCGGAACTCTGTGTTCAAAGACTTTCAGTGCACGGCGAGTCGAAAGTGTAAACAAGACTTAGGCGTGTAGCCGGAGGCAAAAGCTTACAGCAATTTTAGAGAACTTTCTCTGTTATGCAGTCCGCTTCAGAGGCCCGCCCGCCGTAAACCATCGTATGAAAACACAAGAGATAGAGTTCACACGACAAATATAATTTTAACGATAAAAAGCAGAAGCCTAACTCAAATATGGGCACAACAGCAGATAAACTCAGAGCCGGACTTCTCATCACCGAAAGTATATATGAACAAAGTCCGATGTCCCATCCTTACAAGCTTTCAACAATCAAAACAAAGACGCGGATTGGCGGGAACGACAAAGCAAATGCGAAAGATGAAACACTGACAGCCACCGAAAGTCAATACACACCGTAAATAAGCGAATGGGGTTGGCAATAGACCGAGACCAGATCGGATTGAGAAAAGTATGGCGGGAATAAACGTGAATTGGGTGCTGACCGGCAAACTCGCACCGCAGATCGAGTCTATGGACTTACTTCGCGCAAGTACCGTGAAACTCGTCGAATGAGAATAAAGTTGCAATTCAAAGGTACGGTAATGGAAAGGTTCTTCTTGACTTGCTTCGGCCTTCACAACAAACCGGCCGGAAGTGTGACGTTGTCGTCTGACTCTGACATGTCAGGAACCGCAGAACCACCTTTCCTTTGACTTCAGATCTCACTTACCTATCCACCATGCCATCATCTCCCCACGCCTCCTATCCCTCCATTCATCCTCAAACCTACTTTGTACTCTATCATCCACTCTCACGAGGCAATGGATCCTTCCCTTCCCTGCCCTTCATCCACGAATCCATTTCCTTATTTCCATTTTTATTTTTATTTTTATTTTCATTTTCATTCTTACCTTCGTATGTGAATTTCCCACCGTGGTGTTTGAGAACCTCCCACGTGGTCTCCCCTGTCGTCTCTTCCCCCTGTCCTGACATCCTCAACCCTGCCCTTGTAAGTTGCCTGCCTGCCAGTCAGCAAAGAGACCCTCGAGCAGGGCAACAAAGAAAATCAGGGGTGAACAGTCATCCACCCTCCAAGCGGTGAGAGAAAGACAACTTAGAGAAGGGAGCTTCTCCTGCAGCCCTGCCATCCACTCCCTCCTTCTACCGAGATTCCTTCAGGGGCCCAAGGATCGTGATGTAATCAATCCTCGATTGAAGTGGAAAGGGGGGAGGGCACAGGTTACATCGTGACCTTCTTTTCATAATCTCATTTCAAGATTTTTTCACTGACGGAGTAATTTTTTATTTGCTGGGAATATTTTGAATGTGTCGCGTGCTTCGTTTGTGGATACCTTCATGGAAGGAGAAAGAGAAAACTTGGAAGGATGAGATGTCGTGCTTGACTGTTTATTAACAGGGCTGATTGATATACCCTAAACAGTATTCCGATGAACCGTGCTGTGCTCTGTGTGTCCCACAAACAGGGGTGAATTTTATCGAAATGAAATCATGGTGAAATTTGCTATTTGACGATCACTGCGTTTCTGGAAAATTGGAAGGAAGGGGAAGAAGGAGCGAAGAAGGAAATGATGGGTTTGTTATGGGTCAGGGGACCTTCTCTTTGGAGATTGAGATTGATGAGTGGAGAAACCGAGGATAGGAGAGGAGATGCTGCAGCATGCGGGAAGGGACTTGGACTTGTTAGGCTTCACCGCCGCTGCCGGGAATCGTAAACTCCAAGAAGATGATCTCACGATGTTGGTCTCCTCTTTTGTACCTCCGTACCTCACCGCCTTGTAGCCCTTGTTGGAGTTCCTAAATAGGAAGCCAGTGTGGGATGGGAGGAAGAAAGCCGACCTCGGCATCTGTGGTGGTATCGAGATGTCTCATCTCATCTCACCTGATCTGATCTGATTGCTTTCATATCGGAGAATTTGTCCTGTGCTGTTACAGCTGAAAAATCACCGATTATCTGGATCTCCAAATTTCGAAATCTGCAAATAAATTTCTCACGATCCCAAAGCTATACCCTGTCTCTCAATTTCCATTTCGAGATTTGATTGTGGATATGGTTGTCCAGCTTCATAGTATCTTCAATGCCCCCGGGACCAGGGTAAGCTTCTGACAGATACTTGAAGGCGGTGACAAGGGAAGAAGATGAGTCAATCGTGCGTGCATGCCGGTCGGTCAGGTCTGGGGACGGGAGGCCTGCTCCACACCAAGTGAGCCTGACGTGAGGCTGTGATTATTCATATCGCGCCTGCCTACCTGCGTGCATGCTGTTTCGATGTTGTGCAGGGTGCGTTGTTTGGTGGGATTGAGGCTGAGATGCGAAGGAATCAGGCTGTTTGTATTTTTGGGTTTTGGGGGTTTGGCTACGCGCTGCGAATGCGAAAGGATACATGGATATGCTGCGTTATTGCTGAGAAGGAGATAAAAGTAGAAATGAGAAGAGGCTATTCAGAGTGCTGAGGAGGTCCGAGAGCAGACTGATACTGGTAATGATATCGCGGGATGTGGTGTGATGCGCGTAAGGTATGGTATCCTGGCGTTTAGAGACCTGTACAGCGTTTACACGAGGGCGTGGGTTAACTTCTCGTGATATCTTGAAATATCCATTTCTTCGTATCAAGAAAGCTAGGCTTTCCCCCAGAAAGCATGGGTTTTGGCATTTTGTCCTTCCCAACACGTCTTGGCTTCAGACCGGCAGCTAAATGACCAATTGAAAACAGCTCGAACTCTCGGTATAAGATTTATCACAAGAACGTTCAACATACAAGCGCCCCGCTCAGACACCAATGAGGGTTTCTCCAACCGCCGAGGCGCTTCAGCGTCTCACCAAACATCCTTGACCGCCGACTCGTCCGTTCCGTAAACATTCGCATTCTTCAAGTAGTAGATGCTGGTAGAAAGGTTTCCCTTTCACAAAATCCTCAGGGAAGGGAGCTCGAGTGTGGGATTTCTCGGTCTCGGCATTAGGGTTTGAGGGCTTTGCCGCCGTCGTCATGCTGGAAATAAATAGGTTCGCGGGTACGACGGCCGAAGTAGCTGTTTGAGCAGCCACACGAAACACCGATCAGCATGATTAAATCGAGCTTTGGACGTGAGATCATTTGTATGCGGCAACAACACACGTGGAGATCTTCCATCCAAAACATGCTGACGAGAGATGTGGTTTCTGGGCATGACATCCTGTTGCTCAGCTCATTAGCAGGCAACAACAGACGGCTTGATCGACCTGCCAAAACATGCGGGCCATATCTCATGATGGCATGGTGCAGGTGTCAAAGTGAGGGGATCTCAAGAAGGTCCACGCGTGTACCCCGCCTTTGATGCCATGGCTTGTATCAGATCAGACCACGCCGAGGTTTTCTTTCGCATCAATCGTCTTCTGGTGGCATTTGTGTAGATGATATCCAATTCTCCATCGTTGCCTGTCCCCCCGCCAAATTCGCCGGTGCTTTGCCTTTCTTGTCCTTTCGTTTGACTACCAGACAGAGTACGCGTCCATAGATCGAAAAACCATCATAGGTTGTATCCATAGCCATTTTCTTCTTGTCGTCGCTCTCCTCCCCAGAAGGCGCGTCTCTCATCCGCTTTGGTAGAGGCTCGAATCCTGGACTGGATGTTGCTGTCGTAGTTCTTGGTCGTTTAGACCTGCCCTCAGGCACGAAAAGACCATCTTCAGACTGGTTGTCGTTTGCATCAGGGAGATCCTGTAGATTCAACTCTTCATCACTCTCCTCCCTCGCAATGACTGGCCCATCTTCGACTTCAATCGGTGCATCTCCCGTATTTCCTGTAAGCTTCGCAGAGTTCGATTGTATCGGCTTTTTATTCGATTCTCGAAAGGTCTTCAGCTTCGTAAGAAGGGAGTGATGGGTGCTGGTCTCGGTCAAGAAGATAGAAACCTCGAAGTCCTCTGCTGATATCAGTACTTGTTCGCAGACTCCAAAATTCTGGCAGACCTTCTACTACAACATCTTTCACTCCTTTCTTCTTGCTGCTTTTGCCCTTGCTGCGCTCATTCTCCTCGCGAAGCTTGGGTAGGACGAGAGGTCGGACGCTTTCGATGACGCGAGGTAGAATTGGATCTCGTGGGTTGAGCAGCCAGCTTTCTGCGAGCGATGGGTTGTCGACATATATGCGGCATTCAAGGACCGAGAACTTCGTTATTCTTAAATACCTGCGGATCGGTGCCATGGCTGTGAAACTATTGATGTGATGTTGTGGAGAGACGGCGACGAGGCGGGATTGTTGACATTTCAGCCTTGCCAGCAGCCTCGGGATCCTCCACTATCTCCGAGTCGCTAAGCCAAAGACAGGCTCAGTTCGACACCTAAGTCTTTCATGTCAACTACCCAGCATTCCCATTATGCTATGTTCAATCAGAACCTTTCACTGAATGTTATTTATTTTCTCTAGATAACCAGACTGTTCTTCAGCGTATATGATGTAAGCTTCTTCAAACTTCTGGATCTTCCTTCTCCCGTTCCGTCTTGGCATGCCATCGTCATATCTCACCTCGGCATCAACAACACATCAAAACTTCCAACACATGCTAAAATTCATGAAAAACATAGCAGAATACCTTCACATGCTTCAACATTCTCTTTATTTACCATCAGTTGTTCACAAGCCTATCCAATACCCGCATAATTGCTGATTACTTAGACAGAGGCCCAGCAAATCCCGCGAAGCGATGTTCCACTGAACCCGGATCATATCGGAGTCAGACCTCGAAAATAGGATACCAGCGGAATTCCATTTGAAAACACCTTCAGCAGACAGCTGGAATTCTATTTGAGATATCAGTCCTTACTATAATTCCTTGTCTTCAGACATGAATTCTTTACTTTGTACCGGTACAAAATCAACAAGAGCTTTCCGAAGCCCTCCCGTCTTAAAGAGACTTCTTCGCAGGGGTGTCTCTACCCAAGAACTTGATGCATCAAAAGGAGGCAAGTCTGCTCACATACTCTATCTGACATTCTTCTAATACATTATAGATCGTGAGCGTGTAGTGATTCTAGGTTCAGGGCAAGACTTTCATCCCAATATCGGATCCCCCTCTGACGTATCTCAGCTGGTCCGGGTTCGTCCTATCACGGGAGCTTGATAAGAAGAAATTTCAAACCGTTGTCGTATCTCCAAGATCATACTTCGTCTTCACTCCTCTTCTTGCTTCAACAGCTGTTGGAACCCTTGAGTTTCGCACTACCCTTGAGTCGGTCAGAGCTCGAGGTAAGGGTGTTGAGTTCTTTCAAGGCTGGGCGGATGATGTCAATTTCAGCCAGAAGAAAATCCAAGTCGAAGAGATAACTGCAAGACGTCCATTGCATATATCTGGGAAAGCTTATGAAGCATCGAGTATTACTGAGGCCGACCAATCTTTCCGAGTCAAAAAGAAGGGGAAGGTGTTCGAGTTGAATTATGACAAGCTTGTCATTGCTGTCGGCTGTTACAGTCAGACATTCAAGACCCCCGGTGTCAGAGAGAACGCCTTCTTCCTGAAAGATGTTGGCGATGCTAGAAAGATCAGAAAACGAATCCTCGAATGCAAGTCTCGCCGCCCTTCCCCAGAACTGTATGCTGACTTCGCCAAGGCTTCGAGACTGCCTCATGTCCTACAACTTCGGACAAGCTCCGCGATCAGCTATTGAACTTTGCAGTTGTTGGTGGTGGTCGTAAGTCCTCTCTATCTCTGTTTCCTAGCTCATAATTGATATTCTTAGCTACTGGCGTTGAGTTCGCAGCTGAGCTCTTCGATCTCTGCCATGAGGATCTCAAGAAGCTTTATCCCAACCTAATCCCCCACATCAAGATCTCTATTTATGACGTTGCTCCTAAAATTCTGCCCATGTTCGATGCATCCCTCGCCAACTAGTAAGTGTACCCTTTTCTTCCCTGGCAATGCCATGCGGGCTTTGCACGTGAATACACCGTCAATCGATTCCACTATTCATATATCGATCGGAGTACTAACTGAAGATGTTTTACCAGTGCCATCAACCTCTTCAAACGCGACGGCATTCAAATCAAAACAGAACACCACATTCAATCCCTCCAGCCCGGCCTCCCAGGCTCAATCGACCCCGACAACGACGGCGGCTGCTTTACCCTCAAGACAAAAGAAGACGGCGAAGTCGGCGTAGGAATGTGCGTCTGGTCCACCGGCCTCATGATGAACCCTTTCGTCCAAGCAGCCCTCGACGACGTCCACACGTATCCCACCACATCCGCGACACTCTCCACAGAAGTCGCTTCGCCATCTTCCAAGAAGTGGTCCTTGAAGCGACACTCCAGATCTGGAGGTCTTCTCGTTGATGATCATTTCCGCGTCAAGCTGATTCCGCGTTCTGGTTCGTTGCCGGAAGGTGAGACGGTTCCGGAAGCGACGATGCAGGATGTTTTTGCGATTGGTGATGTGTCGGTTATGGAGAAATCGCAGTTACCTGCTACGGCGCAGGTTGCGAATCAAGAAGCAAAGTGGCTGGGCAAGACGTTGAACAAGGGTAACTTAAGTGAGAAGGATGGGTTCAATTTCAAGAACTTGGGTGTCATGACTTATCTGGGGAATATGAAGGCTATCATGCAGGCTGAAGGAGGAACGGAGGTCAAAGGGTGCGTGTTCCATTCGCAGGTTTGACTGAGAATACTAATTCTAAGGCAGACGCATGGCCTGGTTGATCTGGAGAGGTGCATACCTTACACAAACTGTCAGTTGGAGGAACAAGTTGCTGATACCAATTTATTGGTAAGTACTATTTCTTATCCGCCGGGCATACATCCTGATCTTGCTACAGGTCCATCAACTGGATTTTTGGTCGGGATATCTCACGATTCTAAGGGGTTTTTTCTTGTGTTAACCTGTAAGTCTACTGTATTGATATCAATGGAAGCATCCCTTTACTGCTATTGCCCTCAAATAATCTGGTGATCTAATGTCTGGTAAATTGCTCCTGAAGGTATGTATAAAACCTCCGTGAGTATGCTCTGAGCAGCTGAGCTCTCCACCCAACGGCAAACTTCACCGTAGTAGTGTCCTCCCTACATGTTGTCTCACTTTCGCTACATTTTACGTCGACAGCTATTTTCGGTATGTCCTTTCCCAGATCAGCCCGCATCGTTTTCGATACTCAAGCCTGCTGCTGCTTGAGCTCCACTCTGCTGATCCGATAGTGCTGACTAGGTTCTACTCAGCACGCAATCGACAACCATCAAAACTTTGGCAGTGGGATTGTCTCGTTTCCTACCAGCACGCATTTTTTTAGAAGTCAGTGGCTATTCCACACTTGTATCCGCTCAGACCTTGTTATTGCATGGCCGGTTTGGAAGGTCGTGCTAGGAAAGAACAGCTAAATCATTCAGAATCTACACACCTTCCATTCTATGCCTGTTTCCAGCTCTTCACTTCCTCTATTTTTTAAATCTAGGTGAGAGTTTCAAGGTCTTATAGCTCACATAAGCAGACAAACCGCCACACTTCGAATGAAGCTTGTAGACAGTCGGGGGCTCGAAGTGAAGTACCTAGCACTTCGATTTCCATGTGATCAATTCACCGATACAAACATGACCAATTAGTAATAATGATTTTCGCTGCCCTCCATTCACCATCGATAAGCTGGTCACATCACCTTTTGATACCTATAAATACGCCTCCCACTATTTCTGAGACTCTTGAGCGAGTAACGGATGGACCAGAATTAAGACTATCTACCAGTTTTCTCTGACAATACAAGATTTGATGCTTTTGTCAGGTTTCAATTCCACTCAATCGGAAGAAAAGCTTCATTCGCTGCTCACGCGATTTGCAGGAAATCGTGCTTCGGAATGTTCGTCATGAGAACAATAGAATTGGGAATGACAGCAGAATGGAGATTGACAGCAGGCATTGGTCTCAGAATTACTGGAACAGGGTCCAGACGTGAAGCATTCTATATTCTCTTCTGGACGCCTGCTGGAAGTGTGAAGTCATGACTGGCCTCGCCTTTTCCAAGTGATCTTTTGTGCTGCAAAAGCGGTACGTGCTCGATATAGGCCTTTCGTTGGATAGTTTGTTGTCTCTATCTGATAGGGGAGAAAATAGTGGAGGGGCAGAAGCTTTTATATGCACTTTTCAACAAGTGTGTCTCCTGAATGAAATTATTGGGTGCGGTTAAACACGTCATGTATAGAGTTCAAACTTCAAATAGTCACCTGTTGTTGTTCGTATACCCATCTCTTCTAGTTTAAATGATCCAAGGCATCGAGTACATTGATTGACTACCCTGTTTTTCGATCAGGTTGTTCCCGAAACTTTCTGGACTACCCGACGATGACATTTCTTGCTCTAGCAAACCATGTCTTCTCCATCTCCTCATTCTCGGGATTTAGCCAATCTCTTCTTCCAGTCACGAGATCTGCATCTGCTGGAACAATCCATTTCGTTTCTATGTACCAGTCAGTAAGTTCAGGTACCTCGCTTTAGGGTTATATCAAGACTTACTATGCCATGACTTCCACCCGACATACAAAATGATGAATACCGGAATGACCAGATACGAAAATATGAAGTCCTTCAAAGCAAATGGATTGAGCAAAGTGGTGTAGCCCGATATCAGCACAAGAAAAATATTCAGGAAGAAGATGATCCAGGGCAGGTAAGGATAACCAATTGCTCGAAACGGCAGCGAAGAAACAGCCATTCCTTGAGCTGTCATCGCTTTTCGCATCCGCACGTGGGTTAATCCGATGAACGCCCAAGCAATGAAGGCAGCAGCACCAGAAATGTCGAGGAGGTAGTTGAACACTTCACACACATCGGTTGAGATGTTGAGAAGCGAAATGAGGCCGAAGATGTTGGTGAAAAGGATTGCATTGACAGGAACACCGCCTGCTGTCGTTTTGGCCAAGAAGGCGGGTGCTCTCTTTGCCTTGGCTTGAGCGCAGATACATCGACTCGCGACATATATCGCCGAATTGATTGATGAAAGAAGCGTGACGACGATGACGCTGTTGATCAAATTTCCTGCTCCTGCCCAGCCAGCTCTGTTCAAAGCGATGGTGAATGGTGAAGAAGCGGATTTTGATGCCGCGCTCAGAAGATCGGGTGAGTTTGATGGGACGATGAGGCCGGTGAAGAATACCATGCCGATGTAGACTATCAGGATGCGCCAGAAAGTCTGTTTGAGCGCCTTTGGGAGATCTTTTTGGGATTTCGAGATTCGCCTGCAGTGATGGCGACTGCTTCAGTACCAGAATACATGACAGCTGCGAGGACGAGGACTTTTCCAAAGCCGTTGATGCCGTTCGCGAACGGCCCTGGGTCTTTCCAGTAGGAGAAGCCAATATATTTTCCTCCGATGGCACCGGTGTCGATTAATCTGATTGGAGTTAGCTATCTATGGTTCGTAACAATTGAGTAGTGACCTACATCGCTACTAGATACAGTGCAATTGTGGCGACAAACTTGAACGTCGCCAGCCAGAATTCCATCTCTCCATATACCAGAACACCTAGTAGAGAAGTGCAAGTGAAGAAGACCCAGCATATGAGAATCCAGCCATAGTTTGGATTTGGTGTATTCCAGTAGTTGAGAATAAGTGCAGCTCCGTTGTATTCATTCGCCAGAATCGTAACCTTCCCGCCCATCAGCACTCACCCCTCGCATGGATCCTCAGCCATCATTCAAACTCAACTTACCCACATATACCAATAATTCCAACCCAACGCAAAACTCAACGCAGGATCTACAAAGCGTCCAGCAAATTCGTTGAATGCACCTGTCAAAGGGAACAAGGTCGTCATCTCTCCAAGTGATTGGGTGACGAAAAAGACATCGATTCCGATGATGAGGTATCCAAGGAGAGCACCTACGGGACCAGAATATCGAAGCGCGAAACCGGTAGCATAGAAAGTACCAGGTCCGATGACACCACCGAGAGCGATCATCTGTAGATGTCTGGACTTGAGGGCGCGGCGAACGCCATCGTCGATTGCGGTGCCATCGATGGGTGGATGTCGCCGTTGGCTGTGTCGACAGGGTCATTAGAGATCTCAGTGGCTTTGGAGCCTTCCATGACTGCTGAACTCAGAAACCAATCGCAGGTTATGAGAAGTGGGATGGAAAACTTCAGGGCTTTGGAAAACGTAAACTCTCGTCTACCCATATATACTACCGTGCCCTAGCGGGATCTAGGGACAGATCAGAGGCATTTTAAGCTTTGCCATGAAGACATGGCTGCTTATCTTTCGGGATCTAAATACATGGGGAAAGGCATTACTTGGCAGGTACAGCCAACAGTACAGGTTATGAAGTATGAAGGTTTGACATTTGGCGGCGATAACATAAGTGGGAGATGGGAGGGGGCTTGCCAAGGCCGACACTTTTCGGACAACTTCCCCGACAGCCACCTTTGGGATTGGAGAGCGAATCGAAAATCGAGAACCTGAAGATTTACATAAGCCTCAGACTCCTGGCTTCCTATATAGTTGAGACATCTGGTAGCAGGCAAGACAGTTAAGTTCCGCTTTGTATCGACTTCTGTCGAGAGCTTGGACATGTCTGGCTACCCACTGATAACGCTTAATCAGCTTTTTAGTCTCTGACAGATCTGTAGTTCGGGAAATATGCTAAAATCTCGAGGGCTTTACAACAGCTCCAGCATGTCTCGGGTGGGCTTGAATTTACTCCGACAGAGCTTGTTTACAAAGTCACTGCCGAAGCGACCAGTGCCACGTGACGCTGCCAGTACTTAACTGTCTCGAAATCTGCTGCAGCTACTCACCCGTTGGTGTCTCATGTCATCTTCATGTATTGGATGTAAAATGCCGATAGGTGTCACTGATAATGGTTACAGTGCCACACCTATCTCGAACTTCAAGTCTGCCGACTTTTGACGGCTTGGACTTCCGATGATGAAGTGTGAGCTGGGCAGCCAACAAAAGTAAACAGAGGAATTCTGACGAGCCTGGATTTGCCACTTCAAGATGGCATCGGGCTTCACTCTCCTACCTTATCGCTGCTGATTGGCAATCAACTTTGAGCCGGAAATACCCCGCAGCTCGATGTTGATATATCCAAATTGCCTCGATATTCAACGCGAAGCTTGGCGCGGCACTTGGAGAGCAATCGTCAGCGACCATGGCAATGGGATTTGGGAACCCTCATAAATCCGGGATTCCCCCAAAGCTTGAAACAGGAAACGAGTAACTCATCGACAGCATTTTCTTCTAAATTTTTAGGATATCTTCGTCCATACCGAATCTCGGTTATTTTCTTCAAGGGAGAGCTTACAGCACTCACTCGCCATGCTTTGGCAAACACTTCTCTTCGCCGCGGCAGTGGACGCCCAGTTCTCTGCTGGCTTGAATCATTTGCGGTTCGGTTGCTCTCAACTTACGATTGAGCGTCTCGATCCTTTGGTGACGCCGGGCCTGTATCCGAGTCCTCACAGTGAGTAGTGATCAACCTCTCTTCCATGAAGTTTGCTTGGAACACCTGAGGGAGGTGCTTCGCCGCGTGTTTATCAAACATCAAACTTCTCCTGTCATATCATATCTCATCGAGAGAAACTGCTGACAGATATCTGAATAGTGCACCAGATCATCGGAGGAAATGCATTCAACGCTTCCATGCCTAGCGCTGATATCTCTGCTCTGGCATCCTGCACTACGTGTGGCCCTGCCGATGATCTCTCGAATTACTGGACTGCGAATCTCTACTTCAAAGCTCGCAATGGTTCATATAAGCGCGTTCCTCAGGTGCCAAACAGGTACGTTCGTCGTTTCATGTTCGTTAACTGCTGTCAGCAGTGGTGTCGAGCTTCCCTGTGCGTTGCTGCCTCAATCGAAGCTAATGACGGGGTTGTGTAGATTCTTGTTCAACGACAGGTTCACAACTCAGACAAGTGGTGGAGTTACTGTCTATTACATCTCTCCCAGTAAGGGAAAAGTGACCGCCTTCAAACCAGTGAATCACCTTTCCACCACATGAGGTCAGGACAGAACCTTCAGCTAATTCATACAAAAAGGGCTTCAGAATGTTCGTCGGCGATCCACTAAGGCGCGAGAAAAAGTACAAGTCTCAGAGTTGCTTCCGCTGCTTTTCCGGACCAGACTTTGCTGGTGATAATGCTGCTCCCTGCAGTGATGCGAAGCTGGATACCGAAGGTTTTCCGACGGGACCCTGCTTAGGTGGCATTCGTTCCAACGTCCTGTACCCAACGTGGGTGCACATGAACTTCTGACCTTCTTCGAAGGATGCTAACTCTGTTGTAGCTGCTGGGATGGCAAGACACTTGATACACCAAATCACATGGATCATGTCGCCTACCCGAAAAACGGCCCATCGAACTTCTTGTCGACTGGCGATTGTCCTTCGACTCACCCGGTGAAGATCCCGCAGCTCATGCTCGAGGTAAGCAATCGTCTCTTCACCTGTAATTTGATCCAGTCATTGACATGGGATAGATCGTCTGGGACACCACAGGATTCAACAACAAAGCCGAATGGCCAGCTGACGGCTCTCAGCCCTTCGTCCTCAGTACGGGTGACCCGACTGGCTACGGCCAACACGGAGACTACGTCTTCGGCTGGAAGGGCGATGCTCTGCAAAGAGCTATGGACGATAATGGATGCTTCAGCGCCACGTGTGGCAAACAGAAGTCGCAGGATATCGCTGTTGCGAACAAGTGTGTGATCCCGAAGACTGTGCTTGAGGATGTTGATGGATGTAAGTGGACCAGCTCCTCGACACGTGCTTCTCTAACTTGTTGGTAGGGTTCAAAGAACTTCCTGGGATGAGCTCCATGAAGTGATCGAGTTGAAAGTGTCGGTAATGGATGGGTTTGAAGCCTGGAAGCGCAACGTACATGATCACAGCATCGAACCAGATCAACAGTTTATTTCCATATCGATTGCCATGTCTGTGTGTATTCGTTGGGGACTTACATCGATCTCTTATTCTCAATTTCATGTACGATTCTATCAGTTTAGCAAGCAGTATCAATCATCATAGTACCAATTATAACAATGAGATCGTAAACATAGTCACGTCTCTGCTTGTGATGTGGGGGGTTTTTTTTTTGGTGCAGGCCTGAAGCTGTGGAGGAGCTACCCGTTTCTTCACTTCGTTAGCGAACGGGGGGCCCTAAAAACGGTACCCAGTTAGGGACGAGCACCAGTGATTGGCTTCCCGAGACTCCAGGGCGCGAAGCTTATTTTCACCGAGGCACGGCTGAGGCACAGCCTGACGTAAAATTGAAGCGTCGGCATTCGAGAATCACCATCGTTCTTCGTCATGATCTCTTCCACAATCGCTCGTTGGCACTGCATCCAAAGGCCAGAGTTCTATCTGCCTTTCCAATTCTGTCCTACACAGTCATTTCTGCAATTATTAATACTGTAATGATAATGAACTCCCTACCAGTTCTTGTCCTTCTTGAGAGCCTCACGACCGCGACATTCAACCTCAATACCTCTAGTCCAGACTAGGACTACATCGCAAAAGACCTCGCAAATACCACTTCGCAGACCTGAAAAGATGCCTACAGCGCAAATATCAATTGCGATCCTACTCTACTGGGACTCGTGGCATCCATGAGGCCCCTCTTCGACCCAACTCCAGCCGACATGGACAACACCTGTAACACGACTTGCAAGGACTCTCTAGATACATAAGCGCAAGGCGTGAAGAAGGCATGTACGAAAAAAGGAGACTAAGTCCAGGAATCCGCTGGGGGAGGGGATAATTCCGATATGTACTTGGATCCTGTGGAGATAGTAGGGGAGATTTTTCAGTACCAGCTGGCGAGCAGTTGCAGGATACTCTTGTGGGAACACCCCTTCTTATATTTTTCTGACCTTTAGGGACTGATTTCAAGACATAGGAATGGAACGTATTGTCGATATACAACCCTTGCAAACGCTGATGACTTCGACTGCGATGATAGCTGCACAGCTCAGTTCTACCAGGTGGCACACAACTATCCCGCTTCTAGTAAAATGTTCAATTATTACTGGCTCATATCTAGGGGAAAATGGTGGATTGAGGAGTTTCAAGTGGGCTGGGATAGACTCAAGAAGTGTGGAATTGCTGTGGGCAGCACAGCGGCGATAAGACTCGAGCTCAAGCGGGAATGTTGGCTCGACATCGACTTCGGGGACTGCTATAGCTACAGCGAGAGAAAGCGAAACCTCTGTGACAAAATCCGAAAGTAAAGAGAGCGGTACGGCTGCTTCGGTGACAACGACGGGGACAAGAAGGCCATCAATCACTGCGTCAATAGCAGGCCAGCCTACATCTACCACCAATATTGGGATGCATCTCAATGTAGGTGGCTTCGTCTTCATAATCTTGTTCGTTACGGTGGGGACAGTTATGGCTATATAGTGTACGAAGGCAACCATGTTGCTGTTTTCGGAATATGGAATAATTTCGCCACACGCGAATCGCTTCCCGTCATCTCAATCACTCCGGTGCACCTGTAAGTAATTCTTCATATAGTTTCAATCTCAACGTTGCTCGCCATCTTTCTGTTTCACAAGTAGCTTTCTATTTTCGGACACGTAACATTGAGAAGGAGAAGGAAAACATACTTAACGAGGTTAAACTTTTCGCGGCAAGGAAAGACAAGAAGCACTGTGCATTTCATGAACAAGCAATGATCAAGCTGGCCAGATGGAAAGATCTTCAACTGTCACTTGCGGATTATGAAGGCAAGCATCACTTTCATTCTTCCACGTCTCTGCCATCAGATCGTTGTTGCAACTAGGTACTTTCATGATAAACTCCAAAGCTTCACGAATTCTCTCTATACGCACCATTGTCATTCCAAGACATGCTGTCAATCTACTGCTCCTTCTCCTTCTCCCTCTCCAGCTCAGCCTTGCCCTCCACCTCTCCCTCCTCAATCTCCACAACCTCCACAACATTCATCTCAACACCCCTCGGCCACTCAGCCTCGAAATACCCCTTCCGATCCTCACACTCAACCAACATCCCCATCCGACGCATATCCTTCATCATCCTCTCCATCATTCCTCCCCAATTGCCTTTCCTGTTTGCGGCAGTCAGTCTTCGTCGCACCGCCAAGAATAGGGGAGGACCAGATGAGAGAAACTGATATATTTCAGGGAGAGGGGGGATAACGCTTACCAGGGCCAATTGCAGAGGAGAATGGCTTTGACTTCGGCTAGGGTTGCGGTCTTTGGGAGAGAAAGATTGGGCAAGGTTGAAGAGGTCATCGTATCGGCGTATGGGGAGGTGAATTGCTGGGTTCGATCTGTGGAATTTAGGGGAGTTTTGGCTATGACATTGAGTTAGCGGTTGAATTAAGGAATGGATGAAGGAGAACCCACTACAGGTGATTGACCTTTGTCAATGTAACAAGACAATTCTGTGGCTTTGAATTGTGTTTGCTTGTGGGACAGGACGTTCGCAGCTCAGCTCGAGTGATTACATCTCCTGCGGGTGGTTTTGCTGTCACTCGAGCTTGGTATTGTCATTCGAGGTTAAGCGAGATTGTCCTTGTTGCTGAAAAGAGGGTGTTGTGGATGCCAAGTATCGCCCAATTCCCTGGTGAATTGACCTTGGATAAGCATTCAATTACTTTCACTATGCTGAACATCAAGAGTAGAGACTTTCTGACAACAGTATTACATCTTCTTTCATGTGCCTGCGAAGCTGCCTTTAAGTGCCAGCAATCCTGGCTACCCAAGATATGATTCTTGTGAGTTCTCAGCATCAGTGAACGCATATACAGCTAAACAGTATTACAGATGTCATGTTCTTCTGAAATTGAAATTCAATCGTGATTAGATTATCATTGACTAAGTTAGGTAAAATATATTCCAAGTGCCGCATCGCAACCGCAATGTCCCAGCCGGAACTCAGAACATTCAACAGCATTCTGTCTTTCCATATCAACGCCTCGCCACGTGTCCCAAATCCCGAACCCAAAATGCTAATATGCTCAAAAAGGAAGGTAGAAGAAGTGAAGTCTAGTATGCCGATCGTGAGATCGCGAGATTATTAAGTCATTGGTCTCGTTTTGGGAATGGGTCTAGTAGTCGGTTGGATACGGGTTGGTAGGGTAGCCGGCTGGAGTAGATGGAGATGGGGCATAAGTAATGGTCTGGAGAGTCGTGGGTGTCTCCACTGGGTTAGCCCAGGGCGTGGTCTCGGCCGGGTAGGTCTCGATTGGGGTATAGGTTTCGATTGGGGTGTAAGTGGATGGGATATAGGTAGATGGGGAGTAACTTGGAGTCTCGCTGGGGTACCCAGAAGGCGTGGGGGTATACGTCTCAGAGGGAGTGTAGCTTGGAGTCTCAGCAGGATAAGACGTTGGGACGTAGGTGGATGGGGTCTCGCTGGGGTAGCCGGAGGGAGTTGGAGTATACGTCTCGGAAGGGGTGTAGCTTGGAGTTTCGCTTGGGTAACCAGTTGGAGTTGGGGTATAAGTCTCCGAAGGGGTATAACTTGGTGTCTCCGAATGCGAGTAAGTTGGGTAGACACTGGAAGAGCTCAAACTCCAGGTTGGGTAACCTGTGGGATAGCTTGAAGAACTTGGTGTGTAAGTTTCCACTGAGCTGGAGCTCGAAGAGCTTACGCTCAATGTCGGATAGCCGGTGGGGTAGCTAGAAGAGCTTGGGGTATAAGTCTCTACGGAGCTAGAAGAGCTGGGAGTCCAGGTTGGGTACCCAGTAGGGTGAGTGGATGAGCTTGGCGTATAAGTCTCTACTGAGCTCAATGAGCTTAAACTGAGACTCGGGTACCCGGATGAGCTTGGCGTATGCGTGGGATAAGTGCCGTTTGGACTCGTAGTTGGTGAGTACGTTGGTAAGGTCTCGGTCGACTGAGTTGGGTACCCTGTGCACTTGGGGCAAATGGTCACAGTCTCGGTGATGCAGGTAGTTGATGTAGAAGTGCTAGTCCAATATGAGGTAGTTCCTGAAGTGGTATACGTCGATGTTATGGGGCAATCAGTCACTGACGTTCTGGTGCTGCTTTGTGTCAGCAAATTTCCCTTCGCTCATAAAGATCTTAGATTTGTGGAGTACTTACATGACAGTTGTGGTAGTTTCATACGTAGTGGTTGGGATTGGAGTAGGGTAAGAAACAGGAGGGATCACAGTTGTGCTAGAAGTCGATATTAGCCCAGTTCGGTTATAAGTACTCAAGAAATCTGGTGACTTACTTTGACCAAGGGTAAGAAGTTGGCGGCGGCTTTGGGGTATAGGTCACTGTTGGTGGGGAAGTCTGAGGGGAAGATGTTGGGTGAGTCTCTCCTGGACCAGTGGGGTAAGTCTCTGGTGGTGATGTTGGGTGAGTCTCTCCTGGGCCAGTAGGGTAAGTCTCAGGCGGCGACGTTGGATGAGTCTCTCCTGGACCAGTGGGATAGGTCTCTGGTGGTGATGTTGGGTGAGTTTCTCCTGGACCAGTAGGGTAAGTCTCAGGCGGCGAAGTTGGGTGGGTCTCTCCAGGTCCTGGAGGATATGTTGAGATAGGCCCTCCTGGATTGGTTGTGCCGCACTCAGAAACAGTCACAGTCGAAACAATCACGGTCGGGGCTACCGACGATGGAGATGAAGCACCACAACCATTAGCAGTCAAGGTGATCTCAACACACTTCTTTTGGCCTTCGACTGGTGTTGTGTAGACATTCCATTCCGAATCAGATGCCGGGCAGGCATAGAATTTGGTGTCATCGGAATATGAGAATGATCCACTGCTGCCAATGCTGAATCCTGGAGCAGGTGCCTTATTTTGGTCGCACTGGAATTGTTCGACCTTGTCTATGTAATGTCAGTAATAGCACTGGCGACTTTACTCGAGCAAGGAGTACGTACCAGTCAGAAGACACCCAAAGCCAGAATCATCAGTGACTTTGCCGTCCACGATAGAGAAGCTGGCAGGCGCTAGTCCTCCTCCAATTCGGATCTGTCCATCAGGAAGTTGACCCAGAGTGCCCGACTGTCCTCCAGATGCTGTGAGTCCAAACCAGCATGATGATCTTGCGACCAGTGGCGAGGCAGATGCTCCCGCGATCATAGATAGCTTGACAAGAGAATGCATAGCGAATGTGAGTGTCCGAAAACGAGAGTGGTTGGATTGGATAGCGAGAGAAGTCACAACTGGATGGGGGACATCGATTCAAATACCTGGATTCGCAAATGGCTCGGGATGATACAACGTCAAATCAATAGGCAAATGACGCAGTATTGCATTTTGTAAATGGCTCGTATCACAAATAGATGCAGAAATCCCGTGCTTACTGGGATTTTAGCACCTGTCAAGACATACGAAATCTGGGTCCCAGCCATCTCCCCAAGCTCATTGGAGGAATCTTCAGTACCACTGGGCCAAATGTAAATCATGAATAAAAAAGGCGGGCGAAGCAACATCTCACCCCGCAGAAGCCATTGAGCTGGCAGCTTCACATCCCTGACTGGGCGATCCGGGTGGCCGAGCGGGTTGCGTAGCAACAGTGCAGCCAGACGTGCTTAAGCGAATTGAAGAAAATACGAAGTGGATTTCTTTGTTGTATGTCATAACAATGGAGATGGCAGGAAGATCTTGTATCGCTCCATCGAAATATTGAACGTGGGTCAAAACTACCTTGCAGACTCTCTGCACTCGCTTTGAAAGCAGCCTGATTCTGCTCCCGGCATGTGTGGGAGCTGGAGTTATTCTCTTCATAGAAAGTCACAAACTAAGCTGACAACATTGACAGAGCTGGATGTGATTACTCCGACCTCAGAAGAGAATACGCGTCCTTGTCTCTGCATCTGATGTTTTGGAAGGGTCCTCCTAAACTGCACATTAGAAGGAAGTGGCGCATCAGCAACCTGACGTAGCAGGTGGCCAAGCTCTCGTGAGCCGCACTGGTCCGAGAAACTGTGGGGAGTTGATGATCTGTTCTGCAGCGGCTGGGATGCGGGTGTCTTGGGAATACGAGTGAAGATTTCCGGAACCCCGGTGACCGACCAAATCATCCCAAAGGGTTTTCCTCTCATCACTTCCTGTTCCTGGCAGGGTTGTTGCAAATCTTGGAGGAGTACGAGGTAGTGCATGATTCTAATAAAAGACACGGGATCTGACTCGAAGCCAAAGATGGGATGACTTTACGAGATTAGTGAGGTTGGGAAAAAGTCTAACTAAGCGAAGCACGTGAAGCTATTGTGATTCACGTATAAGACTGCTATGCTCTCTGAAAAGTCCCAGCTGTTGCTAGAAATGGGATTGCAGAATAATATCCTTTTGCTGCAAGATCTTCTGAGAGCCGCATAGAAGGACCTGATCTGTCGCGAGCATAATGTGATGTCACGTGAGATAATGCTGACCGGAGGCTTCTAGTCCAGCCTCTGAATTGATTACTGAACATCGAGATCTTAACATCTCAACAAAATGGATGTGGCAATTAGCCATAAGTCTCACGACAGAGTCACCCACCATCCAGCACTGTTTGGAGCTGGCTAAGTTTCAAGGACAGGCTGAGCATATTTTCCACCTCGTCACGCACCTGCTGCTATGAATCCCGCACTTGCTGCCAAAGCCTGTATATCTTGCCGTGATCGAAAACGCAAATGTGACCGAACGAAGCCGAGTTGTTCCTTATGCCATCGGTAAGTGTGCCGGACCATGAGCGGGCGTGCGCTGCTGATCAGGACCCTCGCAGTCTTGGGCGCCGTTGCCAATATGAACCCCGGATTCTGGCTCGGAGGGATGACTCGGCCCTGAAATCTTCGACCCGCCTGCATGTGAAAGACTTTCCGTTACCTGGCCCCCTTTTGTTTGACGGTGGAGCCTTTCTCAAATCGAGTGTCAATATTGCCATCACGGAAAAGCTGGCTCTTGCAGTTGGAGAAATTTCAGGCATTCGGTTAATTGCCGCGAAGTTCTTTCACAGTATTCAACTATGTAGGTATTGGGAACAAATTTTACATGCGCCGCAGCCAATCTCACCATTTTAACATACTTCTGATGTCCTCTAATGATCTGACGACATTGAAAACCGAGCGCATGCTGACCCTTCTTTATCCAGGGTTTCCGATACTTATCGAGGACGATTACTATGGGCGATTACCTGATACATATAATCGGCCATGTGCCAAACACAGCCTTCTTTCTTTGAGCATGGCCTTGGTTGTCAGCATTCCCGAGGAACATGTAACCCCGGAGTCCTTTTCCTCATTGTACATGTTAGTGAAGAGTTCCATTGCGATAGTTGAGGCCGCCAACATCCATTCCTTGGAGGTTGTTCAGTCGAGACTTCTGTTGTGCCTCTTCGAAGTCGGTCATGCTATTGAGCCAGCAGCTTTCATGTCTCTTGGTACAACTGCGAGAGCTGCTGCTGCGATTGGCCTAAACCAGAAACTTGATAACGCCGGATCACCAAGCGATGAAGCGTGTTCAATGAGGGAAGTTGGCCTTCGAGTGTGGTGGGGTATCGTTATGGTTGACAGGTTCGAATCTCCCCATGTGGTGTCTGACGCAATAGCTAAAATTATGTCTCAAGGTGGTACACACTTGAGAGAGGGAACGGGCCCTGTGCGACTCAGGATCTTGGCGCTCCTCAAGAACTACCACGGGATGGGAGTATCGGCGATCACAAGGTAGTCGTCCCCTTCTTCCTGGTTGGTAACAAGCTGACAATAAAGATGCTATCGCAGACCCAGTCACTGCCACTATCCACTCCGTCAAGTGTCCGAGTTGGCCCCTTCGCAAGGCAGGCACAAGTTTCACATGTTCTCGACATTCTGTTGATGCATCTCCGTGACCAAAATCTCACACAGAGGTTCGATGCCGATTCAGCAGATCAAATTGCAAAGACTTTGACTTCATTTTCCATGCTGTTGCCAGAAGAAACCCCGAAACCATGGCCAAGATACTGCGGCGCCATTGGGATGTGTTACAGGTTGGTTATCTTTCTCATTCGTAAACACTCCGCTGATGCTGCCTAGTGCATTGATGACCCTCCACGAATCACGCCCTAAAAATGGTCTGTCTATTGAGTTCAATCGATCCGACGCTCCAGAATCTCTAAAGTCGGCTTTGGCTCGCATCAGAAGAGTCTCCACGAAGTTCAACGGCTTTATCGAGCATGTCGACTGCGAAGCGATTTCTCCTTTTCCGCCACAAAGTATCACGAAAGCGGCGGTGATACACTATCGTCTCTGGTCCGAGACATCCGATGTCAGCCATATCGAATCAGCTGACTCCTTGCTCATCATGACCAGGCACTTCAGTAAGAGATGGATGAATGCAGGTGCGTATGCTATTCAAGGCTGCTGGCCGGAACTAATGACCTCTAGCAAAACACGTCGCTCGCCTTGAAGAAGTTCGCCGTACTTATGTACCTCCAGGGTACTCTAGCCCAGGCCCTTAATTCAACGCCCACTTTACTACTTGTCTTTCTTCCTGGCCTCCATGTTCTATCTTTAGAACTAAGAGACTTCCCCAACAGGATAGTCGGTGTACCCCTCTTTTCCAGGCGTATAGAACTTCTTGACGTCCCACTCGGTCAATTTCTTTCCCTCTCGAATTTTCTCCACCAGATCAGGATTACTGATGAACCATCTTCCAAAGGTCACAGCGTCTATCTCTCCATTCTCAACCTCGTTGAAGCAGTTCTCAGAGTTATAGTTTCCCGTCGTCAACTTCGGCGTCGTCTTCAGCACTTCCTCGAAATGTCTCAAATGAAAGTCCTCAGCAGTTGCAGCGACTTTGCCTTCTTCAACAGCTTTGTACAGATTCCCCCACTTCGTGCTCTCTTCCAACAAGAGATCAGTGCGTGGTTGTGTGAGACAGACATATGCCACGCCCCGCTTCTCTACTTCACTCAATACGTACCGGAATGTCTCAATAGGGTCAGAATCCAATGGCATCCAGACAGTACCCCAAGGACTAAATCGCAGTGATACTTTCGAGGCACCAATAGCAGAGATGATGGCATCCAGGATCTCGAGTGTGAAGCGAGCCCGATTTTCCTTGCTGCCGCCGTACTGATCGTTGCGAAAGTTGACATTATCGTTGAGAAATTGGTCGCAGAGATATCCGTTCCCGGCCGTCTACGAGGCGTCAGTTATCTGGGAAGCAATCGGACCCCATCATCAAACGTACGATCTCAACGCAATCGAATCCAGCTTCTATAGCACAGATCGCCGCATGCACGTGGTCCGCAATTGTGTACTTAATCTCTTGTAGACTCATCGGCTTCGATACTTCATGAGGGACACTGCCTTGAGTTGTGAGGCGATTCACACTACCGACATTCGTGGCCGACGAGCTGAGTGGCTGTCGACCACCAAGCTGTACTGATACTGCGAAGCGGCCGGTCTGCCTAGGTCAGTAGGCTTAGTACAAGGACACAGGGTCTGTGGATTGCGAAAATTAAAGTCACTTACATGCCACAATTGGCAAGCCATATAAGCTCCTTTAGCATGTACTGCATCCGTAACCTTCTTCCAAGCACGGACATGTTCAGGTGCAAACATGCCTGGAACGCCGACGAAGTTTCCGGCCTGCGCTATTGATCAATACTGACAAGATTTCAGCGAGACTAGGACAAGGCGGACGAACCATCAAGCTCGGGTGCATTCCCTCACTGATCAACAGTCCACCTTCTGTAGCTCGCTGAGCATAGTACTCTTCCACCAAAGGTGTGGGGATACTGCCTGGACATCGAGCTCGAGTGAGAGGCGACATCAAAACTCGATGGGAGAGCTTCATGGTACCAAGTTGAAGGGGTGTGAAGAGCTTACAGGCATCGTGTGGCTGAGTGGCTGATCCCATTTTGCTTGTTGTTTCAAAGTGCTTCCGACGGTTTGATATTTTCACGGTTTGATGGATCTGAATCGTTTGTTCGCTGATTGATGCCTTTCTGTCTATGTTTGTGATTTATGGGATCTTGGAAGCTGGTCGGGCCAGCTTAAGTACTGCTTGATTCCCCTGTTTCTTTGAAAACCGTTGAAGGCCGCGTGGCTCTTCAACAGGAAGAGCCTTCTGTCTATGTATTAGCGCCTCTTGAATTCCCGAAAGTGTTGGGATCTCTAAAACATGTCAAGTCAGGATTATATTCTCTGCAGACTCATGTTCATCGTGATGTGGATACAATTACATTGCGCTGCTGTTGCGACCAATAGGAGCTTCAGGATGTCCGCACACGCATCCGCATCTCTTTTCGCTGCGTCTTCTTGCTTCCGCCTCGCTTAAGGAAAGTGTTTATTAGGAGAGTAGAATTCTTAGCACGACTTGAACCTGGCTATGACGTGTAGAAGGTCTACAAAAATCTGGAATCAAATGTCTGTATCAATTCCAGCCGTGGGGCAGTATCAAGAGGGTGGTAAGCGTAGTCTGCCTGTCGAAACCGGCCTCTCGTTTATCTCGCTTAACTTATTTGTTCTTTGTTTGCCACTGCCCTGAAACGATCTCACCTTCGAGCAGTCTGTCTCGCATCGGGAATTCTCGAGCTTCTGCCTGGGCGCCAGGTCAAGCTGTTGACCCGAGCCTAATTTCCGAGGCAGCTGTAGCGCACACAATCGTATATATACCTCGAATACTCACGATGCTCCAAAGACGCAACCACGCCAGCACCTCACAGCCAAGGACTCTCAAAGACCGCTCCAAGCTACCGCCATTTCTGTCACAATAGCGCAAGGTACAGCGTCTACGAACTCCATGAAGCTTGACGAACTACCACCTCTTGTCCTCTTGTGCGTTGGGGATTTCCTGACTCCTTCGACTTTAGCTTGCCTTGCCATCTCCAGGAAGAAGCTCCACAACACTTTCGGAAGAAAACACCAAGCTTGCCTAGCAGCGTCAGGTCCCGGATACTTCGCATTCATCGCTCTCTACGCCAGTGATCTGCCTGATCATTTCCATTGCCAATCTTGCAACGCACTGCACTCGAACGCTGTCGCTCCCTTGCCGGGTATGGCCACCAGCAGCTCAACGCTAAGCATGGCTTCGACAAGAGCATGTACCAGAGCTTCGCATAGTCACGACCTTACACCAGTAGCTGTGACTTTCCCACAAGTTCAAGTCGCTATGAAGAACCACAAGTTTGGACCTCCCCATGGTATACCGCTCTCAGGCTTCGCGTTCACTGAGAACAAGAATCTCTCCAGGCTGCACGGTTACGGATTCAAGTTATCGGCAGTCAATTCATGCGAAGCAAGGATCTTCAATGGCGAGATCACCCTACGAACTCAGCGCTGGATGCGGCTACCGTACGACGATCCCACCGCGAAACAGTACATGGACATTATTAGGTACCTTCGGGGAACCTTCCCTGATGTCTTGAACCAAGACAACATCTGTCTGCTCCGCGACAATATGATGGACGCCGGGTTCCAAGCAGAGGATCTGAAACCCCTTCGAAGCTTCGAGAAACCGTGGCTCCGTGGACCAAAGACTGCTTTCTGGGGTGCCTCACCCTTCGTTTGTGATTCTGACACGGTTCATATCGCGAAGAAACACAACGCTGCAGCTTCCATTACGACTTGGATCAACTACGGTGATGGCCTTTCACTTAAGAATGTGGATGGTTTCAAGGTTGCTACTGCGGTGGACAGGGATAACTTTGAGAGTTTGCCAGGAGAGACTTTGGAGGAGATGGGGCGCAGAGGAATCAGAACCTGCTGTTCGAGAAGGAGGTTTTGGAGCATTGGTGGCTGATTTGATTGAAGTAGTTGAGGGATACGAGATCTTCAGGATTGGTGATTAGTAAGCTCGACACTTTCACGACAAGCTGAAGGTAGATGATTCCTCCATCTGGAACTCCAGGGCAAGCTGACTAAAACCGATAGGATTTGGATGCCTCTCGAAGAGGTCATGGTACACGTCAGATCGAGTGCGTTCATACCATCGTGCCCAAGAGGATATTCTGAAGATTTCCAGCGACATCAAAAGATTCGATGAAGGGTAAATTTGCATTTCTTCATCAGGGATATTCCCATCTCCACAATTGCAATCACTCTCCAATCTACTATTGAGCCCAAACCATTCAAAAATGAATAGAAAGCTGTATAACGTGTCTAAAAGTTGGCCTCGCTCTTCGTCCTTCTCAGACAATTGGTAGGCAAAATCATTAAAGTTCCACCACCATGCTTCCGTCCTCTCTTTTATGTTTTGCAAGGCCATACCTATCCGTCTCAATCGACCACAACATATTCCCAGTTTGAGTAGTCCTCAGTGCATCAACAAATACCACAGTTCTTCCATAATCAGCACTATTCTCACCCACAAATTCCAGCAGCCTCTTTGCAGCAGCTTCAAACCGTTCCACTACACCCTTCAGAAAGTCCCAAGTCGTGTCGATGGCAGTTTGTAGTTCCATACCATTATAAACACAGACGGGGATCAAAGAAAGAACACAGTTGTCTCGCAGCTCTTTCTTGAGCGAAAGTATGTCGTTGACGGCTGAGATGTTCCTGTTTGCTTCGTCTTGCAGGACTTGCATGTCTTGGTGAGCGTGGATGTAGTCGGGAAGTCCGACTTTGAGACACAACCTACGCGCGTTAGCCCTCGTTCTCCAAACCTGACACTACCCAAATTGAGCTCCCACCGTAAGGAAGCACATTCTACTAAATTCAAAGTCGTGAAAATGATTAAGTACTCACTCCCCCAAAGCATTACTTTGCCCAACAGCACTACTTCCCATCCTCATCGTCCAAAAGTCTTCAACAGTCGGGACTTGATCAGCAAGAATATATTCCTGCTCAACTTTTACCATGTTGAAAAAGAAAGCCGCTTCGTCAAACCAGCGCTTTCGCTGTGTGATGTTGTACTGTGCTTTCAGGAGGTCTCCCAGCTCAGTGAATGTTCCCACGCCTTGACTAGGTGGGAGAGGGGCTTCTCCTTCTGAACTTGAGAGGCCGAGGTAGTGCTCGATGAAGAGGAGTGTGTCTCGACGGAAGGCTCGCGCCTCAATTGAGTCTCCTGTTGGGAGTCAGTGCATATTCTGGGCAGATTTGAACTCATGGAAAAAAAGGTTCTATTCGTTACAAAAGAAACGAATGTCGAAAACTGGTTGGATATCGATTCAACAAAACCTAAATTCACGACACAGTGGAGAAGCGAAATTATTATCATACCTGCGACGTCCCGCCCATGAATATCCTCCAGCTCATCATCCCAAGCAAAAATAAACATAAACCAATACAAAAAAGTAATGCCGGCTTCAAGTGTCGCTTCAGGCCACCAGCAAGAAGCAGGCAAGGGGCAATTTATCCTACGAAGGCGCTTGAGCTTGTCGCCTGTAAACCCCAGTCTTGTTCATCGTTAACAAACGAGTCAACAAATTAGAGTGGAGGTAACTATACTTGACATATTTCGTCTCGGCTATAGCCTGGAGCTTCTCATAATTCTTGCCAATGTAAGAGGGCCAGCCCGTCATGAGTGTATCGAGTTTCGGAAGGACGAAAGATTGTCCTCAAAGAGAGGCAGCTAGGTCCTTCATATTGGAGGTTTGAAGAGCGGGATCTGGAGACATTTCTCTTGGAGGGGTCTGGATACTCCCATACTTGCGAATAAGGAGATCTTAAACTGCCGAGCTGGAGAAAATAAAAATAAAATAAGATTTCTGAGAAGTTGAATGTGATAAGAAGATACTGCTGATTTGTATCTTCCTCGATCCCACAAGTCTCTCCATCTCTCCGGGAAAGGGAAGATAAGATACTACTCCCACCAAGAATAGCAATGCGGCGTAGCTCCGTAGTCCCAAAGTAAGTCCACAAAAACAACTCAACTAGGCCTGTCCGAGGGCTTCGGGCCGAGCCTAGCTCGACGGAATTGCCTACTTCGGGGTTTGATATGCGATGCTTCACGTACTGCGGCCGCAATGCTACCTGTATGTTTGTGGAGAATAAAGATTTGTGGCGTATCAAGGTATCCATACCGATCATGAATGGCCCTTCGCTTACGAGGCGGCCAATAAATGGTATATACCCACGTCCCACTTTCATCGGCAGAAGTAAGACGTCGCGAGGAAACTACCAAAAGATGGGAGAGGAAAGTAAAGGTTGAATCACGGGATGCGTTACACTGTGGCCGGAAATGTTAAAACATATGCGAAAGTTCGAGCGTAGCACGACAGGAACATCAACGTTTTATACTTCTAGCTAGCTATGAATGCTCTCCTTCTCGTATCTCGAAAGCTTTTTTGTATTCCACTCGTTCCATACACGAAATACAGCCACTGAAGTTGTCGAGATCCGGGAACCAAGCTAAACCATCCTCCTTCACAGAAAGCTCTCGCATCATTTCCGCTTCGGCCAACAATCCAGTCCAGTCGGTCTCCTTTCTCATCATGCCGCATGCCACCCAACACGGTATGATCTCGCTGACAGGTTCGTCGAGAAGGTTCTGAGAGACGTCGCCAGTCCAAGGAAAGCCTTCTTGAATCCACAATAGGAGAGTATAGTAAGTAGTGAATACCTTGGATTCACCTGGATGAGTAAAATCTGCATCATGTCTCGAGTATAGGGTGAATAGTGCCGTCCACTCGCTTGTCGTGTAGGATTTTAGGGACATGGGAATTGTTATGGAATATTCTGATGATGAACCCTGGATTTTGTGTGGAGTGGAGTAGTACTTAGAGATCGAGCTAAGTAGTATATAAGCTACTGGCAGACGAATACAGTAGTCGAGGTCGGTCAGAGAATTCGTTCCGCATTTGACATTTCATATCCGAAGTTACGCACGCTGCTCATTCAGAGCCCAAAGCAAGATTTAACCTCTACATAGTTCGCTTATCATACTCTGGCCCGGAACTGCCTCAGGAGGACCTCATGAATGTTTCCCGTACCATGATCTTAATTGATTTACTTGTCCGAGATGCACTCAACTGAGGCGGACATGAGCAAGCTTGCAATGATCACTTTCTGTGAATTGTATATTCTCACAAATAGACGTCAGCTTTTCTACGGCTTCAATCGTATAATTTCAATATGAAGCGATTGATCGGGACTAGTGATAAGAGACACAGATCGATTTATCGAAGAGGTGCAGATAAGCTCAACCACTGTATTGCTACACATCACAGATCACTCGGCCTAGCTATGCTCAACGACCTAGAAGACAGCCTGAAATCTCTCTCATAGCTCTAATCTTGTCCTTTCCCTCTTAGCAGGGTACTGAAATACCCACACAAAGTTGTTCTCATCTTCATTCTTTGATCAATACGCGTGCTGAACTTGCAATTCGCCGACTGACTCCTCGACAGGCTTCCATAGCTTCCTCAAGATCCCACATGCTCTCAGACTCGTCAAAATCTCTCCCCGGTCTTCGTCAGATACCCAGGAGGATCTGCCGAGGAACCATTTCTTGAAAACGTCGTCACTTGTAATTGTGCTTGTTTCGTGGCGTTGGGGAATTTCTTGAAGATTGGACCTGGAATCGGAGTACTCAACCCACTCGTGTGTGCGGTCCCAATAAAATATCGTGGATAGTAAGCAGCGGCTCGTTAGGGAAGGCAGTAGTATCCTGAGAAAGAATGAGGTCTTTGGACAGTGTCCTGCTTGGATATTGTTACTAAGTGAGTGCCTCTGTGAGTAGATACGAATGTTCTTGGTGATGAGGGAGAAAGGAATGAGGCAAGGAGTCGTCAGCTTGAAATTGGCTGAGGCGTCCAGATGTGAATCGATTTGTGGTTCTCTCTAGCTCACACGCATTGATTGGCTTCTCATTCACAGAGCCGGTCAAGGTTCCCAAAAATCCATGACAATCATCACGTTCCAGCATTTTTGAGGTACGAGAATCACCAACGTCTTGTATTATCATCAGGACATCACTTTATTTGCTGAACATTCTGAAAAATTCTAAGATTCAGGTGGCAGCTCTTGGAATAACAAGTTATATATTAGTCACTTAAGAGGCTTGCTGCATGACCCAGCTCTGGTGACAAAGACAAAGTCTTACCTAGGGAGATCGGGAGGAAGTCAACCGAGGTAAACACCACGTGACATTTCACCAGCGCATACGATCTCCGACATACTGAATTTGAAGCGGTTTCCCAAGGTTTTTAAACACATAAAGGGATTCAAATATTGTTTGATCATCTATATATCTTCATCCTGACGGGGCTCTACGTCCAGTCCCCAAAATTCGGCCGATAAGGATTAATTTGGCAACTACATCTGTCACGAGAACGGGCAGAAACATGGGGAGCCACAGTATAGATAAAGCCAACGATTGTATTGCTACTTGATGTACCAGTAACTCCAAGGATTTTTCAACCCAGCAACGCTCATCTTGCTCAACAATATAGAACGTAGACTTCGGCGTCCAATGTTCCGTCCCCGGCTGAGCCCTTCTCGACCTGTACCCCGTGTACAGAATATAGTACTCCACAGGCTCCGGTCCCTATCTCACCTTGCCAGTTTCAGGGTCAGGATATGGGTCCCTCACTTTATGCGCCTTAGCCATTTGACATCTCGTGATGCTGTTGAAAGCATCGTTCATATCTTGCTCATTGCTGCATGGTGCGTTGTTCGCTAGCCATAGTTTCAGAGCCCATGCATTACGGAATGTTTTGGATAGACCTGGCTTGGGCCATACCTTGTCGTATTTGGATCATCGGAGCATTTATTGCGCCCAGTCGTCTATTTCTTCGTCGGCGGGATTTTCTGGATATAAGGTTTCTCGTGTTGAGTAGACGGCGGATGGTGATGGGGGTGTGGAAGTGGATGACCCAGGAGTTGTCACTGCCTCTTCATATGTCGGTGGGTTAGTAGATGGTGCTGCCAAGTCGAGTAATTGAACGCCATAGCGTTTCTTTAGTGCTTCATTGTAGTTACGTGCTTGGGTGGTGGCTTTGGACTTGCGGTCTATCAGAAGTGCCCGGGCCGTTTGTAGAGCCGAGCAGGTTTGGCTGGATCTGGGATAGGAAAAGGATGGAATCGGAGCAACAGGTCGGCCAGGCTTAATATAGACAAGGTAAGAATATAATGAGTACTAGCTTTGCTTTGTTCGTTAATAACTTTGTCCTTCACACTGTCTATCCTTGCAGCTTTACAGTATCCCATTCACACTCGCAACTCCCCCGTCACAGCCATCAAACGGACCGAATCAACATCGTGACCCCAAGGATCCATGTTAACTGGCCCACCAAGTCTATTTCTCACTTCCGGTCGCACCGCCGCATTAGCCCTGACAAATCTACCACAACATCCTCAACCCCATGCCCTCCTCACCACCAAACTGCCTCGCCACCTTCCCATTAGCAATCACAGCATAAACCAGCGCCAGCCAGAACGGCCCCCTACATAACCACAATCGTCAGTAAACCTCACCTCTTATCACAGAACGAACAACAAAGTAAATATACTCACACAACAAAGCACCCCCTCCAAACCCCACCCCACCCTCTGACCTCCTCCCCGCCAATCATCCAGCCACCTCCCTTGACAGACACGGAAATGACCAATAGTAGGAAATACAGTGATTTGACGAGCTGGAGGCGATAGAAGCGTGAGGCGGAGAGGTAGGCGAGGGCGCCGCAGGTGTAGGTTAGTTCGTAGAGGATTGTGGAGAGGAGGGTGGTATTGGCGACTAAGAAAAGTATTGTTGTGGTGGTGCTGGGGGGTGTTAACTCCCTTCACCGTGTTCTCTTTGCCTCTGTCTTTCCTATAGAAGGAAAAAAATTGTGTGGCGGTGAAGGAGGGATTGAGGGGGAAAATTATTCGGGAAGCGGGGTAAGGAGGAGAAAGATGGGGACGAGATGAGGAAAAGTGAAGACGTACAAATACCACGGGATCTCCTTATGTGCGCCTGTTCCCCCGATGACGAGGACCATGGCTAGACTTGCGAAGAAGAGAATTACTGCGATAAGGAGCTGGGCGAGCCAGAGGAGAGTTAGGATCCAGCCGCGCCATTTGGGGTTCGTTGTTGGGGGACCGAGGGAGATAGGCATTTTTACTTTGTGGTAGGCTGTTTGAAGAGTTGGGAAGATGTTCGCGCTGAGTTGGATGAAGGGGCGTTGTTATTCTTTAGTAATCGCCGTGAAATAGAAGTAGGTGCGATAGGAGTAATCAAGGTGCGAACAAATGGAGGGGTTTTCGGAGAGATAGAAGGAAGTTCTAGTGCAGTGCAGCGCGAGATGAATACACTTATGAGAGATACGATTGTGGAAGAGCCTCGCCTGTGCCTGTTTTCTTCCCCTCGTCTCGTCTCGTATCTGCATTGTTGTGCGGCACAGCACACTCAGTCAAGCGAGGAGAGTTAGCAGCCAGTCCAGTGACAGGGAATTCGGTGAGGCCTCCGGATAAATACCTCGCGTCCCTGACCATGAGACTCGTCGTCCGGATTTGGATGTTTCGATATATGCGTGGCGTTTGTGTTTGGCTTGGATGTACTCGGTGTATTGTTGCTGATTCGTAGTAGTAGGACTCTGCCTTGTGGAGTGTGATGCTAGAGTGATGCAATTTGGGGGGAGGGAGCTTACCTGGTTTAAGCGTCTTAGTTTCTGAAAGTGAGAAAACGAGAAGGCGAAGAGGAGAGAAGCAAGTGATGCTTGGTATTCGAGCAAAGTTGAGATTGGGTATTCCGCCTCATGATAACGCCCCCAAATGCAAGCACGAACATACGATACACTAGTCTACAGGCACAGTATCGTCACATCGACCGCACAACTGGTCCTCAACAGGCGCGACATAGCGCCAACATCTTGGACACTTATGGTCCTTCGGTGGCAAAATTGTCGCGATGACATTACCCTCGCCTGTAGACCTCAGCGCTTGGTGTGTCCACGGCGCTTCTGAATTTTCACCCTCCACAGGCCCTGAAGCCTCTGTCTGCACTTCAACAGAGGAAACGACGAAGATACTCGCCAGTTCATCGGCGTATGTTTGGAACACATCTACTGCTTTGGATGGTACCTGAAGGATGACAGCAGACTCAAGTGAAGACCCGATATGCTTCTCCGCTCGCGCCTCTTCCTGAGCAGCCTTGATCGCCGCGTTGGCACTCAATAGCCATCTAATATCGGAGGAGATATTCGGATCAACTTGGCGAGTGGCTGGGATGACTGGATCTTCGAGAGTGCGATGGAACGGGTGGATCTGTGCTTCCTCTTTCATCCATGCTAGACGATGATCCCATGCTTCTTCGACGAGGTGTGGCGTGATTGGCGTCAACATTCTCAGAAGACCGTGGAAGATCTCTTCGAGGACACCGCCGCCATCACCGCAGTATAGACGGTCTTTCATGGCTTCGAGATAGAAGGCGGAGAGGTCGCTGCTGATCCACTTGTTAATTAGGGTTAAGCCTTTGTAGAACTCGAAGTTGTTGTATGCAGATGCTACTTCGGCCATTACTGTTTGGAGCTGGAAGAGTGCGATCTGGTCGAGCTTGGTAATTGGTGCTGTTCGAGCGCTGGGGTGCATGGATCCCAAAAGCATCTTGATTATCATCCGATACTTGAGCAAAGCGTTGTGGTTTGCCTGGAGGACTGGTTGGCCAATAACGACATCGTGGGTGTAGTCACTGCTGGCCACCCAGAGGCGGAGAGCGTCTGGTCCAAGGGCTTGGGAAATATTGCCGCCAGCCTTCTTCTTATTCTTGACAGGTGGAAGAAGAGAGCCATCAATGATCTCGCTCGGGGCAATCGTGTTTCCGATAGACTTAGACATCTTCTTCCCCTTATCATCTAGCGTAAAGCCATGGGTGATGAGAGTCTTGAACGGAGGACCTTGCCTTCCTGAGGCACCAGTGTGGGTCAACAAACTCGACTGGAACCAGCCTCTATGTTGATCTGTGCCTTCCAGATACACATCCGCTTGCTGCTCAGTTTGATTCCAGCTAGTTCCGCTGTCAAACCAGACATCCATCGTATCTTTGCCGCGTCGAAACTTGCCCTCCAAACCAGGGACAATCCAAGCCGGATCATCTGCAGCATCTGTCCACCACGCATCAATACCCCTCTCGTTGATTACCGAGATGATATGGGCGACGCTTTCGTCGGTGAGGACCGCTGCGCCAGCCTCGTTGTACAATGCCGGGATAGGAACACCCCAAGCTCGTTGTCTTGAGATACACCATTCGCTTCTACCTTTGACGAAGCTCTCAAGTCTCGGACGGCCGGACTCAGGAATGAAGCGCACCTCCTTTAGACGCTGCAAAGCATCGTCTTTGACGTGTCCAACATCAGCGAACCATTGCTCGGTAGCTCTGATAATGACTGGAAGTTTGGTCCTCCAGTCATAAGGATATTTGTGCTTGTACTGGTGGCTTGTAATGACATCGCCATCAAGGATGTCCAGTATCTCCTTGCTACCTCCGTCCAAGACTGATTTGCCCATGAGTCTTTGGGGATTATCTGGGAAGGCCGCAGCAGCGAAGCAACCGAGATCATCCACTGGAGCTGCAGCTTCAATTCCAAGTTTACTGCAGACCTCGTAGTCATCCATGCCATGACCGGGTGCACAGTGGACAAGTCCAGATCCAGATTCAGCAGACACAAAGTCTGCAAGAATGATAGGTTGGAGCTCTGATTGTTTTCCTCGTAGAACGTTGATGTATTTCGAGCCCTCCAACTCCTTGCCCAGAACGGAGTCAAGAACCACTTTAAAGGGTTCATCGCCAAATAAGAGAGGTGCGATTTGTGACAGTCGAGAGCTCGCAATGATGTATAGCTCTGAACTGCCACAGCTCACAACCGAATAGTCCAACTCAGAATGCACAGCAATAGCCCTATTCGCCGGAAGCGTCCAAGGAGTAGTCGTCCAGATAACCGCCGAAATGTGTCTGCCTTCCCCCTGCTCCGGCAGCTTCTTCTTCAACGCCTCCGGCACTTCGATTAGAGGGAATTTGACATATGCCGCCGTGGAAACATGATCCTCCTTATACTCCAATTCCGCCTCCGCGAGCGCCGTCCTCGAAGAAGGCGACCAGTATACCGGCTTATACCGCCTGAAGATCAGACCCTTCTTGACCATTTCCTGGAATACGCCTAATTGTTTGATCTCGAATGTCTTGTCCATTGTTTTCCACGCATTCTCCCAATCTGCCATGACGCCCCATTCACGGAACCCCTTCATCTGCTCCTTCACTGTCTTCGTAGCTAGGGATCGAGCTGCTCGTCGGACTCCAATGGCGTCAAGTGCTGTCGGGGCGCCATCTTTGTCTTTAGACTTGGAGCGTTGCTGCTCCAGGGCTTTGATTTCGATGGGGAGGCCGTGGCAGTCCCAGCCTGGTACGTAGACGACTCGTCGACCTAATTGCGCCCAATTGCATTAGTACAGGTCCGTAGTAGCTATGCCCGAGCTTCATCCTGCGTGGAAAGTAGAGTATTCAATGCCCACCTTCCTGCACCTTAACCCGGCAGATGATATCCTTCGAGATCTTGTTCAGCGCGTGTCCGATGTGCAGACTCCCGTTCGCATATGGAGGGCCATCATGCAGCACGAAGGGTTGCTGGGCAGAGCGCTCGCGACTCTGCCATTCGTAGAGGTCATCGGAGCATCGCTTTAGGTATTTAGATTGGTCTGCTAGCACGGGTCGAGGACTGTTATATTGTGTCAATTCAGTAATTTACTGATATCAATGAGATTGCGTACGGGAATGAAGACTTGGGTAATCGAAGTGTCGACGACCAGGACTTTATAGGTGGTCGAACGGGCATGATCTCGGATCCATGGTCTGGTGGTTGATGGGGAACTTTTTTGACGAGGTTCAGGATTTGGGGAACGCGCCGTCAGGCTCAAATTGCACCAGTGTCAGGCATCAATTCCCATACACAATCTGGAGATATCATTCAGTTCGATTCCGTATCAGGATCGTTGAAGATGGAATGTTGCAATGATGAGATTTAATTGACTCGCTCTATGCATGCTGAATGTTATCCTATGCTCCCTCGCGCCTCCAATGTATCGAAACAAACAATAGTCAAGGATAAACGACAGAACTACCTGCCAAACTCCAGTACACATGCTATCCTGCCAAAATTCCAAGGGTATGCAGTATCAAAAAACTGTAAGTCCACTCACAATGCCGTTCTTCAGCACCTCGAACACCAAACCTGGAAATCCAAAAAGTGTTGTGTTACCCAGGCCTCTCGCATCCTCCGTCCCCGTTGCATCGGCTCTCTTACCACCTACGCTATCCTCCCATCCGCCTAATAACTCGCAGCTGCTCCCAGGGCTATCACCCCAATCGCGATTCAATACCATTCCGCGCTGGCGAGACTTGGCTTCCTCGGCATTGCGATAGATGCTCTTCCACTCGTTGTGCAACCTTTTCTCGATTTCCTTGAAAGGGCTTTCCGAGCTGACAACAAGTTCCCCTTTGTTGGGTATCAAGTACTGTATTTCCCATCGACATCTCCTATGCCGATTGAATGGATATGAACCAGGTACATTACCGTGCAGGATCACTTTCGAAGCAACGAGACGGCTAGATCCATCGGATGGGACGATTCCTCCCAACTCCTGTGGTCTATCCAGCGCTTGCTTAATTGGCGGGCACTGTGATGGCGTTGTAGGAGTAGAAAGCAAAATGTCGAATCCATGATAGAAGTAGTTATAGAAGCACTCCCCCGAAACATTCCCACAGACTTCTCCATCCTCGTCATCATCTTCAGAGTCATCGGTTGCAGTATGCGCAGAGGACTGATCTGTATCCGTAGAATCATCCTGCAACCTCATCTCTGTAGAATCTGATCTGACGTGGGATCTTGAAAGAGGTCGAGCTTTATGGATCGACATTCTCTGGTCATTCTTTCGATATATGGCATCGGGAGGACCCAGTATAGCCACAAGTTCTTGTGGCGACGTAAGACCAAGCTTGATCCAAAATGGCGCAACACCGTCTGGTCTTATAAGTTCTAATCGACCTTCCCCAAAGATTCTAATTAGCCTGACCTCATCCGGTACGGGCTCTTTCCCCTTCATGAGGGATGTAAAGGAATCTCGAGGATCCAAGGTCTGGACATATAGACGTTCTCTCGCATCCGGCCATGAATCCCCGCGAAAGATAGCCATCGAGGCAGCCGGATGACTGGTGGAGGACGACAAAAGAGACACAAAGTCTTTCTTCGGCGACCAGACCGAACTTGATAATGGGAAAGAGAAAGCTATTCCCGGATATGAAAGCACGTATAAACCCATCCCAGTCTCGTCTCCTGGCTCTGGCCCAATGTATTCCCCAGGGAAGGTCGGGCCCAGGAGACGGTTGTAGATGTGGCGGAAAGTAGGTCCCGACAAGCTCTCTATCTGTGCTGCCCCAGCTTGAGTGGTCGTCCCTGGACGCAACACATCTTTGTCTTTGTATGTGAGCTGACTCTTCGTGAAGTCCAGCACTTCTATCAGTCGCAGTCGTTGTTCTGGTCCGTCGAATCGCAAACGGATACCGTTGGGCGGCAGATTAACAATGACCGGCTCTGTAACTGGAGACGACTGGTCATATACAAGATCGAGCTTCGGGAATCGCTGTGGTTCGGCTTTCAGTCGCGTTAAGGTATCGTGAAGTGTTGCTCCCAGTACTATGCGCCGTTAGCTGGACTCATTGCGACTTCTGGAGCTTCCGCTTACCCAAGAAGCCCAAAGCCTGTCCTGGAAAGACCTGGGCTGTGAATAGAGACATAACCGTGGCATTTGGTGGAATGGCAGATGATGTTGGCCTTCCTTATTTCGTTGCTTCGTGATTGAAGCTCAAGCTGGCAGCTCGATGGACTGGAGTTTGGAGGGGCAGGTGCTCAGCTGAGATTGTTGCTGTGCCAACGTACTGTGGATCAGAGGTGGGTCGTGCTTTCCTTTGTGAACAAGCACAGGCTCCATGAAGTCAACACCAAAATCAACAACTTCACGACAAACACGACCGCAACCTTATTGCGCCAACATCACGATTGCGTATTTACATACTGCAGAGTACCTTGTATTCTATCAACACTACTCCGCTTCCAAATTAGCTGCGACACGACACGGTAGCTTCACTATTCACTCGACGCGCACAGGAGCCGATCAATCAAACCCAGAGCTACACCATCCGCTCTCAATTGTATGGCAGGAATACCTCGGCCGGCAGTCGTCGCGCCTACAAAAAGAACGATGCGCCCTCCACCGAGACCCTCGACGGCCAGAGCACATTCTCAAGCACCTCCATCTCGAATGGATCGATCCGGCGCAATCTCACCAGCAGGATCAGTGGTCTCTATAGCTACAACAGTCGGAGGAACGAAACGAAAGGAACGGGATTTCGAGCATGATGAAGAAGAGACAAACATCAACGTCGTCGTACGATGTCGAGGACGGAACGAGCGCGAAGTGCGGGAGAACAGTGGAGTGGTTTTGTCAACAAACGGAGTCAAGGGCAACAGTCTCGAGCTCTCCATGGGACCCAGCGCACTCAGTAATAAAACGTACCATTTCGACAAGGTCTTCTCCTCCGCCGCGGACCAGGCAATGATTTATGATGATGTCGTTACACCGATTCTGGACGAGGTAGGTTGAAAACTGGTTCTGGTTTTAGGCATTGTTGACAACTAGATAGATGCTTGCTGGATACAACTGTACAATTTTCGCATACGGCCAAACGGGAACTGGAAAGACGTATACGATGTCCGGCGACATGAATGAGACTTTTGGAATGCTGTCTGATGCAGCAGGAATAATACCTCGGGCGCTGCATTCGCTTTTCAATAAGCTGGAAATCGACGATGCAGAGGCTTCTGTGAAGTGCTCCTTCATTGAACTGTACAACGAAGAGCTCCGCGACCTGATATCACCAGACGAGAACGCGAAGCTGAAGATCTATGACGATAATACCAAGAAGGGGCATTCTAGCACGATTGTGCAAGGAATGGAGGAGTCACATATCAAAAGCGCGATTGATGGAATCAAGCTTTTGCAGGATGGCAGTCACAAACGCCAAGTTGCGGCGACAAAGTGCAATGACCTGAGTAGTCGAAGTCACACAGTTTTCACTGTCACAGCCTATATCAAACGGACTGGAGACAATGGCGAGGATTACATCAGTGCCGGAAAGCTCAACCTTGTCGATTTGGCTGGAAGCGAAAATATCCAGCGCAGTGGAGCTGAGAACAAGCGTGCAGCTGAGGCAGGCCTGATCAATAAGAGTTTGTTGACTCTTGGAAGAGTTATCAATGCCCTAGTCGACCGGGGATCTCATATTCCATACCGTGAGTCGAAGCTTACACGACTTCTTCAGGATTCTTTGGGTGGACGGACGAAGACTTGCATCATTGCGACAGTATCCCCCGCGAAAAGCAACTTGGAAGAGACGATTTCGACGCTGGACTACGCTTTCCGTGCCAAGAACATTCGCAACAAGCCTCAAGTCAACCAAATGATCAACAAAAAGACTTTGCTTAAGGAATTCACTTTTGAAATTGAGCGGTTGAAAAGCGAGCTTATCGCGACGAGACAACGGAACGGCGTGTATCTGTCCAACGAGAATTACGAAGAGATTACTGTGGAGAGTGAATCGAGGAGGATCCTTAGTGAAGAGCAAGCTGCCAAGATTGAGACCATGGAAACGAACCTCAGGAACAAAGTCCAGGAACTCTATTCCTTGACATCGAATTTCATGACCTTGAAGAAGGACAATGAGAGTACGAAGGCTGTACTCGATGAAACGAAGGATATTCTCGAGCAAACGGAGTCCGTCCTTCAAAACGCTCGACAGAGCTTAGCCGAAGAGACAGTCCTCCGGAAAGCTCACCAGGAGACGGAAGAGCAACTCAGTACTGTGGGTAGCGAACTTTTGTCTACCCTCAGCAGGACAGTCCACGATGTCGGAGGTCTCCATGCCAAAAGTAGGAGGAAGTCGGATCTTCAATCCTTGAATCGCAATGCATGGGGGTTGTCACAAACACAAGTTGCAGAAGTCACGAGTCTTGTGGAAACCAGAGTAGAGGAGTTTCGATCTCAACAGCAAGATCTGATGCAGACTGTTTCTACTAGGATGCAATCCTTCGTTGCAGGAGAATTAGAGAAGTTAGCTGCTACGCAGTCCTTCCTCGAGGAGAATGTCTCAAAGTTTGAAGGTTCAGAGATGGAGGTGTCAGAGCAGACCAAATCGGCCAAGGAAGAAATGGATTCTGTCTTAGAAGAGATCAAGACACTTCGAGAAGAGGTCAAGACTCGTGTGGGTGAAGGCCTTCAGGGCTTGTCTGTTGCCGCTGAGCGAATTTCAGCAGAGGTCATCAGCGAGCTTGGTGCATTTCACACGCAGGTACGTAGCAGTGTAGTGACAAATCTGAACTATCGCTCATCTGTTTAGCTTCACACCTCTTATAGCTCACTTGGCCGAGACTTCAAGGGCTTATTCGAAGATCTCCTCAAGCATGTTCACGCTCAAAAGGCAGAAGCCGACAACCTACGCCAACAGCTGACCACAGCCAGCGAGCTTGCTATGCAATCGAATGTTGCTGCATCTTCACGTTTAGATGAAGTTCTGAGAGAAGAGCGAGAACAAGCAGCCGCCGATCGACAGAGTCTGCTGTCGCAGATCACCAGTCTCGTAGTGGCCCAAGGCGAGGCTCAGGACTCTCGTCTCACGTCGAAGATTCAAGAGGTTCAGAAAGATGTCTTGGCATCTAAGGAAAGCTTTGAATCATCTACAACTCAATACAGCGCAGGGATGGATTGCTGGAACGAGAAGGAAACTCACTTGGTTGAAGAAGTACTTCGGTCAAGAGAGACTCTGAAGAGCAAGCTCAAGGAGGACTGGGTTGTGAGTTGCCTTCTGCGATTTTTTTTTTTTGTATTTTACTGACTGTTTCAGGCTGCGAACAAGCACAACACGACCCTTCAAGCTGCCACTAACTCGCTCCATGCAGAGACAGTCCGTATTGTTGATGAGCAGATGAAGGATATCGAGATCCAAATGCGTGCTCTCGATGATTTCGTCACCCGTGCCCGCTCGCAAAATGCCCAGCATCACGACAGCCACACCCACTCTCTCCAAAACCTGTCCAGCACAGTCAAAGCATCTTACTCTAACATCGCCACACACTTCACGTCGACATATGAACGCGTTCGGGATCTCGGTGATGAAATGTCGACCAAGACTGCCACTCTTCAAGAATCGCTTGCGCCTCTGGACTCTGTACTGAAAGAACCTCTCACAACCTTGCGCGAAAATATCACAAGTATATCCTTCCAGGAGTATCAACCCACGGGAGAAACCCCGCAGAAGATTCAGTACACCTACCCGACTGAACTACCGCGAACCGAAGCACACGAAGCTCTCCTCGCTGCGATGCGCAGGCCCACTGAGTTTAGGAGTCCGAGCAAGAGTATGACATCCATGGTTCCGGTTATATTCAATGACGAGCCTCTAGCATCTTCCCACATGCGACAGTTTTCACATTCTCTAGGAGCCTCGGTTTCCCGCTCTCCATCCGACACCGAAATACCACGACCTACGACGAGTGAAAGTACAGGACTACGCGAGATGGATGTTAATGTCCAACCCAGCACAGTTGTGACCGAGGAACAGCAGAGCCAAATACCGAACTTTAAACGCAGCATCAGCTCGTCTGGGAAATTGCCGGTCTTGAAGAGCAAGAAGAGTGTCATTGCGCTCGAGGGACGAGAGAACGTCCTAAGTGCTAGTGTTGGGCCCGGAAACCCGTTGGCGCAGGTACAGAGTACAGGAAGGAGAAGAAGTCCCAGGAATGGCGAGGTTGCGAGATAAGTATTTGGTGTCTTTGGTGATGGTAGAACGATGAAGTAATTAGAGGATAATAAAGGTGTTGATACAGGGAAGGAAGAACTGTATATTTACGTTCATTCCGGAGGCGTCTGGCCTGGGACTGGTTGGATGGATGGTCGCTTGCTTTCTGGTGGAGTCTTGGCTGGCATATCATGGCGTGGCGTTGGCATGCCACTGGTGCTGGTCTATGCACTATTGTCTGTATTTTGATTTCTGTTTTGAGTATTCTTATGTTCGCTTGGATTCGCTTGACGTTCGGGAAAGTGGCGGGTAGCGAAAGAAAGAAGTAATTCATTGATGTTCAATCGAAAGTAGCCTTCTCTTGATCGCAAATGCAAAGTGATCACTTCTTTGGTACATCAACTGGTCACTGTGCGCGCGTCTGGCTTGGGGCTTCCAGGCTTCCGAAGGTCCGATACCTTGCTAGGTGCGTGAATGTTGGGAGAGTATAAAAATCGCCCATCCTCCTAGATCCAGAATCCACATACTCATAGTACGTACAGTGGTCAGCCAGGGCAAATGGGAACATCGCCGGATGGAAGAGGGAGCAGTTACCGATCATTACTGCAAGAACTATCCTATAAAGCTCACTGAGGCATGTCGAAGTCACTTTCATACCTAAAGCTATTTGCCGCCTTGTCACCTTTAACCACCTTTAAATTGTGCAAGAGTTTGTTACGTGGTTCATGAGTCTATTGTCGGTCCACTTCTCTGCTGTCGACTATTTACTGATTTCGTTTTCTTGTCTCGAATTGCGCGGGGAGGATGTAGATCGTCTCGGACTTTCAGACTTGTGATGGAGTTGAATCCTCTCTCGATCATCCTATGTAGACGAACCCCGACAACAGCAGCAGATATCCGAGCCACACCCTCGCAGATACCCATTTTCTCCCAAGCGCCATCCGTTTCCATAGTCATCTATTGCCTCCTTTGCCGAGGAAATCTGAGGTGAGGAGGGAGCGGGTTTTTATGCTTCGCGAAGATCACTCACCAGATCCTTTGATGCGATGGCCATGGCATGGTGTGTCTGAGTGGATTCTGGAATGATGCAGAGAAGTAGTACGTGTATTGATTGCTGTGAGATTGGTATTGACTGACGTCTGGTCATAAGATGGATTAAGCGAGAGAGAAAAGAAGGTGTATAAATATCGAGTAAGCGCCGTAGTTCGAGAGGTAAGCTCCATACATAGCTTAAAACGCCGCTGACGTGATGGGCGTAGTGAGCTGTAGGGAAGCCGTATTTCAGACTCGTGTGGTGATTTGCTAGATTGCAAAATTTGTTGATAATAGTTTCCACTGATCTGGATTGAATTTTACCACTGCAGAAGGTCCCCGGTCGGGATAGGAAATTGGAAGCTGAAAACAAGCCTAGGCTTGACAACATCAAAGCTATTGGATATTACTCGTGAACCTGTCTTGAGAAAGCAGTGAGCGTACTTGGGATTCTGTAAGAATGGGTTGACTCCTAACACTCGGCACAATGAGGAAGACGCAGAGAGTTGTGACTTAGCAAACAAAGTGATCAACAGGTCGAGGCTCCTTTCCATGCCTTTCTACGCTGATATTCTCAGAACTACGTTCCCAACTGCTACAATTCGGCGTCTTATTTTATAAACCTTTAAATTTACGCTAGTAGAGAATCGCATGTGGGAGTCTGCCTAGTTAATAGACAGAACATATCTAGGATATTGTAAATGATTGCGAATGCCAACGACAGAATTTGCAACATGGCCATTGTACCTCCGTTGAGCTACGTATGTATTAAAAGAGCCCTTCTCTTTGAACTCTTCTCTCTGCCATCTGATATGGAAATGTATGTGCCTGCAGACATATGTCCTGAGCATGATCGCTCGTTTGCATAACGCTAGACACATCTGAAGCACTGCCAGTATATTATCTGTAGAACTTGTTCATTTTCACAGAATGAACAAGCTAAGATTATCTGGTCCTCAGGTTAGTTAAAGTCGCTTTACTGTCAGTACCTCGCGTGTTGCCATTCCTCCTTATCCGCCCCGCCTTGTATCCTCAACAATCCTCGCTGCTCTGTTCATCCCGTGCTCTTATGTCCATTCTCTCTTCAAGCGGTCAAGAACGAGAAAGTTAATCTACATCGATAATACTTCCAATATTGAGCCTCTCAATCTAGCCACTGGACCTACCGTCCATGCATCCTTGAAGTGTCTTGCAGCTAGAGCTCCGAGAAGAGCTCGGATTTATAGTGTACGAAAGGGTGTTTCATGCTTAGTCTTCGGAATCAGGAGACTCTGATATGGTCAGCATGTATTTCAAATTAGTGAAATGGGCGGCAAATGATGTATTCACTTCACCGGTTATCTATTGATTACCAGAGCTAGAAGCTGAAAAGAATCGTCTCTCTCGGATGTTTGCCAGCTCCCGAATGCTGTGTAATCTCTTATATAAGCCATGGGCCACGCATAGAATAGCAAGCAAAAGGCCACGCGCCCAGCGGGATGAGGCTAAAGGCAGCTCTTGAAGTGGCGAGGTCTGGGGGACAAGAAGATAATGTAATAGAACAAGTGAATTGTTATGCTATCGAATTTGCGGCGTTTTGAGCCCTTTCTTCAAGCTTGGTAAACCGAATTAGCCTTTCACTGTCACTTTCATTGCCACTGTCATATCCTTCCTAGCAACCTCTCCCGCACACTCGACAGAAAACTCGGAACCGTGTCTTGCAGCATTCGTGAAACAACTCATCAGAATACCTCTGCTAAGCAATCCGAGTGCCCGACACAGCTATGGCTATATATTCATACATAGAAATCCTGACAGAGAACACCTCAAAGTGGATAGGATCTCGACGTGGAGCTGAGGAGCCAAGAGAACCTCACAGTCCGGAGCAAGATTCAATATCAGCTAATGAAAACCAAGCCGAATTTTGCAATATCTGCAGCTTGGCTAGCCAACTTACAAGCTCAGTCTCGACTCTCTGGACGTTGTGAACCTCTCGCCTAAGTCAACAATACATGAACGCCATGCCACAAGCTTAGAAGCTCAAACACATCTCCACTCCCACTGCTTCAGACTCACCGAGATCTCAGCCACATATCAGCATTCGATCCTACAGTTGCAGCACCGATCTCGACTCCTTATAGCTAGATCTAGACTCGACCCCACAGAAGCCTTACCAAGAGGAAGTAGACGTCTAGACCGCCTCGAGACGCCTACCACCAAGAAACAAAAACTGGACCCTGCATGGTCCACGCTCCACTCACCTCCACAAATCCTCCGAGCAGTGCCACACGGACGTATCCACATGTACCAAGCAGCTAACCATCACCGAGTAGATCTATTCGACCCATATAAGTAGTTGCTACCATCCAATCCGAAGTGTTGCTGGTGGGTCTCAACTCGACCTTTACCTCAGTCTCGCGGCTCAGACCTCAGCCATTCCAGTTGAGCGGTCAGATTCAAAGGCCTCCGCCGCGATGTGTCTTCGTAGAAGCGTACACCTGTCCATCCGTAAATCGCTCATAGTCGAGAATCATTCATGCCCAACGATGGCAATACGGCGTTGCGCATCTCTCGCGCCGACAGTCGATCGAAATCCAGAATGATTCCAGTACGCGAGACAGGCAGTGGTGCATAACATCTAGAGTTTGGAGATGGACAGAGACGGCAGCGTATGATGAACGACTAATTCATCCACTTGAGAAAGGAAGACATCGCGATGCCAGCTAGCAAGTCATCAAGCCACAGAGAGGGCGGCTCATTGAAGGGCATATTGACACACACTTCCACATGGTCAGAATTACAATTAAGATAAAAAGATGACTTAGCGCTCCAGTCACATAACAGTCACATAACAATTCGTTCTTTTCGTTTCCCGGCCTCATCATTTCGGAGCACAGCTCCGTAGTTCAAGGATAAGTGGAAAGTATTGGCGTGACTTTCATCTGGAAATGTCAAGCTTTCCAAGCCTAAGTCTTGGAGACTGAACCAAGATTATGTGCGTCGTTTCACAGATTAGGCGGAGTTGCTGTATGGTGAGGAGATCACAACCACTATCGTAAGTTTGGTCAGTAATCAAGAATGTACCGTCTGTTCCACGATGAACACTTCTGTCAGATCAGAAGTCCAGGATGCAACGATCGAGTGATCAACAAGAGTTCTCACTGAGGCACCAATGATATAGAAATTCCCCTTGACACGCCAATCAACGCACCCCCTGGCGACTCACAATCACCAACCCCTGAATCCGGCATCTCGCCTACAATAATCCCATATCTCGATCTACAAGTCTTACATCACGACTAATCACACCACCAAATACGGTAATTCATCCCGTTACCAGTCTTCCATCAACAAGAGGTAAGCGGGTCGATGTACTGCGATGAGAGCGCCACATCTCGCTTCCCATCCATGTTTTTGTTTACTAAACACTCCGACTTCAAATTATCACTAAGCGAATCATCAACGTGCAAGCGCCGGACACCTGTCTAGTATGTACGTATAGTAATTTGTAGCATGGATGATCGCAAACGACCTTGATTTGTAGTAGGGGTTCCAATTATTGGACAGTATACGATGAAAGCCGGTTTGGAGCAGTCTGGGGGTTGAACTAGGTCGAGCTCGTAAACGGAATCCATTCATGACGGGACGGCACGTAGAGCAAGTAACGGTCTTTAGACCGTTCGTCTTGGCAAATGAAGTGAGCCAGAATATGTGGCCCTGCAACATAGTGGTACGAAAACGCGCTCACTTATGAAACGAAGATCCGAGATAGCTCGTACAAGAATTGCCCTAAGCAAGACTCCATGTAGCTCAGGAGCACTGAGCTTCCTCATAGCAGAATGTATTGCATAGCTCATGCGACATACCTAGTCTGATGGGTTATTTCCATTAACTCTGAATAGGGAACGGGCAATCCGGATCTTCACCCCAAACGTATGAGTCTCCTGTACCTCACTGCGCCTGAAGTATCCTCCATCTTCCCTGGAAGACAATCTAATATATCACTACGTTCAAGACTAGTTGACGAAGCGGATGTGAAGACGTCGAAAGATACTGTTTCATAACAAAGCAAGGAAGCAGCAGTAACCAAACAATAGTAAACAGAACTCATCCCCAACCGCCGAATCAAAACAGCCGAGCGAGAACATTGAATACAACTCAGAGGTAGGAGTGGGCGCAAGATAGTGAGCTAAAACAAGATTATTCACAGATTGAAATCTAGTACGCTACGGTAAAATACGCAGTGCAAGATACTGCGTGCAATTTCAGAGGTGACCGAGATTCAGGTCAGAAGACATTGAAACATGACACCGTTGCCCACTGATCATTGACTACAAGAAGACATTGGAAACCCAATAAGCTCATGATATCGGAAAAATTTACAAATTAGACCAACCAACTCACTCATTTCGTGTGTCGATATATGTATTTCGAGAACTGCAAGACTGTAGGTGTCAGCTCAAACGCGAACGTAAACAAACATGCAGTGACAACCGACGCCCACACTTGACTTGGTTCCAACCCAAAACAATCCAAACCAATTCACAACAAACTGAAACAGCAGACCGCCTACTGAAAAGGCAAACGAACAAATAGAATGAGTCAAAGCAGACATCAGGAAGGAGGCAGACAAGCAGCTTCTCATCCAGCCAGCCCGCCCACCGCGCTCACCACACTTCCCGCACTTCCCCTCACCACATCTCAATGACCGTCTCCGAACAGAACACAACACCTCCTCTCATCCCTCAATTCCCAAACCTCAATCTTCAACATCAAACCCCTTCCCTCACCCCTCAGTGAAGCATCTCACTCGGTTGCCGGCTCACCGTCCTCGTCCTCGGCAATCGGCACGCATACCGCCATTCTGTACTCGGCGAAGAGACAACTTCACTAGACTCGACCTTGCGGTAGAACACGGAAACTCATCCTTCAATCGTGTCTAGGAACACCACAATCTACCACATGCCAATATCTTCGGCGCGAAGCAACCCAAGCGAAACGGTCAGGAAACGACGTAAATAGAGCGGTCAACAAAACCTTCTCATTGTTTATTCATCGCATCGCGCGGTTACCGCCCGCCAACCTCGCTAATTCGCTAATATACGGCTGGCTTACCGTCACGAGTGTATTTCTTCAGCAACTAGTCAGGTAGCTTGTTAGGCTTTGCTTGAGGCTGGCGGTATGCCATGCTATGCGCTGCAACTGCACTGCAGGACACTGAACTGGCATGCAGAGTATTGGTATGCATTTAGATGCACTGCACTGTCTGCTGGGAGACTGATGACCTGTGATCTTACACCCCTTTTATTTGCACTCGCACTTGTTCGTTCCGCTGGGCCTCTCCGCTGGGCCTTGACGAGGCCGTATCGAGGCGAGGCGTTGTCATGTGCATACAGCAAGGAGAAGCAGACTACCAGCACGCACCTAGCCGGCGTGCATTCTTGCGAGAACAGCTACAGGAGAAAGGAAAAAAGAAGAAAAAAAAAAATCGCAAAATTGAATGACATACGGTGAGTGGAAGGGCCTGTAGAGCTGAAATGAAGTTGCGATGCTGCGCAACGCATTGCCACGATCATGCAAACAAAAGTGAAGATGATGGCGAAGGAGACAGGTCGAGATCGCGCGCCTGTGGCGGTGTGAGACACCTCAACGGCGAAGCATACCCCCGACACTAGGTTGTCGACAGCTAGGTCGGTAGCCTGGCTTAGCTGACATTTCTTACCTGTAGAGCTTTACTGCGTTACCGATAAAGCTAAGCTCCAGCTCCTTCGGCGTCAGCTTCAGAGATGGAGAACTTTGGCATCTGCCATCTGGACAGCTAAGCAAGGCAGATCTCAAGCCCGGAGATCCACCGAGCCGTGCCGTGTCTGTGAGCTATGAGAGTAAGTCGGAGAATAAATCCGCTTTGATCAGGACTAGATCTGGATTCGACGATAACCTCACCTCATCCTGCTTCATGATCTCACTTTCGAGCTTGCCTACCTAGCGATGCAAATTGCACCACTGTAGCCACCCCGCTCTTCGCTCGCCTGAGCGTGCAGCAAAGGACAGTCGGCGATTGAAGGGCAGTGAGAGGTAAAGGAGGGGCACGGCGACTTAAAGAAGCCACAAGCTACAGCTCCGAGAGCCAAGAATGTGCCCTGTACAGGCACATCTGATAGGTAACCAATGAGGAGTCGCGCCACCATCTAGATTTATCTAGACGACGATGACGATGAGATGTCGGAACCGAAGGAGATTCAAACACAAGGTCGAGATCAAACATCTTGCATTCCGTTCCGATAATTTCAGACACGGATATGGAAAGAAGGCTGGAAAGCACAAACCGCGCCAAGGCATTTAGTTTCCGGGGTTCCGTCTTAGGCCTGTGAAAAGTTGAAGATGAAGAGAATTCGAGACATGGAGTGTGGAAAATTCCGAGTCTGGAATCTTTCGGACTTTTGCAGAGGATGTTAAGAGATTGTATCTTCACTTCGTAGCACTGTATCAATAAATGAATCATGAAAGGTGCCACTGTTACGGCAAAAGACTCGACACACGACGGCCTTGAGATCTGCACCTGTTAGGCGTCGGACTCTACTGGAAAGATGCGAAAGCCAGCGCAGTAGCTGTGGCTGATCGGAGAGCCAAGCTGCCAGATTCGGCGATTGAGCCACAGGCTCACAGAAACTCGGGCGAGATTTAGTCGGGGAGCTAAAGCACAGCATCGCGAATCGACTCCGAAATGTAGCAGAAATCTGTGCGGCTCGGCAGTTGGAGAATACTTGCTCATTCGCACAGAGAGAGCCGGCCGCTGTTCAGTCGCTCGGATGGCGATTCCAACTCGTTAGGAGCATCTGATCTATATCGATATGGTGTGATGAAATAAATGATGCCAGATTAGTTCCATCGGTGAAGAGGATGTGACGTGCGGTACATGCGATTAAGGAGGCGAGGATCAAAGGAAGAAAGAGATCTTGTAAGATTGTAGGCTCTGAACAGACACGGCTCGGGTCCTATATTAGCGTAAGCGATCGCAGAATTCCCAGATCAGATATATCGCCGTCGCCATTTCTTCGGGAAGTGGGGGCGGCACCCAATAGAATTTATACTGGTTCACGCGGGTGTTTGAAGTCGTTCTTCGAGTCTTCTGCTCTTCTAACAAATGGTGTCCGTTCGTCCTAGCTATTTAAGTGTCGGAGGTCAGTGTTCAGGTAGCAGACGGCTCGAGTGTTGGCTTCGGAGGCTAATATACTGAGTCAAGATAGTATGATCCCGGCTCGGAAAGATCGGCTGACGACCGAGTACGTGATACGCTTCGGAGTACAGTGCTGCGAAGGACGTTGAAGACCTCTAGAAAAATGATGACGTTCTTGTCCCCTTTAATTCGCTTGGTACGAAGTACAGTTTTCACTTTCCTTGAAACGCTTGCAGCAGCGCGCAATGCCAATCTTTTCAAATTCTAAATCCGGCGTTGATTTTTTCAGATAGGCGACCCGTGTAAGTGACACTCGGGATGTGGGGCGACGAGGCATGGCATTGGTGTTCGATTAAGCTTTGCTGTTGTTGGTTGGTGGTCTGTTTTCAAGGGGAGGGATTGCGGACAAGGGTGCATTTTCCGTTCCGGCACTGTCAAGCAGGGGACATATCCGGCCGGCATCTATTTGACGTAAAGGAATCATGGGGTGAAATTGAAATCCATGGCAACGAGGCCCTGGTGTTAAGAAAATATGGAAACCTCCGTGACAGCCAGGAAGAATATAACGAAATTATGGCGAGATTGCGAGTTCGTATGAGAGAATAAGAAGACATTGAGCGTGCGCGGGATTTCCATCAATCTACAGCTTCGTCGGCTTTTCCGACATCTGAAAGCTTAATAGACAGGCCGCCAAGGTGGTAGGAAGTGCGGTTGGTTGGCCGTGATTTCGTTATCTTCAAATCCGGTGTTTGTAGCTCCAAACCCTATCAGAATGGCTCGCGGTTGCGGCGACTATTCGTATCAGGCCATATCATAGAGAGAAGTGCGGTGTCATGAGTGGGGAAAGGATGACGGTTGGACCAAGGAAGGCTGAAACTTAGAATCTATCAGTTTTGGGTAACTTGCAGGACACCGAACGCATAATGCATGTTGTGATCAATTCTTGGACGTAGGAAATACGTACGAGGCGTGTCGCAGACAAGATGCAGAAAGAAAAGCCACGGCTGTTTCCCAGGCACAGAAGGGCAACGCGTCGACGTAGCATGTTTTTTTGGAGAATCTGGGTAAATTCCGGAAAGCCAATCTGGTGGCGTTGATGACATTCCATTGGGTTATCTGAGAAGCTGCACCAACAGTATTCGGAAGCAGGCCGAACTGAACAGTATTAATCCCGACTGTTTGTAATTTACGTGAAGGCGAGACGAGTTGAAGATCGCGAGGCGAGGCTTCTAGAATACTATTTGCATGAAGCAAAGACAGGGCTATATTGACTTCAAAGGAACATTGCGCGGGCCGTGATCTGTTACCAGGATGAGCTTAATCCTTGGGATGGCACATTTAGGTTTTGGCTCGGCGTTCGGATTTGATTCAAAGAGAAATCGAAGCTGGCTTGCAATCGTAACAATGCAATTGATGTGTACAAATTGCGGTGACGTTTGAAATTTGTACTGTTATTGACGCCTGAACCACATCCCGTAAGGCTCGGCAACATATCCGTAAAGTTTCATGATTCAGGGCACGGCACATCGTCGCAGTGCCGTCGGCTTGGGGATATATTGAGTTTCGATGGAATGTTGACGCGGCGGACGCTACTGGATCGCTGGGGCATGTGGATCGAGTCCAAGAAATCTGGGGAAATTGAGCTATCGTATATTCCGATGTGGTCAGACACAGGACGGCACGATTGTGCTGTGCAGAAAGGTTTGATCGTGGTAGTTAATCCTTCTCATCATTATTGAGAAGGCCAAATGCATCGCCGGATGTTGTGACGATCCGAGTGTGAGCCTAAACGCATAGTAGGAAAAGCATGGCAATGAGACGCGTTTGAGATGGTGGCATGTTGTGACGAACTGTTAGCTCGGGGTACCTAAAGCATGCCGAATAGGGCACGTTCACGAGAAGCGGATAGAAAGCCGAGATGCTTTGGCGGAGGACATTGCGTAATATAGGGATCGTGAGTGGCTGGCAATGTGCTCAAGCGATGTTGACCTTCCAAATTGGCGAATGAAGTCCAGAAACACTGCATTACCGCCAATGCCACAGCCAGTTGATTGCAAATGACCGGAAACTTCATCGCCCAAGTCGTACTGGAGGATTATGGTTCCGTCGGTCTTTCCTTTCCTATTGTGACACCCCACGCTCATATATGGCAATACGACAGGAATAGGCGAGCTTTGTGCTCGTCTCGGGGTGCCAACCAGTAGCCAGCTCAAGGATGGTATTTAGACTTTTGGGAAGGTTTCGCTACGGATGAACTCTCATAAATTGCAACAAATAACCTGCCATCAGGACTGAGTCCGCGGTAGATCATTGATCCGAATTCCACGAGAAGTGCTGGCCTTTTCTTGTAGGTTTGGTGAGCTTTGACGGGAGTCTCGGGGAGGAGGCTCTGTGGGCATTTCACGGTAAGGAAATGATGCCTTCAAGCCCGGAAAATAACCGAGGGTCTGGATGATTGAGCGAGATTTCAGCGAAGTTCAAGTATAAGACCTTTTCAGATTCCACCATCTTAATGAATTTCGAATTTGTCGACATCGTTCAAAAGATCCTTCTGGTCGTCTCCGAAAGTAATCGTCTCGGCAAACGTTCAAATAAAGTATCCTCGTCGCGAGGATTCGGATCTACAACGGATGATGCTTGGACAGTCTGTGATCTGAGCACATGACCCTCTTTTCCGCGATATCCTCATCACGGGGATGAATTATGGCGCTTTACGCGGCTACAGAATTGACGAATTCGCAGTTTCGATGAATTGCGGTGAAGGCGCCGCTAGCGAGTGCGCTCTTCTGGCTTGTCCAAACCTTCCATTGGAACTAGACATGCAGGTCGTCAAATCGTGACCAAAGTCAAATCCCGTGCACTAGCCACAAAGCACATGCTCGCAAGTTATGCCAGCGGTCAAGGTAATCGGGAGTGATCCAAGGGAATCTTCCGAAATCGCGCTATATCCGGTGACATTGATTATGGAGGCAGGAGTGTTTTGTATTGATTCAGGAACAGACCATGCTGATATCAGATACAGGCCGCGACTGCACCTACCAACGAGACACGGAACTTCGAGAACGGCTTCTTCACCTGAAAAGATGGACAATCCCAGTGGATCCCAGGCATAAATATCGGCTCGGATTCGATACCGTGCGTATGCATTCTCGAACGGCTGCTATGAGCTGATGTTTAGTACTTCAGTCATTAAGAAATAAGGCATGAAGCATCAGATTGGGACCAGATTTCAGTGAAAGGTCCGCTAGGCCACTGTTTGGTCTCCTAGTTGAAGCCAACATGCTCACGATATGGCCGTTGGCACATGTGTTGGCTTGTTTGTTGTTTTGCGAGTCATAGTTGATCAAGGAGAGCACCATTGGTGTTCCCAAATGTGCGGAGGATTGTCAGGGCCGCATCATAGTTATCAACTGGGCTTGTTAGCTTAGGCTCTGCATGATCGGTGAGGAGATCCTCCTTACTACAGTAGTTCTGACAGTCGGCGACACGTCAACCTGAGAGCGAAATGCAATTGGATTTTTGGAACCTTAGCATTGCTTCCACGGGTATTCTAGTCGTCGGCTAGTGTCCAAGCTTTTGTTCTATTAGGCTTCGACGGTGTGTTCTATTCTGGCGCGTGCCCTTGAAACACGGGTTGACTCTGCGAATTATCGCCGGCTGACGAGTATTTTCGAAGACTTTTCCTTGCACACCGCACTTCATACGGCGCCAAAATCCGAATTCGATCTTACGATCCAATCGTGAAGTCAGAACGTGTGGCGCACCGATGCAATCTGCTCACACCAGCCTTCATGGCGGAACGTAGGGCAGTTTGATGTTTAGTCTGCGAACGGCGCGAGAAGCCTTTGCGGCTTTGTTTAGCTTTCCCTCAGATTGTTCTCGAAACAGTAGAACAATGCGACTCGTAAGGCGGTGAAGATTGGGTTGAAGATGAGTTGGATTTGGGTTGTAGGGCTGGTGTTCTGCCGTTGAAGATCCGGCAGTAAGGGAGGGATGATGCCTCGGCGTCTTGATCGTCTGGGCGAGGGTCAATCTTAATCTCAACCGCAGCCTCGTCACGGCCACAGCCATGGAATGTTGACATTCTTGAATGAAGAATTAAATTCCTCGCTTCACATGCAGTTGCTGGAGCAATGGAGGCACCGCAGACGTATGGCCTGCACCTCATCATCGTCTGGCTCGTCATCGACAGGGATGGGGTCTGTCACCGTTCTTTACCGTCCTTTACCGCTCATTTCGAAGCCTCACTGCAAATGCAGAGTCTGATTGGATGTGCGTTCGCGATGGCAAGATGAGGCCAATGGAAGGCCGAAGTGTCTCTGGATCGTAGGCGAGGATCAAGGGTCGATGGCTGAATTAGTAGTGGTTGATAGTCGGTGGGATGGAGGGACGAGGATGAATGAGGTTTAGAGCAGCGGGGAGTTGTGCGTGTCCGGCGGCGAAATGAACGTTGGGAGAGCTGGACTCCTGGGAGCAGGAGGAAGAGCCTGCAGATGGACTGGGCATCCCTCGCTCGCTTGTGGGCCCCGCATCTTGATGGGGTCTAGCCTGCACTTGGCAAACCTTAATTCATCTGCACCGCTGTCAAGTGCCAATCACAGTACGAGCTAAGGGAGAATATCGGCAAACAACACGATTGGCTTGGTGTGATAGGCAGTGGACCTTGGGAGTGGACATCGAGTGGGGAGTTGGAGGGGAAAGCCAGGAAGGCCAGGGCGTCAGGAGGGCAAGGGTGAGACAGCCGTTTCCAGATTCTGCTCTTGTTCCTCCTCCCCTCTCCCCTCTCCCCCCTCACCCTCACCCTCACACCCTCACACCCTCACCACCCTGGATGCTGCTTTAATGCCACTGGTACTGCTTGAGAATGCTAATGAGATCCTGGCCTGATATTTGGCAACTCAGTATCAGATTCTCCCGATGCGTCGCATGGCATGGCAAAACAAGGGCAAGCAATGTTGCGATCTCGCGTGAGAATGACGGCTCAATGCAGTTGAAATGGTATGGAATCAATCAATGTCCGGGATGAGGCAGATAGACTGAAGCCCACCGCCTTCTGGTGTACGTCTTGGCTCAGGCACACGCTGCACACACTGCACTAGCTCTGCCAGCCCAGCTGCCCCTCTTCCACTGCTCGTTATGCCTAGAGAACGCTGAAATTAAATGTTATGTGTAGCTAGCTTGGACTTACGGAGGTATGGTGGATTTGACTGCAGTCAATGAGCACTTGTATATGTGCACTTGGATGTTCTATCAATACTCTAGTCGTACTCGGAGTCAGCAGTAAGTATCAGGACAGTATCAGGGCGAAGGCACGTCACCAGTCGGTCAATCCTCAACTTTCGATACTCACCATTGACTGGTTCCGATCGGGATTCCGCATTCGTTCTTATCCTGGTTGTTGTCCTCGCCTCGAAACCATCCCTGCCCTGTTCGTTTCTCCTCCTCCTTGTTCATGTTGATTGATGTTCAATCCTGGCACTGAGTGCTCAGTTCCTCACCCCTGTTGGACCCTGCCTTCTGTACAACGCCACCAAGCTCTAGCTGCCAATGATCCAGATTTGGGCTGGGCCGCCCAGTGTCTTTCAGCCCGTCGGCTGATTTACCACAATACGCCTAGACATGTTGAAGAATCAAGGCAGCATGAAAATTTGCGATTATTCCATCTTGCCCACGAGAAAGAATTCTGCACCGGTGCTGTAATGGTGATCTTTACTACAGCCCTTCAACCCCGACATCCATCCATCAATCAAACCATCAAGGCTGAACTTACCGAACTAGCTCCCTTCCTCTGGGATTCCTAACTAATGCTAAAGCTAAAGTAGAGTTTGTAACCCAAATCACACCCCTGTCGTGTCTTTCCCTTCCTAAATCTTATGTTCCCTTCCCTTCCCATGCCTGCACTTACGCTTGCACTTCGATTCCACTTGGCTCCCTCTCTGTGCCTAACACCTTTCTTTGCTAAGTTTAGGTGGAATTTACCTTAGTGGTCCCTGTCCTGCCCGCCCTAGCCGCTTCCATGCCAAACGCTTCTATCCTGTTTCTAAGTTCTGTCGATGTCCTTCCCGCACTATGGCTGTGGAAGGATTAGGACGCTTGAGCTTGGGATGGGAGAGCTGTCCGAGTCCGACCAGATGAGATTCTGCTGATCCCGAAGATGAACCACCACTAAGCTACACTGCACCTCTGCACCGCATTACCACTCCAGACCACGTCAACCACCGCCACGGCCCTCTGTCACTCCCTCTACCACACCATCATTCCACCTACACACTAACACAGCTATCAATCTCATTTTCCATTTTCAGACCTGATTCATGTCACCCCCCAATCCCCGACATGTGCGAGCCTCCCGCCGTTACCGTTGCCGTTCGCTTCTTACAACATCAAAGCATCCAAGCTCTTCCTCCTCCCCCCTCGAGGGATATATACTCCTTCGTATCCACTCCCTCGACCACTTTCAAAACTGCCCCGCATACCATACTGAGAAGCCTCATCACGCGGAGCCCTGAACTACCCTCGACCCATATTTCAGATCCATCTTCGAAGCACGTCCCTGACAGTGGGACATTCCCCGTCTTACGCGTAGGAAAAGGGACCACCTCCAGTACGACATCTACCGCATCTCCACCCTCCTCTCCTCTTTATCCTCTTCCTCCTCCTCCACATCACTGTCGCCGCACGATTCAGTGCCATGACAAGTACAACAACCATTACCGCCGCCATGACAAGCACCAGCTCGAATAGCCCCATTCCTATGGACGTGGAAGAACCACGGAAGAAAGGTATGTTCTGCCATACATCTCTTTCCACTGCTTTTCTACTACGGTTGTTAACAATATTCCATAGGTTCCCGTGGAGGCAAGAGGTCCGTCACTCACCTCAGCAAAGCCCAACTGGCACGCAAGCGCGCAAACGATCGAGAGGCGCAACGGAACATCAGACAGAGAACAAAGGAACATATTGAGAACTTGGAGCGGAAGGTCAAGGAGTTGGAGCAGGGCAGTCGTTCCGGGAGCATTGAGAGGGTTCTCAAGAGGAACCGGGAGCTGGAGGAAGAGGTTGAGAAGCTTAGGGCACAGATTACCGGACACCATACACCCATTACTGGACACCACACACCCGTCCTCGGCGCTCAAGCGCCACCCGAGATACCAGAGGACCTGATGGTTCCTCAAAAGGTCGAGTTGGATTGGGCACCAAACTCGTCTTCCTGCGCATGGCCTCAGCCTGTGTCACATCTGCCAGTGCTGACCACCAACCACATTCCAACCTCTAACGCGGGATACTCGTCTGCAACATCTTACCCAGCAACCACATCATCCATGGGGTACGACGACGAGAGTTCAATCTACACCCCAACAGAGAGCTGGGGTAGTCCAGCGCCATACGGCGGAGGTCCCCAAACCACCACTCAGACCATGTCCAAGTCTGTCCCAGCTTGGTCACCAATTGACCCAACCTTCTCCCATCATCAGCACCCACCACGTTTCCCTGATATGCAGATGTCTGGTTTCAGCGATGTAGTTAATCAGCAAACCTATAGTTCAACATGTTGGCAAAATCAGCCGCAAATCTACTCCTGGCAGATGTCCACCAAGTTGAAACCACCCGTCACATATCTAGACCAGCTAATGCACAGCGTCATCCACGCCCAACGCCACATCTTCGCAACCAACGAGGCTTCCCGCGAGGAACTGGTAGGGCCATCTTTCCCCTCCGTCCACCTCCTCTTCAATCAGCCTGGGCCCCCAGAAAAGGCACCCTCAGCAATGACCAAACTCATGGAAAAGTACGCCCTCGTCCTCAATACCCGCAGTTTCCCTCTTATCCCCGAAAAGCTCGCCTCCTTCATGTGCATGTACCGCTTTATCCAATGGCAAATCGCGCCCTCCTACAGCACCTACAACAATCTCCACGAATGGCAGACCCCGCGGCCTTCGCAGCTCATGATCCCGCACTGCGCGTGGATGGATCTGCCTCCCTGGGGCAAGTTCCGCGATCGTGTCATCGAGAATCAATCCAAGTACGACACGCCTGAATTCCAACGGGACTACACCGAGAACTTCACGGTTAATTTCCCGTTCGATCCGATGAAGGCGTTGATTTTTGATGCGGGTAGTATGCTCATTAGTCCCGTGCTGGAGAGGCATCTAGGCGATATTGGGAATATGAGTATGAAGAAGGCATTTGGGGACAAGTATCCCGAGTTTAGGGATGTGTGTAGAATTGATGATGTGTGAACGCGTAGTTGGGTGGAATTCACGGGATTTGTGGTAGGGGTTGTAATGATGCGACGACTGATTGTTCTTGATATCTATTTGTTTATATTTTCTTCTTCGTTTGTACTCTTGGCGTTTGGATGGACTTTAATCGGTTATATCATGGGCGCAGTAATCTGTTTGAATGCCTTTGTTTTCAATGCTACAGAATGTAGGATCACCTGGCTGGCGGACACTGGATATTGGGACTGGATATTGGAATTGGCTTCAACACAGGATATCAATCGAGCATGCGAGCTCTGGCGTCATATAAGGTCGGCGGACCAGACAGAGAAGGAGTCTGGCTATTGTTAGTCGGCGTCTGACCATGATGGCATCATGGCTTTGGAAGAATTATGTTACATTTGACTTCTTGCTTTGTTGTTTACTTGTTTTTATAATGGTTGTGGTCATAGACCCCGATCATATCAGATCAGAATGGAGGTCAGAATAGATTACACGAAATCTTTCTTCATTATTCAAGCTATCTCACACCTTTACTATTAAGCTTCCCTTTTATCTCGTTCAAAGTGGTCCAGTCGGTTTTCGTCACTGCTGACTCATCCCTTCTATGCCTCCATCACCTGCAGACACATGAGGCATTCAAGATCGGTGGAGTTGGCAGAAATGATTATCACGTGATATTATTCATTCAATACTGCACGTGAGTGTTTCCCACGTTCGTCTCGTCCCGATCGTCCATTTCACCAAATGCAGCGGGGCATGGCTGAGAGGGTGTAAATCACATCACACCATACCACACCTCTCTCCCTCCTCCGCCAAGCTTAATTCCTCTGAGACATTTCTTTCCTCTCCCCTCATCGCCTTCATTGCTGCGTCCATTGCTGCGTCCAAAGCTCGTGCTGTTAAGGTAGGCCTGGCCAAGTATACAGCATGGCCAGATGCATCGACGCGGACGAGGATGAATTCCGATGGCTCTGCAAAGCGACGAGATGCGATGCGATGCAGTAAGACATGCACGCGAGCCACTCCAGAGGAGGCGTCTACAGTACTGTCTTCATCAGACCGTTTTGTCTCAGCCTCAGCAGCACAAGCAAATTTAGGGGTTCAGGACATAATGAATCAGGGGTAGAGGGTGTAAAGGCGTACCTAGCATTCGCCACTCCCTCCGCAATAGCAGAGAACCGTTGACGCTTATTCCCTTGGGAATCTAAGGGCAGGAATGCGGGATGAGCAATAAGTAAGGGAGATAGAGGTTGAGACTGAGACATCCACGCGAGCGAGCTCTCTCTTCAACGTTACACTCATGTATGGTAGGGCACCGCATGTCTCACCTACTCACACTCACAAGTAAACAGGTCTCATGTTAGCCGTTGGATCTGAGAAATGAGTTAGTGGTATGTTGCTTTTCAGAAAGAACATGCCACCCTTCGCGGTTGGAGTTTCCAGCTTGGAGTTTACTGTTTTTTCCAGATCCAGGGCTCAGGAATGCGGGATGAGTATCAATGGGAAAGTTTAAGGTTTTTTTTGGAAGAGATCGAGGTTTGAAGAATGGCGTCGCAGTTGCTTGAATTGCTAAATGGCCCCGATAAATAGTGGATGTGGGTACTCGTTCGACTTATTCACCATTAACATTCTCCTCTCCCTTGGCCGGGTGAGGCGGGTTGGGCGAGGTAGGCGAGGTAGGCGAGGTAGGCGAGGGGGGATTGGAATTGATGTTCATTTGAATTCTTCTTGGGTAGTATTGAGCGCAGCATCGCATTGCTTGCGATGCTGGAGCCTGGATGGTGGTGGCCCAGTGGGTGTTGATGGGATATCCACAGTTGGCATTCTCCCTCGGCCGCATTGGGTGGGGTTGGCGAGGGCGAGGTAGGTAGCTACCGGTAGCTCGTCTATAGGCGAGGGGAGGAATCGATGTTCATACCTTGACAAGATTGCGAGTAATATGAACGGGACTCCCGCGCGGCGCAAGCTGGCTGGAGTGTGTCTCTTGAGAAGACTGGTCTAGATGGATCTTGTATTCTTGCTAGAGATGGGCGCGCCTAACTACATGTAGGCGATGCGACGATTGTAGATTGAGTGATGATGTGTATGATATTGGCGTCGGCGAAACTTTTATGGCCGGATATCAAAGTTTATAGGAGCATTCGCCTAGTAGCACTTGTAATCAATGGCGTACTCTTAAGACTGGGTTGTCTAGTATATTGTTCCTTTTGTTTGCTTTGGCGGGGGGTGGTGGTGAAGCGAGCACTGCTACAAGGCTCGAGATTCACACATATAAATGATTCTTCAGCAGAAGATATGAAGACTGGGCAACGAGAAGAGGAGATGTTGTTGGATATACGGTTCCCAGGCAACTCTGTGGCGAGATCTTGACATGAGACGGGGTTGTGGTGTGGGAACGAGTTGACAATGAGCTGTCTTCTGAGAGATCGGGATTCTGGACTTCGCGGGGTTTGAATATGCTTGAAGGAGTCCTCAAACTAGCTGTAATAATGGCGCTTGAAGGTCTTTTAGTGGCGATATTTGCCTTAACGATAATCGAGTCCATGGCAACGAACATCTCCTAGCGGGAACTAACAGTCCAATGTATGGCTCGATCAGCATGACGCTTCATCCAATCCGTACAAGGAATTCCCCCTCATGGAAGGGAAGAAATACATTTCCGTTTTCTACAACTTCCTTCAGAAGCTGACATCAAACTACATCATATCCTAGGAAGGATGTAGACACTGGAGCAGCTGCTCGTACTTTTCTTGGAACCATTTCGTTGGAGTACAAAGTCATCGGATCATCAGGGATCGAACGATAATTCAATACAGTCTCTTCTACCTTCGGAATCCCCCCATGATCGTCCTCGTCGTTCACGAGTTCTCTTTGCGAACGTTCAGATGAAATAGACGACGAGGGCTTTTCAGCTGTGTAAGATTGCGCACTACGTATCGATCGTCGTTCGCTATGAATCGTAGATATCGGAACGACAACGAGGCTTCTGGGAATGATTATAAATATATGAGATAATGTCTTCATAATGAAATTCTTGAGCTGCGGGTTCTGGTATCATTTCCTGTAATTCTGGCTTGCCGCCAAGACTTGGCCATCAATTGCGACTTTTGACTTGCGTATCTGGACTTTAGCTGTCGCTAGATCTCCATGAATGATCCTTCACATCTCCCAATGCTGCGAGTGACCACTTGGCTTTCTTAGATGCCTCGGGCTTTATAGCCTTCTCCTTCGTGGGTATGGCTCCCAAGTAGACACAATTTCCCATGGTGAATCAAGCTCCGATAGGAACGACACTCGCTGAAGACGTGAAATTTGACGAATTTTGGAGCTGATGGAGTGAACAGTGCAAGCTCTCAAGCTTAGTGGAGGCTTGAGATATGGTAGGTATGAAGTGCAGGAACCAGTGGGTGGAACAAGTCGATAGGCAAGTGAAAGAGCATGTTGCGTGATTAGGGGTTGTGCTGGTTTCAAGGGCTTATGGGTTCTTGGGGAACTTTAGGACGAAATATTACACCAAATATACATTCATGAAAGCTACGGTGAGATGGGGGCGAAAGTGCTGTGAAAGCCTGGGCGTAGGACGGCGATAACTATATGAATGCTATCTTGTGAGAAGCTGACACTCAAGCGAAGTCGGAAGGCAACAGTGTGTAGCAGTCATCCAAATACTGCTCATCAACTAGTAAATCGTCACTTCCCCTGCTTGAACCAAGAGGACGCTCACGGATAGCGAACTCGCGAGGGCTTGTGACTTTCTCAGCCATCTACCGGGGTCCCTGCACCATCCCTGGATGGCGGCCGCTCAGATGCTCCAACTTGTCCCAACCGATATTCAACGGATCATGACCTCTGTTATATCTCTTTCCATTGAACCAGAGTTCGAATTTCAAGTCTGCCGGCGCGATGATTATTCTCACGGTAAACTTCGCAAGCAAGTATTTCTTTCCCTGACGGGGCCTCTTGTTCCGCATTTCGAATTCCGCGCCCAAGACTTCTTTCAGATCCGATTGCAATGTACAGAGCTTGTAGATCCTGGCTTCAAATTTGCATCAACGACAGCAATTTGTTTGGCTTAAAAGCAGGGAGTATGTTACTAACAACCACAGAAGTCATCTGTAAGATCTTTGCGATCTTTATGTGATATCTGTATCACCGTCGCGAACCCGCGCTTTTGGTCACCGGGGATCAGCCTCCGTGAGAATGATCGCTCGACAGAGGACTCAGTATCGACTGTATCACCCTGCAAGCAAGTCAGTTCACAACTTACCACGTACCATGCAAGGTGGTGTGTACACGCCTTCTTCACCAGCCAATCAAATTGCATCAAGGCCCATTTCTTTTTCTTATCGAAAGCATCAGGTTCTGTCTTTACTCCAATATGAACTTTGGGATCGTATGGCACGCGGCAGAGAACGCCATAGCTAGCTCTCGCTCTATATCATGTATAAGCATAGCTGTTGACTAGATCCTGATATACGTACATCCGAGTCTTGAGAGTTGCAGCTCCAGAGATCAGTCTTTGCCTCCTGTCTATCACCAGTCCTTTGACTACTGCAAGTCGTGGATCGTGGGACTTGAGAATCTGCATGTTCGGTCCGTTTGGAGGACGAATTGCTGAAGAATGGTTTTGGGTTTCGGTTTTGACATATTCCGAGCCTCCAAGACCACCGTCCAATAAAAGCATTCTCTGTAGTATGTTAGACTTGTGTTTACTTGAATCGTTCAGGACTCACGACATGATCGTTTGGTCTGTTTACATGCATCCAGTTCTAGCATCCGAGATCCATTGATAGGTAGTCAAGTTCTTCGAACCCAAAGGACGCGCCATGTCCGTCCTGTGCAACAGTTGACACACGTCGCAATAGAAGTAGGCTGAAAAATCTGCCGCTATGAGGGCGAGGAAATTGCCACGCTCATTCTTCATTGAGGGTTTGGATATGCACTCGTCGTAGCGGTAGCCGAAAGCTTGCTTTAGTCTTCTATTGCAGATAGCAACACAGCATGCATCCACCACAGAGATGTACTGTTCGATAGAACCAAGCAGCTCATTTGGAAGGTCACATAAAGACGCTCTCTTGCTTGGCTTTTCTTGGCTAGACTCTCGAATTTCCTCAGCCGACAATCCTGTAACGGCTGAGGACTCCGTGTCTGCGGTAGGCTTGAGTACTTGGAACTCGGAATCGGCACTAGACAAGTTTGAAGAATGTGCTCGGTGTGTAAAGCTTTCATTTGATGCAAACATGGTAGTTGCTGGTGTAGCTAATTCCATCTTGATGTTCATTTCCGTTTCCAAAGGTGAGCATTCACACAATAAAATTGAAAAGTCTGGGTCAAGCAACGTCATCTGAAGAGAACGCGACTTCGAGACTAACCCAAAGTCGGTCCCTAAGGTTAATATTTGGGCACAAATCGACGGGATTACATCACACGACGAAAGGACAGACTTTAGTCGCCAATAGAGAGATGGAGTTTATCTAGCATTACTTCGTCATTTACTAAGTGTTGTCTTCCATGTTGACACCGCCATCTATGCGAAGTGGTTGAGTGGGACTTGAACAATTGAGCAGAACGATTAATCGTATTGGCAGTGCCATGTGATTTATTCCAATTTCTATAAGATACGTGCCTCAGTATTTTGTAGCTACGGCAATGCTCCCTTCTCGTTCGACAAGAGCGGCGTGCTTTGCGCTGCGAGGCTTGATGGACACCGGAAATGGAGCGAAACGATGCTCTAGCCAGTTTGTATGAAGAGTGTCGACAGGTTGGCCCTGCAGATGAGTCAGAACGTGTTATAATGACAAAGAACAAAAGTGCTTACCTCAATTTGCTCGAAATCAAAACAATAAAGGAGACGGGAAAATGCAATCCAAACATTCGCTTGCCCGACATTGTATCCCGAGCAGACTCTACGACCTGACAGATTAATCAGCTACGAATGCTTTCAAAATCAATCCAAGAATCACACTTACCAGGTCCGAATCCCCAATGGCCTTTTAAGACATTGTCCAGATCGGCGTTCAAGAACCTCTCCGGCCAAAATCTGTGAGGATCCTCATACTCATCCGGACTCAATGAGACCGCCATGTTATTCCACGTGAACAGCGTGCCGGCAGGGAACTTGTACCCCTCATACTCATCATCCTGAATCAACATATGCGGAACGCCAATCTCGGCAAATGGTCGCCATCGAAATCCCTCCTTCACCACAGCGGTAATGTATTTCAGGTTCGGTCTGTCGCTAAATTCAGGTAATCTTTCAGCATTTGACCCGCAGACTCTGTCGAGGGCTTCTCGTGCAGTCTTCACCCAGCGCGTATCAGTCACTGCTGCTGAGATCAGAATACTGAGTGCCATCCTTGAAGTATCACTTCCCGCTTCAAGAAGCGAGCCAAGCGCGAACAATGTCTGCTCTTCTCCGAACTTCTCGGTTTCTGGGTTAGCGAGAAATTGGACGGCGAAACAGTCCTTCGCTGTCCCAGCTTCTATCTTCTGCTTCAGCTCTGCCACTTCTCGTCGATAGACCCTGCTGACTGTTAGGCTTGAAATTTGCTTGATGTGGGGAAATTCACTTCAAACATTTCTGGTAAGCTCTTTCTCCTCGAGGTCGCCACCATTGTAAAGGCTTTGGTAGTTTCTCCAGTACGGGCAAAACATCAGCGATGCTGGCACCAGGTTGCATAGCCATGATAATCTCATTCGAGGTATCGAGCAACTCCTTGATTTTCGGATCCGAGGACTCCATTCTCTTCCCAAATACCACACTCATGATGACCGAATTAGCGAAGCGCTGATTCCCCTCATACCACTTATCGGTGTTGTGAAGATAATCATAGATGAGATGTTTGGACTCCAAATCTTGGAAAGGGGCGAAGGTCTGCGTGTTGGTTTTGTTGAGGATGGAGTGCATCACTTTGCGGAGGGTACGCCATCGGCCACTGTATGGCATCAAGAGCACTCGATTCCCACCAGACATGAGATTAGATGTCATGGGAAGGTTGGCGCGTGAAGAGTAGATCGCGGATCGTTTCTCCATCAAGTCGTTTATGACCCGAGATGAGTTGAGAAAGACCCAGGTGTTGACACCAATTTTGCAAGTGAACCTTTGAACTATTCAGTATCGTGAATACCTTGTCAAAATGCCCAAACTTACATTTCGCCATATTTCTCGGCTTGCTCTTTGCCCCATAGTCCTTGTTGGTTTGGTGGTAATTGAAAAGTGTTTCCCACGATCGGGCTTCCTGGGATTCTAGGTGGAAACTTGTACTTCTTGCTGGCAATGTGACTTGTAATTATCTTCTGCAGAGCCCCGATGATCAGAATGCCGATGAATACTGTAGGTAACAGATTGAAGCTTTCAAAAAGTGCCATATTGATGCCTCTCACAGATAAGCTGAGATCCAGATCTGGAAGTGTTTCAAGTCGCTAGAGTTTAGATGATGACTGATCACGAGGAGGCGTTTCTTGTCCGTGTCTCCAGCCGTGCTTCTATTTCTAAACGAACCTTCTCTTCCCCAACGTTTGTCACATTAAAGTTGACTTCTGAGGTCTTCTCCACGAGACGAATCCCAAGTGCCAGTGGGGCGAAAGGCACTTCTGCCGCGTGGAGATGTCGCACTATCAAGCAGCCAAGTCGCATAAGATATGTACGAATGAGACGCCTGCACTCGGCGACGGCCTTCCGATGCATGAAGACTACCTATCAATTACTAATGCGTTCTCCAAGATTTGATGCTTGCTCTGGCAAGACTTTGCATGTGTTATTGGTAGGGTTCGTGTGGGGCTCCCCGCACTGCAGTGTTTACCCCAGATCCCCTGATTGGGGCAAGCTTTCAGGGACTTAGCGAGGCTTGGGCAGCTACTGCAATCTGCGAATCTTACTCCAACCCCAATTACCCCGCTAGAGCTGAGTGAGGGGTCAGGAAGGGCGAATTGACATTTCTACGAATGCCTTCAGTATATCACAAGATCAATCAACAAATGGCAAGTTGCAAGTGACTGTCAGTAGCACCACGATGTCTTCTCGTATCCTGAGCTTGGTGAAGCTGCCACAATTGCCACTCTGGCAATGGCTAGTTGGCATTCTCGTCGTACTTCCCATATCTCTTCTCATATTCTTCTACCTTTGGACAACACCCACAGTCCTAACCGATTCACGACGGAAAAAGTTACCTCCAGGTCCCAGCGGTCTCCCCTTCGTCGGCAACATCCTCGACCTCATCGATAACGAGAGCATTCCCCTCAAAGCCGTAGACTGGACCAAGAAATACGGGCATGTCTTCTACACCAAGATCGGAGGATCAGATTGGATATGGCTCTCCTCACCAAAAGCAGTGAAAGATCTCATGGACAAGAAGTCCGCGATTTACTCCTCTCGACCTCCCGCGCCTCTTGCGCAGGATGTTGCATCTGGCGGTCGTAGACAGCTGTTCATGGCATATGGACCCAAATATCGAGTCGTGAGAAAGATTGCGCATTCGCTTCTGAACATCACCATGTCAACAAACTATCAGCCGATTCAAGATCTCGAGTCTAAACAACTGCTGTTCGACCTCCTCCATGATCCGGTACATTTTTACGATCATAATCGACGGTACTCTGCAAGCGTCATCATTTCCATCACATACGGCCATCGCATCGCAAGCTGGGATAGTCCCCTCGCCAAGAAGATCTATGCTGTAGTCAATAACCTTCAGAACTTCTCGAGTCCGGGTATGTGGATGGTTGACAGTTTCCCATCGGTGCAGAACCTACCACAAATGTTCTTCGGCAATTGGAGGGATTTCGGACGGAAGTGCTTTGAGCACGATTCACCCATTTACCTCGGTCTGTGGGGTGATCTGAAGAAGGAGATTGAGGATGGGAAAGCTGCACAGTGTTTCTGTAAGGATTTCTATGAAAGTGATCCCGAGAAGTTAGGGTTGGATACCTTGCAGGCTGCGTATCAATGTGGTGGGCTCGTGGAAGCAGGGTCTGAGACGACTTCGGCGTTTCTAAATACCTTCCTGCTTTTTGCGACGGAGAATCCCGAGGTCGTGACAAAGGCTCAAGAGGAGCTGGATCGTGTCGTTGGTGGCGATCGTTATCCGACCTGGGAGGACGAGCAGAATCTGCCGTATATTCGGGCTTGTATCAAGGAGCTATTGAGGATGAGACCTCCGAACAAGGTGGGCATTCATCATGCGACGACCGAGGATGATTGGTATGAAGGCATGTTCATCCCAAAGAACTCGGTGGTTATTCTCAATTGGTGGTAAGTGGCCTTCTCAAACATGGCAAAAGAACTTATGTTGACATGACTAGGGCAATCAACTACGACTCTGAGAGATGGGAGTCGCCTTACGAGTACAAACCCGAACGTTTCCTCGGCTACGACCTACCGGCGGCAGCATATATCAATGCCGCCGATCCATATGAACGGGACCACGTTTCGTACGGAGCCGGCCGCCGAGTGTGTCCCGGCGTGCACATTGCCGAGAAGTCTTTGTTCCTGAATATCAGCAGAATAATGTGGGGGTTCAACGTCTCGAAGAGGAAGGTGGATGGAAAGGAAGTCGACCCATTGAATGCAATGGTGCCAGGATGGATGTGTATCCCTCAGCCGTTCGATTGTGAAATCACGGTTCGATCGAAGAAGCATGCAGATATGATTGAAAGTATCTGGGCTAAAGCGTCGAAGGATATCAAGCTGGACGAGAAGACGTGATCCATTATTGATAGATTGGTTGTAGATATTTGCAATACATGACGAAACCTGTTTGTTTGCCGCGAAATTGGCTCCGCACAAGTCTGTGGTGACAAATTGCTCCACAAGTAAAGCCGGCAGAGCTTGATATGAAATGTTTGCTACAATTTTTAGGCATCTAATATCTACATGGAAAACATGCCACGCGAAATGCGCATATCGATCATTCATATCACTATCTATCGATACCAATTTTGTTGACAGCTCCATCAGTCCACGCATGCAAAAAGCAAGCATACGGTTTATCGAACCCGACGAAGCCATTCACAAGGCAGTCGCATATTAGAAACACATCTTCCAACACAAAGATAAGCTGACGGCATAATCTCATGCAGCCCCAAGAAATATTGAGCTTACCTTATCTTCAACTTCGAGTACTAACATATCCAGCAAAAGATTTCGCGCCAGCTGCCCAGTCCTGGGTATGCATGTGGGGCTGCCAACACTTCATCCCCGCATTCAGCCTCTAGCTTCCTCCAATCCCCAGATCTCGCTTCCCCAACTCTCAAGCAAACAAGGGGAAAGGGAAGTACCGTGATAGATCAATGGTTGGGGTAATATCGAAGCTGGCAAAGCTGCAGAAGAGTCGAGGCCTGACACGACATCAGGATAAGGTAAACTTGCTGCTACCAGTATGCGCGCCTGTCCTAGCTAACAAGGGGATTTACCCCACGAACGAAGGCGAGCTGAACATATGTCTGTAACATATAAGATACATGAAGGGATCGAGATCGACAGGAAGAATTTCCAGTAAGGATCTGCACTTGCATCTGCGACGTCGTCGTCTGTATTTCTTCACCTCTTCTGTCCACAACATCTCAACACTTCTCAGTTCGAAGAAGTAGACTACTCACAATGGGTGCCGGCTTCATACTCGAAGACAACCACCTGCCTCGCGTGCCAGGGACCATCATCCTCGAAGAAGAACAAGCACATTCCGAGAATGTGACTGGAAACCTCAAACATGGCACTGGGAAGAACTCCCACATCGTGCTCACGCCCCAGCCTTCCAATGATCCGAACGATCCTCTTAACGTACGTGCTACTCGAACCACCCAAACAAATTAAGAACAAGAACATCTTGCTAACGTTGTTCGACAAACAGTGGTCTACAGCCCGCAAAATGTCCATCATGCTGATTACCGGCTTTGGCACCATCCTGTACGGCTCAACTTTCGGTCCTCTCCTGAACTCCTCCATCATCGTGGTATCGCTCGATCTCAACGTTTCCATCACCGACGTCACGCTCCTCTCCGGCTATCAGATCCTCGTAGTCGGCTGCACCGCGCCCTTCGTCTCAGCTCTATCTCGCAAATTTGGAAAACGCGGACTCTTCGTCCTGTCCGCCATCTCCGCAGTCATCGGCAACATCATCGGCTCTACGTCCAAAGATTACAACCAATTGCTCGCAGCGAGAATCATCCAAGGTCTTAGCGTCAGCACCTACGAATCCCTCCTGCTAGTCGTTATCGGTGATCTATTCTTCGTCCACGAGCGCGGGATATACATGTCCATAGTATCCTTCCTCCTAGCCGCGATTTCGAACCTCGCGTCCGTAGTCACCGGCCCCATCACCACGAACCTCGGCTGGAAATACCTCTTCCACATCTTCGTCGCCATTTCAGCCTTCCATACGATCTTGCAAACCCTGTTTGTGCCAGAGACGACGTATGTTCGAGCAAAGAAGTACGAGATCGATGAGTTGGCTACGGGGTATGAGGAGGCCGATTTGGAAAAGGCACCGAGGACGCAGGAGCTGGAGAATACGGTCACGAGACAGTCGGTGGTCCCGGCGAAGAAGACCTTCTTGCAGAATATGAAGCTGTTTGATGGGACGTACTCGGATGAGAACTTCCTGCAGCTTGTCATTGCGCCGTTTGCAGTGTGCTCGAATCTTTCGGTGCTGTACATTGTGATCGTGCAGGGTTGGTTTGTATGCCTGTTCGTGGCCATCGCGTTTGTCATCGCGCAGATCTTTGGATTGCCGCCGTACCTCCTTTCGCCGAGCGGGATTGGTTATCTATCTCTGGGTCCGTTCGTTGGCGGTGTGATTGCTCTGCTTCTTTTTGGTGCTATCACTGATCCACTCATCATGTTCATGACGCGTCGGAACAAGGGAGTCTATGAACCAGAGTACAGACTGATCATTGGAGCTCTTGGAGTCGTGAGTGGTGCAGGATTGTTCGGATACGGATACGTGACGCAGAATGCTGGCAGTCCATACGTTGCCGCAACACTTCACGGTCTTGTGTTATTTGGTGTCATGGCTGAGCTTGTCTCCACGTCGGCTTATGCATTGGATGCGTATCGCGATATGAGCAACGAGATTTTCATCATGGGCATGCTTGTCAAGAACTTCTTGCTCTACGCGTTCACGTATTTCATCAACGACTGGCTTGCCCGCTCGGGACCACAGGAAGTTTTCTTTGTCTTTGGAGGCACAGGCTTTGGCATCATGGTTGGAATGCCCATCATGTATGTGTTTGGGAAGAAGTACAGGAGCTTCTGGCACCGACATAACTTGTTGGAGAAGTGGGGAGTCAGGACACACGCTGAGTAGGCGACGAGCACTGGACCGTCTTCTCGCTTTCGTTTGTAGGAAATGAAAAGTAGATACTCAAAATTGAACATATCTTGATCTTAATCCTTGGCAATGATACATTCTGACTTCGTGACTTTTGATAGACATCAACTTCGGGCTCGGAAGCATGGCGCCGAAGATGCCTCTTTGCGTCTCGCTTGGCTTGCATCAACCCCTGGACTCCAATTCAAATAATGTAGAAGATGCGCAAGACCTTATCAACAAAACCATGTGGAATATCGCCCACCGTAAGCTCAGATAGGCTAAAAAAATCATCGACTGCGTGTATGGCTTGACCCCACATGCTTTTGCATGGGGTAGTTCCGTTCGATGCTTGGCATGGAGTGTTTGAGCTGGGGATCCAGATCCGACCCCACCTCGAGCTCTCATGTCGAGACCCCGCATGGAGCTTGACAGCTCTCCAACCACACGTAGCTTGAGCTCTAGCTCAACAGCTGGGCCTCGGGGAGGAATTGGGGAATCGAAAGATCTGAGATCCTTGGGGTGGGGAGGATAACGAAAATTACTACCTGATCAAAAGACTTGTATTTCTCCATTTGAAGATCCAATCAGACAGTTAAAATATTTCGAACAATTGAAAATGTCAAACGAGAAGAAGATCAAAAAGGTGTGCTCACGAGGGAAATCAAGCCGAGAATGCATCCCCACTGACATGCCCATAACAGGTCATTGTCGTTGGCGCAGGCCCCTCAGGCCTGGTCCTCGCGATTCTCCTTGCCAAACAAGGCATCGAAGTGCTTATTCTCGATGGCGCTGCCGACCTCGACAAGAACCCCAGAGCAGCGCACTACGCCCCCTCGGCTGTCCGCGAATTGAAGCGCGCAGGCGTCCTCGAAGAAATCCACAAACAAGGCTTTGTTCCCGACTCGGTCTGTTGGAGAAACCCAGATGGCTCACTCATTGCTGGTATCAGAACGGATGTGCACCATCCGGAGGCAATGGTAGTGTTGCCGCTGGACAGATTGGTGAGGTTGCTGTACAATCACTTTTTGGCGCTGCCTGGTGCGGAAGTCAAGTGGAATCATAAGGTCGTTGGGATCGAGCATGAAGAGAGGGAGGCGAAAGTTAAGGTTGAGACTCAGGAAGGCGAACATACTTTGGCTGCCGATTATGTGATTGGTGCCGATGGAGCGAACAGTCAAATCCGGAGGTCACTATTTGGTGATTTGGCGTTTCCGGGCGAGACTTTGCAACATCAGATTATCGCTACTAATGTAGGTTCCGTGAAAACCAGCGGATGTGTGGTACTTGGAATGCGTGGTACTGACCCGAGCAATGTAGGTATACTATGACTTTCATAAGTTTGGATACTGGGATTCGAACTTCATCGTGCACCCCGAGAACTGGTTCATGGCAGCTCGCATTACGACGGATGGTCTCTGGCGCGTGACGTATGGGGATACGTGGGGATTATCGACCGAAGAATATCTTGAGAGGCTACCAAAAAGGTATGAGGAGATGCTGCCAGGGAAGCCGAAGCCTGGAGACTACAAGCTTGTAAGCGCCAGTCCGTACAAGCTGCACCAGCGATGCGCGGAGAAATTCAGAGTCGGACGGTTTGTGCTGATAGCAGACGCTGCACACCTATGCAATCCGTTGTAAGTCTGCCAGAAACCAAATAGCAGGGAGAAGGCTGACCAGAGCCTGAAGCGGAGGACTTGGCCTTACAGGTGGCTTTGCGGATGTCACTAGTCTGTATGACTGCCTGATGGCCATTCAGAATGGACAAGCAGACGAATCGATTCTCGATAAGTACAGCGAGGTCAGGAGAAAGAAATGGCATGATCTCGTCGACCCAATCTCGAGAGCGAACTTTCGACGGATTTGGGCCGAAGATGCGATACCCGAAAGGGATGAGTTCTTTGCAATGTGCAAGAAAATGGAAACAGACGAGGCAATGCAGAAGCAAGGTCAGGAGGTAAGAATCCTTATTTTCAAAATCTCGGAGACGATACTAACCAGTAGCAGTTTACCCACATGTTGAATGAGGATTTCACGCCATACTTCTCAAAGCCAATAGCGACATGAAACAAAGCAGCGGGTAAGCGGAGACAGTTTCTGTGCGCGAAATCGAATGAGACGTACTTGGCCCGAGCACTTGTGAAGGGACCTCGTTGATGATCAAAGTTCAATGCTGTAGATGTTGTAGATATAGCCACCCAAAATCAAGCACTCCTGTGCCAAAGTCCAATCTTTAATGCGCCGTCTATGCCCAATCCATGTAAACGCCATGTCCCATGCAATATGCACCGCCTCAAGACAACTCCCCTATGCTGAAAACTTTTGTCCGGTGTGTGGAAGGGGGCTCGGCCAGCTGTTGCAGTTTATGAAGAGCAGGCGAGCCATACTCTAGACTCCCAAACAGAGAATCCGTGGCACTCCGAGAATCGGTTTCCTCTTTCCTTGATAGTTCTTTGTCTCCGCTTTGCACATCATTATTTTCGTAAGTATCGTCAACGACATCTGCGTCACGGTCCTCTCCTCCCTCTTCTTCCTGGTCATCGTCTTCCTCGTCTCCCTCCTCATCATCGTCCTCCCCATCGAAGATTTTGTATACTGCGGGCAAGCCTTCCATATCAGTGGGATCACACTCTGTCTGTAGTTCCAGGAGCTTTTCGTACAGCCCTTCCTGCTTGTATCGACTCCTCTCTTCCTTTGTCATGCCTCTTGCCAATTCCTGCATGCTGTCGGCGAACTGACCCAGCATGTACCCGTCTTTCATTAATTCATGCCGTATTTGTGGCTCGTCACAGAGCATGATACTCTTGGATATCTTTCGAAGCACCTACAGATAGGGTCAGCGCTGGGCTTTAAAGTGATTCGGGGAGCCGAATAAGCCACCTGCCCTACCAGCAAAAGCAAATCTTACTAACCTCAAGGGCATTCCGTCTGGTCTCCCACCGCACGCCAGCTCCAGCAGTCTCCACAATAGCATCTCGACTCTCATCCAATACCTGGCAGATATCTCCCATCATTTCGAACTGTTTCCCACAAGACAATCGCTTGTACTTCCTATTCATCGTGTACCAGCAGTCTCTGCTGTAGTGATCGAAATTGACGGGGGGCCTAGCTGCCTCCTCCGCAATGCGGGCATCGTGCGCAGACGTCACAAAAGATGACAGAGACGGATTGGCGCTGCATATCTGGTATAGCAGGCTCTGAATCGTAGTATGAGGGAGTGTCAGGATCTGATTCCACAGCGAAGGTTCAATGTCTGCCCGTGGCCGTTTGAAGGACTGAAAATTTTCGGAAGAGACTGATGATGATCTGAAAGGCTCGGAGAAGTTGTCGTAAGTGCGTTTGGAGTTATTGAGAGCCATTGCTAGGATACATGCGGATCTTTCGTGAAGTGAGAGATTGTCGCGATACTCGAAAGGTTGACGCGCCAAGATCGGGTATTTCGCGCTGCTCACATGACCCGCTGAGAGGAATCTGTGAGGGCGCGTCGGCGGGTTCTTCTCATCATCTCTGTCTTCCGCCAGGTACCTCCATAACGTTGGAGATACATCGTCCCACTCATCCTTGTATCTCCCGTATCTCGAGCTGCCGCCATATCTGTGGTTTTGAAGCGACTTGGACCTTGCCAGCATCGTATTTATGGAGGTCAGCCCGCTCGATGCATGCGCCTCCGAAACGAGAGCATGAAGTCAACACAAGATAATTGCGGCCCCCATTTCTCTATATAAGCATTTTCGGCTGTCTTGCCGAAGCATTGCAGTACCGTGGTATCGGTGTCTTTCAAGCCTCAAGCCTGTCAGCTGTCGCGTGCCCTTCCTTTCTCAGCGCCGAGCGTGAATCCTTCGCGTACGTGGGCGGCACTACAGCTGACTTGTCAGACGTTTCATAACGATCACCGAAGGTCTGTATATGCGCCGATGTGCAATGACGCGTATTGCATATCCTCAAGGATGAGGTTCTGATATAGTTGAGCGGATGCGGTATCCATTTCATCGAGAGATCGTCGATTCAAGTCCAAGGAAAGCTTCCCACTTCTATATCGGATGACCAGACACCGAAACTTTGTAGTTCAAGGGCAACGGTGCTTCGAACTTTTGTGGAGCAGTCAAAATTTGCCTTGGAGGGACCGATCATCGTACAGCAGTTTATTCAGCTTATCATTTTGCCCTTTCATCCATCACTTGAGCCAATGATAGACTTGGCAAAACCGACAGGACTTTACGTTGCAATCCAAAAGCTCTTGCTACCGGCGGTGAGTGTTCTCATGCTGTGACCAAGGATACTGTCTACTACTGATACTAGGAGTGGATTGTGCGTCAAGACCTCCTCCAGTTGACAAAATAGCAAATATGAGCGATCAGGTCAACTCCGTCAGACTTGGATTAGGCTGATGAACTCGAATAATAGGCATTTCACTCATCGATTGCCCTGCCGAAGTCATAGCAGGCTGTTTTCGTCGTGGCTGAATCGGTCCAATTCTAGGATGTACCCATGCCATTCGAAGATTCGCATGATTCGACGGTAGTCCAGGGTTACTATTTCGAGGACGGGATCGTTGGCAATAGAGCGGCAAGAGCCCTTGTTATATCTGTCCTATACCAATTGCCCTGTTCTCTGTTCCTGGGTTCTTCTTAGACGTTGCCCGTCCGCCCGGTCTCGTCTACCGTACGCTCTCTTGTCTTCAGAGGCAGTGACTGCTGTCACTCTCTTCAGTATCGTGTACCGGCTGTCAAGCTCTGTTGCGTGCATTTGTTTTTCGATTCTCCATGTCATGTTTTTTATTTTGGCCTCAATGTTGGTTGCTTCCTCCGAGCCTGGCTCTGGTTTGCCGCCAAGTCTTTCTGTTGAAAGTCGGATCGTGATGCCCCTCTTCACCTCTTGTATTCTTCAACATGAGCCTATCGCTACCATAAGACTTAAAGTCGATAGCGCTATGCAAGAGGGCATTGTAGGGCTGAACAGTTCCTGCTCGTCCTGAAACTGTCAGTTGGTTTTGTTATTGGTCCGCATTGTCCGAGGGGCGGAGGTGGCGTCCATACAACCCAAGCCATCTCGCCAATTGCCCTTCTTCTAGTTACACAATCACATATTTGGGCGCGAAGTCAGTCATACCAAGAGCTCTCACCGAGAGCCTCCTCATCCTAATTCGAAGATATATTTACAAGCCTCAAAATAGGCTCTTATTCAAAAGATTCAGGAAGGGGCAGTCTGCCTTCTTGTGCCAGCGTGGCAGTTGCCTCATCCGCCTTGTAGCATCCCATGTTCCTTGTCGTTCTTTCCCCATTTGAACTTTGCCCTTTGCAATGAAAAAGCTAGATAAGGAAGAATGGACCTTTGCATTTCGTGTCGAGTACCGCAAGACTAGTAATTCCGTTGCTCTGATGAGTCTAACTTCAGGAGAGATGCGCCCTCAGGACAATATTTATGTCGGTCAATGGGACAATAAACTCGCCTCAGATATACTTAGCAAGTCCTTATATACCGTGCCCGACATCTGGGGCATTGTTGTTTTTTCAGCACTAGCTGTTCTGGTATGTCCAACCTTACTGGCAGTTTCTGCAACGAGACTCGCCAGCACGCCACACTGAAATCCCGAGAATTCGTATTGATAGCTCCGCAGGTTACGCATATAAGTCAAAAATCATGGTCAATTGCCAAGTTCATCACTTTCTGCCTGTTTCGGTCAATTAGTGATGACGAGCTTGACGAATTTGTGGTGGTGTTAAGAAACAGCCCAACAGCCTTCTGTAAGTTCGGAATATCTTATCTAACATCACACGATTACGCTCAACTGTTGACATACCACTCAACAGCGACTTCCTGGAAGTTTTTCAAGCTGAGGAAACGAAAGCGAGGACCGGAACTTCGTCAAAGTTGTTTTATCTACTCAGTCATATTGATTGGAATCATCCATGCATCAGCCTATATTGGTCTAGGTGTATTCATGCCCTTGACTTTGATCGATAATTTTGCGAAACTAAAGAACGTCAATTGCGGATACTGGCCAGTCAACATATCTGATCTCGGAAACATATCTGACGAAAACGATCGTCGATTCGTGCTGAGCCAGTTTGCCGGATTCGTGGCAAAAGGTACGGCAACCACAAAAGGATATGTCAGCGAATGCTACGGTGCATTTCCAGCATCCAACTGCGACCTTCTGCTCAACAGCAGGATCGCTTGGACAGGTGTTGACAATATCTCATGCCCCTTCGCCCCGGGTCAATGTGTTGGCGGCGATACTTCCGCATATACCATGGCCATGAAGAATATCACTGCTGCTGACTACGGTATCAACATCAAGTCCACCTTGTCTATGTCACGGAATGCCACTTGTGCCCCGGTAATCATGGAACCTTACCGTTGTGATAACGATCATGGTGGTCAAGGATACTGCCACTTCACGTATTATGGGAACAACCACTCTACGCCAGTTCGTATGGATGAGGCAAATGCGTCAGTATTGTTACATCAAGTCATTACAGTCTTCTGACACTTTAATTGTAGATATCAAGTTTATGGCTGGTTCCCGCAGCCAAATTTCATCGTGCATCCCAACTTGCAAGCCGATGTCGGCAACGTATCCCTGATCTACATCTCTCGCAAAAATTTGGTACACCTGTACGAGTCACACGATCCTGTGTTTCGAGCGACCGAGAATATTCCGCTCCCAGGTTTCAGCGAAGGCGGTTATGTGCCAGCATGGCAAGACCGTGTTACGGTCATCGGCTGTGTGGAAAGACTTCAGCTATGTGCGAGCTTCCATGGTATCACAGAATGTTCTCCATGGGTGGGGGTTGTCAGTGGTGACAATAACGTGACCGGACTCGACACCTTCTTGAACAAATGCACACTCGAAGATCAGGGCCTGGTTTCCCTTTTGCTACCCAAAACTCCTGTTCTACAAACGATTGGGGATGCAGCGAGGGGCTCGGGCTCAGAATTGATTGCAAGTCAATCGCTTCTCTCGGACCCTCGCCTTCACATCGAGATTCAAACAGCAAGCGGCGACGAGCAGTGGAAGAAGGAAGTGGGGCAATGTGAGTGTTCAGAATGTATTATCCGTTTTAAATATAACTGACCGAAATACAGGGTTCAACGTCATGCTAGCCATATCGCAGCTAGCAGTTCTATACTTCCCCATTGGTAGTCCTTTTGTCGATACAAGGCTAGCACAAGATGAAATGTTGCCGGAAAGTCGTTTCGTTTGCGACAACGTCTTGATCAATTCCTACAAGCACACAACAATCATACTTGGTGGCCTGGGAACCATCTTTGCGTGCAGTGTTCTTATCATGCTTCTTTGCATCATTGGACGACCTGTATCCTCATGGCTGCAGGGTAGAGGGCATTTCTCACACGTCTTAGGACCATGGGATAGACTCTCTTGGGAAAGCAGCGCCGTGTTGGGTTCTTTGGCTGCTGCTGATCATGCCGAGCAACACAACCCAGAAGAAGCAGTATCTTTAAGAGATAGAGGTGGTCATAGACCTGCCGCACCCTCTTGATTGGTCTTCAGGCCTCGGCCTTCATTGAACAAGCGGATCATGCCTTTAGTCCGAGCCCACATCACGAATCACCTTGCAGCATTGAAGGATATAAGACTACTGCGCTGGACTGGCCAACCAAAGCTGCCTCAGATACCCTTTTGCAATGCGTTCCTTACCGCCCAGCTATTGCTGTCCAATTCTACCGGCTTGTGGAACGCGTCGAGCTCATGAGGTGGTACTAATCCTTCCAGCTCCATAGCAATGTCGGCGGCCTGCACCTCGCGAATCTCTCGAGAGGCACAACCTTCAGCTGGCAATGCTGCGGCGGTCGACCTTAGCTGAATATCCTTCCAAGATTCCTGTTTGGGGTGACCACAGTCCAATTCGGCCTTCTGATACAGTACTTTGTTCTTGGATGGCCGTAATGCATCGCGTTCTTTCCGTCTTCGCAGTCTCCACCATTGACCCAACGTGAGCAAGACGCCGACCACGACCACTGCACCTATCACGATTCCAATAATGGTACCCGTGCTTAGATCAGTTGACATGTCGCTGCGTTCCAGCGTTGGAGGATCGATCGCGACAATATTTTGCTTCGCCCCAGCATCCCAGCTGCATTGAGAAACAAAGAAATTTCTGCGCGTCATAGTCCGCGATAACGTACGCCTCTTGGAAGAACGCCCTGCCAAGGGTATATTGTGTCGAATTTGCTGCTCTTCGCAATGGGAAGTATCGTGTTGGGCTAGGAGTGAGGGGCCAGGACGCCGTGAGAGCAAAAGCTACGTATGGAAAACTGATATTCGCAGTTTTGGAAGACTCGAGACTGCCGAGTGTAAAGGTAATGCTCGGATTCTGAGCTTGGAGTAATGCATGTTGCGTATCGTTCATCAGGTAGAGCTGAGAAGTCTCGTTCCAGATTATACCAAAAGTGTTTTCAAATGCCGTACATGCTGGCATGGGAAGGTAGATGTACGGTACGGTAGAGTCTAGAAATGATGCAATTGGTGACGCTAGGAGTTGCTCATCACCGGACGTGATGCTTCGGACTTGGACTGTGAGATCTCTTGCGTCTATGGGTGAAAATGGAGTTGACAAGTTGCCAGGTTCGAACCTCGAACTGTCGTACCCACCAAGCGTCAAGCTTCCCAAGACGCCATTAAGTCCTGCTTCCTTGTAAGTGACTGGTCAAAGGATTCTGACGACGTACTGTACTGATTTCCAGCAGTGTGTGCCCAGGTCAGACTTGGAATCAATTCCTCGCGGCGAAGGTTTTCTAAGTAGCGTGGAATTGGATCATTGTATTCCGTGAAGTTACTTGGTCTCGGCGTCAAGCCAAACACTCCCATGAAGAAGGACTTCGCCGCTATCCCTCCCACAGTCTGATTGCTCAAACTTGGACCTCCAGTTCCCGGAAATCCAAGCGTAATGTTGTCGAAGCCGAATCTTCCATTGCCTTCATATCCAAGACTCGATTCCAGGCCCAGCTTGTAATAGCTGCCATCCGGACTAGCCAAATTTGGGTTGTAGGTCGAAGACGCGCTGAAATTGAACAGGCCTCCTCGCAATTTCTTGCAATCGATAACATCGCCAGAGCCACAACCCTCTCCTGCGATGGCCCATGTTTGCGTGCTGGCAGTCGATACTTGCACTTTCACCGTTTGAGGCGGCGTTCCGATTTGGGCTATGAAGGATGACCACGGGCCATCATTTCCAACCCTACAATGTTAGCAGGTCATATAATGAAGGTTGAGAGATGCAATCTCACCAATCTTGGGATGGAACGACAACAATCGGAGCTGGTGAATTCGACATCTCGATACTTGCGGAGTAAGGACGAATGTTAACACAACAAGGAATATGAATGGCAGTTGAGCTCGAGAACCTGTTTATGAAGGTCAATGCTCGGCACCTTCTACCGCAATAACAAAAAGCAGTCGCACTCAGCGTCTCTCCATTTCATTTCGGCACGGCTACGACATCTCGGGGTGAGCGTTCTGGGAGGCTCGCTGGAAGAGCCTCATGCGCAGGTAGTGCTCGTCATCGTTCCGAAGTGCAAAAGAGTCGCACAAGGCAGGTCCCTTATCAGGACTAGGCTCGGGTGTGCGATGATATACATAGATTTTTGAATCAATCTGGGCCTGTCTAAAGTCCCACGGTTGCCACAGGATATTCCGTGTTCTGTTTTCAGCTTTGGTCGGGCGCGTTGTGCTGCAGCCCTGATTGGCCAAGTATCACCTCAACTGCAGTGTGCACATGAGGGCTGATTTTGTGATCTTCGCTGCGGTAGTGTCTACGAATCGTTGCACGGTAAGAGCCCATCTTATACTAGAAGAGCTTTATGCGGATGTTTTACTCCTTTGTTATGCCAATCAGAGCATAATCTTTCGGGGTCAAATCAAGGCACGAGGGATATCATTGAGCGCCACGAGTAGCCCTGTGGTGATCTGGATATGGGAGTAGGCACAATTTCCCTTTGGCCTGTTATGTGATTGTCAGCCGCAAGCCTGTCAAAATTCTCAAACTTTTAACTTTGCCTTTGAAGCCTGACATCAATTTCCAAGTTGTTGTATTTGCAGATGATTCAAAGGTCCTATTCGCAACATATCAAGTCAATCATGATGATAATAGGACCGCTTATTTCGTTGGGGCTTTTGCTCGGGGTTTGCTCTCAGGTCCAGGGCTTCATAGGTTCGTCCAAGGGGCATGTTTCAATGAACCAAACAACATCATTGCTGATGCTGAGATAGCCCCCACGCCATATGCTGCAGCAACGAAAACATCCACAAGCTCAAACACGACGAGCATCTCCGAACCGGTGACCCCAAGTGTTTGCTGCTTCGTTGTTCAAGATACCGTCAGCGAAGTCTGGTGGCAGATTACTAGCTACTCCTCCAAGTTCAACGTTGTGAATTTGACGTCTCTTACGACATTGATCACCAAGTACCCGAATACTACATCGACGAATTACAAGATCAATATCTATACTACAGAATTGAGCACCACTTGGACACACCTGATTGGAACGAATCCGATCAAGAATGAAATGAATTATGGTCCAGGACCTTCAGAGGTAGAGGTCACATTAGATCATACAACACTGATAACGACAGGAGATACTGTGGTGTAAGCTTCGATTCATACAAGTTGGATCGCATCAACGGTATTCTGACGGTACCGTGACAGACAATCACCAACAGCTTTCTATATTTACAACTCGGTGAAGATTATTACAGCCGCGCCAGTAACAGATCAAAGGGGAAAAGTCGTGTGCGGTACGACATCCAAATACAACGAATGGGATCACCTCGACATAGATCGTGCGTACACCTTGTCGAACATAAATTCGAATGCCGAAGCGTACTTTGGTGGATCGGACATTGCCGGCCCAGTAATTGCTTCTTCAACCATAACTTCCTATCACACAATAAGCTCTTCTTTTGACCCGATCTTCTCTTCCACGTACATCGAAGATGTCATTTCTTATACGTTCACGCGGGTCTACACTGAAACATATTACCAAAATCATGCGGGGGTCAGCGTTACTCCTGTGACCCAGATCGGAATCGTCATATCTTTGGAAACACCATTTGTCTATGTCCCTTTGAAGGGGGCAAGTGGCTTTGAGCGAAAATCAAAAACATCCCATCAGACTGGTGAAACTCAAAGCTACGGATACGTTCCGAGATCACTGCTCGATCTTCTTATCAGTGATCCTGTGTATAGCAGCCAGTATCCAGGTCTGGAAAGTTGTTTGCCGGGCGGACCGTCGATCATCAGCCCTCCCAGCTGTGTGCAATCGACTGACCCTGTGGCGACGACAATGGAGACAGTTAGTGATCTTACCAGTTCCACGATTATTTACGTCATTCCGCCGATGCTAGGTGGTGTTCCTCAGTCCGAAAACTTAGATGCGCAGAGCATGGAGCATAAGTCCGGGTTTGATGACAAAAGTGACTCTCTAACATTAGGGATCTTTACTCCTACATCGCGGCTAATACCCATTTCGCCCTTGAGGGAGACGCAAGCAGTCACCGACCCTCCCAAACAGTCACCTACAATCTCAAGCCCAACACCAACGTCCACTTCGTTCGACATAACTGTCTCGCAAATAGAGACTGGGAGCCCGTCACCGCAATCCGCCTCCAAAGCTTCGCTAAGTCAACCGCCAAAAACTGCACCTCTTGGACAAATAATCAATTCAATATTTGGAGGGCAACCAGCATCCCCAATCTCGCCAAATTCTTCGTCCATCGTCATTCCGGCAGCGACAACGATTCCCATTGCAGACATCCCTTTCTATTAAGGCGTAGTTGGGACTACTTCAACAATCAACGGTGATCCAGTCGTGATTGTCCCGCTACCAACGACATTGGCAGTACCAGTCCAGACTCAAGATGAGATTTTGATCTCGGAAGCAACCACCATACCCGTTGCAGATCTTCCATTCTTCCCAGGACTAGAGGAAAGCACGAAAATGATTGACGGCGTACCCGTGATTGTGGTCTCGGATCCAACGACGCTCATTCCTCCTTCGATACAAAGCCTTGCGGCAACTACTGCGGATGTGGCTGATTCCCTCACCACATCTGATATCGAGGGCAATCCGACGACAAATACTGCAAAAGGGATTGAAACTGGTGAGGCTACCGTCATACGGCAGACTACGGTATCGCTCAATCCAGACTCCCCAGTGTCCGGCAACACTATTGTCTCCTCCAGGATAACATATGTCGTTGTCTCTTCCGCAATATCTGCAAAACCCCAGACGCCGGCCTCCAGCTTGCTTTCATCAGCTACCGTCACGGACAGGATCACAAGGAGTGCACAGGGGGTGACAAGCAGTGCGACTAGCAGTAAAAGTGTTGCAGCTCCCCAGCTGAGGAGCGGCATCTGGAAATATGTCATGGTGGAGTGTGGTGTTCTTGTTGTTTTCCTTGGGATTTGTGGATCATGAGAAGATCATATTTCAGGACCCCATATAACGCTATATAATGCATCTACCGCATCAATTCTTGCGTTCTCCGCACTACTCACAATTTGAACACTCTCCCCACCTCCTCCGGATGCTCGGTCAACAATTTACCCTCCACAATAAGCGAGACATGCTTAGCGAACGCAAGCAAATCGCCTTGCTCATCACAGATATATACCAGGGTGTCGAACCTCCCATTTTCGATCTTCAGTGACCTGGCTCGCATGAAAACCCATTTCAGACCTTTGGGGTCTTTCTTAATTTCCGTCGTCATACACAGGGTTGGGAAGCGAACGCCAACTTGCAAATCCTTGCGATTTGGACTCCAGTTCCCCGGTGCGCCTTCGATCTATCGGGAGGTCAGTTCTAGTCTGGCCACAACGATGATTCCCGTCTGAATCCCCAATCCCGAACACGCTCTCTTTCATTTGCCCTTGCTCAGAAAAAACTGGGAAGCTTCTCCAGCTGGAGGGGGCAAAAGAATCCTAACTTACAAAATCACACAAAACCCCCAAACTCTCCAAATCCCAATCCTCGCCATCCTCCCTCGCATACCAAATATCCTTCGTACACCTCCCAAACCTATCACTCAGCCTCATATCCACCGAATACGACCCCTTAATCACCCGACCCGTAAACTTCAAAATACAAGGCGCCACGTCCGAGAAAAAACTCGGATGGATTAACTCCTCACATTCAGTCTCCCGATCCGGGATCTCACTTTTTGGAACACATTCTCGCGTTGGGAACGAGAGACCGGTTTCTGTGAGGAGATTCCCGGAGGTGATTATTCCTAGAGTGTGCGTTTTGTAGCTTAGGGATTCTGGGCCGAGATATTTGGCTGCTGAGGGTGAGGATGTTTGGAGTTCGATTTGCAGGATGGACACGCGGGAGCTGAGTTTAAGAGGGCGAACGGTGAGGCGGATGGGTGTGGATGAGAGGACCGGCGAGAGGAATTGGATGTGTGAGGTCAGGACGTGGGGATGGGGATTGGAGGGGCTGGTGAGGAGGCTGTATGCTTTTGCGGTGGAGTGAATTAGGGCGAGAAGGTAGCCGCCGTGTGCTGCCCTAGAGATTTTGAGTACAATTTGAGTTGCTTGTTGAGTCGGTCTGGAGGGAAGGGTGGAGGAAGGAGAGAAGGAGAGAAATGGGACGTACCATGCTCCGCACCAGTCCCAGGCTGTTGTTGCTGTGAAGATGGAATTGTTTCCTGCTACAGGAAATACTTGGATGGCTTCTGATAGAGGGGTGAAATTGCGCTTTGGCAGCTGTGACCTCGTCATGTCGGGTGATTGAGCATTCAGCAGGTGAAACAGATGACACCATTTTCCTATTTTATCTACATCGATGAGTTACTTATACGATTGAATGGGATTTTCAAATCTCATGTCAGCACGATCTCACATCTGGATTGCTTTCCCGAAGACCGCATCGCGGTGCAGGAGAAGTCTTGGTATGCATTTGAACGAGAAGGATTTGCATGCTTTTGTAGATCTCTATGATAAGCGATGAATATTATCCCATGAATACTGGAAAGTTAAGAAGACGATAGATGCAGAAGCCTTGAAAAAGTCATATTAAGCTTACATCACGTGTAATCACCATCCTTCAGAAACGTGACACCCCTATTCCTCACATGCCGTACTGTTGGCAGTGGCAAACAGCGCGTCTACCAACCAATACAAACCCCAATCCTCATCCTCCTCCTCATTATCCCAACTTAAACTTTGCCTCGCCGTTATTCCTCCTTTCGCTCACTGCGCCGTGCTTTTACAAAGTATTACACCGACCGACCGAGGCAGTTTCATCCTCATCCCATCTCTTCTCGCTCCATGCATTCCAGTCTCAACCCATAAATCCGGGGCACCACAAATCCGAACATCGCCTGAAGCAAACGATGAAAACGAAACAAACGATGAAAATCGAAACTTTGTTTACTTGAAGGGATGAGAGAATCGGGCGATCAGGAGATCAGAGGATCTTTCATGCATGCGCCGTGAGATGATGTGCCGTGTTGGCGCGGATGGTGAAACGGTGGGACGGTAAGGGTGAGATGGATGCCAAGACCGAAGTGAGGGAGGGACGCGAAAGGGGAGGGGATGCAGGTGGCATAGTTAGTTTCGGTTATGCAGACAAGCATTAATTATTCGATGTGAGGTTATGCATTGGGCAGCTTGTGATGTGTGTGCTGTGATGAGTGGAATGAGCCAATCGCAAGTGTGGTTTAGAGGGGAGACGAGGTGCGAGGTGGAGATGGAGATTCAGCACTCTGATGTTGAGATTTATGCAGTCATTGATGGAGTCCGAAGTTCTGAACGCTGGGGATGATGGTAAGGTCGGACGAATGCGATGTAGATTCTCCATCTGATTGTACTGAAGAAGCCATTGCGCGTGAGACGAGGTCAACAAGAATATGAAAGTCACAGCATGCAGAAGAACAAATTTGAACGTTGATACAGATCATAGATCATGATTCGTTGTGCTTCCTTCTATCTATCGTCCCCCGAAAAATGCTGTTCCAACAAGAATGAAGATTGTGTATACACGTGCCCTTTTTTCCAAACCACTCAAGAGGGATCCAAAAATTTCCACGGGACTAAATAATATTTACAAGAACGCAAAAGTCACAAAACAGTTTTTGTTTGCGCGGAGAGATTCCTTCCAAAGTGATCTCATGAAGATGGTGGTGTAAGATGTTTACTCGCAGGTGTCGTCATCCTCAACTGGTGCGGAAGTCTCGACTGGTGCGGCAGCGGTGGTGGTTGGCTTGACTGCTGTGGCGAGGGTGGTTGGGGCAGCGCTAACGGCTGGAGCACTGGCAACTGGAGCGCTGGTTGCAGCTGGAGCAGCAGGGGAAGAGGCAACTGGGGTAGATCCAGAGCCAGATCCACCAGCGTAGAGGGCTGGGCCGGGGATCTCGTAGGTGGCACCAGCGGTGTAGATGCTGACCAAGATACCGGCATCAGTTGGGGTGTAGAGCGCGGTGCCGAGAACACCCTCTGGGCTGTCAGTTCCAGATCCGGTGACCTCGAGGTTGACACAGAATGGGTAGTTCTGGGCTCCATCGGCTTGTCCAGCGGAGTGGAGAGCGATGATCTCGTGGCGGAGAACGTAGTTTCCTGGAGCGATGGTGGATGGGATAGTGACGGATCCGGTCAAGTTGTTGGCCATCAAAGCATCGGAAGCCCAGGTACCTGGAGCAGCAGAGTTGTCGAGGAGACCGGACTCGGAGATCTTGAACCACTTAAGGGTGGCCTTGTCGACGGTAGCGCAGTCACCACCGCAGTTTGCGAGGTAGTTGATGACAGGGCCGTGGTGAGACTCTGGCCATGTGTTCCAGTGCAAGTCAACGTTTCCTCCAGCGGCGACAGGTGCAGAGAGAGCAGCGTTCTTGGCTCCGTTGTGGCAGATGATGTCGCCAGTGGCGAACTGGGATGGAGAGACGAATCCGAGATCGGTTGAGGTCTCGCTCCATCCGATGGACTCAGGTGCGGTGGCCATGTATGGGTAGGAGTTGACGAGGTATCCGGTGAAACTGCTAGGGGTAAGAATACGAGCATAGTACGATGCAGTCAATACAACTTACGATTGACCATCAACGGTAATTTCATCAACGAAACCGTGAGCGGCAACCTTGGCGGCTGTGGCCAAAAGGCCGAAAAGGGCGGTGTTCTTCATGGAAGGCATTTTGAAGTGTTTGGTAGGAATGAAGTGACTTTTGAGTGACTTGTGATAGACCGTGTAGGACAAATTTTTCAATGAGTGTGTGAAGTTGCAAAACTGATATCCAGACCAGCTACGAGATCGATCGACAACTGTTCGTACTTGGGACGACGTGAAAAAGAATGTAAGAGTTGGTTTAATGAAAGTAATCAGTGAAGACTGGCTGAGATGCTGAATGGAAGAGGAAACGAGGACGATGTTAAGGTTATATAAAGTTTCCCCTGTCGACGCACGAGGCACCACTTGAGCGTATCGCAGAGCCGAACAAATGAACTTTCATTGCGCCTTTGACCAGGTCCGTTTCGAGAGGCTGAGAAAGGGAGGGTTTCCGGCTTGGCATACTCGAAGTTTCTGTTGTCACTTCGCTGGGCAAGACAAACGTCCTAAAAACGGGTGAGAAATATTGTCATATAGATTGCTCGTGCAGGAAAGCGGGGGATGCGAGATGAAAAGGAAGGAGATGGCGGCAGGGGGAAGGCGGCGCCCTTGAAACAGAGCCCCATTGTTTGTTCAGATCCCATGCGCACTGACGGTCTGGCGCCATGTTGAAATTCGGTATGGGATCGCCAAGGCGTGATGGGAGGCGGCTTTGGAGACAGGAGGTGTCGCAAGTTAAGCGCTCCCAAGGACCTGGATCCCATGGTACGCAGGTACAGGAAATCAAGGAGGCGTTGTCAACAGTGGCCACCCGACTGGGCGTTCCAGAGGAAATGAGTCGAATGCCAGCGAAGATGTTCGCAGATGACGATGTTGAGACTTGAAATGAGAACCTTGTATGAGGTTCGTGATGCTTGAGTGCATCGACCCGTCTGCAAAGTGATCGAAGTGGAGTCTGTCTCGAAGTCTCGGTCTTGATCTCTTCGTGTTGATGTGAGCCGCGGAGGATGAAAGTTGGTCCACCAGCCTGCAGGTCAAGCGCCCTCGCTTCCTTGGCGAAATCTCAGGGGCTGGACCTGAGATCAGGTGACCGCATCCAGGTTTTGATCTCGATCAGGTCCTTGAGCATGTCTTTGCTTTGCGTGCAAGTGGGATTTGGGATGCGGCATTGATCCAGGAATCAGCCAACAAAGACAATCGGCCAGCTGTTGGGTCCAAGCGAAAGTTCTCGATAGGGTCGATGCGGTGCATTTTCGATTCAAGAGTTCCGAGTACCGGTTTGCCGCAAAACTGTCTGTAGCATCACGATCAAAAAGGCGACAAGTTCAAGTGATCAGATGAGAGCCTTTTACGAAGTCCACAAGAATGGAAGAGAGGCGCAGTCTTTATACAGTTGTCGTCGTGCTTTATAGGCAAAATTTAGTTTGAGTAAGTTTGAGTTCATTTGCTCAGGAACCTCGCGATCCCTGAAAGTAGCGCGCTAATAGTAAGCAGCGTCGCTGCTGTGAGGTATAAAAAATGAAGACTGAGTCGTATCGTGTTGATCTACGTCTATCTTCCAATCGAAATTGTTCTCTACACCGAAGATGCCGTCAATCTTTCTTAAAGTTGGTCAGGTAATTTCTTCGTGGGAAAATCCGACCTGGGCTGGCAGCCTATCTGCTGGGAACTTCAAAGACTCCCTTCTACATAGTACACAACCACGAGAAATCCGAAAGCATCTTCCTCAAATAACGAGACTTTATTGTATAGATGTTTCTCAAATCCCCCCCCCCCCGTACTGTGAATCGTGCACGAGAACCTTGTTGCCCTTTTTCGCAACGGATTTGGGATAGGAGGGGTGATTCACGATTTTCATCTTCCCATCGCGACTTGCTAGATTACCTTTCGTATTCGCTACACCCCCACTCAACACTCAAAGATACACAACAGCCTCTTTTTCAGGATATAGGGCTTTAAAGAGCTCTACATAGCTACCCATTTTGCGGAAGGAATTGCTGTGTATGATGACCTGAGTCTGTGTAACCAGCCTCCAGCCAACAGCGTTGTGAATTTACCCCGTCCCCTATTTAAGCGAGCCATTTCGTCCGATGTGCCTGGCTAGAAGATGTCGTCTGATCTCTGACTCGTCCTTAGTAGAATGAAATGTAAACAAAGCGCTCAATCGACGAATGTACACCGAGGAATGTACACCGAGCCCATACGGTGCGAAGAAGCAAGCTGTGAGATTCGGGATCTCCTTCCCAACCCTTTTCGGGTTTCGAAATGAAACCCCACCTTACTGAATTCCGATTTCATATCAAAGCGCAGCTGTGTAACGTCGTGATCGTGAGATAAAATCAACTTCACTTCATCGATACTACAATTCACAAGTCTGGTCTTTTAGCAAGTTTGACTTCTTGAATGATACCGAATAGACGCATCGATCACCCGCAATGTCTGAATCATCCTGCATCACCTTGATGAATCCGCCCAATGGGCCCTACATCCGCCCAACCTACTCACACATCGCCAGCATTACCTCACCCACACGACTCATTTACACGGCCGGACAAGTTGGCACACTTCCAGACGGTAGTACTGCTGCAGGATTTGAAGCTCAAGCTAAGCAAGCTTTCGCCAACCTCAAAATTGCGTTGGAGACGGCTGGAGCGTCGGTCAGGGACATTGTGAAGCTCACTTACTACGTTGTGGACTTGGAGGCGAACATCGATGCGTTTCGGAGGGTATATGTGGAGTTTTTGACGGATAGAGAGGGTATTCACAGGGCGCCTTCGACCTTGTTGTGTGTCGCGGGATTGGCGAAGAAGGAGTGGCTCGTTGAGGTTGAGGCTGTTGCTGCTGTGAAGGACTTGAAAAGCAAGCTCTGATGAGTCAGATGGAATGCGAGAGGAAGGACACGGTGACCAGTCATTCTCGAGATTATCATAACACTTTCCATCACAGAAGCAGAGTACACCAGAAGGCAGGACCATCTGGCTCTGGTTCACGTGACACGCCAAGAACTTCAGAATCAACAAAGTTTGGGATGACAAGGAGAGCAAAACTCAAATGCAATCCAGAATCGACATAATTTGACATATCTTCTGAGCATGTGAAGAGGGCCTCCGGTGACTATCACGTGAAAGACTAACCTTATCAGCCCCAGTTCCCCACAACTTTGCCGCCCAACAAGACGGGAGCTCGAATCAACGAACGCAAGCCAAAGAAGTTTCTTTTCTTGGCCAAGGGGCTAGATTTAACGTGCCTACATCACCGCCACCTGAAACCCAAAACAGGATTCAGGAACCGAACGAACTCCTACTTGTTCATCCTCACATACACGGCCAATTGAGGATTTTTTGAAGCGTTTTAAACAAATACTGTAAGTTTACCCCAGATTACCTCAATTCCCCACTATTGAACTCCTTTACAGTGGATATCATCAATTGGACCTCACCTTCCATCCGGTCAAGATGGCACCCTCCGAAGCCGGAAACGGCTCGATAGGCCTCAATGGCGACGATAGTGGCAAAACACCAGCTACCAGACCTCAAACCAATGGTTTAAGCACGAATGGAACTTCTTCAGAAACACACGACTCATCCTCACTTCCCAATGGCGGTGAAGCGACACTCAGTATCCAGCCTCGGAAATCAAAACAAACTCCCGTCCTCGACATCACGAAAGACTTATCTGTTCTCATCACCCAACAGATGAGGAAAACTCCTGATGCGGTTGCTCTCGAGGATGAAAGTACGAGTTTGACTTACAGCGAGCTGGATGTCGAAGTCGCGGATCTGGCCAATCGCTTGCGGGATCATGGGGTTGGGCGGGATTGTCTCGTGGGGGTGCTTTTGGGACGCAGTGCGAATTATGTAATTGCGTGCCTGGCTGCACTTCGAGCTGGAGGTGCATTTCTGGTATTAGGTAAGTTCATTATCATTCTTTTGATTAATTTGGTAGAATGTCTTGGAGGTCATGGTGCGAATGTCAACAATCGATACCTACTGGCGAACCATTGCCCCGAGCGTCACGGAGCACCTGACTTATCTGAGACGAAACCATGCTAAACGTAAACAGAGCTCGCATACCCTCCTAGTCTTCTCGCAGATGTCATCGACGATGCAAAACCGGTCGTTGTCATTACGAATGGCACACAGGCCAGCCAAATCAACGCAGATATTCCCGTGATGATTATCGAGGAACTCACGAACAGCTCTTATACACCCCTGGAGCACGTGAAGAAATCCCCTTTACCAGATGAAAATGATCTGGAACGCCTTGCTTTTGTATCATATTCCTCCGGAACAACTGGAAAGTAAGTCTTTAACGCAATCTTCCCACAGTATCTTGACGTGCTAATCTCAAACTACAGGCCAAAAGGAATCGCTAACCCACACATGGCACCAGTCCTTTCATACGACCTAAGATTCCGACTCAGCGACCTATCTCCCGGCGATCGCGTAGCATGCAACGTCTTCTTCGTCTGGGAAATGCTACGGCCTCTCCTCCGCGGCGCAACAGTGGTCTGCGTCCCCGACGAAGCAAGCTACGATCCCGTAGTCCTCGTAGAACTTCTCGCAAGACGACAAGTCACCGAAACGCTAATGACGCCCACCCTTCTCGCTGCCTGTCTCTCGCGACACTCTGACATCCAGAATGATCTTCCTAACCTTCGCACGTTGTGGTTCAATGGCGAGGTAGTCACGACAGATCTTGCACGTCGTGCTATCAAGGCTCTCCCCAATACCCGGCTGCTGAATTGTTACAGTGCGAGCGAGACGCATGAGATTGCTTGTGGCGATATCCGGGAGATCATCAATAATGAGACTTCATTCTGTCCTGTTGGACCGCCTATGGATCCCGACCACACTTACATCCTGAACCAAGAGGGCAAGCAGGTAGAGACTGGCGTTGCAGGAGAATTGTTCGTTGGTGGATCTCTGCTTGCGAGAGGATATCTGAATCTCCCTGAGACTACCGCCGAAGCATTCATTCCCGATCCTTTCGCTCCTGGATCTCGCATGTACAGAACTGGAGATCTGGCACGCATGCTTCCTTCGGGCATTCTCGAGATTACTGGCCGTGTTGGAGCTATGATGAAGATTCGGGGTTATTCTGTTGTGCCTGGAAAGGTCGAGAATGCCATCATAGAGCTTCTGGCTGTCAAGCAATGTGCTGTGATTGCTCATGGAGAGGGACTTGATAGACAGCTAGTGGCCTATATTGTGCGTGACAAAGAGGATCCAGGTATGCTCTTCTCTAGTTTGAAGCCAGCGCCCCCGCCATCGACTCCGGGGTGGACGACTTCTGCCCCCACAGCCTCCACAAGAGAAGCTGCCAAGACATGTGCTCATAAAAAGCAATTGCTGATACTATGTGGCAGGTGATCGTCCGGTTCCAATTATTGACGAAGCTGGTTACAGTCTTGCGGCTCGGAGAGCTCTGTCAACATCTTTGGCACAATACATGATTCCTGCACTGGTAAGCTATTTCCTCTTTGTTGCCTTACTGACAAATTCGGAAAGCGAGCTCTTGCTTTTTACACTGAACACCTCTTTTCTCGTTTAAATAGGAAGTACTATAAGGAATAATTATACTGACACCGGCTTACCTCTAGTGGGTCGAACTTGACGAACTCCCAACAAACAGAGTCTCTGGGAAAGCAGACCTCAAACGCCTGCCTCCTCCCGGCCTTTCCATCTCAACCATGTTCAACCATACCAAAACTGAGCGCGACAGCAGTATCAGTATCGAAGCTGTCGCAGAAATATGGGCTACATCCCTCAGCGTCCCCTTCAGCTCTGTCACGAAAGAACACACTTTCTTCGACCTCGGAGGACACTCCCTCACACTCGCCGATCTGGCCACTCGAATGTCAAGAACTTTCGGTGTCTCCGTTCCAGTCTCAAGACTTGTGGTCAACCCAACGTTGGAAGGTCACTTGGAAGTGGTTAGAGGCATCAGAGATGGCCACACTGCGGCAGTCCAGGCAGACTTGCCTGCTGTTTTACGCGCAGATGCTACCCTCGATGAAGATATCAAATCTGCTGGCACGCCAATGCGTGCTCTCAGTGCTCTCGACTCAGACGATACGGTCCTCTTGACTGGTGCAACAGGATACCTGGGTGCCTTCCTCCTGTGTGATCTCCTCGAATCAACATCCGCACGAATCGTTTGTCTGGTCCGGTTTAACAGCCCCGAAGACGAAGATGCTCCTGCTGGCGTTGCTCGGATTCGTAAGAACCTGCTTGATATGGGCATCTGGCAAGACACGATTCTCGACCGGATTGATGTCCTCCCAGGTAACTTGTCACACAAGAAACTTGGTCTGGCTCCCGATCACTACAAGGAGCTTGTGTCAAGTGTAAAGGTCATCGTGCATGCTGGAGCTACAGTCAATCTGGTTTACCCGTATGCTGCGCTGCGTGATGCTAATGTCGGCGGGACAAGAGAGATCTTGCGTCTGGCAAGCGAAAGTGGTGCAACACTTCAATATGTGTCTACCAACGGAGTACTGCCACCATCCACCACACCATGGCCTGAAAGTGCTATGATAGACGTTGAAGATGTCCCGGATAAGTTGGTTGATGGCTATGGTCAAACAAAGTGGGTGGCCGAGCGATTGGTCTATGAAGCTGGCGTTCGGGGCATGCCTATCCGAATTCTGCGGGCTGGAACAATCAGTGGCCATAGTACTTCTGGATCTACCAATACCTATGATCTTTTCACTGCCCTGCTTGTCGAGTCACTCCATATCGGCTACTCCCCGAATATCGCAGGATGGCGAGCCGAGATGACGCCAGTTGACTTCGTCAGCAAGTCCATCGTCACACTCGCAAACGATACTACATCCAAGAACTCCGTCTTCCATCTCGGCGATGCCAATCCCGTTGACACCCAATCTCTTTTCGACGACCTCAGCAAGCTCGGCTTCCCCACCAAGCCTCTCGAATGGAAAGACTGGGTGTCACTCTGGACTGAAAAGCGCGGATCCTTGAAGCGAGGAGCCGGGGCCTTCACAGCTGATATTCTCCGCGGCGGAATGCCCAGCGTCGAGTTCCTACGAGACATTACAATTCTCAACGACGAAGCCACCAAGCCCGCTTTAGCCAGCCTTCCACGCCCAAGCATCGACGTCAAGCTCGTCGAGACCTACGCTCGTCACTGGTATGCTCGAGGATGGCTCCCACGCCCTCCCATACGCCTCAACGAGGCTAATGGCTTCGGCGCCAAACTTGCAAAGAAAAGCCCACTGAGTGGTATGGTCGCCATCATCACAGGCGCATCATCAGGAATCGGCGCCGCAACAGCCACCGCTCTAGCCCGCGAAGGTGCACACGTCGTCCTCGCCGCCCGTCGAACCGATGCTCTCACCTCACTAAAGAAGAAACTCTCCGTCTACGGCGGTAAAGTTCTCGTGCACGCAACGGACGTGACGCAGAAATCACAAGTCGAGTCTCTGATTCGCACTGCAGAGGAAGAGCTCGGGCCAGTCGATATCCTGGTTTCGTGTGCGGGCGTCATGTATTTCACCATGATGGCTAACTGCCATACCGACGATTGGGAGAAGACCGTCGACGTAAATTGCAAAGGTCTCTTGCACTGTCTCTCCTCCACCGTACCCGGGATGCTCTCACGTGGCAAAGGCCATATCGTCGCGATCTCCTCTGATGCAGGCCGTAAGGTCTTCCCTGGACTGGGCGTCTACTCTGCTAGTAAGTTTTTCGTGGAAGCTACACTACAGGCTCTCCGTGTGGAGACTGCGGGGTCGGGATTGAGGGTTACGAGTGTGCAGCCGGGCAATGTGGCGACGGATTTGCTAGGTTTGTCGAGTGATCAGGAGGCCTTGAAGAAATATGGGGAGCCGTCTGGGGCGAAGGTGTTGGATGCGGAGGACGTGGCGGGCGCGATTGTTTATGCGTTGAGGCAACCGGAACATGTGGCTGTTAATGAGGTTATGATCGAGCCGAGAGATGAACCGATTTGAGGGGTTGGGAGGTCAGTGGGGGGATATGGGGGTAAATAGATCGGTGATGGGGATACAGATGCTTGCATGGGATTTATATGCAGGATAGACCCTAGATCATTCAATGAAGTAATGCTTTCTCAGATGATCTTCTGGCGAATTCACCCCCAGGACAGGTGCGTCTATCAATCGTATTGATTTCGTTTACAAAACAACGGCTTGAGTCTTCTGCTCTCATCAAACAATGAATACTTCATCCTCTATTGAAGGTCGCATGCTGGTTTCTCGTTGTTGTTCTGGTAACCAACTCACTCATCACGATGGTATCTCGCTAAGCTGTTGACTTTGTCACTTCCAGCACGAATGGCGCGTACCTAAAATGTGAATGGAACCAAAATCTGTGAATGTAACTATAGAGTGATACGATACCTCTGCTCCGGACTGACTTAGTCAAGTTAAATATCAGCCCCTTCCCTGACCTGTTCGATTTCAAACTCAACAACTTGTCAACAACATCTCGCGGATCTAACTGCCGGTCCACGAACGCTTCTCTGCACCATCCAAAAAGATCTCTACCTGGACCACGACAGCCATCATGGCTTCGACTTCAGGTTCAGAGCCCTTGCGTCAGTCACAAGGTCCCAACACCCTCGACTACTACATCCAAAAGGCTCTCAACGAGTTGAACAGCCCCACCGACCCTTTCTCCCTCTTCACTCTTCCCTTCTCCCCAGCATCCACACCCATCCCCCTCAACACCACCGGTCCCAACAACCTCCTCCTCTACCCCGGCTCCTTCAACCCACCCCATGCAGGGCACCTCGCCACAATCCTCTACTTCTACGACCATCGAGTCGATTTCGACATCACATGCCTCTTCACATTCGCTGATCCAGAAACGGTGGTTGGTGGAAGGGATAAGAAACATAATGTTTTCGTGATTGGGCAGGATTTTAGGTAGTGAGTGCTTACTTCCCCGTTTTGCAATCCGATCTCAAGACCTAAGAAAACGATACAAGCTGACGTTCTGCTACTCCTCATAGTAGACTCTTCGCCAGCCACCCCCTTCTCGCACCCTTACTAGCAACCGGCTTCCTCAAAATCATAACCGGATCCATGACAAGCCAAAACGCTTTCCTCCGCATCGTCACAGACCTCATCACTTCCTCCCCGCAAAGCATCTCTATCCCAGCAACACTAAGCGGCTTCCTCGGCGGCGACAAACTCTCCATTCACAGCTCCCCGCACGAAAAGCCAGGCGAACTGATAGAATGGGGACCCGTTGATGAATTCTTTATCATGAATGCGAGGAGGCCTGTTGATTTCTACACTCCTTCTCCTTCTCTTTCTCCTTCTGTTTCTCCTTCTGTTTCTCCTTCTGTTTCTCCTTCTGTTTCTCCTTCTGTTTCTCCTTCTGTTTCTCCTTCTGTTTCTCCTTCTGTTTCTCCTTCTGTTTCTCCTTCTGTTTCTCCTTCTGTTTCTCCTTCCTCAACTCATCTCGAACCGCCTCCCTCTCAAGACTTAGCTACAGCTCAATCTCATTCTCAACCTCAATCTCAATCTCGTTTTCATATTGAGGTACGAGAATATGCTAATGTCAGTCGCCCGTCCAACCTCCCCGGCTGTACAGAGTGGAAGCGTGGACCGATTGATTTCAAAAATATGAGGAGGGAAGAGAGGATTGGACGACTTTGGAGTTGTAGGGCTCTAACTGTTCCGGGCAAGCCAGTGATCCATTTTCGCGCGTCGGATACAAGTGCGAGTAATGGTATTTCGTCTACTAAGATCCGGAAGATAATGTGTGAGGTGGAGGATAGCAGGTTACTTGAGGAGTTGAGTGATAAGGTGGTTTGTCCGGAGATGTTGGTGGAGTGGTTGGTTGGGGAGAGGAAGGCGAAGAGAGAACGGCTTGGGGAGGATGAGGGTGAGGGTGAGGGCGTGGGTGAGGCGGAGAAGGCGTTTTTGTGAGATAGACGAGGGAAATATGTGTGGCGCTGATGGAGATGTTGATGTGTTCTGGTAGATCTGCGGTGCTTTCGGGACAAGGACGGAGACCAATAGGGTAGGTTGATGGGTACCTTGCTTCGGATGTCTTCCTGCGTCGACTTTCCTGATGCATTCTTCTTCGGCTATTCGCCTATTTCTCTGTCAGCAGATCATCTTCATAGAAGCATCAAAGATGATCATAATTTTCGGAAACTGAAAGACTGTTCCAATACGAAATGAAGTGGCCATCGCCTCTGGATGCAAGTGTTTGATACCGACGTGAAACCAAACATCAGAACAAACATAAACACAACAACTTTGGAAGATGGAAATGCCTATTGTACATTCTATCAGTGATCTGAGCAGTGCAAATGACTCGACTGAGTCGAATGAACATCCGATAACCCCCCGAGGGCAAGAGCCAAATCTAGCAATCCCGCAGACCATGCATCCATCTAGTCTAAAATTCACAGCGCAGACTCCTGACCGGGATCCTTCCTCTTCGCTTTCAAATGCTCGAAAACACTCATCATAATAATCGCACTCGGCACACTCCTCATAAGCGTCGGCAAGAACCCCGCATAGAAACCCTTCGGTCCACTCTCCCCCATCACATTCCTAACCACCTGTCTCAACCCCTCACGATCTGAGTTCCTCGTTCCAGTCACAACTCCAGCCGCAGCAACAGTATCGCTCGTCGCAACCTGATACCTCGTCTTCACCAACTCCAAAGGATGAATAAACGCCGCAGACGTCGCAGCCGCTACGCCTGCGCCACAAGCAATCTGCGTCTGTACACTCCGATCCGGCATTCCACGACGCACATTCCCATACGTCGTCCACCAGAGGATGTTGAACGGGATGTAACTGGCAATACCCATGACATAGCCTCGGTAGAACCCGCGAAAGCCTTCTTTGGCAGCGATGTTGCGGAGCTGATAGAGAAGCTTGCCTTCACGACCTGAGCGGGAGATCTGGAGACGCGCTTTCAGGACTTCCATGGGAGTGAAGAGGACGCTGCCGGCGAGCTCGGCGATGCATCCTGAGAGGGCATCGTTGAGAGAACTGTCGCCGAGGTGGGGGAGGAGTGCGATCTGAGTGGCTTCTCGGGTGGTGAGGTAGACTGCTGTGGCTGGTGTCACGGTCAAGATGGTAACGCCGATGCCGCGGTAATATGCTCGTAATGGAACGGATAGCACTGAATCAGATAGTCAGTATGTGTCTGTATATATAGTATGGCCTATGGAGAGGAAGATCGAGCACGGGACCAGTAGCGAGCCCGGCCCCGCGCCTCAGATGTACATACGAGGTCGGCGTGTGCTTGTTTGATATTGCACCGCGATGGTATCGAGCGGGTAGCAAGTGATCTTTGAGATGATGGAGCCCGTAGCACTGGCCCCTACATTTGCGAAGAGGCTTGCGACGTCCATTCCCCAGTGCGTTTGATAAGGGGGGATGGAATTTGGGCAGGAGATGGAGAACCAAACAATGGCTTTCCACGTGAGCGAAAAATTCGAGGTTGGCCTGTCACGTGGTACAATCTCGGCCCGGAATCGTCCGACTCGCGAGTCGTGTGGTTTTGGGAGAGGTGGTTTCAGGCTGGGGTCGCTAAATTTTAGGCTTTTGCTGCCCTGTGGGGATTGTACAAATGGCCTAAAATGTGGCTGTGGAAATTCAAGCGATCTCATCTAGCATATCATCTGAGGAATATATTTGATCACAAGGTTTTTGATTATACTTGCTATGACACCTAATACTTTGTCCAATACGGCTTAGTGAACTTTCCAGTACAGTATCGCCATCAGTGGACTTCTCGGAAGATTTTATCATTGTTACCACGCCGCCTCGCTTTATCACCTCCGTCATGTTACTTTCCTGATACTCCTCACGAAGATTAAGTTGAACAAGTATCACAGGTCAGGTTGAGAGTCTCAGCGATTATAGTAGAGTAATACTCTCATCATTTTCTCTCAACCTCTGCAGTTCAGCACAGATCTGCGACGATCACTCTTTGCAAGTAAAAGGAAACGTTTCATTGACATGTCGGCAGAAACATCTCTTGGGTCGTTCGCAGTTGTCTTATCATGGAAGTCACAGCCTGGCCTCCGAGTGGTCTAGTCACGACATCAACATAGTCATGATCGTAATGATATTATCCGTGAGAACGACGATGATTAATCCAGAGGAAGGAATTCCCCCATACCGAAAGTATATCGATAGGCACGCGAACAATTACTAATTCGGCTATGAGCTAGGAGCACGAGGCCGCTCACTAACCACCCAATAACACAATAACACAACCCTGAGATATTGAACATTGCATTATTCTAATACATTCACTAAGCTAATGAATTGCTAATATGCATTGAAAAGCCCAGCAACCGCCGACCGCTAGAAAAATCAAGTTCCATTCTCTCCCATCGCACCGCCTGTAAGCGAGCTCTTATTGTCAACATGACAATACGAAGGCGCAAGCATGCTTCGACTCAAGAAACAATAGCAAAATCGAAGAAGATCACAGTCCCAATTTACCATTGTAATTCTAGCGCTATATAATATATTTCAACTACCACCATTCCAGTTTTCCCCAAACTTATTTTCAGGATTTTGAACCTCTTTCCCAAACACAGTCGTTACCACGATTTCGAACACGGACTCTTGTAACAGAATCACCAAGCCCAACAGCAAGCACAATCTATTTTTCTTGCTCTATTGAGTTTAAGTCTCAGGAAGAGATGTTGTTGAGGTTCCGCATCCCTCTCATGGGCTTTTTCCTCAGCTTCAGGCTAGGCACCACATTAGCAGCGATCGAGAACCTCGCCTTCTACGGCGTCTGGCTAGGAGCAGAAAACAATGCTTCGATCTTACGAGTTCGCCCCACTCTCCTGTCTGCCCGCTTTTTGCTCTTGCCCATCCACCCAATAATCTCTCATTCCATCAAATGCCAGCATATTTTACCCCACTTCATGTCACTCGTCCAGTCCATCCAAAGACATCAGGCAAAAGCTAATACAATCAGTTCGAGAGCACACTCATCATCCCTTCACCTTCGCCAGACACCAGCTTGGAGGACAATATCCAAGCTTTCTGGCGTGGTCTCCAACCAGTAGAGAATGATGGCGTCTTCCAAAATGTGGTTACGAACCAAGGCAGGGAGGTGGGAGAGTGGTATCTCTTGCCATTCTCGTGTTGTAGGTAAGTGGGCCTCCCCCGCTTCCCTTTATCAGTCCATTCAGAAATGTGATCTAAAGGAGTTGTCTGATATTGAGCCCTTGAATCTAGTCCCGCAAAGGAGCTCACACCACAGATGAGAGGTGAGTACAATAACACCGCTTCTCCACCCCAATTAGGCTCGAAAGAAAAGAGTCACAGTGGAAACACGAAAGAACTCGGGCATGAGACTAAAGGTTGTTAGTCCATCCCGGCGACTCATTGACCAACATTTTTGCTCTCGACGTTCCGAGCGGGAAATGGTACGACAACTACCTAGTGACTCCAAACCGTGCTGGCACGGGAAGAGCTGATGATGCGGCGCCATACGGTGGCGGATTCACCTTTGATCCTAGGGGTGACGGTTAGTCACTCCTTCATTTTCAGAAATACCTATGTAGAAGCTTTCTTGGACTTCATAAATCGCGCGGAAGTGAATGTGGCGGGGTCCGGGGTATGGAAGGCAAATCATGGCTGACAAACCTGTCTGTCAAACAGCTGCACTCCAGGACAACCCATTCACTAGCACACTTATGACAATCGAGCTGCAAGCGGCAAATGGAATTTCGGGGCTGTGGAATTGAGGAATATCCTGGTGGAAGCAAATACCACCGAGTCGAAGTGGTGTGAAGAGTAAGTCCTAGATCCACACACTTTCCCCTTCTTTCAAATTCAGAGTAGGATCCATGCTGATAACTTGCCATAGTGGTCCAGTCTTAGCAGGCGGTCAGAACTTCAAGAGGAAGTTTTCTAAGCCGACGTGGAATACAGCGGGGACCACTACGACCTGTCATAACGTCCCACCCCACCATTCCGTCCACCCCCCCATTCCGTCCACCCCGCTTAACTCACCGCAACTTCTACCTACCAAATTAAATAATTAATAACTCCACCAATTTTTGATCAATTCTTTTAAAATTCAGAATATGCGTTATTCAAATCATGAAGCCTGAGTATACAGAGTATGATGTCATGTGCGCGCTTGCAGAGATCGCAAATGGCAAGTCTGAGCGGAAGGCATCGCTTGAGTGGGGTATTCCTAGGTTTACTCTTCGTGACCGCAAAACAGCAACTCTATCATACCATGAGGCCGCTAGTCATTTACAAAGACTACCTACGGTAATAGAGAATCGATTGACCAATTGAGTACTCACTCAAGAGGCTCTTGGCCGTGGAGTTACACATGCACAAATCAGGGTTTTTGGCCAGAGGCTTCTAGCTCTTCAAGGAGACCACCTACCACTTGGAAAACATTGGATGACACGATTTTTGGCTCGGAATCCTATTCTTAAGACTAAGAGGCAAATATACGTTGATTCTGTACGTGTTAACAACGCTTGTTCCGAAGTTATTAGGCCTTGGTTCCAGAAATTAGAGATCCCAGCTATCAGAGCTATTCCAGCTAGCCAATGATGGAATATGAACGAGACAGGTGTTATGGAAGGTTATGGTCTTAATGGTCTAGTTGTAGGCCACGCTGAAAAGCGTAAGGTTCAAGGGAAACAGCCAGGTTCACGTGCTTGAACGACAATTATTAAATGTATCTTTGCAATTGGAGTTTCAACGCTACCAGCTGTAATTTACAAGGGAAAAGACGTTCAGCAACAATGGTTTCCGTCTCGATTAGTCAAGTTTAAGGGTTGGTTCTTTACAGCCACTGAAAATAGGTGGACTACTGATGCCACGGCTTTGGAATGGCTAGAGAAGGTGTTTATCCCTCAGACGGAACCACGTGACCATTCAGCAAGACTTCTCATTCTAGACGGCCATGGGAGCCACGAGATTACGGATTTCCTTTGGAAGTGCCTTGAGAATAATATCTATCTATTGTTCTTACCTGCACATACGTCACACGTCTTGCAACCTTTGGATTTGACGATTTTCTCTGCGCTTAAGCGTGCTTACCGGAAAGAGCTACAAAAGTTGAACTCTCTACTCGATTCTACCTCAATTGGCAAACGGAATTTCCTTATATGCTACCAAAAGGCACACCAAGAGAGTTTTACGTCTTCAAATATCAAGGCAAAATAGAGAACTACAGGTCTGTGGCCAGTATCTGTAGTTAAGCCTCTGATGAGCCCTTTGCTGTTAGAAAACAGTAATAAATCGACAAGTTCACTTCTCCCACAGCCTTAGGAAACGCCAATACTACCTTTAGAAGTTTCTAATACTTCAATTGAGTTAAAGATTCCAAAGGTCAAGAAAGATTTGTACTTACAGATTCGTACCTTAGCAAGCGAATCACATGACCAACTTCCAACGCAGCGTTTGCTTTTCAGGAAGATTGTGAAAGGAATTGATGAAAAGGATTACGAATTAGGGAAGGCAAATATGAAGATTAAAGAGTTAGAAGAGAGGTTAGAGCAATTGAGGCCGAGGAAAAGAAGGAAAGTCCAAACTAGTCCAAATGCTAAGTTTGTAACAACACGTGCTATTTTTGAGGCTCAAATCGCAGCTGGAAATCGCCAAATTGTACCTGAAGAATCAGAAGAAGAAGGAGATTCAGACTCTACAATTTCATGTATAGAAGTTAACGCAATATAGAGTTATTAAGTCTTGAATAGGAAGTGTTAGAATTAAGCGGGGTGGACGGAATGGGGGGGTGGACGGAATGGTGGGGTGGGACGTTATTGCGCAGATGATCTTCGAGGGGCCGGAGAAGAGTAAATGAAGGACATGATGGGAATTGACAATCATGGATCTGTTGAGTGAAGAAGAGGTGGTTGGATGAGGCGCTGGTCACTTGGGTGTTGACTTTCGACACTCAGCTAAAAAGGCGTGGGTGGAAGGCTGGAGGTGAGCACCCAGAACAGGAAGCCGTCTGAGAGATGAAGACTGGGAGGCGGATACCTTCTGGTCACTATGAATACAAATAATAGACGGAGGTAGACTGGATGGTGTATCTCCAGATAAGGATCAAACGGAATGATCGCCTGGATGAGGCATCATACGGCAATCCCTCCTTTGACATTGAAGAGTCGACTTGTGGGCGTCAACATTATCAGCCATCCCCATTGATTCCCATTACCATTCATGAGACCACTTCGTATCTTCCGACTAATCATGTTCTGACACTTGATACTGATCACGAACGCAGGAGGAGTCAGCCATGTCACATGGTTGCTGCAGTACCTGCAACTGACAGAGCACCGCGCAAACAGATCGTCAGAACATCAAGAGATTTGTGAACATGCAGGTGAAAGCTTTAGATAGGAAGCAACTAGCATATTTTTGATAAGTTTGTCTGAGGATACACCGTTACGGTGAATAGTTTGAAATGTATATAATCTCTCTTATGCACTTCGCTGACAAACGGCAGAGGGACATAGGTACGAATCCGTCTACCCATCTACTGGCGATGAACTTGTCTGCCGGATCTAGTCACCCAGTATCTCTCCCCCTTCGCATAATATAGAGTAAAGAGAGCATCTATGTCAACCAAATTCACTATTCTTCTTCCTTTCACTTCTGAAAAAGAACGCAATCTCATCGAGATTGGCAGCATCAACACAATCGACAAAAACAACAAGCATAACTACAGAAATTGAAAACCATAGATTAAACTATCCTTGGATAGAAACACATCAGCGAAAAGCATTTCCCGTTTTTATTTCCCGCAAAGGTCGGGAAAAGACTGCGAGACGACATGTCTTTGCGGACGACTCCTGCTGGACTAAAATCATCCTTGTTCGGCATTTTCCTAATTTTCCTTGAGCCTGCCAGTAAGAATATATATCCCGCAGCTGTATGTGCCAAACTTGAAGATCAACTATGGAAGTGAATATCAACTTCTTGAGGGGAAAATCCCCTCTCGCAGACTCAAACAACATCTTCTTGTTTGAAGTGGATGCATCAATCAAGGCAAGAACTTGTGTAAAGAATCAATACTGAAGTTCTGAATGAAAATCAATTGCCAAATTTATGATCGTGATTTCAGCGTCCCAATGATCCCATCGTTTGAGGACGGAACTAAAGATCATCGTGATCATCCCCTACCCGGCGCTACGAGTATAACTTGGAATTCAGTACGCGTATTTCAGAGCGATGATCAGCCTCATGACAAGTCATGAGGACTCTAACGCGACTTTAGTAGTGCAATTGAAAGAGCTGCAGCTCCGAAATCGGCATTGAGATGGAGATGGCTTGATGGAAGGGTTTCGGATATTTTTGCAGCAGTTGAAGATGATTAGTAGGAGAGGGAAAGAGAGAAGGTATTGACTCGTAGTTCGGATTGTGTAGTGAGACGTGACGAAAAATGCGCACACTGCGTATTTGCGCGCTGGAGCACTATGTTTCGGTACGAACAAGTATCCCCAAAATGGTGCGCTATCCTTGAAGGCGCTCTTCGCGATCTCGATCTCGATCTCGAAGCGTATGTAACTAGTGTTGGTTTGTTCCAGAAGAAATTCATTGTTTCAATGTTTTCCATCCACCCGTAGTCACACTTGTTGTTTCGCTCAGCTAGCCAAAGTAGGGATCTAAAGGTAAGATCTTACTTCCAGCGACAGCATGCCACGGGGGCTCAATGCTTCTTCCTCATCGAAGAAAGTATTCAGATCAAGTTTGGCTCTGTAGTTCCGTTTCTAGTCCCCTTTCCTATCTGTAAAGTCAATATTTCTATATTCCTGCAAGCCAGCGGCGTTCACACTTCCAATCTCCCCTCCAACAACCAAAAGCAAGCATCAAGAGCGTCACCATCTCGTTTCAAGCAGACACACTCTGGATAAATAGGCCCCCTACTTTCACATTTAGCTCGCGCCAAAAGCAAGCTTTCCCACAAATGAAAAGTGCGGAGATACAAGCCTTTGGCGTTTCTCGACGAATCCTTTCGATAAATTGGGTTTACTTGGCGCAGCTGGTTGAATGGGAGGTTCGGATGCATACCTAGGTAAGTGGTATTTAGCCGGGACGAGTAAGCTTTGAGGCTTGATGCGAAGAGATGCTTGCGTGGGAGGGTAAATTGATGAATGGTGCTAGGTGATATGCATGATAGAGGCGCGTACTTATGTATGATATTTGAATTGTTTAGGATTTGGGCAGTGTGAGTGCTGCGTTGAGGGTGAGGCAGGGCAGGCAGGAATGGATTGAACAGGCAAGGGGCCAGACTTAGGATCAAGAAACATTGATCGAAAATAGATATTTTAAAGACACTTTGAGTATGCCTGCGACGATATATTACGCTTCACCTGCCGCATAGGAAGCTGATACATATCACGTGATTTGTTCTTCTCTCTTGCACACGTTGCTGTTCTCCGCAAACTCCGCGCCCGCTGACTTTTGTCCCCCGAGGAATCAGCAAAGACACCCTCTATTTGCCATACTGTCATAGAATTATGTGTCTTCCCGAGTCCGGGATTCGGTCCATGCACTGCTCCCGTCCTCGTTCTCAGTCCAGATCTCCTCATCATCAGTCGCTATCTACCTAGGGATCTCCTTTCTTTCTTTCCATTCAGCCGAAAGACATTAAGATCTCACTAGCGTGGAAGTAAGCGAAGTGTTCCATTTCTCCGGATTTTAGGATGTGGAGCAGAAATGGCGTGTTAGAAATCAGATCGTACGGTTTGACAGCTGGTGGCGTAATGACATGCGGAGGCTGATAACTTGGCGTTGCAGAGCGACTTTGTGTATGGAAATTTGATTTGATGATCCCGATGCGCATCATTTCTCAGTTCCAGATACTATGAGTGGGCATTTGGATCTCGTTTGGTTTGAGGGAAGGGCTATCAGGCTAGTCCGTACTTCCTGTCTCGGTTTCCCAGGGGAATGGATGCGAGGAAGCGGAAGTTGACAAAAGGGGTTCGGAGTTTAGATCTACAAGTTGTGAGGACTGCAAAGTGACGGGGATGGTACAGGATGAGCAGAATATTGGGTTTTCGAGTTATCACAATATTGTACTTTCAGGTCACTGTGCCATAAAGCGGTGTCATCGCCCGCGGGAACTGGAATGATGGGACAAATAGTGAAGCCCGAGAATTCCGGGCTTATTCTAGTTTGGTCAGCTGCTTTGGTGAGACGCATCCAGGCGTTCCTGGCAGCGATTAAAAAGTGTAAAAGTGACAGCGGATGGATGATTCCGCGTCATCCGTAGTGAGGCAAAGCATATTTCGTAGGTTGCGAAACGGCTCCGAAGCTGGAATGCGAATACCTTGGTAGGGCAATTGGAATGGGGACTGTTGAAGGGAAAGAAAGTGTTGCGTACGTACATCTGATCTTACTGATTTTTTATGCCGCCTAGACATATTCGACTGCCGTAGCGTGCGATCTCCTGATCGTGACATGCTCTTCCGATTTCAGGCCAAACAATCAGAGTCTCACACAAATGCAATCCCCAGACCCCGCCTCTTCCCCACAACTCCACGATATCATCATGATTTGGTTCTTTTGCGGTGATTTTGATTCTCACTGTTTTTGTTTTCACATTGCGGTTGCGATGATGATGCCACGACACGACGTTTGATGTTCCTTTCTCCTCGGTAAGAACGGCAGAGGTGTAAAGTGCCAAGCAGAAGCCTTGTTCATTGCAGCTGCACCCAAGACGGGATCGTGTACAGGCATGGTGAGGTGTGGTCGATGGCCACGTTGTGGGCTGATTCATCGACGATGATGCTGGAATTTCTTGGTGTTGAGGTCTGAGGGGAGTGTTTGGTTGTGAAGTTGTCAGGCGATGAATGCGTGCTGATGCCCAGAGCGTGGTAATATGGGCAAGAGAGCGCTCATTATATGGAGAAGAATCGCCATCGTGAGGGGAAGCTTGAGAGGTTGTCGCTCGACTGATGCGCTGATGCCGCGATGCGCCCCCAAATGCTGAATGCGCTTTCGAATGAAGCCCTGTAACAAGCTGTCACAAACGTCCCTGCAGGCTGCAACACCAGCGTTTCCTCTCCAAAGCGCGAATAATATATCCACAATACGCTTTCTTTTCCATTTCATTTCATCCTCGCTGCCTCTTACCAAGGTCTGGTTCTGTAGCACATCGCAGTCTCAGAATACTTTAAGCATGCTTCAACCTACAGGTATCCCATTGGGTGTCGGCCAGACAATGTGGGGAAAGGCGTTGCCAAAGTTCAGCCATGTGTGGTTTGGTGCTGGGATTCGATGAGCAGGGGAGTTTATCCGCAGGGAGGTGAGGATGGCTAAGCATTGGGGCGTTTTGTAGCCAAGAGAGACGATGACTTCACTGGAATACCTGGTGACAGCTGAGATTTGTAACGTGCTATATGAGCTCGGTTTTGAAGGCTTTGTCGAGCTGAGAATGATATTGTGAAGACAAAATTTTGCAGAAAGGAGAGACAGTGTTGGATATGTTCAAGTTCCGGGTGCGGTATCCGGAATGCTGGCGTTTCGAGCTCCTGCACACAGCAGAGGATATTTCGGCCCGTAAATACAATTCGACTACATCTCAAATCGTCGCCGACTGAACAATTTTAGCTCATCACCTGCTTATATTGTTGATGATTCCGTAAGCCCAGGATGAGATGCAGTAGCCCGTGGGAGTGCCGCTGTTGGTGAGCTCTGGCGTGAAAAGGAGAAGTCGGTCTTTACTTTATTTTGATACCGACTATCATCTCATTGGCTCGCTAAGATAAGAGTATGATAGTCCGAGCCAAATAGTACCCCTTTCGGCTTAGCGTAAGAATTTCTAACCAGACCCGAGGATCTCTTCTCGTCATCGAAGTGAGGTTCATGTCCGCATGGAATTTTGGAACAACATCCACAAAGACCCCGGAGCCCCGATCCTCTCCAATGAGATGAACATCTCTCCACACCTCGTTTACGCTCCTGGTCCCCTCGAGGAATCTGGCATGGCGAGGATGGGTCCTGTTCTCCCTCAACAATTAACCAGATGGCCAGTCACAGCCAGTCATCCTCGCAGTCAATGTGTATGGGTAAGGATATGCTCGTCGTGCTCAATCAGGAAATCTCACGATATAGATTACGGTGTGCGATAGTGCTACAGTAACGATGCTTCGCCCAGAGACGCTGAAGAACTCTTCTCTTCGCCCGCCATGGATTGTTGATGTCAGTTCAGCTTGGCTCGCGAGTCCCGGGGATCAAATCACTTGGCTTTTTACGCCTCAACCTTTTTGTGTACCGACTTCCCGAGGAGCACTGGAATCTCTCAACATCGTCTGATTTTCAAGTTTTCTCAACCGACAGAACAACAGCCGTTCGGCAGGACAGATGGGAGGGCCGCACGCGGAAATTGAAATTATCACAGCTTGCCGCCGTCTCTCGCTTTACCCCATGCCCCATAAGTTTTGATCGAGCGAGGCCCTTGCAGGGGTATATGATGGTCGACTAACCACGGCTAGACCAGGTAAAATCGCACTTACGTGCAAATAACAGGCCCAATGCCCCTGGTAGGAATTTGAGTGGTCAACGGACTCATGGAAGGATCTTCATTCTGCTCCAGCTTCGGCTGTTGGTCTGAAGTTATCCGGCCGTGCTTTGGGAGATGCTGACCATTGTTTTGCCGTATCAGTGGAGCAAACAATGGATCTCATTTTCCCTATTGGACTTCACGACGCGCTAGTCATCGTCCCAGAGCAGTCATTAGTTCAGTACCTTACCTTACCCTGGTTCAATTGACCTCACCCCAGACTGCATGAACAAGCTACTCTACCCCATCATCCGGAGCCAGCAAGTGCTATATATCCCCCCTCCCCACCGTCAGAGCAGCTTCTCTCCATCTTTTGCTCTTTTCTTATAACGCCCTTTCTGCCTTCGACGACACTCGATATACCTTCATAGCAGGACTATAAGAATAGTATAGCAAAGCAAAGACCACCGATATTCACAATGGCAACCACAGCAACAGCAGACCCAGCTCTCAACAAGGAGTACCACAATGGGAATGGGAATTCCGCGACTCTCGACCATGCTCCAGTCAATGGAGCCACCAATGGAGCTACAAACCCCGCCCAGCGTCGCTATGATTATGGAGGAAACCCCCTCGCTCACATGAACACTGGCGAGAGTGCGCGCTTCCCAGCTTTCGGTGGAGAGTTCCAACCCGGTCTCTACAAGCCAACCACTGAGCGCAAGTTCGCCAACCCTGCTCCTTTGGGATTGAGTGCTTTCGCCCTGACCACATTCGTCCTGTCTCTGATCAACATTGGAGTTCGCGGCGTTCACGAGCCCAATATTGTTGTTGCGCTTGCTTTCGGCTACGGAGGACTGGTTCAATTGCTCGCTGGAATGTGGTATGTATTTTCTCCACCAGTATGAAGTAAGTAGAAACTAACATTCCTCTCAGGGAAATGGCAGTCGGCAACACCTTTGGTGCCACCGCTCTCTCCTCATATGGTGGATTCTGGCTCTCTCTCGCAATCGTCCTCACTCCAGGTGGATTCGAAATCGTCGATGCCTATGCAGTCACAGATGCAGCTGGTGATCCCACCGGCAATGGTGTCAACGCTTTCAACAACGCCTTTGGATATTTCCTCGCCGGCTGGTTCATCTTCACTACCCTCCTCTTAATTTGCACGCTCCGCTCGACCGTTGCATTCTTCATGCTGTTCTTCACTTTGGACTTGGCATTCCTGTTCTTGTTCCTCGGACACTTGTACTCTGATTCCGAGGGTAACAACAACACCGGATTGATCAAGGCCGGTGGATACTTCGGTCTATTTGCAGCTTTTTTGGCGTGGTACAATGCCTTGGCTGGTATTGCGGATGACAGGTATGTCACTTTTTCGATTTTTTTCCCCCCTAAGTCTTCCTCCTACCTTGTAATCTGTACTGACTTGCTTTTCTTACAGCAATTCCTTCTTCGTCATTCCCGTCGCACACTTCCCATGGTCTGACAAGGGACGCGAGCGCAAGGCCAAGACCGAGCGCGAGACCGTCTAGTCGACTTCCTCGCCTCGCGAACAATCGCGCATATTTGACATTTGAAAGGGAAATGGAAGGGAAGAGATGGGATTTGAATCGAAGCGATATTATACCAGGTTAGCAGGATGCGCATTGCATGGAGATCGCTTGCGCGAATGGGAAGGGCATTGATGTATGGGTCTTTTTCATGATACCTGGAATTGGATTTGAACTTGAACCTCGACTTTCACAAAATAGTTGGACTGGACTTATTGGGGGTGATAGTTAATGGGTGGAGGATGGTTGTTCATATAATGAATATATTGTGAAAATATTTACTTGCCCCTTTTCTTTACCATGCAATTTGATACCTGTTTACCTTTTGTTTCTAAGCATTACTTAAAGATAAACCTATTAAAATTAATACAGAAACAACAGGATTTTTACTAATAATAAAGAATTGAGAAATTGCTTACGCGGTCAGCACAGCTCCATCCGCGTTTCGCAAATTCGCACATCTCCAGCTTCGAGCTCTCCAGCTCTGCTCCAAGCCTCGGTCTTGGCTGGCGTGCTTCCCCTCCATCCACCAAAAGCCACACGGCCGGCCGCATACGTCAGGATCAACGCCTCATCCACTCCCCACTAACTCCAAGCCTTGAGTTTCTCCCATCCATCAACGAATAGCACAAATCGAAATACCATCACGATCACCACAGCAATCATGATCACGATCTCAATCGAATCAAGCCATCGCCATCAAGCCATCAATGGTAAGTGGCGTGTCATATCTGAACCTCAGACAAGGTTCCCCGCAATATCGCTATAACGCATCGCACCGCTCTACCATTCTTCACCGTAGACTGATATTCTAGGCATCTTCATGTTCAAAAACTATCAGCAAATAATCGGTCAGACCACAACAGCCATATGATCGCTATTCCACATTTCCGTCAGCAAAGCCTATGCAGTCATCGCTCATGCAAGGTTTCATCGCTCCAGCAATCGTGCTGCACTAGGGAGCGGCAGTTCTTTAGTGATCGCCCTTGGTGCGTCTTAGTCGGGTCTCTTGGGAACTCTTGGGTGACGCAAAGTTTGGTTTCGTGATGCGCCAGATTGCTTGGTGAGAGGCGAGAGAGCTTGGGATGGGAAGGGAGAGGCGAAGATGCTGACAGGTCTTGGCTTGTGGGGTAGAAGGCTTGGAAGGAAGTTGAGGGCGAGGTTTGCGGGTGAGGATCATGAGGGGAGATGAGGTGAGTGAAGGGCATGGGGCTGGGGCTTGGGCTTGGGATTTTGAAGTTGCGAATTGAGTTTTTGGAGAATTCTTTTGTACCATCGATTTTGCTTGTAATTTCTCTTGTCATTTTTTCGCTTGGTGGGGTGGTGGTGGGGTTGATGAGGGGTTCGTGTGAGAGGGGTGTCCTTACCTGCAATTCTGTATTCGTATGGATTGCGGATTCTATTATGTATTTTTACGGAGCGGATAGTCGAGATGTTTTCCCCTACTCGGCTATTGTATTAATCAATTTTGCTGTCGTGCTACTGGACTTCATCAATGGTAAATCAGAACTTCTCTCCCATTTTTCGTGTAGCTACGGAAGGGTCCTGAGCACCAAGCCTTAGGACAGGCGTTCTAAATTGCATTTTATATCGACTGAAGTGGCTGTCCAGATAGAAAAATGTGCATGACTATTGTGCCATTCCCCGCTTCTCAGCATGTTTAAAGATCCCGATGCCGTCCTGCAGTGAGAAGTACTGCCATTTAAAAAGCTAGAATTGCCTCTCTCGGGCCGGCAGCCTCTTTTTTTGTTTCCAGGCCGAATGGAAGAAATTCAATGTACCTATAGGTGAGTGAACGCCTCGTCACGTGGAACCGCCCAGGCCGAGTTCCTGTCCTGCCACTTTCAAACCCAAGACAAAATGTTGATCCTCTTACGTTGCTTCAGATATCTCGACATGTCAACTTCATAATCATAAAGCCAAGCACCTGTATGACACACTTATCTCCGTATGTCAATCGTAGCTCATTCATGTGTTGAATTGAAGAGATTGGTACCGGTCGTCTAAGACTGAAGCTGGCAATGATGAGATGAGAATTCTGCGAAGTGCAACAAAGAGCTTTATCCGAGCTGATTGGAAGGTTTGTGTATCGGTCTTGTGATTTACCAATTTGGCAACTGAAATGACTTTCATTTTTCACTCATCGGCGACGGACGAGTTTGAAAGCAACCCGAGGAACCTTCGCCCCTAATCTACTCACATCTTCCTTTATCGAGAAGCAAGACTACTGTATCACAGAACAAGAAATGCAAGACACGCATTGCCACAGGGTTGCGCTTGATATGATGATCGTGAAGTGATGATGCCGAGTTCCAGATCACTCCCACTTGCTTGATCTACCCCACCAAAACGAATATAGATTGACACGATCACACAACAAGGTCAGCAGTCTACACATACAGAACAGCACAGAAACAGTGCGAACTGACAGGAGTCTATAGCCCGTAGGAATTGCTCAATAGTTTAATTACTATGAAGGATTTTGCAGCAGACGAACAAATGACGGCCCACAGTCATCCAACAAGGCCTTGGACTGATCTAGTTCTAGCGTCAACATCGATTCACGAAAATAATCAATCCAGCAAATCATTCTTCGGCTACGTTAACATACCTGCTGGTCTTACTTCAAACCAAGAAATGTGATGTATGCAATATAACAAGTCGACGAATTCGTATTGCCGTTGATGGTGGCTATCGGCCTGGTTCTTTGCATCCTGAAGTTGTTATTATCTTCGGGGCTGTCCAGTCACCTCATCAGCCTAGAATAATCCTATCCAGCAGAGTTCGACTCACATATTAGCACACCAATCTGTCTCTGTGGTTTGTGCTTCGATGATAATGTTCCTCCATTCGACGGTACCGAAGTCCCACTTTCCTCCATCTTGGAGCTCGATCGATAGGGTTGCCTGGATGGTTAGTGAGGAGTTGATTCAGGGGTGGAAAGGCTTTACCTTTACTCCAGGAGGCCATTTATTCTCAGCTATTTCCACCTTGTCAGTCCAGAGTGAGTAACAGTTTTGACAGCCTCACTGTATTTAGTGTCGAAGTGGCCGTCGGCGACCAGTCCACCACCAAAGTGCGCAACACCCCCGGCATGGCTCAGCTTTCCGGGCTCTACCAGCCAGTCCTGATACCAGTCTTTTGTTTCAGGATTCCATTGATACGTATTTGGAGTAGATCTCCGGGGTATACTAGTCTCATCTCGTCAGCGACTTCCAGTTACCAATCGCCAGGAGACTTACATCGAACTCTTTCGTCAACGAGATCCATAGCAGGAATATCTCCGCCGTTAGTTATAGCTAATCAGCCTGAGTTGAAGAGCACGACTTGCTTGCAACATCGGTAAGGAAAGAAGTACCACTGTGACAAGGGGTCAGACTCGTCAACCATATCATAATACAACTTCGGACAAGCAAAAGCTCTTCAGGAAGACAAAGAAATGCTCGTGCTTCAAGATTTACTGTCAATCAGAACACTCACCGCATTATCTATCGTCGGCTTCGGTGGTAAGTTTAGATTCGAAAGTACGTTCTGGATCAAGCAAGACACAGGCTTCAGAACGAGACCAGGCCACATTGATCGAAGACCTTGAACTGAAGGAGGGTCTCTATCTGGCGTAACGGAAGGAATAAGAAGTGTACTTTGGAATTATGCATTGTTAGCCTGTAGCGTTTAAGTACTCATGGAAGTTCAGCTAGTGCTGTACCTTCGTGATCGTTGCTCGGGGATAAATATCTATCCCGTAAAATGTAACGGGTGGCGGAGTTTCTGCCACGCTCAGATAAACGAGCGTAGCTACTACTAGAAGATGCTTCGTTTTCATTTTGCTCAAGTTGTTTGGTTTCGGACGTCTGTGTTATTGCTCTTCACGGAATATCGGAGATGAGAATGAAAATAAGTTGGCACTAACAGTCCAAAGACGATGAAGTCCTTACCTCTAAATGTATGTGAGACCGGTGGAAAAACGAGTCTCAAGCTTCGCGGCCAATCGCGGTATTTGGTCATTTCGAATGCTCTGCAGCTATCGTCATGGCTGCGCTGTCATTTCGAGGACCACCCCACTCATTTTGAATGATTCACGGCTTTCATTCTTCTTCTTCGACGAAAATGTTCTTCGCCGCTGTCTGAACAGGTGACGGAAAGACAATGGTTCACTTGGCTTAGATCTTCTAAGATATTCAGCATAACCTGAAGCTAGTGCTGTTTTTTTCAGTAGCTACCTCTCTTACCGTGTCTCGCGATCTTTGTTTGTCTCCTTATTCACGGAATGGAACCGGATCAGCTGAACAGGGCGTATTTCGGGAATGATATTTGTTATTTGAAGAGAACGCAAAATTCAAATACGAGACCATAAGTGGCCTCAATATGGCTGCCCCGTTACCTTTTGCTACTTCAAGGTTTTGTGCAACGACATCCAGTATCGTTGCCAAGACCAGGTAGCGGCGTATTGTTTACCCCGCCCTTCGCGAAGCGAAGGCAAACACATTTTCTAAAAGCTCCCAGAAGTCCTTTGTAACGCTTACGCTGCCCTTAAAACTACACACCGCTCATGAAATCACTACAAATTACAGGGCCGTGGACATACTCAAATCAGAATCATCGTACACCTCGAGCCTCCCGAAGCTCCAGGCTCTACATCTCGTTACTTTCGCCGAAGAACGTGAAGCTGGCGAAATAGCAGGTTGTGGTGTTTCTTTCTTTTTCGACTATCACAACAGGATCGGACCTCGACCAACTGAACTGCCACTTGCCGTTTGAATTATCAATACTTTGTTAACTAAGGCCATGATCAATATGGAGAGAATGGAACTTACACCGAGATGCACCAGGCGGTTGTAGTCGTCTCTGCCTCGACGATGACGTTCTTCCACTTGACAACTCCAAAGTGTCATGATGCTGGCTTTAGTGTTTGGATTGCCAAAAGTGCCTGCAGGCATTAGATCGACTCATGTAGAAAGAGAGGGAGCGATTGTACCTGGACCATCGGTGGACGACCATCTGATTCTGTTTTTTCGCGTCAGTGTTTCTCCTCTGTACTTTCAAGTAAACAATCATCCGCCGAAAAGTGTGTATTAGTACCGTATGCCGTATTGAAATTACCATCGATCATGATACCGCCGCCGGAGGGCTTTATTCCGGTAGCATTACCACTATGACCGGGTTGGATAAGCCAATTGTCGTAGTACTCCCATGTTTGTGAGTTTCCTATATCAATAAAAAGTCAAACAGCTATCATATGGTGATGGGGCTATACTTTTCAACTACCCCAGAAAGTTCCTGTAGAGCTCGAGTTTGTCGAGATATGGGCATCACTCACATTGAAAATGTGACGTTAGTGTGTCATCAAGAAGTTCTATCGAGCGAGTGTATCAACGGGGAACTCATCAATGGTGCTGAGCTCAGAGGCCTGTGACCATACTTACGTCTTACTCGTAATGGTACCAGGTCTTTGCTTGGTCTGACTAGAGTCAATGAGTTTCTACGACAGATACGACAGGCAGCAGTTACTTGCAGCACCATTCTGGGATAAATTACCACTGTGAATGGTCAGCACTCGAGTCTAGGTCCCCTAACCTACTTCATTATGAGCAACCTAAATGCGACCCACAGAGTTTGGAGCCGTGTTGTTCACAGCTGTGTTCTGATTTATTAGGACATTTTGGAGAATGCCAGATGCGCCCTTTGCCTGTATGCCAGCCCATACTGATCGAAGGGCTTGGCTCGATGAGCTGTTTGGGGGAAGACCAGGGACAATCATGGTACTCTCGAACTGTGGATTTGTCAGAAATACGAGATATGAGCTGTGTGGGAAGATATTTTACGCGTGCAATACGACCTGGGATATCAATCCACACGGCGTTGAAAGCGCCTTCCATCGCTATCGCTGGTCACAAAAGAGCGAGGACATACCGTGGGAAACAAGAGAGAAAGAAGGGCAGGAAGAGTGTCAAGAGATGCATTGTTAAGATAGCTAGGTTGTGATCGCAGTGGGTACGAGATGTAACTTTCTCTAAGTGTGTGTTGAAAATAGGAATTTAATTTTGAAAGCATATTAACAAGAAGGCAAAATTGTACCCATTGGCCTATATATTGGTAACGCTATGCTGTGATTGTCCACGGAGTCAAAACGCGTGACTAGGCGGACGGATCCGAGAATTTGAATCACAGCCTTCTTGGATTTGTCCAAATATTTGACCAAATTCCCTGCAGTCTAAATTGAATCATGAGGCACTTTGGGAGAGAATTCTAAGCGTGCCAACTAGTTGTGATAGAAGGAAGGAACGAAAATAAGCATGATGACCAAACCAGCGTTGACGCAAGACCTATGTCCTAAGTACGACCAATAAGAACTGAGACTGGATGTCGAGATTATGATACATACATTTCCTGATCGCTCAACATTGCTTTGCTCGCTGTTCCTCGGACTATCTACCATCTCAGACTCTCCATCACGAACTTTCCCAAATCAACTCTCGCAGCTCCTCCACGCCGAATTTCTCCTGTGACGTCAAGTTGAATCTATGCCTGTAATGAAATCCAAAGGGCACTTCCCACCACCGTCCTCCATACGCCACACCCGGTTTGCGTCCCTTGTCTCTCTGATTTGCGACCTCCAGAGCCTCATCAACGATCCACTGGTCGATCGATGCCATTATCTTCTTGGTGAAGGATATATTGGTAGATGAAGTGTCTGGCATGCAGGCTCTGAAATGCTTCGAGTTTTGTCTGAGCAGAGTAGTAATCTGTGAACACTCGAACACCTTCTGTGCTGTCTGTGACATCCCATGAGTTGAGAATTTCTTCGAGATGTTGGTTATTGTAGTGTGTCCTCATGGTCGATCTGCCTATTGCGACGGAGATTTGGAGACCGTGAAGGGCGACGAAGAAGAGGCATATCTTTGTGAGGATGGAAGCCTTGGCCATGGCTTGGGACTATCAAATATATCAGTGCGCAAAGAGTGTGGCGAATTCTCCGTCTGAGTGCTTTATTTGAGGCGAGGTTGAATTGGAGTATTATGTTCAGGCTGAAGTCATGGGAACTACATTTCGCGTAAAACGCACGAAGAAACAAAACCCATGAAGAAGCTGGCGCACTTGCTAGAGGCTAGAGATCTTTCACACTTTAAAGGGCAGAAACATCTGGGTCGGTTATATTAGCCAACCTAGTAGCTTGGTCCGGTCCCAAAGTAGACATTGGAGTTGCTCGGGGCTTCCTTGAGATGGCAGGTCACGTGGAATACCTTAATGCTCATCACCTTTGATATGTTGATGTAGCACTTCCTCGGGATGATCTGGTGTAAGAATGAGTCGATTTTGAGTAAACAAAATGACAGCATCTCGGTCCAGAGTGAAAGCCATAGGATCAACCACGATTTATGACACTCCGCAAAGTAACTATGAGTAGTATAGACAAACACTTGCCAAACGAGACATTGGAATGGCGTTCAACTCTGCATGTATGCCACGCAGTACAGAGTCGAACATGTCATCCAGCAAAGTATGCTCGCAGATATAAGTAAGTATCGCTGTGCATCCAATTGCTCCACCAATCCACAAATTCAAATCATCGTCAAGATCTTCACAACAGCGTCCCAGAACAAAAGAGCACAAAATGTCACAACCCATTGTACCATCTGAGATAAACTTCGTCTACCGAATCGGTGGTATGAGCCCGATGCTTGGATCAAAGATGACACCATGGGAGAATCCTACGCAGTCAGTGAAAGCCACCAAAACACACAATGAGCCATCGCAAAGGCTGAACGGCTTCGCATCAGCCGACGGATATTCAGATCTGGGCCTTGGTGCTCTGTCAATCACTGAAGAGGGCCCGGAGGAATTTGAAAAGATAGAAATGGAAGATCGACTCTTGTCTATGGCCAACGGTCTGGAGGGTATCTGGTCCAGAGAAGATATACTTTCGTACGGGTCATGTGTGCGCGCTCAAGCCCCGGACAGACAAGAGAATCTTCCCATTCCCGAGGGAGCAGCACAACCTGATGTTCAGGAGACGCCCGAGGAGCTTGCTAGCAGAATTTCGGCACTGATAATGAGCGGAATGGGTCGATGGGGATTCCATTTCAGGGCCGACTACCCTACCAGAACCCATTTCTCTGGCAGAGCAGCGAAGCAAGGACGAATCCCTTGGGCCAACCGAGCTCAACGAGCAGCACGTGCTGCAATTGTTCTGAACAATCGTAACATCAAGAAGGCTCAATTGACGAAGAAAAGACAAGACGAGAGAGAAGACAAGAAGGAGGAGAGGAAGATGAAGGGTTACTACAATGAGGCTAGAGGCAAATGGCTATGCGTGAGTCAAAACATCCAGTGTGTGAAAGCGACGATGACTAACAAAAATGAAGCATGAGTGTGATAAAGACGACCAACAAAGCCCTGTTCCCATGGACGACATAGTTCCTTCTTGCCCTGAGTGTGGCCATCCACACAGGGACTGCGAACCTTGCCATAACCCAGATAGGCTTGCAAAGTACTTTCGCTTGAAGAGATAAGCACAGGGAACTAGGAGTTGGATTTGAGCGATGAGCTAGAACTTACTATGTAGCCTGGTTTTGTAATAGACTTCGTTGATTTACAAACGTACCAGGCATGGTACACACGCCCGCTGCGACCAATAATGTCCAGGGTAAGATGACATGTTGCTTGGGAAGGTACTCATTGCCAGGCATTTGTACTTGGGTGTTGATGTTTACGTTCGTCAGGATATCAGGAAGAGCTGCTGTTGCTGCTCCCGCGCCCCATTGCTCCTCTGTTTGGGTCGAGCTCTTTATCTGCCATCCCCTCATCACCATCAATCCCATCATCCTCATCGCTCTCACTCGCCTTCCTCTTCTTATACCGTCCTCTCGGAGCACGAAACCCTTTCACCGGTTTCAAAAACCCATCAACATGCACCGCCCCCTCCATCTCCTCATCACTAGGCAAGATATAATCCTCCACCTCATCTTTCTGTATCCTGTGCCCTCTCTCAAGATGTCTCTTCATAGCAGCCATATCCCGAAAACCCTGCACTCTCCTCGGACAAAACTCAATAGGACAAAATACTGCTTGTCTCGACGGCGCAGAACTCGTGCGGATACCAGGCTTTATATCTGGCTCCAACTCGGAATCTGAGGTAGATTCATCGTCGGATGATGATAACTCAAGTAGGTTCTCATCAAGATCAGGTATGAGTTCCGGCTCATACCGCACAACCTCATCCTTGCCTTCTCTCGCCGCAAACGGCACCTCCGCCATACTTCTCATCAACATCCCCTCCCCAAACAGCGAGGCACATCTCTTCGCTGCTCTGTCCAAAACATTAGGTTCAAAACCCACCAGTGCCGCAAACCCAAGCACTTCGCTCCAATCCCTCAATTCCAACTTCCTCCTTCTAGATTCCCTCAACTCCTCAGACGTAGCCCGTTTAGCAGGTGCGCTCCTCGATCGTCCACGTCCTCTACTCGGAGATGGAAATTTAGGCTCTTTGACCTCAGCCGGGGGCGCGAATACCGGGAGAGTTTTCTTCTGTAGCCGTGCAACACGAACTAGGTAATCTTCTTGTGTTTCTCCTTCGAGACGCTCATACACCTTTTTGGGACGGCCAAGATGTGTAGTCTTTGCGCGGAGGAGATCTGCTTGGTCGAGTTTTTGGGACTCGGGATCGATATCTGCTTTCGAGCGGGTAGGTAGGTCGGCGAACTTTCTCGGCCGGCCTACGGGGCGTTTAGAGGGCGAGTCTGGTCCTTGCTCGGAATGATTGGTATCGGCGACGGATTCGTCGTCTGTGGTACCGGCTTCGGAGTGGGAGTATCTGTGGCAGGTCTTGCGGGCGTGGTGGAGTGCCACGAGGACTTCGTCGAGTCTGGAGAGTGTGTGTCGGATTGATGGACGTAGCAGGTCTCGCGATCGTTCATCATCTGCTGATACCACGGGTCTTATGCGCATCTCGGGCTGTGCAGATTGGGATGTCTTTTTGACGATTGGATCTTCGTCAACTGACGAGTCATGATATTCGCTGGCCGAACTATCCATTTCATCGCCTGGAATGACCTTTGCTTTGCCTTTTCCTTTCCCTTCCTTCTTATCGATGTATGCCTCCTCCAGTGCTTCCTTCCGACTCTCAAACCTCTCCTTCGCAAGCTTCAACGTGACGGCCATCAACACATCTTCCAACTCCTGACTAGGCGCACCGTCTTCCTCCGCCTTGAAAGTATACTCCTCAAAAGGTTTCGGCGGACCAATCTGTTCGCCTGTCCGGGGCACATCTTCTGGCGGCAACGGCCACGCCGTCCAGCCTTTCGGAGGTCTGAAGGTCTGGTCTTCTTCTGGTATGCCGGGGAAGTCGTTGAGCGATTTTCTACCAGTCTAATCTGTATCAGCACGGGAGGAGGATAGTGGTAGTCTATGAAAAATACCTCTGGATCTTCCAGTTCACGTGCGCGGCGCTTCAGCGCATGCGCATTGAACAAATGAATGCTCAAATCCCCGTTCCGAATCGTGTCTAAACTGGCAGCCAAACCGCGCTCTGCGTCTGTGAGATGCTGCCATGATGTTGGCGGACCTGTCCAGCGATTGGGACGCGTATTTTCGTGATCATTGTCTGCATCCGAGGAGCTTTGGTAGTCGGGGTCGGACATCGTTGGCCATGTTGTGATTGTGATTCAAGGTTTGGAGTCTTCCGCGAGGCTGAAGGTCTGGGATTTTCTGCGAGGGGCAAGGCTGAGCTCTTGGCCAATCATGTGCTCGCAATCATTGACAAATGAGAATATGGGCATTTTAAGTTATGTATCAAGTTTCAAGCTTTTGATCTAAAATTTTCTATAGTATGAGATCTAGCGCAGGCTTTTGCTTCAAAGAAATCTTGCTAAACTGTTGTGGTTTCTAGTTTTGAGGCCGACAAGACAAGCGCGCACTCCATTGGCTCATCCAGGCGTGGTAAACATTGGGAACCGAGAAACTCTATTGACCTAGGGCAAAGCCGTCTACTGTCTATGTAGACAAGCCTTGAACTATGATACTCCAACCAGAGTGCCCGGCAATATCGTTTTTTTTCAACCCTATGTCATTGATACACAGACACCTCGAATTCCCACAAACAGCTAATCCGTATGGCCTTCCAGTATCTCGTGCTTCACATATCACTGCTCTATTTCTATCTAATACTTCAAAACTCAATTCAAGATGTCCCCTCAAGCACTAAACCAACCAACAAAGTGTCGTAGATCTTCAAAAACCATGAAAGACACAACCTTTCCCACTACCAACCGACGCTCCAATTCCGATCCCACCACAAGAATGACTCCTAGAGGACAATTTCCACCCCTAGATGCCGCACAAACCCCTAAAGGTCCGAGAACACCACCTACAAACCAGTCGACAAGACATCAAGGTTCATCAAAGACAATGACAGACAGAATCTCTCCCCCGAACAACCAGCCCTTTCATCATGGATCCGCCGCACACCAACCTCCCAGAGGTCATTTTGCACCGTTAGAAGCAGGGCAAGCACCATTCGTGCCAAGACAACCACCAAGACCGAATAGGATCATCCTGCCTCCAGACGCCCATCAGAGGGTTTCAATCACGGAATTCCTCAGGATGACTCGGTCTGGTGGCCTCCCTCCTCGATACAGTGGAAAGAACGAAGAGGATTCCGACGAAGATGAGGATGAGGACGAAAATAGGAATTTCGCAGGCGGTTCGCCTTCTGCTCATGTAACAGGCCAAGTACCGGTACCGAGTCTACCACTTCTAGACGCGCCGCGTGGTGATTCCGGATTTGCTTCAGGTAGCAACCAGCGAAATGTGGTAACCGTGGATATCCATGTGGACGATGACAACCTCTCGACCGTGTACACCAACCAAACCAACCAGATCAACACCGATACCGACACCGACACCGACACGTATTCCTCGTCCGACAGCGCTGGTGGCCCGGGACCGTCTCGACCCAGAGGCCCAAAATGCCTTTTCCAGAACCTCCGCCGCTTTATGAAAGGCAAGCCCTTGCAGCGCATGCAACATAACATCGAACTGTGGAAATGGGAGCGCTCGCAAGAGGGATCAATCAAATACCAAGAACGTCTCCAGCGAAAAGCAATGGAGAAAGAGCAAGCCGCGCATGTGAATTTCGAGAGGGATCAAGCGAGAGCAGCGAAAGAATATATGAAATATATGAGGAGGAGGGAAAGGGAGGGGAGGGTGCGGTATAAGGGGAGTGAGGGGAAGAGGGAGGCGGTGGGGGATTGGATTTGGTGGGTGAGTAGGGGGAGGAGGAAGGTCAAGGAGGAGAGAGCGGAGTGGGAGGCGGGGTTGGCGTGGGAGGAGTTGGGGGAGAGGCAGAGGAAGTTGAGGGAGGGGGATGGGACGTTTATGACTTTGGTGAGGACGTCGGAGGATGTGGAGGAGGAGAGGAGGAGGTTGGGGCTGCAGAGGCAGTAAGAAATGGGTGTGTCATCAAGTACAGCTGTGGAAGACTCCCTGGCTGGTGTTAAGAAGTGTAGTTGCATAGAAACGGTAGACAGAGGTTGTTTGGAATACATATCATGTATTGTACCTTACTCATACTTGCCGTATCTCTTTCCCCCTCATCTCGGGTCTCTCGACTTCCCATTCATCCCTCAGCACTGCAAACAGAGTATCTGCGACCAAGATGCTTAACCCCAAACTCCATACCAGAGTGATCGCGTAGAAGAAATTGGCGTTCCCGCTTCCGGCATAAATCCATAAATAGTAGAATGCTGGCCCAAGAAGGGTAGCGTAGAGTACAGTCGATGATGCCAAGAATGTGTACCTCATAAGTGGGAAGACGTGTCTGTACAGCGGGAACAGAGCCAGGAATAAAGAAGTGTCTGATATTGACGGGTATGGCTTGAAAATTGCGAAAATGCCGAGGAGGATCGTGAGAACAAATAATGGTTGCCGGCGTAGTCGTATGGTCAGGCCAGCGACATATGAGGACAGGTGGATCCAGAAGACACCCAGGAAGAAGTTCCTGAACGAATCGAACATCTCAATGAAGAAGTACCACCAAAGTCCAACATTTGGCGTGAGGTCTGGCAGTAGGAGCTGTACACCATAGGTAGATTCGAGGAACTCCCAGGAACCTGTGATCAAGAATGACATTTGGAGAAGAGCATAGAGCGATCCGCCGACAGCCATTGCGTTTCCAATCACGAAGCTGTAGACTGTCTCTTCTTCATTTCTATTCCTCTTCCGGTCATATGCGAGAAGGACAAGGGGTGGGAAGAGGAGGATCGGGTACATCGAGATGTAGGCTGCGAAGGATAGTGCGAACATCGAGGTGAAGGAGGCCCCAACAACGGCTTTTGCAATGGCGTGAAGGATGGCGCATGTTGTGAAAACACTTGTAGGTCGTCCAATACAAGTCGCGATTGTGAAAGGATTGAAAAGAAACCTATACTGTCAGCACTTGTATGTAGACTTGGATAGCTTCAGTTCTTACGCTGCTGCAATTGCATAGCTACTCCAACGTTTATCCTTCCTGGGTGATGTGTAGAGCTTCGATGACCCAGCTTCTCCCGTCTCTGCAATCTGCATGAGAGCATTGGCGCTCAGCAGGTCGACCAGTATATACAGTAGATATGTGAAGGCGGGGTACGACATCGAATTGGGGAGGAGGGAGAAAAGGGGGAGGAGCAGCGGTGCTTGGTGGTAGACTCCGCCATCGTAAGGGGAGACATTGTGGTTGTATAGAAACAGTCCCTCTTGTACTACAGTATTGTCAATTCGTTGTTCTAGCACGTAGGAATAATACTGACATCTTTTGAAGCTGGTGACTGGGGTCGATATTTCGACGCGACCTGTCAACAGATCCGGCAAACCAGGGAATGAAAAGAAAAGTAGCCGTACTACTGCGGCGGTAGCAAAGAGCGAAGCTTTCCTCCTATCAACATTCATCTTTAAATCGTGTACGAGCGAAAGAGTGGTGCTCAATCCATTTAAGACTGGTCAAAGTCAATAAATGCCATGAAGTTCGAGATGTGGTCTTCGCGATTTGGCGGGTGGGTCAGTCGGCCGACTGGAAGTGGTAGGCGGTGAACTCATTCTGCCAATCGATCAAGCTTGGATCAAAAAAAGTTCGTTTCCTCTCTCTGCGAAAACCCCACGTCGAATTCCTCCACAACAACTGATCAACTTCACAATCGCAACGATGGGAAGAATTAAGAAGAAAGGAGTCGCCGGCCAGGCCAAGAACTTCATCACACGAACACAAGCTGTGCGCAAACTCCAGATCAGTCTTCCAGACTTCCGCAAACTCTGCATCTGGAAGGGAATCTACCCTCGCGAACCGCGCAACAAGAAGAAAGCCTCGAAAACCTCGAACGCGTCGACAACTTTCTACTACACAAAGGACATCCAGTATCTGTTGCACGAGCCACTGCTACAGAAGTTCCGCGAGCAGAAAGCGCTTGAGAAGAAGATCTCCAAGGCGCTGGGAAGAGGAGATGCTGGTGATGCGCATAGGTTGGAGAAGAATGCCAATCGGCCAGAGAAGACGGGAAAGACGAAATACACACTCGATCATGTTATCAGAGAGCGATATCCTACGTTCATTGATGCGCTGAGAGACCTGGACGACTGTCTTTCCATGTTATTCCTGTTCGCCAACCTCCCCTCCACACCGACTGTCCCTGCAAAGATGATCGCTAGATGCGAGAAGCTCTGCCTTGAGTTCCAGCACTATTTGATAGTTTCGAATAGCTTGCGCAAGTCGTTCCTGTCGATCAAGGGAATTTACTACCAGGCGACGATCCAAGGACAGGATATTCTGTGGTTGGTCCCATACAAGTTCAATCAGAGAGTTACTGGCGATGTGGATTTCAGGATCATGGGAACTTTCGTGGAGTTCTACCAGACTCTACTTGGATTTGTAAACTTCCGTCTCTACACATCAATTGGTTTGGTCTACCCTCCGAAGTTCGACAAGAGCAAGGATGATCAGGGTGCTGAGCTGGGTGCATTTGCGCTTGAAGGCAATGGAATTGGTGCAATTGCGCAGCCAAAGCAGATTCCAGGTACCGAGCCAGCAAAGCCGGATCCAAAGCTCCAGAAGGAGATTGACAAGCTCATGTCGCAATTGAACCAGCCTGAGGAGGAAGCTAAGGAGCCGGCTACCAGTCAGACATTACCTGGAGAGGAGGACGAGGAGGAGCAAGCTACGGATACTATCGACAAGTTTGAACCCGCAGCTCCTGGTGGAGATATTCTACTACAGCCTTCTTATTCAGCCACCGATCCTTCCACCCTGTTTTCGAATTTCACCTTCTTCCTTTCCCGAGAGACGCCCCGTCAACCGATCGAATTCATTCTCAAAGCGTTTGGCTGCAAGCGCATCGGATGGGACTCTGTTCTTGGAGAGGGTGCATATACACATAATGAGCTCGACCCGGCAATTACTCACCAAATCGTCGATCGACCACCAATTCAAGTTGATCCTGAGGAAGAACAGGCCGAGGACAATCAAACTGCTCAGAAGCTCAAGCCAGGATCCAGAGTACCAGGAAGAATTTATGTCCAGCCCCAATGGATCTGGGATAGTGTGAATGATGAGGAGCTCAAGAGACCAGATCTGTACGCACCAGGTGCACAGTTACCCCCTCATCTCAGTCCCTTCGTTAAGAAGGTCAGAGGTCAATACGATCCTAGCGCACCACTCAACGAGCAGGAACGTGAGGACGAAGAGTTGGAGGCTGCCAGCGACGACGAAGCCGATGTGTCAGATGACGAGATGGCTGTTCAGGAGCCAAAACTGCTCACCAATGACGAGGTTGACGCTACAGCTGAGGGAATGGATGTTGCAGGTTCTGAGGATGACGACTCTGAGGAAGCCGAGGAAGATGATGATGCCGGCTCATTCGGTGGATTCTCTGATGCCGAAGAAGAGGAGGAAGACGAGGCTACTTCGTCTGCCATCCGGAGACAGCGCGAGCTCGAGGCAGAACTCACTGGCGTCGCACTGGAAGAGAAGGATGTCGACCCAAGAGCCAAGGCGAAGGCTGACGCCCGCAAGAAGGCTGCGAAGAGATCTAAGGAAGAAGAAGAGGAGCTGGAGAGAGCCAAGATGATGATGAGTAGAAAGAAGAGGAAGATCATGGAGAAGATGGTTTACAGCAACAAGAAGAAGGATGCTGAGGCCGAGAAGCTGAGGGCGAAAAGGAGAAAGATTGAGAAGTCGGGAAAGGGTCCTGAGCGTAACTAGAGAGCTGTTTAAGTCAGATATGGGAAAAGTGTGGCGTTCGGGAGGGAACCTTTACCAGGAGTTCTGGTTAGCCATAGTGTCAAAAATAGATCGTTGCATACTGTCCACAATTATTTCACTGCGGAAGAAAGAATGCCGGTAGGTATGACACTTCTTATAGAAATAAGGATTAAATAAGGAGTACTGTTGTTCCCAGTTCAATCTTCCTGCTTTTCCTCTTCATAGTTACCTTGACCTTCGCGACTCGCGAGTCTCCCCATTCTGCAACGGCTTCGGGACGGGAGTTGAGGCGCTTTGCCGGCTCTAGGCTCTTCCCCACATGCAAGGAAGTGGCTCGCCCGGATTCAGCTCATCGGTCGGTCCAGCTTCGCGTCAACCACGGCCACGGCCACTTTTGTTCTGGAACAACGCCACGCTACGAAATAGCTCTCCTGCAATTAAAGCCTCCCCCAAAAGCCTAACGAGGTGAATACAACGGTCAATGATACCTTCAGTGACACTTCTTCCTTTCTCTTGATGTACATCATGACTTGATGAAGCCCATTGCGAATGATGTCTCCAGCATCCCTTGCTTGACTGACCATCGAGCATTTACGATGACATCTTCCCACCATGCCCAACCCGACAGCTCACGAAGCCAGGACGAGTCGCCCCTTGACCGCCGCGCGACATCTTCCAGTACAGTCAGCGCCAGCAATAGATTCAGTATAGGGAGCAGCGAGACGGGCGAGTCAAGCAGGGCTGCGAGCAAACGGAATAGCCTTAGAACAAGCGACTCCATCCACGATGTCCCGAACGGAGATGCTGGGACTTTGGACGTGGAGGAGCCTGTGAAGGATGGCAGAGGCAGTCGTAGAAGTCATAGGAGCAGGACCAGTGGTGGATTCCTGCTATCCAACGCTGCATTCGAACCACCGACGGACAGCGCGACGAGTACAGGCTCTGCTGTCGAGAATGTGCTGCGCCAGCGACATTCTGCGGGCGATCAAAAGGGCAAGACGGCTTTGAAGAGCCCGGAGAAGAAACACAGGAAAAGGCGATCGAATATCGGGACGAGTGTGGGTGGTAGCCCGCTGGCTGCGAATGTCTTGACGGCTGGTACTGGGAACGGTAATGCGGATATAAGCTCGAGGAATGAAGGCGATGGTGTTGAGATTAAGGATCATGAACATGCTGCAAAATCTACGGCTACGGCACCAGCACTTGATGTGGATTCTGCGCAGATTGTCAATCTGGCTTTGAATCTGAGCGAGAGCAGGAGGAATGCGCAAAGGAGGGTCATATCTACACCTCTGCCACCGGCTGCAGGTGGTTTGGGCGAGTCATTTACGGGTGGCAGTCTGCGGCATCATCTTCAGCAGCAGAGACGTGTATCGAGAAATGTTTCGCCCAAGCCAGATCGAGGAGAGAGGACCATGACGTCCTCTCCCAGGCTTGCGTCTGGTCAGAGAATCAACAGCCCATTACAGGCATCGTTCGACTCGCCACAAGATGGCCAATATCAATACCATTTCTCTGCATCTACATTGGCGAGGGCAGAGAAGGCGAAAAATGCCATCGAACTTATGGCCCAATACCGACGGTTACTGCAATACGTGCCACCTCTGAAACCACAGGCATTAGAGAAGTCGTACACTGCAAGTCCTGCAGGGACTGCTCCTGGGTCTCCCGTCATTTCATCGTCACTTGGGCCATCCCGAACTATTTCGAATACATCTTCAGACCGAGCCCTAGGGAGGCCATACAACCCTTTACAATACATCAGAAATCGCAAAGTACGATCACGAAACTCGAGGGCGATCGATGGAGAAGCGCAAGGATTTGGAGACCTTGAGAAGGTCTCCTTATGGGTTGACGCCGTATCCCACCAAGCTTCCTCGGAAGATGCACAGGCTGATTGTCTGATGATGCCCCAATTTTCGAAGGCTGCAGACGATGCTGCTTCCCCATTCGGATCACCTCAGACAGGTCAGGCCAAGCCTCATGCTGCACCCGTGAAAGTCAAGAGGCCCAGAATCGATTGGATAACCAATCCTGCAGATATGATTGCGGATATATTCTGGCTCGAGCAAGATGACAATAAGAAGTTCATCGAAGATCGTCATGGCTCGAAGATTTTTCCACCAAGTAAAGAGCTCAAAAGACCCGTTTCACGAAGTGAAGAGCCAGAGGTTAAGAACACCAGTCCGAAAGCAAAAGCAGACGATCTGGGACTCGACATGCGCATGCTTGACACGAAACTTCCCGAGTTCAAATCTGTCAAGCCTGAATCGGAAAGGTTCCCGGATCTGTCAACGTCGAGAGCGCGGAAGAAGTTTCGGGACGTTCGTGCAGCTGCACGTTTACATCATGGTCATAGCGGTTCCTTCAGGCATCTGAGAAGCTCTCGCAGTAGATCAGACGATTCGGATTCGGATGAAAGTGATGATTCCATGCCAAGGAGGAGAAGACGGCGCAGCGGGACTTCAGACAGCTATGATAACGGGAAGAGTGTTCTTGAGAAACAGATGATGGAAATTCTTGCCAAAGAGGCCGAAGAAGCTCGTTGGGCGTCTCGGGACAACGCCAGTAAAGGCCATCAGGATATGCCTCTGAAGCCTCTTCCAAGAGACATGGCAAAGGCCAATGGCTCGGCAGGTCATAGCAGATCTCAATCTCTTGTGAAGGACAGCAGGGCAAACGGGGGATCGTCAGGCCGCGCGAGTCTCGAGGTTCCTGGGATGAATGGCCGTGGATCAATGGAAGATCTCAATACCACTGCGCCGAATTCTCCGTCTGCGAAAGCCAGCAAGCTTGGCGATAGGTTCGTCCCCAGCATTGCGATGGATTTGTCTTCTGGTAGAAGCCGTCCAACTTCGCCATCCCGACGGCCTTTGTCGAGAATGAGGTCCAAGATCAGACCATTCTATGAGCGAAGTCACGAGTCGGATAACCCAGATGGAGATCTTGTGGCTTCTATCGAGCAAGACCAAGAGAGCCCCGATCTTCGTCGTAGATCTATGAGTCCTGTTAAGAAGATCATATCGAGGACCACTGATGAGAGCCAAAAGGCATTCCGAAAATCGGGTAGCATTCGGAAAGGAAAGGAAGAATCAGGAATTCGAGGACTTTTCAAGAATGCTCGAAACCCAGTGAGCAGGGTTAGCGACTTACTCTGGCGGAAGGAAGCGTCGCCAGGTCAGGGCAATTCTTCAGGATTTTCGACTGACGAGTCGGATATCGAGGAGATACGCAACCCGCAGAAACTCACACACTCACGCGACAGCTCTGTTGGCACACCTTTTGATGACGCCGAGGCCGGTTCACCTCAGGTCGAAAGGAAATCACATATCAATGGTGTGCCACCTTTGCCGAATTTCACATCACCATTTGAACGTCGTGGACGGCCCACGCGAATGCAAAGTGACGAGTCCTATGTGGCTCCAAACTCTCAATCACGACAACTACCCACAAGAGAGGAACGCAGGAAGTTTGGATCCAACAATATGTTAGATGCTCCTCGAATTGACGTGCATAATGCTTCCCCAACATCGTCTCCCGATACAGCGCCAATGGATCACTTGCACCGGGACTCATCTGTCTCTGACATCGATTCCAGACGAAACAGCGTCAATGGTGTCCAACGAGCAGATGCTCGTCTCAATTCCATCCTCGGTCTTCCTGGCAAACGCAGAAACGCCCTCCCAATCACCGGCCTCTCGAGCCTGGAAACAACCCACGATCATCATCGCCCTTCACTCGAAGGTCGGCAATGGTCCATCTCAGACCGCAGCCCCTCGGAACATCGCGGTCCTATGAACAGACGAGAAATCGCTCGCGTCCGCGCCCTCCTCCTCTCCTCCGGCATCAAAGCCAAGGAAATATCTCGCCGTGCCGCAGAACTCAAGGACCTCAAAGCGGAAAAAGACCCTTTGTACGAAGACATCGCCGACATGGTTCACGAAGCCATCGAGCCCGTGCCCAAATCCCAGCAACATCGTCTCGCCGCTCGCATCATCTCCGACGACGTGCAGCTGTCCTCACAAATCTGGCAAGATTCCGCTGACACATTCGTCAACGACACAGTCAACGTACTCATGAACCGCATCGGCAGCTTGCAACACCGACTTGTCGATAATCTGACGCCGCTGACGCGGACGGCTGCTGATGAGGCGGATGAAGTGAGCAAGGATCTGGTGACGAGTCAGATGTTGAAGGTTAAACGGATTGGTGATAAGATTGATAAGATGACTAGGACGAGGAGGAGGCGGTTTAGGTGGTTGAGACGTGGGGGGTGGGTGCTGGTTGAGTGGGCGCTCGTGGGCATTATGTGGTATGTGTGGTTTCTGGTTGTTATTGCGAGAGTGTTTATGGGTGTTGCGAAGGGGTTTGTGGGGAGTGTGAGGTGGTTGTTGTGGTTGTGATCTCGTGGAGGGGTATCTCCCTAACTTCACAACTCTTTTTCAAAATGGGAATGGGGAGAGATGCACGGCACGTGGATGCAGCAGTTGGGAGAGATCTAAGAAGTCGAAGAGTTTGTATTTGTGCGGATGGTCATTTCAGCTTGGTTGAATGGATGATGGGTACGGGCGATAGGCTTAGGAGCCTAGGATGGGATGGGATTGGAGCATACTTTGATACCCAAAATAGTACAGTAATATTAATGTTCTTCTGCTTGTTTGTCTAGTCCCGTGCACGGCATAAAATGGCAGGGGTGTTTGTCTGCCGTCTCGAAGTAATGGGTCCGGAGCCTCTTTCGCACGTTGGAGTGCCTCATTGCTATGCTCTGCTCTGCCTTTGTTCTGCTGATGATGGAAGAGGCCGTGATCCGGTCAGCTGGAAGAGGAACGTGAGGGGAGTGTGACTGTAAGTGTAGGTTACGTCGTCCTCGTCCATGCTTATGGGGGCAAACCCCGCCAGCTGGCTGTAGGGCGGTGAAGTGATGAGCATGTGGCACTTCTGGGAGTTGTCCATATGATCTTGCCAGCATGTTGGGAAGTTTGGTCGAGAAGGAGATAAATACAGTCTATCCCGCCTTGTTACACATCTCTTGCACATCCAGATTTGGTTTTGGTAGATCCCGTATTGTCAGATCCGAACTTCTGCTTCTGTCTCTCCTTATAATGACGGGTTCGCTGGATGGGGATATGAGATCATCAGGGTGAAATGCGCGCAGACGTGCTAGGAGGGAGAGGAAAGTCTTCGCACTATATTGCATGGTTTGACAAGAGTGAGGCAATCCCAATCTGGATGATAATGAGCGTGAAGATTGGACGGCGGTGGAGCTGGAGATGTAGAGGGGAGATGCGCGATATGAGAAGGAGATTATGCTCGGGTAGCCCTGGAACGGACCGGAAAAAGTGCGGCTCAAGATCTGATGTGATAAAATTCAGTACGTCAACTTCTGACAGGAATCTAGGAGACAAGTGTCTGGTTCGGCGACTATGCGGAATCGTGCGGTCCAAAGCAGAGTCGAATCCTCCGATAGTTCAACCTCCCCGTTAGGGAAGGGGATATGTCTATGCACACAGATCCAGAATGACACTATGTCAACAAATGTCTTTATTTCTCGCTTGGCAGGTTTTGTCGACAACTGTGAGCCTGTGATACACAGCCCTGTTCTGACGATTGAACTGCCGCATCTAAGTCAGCTCATAATGCTTCAAAGGAGATACCCATTATATTTGAACAGATCTAAATTGAGCCGGCAGTCATTTCAACATTGGCAGAAAAACGAAGGATGATCTTGCCATGTGACCTTGCCCAACCCAGCATCTTGCCATCTTGTTCTTGGCTCATTGCCCTGAAGCAGCAATTTATTTCTCGAGCATCGAGGCCATTGTGTTTTCAGACTCAAATCTTCGACGAAATCCCACGTCGACTAAACTTCTACATCACATTGACATACCCACATCTTTGGTCTCCTAGGCTCCCATACTTCAACATGGTTCTTTCCAACAACAAGTCCAGCACGCAGAATACTTCTTGAGCGCCTGTTCGGAAGTCTCTTCTGAGATATTCAGTAAGTTGGAATTCTATCAGACGACATTTTCGAACTGCTAACGTTCGAATAGCTTCGAGCCTCAATCCAAAGTCCCAACAACCAATCGGTCTCTTCAGGTCGTGCTGGAGTTCCAGTTTCCAAGCAAAACGGTTTACATACATGCGACAAGAAGAGTTCATGCAACACTTCTAAGAGATCCAATCAAGGCAAGTCACTGAGCGCAATGCTTGCCGAGACAATCATTCAAGAACTTCTGCCATGTACGAATGGGGAGACAGCAATACTTTCGACTCCCTTCCTTCAACTCCATCGCCGACAAATAATAGTAGTTTGGGCATAGACACGTCTAGCTCTGACAATAGCACTGCCTCGCCAATCGATTCTCCTCGTCTCCTCGATACTTCCCTCCCAGGCACATCTCTCGACGAAGAATCTCAGTGTACTGATGGCTGCGATGAGAGTGGTGACGCCAAAGAAGAATCCGACAGTGAGGAAGAACGCAAAGAGGCCCCTCAAGTGAGATCCCAGTATCCAACCGTAGAGGAGCTCCTAGACGAAGGACTGGAAGGAACGAGTCGCCTACCAAGCTCGGAACGAAACTTGATGGCATTCTACTCATCAACCGCCAGCTACTCCAACAGACCTGACTTGGCTCCAGTCCTCTGGAAAGTTCTGATCGATACGAAAGAGGGCGTCCTTGAGCTGCCAGAGCAAGTCAAGAAGGTTAAAGCCGATAATGCTGAAATATTCTTAGACGAGGAAGGAAATGGACATGGTTTGAAGGGAGTCCTCTGCACGATGCAACTTACATTCGCTTCGATGGCGGGTGTTACATTTATCCTGGATGTGGTCAAGCTCAGCCAAGAGATATTTACTACATCAGACGAGGATGGAATTTCGCTGAAGGTAATTCTCGAAGACCCCAAGATATTCAAGTGTTTCTTCAATGCCCACGATGATAGCGTAGCCTTGTTCCACCAATATGGGGTCAAGCTTGAGGGTATAGTCGATCTCCAAATTATGGAGCTGGTGGTATGTGGCCCTTGCAACTATTGCAAGGGTCTTGTAAGTTCCATCAAAGACTATCTCCATCTCAACACGGAAGAGAAGAAGATTTGAAATGACATGAAGGATGGTGGAGCAAACTACTGTGGCAAGGATTACTCGAAGTGGGAGGAGAGACCATTACCAACAGTGTTGCTTGACTACGCCGCCAACGATACCATCTTCATTCCGCATCTATACGTATACTTCTTCGACAGATTTCAGAACAGCGTCGGAAAGATGCACCTGGTTATGGTTGAAACAACACGGAGAATTCATGACAGTCAGCAGCCCGACTTCCAGTACTCCGGAGCGTCTGCCCCTTCTGCTTTTCTACCATATTGTAATTACTACGATTCATCCGACGATGATCTCTACTAACTAGAGGCCATATGGAGTATTCTTGATGCTGGATCTGGAGGCTTTCCTTTTTCTGGGTTTCATTTGGCACGGAGGGAATGACTTCAGCCGTTGGGAACCATTTCTTGGGCAGCGGAGCATTGGGGGCACTTCATTGATAGAGCATAGTATCATATTTTACTATCATTCCCCAGGACTTCTAGGTTTTTAGTGCATGTTGGTCGACTGGGAAAGCTATAGTCAGATACCAGACCTAATTAGCTTTCTCTGGTGCGCCTCACTCTCCCTTATCTTGCCGTGACCTTCCTATACAGACCATGAACAATTGCCAAGTTAAATGTTGTGAGTTGATGAACTATACATATATAGGCTTTGCCATCTATTAAAGAGGGATGATGCTTTCACCAATTCCAAGACAATGGCACTCACGAGTTCTAAGCGAGGCATATGTAAATAGACGCGTCCGCCAATCAAACCTGGAAACCGTGATGGTTTCCGTCTATTGAGTTCAGATACTACGGCAACCACCTCTCTTGTCGACTCAGTCTCAATAGTAGGGGGCTGCAGCACTCCAGTATCGACTGTCTCCATCGACGATATTGAAAAGATTTCGATGACCTTCACGCCTCGCCGGTCTTCCTGGAAGAGTTTGAGCTCGCTTACGGTCATGAATTCGAATTTAGCTTCTAGGGATCATGCTTTGCTTTCGAAATATCCGAAGTACCAGACCACATCGTTCCCTGCGCCTATGATTGGGTTGTCTCAATATATCCAGAGCACGAAGTCACATTAGGCAGACAGATGGTTCGAGGTCGTGGTGCTGAAGGGCTACAAATCTTGACCAGCAAAAGAACCAATTATGCCACTGTCGTCAAATAATCGTCTGTAAAAACGCCTATCTCGACAAGAGCACTCAGTGCCTCGAAAAAGAGAGACAGGCTGTACAAGCACTAGAGGACGACGATAAGGGTTCCTCGATTGACCCGACTAACGACTCATTCAATCAAAATCCTCTCCATACTGCTGGTATTGGTCCTAATTTCACTCTGGTCGACACTCCTCAGGAAGCTCTGTTGTTTGCCAAGGACCTAGAACATATCCCTCGATTTGAGCCAGATCTCTTCTGTGACCTTGAAGGTTTTCATCTATGCCGCTATGGCACACCGTCAACTTTCCAAGTCAAAATTGACTCCCTGGGCCATACGTGGATACTAGACATTGCCGTACTCGCCGATCTTGCATTTGTCACAGCCAGACCAAAAAGTAGATCATTTCGGCAAGTCCTTGAGACCCGGAGATTGTCAAAGTGTTTTAGGACGGCAGAAATGACTGGATGCTGCGTACGCTCATCATGGCATACAAATGAAGGGCGCTCTAGATCTTTCTACCATGGAGATCTTTGTCCGACGGAGAGACCGATGGTACAGAAAGAGCCTAGACAGATGCCTTAGAGGACTCTCGATCATGACTTGGAAGGACGAAGCCCTGTGGAATTATCACAAACAGAAGGGAAAGACACTCTGTGAGAGACCTCTAGGATACGTGATCTTTGATATTCGTCCACTTTCTCCCGTACTGCAAAGATATGCATGTAACGACGTGGAAGATATGCCAGCTGCTTTCGCGGAAATATCCGAGGTTCTCTGCGAACAAGACGGATGGACGGAACGCGTGAAGGAGTCACAGAAACTAGCTATGCAGAGAACGTTGAGCGATTACGAACCTCATGGCGCTTACAATTTTATTTCGCTCAAGGCACTCAGATTAATGCCCATGTTTCGCAAGTAATTATTCGGTACAGCGCATTTTGTAGAGCCAGTGGCGGGTTTTCCTTCCACTCGCACCGAATCAACGGAGAAGGGCTGCCGAGGAAAAATAATGGGGAGCATTGAGAGGCAATAACATCATGGGACAATTGAATTTGGATATTCTTCTATTTGAAAGACCCCGGAATTATGTTCTTCTTTTTGGGTGATTGGTTGGCTAAAGGGGCATAGCGCTGAAGGTAGACCGAGAACTGCTTCGACCTTCACGAAGAATCTTGGATCCCTGTACATTTCTATATCTGGCAACGCCAAGGTGATGTACCTTCATTATCAGTAGCACATCGGGTTGTCCGTTTGTGACTAAGTTTGTTTCATGGCCGGTCTGGCTATTCTCCATCTGCCACTAACCTCGGTGGTTGCCATCTAATAGCTGGCAAGTATATCATTGCGGCATGAAGAATGCGCATATCAAACCGTCAGGAGTCTTGAGGCTGGAGTTGAAGGCAGCAGGCTGGAGCACATCCTCCTTTGAGCCCCTTCCTGCGTATCGTCTAGATAACCCGGAAGGTCGAGCCTGCTAACAGGTCTGATAAACGAGGCACCTCCTTATCACGAGCAAATTATAAACTGCCCTCTTTCAGTCCTGCTCTTTCTCGTCTCTTCCTCTCCAGGTCGTCCAGTATATTTGAGAACGTAGACATAATCTACACAAATCCCTGAGGACCAATAGCACTACAGCAACGAGCATCGTGACGTGCTTAGTGCCAAGACTGTAAACCGATCACCGTGGTGAGCCAAACCAGATCAATCACACCATCCAATAATCACTAGGACTTTAGGGCTGACGTTCAAGAGCTACTCTAAGATGAATTCCTTGGCAAACCATGAGATTCTAGCAGCGAACGAATGACCCGCACCTGTAATCGACCTCATCTATCACAACATGCACGCTGGCTCAGATTTCCGAACGTTTCGAGCTTCCAGCAACCATAGCCTCGAATCCCATATTGCAACAATCGTGAAGCACGTCGCGGACGACTGTTACACCGTTATCAGCATGAATATCAGCACATACTCCGTTGTGGTCGTATTTTCGACCCCTTTGTCGAAAGCAGACTTGCGGGAGAAGGGGTTTCCGTTTCCAATTCCGGAGGACGGCGAGTTGCAAGCAGTTGGAAGTTAATTCTAGCGTAAATCTGGTGCGAGTACATAGGTATATCTATTGGCTACGAAGCAAGTATGCCAGGACATCTTCGATTTCGCATCTAGGTAACGGAGATAAAAACATCGTTTGAATACGCTACTGTATATCTTCACCGTTGACCTCGAAAAATTGAGCCCATAACTTATAACGGTGTCAACACATCTTACGCGGCGGTCGCGAAACCAATGCGGGAGTTCGTTGTGTCGTAAACAGAGTAGTAGTTCTCCAAGAACTTCTGACCAATGATGGTGTTGACACCAGAGCTACCACCATCGTTGATCCAAGCATAGTACTTGCCGGATGTGAGACCGAAGTTTGCGTATTGAGCAGTGGGAACCAGATACTGGGCTGGTGTAAGGGTGTAAGTTGTTGATCCAAAAGTGATGCCAAAGTTGGAGGTTGGCTTAGTGGTGAAAACTGCGAGACCGGACGAGGCATCGGTCTTTCCTCCAGCGGCCGAGAGGAATGCATTGTATGCGGAAGTTGGGATGTAGATGAGAGTGGTTCCAGTGTCAATGATGCCAGTAGCGGATGAAAGGAGGGTAGTTGATCCGTATGAGAACTTGGCGATCGAGAGACCCCAGTATGAGGATGCAGTGCCGCTGGTAAGTCTGGAGAAGTAGGTGAGGGTACCAGTGTACTTGGTAGTGTCGACACCACCCAGAGTCAGCTCTCCGTTTGCATCATCAGTATCACTGCCAGACTCGGGCTTGAAGGAAACGCCGAGAACTTCAGTGGTGATGGATCCTTGGCTCTTAAGGTTGTCCATGAATGTTGGGACACTGCTGGTGCTTGCAACAGTACCTGCTGTAAGACCGACTGGACCAAAACCAATGATACCGTCGACGCCAGAAAATCCAGTTGCCGAGGAAGCGGCTCCAATCGACTGGGACTTAACAGTAAGCCCAGCAAAGGAGACAGTGTCTGTGTACTCCGTTCCAGAGAATGAGCCACTTCCGTAGCTGACAGAGACTTTGTTTCCAGTAGAAGTGCCGGTAGTAGTCTTCTCACAAGATGTCTGGGCACCGCACCAAGTGTTTGAAGCTACGCAAGTTAACACAAATTGATCCCAGTTTTATGATGGGGAGGATTGACTTGCACCCAGTGTCAACAATCAGCTCCCAGGTTTTGCCTCCAATGACAACGGGTGCAACATATGTTACATCCTCATTTGTCACAACACCAGACGACGCACGCTTCTCAACCAATGATGTTGCGCCATTGATTGCAGCTGTTCACAGAATCAGTCTTAGACATCAGGGAGCCCAAGGGGACTACGGATAACGCAGCTCGTTTCCGGGAGTGTAATCTATGACTGACCAATTCGATCATGGCCTTTCTGCACAATATTCTTGATCGATGAAACATTGATGTTGCGTCTCAAGGGCAGAACAGCTCGCTTGGTCTCACGCTCAATAGGTGAAGCTGATACTGCGGAAATGGCAACCGCAATTGCTAGAGGAGTTGTAAACAACATGACGAAGTATGAGGACAGTAATTATCGTCTAGAATTGAGGTGTCTGGGAGGCGATCTGGGATGAAGTAAAAATTCGAAGAAGGGAAGAACAGCGTTACTTATATAATAACTCACAGAGCTCGACGAGACAGCCGTGATATCGACCAACTATGTCGTTTATGTGGTGCAGGAACTGCCAGATAGGACACCTGCCGTAATAGGAAGCTATCGACATTTGTCATTTGATTCTACCAGTCACTGGATGTTTTGCGCCCAGTCGTGCTTCTCAGGTTTTAGAAACACCTTCCGTATGGAGCGGGTCCTATCCGTAGTGCCCCATCGTCGGCTCCGAAGTGTGAAGATCTGCGGTAGCTGCCAGTGAAGACGCTGGATACAACACAGCCAGCTCGAAATTGTACTGCACCTTTGATCGCCTGATAGCACCTTGATATCCTAGTGACAAGGGAAATTAAATCAAAAGAGGAAGGAGGGGTAGTGGATGCGGCCTGGCAACAAGAGAGCGGCTTAGTCCAAAAGCTTAATCACTGTCGGCGGCTATCGTACGGTCTGGTAAGTCAAAGGAAGATTCGTGCTACAACGAAATTGCGATTCCCGTCACTGACAACATGACAGGTTTCGAGTATTGACAAGTCTATAACCGTCAAAAGTGCCGACGATACATTTACGTAGAAGCCCTCAATTCTGACATCTTGTTCGGGTTGGCATTTACTCGCCCTACCCCACCATTACAAAAGTTCATTTGCCACAAATGCCGATGAAACCTGGACTGACGAGGGGCGGAGATAAGCTTTGTTAAGCTTTCGAACGAAGCTTTTTGTCTCGCAGGTCCTGAGATGGCAAGCCGTCTTTTGAAGTCTGCGGAGCCAATGGTTGTAGCCGCTATTGCTTAGCGACTACATGTTAGTTGACTTACCTTCCTAATCCAGAGAGGTGCGGTCGGAGAACGCCAAAAGAAGACCAGCTTTGTTTCCCACCTGCCGAGGCTTCGCATGCCGGTTCCCATGTACCGCCTTTTAATTTGGCAAGGTTCAGATATAATGCACATGAGATTGCGTGCCATGAAGCTTCTATAGGAAGGAGCAATGTCAGACTTCTCACAGGATATTGTCCACTTGTTTCTTTTTTTGTAGACGACTTGACCTGTCGCATGGCGAGGCAGTACTTTTGTCGCGCCAACACTCTCGGAGCACTTTGCACTTGAAGGCATACCAAAAAGTATTTGTAATGGCCTTTATAGACTTGACTAAAGTAAAGCACCTCGCCAACGCCGGCAGTGCGGGCTTCAAGGACTAGAAAGCCCTTGTGTATTCAAGCACGAATGTCGAATTGAAATGCGAAAGGTGCAGTTTTGTTGAACATCTGATCCGCTGTGACGAAGGGAAGCCAATTTTGCAAGCTAAGATAGGCGTGATTTCAATGACTGCACCACTTGGGCTTTTATAAGCGAGGATGACAATATGAGCCAAAGCCATCAATTTGTCCTTTACTTATGTCGTCAGGTGGATCTTATCGCGAAGTGATGATGATATATAGTTGTTGAGACACAGCACCAATTTCTTCATTTGAGAAAAGATTCCAGACAGAGACACACCATATATTAAATCATACTTTGTGACGAGAATGCTTCGGCAGAATGATGCTTTCTTCTAACTATAGATGGCTCATGTCTGTGAGCCAATCTTTGTCATACTAGAGTAAAGTGTAGTGTTACTTAAAGCCCCAACCTATGTCGCATCTGTATCAACTTGGTCCAAGGATTGAAGTGAAGTTCACGAAGCCTCCTTTCATCTATCAATATGAATTGCACTATGAGCGACAGTGGGTAGCCGTTCAATATTCTATCACGATGATTCACACTCTTCGCTTAACCTTGTACCAATCCTAGTCGATGGTGGCCATTGATCTTATACCTAAGGTGGCGAGCTTGAACTCGAAGCCACTTTCTGACCATAGTTCGATCATCGAGGAAACTGTACTCGAAGGCATCGTTGAGATTGTTGTACTCTAAGACTCACACTCTTGTACTAAAATCTACACAAACACCGACATGTCTTTTAAGCAAGTATCCGTTGGAGATATCTCTCGCACGATGAAGCTGCCTCGACGTACAGAAGAGCAAAGGTAAGAGGGTCCCATTCTTCATTCTGTACTCGGCTGCTTCAACAAACACCAAGCAAGGGCACATTACAAGGCACATCGCAGAGCACTAACCTGCCATAGCAAACGATCTATACAAACCCTCATCCATCTCTCGCCAACCATCCAAGCACTGCCGACTATTGGAATGAACTTTCAACTTAAGACAACGAGCCTTTCGAGTAAGGTGACCCGAAGAGATCTGCTATCAACGCGAAAGCGAAGCTCGACAGATTCTTGGAAATGATTCCTAGCATCCCGACAAGCACACGAGATATGCCACAGCTTGGGCTCGACCCGGAAGGATATAACTTGGGGAGGAATGTTACTATCGACTCATTCAGCTCTATGTCCGCTCGCTACAGCACACCTTCGTCTTCGACATAGTGGCGCTGGGAAGAGACACGATACTGAATTGCGAAAGTGCCGACGGATGGCTCTTCGAAAACTTTTGCAATCCTCGAAGCACTACCAGGTCTGGAGGGACCCTCGAGGAGACCAAGACGCCATGTTCCATCATCTTGGCATTCTGTTGCCTCCAAACAACGTGCTCAATTTGGCGCTGATCGCTATCGCTGTTCATAGCTGGGAGAGAAACCGGCCCGTCACACACCGAATGTCTCTGGCAAATTGTATTGGCATTGAGGGCACGGCATGGACGTCCGAGAAAGCTGTCAAGGCTCGGGGACTAGCTAATTGGAACGCCAAGCAGTTCTTGCGGGAAAGCGATTTCAGATGCTTCCACGAACGAACTCTATCTACCAGAGCCTGGGAATACGCAGCAGGAGATTTCAACCATCTGATGCGTCTTGACGACCTTTTGGCACCAAAAATGACACCGCAGATGGAACAAGGAGTCAATCGTGTCACAGCCAGAGAGCTGCATGAAGGTATGGGGGTGAACAAACCATATTCTAGCGCAGAAGCGCCAGATGACTCCTCGGTCCTGCCAGTCAGAAAGTTGCCACCATCTAAGCCCTATGTTTTCGACCCCAACCATTGGGAGAACGCTCCTACGGCAGATTCGGACACAGAAGGGGATGACGATCGAGCCAAAGGATGGGAATTGATGGCTAAGCGCGAAGGGCCTGACCATTGGGAAGCAGCTCATTTGGCTGCCAATGGCTTTGAGGCAGGTCGTACCAGAGCTCGGCGCGTTCAGCGATTTTGATTCTTGGTTATTTCCGAGGATTATTTTGAGTTCATGCCATTGGATGTGATAATTTGGATATGAGTGGGACTATCAGGTGGATCATAATCTGAGCATTGAGGCGCTGGGCAGGGATGCAAACACTTTCACAGCTTCATTATTTCATAGTGACAAATGACACTCATCAACAAGCTCAGATCACAGTTATAAGACTAGTTGTTCTAGTTCTGCCTATATCTCTCGTTAGAAAGCTATCTGCTGATAAACTGCGGGCCTGAGGAACTACGATTAATGCTCCTAGTTACCAATGCCAAATAGATCGCAAAGCGATGAACGAAGTCGTATCATCTATGGCTAGACATATCAACAAGTTAGAGGTAGGAGAGAGATGATTTAGCTTTTGGGCTTTCTCAAGCTGCTCTAGTCTAGCTGTGATGCTTTGGCTTGCTTCGTCTCCTCTGGTTTTTTCGGCTTCAGATGATGGAATCAATTGCGCTCGACCGCACGTCTGTTCTCCCACTCTAAATGTGCAAACCTGCTATGTTGGTCTGACAAATCAGCGCGAATTCAGCGTAGTCTCGTGATTGATGCCGTCAGAACCAAGGTAATTCATTAAACACAACCTCAGCGAATATATGCTGTATCTCAATTTAAGAAGCTCACTGTCGAGAGACACGTTGGCCACACGGTGTTGTGCCCTTGGGAGAGGGGTGACTCTTCATATTAAGCCTCCAAGTCGGACGGAATGACGGTCGATTTTCATTTGGCTTGTGAATATCAACGAGACTTCATTTTCATTCAATATCAACTACGTCGGAATCAAGAAGTTCACTGCAAGATGAAGTCTTCCGAAGACCCAGCAATTCTCATCTTCCAACACCCTGTCATCGAATCTGGGCTACCAACAGCAACAGCAGCACGGCGTCTATTGATAAACAACGGAAATCGATAATCCTCCTTGTTTGCTCTTCCTCAAAGTCCAATATGTCTGCCCCATCGTACTTTCTTGGTCTCCCTGCCGACGGACCTAAAATGTTTCGTGGATGTCGTGGTAAAGATATAAATGCCTCTCCCGAGGAGGGCGACACCCGACCTTACAACGTCGTAATGACCGAAAGGCAGGCTATGCGAGTTGCCATTACCGATGGTAGATCATTTGATGTGGTACTGGGTGTGAGGGATGAGTTTCGTCGTCTCTACGCTGCTGCGATGCGGTATCCAGGAGTTTACGACGATTATACCAGACAAACCTTCACCACGATGTATGATACCTAAAACACCTACTACGATACCAATAGCAAGAACGAGTACGACGTAGTCAACAAAAAAAGTGAGTCCCATCCCGGGACTACATCTTACATCTATCTTTAGCTTACCATGTACATAGATGCATTACTTGTCAAGACGCCGAAGTACAAGCCTTTCTGTTTCAATAGTCCCAACAAAGTTGCAGTTGATACATACAAGAAGATGTGTTCCTTCGTTCGCTGCCTTTCCTAACTACAACAATCAACTGCCCCTCGACCTGAACTCTGTCTGGACTGCGAGGGCACCAATCTTCTGGAAGGGAAACTCACGATGCTGCAGCTACACATCACATCTCTCAACCAGACTTTCGTTTTCTCACTTACCAAGATCAGTGGCTACGTCTTCGAAATGAGCAATGAAGATAGGATCTCACTTCGGGATGTGTTACAAGACGAAAGATACCTGCAAGGCTGGTGGGATCCACGAGCGGACACCTACGCCCTGTGGGAGCAGTACGACATAAAGCTTGGATCAGTAATTGACATCTCGCTTGTCGAGGTAGCTAGCTGTAAGGAATGAGAATCTCGGAATCGAAGGAAGAGATTGGGAGATGCGATTCAGGACATCGGTCCAGCATTCATGAGTGAGGCTGAGATCTGAGCGTGGGTCGGTGCTAAGCGAGCAGGAAAGGAGTACTGCACATGCAATGGGTATGAGGCATTTGAGAAGGAGGAGGTGCCAGAAGTCTTGTGGGAATATGCGGCTGGATATGTCGACCAACTGGTGGGGCTGTTCGACACCTTATGGCCGAAGCTGTCGGATGCTGAGAAGGAGCTGGTAATTGATGAGTCGGAGTACTGGAGGGATGCTGCGATGATGAAACCGTTCGGAGGTCCTTTTGCTCCGGCCACATGTTGAGAGAGGTAATGGAAGTAGGTTCCATTCTCTATTTACTTGGTCTTTGTTGGTCTTCCTTAGCAGAGGATATGATTGCACGCCCTCCTTAATTCGGGGTTGCCCCAACGTAGAGGATTGAGTTCCGTAAAGTTGATCGCGTTAGTCAAGAATTATATGCTCTTCTCATAGACTGAAATGATTTTTGCAACCACATCCATCCAGTATTGATGTTCACATGAGCTGTAAGCGCAAGAAGGGAGAAATTCAAAGTTTGTTTACGGAATTCTGTCCTTCGCTTAGGGCAGAAAAGGAGAAGCGCGAAAATCCTTAGCGCGTTTCGGCATTTTGGCGTTCTGGCGTAAAGTGATCGCGTCTTCCAGCCGAACCCCAGCCTCCCCCATTCATCAACACCACGGCTATAATTCCCATGCGCATCCATCCATCCATCATCTTTTCATCTTCAATTCGTCACTCAACCGCCATACCAACCCACTAACACCAATTCCACCATCCACAACCCCTCGAACCGCAACAATGGTCCTCAAACGCAAGCGCTCCGATTCCGAGATCTCGACGTCCAGCTCCCTCCTCTCTTCCCCTCTCTCAGCATCCGGATACATGTCAATCGACTACCCAGCATCGCATACACAAATACCAACGCCTTCATTATTCGCCTCGCGAACCCGCAAACGCTACCGCGACAATCGTCCGTCCGAGTCCGAGGTCCACCGTATGCCGTGCCTCTTTCTTTCACCCAACTGTCCGCCTCTAATGCGTTCTGTAGAACACACATTGTCTCTTCTTTTCTCCGGCGCGCAGAAGCCACAACAAGCTGCCCTACCTACCTCCTTCCGACAATCGTTCAATAAACCACAAGAACCAGTGTTTTCGTTGCCGTCCAGCAATCAATCGGGCTCGAGTCAGCAGGCTAGTCTACATTCGTTTTGGCACGGGCCGATGGCCTCGGGAACACGACAATCATCTCCAAGCAGCAATTACTCGAACTCTTCTGCGAATACACCCTCTTCGGCGTCACAGATGACGTCCTTCTTCCCAGCTACGAACTGTGAGGATTGTGATGCGTCGCTCGGTCAATCGGATGATGCTGATGCGATGGATGTGGATATGATAATGGATATTGATATGGGAGGAGCTGGTAGCCATGCTTGTACGGCGTGCGGGAAGCAGGTCTGCCATAGCTGCGCGGTCAGTAATTTGGGTGCGGAGAGGAAATGCTTGCATTGCGCTGGGAGGAGCAGGGTTACACAAGGAGGCGGTGCTTTTGGATGGGTGAGGGCTTGCTAGCATTTGGCTTGTAGATATGGGAAGGCTTGTTGCTTCAGGAATCAAGGAGTTCGGCGCTCTGGTTGATACGGGATTTGCATAATGTACGAGTATATAATGAAGTTCTGTCAAGATTCTGACTTTCACAGCTGTTTCTGACTTTGGAACAGAGCGCGACTAAGGTACGCGCAACGTCTCATCAGAGGTCTAGTCGTGAGCTAGATACAGTGCATACCACTTGGCTGGTGCAGAACATCGTTCGATAAGCCGGCTGTTAGAGCTAGATTGTGATGAATGGAACAGGGAGTAGCTCGTGGCATTGTTGTCCGCGGCCTAGTCGCTATCATCGCATGTTGATCAAAGCCTTGGAAGCTCACACCAACGCCTTTTGCTTTCCGGCACCTTGCTGAGAAGGTGACACTACCTACCGTGGGCCCTCGTCTGCAGAGGATTTTCAAACATGGTATCTGCAGCATTTTCAAGACAACACTCTGCTCAGAGACCCTGAGTGATTCACAGTCTGGCGGTCTAAGTTTAATCAGTGTTCCTGCTCGATCTCTCCATACATATGTTAGTACTCATGGCTTCGAGTAAAGCTCTGACTCGATACGACTGGCATTTTTGTGCCGCCCTTGAATACCATTCACCACATACTGCCCACCCAGCGTTCACTCTCATTTTCTCCTTTCCTAGTCAGTGCAAAAGTTCCACATTCGCGAGATCTAGACCTCATGACGAGCGCAGCTGTCTCAATTCGCTGCCAAGTATTGATATGCTGCCAGTCTTTTATTGTAGTTATCCCATTTGCGCTATTTCTCCTCCGGCAGAGAGTTCTATCCGTATACCTCTGAGATTAAAATAAGTCAAAACATACCGTTGTAGTCGTCATAGCCTATGGAATGTCAGATCTATGCAAAGGCTGCTAGGAAACGTCGGCCTACACAGAGCAAGTACAAAGCTTCCTTGTGTACCGATGAAAATTCGGGTTGAACTAGGTGCGTATCAACTGCTCTCTATACACAGACTATATTCGAAAGTCACGTTGCTCATGTCAAGTGCACTGGTACACACCAATTCACCTACCGTTAGTTCGGAAGCTTCTCGCTGGCGACTTTGGTCGACATCGTATTGCTACGTATGAACCCTACTCGCAGGTCGTTCAATAGGTTAAGCAGTGGAACAGAGTGATGTCTAGGCTCAGCACGGAACGTACGTAGAAGTCTGAGAGATTTGAGATGGGCACTTTTCGACGCAAAAGTCGGGAGACGATATTGAAACTTCCAAACTTACTTGATATATTTCGTGTCGATATTCTGGCTGGACGTGTATCTCCGAACACTCTAACACTTCCTTACATGTCGTGTCACTGTCGTCGCTGTCATTTCTGTCAGATTTTCACTCTTTATCGAGTACTACAAGCGTATGCCTCACCTGAGGCTTTGCTATGGTTCTTCATGAAATTGAAGAACGAGCACATATTCGATTTTCGATGCAAAAAAAAGTCTTTTATTTGGGTTAAACCATTTTCTAAGCTCATATGGTTCCACATGCCTCAATCACTTCTTGTAGAGCTCAGACTTGGGGAACTGGAGCTGTACAGCAGTCGCATTATTTAGCTGTATTTGCAAGAGCAATGGACACGTTCTTTCACATTAGTGAATAGTGAAAGTACCTTACTAGAAACGCAGTTTAACAAGCCATCCAACACATTATCGCTTAATCTTATCTAAGTAAATTCTGGCCTCTCTGGGTCTTCAATTCACTCACAATTCTACCTCGCCATGGAATTACGCGACCCCTCCATTTTGCCCCTCTGGTCCTCCTTGTATTCAAACAAACCAGATCACAGAGCACGCTTCAACTGCAAACCACGGACCATTAGAGGAAGAAGATATACACTTTTGTCTCACGTGTGTATCTATGGCGCTCGGCAACATAAGTTTTGTAGGCTGTCCAAAGTGCTTCCTTGTGGATTGAAATACCAAGTCCCGAATTAATCCCTAGACGACAGAAGTTATGACTGCAAGCCTATAAAATCCATTCTCGTTCTCATTTGGCGCTTTGTTGTCATCTGTCGGATTGGTTGAAGGCATCTCCAACGAGAGCAGATGACGGTGTGTTTGGGCTGGAGAATCATAAGTGAGGCGGGGTAAATAAGGACGGCCAGCACGATGGCATTCGATTCTGTGCCCAACGTGTGTCGCATGAACATCCTTTTTGTCCACGGTATACGACCACATTATGCCGTGATCGGAATCCTCAGATGATACAGTAAACCTTTTTTTTAAGACGGTAAAATGGTCAAAATGATGCAACACTTCAGTAAGCGTCACCTTCGAAATATAGTGAATTTAATGTTTACTCTTCACAGCGTCTCAATGACCCGAAAGCGAGGGTTCTGGAGATATATTATCTCATGATTACTCCACCGCTCATAAGCAACAATAGCTTTTTGTAGAATAGCCATATCCTCCTTCTTCTTCGGCATACATTACAACTCACCTGACGACCATTTACTTCCTTATTCGGATACGCTTTACAGCTGCGCGCTGGCGCTGAATCGATCACTGGATATTGTGCAGTGAAGATCGACCAATTGCACGTGCCGATATCGATAAGCGAAGGAACAACAAACACCGTCAGATCTTTCACGTACATTCGAGATACAGCTCCACAAACAAACAATGGCTTGGTATGCTACCCAAAATAGCTTCACAAGGAATCATAGAAAAGATATCATAGTCACAAGTCGTCAATCTTGTGCATGCATAGTGTTGCTCATTTCATTTGGTTGTCGCTTATGCCCTGCGTTCTTACATTGCCAGAACCCCAGCACAAGCAACAGATGCATAAAAAGCAGGAGTATCATCATAACTCATTTCTACAAACCATGCAAGACTAGTGATAGTTTTGAAGTGTCATAAGTTGTTGACAGGAGTCTTCATAGAGGTAAAATCAAGCACTTGAGAGCATGCAAGCCCCTCAGGATCACAGTTTTACCCCGCATTTCCCACCAAGCATGAATCAATCCCTCTTCTCATCCAGACTTCGGCCCAAATCGGCAGCGAGAAGTGCTAAGCGATCTAAGTGACATGGTACTTGGGGCTGCTAAGATCGCAACTGTAAGCGACGTGAAGCAAATGGTGGGGAACACGCGGTTTCAAACAGCAACTTGAGACGACCCAGCGGTGCGCATCCCCACTTCATCCAAACCAATGCAACCTCATGCAACACAAGGTTCGTCTCAACTATCTGCTCTTCTGATCTCTGGGCTCTTTTCAACCTCGTATTCGCCCGAATGAAGAAATCTTTGTTCTAGAGGATATCTGAGACGAGCTTAATCGGGTCCAGAGGCATTAACCTCGCTTGCACTTGCGTCTTGGAAAACAGGAGGCGAGAGACAATTGAGGACCTCACGACACATTATCATTCTTGGCGCCTTCGCTTGCTCTAAATCACAGTGTATTTAAGTTGATTCCTGCACCTTGTTAATTTTTGAGACTCATTCCTCTCAGCTCAGTCTATCGACACTACCATTCTCTACTTCCATTCTTTTCCGCAGGTCGGTCATTACTTCGTCACTTAATCAAAGTAATTTCAATCACATCTACGCCCAGCAACAACCTGCTACAGTACCCTTCACTAGCCAAAATGAAGTTCACTATCTCAGCAACCCTTTTCGCCTTCCTCGCTGTCGCCAGCGGCATGGTCATCGAAGACCGCCAGGCCGGAGGAGCCAACGCCAATCGCCCTGTCCCGACTGGAGCATGCTGTGTTGCTGCCACAAGCTTGAAGCAAGATGTCTGCAATGTTAATGGTCAGACTGGTCGTTGCGTCCCGGCGAACGTCAACAACTGTGAGCTACCCCCTACATCCTCCCGATCATCTCGCAAACAAACTTAATGCTGCTTGCCTTGAATCGAAACTTTGCTGACGGTCGTGCTTGACAGGTGGTGGATCTTTAACATGTATCGAGGATAGCAGACTCACTTGCGATGCCAACACATTGGAACGAGGCAGACCACTTTGCAGACTTGCTGCTGGTGCATAGACTATATGGAAGTAGAGAATGTATGGGAAATCAGTGTCAAAATTGGCGTCAGGTGGTTGCGGGAGAACGCTATCTCATGATCCCTTGAAAAGATGTATGGGGATGGAAACTGTATGCGCAGGGAACGACCCCGATGTTACTCGTAGCACAAATACCAACACCTGATCTGCCACAAGTTTTACATAAAATGTGCCCCGCATCCGACTCATGAATAGAAAAGCCTACAGTTCGATCTCATTCTCGATGCTCAAAATCCAACAAGCATTCTGAAGCTCGCTTTCTCGAGCAGAAGTAGCCGCATTATTGGGGGAAGTATTATGCGGCTTACGGTGACCGTTGTAATTACTTTCTTATACAAATTGATCTGCTACCGGCTAACAGCATCTAGCTCCTTCAAATCGGCATTGCAATACTCTCGGTCACCTATGGCTTCCAAGTCGATTATGGGATATCTATGGGCGAGATAGCTATTCCAGACGTAAGCAGGTTCTGGAGCACGGCGTTCTGATCGTCCTCGCAATGTCAACGAGCCCCGGGATCAAATGCAAGCTGCACACAGGTCAGTGCTACCTTCTGAGGGCCGGATTACTACTTACTTCATAGATATGGCGGTAGCGCTATTCTTTACCGATTAGGCTGCAGTGAGGATGCACCTAAGCCACAGGACTGGTATCATCCGCGAGATCCCTTGATTTTTGTCAACCACAACACCAGTAGCTGGGAGTTCTACTTTCCGGACTCCCCGGCTGGGGGCACTCTTGATCAATACTCCGTTTACACAAGCAGAAAACTCAGTTCGTTTACTTCGTGTACCGCCGAGAACAAACACAAGAGCATCCCAGAAGAAACAAAGACAGCGAGCGAAAGCGAAGGCGGAGACAGAAGTCTTGTCAAGAAGGCAATTTTCTCCACTGACCTCGACCATGACTGCAGCCCACGCTACTCAATAGCCAAGCTCCAAGAATTCTGGTCAGATGATACCAAAGGCTGGTATTACAAATGTAACATCACGCTCGGCTACACGCAGAACGATCCTCTCAACATCTCCTTCGTCTCAGACTCTATGGCAAAGATAGCAACCGCTTCTCCCGTCCACCCGGGTGAGGTTGATGAAACAAGCAATACTTCTCAGACAGTATATGACTATAATGTTGACGCGATGGGCTTTAATGGCAGCTTCGAGAATGCGGGTTGTTCCCTTGCGGTCTTCGCTCTTGGGAGTATCGTTGGTGCAACAATCAACAACCCTTACGTCCCATATTTTGGGCTCGGTCAGCAGCTTGGATCTTACTTTCATGTCGGCAGTCGAGTCTGGTTTATGTAACCATGGGTGCGGTTACGATATGCCATCTGGCTTCCATCGTTCTTGTCGCGGTGTGCACGAGGAGGAATACAGTGGGGCCGAGGGGGCATTCTGAGATCAGCGCGCTGCTGATACCGTTTGCGTGTGGAACAAGTGGAGGGGGGAAAGATGATACTATCAAGATTTTATATCAGGAAGAGGACATGAGGCCAGGATCTTGGTGTTTGAAAGCCATAGAAGTCAATTTTGATGAGAATCGGGGGGAAGCCGAGGATCTTTCCGTGATGATAAACAACACCCGTATCGGGTTGCAATCCTCGGAAAGCCTTTAAAATTGAAGGAGACAGCTTAATCAAACATCGTGTTACTTTCAAGAATTCTGAAGCGATCAATATTCGGCCAAGTGTTTTCAGAGGGGCGGGGTAAATCAAGCCAGGTCAAAAGGGTGCTGAGATCACTATCAACTTCTGACAAATACACACCGGAGAGCGTGACGGTCTTATGAGAGCTCATTTCCTACTTCGATATTTCTCCATATATATGTATAGATACAGAACGCGTGGGGATTCTCTTTTGAGACTGATTTTCCACTTCATGCTGGAGCTAAGTGCGCTGGGCCAGAACCCACTGATCCAGTCACCGTTCGAACTTCACGGCAGGATCGTGCTGGCTGAGGTTACTCCACTGGAGAATGTTGTCTTGGCTCGATGCACGATGGAGTATTTTACACCGAAGAAATCATGATCACTCGATTCTGTCGCCGACAAAAACCGGCATTGTCATTGTTTTTGCATCACCACCTTCCATTGTATGACGGCTCTCGGACCTTGGCTCCGTAGTACGGACTATCAGATTGACCACAGTACATTGAAAATGAGGTGGGACACGAGAACATCTACGGAGATCATTCCGCGTATTGCTCCTTGAAGTAAAGGGTGGAATGTTCTGTACCAAAAGGAACTTCATCATCCTTGCCTGGGCAACACAGCAGAATCCCCAGCGAAACTTCTCGAAACTTCTTATTTATATCTTGAGAAAAGCACAATTATTTAATGCCATGTCAGCTGCTGCTGTCAATTGCTCATACCTGATCACCAAGTAGAACCTCAGAGACAAAATGGGTAACAGGACCTCAGCGACGAAATTACTCCAGCCAAGAATTTCGAATCTAAACCTCGCAGTCACGCAGTAACGAGTACAAAGATAAAGAACCGATTCAAAGTTAAAACACTCATAATGGATTGTCTCATCATGAATCATTGTTCTTTTACATAGATGCGAGCTTCCTGGAATCAGGAGCGTTATATAAACAAACACCCTTAAGCGAGAAGCTCCATTCATGTCCCCAACTTTGCACGAAAATGGAAAATGAAGCAAATCGTCTTTGGTCTATTACTCATTCGTTTGCAGCCACTTTATGCTAGTTGATTTGACGCTGTCAGCATGCGATGAAAGGAAAGAACGAAGATCAGAAAGGTGCCTATACATAAATACCCTGGCAATAGCGATGTGCTTCCTCTACAAACCGGTTCGGCAGAACAGACGAATCAAGGCATCTATGAACGCATTTTGCATCGGCTCACTCACTAATTTGAGTATCGAAACCATGTTGAATATGACACATCTCTAACTTGCCGGCTACTGGTCTCGCAACGTGTCTTCCGATACATTGATGTGGGCATAGTACGCTGACTCGCTGGCATCCAGCAAACCTAAATCCGGTAAAATCGACGACAGAAGGGGAAAGTGACAATGGACTAATTACTGCTAGAATATTCAAGAGAAATCTTCTCTTAACAAGTTATAAATCTCTCCAAATTTCCCTCTTCCCGTGAACTTTCACAACCGACTCGCGCTAGCACCATGTCACTGCGCGACAGACCAGCCATCATCAAAGTGGGGGTGTTCGTCAGCTGGAAGAAGCCCCTGGCCTAAAATCGTTGTGACAATGTTAAAAAGACGGCAGACTCTCTATTGCCTGTCCTTTTATGTCGAATCTGTCAGGGGTGGTGATTAGCAGGCTGGTTCCGTGGCGATGTTATAGTCAGAATGAAAGTAAACTGAGTGTGCTATTTAAGCAATTATATTAGCTTTCTTGAATACGTCTTTTTGAGTTAGATTCGATGAGTCAACTCAAATATGTAAGCAATAATCCTCTCTCCAGTTCGGAGTAAAGAAAACCTATCTCGTCAGTGGGAAGGTAGACGATGTGAATTGGTAGCGGGGAAGTTATTTCATTGTCAGCAACGCTGGCACCTATCCCATTCAACACAATCATCTGCGTGCCTTTGTCACTTCTCCAAATGAATCCAAAGGAACGCAAAATCTCGCAAGTGCGGCGAAGTCGACAGCTTGGCTGACATGGCTGTTGTCGCTTTCCGTCGTCCCATCGTCAAATCTCCACGTCATCAGCCCTCACCACTGGTCAGTACCGCTGCTGGAAATCTGACATACTCCAGTCGAGAACTACTATAAGATGATGCCCAGAATCTTTGAGTACACATCAAGAGTTTCCTGTTCACGGCGAACCTAACGTAGGCGAGTTCCAACACTCCCGGCTTCCCATCTTCCTCGACGTCGCTAATCCAGTCCTTGGATGATGGGAGTTGAAAGGAAATTGGGAGGATTATATAAAAATTCTACACTATCAAACGCAGAACGTCTCATTGTATCTTTGGTCATGTATTTTGATACTGAAGTGGCCCTTGTGAAATGGAAAGATCGTTGAGGTACCGAAGGGTGAGGTCTTCCTTGGATATATAAACACCTGTGTTCTCAAAGCTTCCCCAACACGAAATGAACAGAGCGATGATCACAGACTTACGTCTTTCTTCTGTCAAGGCTATGTCTAGAGCTCATGCAAGCTCATTCTCGCTGAATTTTGTTGCTGAAACATGTCGACCATCACGCAGAACGGATCCACTAAACACCAAATAAAACCTACAATACAGAAGCCCATCTAATTCCCTCATCTTTCCGTTTCCATCTCCAGGTTTCATGGTCTATTGCCTGAGAAGAATATCACCATCTACTGCTTCTGTTCCCATTTCCAACGCTTGCTGTCACGGATTGCTCTGAAAGTTTCTCTCGCTCCTTTCAAACCCTTCACTCCTAGAATAGCATTGCCTCGATCCAGAAAGAGATTGAGTGCATCAGTAAAGTCATAGGCATTGCTGTCGAGCTCGAGAACCTGAAGGCTAAACAAAGCATGAGATTTCTCTTTACCACGGCGAAAGAATCTCATATCAGTCACAGCAGTGAGTGAGTAAGTGAGCGAGCGATGGTGCGCGTAATTGACTGAATGACGGACGGGAAGAGTTAATTAGCGAGCGAGAGTGCGGGTTTCACAAAGAGAAGAATGTAGGAGGGTGCGAAGGGAAGGGGGAAGATAAGCAGGACAGGGCAAGGGCAAGAGAAAGAAGTGTCTCCACTGCTGGATACACTTTAAGCTTTACGCGGAAAGGCGAGGACATACCTCGATAGGTGAAGGAACAAGGGTAAGAGTGTGAAAAGAGAGTGAGGTTGAGACAGGGAGTTACGCGTACTTTGCGTGAAGACTTGAACAAAGGGCGGGAGGAAGGGAATGTGGAGGGAAATTAGATGAAGAGGTAGTAGGAGGTACATGAGTCGACAGGAATGACCGACCATCTCACATTACATCACCCGTACAGCATATCACACAAATCACAAGTCACGAATCAAACAAACTCAAAGGAGAGAAGAGGGAGAATCAGGGATGGAAGCTCGCAAGCCTTTCATTAACTATCTATTCACATAGCTTGCTTGCTTGCTAGCTAGCCTGCGCGTCATTCAAGGCACGCATGCATTACCACTACCACAGCCACAGCCACCCACCAGGATCCCGTTAGCAAGTATATTTTGTTTTGCTTATCCCACACCGTCCCATTCCATCCCTCCGGAAAGGAAATCGGGTATCTTCCACCACCAAATCAAGGACGTATCCTGCTGCCGTCCTATCCAGTCTCCCATCGCTCTATCCATCCGAGAAGGAAATTGTCGATCGATGAGGTGTTGTAGCAATCTATCCATTCCATTCCTTCCAGTCCACTCCATCCAACCCAAGGAACGATCCGGAGGAAAAATAATCGCTCTGCACCCAATTTTGTTGTTTTTATGTAACAAGCCGGCCACTCAACTCTCCTTCCCGACCATTGCAGTTCCCCATCCATATGTGTTCGCGCGCGTACTTTTCCACCCCAATTCGCAGAAGAAAAAATGTGCTGTGCAGGAATGGTATTCGCTCGCTTTGTGTGTTGAGTTCCGAGAAGAGGACCTCCTTCCCACCGCCATCTGATGATGGATGAGAGGAGATACGAAGAGGAGGAGGATGTGAAGAAAAGAGACAAATCAAATGACGAGAAAGGAAATGTAATCAAATCGCTAATAAACAAAACAATTGAAACAAACACATTCGGTGCCGCTCGCTCGCTCGCTCGCTCGTCCAGGTCCAGTCTCTATATGAGGTGGAGATGGAATGGGTGTGTTGAGGTCGAGAGATGATTTGATGTGATGTGATGGTAGAGGAGAAGAACCAAGGAACCCAGATCGCTAATGCCAAACCAGAATCAAGGAAACGCTGATGCCACACAAAGGTGATATGAGGAAAAAGGAACTATTTAATTTTGGGTTGCAAGAAAGGCTCCATTCATTGAACTGAGTGAGATCTTGCTTCCTGCAGCTGATCCACCTCCGAGATAGGTAGGATTATCCGTGCTTCTGTGCAATCAAGACATATGGTCGTGCATTGTAATTGAGATGTGTCTGATGCAGCGAAGGAGATCAGCTAGCAGGGTACCCAAACAAAGTACATTCAATGCATCATTTCTTGATGATGTGGTTGATAGTACTGCTGTTGCTGATGGACGTAAGGGTTGTTGCCAGTGGGTGTTGGGGTGACTGGACATCTCGGAGCTTGATGGTAGACCTTGTTCTCTTGGCCGTTCATGAAGTACTCGCCCTCTGGTGTGATGGGTGGTGTCATGTAACCATTGACCATGTTTCCGTATGGCTTTTGTGGTGTACCTGGGTAAAGCTCTTGGGTCTGGGGGTGAACTGGCTTCTGGGTGATCTCACAAGGAGGTGTTGGTGGGCTGGCACGGCGGTTCATGGCTTCTTGGTGACGGAGGAAGTTGTCGAGAGTGGCGGAGACGCGAGACATGTGTGGAGTGGCGTATTTGCGGAAGAGAACTTGAGAAGGACGGTCAAGCTTCTGAGATAATCTGAGGATGGTCTCGCTGACTTCGCAATCATTGTCGTCCAAGACGTCACGGCGACCAAGAATACCACGAGCCAAGGCAATTGACGCCTCAGCCATGACCGAAGGCTTTTTCGAGACAAAATCCTTGTGGTAGAGGGCAATTTCGCAAAGGTACCACGACATATGCTCAACCTCGATATCATCATAAGCTGGACCATCCTTCAAGGCAAGTTGTAACCAGGTGTCGACAGTTGGGTGACCAATCATCCAGTCCAAGGTGTTCAGGACGTGCCATTCCATCTGGGTGAACATATCCTCATCGTAGAGACTGCAGCACATCGACTTCAACTCTCTGATCATTGGTACGCGCTCCTTGCGGTCACCATACTTGGCAGCGATCAGAAGAGCAGCACATCCAACCAATTGGTAATGTCTCTTGTAGACCACTCGCTTTGAGCAGTATCTGTCCAGAAGATTGACGGCGAGGAAGAGGGTCTCGGGGAGGAGTTGGAAAGCGGCGTGAGCTTCGATGAGGAAGTCGATCAGGTAGGGTCTCATGAACCATTGGATTTCCTGCTGGATATCAATGGAAGCGACATCTGGTAGTGTCTCGCCCTATCTTGTGTCAGTCTGGTATTGGAAGAAGGTGAAGTCAAGGCAATTGACCTCCATATATTTCATGTGACCAATGATATCCTCCATGTAGGTATCACAGGCTTGTCTCGACAGCTCGTTTGCCATGGCTTCTTGTTTCCGGCGTCCCTCCATCTTGAGAATCGCTGGGTTTCTCTGCTGTGGGTATGCTTCCTCCACAAAGTACGTATCGCACGGTTGTTGAGTATAGTATGCCATATTGGGTAGTTGTTGGATGAGGGTGAATTGTGTGAGGTAATGTGGAAAGAACGGACGTCAAGGTTCTCCAGGAGCTTCGACCGACAGTGCTCGGGAAACACTGGTGTAGTTGTAAAGAGTGTGTAGTGTTCGAGAACAAGTACTCGGCGAAAACGAAGACGTCGAGATATTAGAATTAGTGACAGACTATAGGTGAGTTTGGACAAAAAAAGAATGACAGTGGCTAGATATTGAAGCCGAACGTGACGAGATGGCGAGGGACCGAGGAGGCAGGTCGATATCAATCTTCGGAGGAATCTGACGATCGCGGAAGTTAGCGAAAAGTCAAGAATTGTGAACCAGGGATGTAAGTCTCAAGCCACCGCCAGACCCAGAATAGCCCAGAAGTCTCTCTCGAATCTGGAGCAAGAATGCAGTATCCGCCGAAAAGCACGTACCTATTGGATTGCGTCGAGCGGAGACACTTCCTACGTTCTGTAGTATGATCCCTTGCTGGCTTGAACCTGAGTACCTGACGAGTCCAAGGATTGTGGAGTAATCTGCGAGAAGGCGGGATGAACGAGTGAACGTCTCCAGCCTATCGTACGCGGTGGGAAGAATTGGGTGGTCGAGTCGTGCGGAGGGAGGGAGGTTTAGAGAAGAATGCCACCAAATACGCGACCGTTGGCATGTAAATGCTACGCAAGGGACAAATAATTAGCAGCTGGAGGCAGGAAAGGACCGAGGCACGCAAAGCTAGAAGCAGCTTCGAGTATGGAGGGAAAATAATATAAGGGAGAGGATGGAAGGAGAGACAGAAGATCATTGCTCACCTTCGAGTCAAGTATTGTGCTGCACCTTGGGTGGTGGAGCGTAATCTTAGATGGAATCGTATCGCGTTGATGCCAAGACTGGATCTTGACACAGCAACAGCTCGATTCCTCAAGATTCTGGTATGGAGGGATCACTCAAAAGATCGTGGGATTGGAGAATTCCAGGTGAGTAACAACAATTGTTGAAGTTGAACGTGGATGAGAGGAAAGTTTCGACCGGAAACGATGTTAGGGAGAGTTCTGTTTGGAGGTTGGAAGAAAATGATCGAGGTCGATTAACTAGACGATGGTCGAGAATCAACCCGATTTCTATTCCTGTTGTGGGTGACTTCGGCGGGCGGAGGAGGAGATGCCGGTCGTAGAGAGTGGTGAATTATTTCCTCGTGGGGAGGAAGCTATTCGGAGGTGGAGGTGGAGGTGAGGTGAGGGAGCTGACAGTTACGGACCGACGAGCGAGACTGGGGGAGAGACAAAAGGGGAGCTGGTGGTGCAATCTAGCATCACTCAAATCCACAACTTTTTCTTCACTTCTCTTAATCTTCGTCTTCAGCGTAACGAGCTGTCAATTGCCTTTTGTCGGGATTATGAGGACCTCCTTCCCTCTTGTATGTGCGTATCGAGGGTATGAGGAGAGGAGAGGAGGAGGGAGGATGAGGAGGTTAAAGGATCAGACACACAGAGCAAAGCAAGAGTAGAGTAGATCCAGCAGAGCCGTGTGTCGTGAGAGGCCAGTCCCAGCCTAGTAAGAAAGGGGACTAGAAGCACTGAGAAGCACTACTGTACCGTGGGTGTTTAGTGGTCGAGCCATAATCTTGGCCGCTAAGCCGGAAAAGGGGGAATTGGAGAGGAGAGGAGAGAGAGAAGTGGATGAGGTCGAAGAGGTGGATTCAGTGGAGAGCAGGGGAGCGCAGCTGGGATTATCATCAACTGGTCTGGGTTCATTGCAGGGCAGAAGCAGGTCAGGACAGGGACATGGCAGGGCAAGACAGGGTATGCGTTGACCTGCTTGAACAAGGCCCGGAGCCACAGAGCCAGGCCAGGACCAAGACACGTCCAGGGTGTTTGTTGATGGCATTGCATTGGATTGGATGAGCTCTGCTCACAGCTTGCTGGGTATACACATTTTGGCGGCGGCGACCTTGCTTCTTCCAACGATCCAATCCAATCACTCACTTTATGAGGAGAGTAGTGGAGAAGTTGACCGACAGGGACCACCACGCACGGAACGAGCATAGATTGAGTGGATGTGAGATGACCAGAACGCGAATAGGGTCAACGGGATTGAGGATTGAGCGTGGGAATAGTGGCAGCTGGAGGGAAGACGGGAGTGGGAATAGAAAGAGACGGGGATATTGAGGGTGAATTTATGAAGTGGATTCTACATACGAGGTGGGGATATAATTATCGTGAAGATCGTCAGCGTAGGAATAGAGAACTGAGATGTCATGAAGAAGCAAATCATTGGAGTTCTGTACAATCAATAAATGACCATAAAAACAATAAAATCAATTCCAAGAGACAGGTCAAGAACTTTGAATCCTCCAACAGATGCATCCAGATGCACCGTATCCTGATCCTGATCTTGCATCTCATAGCTAGAGCTGTCTCTAGGCACACGATATCCTGCAGAATCCGGCTCGTGTGTAGACTCTGTACATCTCGAAATCAGCGACCATTCACAGGCTCACCAGCCCTACCGTCCCAGCCATCCGGCCGCTTCAGCGACCTTCTCCTCCTTCTCCAGTGGATCGAAGCCTATCATCCCACGCGAAACTCGCTAAACCCCCTATCACCACGCGCCTATCAGACACCGAACCTTCTATACCATCAAACAATCATCAACACCAGGCCATGATCTCCAGACCCGATTGATGACAAGACAAGACATGACATGGCCAGGAAAATCCTACCCGAAACAATCCCATACGTAGGTCAAATCCAAGCCCGGATACAAAGCATCGCGTGAGTTTCGTTTCGTCTGCGTGCCTGTCTGTGGATATCATCAAACTGAGACTCCTTCTCCTCTCCACCAGCAAAACAAAAAACGCCAAAGAAACGCGAAATCTCGATCCCATCTTACACAATCTCGCGACTTTTTCCACCATCACGACACGCTACGACGCCGCCATGCATGTCTGTCCCGACCATCGTATGCAAGCACTTCACTTTACTTCACATGCATCAAGCTGTCCTAGCATCTTGACCCAGTCTGTGCATCACTCTACATCAGGATCTGATCTCACGCCAGCCCCAGCCAGCCCATCCCATCCATGCCTTCTAACCTTGTCCCCGGGCCTTGCTTTGGGATCGGAGCATGCAGACTCTTATTGGCTGCGGCTGCATTCTGAGGTTCATACCACATGTGCGGCTTGGTTGATATCTGGAAGATTTTATCATTTATTGATTGATATGCTATGCAGCGGCTTCTGGAACTCGGAGATCAACTTGCAGGAGAAACAATTGGATTGTTTAATTACCTCTCCTTTCCTCCTCTCCCGAATCAATCGAACATTTCCCAACGTCGTTTGAATGCCCCCTCCTTTCAAGACCAGCCGCAAAAGTTTGAACCTCAAGCCTGGTCAGCTCGGCGTCTCAAACCCCTCCTGAAGGCAAGCCAACCAAACCTTGAAATCTCCAAATCGCGAATGATGACTTGCAGCTCCTCCATCGCTCCTCGCTCATGTTAATCTGGCTCGCTGTATTGAATGAGTGCTTGCATAAAACCCAGCACGCGTTCTCCAGGCCAAAATCCGACTCTCAAGACCAGACCAGATTCAAGACCCCGTTCTCTATCAATCAAAATAAAGAAATAAACAACTCTCTCCCCCCTCCTATCTCTCACGACCTTTCCATTGTTTTGCAACCTCTACATAAACTCATTCATTGTTTATGCAACTGCCAATCCACCCAATCATGCAAGATGAACTCATCCGCAGTGATCCTCTCCACCAAAAGAAAACGCGCTTCCCCAACCAAGTCACATCTCGCGTTTCTAACCCAGCCCAGCCTCATCACATCGTCTCGCACGCATCACATCACATTCGCATCGCCGAGCCCGTCCCAGCCCGTGTTGTAAGATCTTCCTCTCCTTCCAGACGCCCTCCTTCCTTCCTCATGCAAGCAAGCAAGCACGATTTCCTGAAATAGGCTTTCACAAACACCGCGTCAAACACATCCTCTTGTTGGACCCTGAAATCATCCGCAAATAAGCTGTTGGGAATCATATCATCTCATCTCATTCCACCTCGTTCTTCTCATTCCAGAAGCCAAACACCAGTCCTCCGTAGAAAGTTGGAAGTAGGCGGCGGTACATTCATCATGCTATATCTTTCAATAAATATTACATCCATCAAGAATGCAACCCTACGATGTGAAAACAAACCACCAATCCTGTTTTCATCGCAGCATACTGCAGAATGCATATAGAAAAAAAGGAGGCTGGAAGGTATATTCGCTTGCAGAGTTCTCATATCATCGGTGCAAGACCCTGAAAGAGAAACCTACCTACCCAGGAAAAGAAGAACGCATTGGAAGCGAAGGACCTGGTGGACCCCTATTTGGACACCTCACTTCACTTCTTCCTCCCCAAACCAAATCCAAGATCCCTTCAATTTGCGAATGCATGTAAACCTATCAACCAATTCCCACGCAATCTTCAACATCAGCATCATCAGCGTCTACCCCACCAGCTCAGCTCAAACCCAACTTCCCCTCATCTCCTTATCACAGTACAGTACGTAGACAGGCTTTCCGGCTCGGGGTCAGCGAGCACCAGCAAAGCCTAACCGAGCATTCAGCTCGGCCCTAACGACAAGCTCCAACGCCTCCCCCTCCAATGAGAGCACTCAATCGCTATTTCTTTCAAACCGCCCCTCATCTTGCCATGCCGTCCCTGAACTGGTGAAAAGTATCGAGAGCGAGAACGAGGTATCGGTAGCTGATCTTGCGGATTCATTGGTTGGTAGTAAAGTAGTGGCGAACGTTTGCCTCTTTTTGACACTGCGCTCGCTGGTGAGAATTGCGAAATGAGAGAGGGGTACTTCTGTCTTTACGCTGATTTCCAGTGGTTGTGTCGCGGTGCAGTGCAGTGCATTGCAGTGCGGTGGTGAGCTGGGTTTCGGTTACACCGAGTACCTGCCTGCAGCTGGAGCGTAGAGACAGGAACAATCCGTTTATTCTCCTCTTCAACTCACCAAATAAAACCACTCCTACCTACCCTTCCAAACTATCTCACTCACGGCTCCCTACGTATTCCCTCCCCTTGCCCATCCCCCTTCTGTCAAATGAATGTCAAGTTTCACCACCACCCTCCCAAACTCCTCCTCACTTAAAACTCCTCTCCTCTCATGCAATTCTCAAGAATCCCATGCATGCATAAAACCATAAAACTCACCCCACAAAAACATTGACCACATAACCCCATATTTCATATTCACGAATCCCAAGCTTGAACACCGGAGATTCGGATCCCAGCAAGCACAAAAGATATGCACTGCACAGTGCACAGTCAACGCCACACTTGCTAAAATAGTACCGCTAGAGGAGAGAAGGACAGGGTATGCATAAGCCTCATTTTACGTCACTTATGAATGTGCATGGGTGAGATCTGTGGCTGCTCTGGCGCCGCCCCTTTTCTGTGGATAGAGTGAAAGAGTGGAGTGGACTTATCTCCGAAAAAGGGCTCTTCAGTGCTGGATTCCCAACTTTGATGGATCCCAGGGCGCTGGAACTTCAAACTTTTTTGGATGGAAGATGGATGGACAGAGCGAGGTTATGCCCTGAAGTCCTAGCCGCGCAACATCTATACAACCCATAAAATATCACTGGGTCCGTTAATTCTCATGCAAGATCTATCGAATATCATAATGAATGGCAGTTATCGTTCATCCAATCTCTCCCTCTTCTTCTTAGATCCCCTGATCCATTCCAGGTTCTTCTTGAGATCAATACCTCCGCTCAACTATCGCAAGTACTTTCCGACACTTGCAGCTGTGGAAATCACTTAACGCGTCCGACACGTACCCGCGCCGACGAATCAGCTTCACAAACTCGCATCCTGTATGAAGTAACGCTTCTTAAGTTGCAGATGCCCAGATGGTCGCCGCATTGCTAATCAGGCAGTGCGTGCGTGCCGTTTCCGTGTCGGAAGGTGGTCCTGGTTACCAGTACATCCACGAGGAGGGGAAACTCCTTGAATGTTGCATGTAAACCTGAGTTTGTTTTTTCTTTGGTGTATGTTTCGGGGTTTCTGGGTTTCTTGTCTAGAGTAAGGGATTGGCTGGACAGGCGCTGAGAGGGTGACTTTGTAAAGGTACGTGGGGCTATTGGATCTTGATTTCGGGAGACACAGAAGGCAGGGCGGCTTCGAGAACATAAGAATGCGATAAATAATTGGTGGGAAATTGTTTAGGGCAGGGCGTATGCGCTGCAATGCAATGCACGTGAGATTAATTGAATTATCAGATCGAGCGCAGGAGTTGAAATGAATTGAATTCCAGACTGAGGTGTTCCTAGAACTTGGGTTGGATCTGACACGCCTTCCTCCTGTGAGTTGCTTCCAGGCGAGATTGTGAGGCGCTCAAGATCTTCAGCCTCATGCACCCCTATTCGCATGCCTCAATTACTCAACTCCCTACCTACCTATCAAACAACTCAAGAAACACAAACCCAAAGGTATCAAAGTATCAAACCCCTTCCTTCCTTCCGAAATTCCGATCCTTAACATTTCAATTTATTATTATTGTAAAACATACCTGTTCGTAGACGCAAATCAACCTCAAACACCATTCCGAATATGTCTCACCCAGTCAGTTACCCACATCCGCTTTGGCGCCCTTCATACCTCACGGAAAAGAAAACTTGTAACTACCGTAACGTAACTCAAAGGAGCACGCACGAAAAGCACAACTCTCCAAGCTTCAAGCAAGGAATAAAGAATCCGGCATAGCTCGGCTCGGCCACTCGAAACTCTGACAGCGGCATTGGCTCCCGGGCATATGGCATCGGAATAACCTCAAGCTCTCACCAACTCAAACTCCTGCTCTTACTCTTGGTCCACATCATGTACCTCAAGTCAGGTTCAAGTCAGGTCAAGGGCCTCAAAACGCCTTTGTTCGCCACCAAGATCACCGAAGAGAAGTAGAGAGAAAAAAATATCATTCTGCTTCGGCCCCCCAAAGTGGATACTTCTGGATACAAGTCGCGTGTCCATGAAGCCGTAGATGCTTCATCGCGGTACTGACCCCTCCGTGTGTACTCATACTTACGGTGAAGACGCGTCTATCGACCTTTCTTACTTCTTCCTTTTCAACTCATGTACGTTTCCACATCTGCATGGTTATTTTCTCGCGATGCTAGAATCCCTCCTTGATACAGAGACCTGTACTCCCATCGCGAGTGGTGTCGTTTCTTGACTCCCCTACCTCTCAACTCCACACCAAGAGCCAAAGCCAAAGCCAAAACCAAAACTCCACATCTGCACGCACTCTACGCGGTCTTCCTCGCAATGCTTGGAGGCGTCAAAGATTATCAAGAAGAGTCGGGATACGGATCTCCATCTTTCGGCATGCAAAGTAGCACACGACTCGGCATACCAATGAATCGAAGGCAAAAAGAAGAATCTTCGACGTTTGCGACCCCGCCATGCATCGTGACCCATCAACCCCTCTTCGAAGCTGAAGAGAAAACTCAGCATTACCGCGACAACGAGGGTGAGGAACCAATCATCTTGTGGGGGATGCAGAAATACATTACATGCGTCTGCGTCGTATGAACGGAAATATCCACTGCTGGCTACCTAGGTAAGTACCTGACAAGTACGACGGAGCCATCTCCATCTCATCTCCATCGGCGTCATGAGCAGCCGCCGCAGCACCATCATCACCGCCTCAACCCAACACCGAGCACCAACCCCTCCTCTCCACTTTCAACGGTACTTACGGCTACCCACGAGATCAGGACCAATGAATCGAAGCCCGAAAGAAGAATTCTATACACGAAGCGGGGAGACCTCCACTGTTCAAGCAAAAACGTCGTCCCGAGCAACCGCTATGGAGTATGGAAAGTCATCGCTCGCTCGGTCGTCGCCCACCACGGTGGAATTCTCATCTTTCTCGCCTCGCCATTTTCGCAGCTCTTACCGGAGTCGAATATCCACAATGAAGAAGAACAAAGAAGGCAATGACACACACCTCCTTTCCTTACCCCTCGTTCACATCCCACCTTCCGTTTCCTCTCTACATTTCCCAAGCATCATCGTCATCATCATTGATCATACAATAATTGTCCAATATTCAACCCCTCCAAGCCCAAGGCCAGCCAAAGCCTCAAGAGTCCAGACCTCACCTGCACTCACCACCAAACCTTAAATCACCCCCCTGAACTTTTCCCGACCCCACCTTCACCTTCACCACCGCAGCCCAGCCGGCCGCAGCCACAGCGGGGATCTTTCATCATTTCCATTTAGCGTATTCGAGTACTACCATCCCTGTCTCGCGTCAACATGAGGCTGAAATCTCACCCCACAGATTCCCGCCCGGGCGAAAATCGAGACTTGGCGCGTGTTGGGAGGCCAATCGGCGCGTTGGGAATTGCTTCATTTTTCAAATTCAGTCATTGCCCTGAGAGAAGATCGTGGATGTGGGGTGGGGTTGATGTGAAGAAGAGAAGAGAAGAGAATTTGCGTGTTTGTCTCCGCTCGCTTGAGGTCATCGTGATGATGATGGTCAGAGGTGGATAAGAGGTGGAAACAAGCCCGGAGGAGATGCACAGTCGGAAAAGCTCTTTACATGAGATGGAGTCGCCTCGGACAATCGGTACATCTGCGTCTTCTTCATCGGCATCGTAAAAGGATTTGAAGAATCAATTAGGCGGTGATGAGTTGATCCTGTATACCTGGCCAGATACTCACGGTGAGGTAAGCCTACCTAAAGGTGGGCGACTGACAAAGATCACAGCATCTGCATTTGCGACGGTATCTAACCTTACGGCTCCATTTCTTATCCGGCAGAGGAAATTTCTTTTTCTTCTTGCGAGTGTGTACAGTTACACAGCAGATGTCTTTTACTCTATCCTTCTCCCTTCCGCTCTCCGTCTATCCTCAATCACGGTACGACTTCATCCTTTCCACAGGTCGGTGGTACACTATCTTCTCCCCTTCCCGAATCAACGGCACGGGCAGGCACCGCACGGCTGGAAATATCTTCGTACGACTCGGGAAGTGCAATTACCTTACCAACTTACCGCACAATCACTCCCACTTCCCAGCGAATGGTATCACAGCCCATCACACAGCAGAATATCTCCTCTCCAGTGTGCGTAAGCTGGTAAGGTAGGAGGTATCACCGGCTGAAGTCAGCATCCCACCAACCGCAACCGCCAAACCTCTCGCTACCACAGCCTCCAGTTCACGGGAAGCGGAGAACGTCACATCGCATGTTATTTCCCTGTAGGATGTCGCACGACATTCATCTCACTTTTCTTCTACAGGGGAAGTTGTCAGGGTAAGATGGCAGATGCAGGTACGTTATTCGATGCCGATGTTTGGGATTGAGGGAGACGGTGGTTGGACCCTTCGGACCCCGCGTTTTTATTCTGGGGGTGGGATTTAGCCTGACTGGTGATGATATGGTATGCTGTGATGGAAGGATGCTGGATGGTTCGATACCTAGAGCTTGAGCTTGGGGCTTGAGAGCTGTCATTGGATTGAGGTAAGCTTCATGGGTGAGTATCTAGGTTTATCATGGTAGAAAAGGCTAGAGAGACCCTGGGACTTCACAAGATGGCAAGGACCTAGGGCGTGATAGGAGTGCAGCGCGAGGCAACAGTCTCACTCTACCCGGTTACGCCGTCAAAAGTCTCAAATAAACCCGAAACAATAACAGTATTTTGGCCAGATCGAAACATGGGGAGAAAAAAAGATCTTCAATGACATCACATCACATCACCCGCAGCATCCGCGAGACCTGCACATGCAGCCGCGTGGGACCTCAATTTTTCTATCTAACATTCAGATCATTCCGATATATCAGAAACACAGCACCGGCAGACGATCCCCAAGTAGATACATCAGAAACATCACAACATTCACAACCAACGGCACCACGCTGACACGCACGGCAGACGATCTACATCCTTCCCATCATCCGCGTCGCCTACCATCTTGCCCCGAAGCAAGGGATTTTCTTCAGCTCTACCCGTAAGCTAACCTAGCTACCCGCTTCGCAAACCGGGCGTCACTTTCTTGCCCGGAAGCAAGGGATCACCAACAATTTCTTCTCGGTTTTTTCTCACTTGGGTAATTCTTCAATCCTACCCGTACCCGTGCCGCACTTGCAGCATTTCTGTCAATTCTATCGTTTCTATCACTTCTATCATTTCATCAATTCATCGCTGACAAGGTTGACAAGATCAGATCGGATCGGATCGCCAAACCAACCACCAAAAGTTTTACCTTTTAACCTTTGTCAACTCAAATGCAAATTCAAATTCAAACCCTTGCTCTGACGTGATGGCATGGAACTGAATCGAATGCAGTGTGATGTGATTTGATGTGAGGTGATGTGACAGTGGCATCCTCACTGCATCTCCCAAACCGCAAAGCCGATCCCCAAACCAAACAACCCGCCCGATGCCAGGCAGAGAATATTATTAACGATGATCAATCAAGCCGGTGGTTGAGAGGTTCGCGTTGTAGACGCGCTTTTTCGCGTTGAGAGGAGACGCCGAGGTCAGCTTTGCATGCCCAGATGCCCAGTGGGTTCTGCCTCGATGCAAAGCACGTCACAAACAATTCAAAATAAACAATAGTTCCAGTACGGCGGGTGGCCCTTTTCTGCGACCTGCTTCTGCATGGAATCGAGATATCGTACTGCGTATCCGGAAATAGGCCGATTGTTCATCAAGTACCTGCCCTGAGCATTGTTTTGTTTGACTTGCCCCCCGCGATGCGCATCCAGCAGTTTATTCATTTCTCTGCCTCTGTCTGGTATCTTGTAGCAGCACCGCAAAAACGATCTCATGCCTTGCTTCAGACAAATCTATTTCTATATCCTCTACCATACCTTCCTCACCAGTCTTTTCCACCTACCCCGCGATACATCTACAGTGTTTGTTGTACTTCATAATTTGAGTTTTTCCCTCCAAACCTTCTTCGTCCATCCAATCTACTCGAGTAAATTTACATGCCAACTTTAACCCGACCCAATCAGCACTACATATAGTACAGTAGAAAAGAACCCTCGGACCCCTGACAAGACTAAACAAACAAACGAACAAACGCAAACTCAATTCCAAGCCTGTCAGACTCTCAAGCAGTTAAAGACGCGTCTCTGTACTGCGATTGGTGTGTCGATCGAAGGCGGCTGAAAATTGCATGTTGGTCTGGAGTGTGGTGTGGTGTAAGGCCTGGATTTGGTCTACTGTAGACTTCCCCGCGTTTTGGTTCCAGAAGGGGCGAATGGATGGAGGGGACATGTGAAGATCCGTAAGATGTAAGACGCTGAGGCACGAGTATCTGCACGATATTTCTTGTATTGTAATTGTTCGCTGTGAAAGATGAGGACTATACGTTATGAGGTGAAAGATAGATGCAAGTGCAACCTCCTCGATATAGTGTTGAAGAGGAGGAGGCTTCAGCTTCACTCACAGCGTTCTCGATCCACTGCTCTGCTCTTCGCCTGTAGCCAGCCTGGGGAAATTAGCGAGCATCTCGTACCTTAGACTTCAACCATGCTATCTTCAACACCAACACCAGCCTTACGAAGCCACCAACAGCATCGTCTTTCCCTCTAAGAGTTGTGAAACACACAGACACACACCAAACGACATAGGGTATATAGGGTCCAACCCCAAGAACGTTTGGACCCTTTACCAGATTACCACTTTTCAACATCAGTCCATCTCTCTGCCCATCTCAAGTAGTCAAGTAGGCACTTCCGCTCCGCTTCTCCAAGAGGCATCATTTTGCGAGCTCGCTTCTCGCTGTGCATGCCCTCTTCCCCTCATCTCACATCTTGACGCTTAGCAGTCACTCCAAGTTGGAAGTGGATCTCAGCTCAGCTCAACCAGCTCAGGTGCACGTCAAATTCATCTCATCTCATCCCATCATCTCATCCCATCTCACGCTCATCATCCAAAAGAAGAAGGTACTTAGTTCCAAAGCTCCCAGCCTCCCAAAACCCAAAAGCATCTCATCCCCGAACACGCCCAAGCCAACAAGCCAATAACTCTTCCCCGCTGCATAAACTACCTCGATACGAACACATACATAAAATTACGAACCGGCTCCTCGGGATATACATGCATGCACTTAAGCCCTAAGTGCGCATCCCTCACAAATCTATATCAAAACAGGATTTCCAAGCGCCTAACAACCAACACTTCCTTCTTTCCAGCGGGCTAAGAGGGATGGGGAACATGGCATTTCCGAAATCCCACCTAGAAAGCGCGTCAAGTCGCGTTGTCGACGTGTTTAGTGTCAATTTACGGAGTATGTCCGGTCTTTAGCTTGAGGAGGTGAGATTGGTGGGAACGACGAATGCGATCTTGTTTAGGTCCGTACTGTACCTCCGTACGGTAAGTAGAGATTACCGGGAGGGGTATGAGTGGTTGGTTCGGAGCGCATGTGAAGCTTGGAATTGGGAGGCCGTTTGCAAGCTCGCTCGCTAGGTGTGGCTGGGGAGGGACGCAACTTGAGTTCGGCTCGGGGCTTCCAGCGGATAGTGGTATTGGTGCGCCACGAAGTCAACGCCACAGGCTACTGTACCTGTACCGAATAGGGGATGGATGATAATGATCTTCCAGTTACATACACAGACATAAGCTTCATGTATGACATGCATTGTGGACTGTGTCGCGATCTATTGCTTTTACAATTTGCTAGATAGGAAGAGATGGGATGCGACGGGATGGGATTCGTAACGCTTCATTCTCGAGGCCGAGTGATCACATTCATGTCAACGGCATTTGGTCGCGACCCGTTCGTTTGCGTGCCTGTCTTTTCTCAAAATCCTGTTTCCTCGTAACTCTGTTATCTTTCACATCTCACCTGTCCAATTATCATTTGAGCAATATTAACGGACGCACTCCTCAAGCGAGCTCGAAAAGCGCCGTCTTTTCGTTCTCTCCCGGAAGTCTCGTTCGGTGTGAGTTCTGCTGTGGTCTGGTCTGGTCAGTGAACGAACGAACGCATGAATTTCCAATCTACACATCCCACGCCCTTCATCAACACCATCCAACCCACCCAATACCAATACTTGCATCGGGATGTATTCCAGAAGTCCCCTAGAAAATACATTAACCCTAATCTCTCTATTGAATTTGATTTGCGCATGTCGGTACCTACCGGTTCGTCCGTTCCAATCTTCTCTGTCTGGGTTTTGCTGGTCGTGGCTGTCAGGCTCGGAGAATTGATGTGTTGTCAACCTACATTCAATCTCGCTTATTTATCCCTATCCTATCGTCGACCTCCTTCTCGCCTATATCGCGCTCTGTTATTACTCTTTCGGATATGAATCTTCGTTTAGGGGTCATTGATATGAGGATGGGGTGTGAGTTGTGAGGCAGGTCGGCGGTGCAGCTGGGAGCTGAATGTTGCATCTGCGAATTTATAGGTGTAGAGTTGCTGATTGGAGTTGATATTTTGGGTGGCGGGTAAGATTGGAAGGGAAAGGGCGGGTGAGTGAGACATGTTTGTTGGCTGGCTGGTTGGCGTGGGATGCGTGCGGGAGGAGAGTTATCTTTGGAGATGGGAAGGGATGTGATGAATGGGATTTGACTTGGACTGGAGGGTGTGCGAGGAAGGAAGTATGACGTGCAGTATGGTACAGTTGTTGTGTTCGTAGGTAGTGAGAGTGTTGTAAGCGCAAGTTTGCGATTAAGGGGTTGTGTTCAATTCGATCTCAGTTTTCGGCCTCGATGCTGCTTGTATGATTATTGCACTCAGATGCTGTTCATTATTACCACTATCGACCATTTTTTCTGAGCCTTACCTTACTTCGTTCCCTATCCCTTGCATAGCAAGCTAGCAGCTAGCTCTTGATTTCTGCTTCTTTGGAGGGCGCAGAGGGCATTCTCGCTTAGCCTATCAATAGATATAAAATGCCTAATCAGTCAGCTTTCACCTTTCATGCACCAGATAACATTCGTTGAAGATTCCATGCGAGTTTCAAGGTACCTAATTGCCTCGCTAAGTTTTAATCTTCCCCTGCTCGTTTGCAGCGATGTTTCAAGGTCAACTGTTGCTGTGCTTGCCTCCTGACATGCTTTTTTGCGGCTCGGCATTGTGGAGGGGAGCAGCAATGGATCTTTGACAACCAGACGTAAAATGACAGTGGCGAAAGATAAGTTCTATATGTACTTTCAAAGTATAGAGATAAGATTATCACATCCTCAGATGAGAAGCCGGAGAGCAAGAATGGATGGCGCACAAGACACCACTTCAAGTAAGTATCTGATAATCACCCGCATAAAGAGACCTCATGGGGTCTATAGATGGAACGAAATCTTCTATAAGAATATTGAAGAGTGCTTAGAAGTTTATACCCTGTCCAAGGGCATGGTGCAACTGAAAATGTTTGCACCATCGCAAATTGACTGAGGTTGCCCGTGTGTTGCAACAATTTCTGACTCCTCTGCAACGAGTACTGATTGCTCCAAGTGGAGGCTATTCCTATCGACTTCCCAGGTCTTCCAGACTCTCCATCAAGGAAGCAAATGCACCTCGGATGGTGACGATGGAGCAAGAAGCCCTGAAACGAGGTTTTGTACTGTTTCACTAGAGGTGGTGGATTTCATGTGAGTATAAGGAAGGAATTTCGAAACCAGTTTGAGCTCTGCCGAGCTGACTGAAGGTTTGGTTGGTGTTGTCTGTTGTCGAACTCCGGAGAGAACGATGGCAGAGCGTGACCTGACAATAACCATCATTCTAAACGATACTCGACAAAAAAAACGAACTCTTCGTAGCAATTCCCCTCAACAAGCAGAAAGAGTGAAGAGCATACTCCTCGATGATCATCGAGAAGGTGAATGCTGAGGAAGGCAGTCATAAATATTTGATTCTCTGGGCACGTTACCCAGAAGCTGCTATTCGCTGTTTTTCGAAGTCGAAGGCCGCGTTTCACTGGAACTAATAGAAAATGGAGGGAGACTGTTATATATAGAGAAAGTCGTGATATTCAAAGTTGGTCCGTAACAGTATTCAAACAGCCTTGTTGACTGCTCGACAGGCGACATGCGGTCTCTCTTCACTTCCTTCTTCGTTAACATTCCTGTCACTTCCGCCTGATGAGGTTCCCCGCTCAATATAACCTAGATAGCGCGGTAAGTTTGCAACCAGATCCCTTGCCTCACATCAACACAAAGAGGTTCCCGGGCCACATATCCTTCCAAATTCTCACCGCGAGATTGTTGTGTGCCTTGAGTCCTGTAGTGGTGACATGGATTACAATTGATTTAAATAGTAGGCTAAACCAGCCTGAAGCGAGACAGAACCAATACCGAGATGATCTACCTAAAGGAAAGTGGTAATTTGTGCTTAACAGTAAACGAAATTGTTGCTAGCACTGTTTTGGTTGTCGATCCGACTTTGTTTTACGCTCCGCGTCGTGGAGCCGCATGAAAAGCTGGGAGTTTTCCAGACTTGTAAAGGATATCTGTAGCCTATGGAATGGAGAAAAAACACTGATGAGTTTCATCTCGATCTTGTGTCGCAGATCTCTGTTTTCACCCGTACTTCCTCTGCGTTGCTTCGGCAAGGATTACCGGAGCGTGGATAGCGAGCAATGAGCTTGTGGCAATGGCTGGATTTATGCACGCCGCTTGACTCGCCAGGGAGCTTCTTCAACCGTATGAATCAAATCTTTGCGAGCCAGACTATTGAGAGGTTGGTATCAAGGAAAGTGAACGACCACCAATTGACATCCAATTTGAATCTCATCGCAGGGCAGGTTTCTCGCTTAAGCGCCTGTCAACAAAGATCAAATCCCATCCTCCAAAATTCCCCCTCTTCCAAAACACTTCGAAAAGCGGAAGGGTTCCCCAAACTACTTGCATCCTCTGTGACACCTCTATTGTGCCAATCTGACTACTAATTTTGCTCGGCATTGCGGGTTCTGCGCCCGCATAATTTCTCGCGTGTCTCGCCACGCTTTGGGCAAGTCGGAGGGGTGAGTTGAAGAATCATTTTGACTTTGACAATCAAAGTCGATGTGACGGCAAGTATCGAGTCCATTTTATCTAAGATTGTAGCTGCACATGGAGGAGACCTCTGCTTCAAGAACCTAACGAGGCCTACATTTGACAGTTTCGTAGGACAGCGACGATGCTACCTCCACCGCAGTTGACAGAGCCAAGACAGTCGCTGATCTTCTAATCCCGACATCAGCGACATTGTCACGGCGATATTATGCGCCATGATGTGTTTGTTGTAGAGTTACGAGCTTTTATATGGTCGTGCATGGTGCGCGAGTGGAATTGCTGCTTCAAAATTAAGTCGATTCAGGGCTCATAGTTGGCGTTACAGTTTCGGATGTGCGCATCCGACGTAGACGAGACGGAAATAGTACAGAGGTGCAGGTCATTTCATTCTCATTCAAGACTCACGGCTATTCTATAGCCGACTCGATAAGCGTACAAATAGCTCTTCAATCGTGCTCCACCTCATCGTCGGTAAATACCCACCACCTACGGACTCCCAAACATATTCCTCTGCATCTCCGCCTGATCCTCATTCCACCTTCTCATCTCCTCCTCCCTCCTCTCATTCTCCGCCGCCTCCCTCTGTCGCGTCCTCGGATCATTTACGTCCCGCCTAAGCTCAACTCCATGTTCATCATGAATTGTCAAATAGCTCACATGATCTCTCTGTGGATCGTCTTCATCAATCGCCTTGCCCCTTCTATGCACGAACCGCACTTTGGGCTCGCCAAACCGGTCGTCAGGTAGACCGTTATCGATACGTGAGATTTCGATGCTCCATTTCTTTTGGCCGGGCATGCGATGGTGGCCCAGGACGTCGTTGCGGTCTTCGCCGAGGAAGAGCGTGTTGCGGGTTGGGGTCGCGGAGACGTAGCAAGCTACGAAAGGGAGCTGAGTCGGAAAAAATAGGGTCAGCGAACGTACATAGGGGAAACTTGGGGTTTGGGGAGTGGAAGCCAAGGATCGAATCCCCTAGTATGAGGGAGCTGTATCGAATGCGGTCAAGCGATGGATGAAATAATAAGGTGGAATACTTACAATACCAGAGAGGCGGTGGGTGGTTTCGATACCCGGAAATATGGCGTTCAACTTTTGTATGTATGGTGCTTTGGAGAGGAGAGGAGGGGAAGAGACTGCATTATGAAGTGGATCCTGGCAAGTCGTCGCCGGCATTTTTGAATCTGACATACCTTGGGCGTCCCAGGTTATTGGAACTGCAGACTATAGCCTGGTTAGCATATGCATCTTGAGTTTCTGCCTCGAAAGCGAATTAAAGATGGCGAGTCTCTGCCCCTCGATCTCACTACCAGCCTGCCCTCTTCGCTTACTGGATGGACAAAAATGTATACAAATCGAGTTTATATCGTACCAGACAAGGGGCAATATCTCTCATAAAACAAATCGACATACCAAAGTAACGGGACACAACCCGCCAAGATATTTATGACTGAGCGGATACACGGCATTATTCGGATCGACGAGCTGTTTCCCATCATTGTCGAGCACGGAGACAAATAGTTCGAATAGTCGGTTTATGCTTAATCCTGATGCTGTGTAGCACGGAGTTACGCTCTGCGCGCCGTAACTTGCCATATCGATGCCAAGAGCGTCGAAGTCCTCTTGATGGAGGGAAGGGAATGTTGCGCCGGCTATGGATGATTAGTGTGCTTCTCCCTAGAAGTTTATCTTCGAGAAGCGATTCATATTCGGCGAACACCTGGATCCTTAGCAACAGGGGAGGGAGGATGGCGTTGGGGCCGAACATGTGAGATCTCACGAATTCGGAAAGGAAAGCAACTCACAGTCCAGCAATAGGCGAAAAGATAGTCGCGGCCCAGCATCATGGCAATTTACCATACGTGAATCTGATGGATGCTTTTCAAAATTCTCGTGTCCAATGCCTGGCGGGACCCAGTCTGCTTGCGGCATGCGGGAGACCCAGCCGGTGCGTTTCCAGAAGGCTTGCCGTATATACCAGCCTCCTAGAGCTGTCCACTGCTCTTCTCGGTCGAGTGCGACGCTGGCGAAGCTCTTTGGAACTGATTCCTGCATACATGGGTAAGTAATGGGTATTATGCGCTGATAAGACAGGAAGTTGTAACAAACACGTACCGGATGAACATTTAGAGGTGGTTCATACCACATCCATCCTGGACCATGCAACTCACAGTAGCGGTCTAGCATTTCAGTACGATTTCGCACGAAGTCACTGTAGTTAGATACTGTGTCGGCGATGTGGGCTGCGTAGATGACGGTGTATTGATCACTGTACCCCATTTGACCAGTCTTGTAGCCTTCGATAGCACACTTGATATTCTCTGCTTCCGGGCTGAACTTGGACGTTGAAAGCGCCCAATCAAGTACCCTTAGCCGAGCTTTAATTGCAGACTCGGCGGGATTTACATCTCTGGGCGATCAGTCTGGGAGAGGAACGAGGTGCTGTAAGCGAGACTCACCCGATCATCACATTTTCCGCACTCGTCTCATCCAAGCAAGCCCTTTTATGTTTGGCTTGCCACAACTTCTCTTCAACGACTGGTACAAGAGACGGCATCTTCTCCTTGTGTTCTGCCAGAACTGTTTCCCACATCTTCACCTCCTTTTCCGCTCGTCCAATCTTCGATAACCCCACCGTTTCTTTCTCGCCGATGGCAACGGAAGGGAAGAATGTATTACCCTCTAAAAGGTCCATTTCTCCCTTGAGTTGCTGTTCCAGCTGCTGTGGTGGTTCCGCAAAAGTCACTTTAGCTGTCGATCTAGTGCGACTTCTTGGTGGTGGAGCTGACACAGGCGCTGTTGACATGCTTGCATTAGCCTCGCTTGCGGCTAGGTTGGCGAGCTTCTGCTTCTTAGCTGAAGTGGGTGTTCTGGGCAGTCGGTTCCTTGTTCCACGTGGTGACTTAGGCTTGAGGACTTTGGTTGGAGAACCTGGACCGCCATGACTTCGTGTACTGCGCATGGGTGAGGGGAGGGGGTTTTGGAGGGATAGGGCATTGAGGTCGAGTGTGAGGGGTGAGTAGGTCTTGGTGCTGATAGTTCCATCTGCGATCATCACAATTAGTATGCGCATCCCTAAGACTTCTTAGAGAGTTTTACCAACCTTGAGTCCTTGTCGACACCATCGTGAGCAAACTCCTAGAATATCGTTGGGAGATGCTGCAAAGTTTGTCGATAAACTTTGATCTTCAGTATAAAATTGCAATAATGCAATAATCTGAATAATAATTGACACGAGTTCTTAATCTGTGACCTGTCTCTATATTCGGTGCTGTTGAATTACGATATCCTCAGCTTGCAGGTCGCCTGTAGAAGACAGAGTCGATTCTGAATCCTGGGCTCCCTTGCCATATCGTAATTTCTTTGTTGTTGCCATCTTCGCAACTGAAGTAAGTACTTCAAGCTTCATTAAGCCGCTTTCGGTATACTGTTTAGTTGCGAGGTTAGATGCTCAAGCGAGATGCACGAAAGCAGCTGTTGGAACATGGTGTTCCGCCAAGCGCTGATCAGCTGACTTTCTGGGTCTCATCTCACGACCATGTCTTCTTTTTCCCTTCTCGGCGATTGATCTGTCAATGAGGAGTCGACAAAGACCTTTGTTGCTTTGTCTAAAACTTAACTCGGCACTGGAGTTTGTGAAAATTGAATGCATTGAAAGGACGGATGTGGGATGCAATCCACATTCCTGGTACACTGATGTTTGATTCCGGCAAGGAATGCGTTTAGCGAGGACCTCTACCTTTTGTTGCCGGTGACTATCGCATTGTTGTGCACAAGAATTGCATGCAACACCTACCCCGAGGAAAGAAAAGCTAAGGTGCAGATTTTATATGGTTCTTGTCGTTGCAAACTTCTTCTGGACTGGAAGACTGACAAACAACAACAGTGCTTGAGATGGCTTCCCCTGGGTATGCCTCAGTCAAGTTGCTGAAGAAATTCTTGGACAAGTACTAATTCAATTCAGAACTTTCGCAGAAGCAGCTCCAATTCCACAACCACATTCATGGAAAGGTCATCCACAGCCTCCCCCGGATGAACGGCTTCTAGCTGCTAGATACTTTCTTGCTGATGAGGATCCGGATCGCTGTCTCGAGTTCGCTTCTCGTATTAGTGAAATCGAGGACTATGTCGCGTATCTTGAATCGGAGACTGAACAGGGAAACTATCAATATGACGCTGAACTTTTGAAGGATGTCAAGGTCAAGCTTGCTGTCCATCGGGATTGGGAGAGGCGTAGGGCAGAAGGGATTCCTGACATAGGTTGTGACAAGAAACCATGGCAGCTGCCATTCTCCACGAGGACATCGGCTGAACAGGCGCCCGCTCGTCCCAGTCCTGCGAAAGACAACACGGGACTTCCAAGTCAAGTGCGAGATGATCATCCACCGTTCTCCTTGTATCGAGAGGACGACCAGACGGCATTTATTGCAGCTTTGAGAAAGGATGCGAGTGGCGATCCGGACGAAATTGACACTTCAACAAATTTGCTCTGGACTGAAAGCCGAGCTTACATCTGGGCCCTCCAGGAACCAAACCTCATCTCATCATGGATGCATCCCACCCTGGGCATTCCGACGAAAGGTGTCTCACCAGCTAATCCGACGACTTGGCACCAAAAATCAACTGCTGTGTACTCTGCAAATAATGAACAGGGACATCCGCACCGAGAACGGGTTCCGGGTTATCTACTTGCTCGAGAAAGGAGGATCAATAGCCTCTTGAAGCCTGATCTCAATCGCCAAGAGATGGACGAGCTAGAAGATCTGCTTCATTTCGTCGAGCCTCCACATCTCTACAAATTACATGCCGAGAATATGGCTCTAGACTTAGACAATGCCCTCGGCCTGATCGATGAAGTCGAACAAATACACAGACAGAGGGTCTCAGATGCATTTGCTGCCGAGCAACAGAGGTGGCTTAGTACGTTCGCAAGCGTCTACTTCATTGCCAAACAGACGTCTGGTGAAGAAACGATGAGCGAGCAGTCCGGGGTCTCCTATGTTGACCCTGGTGTTTTGGATACTGAACGTCAGGCCACCCTCAAGAAGGCTAATGACCTTCTTAAGCAAGCATTCGTGTCTGGGCCAAACTTAGGTAGCTTGAGAAAGGACGATCTGACTGCACTTGAATGTTTCTTGCAGATTTCTCAATCAGCTTCGATTACAAATCTCACTCGTCAGAGAGCTGCAATCATTCGGCAGGCTGGTGTGAAGTTCAAACAAGAGCTAGCAAGCACCGATCTGCAAAGATATGAACAGATCCACCGTGTAGAGCAGACAGTACGCAATGAGTGGCTCAAGTCGCTTGCAAACACCAATCCCGAGTTCCGATATCTCCGCCCTGGAGAAACACCAGCAGTGCCGCTTAATCTCAATGCGCCGCAGGTACTGTATATCCCGTGGGAAATGGCAAAAGTACCTACACTCAATACGCCTATCCTACATGAGTCCGCTATCCCATCTTCAGGCAAGTCGTACATGCCGTGTTACACCACCAAATATGTAAGTCAAACTGATTAAAAAGGCTGATCGACTGCTAATAGCTAACACCTAGCCATTGAACATGCAAGGTTTCTGGGGTCAATCTTCTGCCGGTACCTGGGATGGGCAAGTGGACTTCACATGCAAAGCGGAGAGACGAGGCGTTCAAAGAGCTGCAATTGAGCTTGGCCTGAATCTTTTTGCAAGTAATCAGGAGCAGCATCGTCCCGCAGATCGCTTCAGACTCCTAGACCAAACACGTGTGCATGTGCCGCTCGAGAAAGAGATCCCAATATCCCTGGCACTGGACTCTTCTAGACGCCAAGAGGAGCGGCCTGCGTTCGAGTTCACCAAGAAAATGCTCGCGTACAAGGAATGGAAGGACTTCGACTACGAGGTCTCGCGCGAGAAGTTGATCGAAGACCCATCACTTATTGTCCAACCTGAAGGCGAAAGTCTGAAAACTTCGTACGGCAAGAAGATATACCCGGAAGACCCCCAAGATGAAGCTAGGTCATGGATTGTTCTTGACCCTCCAGTCAACTATCAAGGTCCCTTTGCTCTTGCGGACGCTTCGGATGCAATGAAAACTGCCAGTAGGAGACAGGCCGAGCTGAGTCGTATTGCGCTTCGATTGCAACAAGCGTATACGGAACATCCACGACCACTCCTTGAAACCCTCCTTTCATTGGTGGCGCAAGGATTGGACTCGTCGAAGAGCAGTCGACATTGGCTCTACGACGATGTACCTCTCACCAAGAAAGATCTGGATCTGGTGGAAGAGATCTCGGGTGATTCTTGGGACGAGATATCACAGCCATATCCTGATCCTGATGCCCTCGAGAGCACCTTCCCCGGGATAAGTATCTCACGGCTACTTCAATTCGAAGCAGACCTGCAGAAAATAGATGAAATACCTCTGTGGAGACCTGTATTTGAGGGAATGATACCTTTTGCTTTTGGAAGTGAAGATTCACACTTGTTGCAAATCAAATATGATCCGCTTGTAAGCAGTCAGGTCGGTGTCTCACTTGATCACCTCAGCCTTGCCTTTCAGAGACTGTGGGGTAGCATTCCATATGAACACCAAGAGATGCGACAGTTACTATCAGTCATGACTTACTACGCTAGAATTCAGTAAGTGCCTCTGCGACTGTGGCAAGCGAATCTTAACAATATACAGTTATGACGGCCACCATAGAAACGAGCACGTATCTCGCATTCCTTATAGTGGCCATCCTGAGAACAAGTATGCGACGTCCAAGGAAGAAGCTGCTTTGCTCCTTCATGTAAAACGTGGTGCCTCGGGTCAAATTGAAGTCCAGTACGACGCTCAAGGCACAACGGGCCCAGTCATCATCCAGCCAAACAAATACGAACACTTCCAGCGTTTGGCTTTCCGTCTCGGCCGGGATACATTGCGGGTTCTTGAGACTTTGCAAGATCCACCAATCGATCCTGAGATCGCGTTTGCAGACCAAATTGTGACAGCTCGACTGGCAGAGGAGGGCATGAAGCAGATCACTCCGGAGGAGAGAGGCCAAGAAGTACCGACGTCGACAGCTGACCTGGCCAAGATCAATCTCGTGAACATCGCTCGGGAGGTCTGTTCTGCTGCTCCACATCTTGCGGAGAGAATGGGCATCGAAATCCCGTACCGAAACCCATACAGAAGCGCCTCTCCAATACAAGTTGAGTTGAACGAGACAGAGGCTGCTGCATTGATTCAGCTGAAGATTCTGGAAGAGATCCACCACAACTTAGAAGCGAAGTTTCCCGTCAACGAAACCGTGTGGGACTTTGCAGATGAGCGATTGGAGACCGAAATTATAACCAGGAATGGTCGTACCATTATCGAGAGGAAGCCACTGACTAAATTCTTCTCGGTGCGGAGATATCCAATCTGTTGTCAAACGAAGGCGACGAAAGAAGCTATCAAAAACTCGGGACCAGAGATCCAAGAAGAGCCTGTCGAGCCAGTGCTCACTGAAGAGCAACAGCAGGAGAATTATGAGGCGGAAAGAGCTAAGGAAACTGAGGAGGCAGCTAATGGACCCGCCAAGACGGTTCGACATATTCGAGGGCAGAGACCATATTATCCGTTTGGAGAAACGCCATACCAGGAGGCTTATCAGAGTCATATAATGGAGTATGAGTTAAGAGATGGTACGTGAATTTGGAATACTCTTCATAGGAAGTTTGACTAACACAACAGCAGTTGAGGAGTTCAATCCACAGCTCAAGGGTCTTGACGCTTTCAAGGCCAGGTTTAAGAACACCTTCACAAAGGTCTTCGGAAAAGAAGAGCCGGAAGCAATCATCGAACCTGTCGAGGAACCACCAAATCCAAATGATCCCCATCCACTTCCCAGAATCCCAGCTGGATGGAAACCAGACAACATTTCGGCAGAAGAGAAACGTCTCTGGCTGATTGAGCTCGCCAAGCAGACTCCAGGTTTCCCCGACCCCAATATCAAGGAGTACTATCACACGCAAGAAGAGATCGAAGTTTTGTGTGTGCAGGATGAATATCAGCGTAGTCAAGACGAGATAATTGCCAATAATGCGGAGGTCGAACGTGTTTTCGGGAAGACGAGGGACCAGGTGACATGGCAACAATGGGCTGAGTGGCAAAGAGCCTTGAATATCAGTCCTAGCACAGGTCGCTCTGTCAATCCCGTATACCCAAGTTCTGCCACTCAAGGTGGTATACCAACAAGCGCTGGGGGTCATGGTCAAGCTCACGGCCCAACAGCCCCAGTTGTTCCGGGACAGCGAACTGCCAGACGCAGGCCCATAGATCCAATATACCCACCAGCATCGACTGGTGATACGCCGGTATCAGCCCAAACGCCATCTACAGGACAGCCTACTTCAGCTAGTAGCAGTATTTTCTCTCACCCCTCGATGATACTCATGAGCGAAGATGGCGAAGAGCTCACTTCAGAGCAAATCGAGCAATATTTCGCAGACTTTGAAGAGGATGACGGAGATACTGCGGGTTCAACTATCCCCGCAGATCAATCTTCTCCTTATATCCCTACTGCTGGCGATATATCAGGCGCAGGCAGAGCGGCTCAAGAAGCCATGGATGTCATAGCCAATCAATTCATCGAGGAGGCAGAGATCAAAGCTCAGATGCTCCAAGAGGAAGCCGAGAGAGCAGTCATGAGTGGTGCCACAAATACCGTCAGTCTGCAGGAGGAAGCTCATCAAGTTTTGAAGAATGTAGAGAGGATAAGGGATGAGCAGCGAAGAAATGTGCCGAGAAGAATCGAGGGAGTGCCACGCCAAGGATTCCCGATGTACCCGAGTGAAGATGATGATGGCGCAGAGGATGAGGATATGGACGATGGCGAGGATCTGTATGGAGACTAATGCTTTGGGCCGTGGTATTAGCGCTGTGAGGGTGGATGAGGTTTATGGATGCAGGAACAGTCTGGCTATTGGCAGTGGATGGGATTCCCGGTTGCGAGTTTAGTTGACCTTTTTTTTTGTTTCGTCGTCCAGGATGGCTTTTGTTGGCTTCTGTAATATTTATGCTTGTCGGGTTGCCAACTTCCACCTTTCTGCTGTTACACTTCCTAAAAAGCATCGTCAATCTAGGTATTCATAGCAAGATCCTTCTGACCTTCAGAATTTGAGGTTCGAGATATCGAGTGGCCACAGGACTCCAAGACATCCGCTCTTCAATAGCGGAGTGGCGGGGTAATGGCGGTAGATTCAAGAGCGCATCGCACTGAAGCTTCAAGATGATGTGAACATTCCTTTACAGACCAGAGAAGGTCATGCTCTAGGCGACTTCAGGGTGTTCAAGACATCCGGAGCCTCACGAGTGTCCCACCCAAAGACGTAAACAAACATCCCCTCCCCCTATTCCAAGCGAGCCCCACATCATCTTTCAGCCAAGCGCCGCCAATCCCGCTGTTTGCTGTGTTTGCTTGAAAGCGATCAACATCGAGTGTCACCACTTCAACCAGCTCCATACCAAGCATCCTCTACCTCCACCAACATCACAACACCATGCCTCCCTTCTGGACAATCGGCTGCATATATGGCGCATCTGCCGTCACACTTGGCGCGTTCGGCGCTCACGGGCTGAAGAAGAGAATCGCAGACCCGGCGAAGCTCGCGAACTGGGGAACAGCTGCGCAATATCAGGTATGCCCCAATTCCTCTCTATCTTCCGTTCTTTCCGCTCTGTTTCCACCAATTCCACCCATACTGTCTCCAATCAGTCACTGACCGTCTTGTCCTACAGCTCATCCACTCCGGAATTCTCCTCGTCGCTACGACCGCCGCCCCCAAAAACACACTCGCAGCATCTCTCTTCGTAGCAGGCATGACGATGTTCAGTGGCAGTATATACCTTCTTACGCTTGATCCACAGAGGTTCAAGGCTTTGGGGCCCGTTACGCCGCTGGGTGGATTATGTTTGATTGGAGGGTGGGCGGCGCTGGCGTTTGGGAAGAGGTTGCCGATTCCGAGGGTGTAGAGAGTGTGAGGGATGGGACAGGGACAAGTGTTGTATGATATGAATACAAGGAAGGGGGTGAGTGGTGTTATGCGATATGGCGTTTTGGGATGGAATCTCTGCTGGGAGAGGGAATCGCTGCTCTGCCTGTACGATTTGATGGAATGAATATATACCCCGCTAAGTGGTATTTCTTGGTGCTTGCCTTCGTCTTTGAGGTCTTTTTGTCGGAGTCCGGTGCCAGCTGTGAAACTGCATCCATTCTCTGTTTTGCCATTGTTATTCTGCTGGAGATATTATGCCACCATTCCAAGTGGCTGATCGTGCAGCTGTGTCTCCTTTCCCTTGCGTACGCGCACAGCGACTATTAAATTACATGGCCGTGCCCATCACGGTTCACCAGTCAATCACGTCATCAGTTGGACTCGCAACAGCAAGTGGTAGAGCTTGAATATGATCAATTCAATCAGTAGTACTGATTGTGGTTATTGCGGTCCAGCCGATATCCTTCGATAAGCCATTTCATAATAACACCCCACGCAGAAGCCAATGCCGCAGCGACGGTTTCGTCTGCACCCTCTACCTGTTGATTCCGGAACCTTCAACTCAGACGCAATCGATCCCCAATCTTCCAGCACCACCCCAGCTCTACACCATGCTGTTAGCACCCCAGTCCGCAAGCTCGAAGCCATTCAACATACCTTCCAGCTATCCCTGCAGCAGCGAGCTTTCAGACCATGAGTAGCGCATGCTCCCATTCCCATGCCTGTGGCAATCAGCAAGTGCATATCACAACAGCAGCTCTGTACTCACAATCGTACCCCACTGGCACATCTCCTCCTGGAACCATCCTGATCGGGACATTGAAGCTGTTCTTCATGGTGTCGGGAGAGGCAAAGCCGTAGCTGGCGCAGCAGTCGGGGAAGCGATCTGAGGGGCAGTCTTTTGCTGTGGCGCCGAGGATGCTCAGGCTGAGCACGAAGATGGTGGCAATGTTAAGCATTGTGGATATTTGGTGTTGTATTGTGTTGGTGATTGGTTTTGTGATGGATGTGATGTTAATGTTGATGATGTTGATGGATGGTTTTGAGGATCAGAATCCGAGGAAGAGAGCACTTAAGTACTAGAAGAAAAGGAAGGTGCCATGGCATCGAATTAAGACTGGAAGGGACGAAGGTTCAGCGGGACAGAAGCATGCAGCTGATTGCGCCTTCACGATCACAGTCTGTTGTGTGTTGGGGATCGTAGGATGTCAACCATTATCTCCAAGGTTGGGACATGATGTGCTACCACCACTCAGGTTAAACAAGGAAGATGACGTGGGACGTGTATTTGATTAAGTACTGAACAGGCTACTTCCTGTATATGCGCTGAATCGATACAGAAGTATCTCGCTGTGTGTCCAGAATCCAAACTCAGTCTAGAAAAAATCCGACTACGGCGTTCACCTCTTTCCAAAATGCCTGCCATAAACCCTGCTCTTCCGGTACTCCTCCTGCATTCTTCCTCACAACCGCGATTCCATGCCCTGGCAGCCTTGCACAATTAAGTGAAAGCTCTCCACCAGTCTGGTGGTAGATGTCAGAAGCATTTCTCACATGGATCTTAGTACATCCGCGCATTTGACAGATTGAACTTACGGAATGCGGACCCTCGCAGCAAGCCAAATGCTTTGAACATGCATGCCATCCCTGAACAACATATGGGATAATTAAGCCTACGACCATCAGTTGAATGAACATTTACCGTATACCTGTCTCCTGAGTAGTGTGCTTACAACCCGTTCCAATGTAACCCCCGTGCGTTGGAGTGCGGAGTATCGATGAGCCCCATCTGAAGCAGCTGCTTCATTCCGGTGAATAGTGGCAGAGCAGTAACACAAGTTGCCGCGGTTTGGGCATGGATATATGCCTGTCATGTTTGCGGTCGATCCAACTGTAGAGAAGAGGCTGGAAAGAGCGAGTGCTTTGACGAGGAGTCGAGCCATGTTGTTTATGGATGCTTGGTTTGGATGAAATGGCGTAAGATGGTAAGGAAATTCTTTGGCCGAAGCGACTGTGGGTTTATTAAATGAAGATTCTTGCTATGGATGTGATAGATGCGAAGAGTGATCTGGAGGTTGGACTGAAGCTCTAGACATGTAGTCGTATGTCTAGGTTCGGAAGGAGCCTTGGGCGAGCTGCACCTGCCAGGACCGCCGTCATCATTAGCTCACTGTTTAATTCATGTTGAAGTATAGTTCAATTTATGTCATCTCCAAGATGGCGTGTTCTTCAGCGGGCACGTCGTGTTCGTGTAGATCACAAAACAGGAGTCGTTCGACTGCGAAAAGTAGGGCCTACGGCTGAATTGCTCACATTTGCCTGCCCAAAGAACGGCCGAATCTAGCAAATACATTCCAGGAATCTACTTGGGAACTCATGTTTTCACCAGGTTATGTCACAGCATTGGGACTGCCTGCATATAAGTATCGAGCTTCGTCCAATGAAGTTAAGGCAAATTCTCCCAGGGTCGAGGCACCAACGGCAATGGTTCGCCCTGAATCATCATTTCAGACATTGTTGAGAAGCTCTATCAAGCATGTTAGAATAGTACCAGGGATACAGGCAGTTGGTTATCTTCTAGCCAGAACAGCACATGGTCTGAGGAAAAAGGTTGGGTGATTGTTGTCGCGTTGCATATTGTCGTCAAATACGTTGAAAACTGAACCGAAGACTACTCCATCTGCTGATTTGGTATATTAAGGCTGGCTAAATAAGAGGTAAGATTTAAAGATTCAACTATCCAGAATCAATATATAAGTAGAGTCATGGTGGAAGGCGAAAAGACATGACTCATGGCTAATGGAGAACCTAGGATGATTTTCTTTGAACCTCTGCCTAGGAAGGATGTAATTCCTCCTCATTTAATACTCAAATGCACTTGCCTGAAACGCTTGAGAAGAAGCTACACTTTGAGTTGTGAGCTTGACGCAGAAGAATAAGCCACTCACTTGGTTTCTGGCAAACACTTCAAGCACTCCATCCCATATCCGCACTCACTCACTCGAAATTTGGAACACTTATACTCCTCAGCTTCGTCAAATTTAACACCTTTTCTAAATATGGAGAACTATAAAACATCTCGACCAAGATACCTCTTGACCCATACGAATTGCAACAGAGTCCGACGAATGATACAGAATAGGCGTGGCTAGCCGTTTTCGCGCAAGAATGTCGCACCTCAAACTTAGAAAGAGACAGGTCAAAGGCTCACCTCGTCTCTGAAAGAGCCATTAGCCTAAGTCCACTTTACAAGATATATATTTCTGTGTACTAATAATACTTGCCGACTCTCGTCAATCTGTTGTGTGCTGTCCTCTGGCCAACACTGCCATTTGTCTTTCATTGACCGTGCGCCATCCAACTTCACCTATGACGACCATGCAGCACCACGAAGTAAAAGGGGTTGCCAATTTGAACAAAAGTAACATTATATGCTTGCAGCTTCAGCATTTTACTGTTACGGAGACCAGCCCCTCTTGACCACAATGACTCTGAATATGCTTTGTGTGTGTGCTTCCCGCAGAACAAAATACCTCCTGTTTCGACCTGTTGATATACCCCTGCCACATCTCACCGGAAGGTCTCTGTTCAATATCTTATTTCATTGTCTATGAAATGAACTTCAATCGCCAATGCTTTACACTTCAGAGTTCATAAAGCTAAACAAAACATTTCCTCTCGCTTAACTACAGTACATTTTCCCTGCAAATTTCTGGAGATACCGAGAAGTCCATAAATTCCTTCAATTGAAAGAGAGAGCTACGAAATAGGCTATATATAAATATCTATAGAAAACTTTTGGTTGTAACTCATCGGTAACGAGTGGTACGATTGGCTCCTACTGAGAGAATCCGACGGTCGCCCTCATCGCTCGGCTAAAGAAACTCAATGGGGGTTACGAGGGAGGTACATGGCTGCGAAAATTAATTTAGCTTTGGAAGACAACATATGGTGGGAAAGGGGTGGAGAACAAGGAGTCTACGTGTCTCCTTGAATAATGCTGTTGCCAGCTTCAAGTTTGTTATCATCGCGCCTCCGATTTTCACAACCACGACCTCAAAAAAAGTGGGGGAATTTGCTTGGGATATCAGTTTCATGGTGCTCATTTGGTGGGTTTATACCCCATGACTTTGCCGAGCAGCCCTGACCTTCCTACCACGTAAGATTATCATGACGAGAAAACATCTCCTCCCAGGTGCTTTCAACACTGCAATCGAAGATGTAACACACATTGCGCACATCGTCTCACCACTCGTCGTCAATCCCAAGAATGTGGAGGAGGACCTCCTGAGCCCCGCTATCCAAGGCACGACGTCGATCTTGGCATCAGCCGCGAAGCAGAAGAGTCGGACCCTCAAACATGTCGTTATCACATCTTATTTTGCTGCGGTTATTGATGTCGCAGCAGGTTGGAGACCAGGATATGTTTATGGGCCGAAGGATTGGAATCCGATTACGTATGAGGAGGTAAGCAGTCCTGATCTGGATTTGGAAAGGTGGCCTGAGCCGTGGAGGTGGTTCGTGACGTATATTGCTAGCATAAAACTTGCTGAGAAAGCTGCTTGGGACTTCTATGAGAGTGAGATTGCGAAAGCGAAGGCCAAAAATGGTGAATTGACCTGGGGAATGAGTGTCGTATGTCCAACGTATATCAGTGGACCACTCAATCTCGATCTGGAGAGTGAGAAAGATTTGAGTTTCAGTAACCAACTCATCTGGAGGACCGTCACAAGCGGAGACCAGAAATTGATACCGCTCGACTATCCGAATTGGGTCGATGTCAGAGATGTTGCGGATGTGCACATCAGGGTCTTGGAGAAGGATGTTAGCGGGGAGAGGTTCATATTATCGAATCGACCTGAGGGAGTTACATATCAAGACGTAAGCTGGCAATAATATCCCGGAAAGCTTCTCGGATGATCACTCATAATTGGAATGCAGATTGCAAGAGTTGGAATGGAACATTTCCCTCAATTCGTTCAATCTCAGGAAGTACAAGATGTTAGTTGACCCACGCGAATCACGATCAGAGACAGGAAAGAAAGACGCTAACGAGCATAAGTTAAACCACTTATTCCGTCGATACATCGAACCTCGGGTTGTTGGGCTTCACAGATTGGATACTAATTGAGGAGACTGTCGTTGATACCGTGCAGCAGGTGCTTGCCGCGAAGGACAAGACATTTTAAGAAGTTGGGTAGGGCAGACAAGAATCAGGAGGGAACTATAACTTGTGCATGACTTGAGTCTTAGCTACGCTTGACATGAAACAATTCCAGACTGCCAGCCCTTGTTTCTTCTCTTGGCGAAGAAGTGAGCTCGGAGTTAAGGGCAGATTGATGCTGGTTCCGTACACAATACAAGTGGATACGAAGCCAGAGAATCTTATTCTTAAACTTGAATTTCGTCATCTCAGCTAATGGCTAGAAACAATATACGCCCTCCCGCTATGCGAGGTAAACACCCTAACGCCAAGCCCAATGAATCCACTCCTAGTCCACCCGTATCATTCATGTACTCAGCAAAAAGTAAACAAATGCAACAACCAAAGCTAGAGCATCTGTCCTATTTTCGACCTCTAGCAAGGAGTTTCTCACCCAACTCAGCGACAGCATTTCCCCACGACGCCTTCGTAGCTTGTCCCTTCGCCTCCACAACATCCCCGCACCTATTAAGAAGGAACTCTCCCATCTTCGGCTCGTTGAACCGCTCTCCATACACCACTGTAGCGCGCGGTGATATCTGGACATCAATGCCATTCTCCCCTGAAGTGCTGGTGAGGTGGAACACGATCTCGACTTTAGTGGTTAGTGGGCCGATGAGTAGAGATGACTTAATGGCGATGGAGTCGTCGGATGTCTTGCTAACTTCGGTCGGACAGCTGATGGTGAGGAGGCGAATGTCATCTACGACCTTGCTTGCTTTATTCCATGATACACTGACAGCATTGAGGAGATCCTTGACTTGGGTCTTGCTCTGATTCAAACCGCGAATGTGATCCCGAATGCTCTGGAGGAAAAAATCTTTCTCGGCGGTCAACGGGAGCGGATTCATCTCTCTGTTGGCACCGATGTACCATAGGTCGATCCGCGAGTTGACGGGCTGCTTCGCTGGACTGCTCGAATCGTTTGCTAGGAAGGAAGACGCATCGAAGACCAGTTCTATCTCTTTGCGGTAGGTCATTGACGTGGTCGTTCCTGAAACGCCCGTGATTGTCCAGCCATGCTCCTTCTCGATCGCATCCACTTTGCCTGAGAAATTGTTAGTACCATGGGCTGTAAGATAGGATAGTCTACAAACCCTTCAGGACACTGATCTCACTCGAAGTCCAGCCTCGGCATTCCTCCCTGATCTTCTCTGCTTCCCGGATCTCTTCCAAGCATGCTTGCTTGCGCTCATTTCCTGCTTCGATTTCCGATTCTCTGCCCTCAAGTTGTCTTCGCAAGTCCGCAATCAATTGCTTCTTTGCTTCAACATCTGCATCCACGGCGATGAGCTGTTGACGAGCATCGCTAAGCTCCTCTTGATCACAATTTGCGATTGCCTCAGCCGCGGATTGAAGATCAAGTTCCTCGCGCTGAAGCTTCTCGGCCTGTCGAATTAGTGTAGGCAGAACAGCCTCGAGCAATTCTTGTTGATGGTCGAGAATCTCCTCGTCCTCGATCATTCCCTCAGCCGTCTTGAAAAGTCCTTCTTTCAAAGTGCCAAGGAGAGTCATTCTCCAGTCATACCAGAGACCCTTGCTCAGAAGTCTGGCATGAGTTTTGACATTCTTGAGCTGGTTATCCATCACCACTTTCATGTCAGGTGTAGCTGAAATATACTCTCGGAACAAGGGTGGATTTTCCTCAAAAGTCTCAGTCTCGATCTCACGGACGGTTTTGCGTCCTTCCGAGATATATCTCTTTAATTCTTGGCAGGCCTGGAAAATGTTAGAAGCAACAAGTCATAAAGAGAAGAATACTTACATGTTGGAAAAGCTCAAGCATGGGTATTGTGGCGGCTCCAGCCGCAACACAATCTTCTAGAGCTACATCTTTGTCATCCTCGAGAGCTTTCGTGGATAATCTGGGTGCAATAGTGTGCCTCCGCTTCGTGGTCGTCAATTCCATGAACCGAATGCTAGTCATGTTCAGGAAGTCTTGGAGTTGGATTCGATCATCACCAAAGCTGTCTTCGTCGACTTGAGGTTCTTCGACAGGTGACTTCTCAACAGGCGGTCCTATTTCTTGGGCAGGCTGACCAGCTTCTGCGTCTTTGAAGCGGCCCTGATGACGAGGCGTGGTAACTTTGTGCTTCTCTGGAGAGGTAGTTGTGGTGGGAGTCGATATAGATTCTTCCATGCTTTTGCGCGAAGCACGAGTAACCCTGCCCGTTGTGGTTTCGGCTTTCGATGGAGGTGCTTGTAATTTAACACCTTTCACTGGACTTCCTTGGTGACCTTTCAGGCGCTTGACACCTCCATTGTCCTCATCATCATCCTCGTCATCATCCAATTCGGCAGGCCGTTTCCCCAAGATCCCTTTAGCAGCACCAACATGCAAGCTCTTGCGGCCTCTGAGAGGGTTCTTCTTCTTTGGCGTCAAGCTTTGGATCAGCTCCTTGAGATTGAGAGTGATGTCCTTCTCTTCTCCGTTGATATCGGCCTCCCGCTCCATGATCTTTCGACCACTCTCGCGGTCTTCTTCTTGCTCTCGCTCCTTGTCAAGTTCCTCTTCCATAGCACGGGGATCCTCGAAGCGCACGACTGCTGCAGGAGCTTCTCCAAGTTGGCTAGGGACAAAAGACCGGGCCTGGTCTCCGATAGACCCACGGCGATCGAGCAATGCCGCTACGCGTGGGGAACCCAGCCCCATCCTGTCAAGACCAACGCCAGAGGATCTCCTTGGTTGGGGAGTAAGAACAAAGCTTGGGGTAGCAGCTCCAGTGGTCTTATCTTTTTGGAATAATTTGTTTGGAGTGGCAAGTTTCTTCCCCTTAGCAGACTGCGGAGTAGAGGCAGCGGCTTTGATCTCGTCCTTGAAAAGTCTCTTTGGGGAGGAAGTCCGCATGACAACATTCTTAGATGGAGGTGTCTTGGTAGGAGTAACTGCACGTGCAGGCTGCGGCGTGATTTGCTTTGAAGGGGTAGCCGGCTTCTTGATGGGTGTGCCGCCCGAGCTAAGTCTTGACTTGGGTGTGGTAGATTGTCGTGATTCTGCACTACGACGAAGACCTTTTCCTCTGAAGCCTGCTAGGCTCGGACTTCCAGTCTCTGATGCTACAGTGTGGGTTGGCGCAGGCAGCCTTGGCGGTGAATTTGATGGTACATCTGCTCGGAACGGAGAGCTGCCAAAGTCTGACTCCATCTCCATGATCTTCTTTGCATGCGAGCGACTTCCAGTACTTCTTTGAGGCGGCAGAATACTACCCAAGGCTGTCGTCATGTCCATACCCATTGTGACATCCTGCTCACTGGTTGCTTCTACTATGGATGGCATGATACCTCCCATTGCAACAGTCATGTCCATAGTTTCGTCCTCTGTGGTAGACTCCAAACTTTGCCTATTTCGCTTGCTTTGAGATTTTGAATTAGCTCCCATCGAAGCTCTTCTTCCAGATCTGGTGGCAGGGGCGGCGGAGGGTAGGACGCCGCCAACTGCGGTCGTGAAGTCCATGGTCATATCCTCGTCATCAGGGGAGACAGCATGCTCTCGAGCGGGCTGAATACCCCCAACCGCCATAGTTAGATCCATGGTCTCATCGCCCATTGTTGATTCGTCAGCAGATGACCGTCTCCGAGTGCTTTGGCGACGATTTGAAGGAATGGATTTCCGTCTCGATCCGGGTGCCTTTGCTGAATCGTTTGAGATGATACCCCCAAAGGCCCGTGTCACATCCATGGACAACTCGTCATCTTCGGTCTTCTGCTCGGGCATGATGCGTCCAACAGCCTTGGTCATATCCATAGTGATATCCATTGTCATGTCCTCTCCCTCCGATTGTTCTGCGGCTTGTGCACCAGCTTTAAAGGCAGGAGAGAAAGGGTTGAGGTTTTCCTGGTCGTTCAGTGATTCCAGAGCTGGGTTCTTCTTCGACCACGGAGCAAATGATGCCACAACCTCTTCCTCTTCCACCAGTCCGTCGTCCCCATTTTCATCAAAGTCAATGCCTTGGGTACCAGCTTGACGGGCAGCTTCTCTTAAAGCTTCGTCTAATCGGCTGGATCCCGTACTATCACCGGATGCCATAGAAGCCATTGACATATTCGTTGTTTCACCTCCATCCATGCTCATCAGAGTTCCGTCATCATCGCCAGAATCGCTGTTGGAATTGGATCCATCATCCTCAATGATCTCTTCAGCATCGCCTGTTGAACTACCACTGAATGGACTTGAAGAAAATCCTTCGTCATCCGGGTTGTTGAAATTCATAGGAGGTATGCCAGAGCTACGTCGGCGCTTCTTTTGGTGCAAATCACGCTGGTGGGCAGGACTGGCCACAGTGGTATCCTCTTCCACTTGCTCGGGAGGGGTTGATGGAGGTTCTGAAGGGTCGGAGCCAACAGCCTCAGATGAGCGAGGATGTGGTGAGCCTACAGATCCACCCGAGGCGGATGATGCTCGTCGCGTTGAATTGGTTGAGTTTGATGACGTTGTGGAATCCTGGTACTCGACCACAACATCCCAGGTGTGAAGTGTAGCCTCTGGAGCAAATGATACTCTTCGATTGGCAAGTGACTTCCGTCGAGCATCCCGTCGTGATATAATGTCCTTCTCCAGTTCCTTTCTTTCCTTCTCCTCCCGCTCGCGTGCCGCTGCTTGCTGTTCTTCCTCGGTTCGTAACGTTACCCTAGTCTCATTCACGGCAGGACTACCAGATACTTCGAAAGGGTTCGCAAGCTTTTCTGCTCCAGATACTGTTGCGCCAGGTATATCCACATCGAAGTCGATCAAATTCTCCGTTTTGTGGGCAGATGGCGGGGTTGTCTTCTTGGGACTCTTGCGCGTTGATATATGCGCCGGAATTTCTCGTAGTGGAGGCATGGTGGGTTTGAGAATGGACCTTGGTGGAGGATGAGGAATAGTAGCTAGAGACTGTTTCTGTGTAAATTTGGGTCCTGTTCCAGTGAAATAGGTTGCATTCTCGTACCTTGCGCCTGTTTCCTGTGGTATCTTTCAAAGCATCCAATCCACCAGGACCAATACTCTTGCTGCGCGATTTTCTGGAGGGTTTCTCGATAGGTAAGGCCTTCTTGCCTGTCAAAGCCCCGATATCTGCAGTCATGTTTTCCTGATCGATACTTTGCGACGATGGAATATGAGCCAGAGACTTTCTTGACTTCGGTCGCGTTGCCGGCAGGGTGACTTCTTCTCGTGAAGCCATGATTGGAAGTGAGTGAGCTTCAAGCTCGGAGACTCATGCGCTGCTTGTTATTCAATTGATCATAGGGTGGTGGAATGATCAAGTTCATCGAGTGACATTGAAAATCTGGGCCCGGTTGCTGGGCTTCTCTCGGTCACGTAAACAAAACAAACAGAACCTTGCAGCTTCCGACGCGTTGAGCCAGGCAGCAATAAGGTCTTGGTGAGGCAGCAACAGCCCACTGCCAAGAAGCCACAGCTCAAAGCTGCGCTAATCCGCTTCCATCTCTAGCACATCCCATCACGTGTCCCACAAATGCGTTAGCCGAGACTCGTGAAAATCCCTAAACCTTTTCTCCCACGACGAAGAACCCAACAACTCGACTTGCGACTCGACAACCACCGCAACCATGGCCACCGAATTGACCGTCCAGAGCGAGCGCGCTTACCAGAAGCAACCCCATATCTTCTTGAACTCCAAGTCCAAGTCGAAGTCCACCGCCGTCGGAAAGGGAGGCCGAAGATGGTACAAGGACGTTGGATTGGGTTTCCGCACACCAAAGACTGCGATTGAGGGAAGCTACATCGGTACGTGGAATTTGTGGTCCTTCGAAATATAGGAGAAACATTGTGCGACAACTTTTTGGGCTTCAGAAAGCATGAGATGGGATCTGGAGATGTTGTTGATTTGGGCGACGATACACTGGGCGCATATTTTGAAAATTCAGAAAACTGACTCTCTATTCCAACAGACAAGAAGTGCCCCTTCACCGGTCTCGTTTCAATCCGTGGACGTATCTTGACCGGAACTGTTGTCTCCACCAAGATGCACCGAACCCTCATCATCCGCCGAGAATACCTCCACTTCATCCCAAAGTACGCCCGTTACGAGAAGAGACACAAGAACCTTGCTGCGCACGTTTCGCCAGCTTTCCGTGTTGAGGATGGAGATCAAGTTACTGTTGGACAATGCAGACCATTGAGCAAGACCGTACGTACAAACGCACGCGTGCCAACACCATAATATCTTTCGAGCGCCGAGAGACATCATTAGGCGGAGGTCGAAAAAAAGCAAATTGCTAACATTTTCTTGAACAGGTCCGCTTCAATGTTCTCCGCGTGCTTCCCCGAACTGGAAAGGCTGTCAAGCAGTTCAGCAAATTCTAAGCGCATTTCTTTTGGGTTTATGGGCTGCATGGGGTTTGTTTGCTACTTCAGGGCAAAGGGTTGTGAGATACAGGCTTTGCATAAGCTGGCATGGGGAAAACATGTGCATTAGCTACTGAAAAGCACTTGAATGCATGAATCGTTCTCTGAACACAGATGTTTCTCTGGAGCTGGTGACAAATGGACACGATGTGATGGGTCCATATTACAAGAGATACTGATCCGAAATCTAGGGGTTCAAGAGTACTCATCGGGTTTTGCAGCAGATCTGGATTACCTTCCAGGCCTCGGACGACGAAAAGGGATGAAGCACAACACATCGAACGCAAAAGGTATGGGGTTTGAAAGGACAGAAATCGCCATATTCGTACGTATCGAAACCGGGAGGGTTGAATGACGTCTGATCGAGGTGGTGGAAGCTGTTGATTTTTTATGATTTTCCCGGAGTTAAATATCAACGAGACATCAGAGCCTCAAATCAGAGCCCGATTGTTCTCTCCAATCATCTCAATTTCCGGCTCACTAGCGGAAACATCCCCAGATTCCCCCAACAGAATCTCACCCTTCGAAATATCAAAACAGCAGCACGCACAACCTCTTAGCCATATTCCATCGCTGCTGACTTGCACAAACATCAGCAATGGAACAGCAAGCAGCCCCTCCAGACCCGTCGAAACTCGACCGTTCATCCAAGGAAAATCGTTGGTACTACAAAGACCTGACCAGCCACCTTCCAGCAATGTCACGCAAGCTCTTGGAAGAATACAGCCAGATCCCCGCTGAAGATGTCGATTCCCACGTCTATAAAGTGGTATTGCGGCCCACATAATTCTCCTAGCCATTTGATTAAGAACTAACACTCCTACAGCGTGATGTGCTATGGGACCACGCTCCTTACCCCTGTATCGGCGAATTCAAATTTATAACCCTCAACCTTCCCCTTCATCCAAAGTACCCCGCCATACTCCAACTTCTCACATCAACAGTCTCAAGCCCAGGTCCCAAGTTCCTCGATATCGGCTGCTGCGTGGGACAAGAGTTGCGCGCCCTAGCCCACTTTAGCAAAATCCCTTCTGAATATTTGTATGGCACTGATATCAATGGCTCTTTCCTTACTACAGCATACGATCTCTTCAAGGACAGGTCCACTTTCGAAGGAACCCTAGTGCAGGCGGACATCTTTCAGTCTGGCCTGTTTGACGCAGGTGGAGCATTCGAGGCCTGGGAAGGGAGGTTTACCGTCATCCATGCCGGGCTGTTCCTTCATCTCTTCAACCTGCAGCAACAAATAGAAGTTTGCAAAATGGTCACCAAACTGCTTTCGGGTCGACCTGGTTCCATCTTCCTCGGGGAAATGGTTGGCTGTCGTGGAGGCGGAGAACGGGGAGAGGGGAAAGACGTCAAGTTCTGGAAACAGGGGGAGGAAAGAAAGCAGTTTCTCCACGATGAGGAGAGCTTCAAGGCTATGTGGGATGAAGTTGCAGAGATGACATCTACAATCGACATGTGGAAAGTGGAAAGTAAGTTCACGCCAAGGGAGAAAGAAGCTGATGGGAACGGGAGCAAAGGATGCGCATTCTTCGTCGGAGAGGGTATCGGTTGGTTGACATTCAGCGTCAAGAGGCTTTGATCAACATGGCCATTACAGTTTCAACATTTCAGCACTCGTCCAAGCATACAATCGATCCCGTCCGTTGACGTTCCGTCACAGTGATCCTACTTCTCCAGATTCCCCTGCAACTTCCTCTTCAGCTGCTCCCCAATCTTCTCATTCCAGCCGAACGTCACCGCATTCGCAAATCCAATGAATTGCGTACTCGCCTGCATTACCTGCAACACATACGAATAGTGTCCCGTCGCCTGACTGATCCGCATCGCAATCCCGGGCAGCCACAACAAGATATAGAATATAGGGTAAGCGTGCAGCAGCATGGCTTTTTGGATTGACTTCTGCTGATCTTGTTGCGACTGGGGGCGCAGCATGAGTTCGTTCCGCGGGTCGATTTTAGGGCGGACGAAGACGGCACGGACGCGCTCGTAGCGGGTGAGTTTGGGTTTTGGTGGTGCTTTGCGTAGCTTGCCAATGGAAGGAGCTACATAAATTGTCAGCTGGTTCACTTTCAAGGACATTTGTGTATGCACTGGATTCAGTACCTTCTGACTCGTAGCTGAACTCCTGTGTCAGACTTTGTTCTTTCCAGGACTGGCCATCGTCCACCACGTCCATCAATTTTGAGTGCCGGCGAAGGTAGACTTGGATGTAAATACACATTGATATGACGGCGCCGATGATCAGAAATCGCCAGCCGTGGGTGAGAACGTAACGCAAGTACACCGGCTCTTCGTCAATCCAGCACCAGTTCGTGGCTGCAGGTCCGTAGGCGTTCATGATGAGCGCAATGCCGCCTATGACGGTCAGTCTAGACCTCCCTGGCTACTGACTGTGTGAGAGAACTTACTTGTGATCAACGGCAATGCCCATGATCCACCACAGAAGATGAAAATATAGCTCAGCTTCATATCATGCTTGGATCGCGTCGACGTAACCACCCATAAGGTAACGATCGTTATAATCAGAATAGAAAAATCAACAGCCTATTAATTATCAGATATACTTCAGTTGTACCCCCTCTTCTGACACGCCCTCACCTGAATGGACAACTGTCCGACAAAACCATTGATCGTGCAACCAGTGCCGGCCCTCAAGGGTGTATTCATAAGTAAAACCCACAGCCCAGAGCTACTGTTATTCGCGGCATTGATGAAATCTTCCTTGTCGTCAGCCAAACCCATGACCCCGTACTCACAGTCATCTGAAGCGATCCAACTCACCAGCGACAGTCAAATTGATAATAAGTGCATGGCGAATATGTCTCTTCTGGGGCAAAATCAAATAACAAATCAAAATGAAAGCCGTCCCCAACAACGACAACAAACTCCCCGTCAAAGTCACAATCACCAACGGCAAATCAATAGCCATGACGAGCGGTCAACGGCACAAGTCCGGCAGGCAAGCAAGAACAGACTACACAAAAGAAGGAATGTGGGTGAAGAAAAGAGCGAAAATCGACCGGCGGGAAATCGAGAGAGAGAAAAGCGACAACGAAGCCTCATCAATTTCCTGGGGAAGACTGCATACTTAACGCCCCGTGAGACAAAAGTGCACATCCCATCCTATATCCACAGTCGAATCCGCATCGCATGGCCACTTGGACTCCATCGTGGCTTTGCACCCTCGCAACACCGCTCCTCGCTCCCATCCCTCAGCCCTGGGCCATGGGGGAGGAAATTTCCAGCAAGCATACGGAGGTCACTCGAGCCCGTGGAACGGATAAGGCTCATGCTTTCGCGGCCAAAGCCGGTAAGCTGTGGATATTAAACTTTCCTGTTCGTCCCAAGATATTTTTGCCTTCTCCTCTTTCGGTGACGTAAAACGTTCTTTGAGTGGGTTGGGGTTTGGTCACTTGGTAAGAGGTGAAAGTGACGAGGGTTCCAGGTTGTGGGAATTCATCGGGTTTATATGCATGAAGCACGGAAGCCTTCTTGTTCCTCGCTTAGCCTTGTCATAACCGTGCGCGGACCCCTTTGTTGTCTTTTAAAGGTGTGCTGAAACGGCGTGGGTAAGCGGACGAGTCATGACTTGATCTTGGGATTGAGAAGCTGGGTGGTGTGGAATCATTAAATAAGGTTTGTGACAAGAATAGCCGCAATAATGAAAGGGTGAACTTGGAAGGATTTCTGGGATTTATGCAATATTGATTCGCTTATTTTTGTCTTGGGCAGAGGCTGAAAAGGGGGGCATTTCTTGGCGTCTCTTCCATGCTGTTGATTTTGACGCTCCCAACCAACGACAAGCTTTCGACATAGGCTGAAGACTGTTGAAATCTTATCAAGCCATCATAAACAACAGTCATCATCGAAAGCCAATCAAGTTCAGACTGTTGTGTATTCAGTCATGCCTAATGACTGGCTTAGATGAAAGAAAGACCACGCTAAGATGACCGTCTACCATCGAAACAAATCCAGCGATGACTACGTACTTCACAAATGTATCTAGGCCGGACAATGAAACAATGAAACTACGTTTGGTAGTTCGAAGATCTCTACATACATCAACCATTCAGAACTTGATTTTGCGTCTTCAGATATCCTCTTCCAGATCCAGGATGTGTGGAAATGCTCTGCTAGGTCTGACTTAATCCACAAAGTTTGTTGACGCCCAGACATGAAGGGCCCAAAGATGATCTCATTTGTTCGACATAGTTGCGCATGTAGATTTGGTTGGTTTTTAGGAAGTGAACATTATTGAATAGCTTGTTTAACATTGTCTGTGATATGGAAACCGGACTGGCCAAACTCAACTTTGGCGGAGGTTCAAATGTGAGGCCGATCGACATTGAGAAAGTGTCTCGGTACGATGCCTTGTTCAAAAACCAGAAGTTTCTCGTTTGAAGCATTCTTTCCGATGGTAGGAGGTATAGGTGATGGGCACAGCGGCTGGGCCACACCCCGCAGGATCGACATCCGATGAGTTTGGAATTCAATGATGAGAGAGGCTCTCGGAAAACCAACAATCTCCCAACTGTGCGCCCGCGCGGGTTCCCATAAGACCATTTTTCCATATCTTTCGTCATGGAGGACAACTCAATGACTGTTGAACAGTAAGTCCAGTCCTCCAAGGGCCCAGGGAAGATTTAACCTAATCGAGTCGTACGCCGCCCAAGCTGCTGGCGAAAACTTGGCTCGATTTTCCAACAAGCGAAGAAACTGATTAGCATGTTGGCTCAGCTCCTCGAGATTCATATCAGGATGGAGATTCCAGCTTCGGAATCTTCTCATCTCGGTGCCCAAGTCATAGCTATTGTGGTACTCAGCGCAAAAGCTACCTTCGCCCCAGCGATAAGGGGTACATGTCCGGGTTGACCTGTCGCAGAAGGGCCTCGCGGTCTGCGGGCAGCAATCGAGTCTATTCCATTCCAATATATTTCTTATATTTTTGTTGCGTCTCCCTGAGACAAGCTCTGTCCCCTTGTAATTTGGTTATCATATCGGCCAACTTCAAGCGAGCTTCGTGGTCACTTAGTCGTGCCTTGTAGATACATGGACTTCTTCTACCCTTTGACGGGTTGTGGTCAAGTACTGCTGCCCGCATTCTTCGCAGTCGTCGCATGGCGGGGCGTAAGTTTGTGGGTTTCTAGAGGGCGCATTGGTATATGTTACTCTCGGTCGGTTCATTGGTCCAGGGTAGAGCATTCTGACTCGGTATTAGCATTGAGGGGCCGTTTGGAATTAGTATTGCTTCACTTACTTGTTTCCTTGGAAGTGGTAATCAGGGCGTGTTCAAAGCCAAACAAAGGTCTCTCTTCGCGTATTGCGAGTCCATCTACCTGAAACTTGATAGTGTGGAGGATGACGCTCAGAATAGTAACGGGTTGTTTGTTCAGGATCCAACGAAATAACAAACTTTGAGCCAAGCACATGACTTCATCGTAGCCCAATCGTCATCTCAAGAGCAGATATTGGTAGCAGAGGGAACTAAAACCAGGAATACAGAACCATTCAGGTTTATCTTCATGATCAATCGTTCGCCCCTAAATCCCAGAGGAGCTGACGACCACTTGTATCCATCCTAGCAGCTAGCTCAAAGTTTGCACAGCAAGCTTCACAAGCATTTGGCACCAGTTGCACCTGCTGCAAAGCACACTCTCAGTCGGCCACTCTCTTTGCATTGCGTTTTGTCTCACATGACAAGCATCAGACAAGAACAATCGCCCACAGAGAAAGAGGATGGAAAGACAATCAGGGTACCTCAAACTTGGAAGCAGGTGACAGAAGCACACTTTATGCTCCCCAAACCACGACCAGAATCTTAGCGTCATCACTTGACGAGGATCAATCATACGGATCGCTCGAAGCCATCACGCTGTGATTGTTCTCGAGCACATGGGAGTAGCAGATAAGTCGGTGTTTCTTCGCTGGAATAAGGGAAACTTGACTTACCAACCATTGTAGGCATTTCGCAAAAAGGTCGCAATTAAATGCGCCTCACAACGAACCACAGCCTCGCTTTATTGGAGATCTCTCCCTCTATAGCACAATTTTGTAGAAGCTCTTCTGGGTTGTTACGAATGATTAATATGCTGAATCCATTGGAACTAGATCGAAAGTTGTCTTGTCCAGGCTTTACACTGGAAATAAAGCGTACCAGAGCCGTCCCTCACAACTTCTTCCGGGCCAGAAGTCAGTGGGAACACTTCAATGCTGCTAGACCATCAATTTACCAAAAGTCCTATAACTACTGAATTATAACAATCAGAAGCTGAGGAAATATCTCTGCCCGTACGAATAAAAGAAATTGAGTAGTTGTATATGGAACTTGAAGAGGTTGCCGTGCCTTCATCTGCCGCGACGAACTAAACCTTACTAGAGACTCGTCTCACAGATCACAAGATCAACAGAAACAAGATTTGGCTCAAGAACTTAGGCAACTAACATTCATAGCTATATCATGCATGCTGCATTATCGAGTCTAGCTAGCTAAGTAGTTATTTACCTTTGTACTGCAAATTCAATGTTTGCAAACCTCTGTCGCCAACGTCGATCAATTGCAAAATTCAATTCAACTCAGCCCATGCACAGTAAAAGCAAAACATCCACCCAAATTCGATTGGATCTCTTCGCGTTATGATTGCATCTGCGCGGTTCCCTTGAAAGATATGGAAATACACAGTCCCAGAAGATATCTTGAGTACCGGGTACGATACGCAACGCCAGCCAAGCAAGATGTGCCATTGTTACTTGTGAAGACAGGTTTGTGTAAGACTGGATATCAGCAACATATGTAAGGAGTGACTGGGGTCGGAACAGATTGTCTAGATTCGAAGAGAGTAGAATAAGAGAAGGAAAAAAAAAGTAGGGGTATTTCCATGCAAAGCACCGCGTAGAATCGAGGATCTCACCCCAGTGCAGCTACCAATTCGTGCAAAAATCTGGCCAAACCAAACCCAATGTGAAGAATTCGATGCCATGTATACCGCGCGAAAGGTCAGTCATGATCGTACAATGGCACACGGTTCCCATAAATCCATGCAGGTATCGGGTGTGTTGGCACAGTCCGAATCTCGGTCATTTGTATACATTGATGTTGAGAGGAGTAGATGCAAAGCTGGGGGAGTGGAGAGAATCTTCCGATGAGAGAAGCGTATCTGCTAGACTGTGCCTGGGCGGCGACGGATGCAGACTTTGACTTCGAGTGGTGGGCCTTGGCTGCCGACGAACCAGTCGTTCGGTGGCCGAGCAGCAATGGGTTGGATATCGTAGCTGAGTGCGATGTAAGCGAGAACGAGCTTCAATTGTTGGGAGGCAAAGAATCGGCCAGGACTGTCAAGTTATCAGTCAAGAGCATACAAAGATAGTGAGTAGAAAACTTACCAAGCATGCCGTCCATGCGAGAATGGCATGAACGCCGAACTCGTAGTGACCAGAGCAACGCCTTTGTTCTTTCCAAAGTCTGCTGGTCCATGAACGAGATCCTCTCCTTGTGTGCAGAATCTCATTGGATTGAACGTATATGCATCCTTGTAGTATGTCTCATCATGGTGGACAGGATAGGCGTGGATTCCGACCTTGGTACCCCGAGGAAGATGCTCCCCGGAAGGAAGAGTGACACCATCTTTCTTGCTGACCTCCTTCAAGACACCACGACTGACAAATCCCCACATTCGCAGACTCTCTCGCAATGTGCTATCAAGTGTCACCATACGGGCCAGAGCTGCCTTGGACCAGATACCGCGTTCAGCAGATAGTTCGGCGAGGACTTCGTTTCGAATGATGGACAGGTATGTTGTAATTTGAGGACTTGCACCAAGGTCGAGGATAAGATTGGTCAAAGTGATCGCGGAAGATTGAATGGCCGCGAAACCCATAACATTGAGTCTTCTGGAAATGGTGTCAGGAGTGCGCTCGGAGGGATCATTTTTGCGATGTGAGTGGTCGATGGACCATTGTACATAGTCATTCTGATTTGAGTCAGCTCGAACTTGTAGAATGGAAGGGGTTGTCCTACCTTCTTCTTCTCATCGCCTATGGGAGCAGAATTCCTGAGCTTGATCAATGGTACGATGTATTTCGCACATCTGCGATATCTCTGGGTGTCGAAGAAATTGATCAAAGGGGCCACAAATCTATTCAAATCAGCGAATACCATCAATATGATGAAGGACTTACGGCTTGAAGATTTGTGGAAAGAAAGAGATGGCAGCACCTTGGACGACAACCAGGCGGGCAAATTCCTTCGATGGCTTGAGATAATCCTCATCGCGACCTTGAAAATAGTTAGCCAGCACTCATGAGGAGGATGCCGAGGACCTACAGAGTGGAAGGCCAACCAATACTCTGTTTGAGATTCGACCAATAACATCCAACATGGTGTGGTACGCAGGGACTTCAATCCAGTCATTTGTGTTGACACCCCAGACCTTTCTGAAGGCGAAGTCGATTTCGTCCTGGACATCTTCGGTGTATTCACCCAGCAGCTTTGTCAACTCCTTTCGAATGACATCGTCATGAACAGTGTCGGTAACGACTCTTGGGTGGAGCATGGTGTAGTCAGCTTGGAGAAACTGGCGGTTGACTTCGTTCTGTGAGAGGATGTTGTCTGGCTGGTGGAGAAGCCACTCCATCTGCGACATGGGAAGGATGACTTCTGGGCCAGTGGTAACGTTGGGAAGCACGAACGGGCGATTCTTCTTGGAATACTGGACATGTGAGCATAATTGTCTTTCAGAAGTGGAAATTGGTCGTACCTTCTCGTAACCTTCTAGGATCAGATCTCGAGTTTGGAAAAGGGTGCGAGCGGTGGTACGGGCACGTGAGAAGAGGCCATCATCCACGCCGATCCAGGGAAGAGACTTGGGCAAGGAGCGACGAGAGAAGAATCTGTAGTAGTAGTTGTGACTGAAAGTGAGGATGACGAAGGCTGCGACAAAGACAGCTACCATCTGGGCTATAGCCATGGTCTTCTCGTATAGCTTGAGAGGGTTGGAGAACATGGCGGGTTGCTCTGAAGGATCAGAATCAGCTGAGTTGCACACGAAGAAGACTGTGGGCACCTGATGGCCTGTGTGTTGATTGGTGAGTATGTATTGATCTATTCGAAGGGTATTATGAAGATTTGAAGAAGTAATTGTAAGTTGAATGAGGAAGATGGTGATCGGGGAGACGAGTAAGACTTAAGTAGCCGGATGGATGACGAGGCTGGGCATTCACCGAATGACTCTGACGATTTGACGAAGGGGAAGTGGAAGTAGAAGTGAATGAGGAGTAGCGTTTGAGAACGAACTGAAGCTTTATGAATGGACTGACGACCTGGTTCTCGGGTGCGGCGCGAGTCAATGCGATTGCTCTGTCCCGATAATGGAGCGCCCAGGCCAGCCAAGCCGAAAAAGTGATACTCAACTCGGACTTGACGAGCGAATGGTGACTGCCCTCGCTCAGACGAGACGAGAAGACTCGCGTCAAGTTGCCTGTGCCGACAATTAAGACTCCGAATGGTCGCCTGTTCGTCTCGTCGCATTTGTTGAGTCAATGTCCACCACATATGGAAGTGACGACCAAGTAACGAGCGTCAGCCCAATAAAAGCGTGCATTTTTCGGACTTCCCGTTTATTAGACTCAATGCGTGTCATTCAGAGAAAGCTGTTGAGCAAATCAAATCTGGCTGGATATCGTGCCGGTTGCGGCTTTGGCCCATCTCTTGATGTTTACATCACGCTCATACAACTTTGCCGGCTATGACTGATCGACCGCTTTCGCTGTACCGACACATACTTGCCGGACCCGAAGACCTTCTACATTGACATTAGTCCTCAGTGGAACGGTTCCCCGGAGTACTCGATGTGAATCTCCTCAGATCTGCCGACAGTTCATGCAGATCCCCGTCCTCGGCCATCGTGCTCTCCGCAAGAGCTACAGAAGAATGACTTTCTAGCCGAAACCAACGATGGAAGCCAGCATCATGGGCAGGTCCATTATTTGGAAAACTGCATGGAGATACGCACGCTGGAGTTACCATGTCATCGTCAACCGCATCGTGGATATTTGGTGCAATCTTAGGCTCGAGCCGGACGGATAGAAACGAGTACAGGGGTAAAGACGGTGGCGGTACTCGACAGGTCGGATATTAGGAGACCAGACGGTTGTAACAAGTACAACAGAACCGTCCAGAGTACAGCGATCATGCTAGTGATGGTGGCCTTGTCATACAGACGAAGCAATGGCCCGAAACATAGGGGAAGTGGTAGAGCCGAAGGCAATGGCACGTTGAACCATTGTCGTTACAATAATTAGGTGATTGCAAGGATGTGAGCTTTTTGATACAACGATTTTGCTCAAGAACAACATTGAAGTTGGGACTATCTGGTACTCAAGCGTTCATGTTGTGGCAATGAAGTATGCCAGACGTGCATGACGGAATGGTGACCGGAGGATCATTTACAGGGGGCCATCGGGCATTTCTAGCCTGTCGCTTCTGCTAGTGGCCGCTATCCGTTACCTCGACACAATGACCGAACCTCATTCCATACTGCGTCCCGAATTTATCGTGCACTTCAGTTTGCTGACGAGAACACGTTGCATACTGCACTGTTACAGCTCAACTCGAGTGTACTTGCCCTTTCTCTCTCCTTCAAATATCTACCCAATACTCCAGACGTGTACCGCGGAGGCGGTTCGCATGGAACTGCCTTGAATGCCATGCTTCCGGGCTTCGTTTATGGCACGTCTCGTTTCCCTGCGAATATCTTATAACGTTCACTTTGGACGAGAAGAATTCATCTCAGAGATGGCCACTTTTATCGTACGAGGCATGCAGGTTGTTGTCTCTCTCTTGGGCGGCCCAGCTCTCTCCTGCTCCTCAACCAACTCAGCTATCAGCCTTCTTTCTGAGAGGCACGCCACACATCTCATCTAACAATCTAAAGCTTATTGAATAGAGGGTAAACAAGATAACTTGACCAAGCCAGTTTTATTCTCTCTACAAGGCGACTGAAAGCTTTCCAATATCTTCCAAAGTTTTCTTCCGACCTCAACACTCGCCTCACTGACTGTCGTCCAAACCACACCACACCAGCAACCATGCCGGTCACCAGTCATACCATGATACAAACCAAGGTCACCATGTTGATTCCCTGGTCCCTCTGGGCCATGCAACCATTTACGCCCGATTCCACTGATCAGCGCGCCTCCACCACGTGAGCGCTAGACCCAGGCCGTCACAAAACCTGGAATGCTCCAATTTCAATGACCAGGCTCTTCTGTTCTTCCAAATGATAACATAAGGCGCTGTTTCCTCCATTGCTCTGTGTTGTCCTCTCATCGATGACTGCGTCAACGCTAGAGTCAACAATAGCATCCAAAATATGGTCACATGACACCAGCTCGCTCAAAACACTTGACAAGATCTGACGCAAAGATGGAAAGACAGTCGCAAAGAACTTGTCAATATTAACCTGGATCTAGATGTATCCTTGAGGGCCGATTCTTTTCACTGCGAGTTCCTTGTCTAAGTGGTATTGTACTGGTTCAATAGAGATGAATCGAACAGCTGAGCTCCATTCACAAGTTCTGCAATTTCAACACCGTAAACAGGTGGTTGAATGGAATTCAAGTTCGGAAGCTTGAGTAGTACCGACACTAGCAACTCCAAGTCTTTATAGTCTTGTCGCAATGAGCGCTAAGCAGAATTCCATTGTGCATACTCCAAGATTGCAGAGCGTTTTCTTGTCTGGGAGCACTTGTATTCGGCAAGGCCCCACAGCATGTCATTGCAACCTGGAGACAGCTCTATGGCAAGTTCAGCAATTATGTGGTAGATATCTATTGTGCCACTTTCGAATCTGATACTCTTAATTCCGGCAACGAGATGAGGGCGAGCGGCGACAGCCTTCATGCGCGCGAAGTCGTCTCTGTTGGGTTTGAATACGAATGTTCGGAAAATGGTCCCGGCGCCTACCTCTGAGAAAGGCTTGGAAACAAGCCAGATGGATAATCTGTCTTTCAATGGGAGCAGGCGCAGAATCATGAAGAAGATTTCATTCGGGACGTGGAGAGCTTTGCGAGCTTCGTTATTATTGGCAATAGGGTTGAGGGTGGTCGTGTTTGGGGATTGACTATCTGGTGTTCCTGTCAGCTTCATTGAATCTGACCGCTCTGTACCAGTCGAGATCGAGAGCATGCACGATGAGGAGAAGAGAAGGCTCTTCATACCTGCTGAGGAGCTTGACTGCTTCTTAGGGAGCCGGGTTACTATACCAAGACTTGCTTCTTGTGCTGTTCCCGAAGGTTTCCCGTGTTTCTGTCTGACAGAATCACCCTCTGCAGTTGTACTGTTGACGTTGCCAACTTCCATGGTCCCTGGACTCTCGACTCTGTCTTCCGTGGCAGATACAGCTTCAGAAAGCTTGGGTCCTCCCGTTGCGTGTCGTTGGAGGAATGCTCCCCGCTCTGAGGTTGCATGTTTGCGGTGATGATCAGTGACAGCTGACACGAGTCGACGACGCGATTGATTGCGGTTCGTGTCTACGTGAGGTCGTGGTGTTGACATAGCTTCGCGAAAGGTTAGCGCCGGCGAAAGCTGCATGGGTGGCTCATATGAGGTAAACATCACCTGACTAGAACGAAAACTTCGAAAGTGCGATCGTTTCCATCAGCCCTCTATGATTTCGTAAAGATCGGGCTATTGACTGCCACTAACTGATTATTTGTCGGCGTCAATCTTTGCTTTGGCTCTATAGTTCTTGGTGCCAACTCAGCCTTCGATTCCACAACCGCACAAGGACCATTAGCATCCGCCCACCAATCTCGTCGCCTCTCGTCTTTCAAGTCAGAACTGCTGGAAGGCCTTCTATATCTTGGCAGTCCAATTCCAACGATACTCTAGCGAAGCCCATCTCGCCATGATGAAGCTAACAGTTGCAATCACAAGGACACCACCAAAGAAAGCCACGAATCCTGTTGCTCCAATACGCGGTAACAACTCTCCGCCGATTGGGATACACACCATTGTACTGAGAATTCATCAGCAAGGTTCCCTCATCAGAATGGTGATACATACGCAAAAGCAACCACAGAGTACGAGGTCCCGTAATATTGCCCATACTCATCTGCCCGACAGAGCTGGCCGAGGCAGACCGGAGCCATGCTGATAATGCTTCCGGATCCAAACCCGAATAGAGGAGCAAAGACATAGAACACAACAAGATTATCACCAATGGGTAGCCACAGCCCTAGAGTGACAACGAGGGTCCAGATCAGGGTGAGAAGCATCGTGTTGAAGCGTCCGATGCGGTCTGAGACGCACCCAGAAAATGATCGACCGAGAGCGGAGCCGCTGATATCGTGTCAGAAACGGTCCTGCAATAAAATAGAAGATAGTTCGGAGTCTCTTACGCGTTCAAGATTGCAATTATGTTAAATCCTGTCTGATTACTGAAACCTTGAGAAAGGGAGTATGTGGGGATGAGACCAAGAGCTCCGAACAGCACGAACTCGAAGCCTATGATCTGGTCAGGACAAAAGGACTAGACACAAAGAAGAAATAACACAAGGCATTCACTTACAAGCAACGCCAATGGTTGCCCACGAGAAGCGTGCATCTAAAAAGCATCTGAGATCGATGGCACCACCATTTTTCCGCGGCGGCAGTCGACCCCGGATGCAGAAGTTGCCAGCAGCCATGAGGAACAAGCATATCAACGCGACAATCCTCATAGACCACGCCCAGCTCAGCTTCTGGAAGACTGGCTTTAAAATCAAGGGAAAGGTAATTCCTCCAATGCTTGAACCCACGAAAGCGATCCCACTTGCCATACCCCGCTTTCTTTCAAACCAGTGAGCAACTACTGAAAGAGCAGTCGTTGTCAGGAGAGCACCGCTGAAACCATTCATGACTCCATAAGCAAGCATGAAGTGCCAGTACTTGGTGCATTCCGCCAGGAGCACCAGGCTCACGACATAGAGTAGACTCCCGGTGAGAATCAACCACTTTGGGCCATATCGATCAAATAGTGGCCCTACCTGGACCCCGAGGAACAAATTGAAGAAGATATTGACTGCGGGGATCCAACCAATGTCTCCGTTTGAGTAGTTCGATAGCTGGTGAGTTTTCCAGTATGCCTGGAAGAGACCGACAGATGAGACTAGGCCGAAGGTTCCCCAAATAATGCAAAATGACCCGCTCACGACGAGCCATGCTTTTGTGCCACCCTCCGGAAAAGTGTAATCAAGTCTTGATCGAGATGTTGTGGTTGGTTCAACGTCATGAAATAGAGTCAAATTCTGTGAAACTTCGGAGCCAAGAGTGGGGTGAAGCGTAGTGAGTTCCTCCCCAGTCATCGGGATCGCATCTCGAGCCATTGCTTGAATCCAAATATGTATTGATGGAGAACAACAGGATTTATGGAAGAAAAGTCGGTGAAATTCAAGAGAAAGCATGAGTTTTCTCAAGTTTTGTTAAATCTTCGAGTCATAAATATGGGCCCGAAAGGCGCGATGTCGGGGTGCGGGGTCCCCTTTCCCACCATGGCAAGGCCTTACGAGATGCATTAGCTTTACCGCCATTTAAGCAGACGAACAGCTATCCTTTTTGGTTCCAGACATGTTCCTTCGTTAAAGCAATTATTTGTTTACAATATGACAATCCTCGTGAAATCTCGATTCCCCAAGCGAGCTGTTTACTACATCTTTCCACGCCATATCACGATTGGCGACAGTGGTTGCACTGCGTCTCGTCGCTGCCAATCATTACTACACTGACAAATCCCTGTTCGCATAGTACGCATACAAGCAACATGAGAATATGCTCTCAGGGGAGAATTCCTCGGCAGAGATCAAAAGTCCAAGACCCTAAATCTCCATACCCGAATCAGCACTGAACGCTTTGCAGTAACAGAGTCGGTCCTAGCACGCACGTCAGCGAATTATTCTTAAAAGCAGGCTCTGATTCACAAGTCCAATAACCTCTCAATTGTGGCAGAGGTTCTCGAACTCATTTCTTGCGCACACAACGCAAACTTTTTGGATTTGAAACAAAATACTGATCATGAGTGGCACTTCCGTTTCCCCGTAGACTCAAAAACCATTATGGAATTACTTCTTGACACTATATCTACGGAAGTCTACCAAATGAGAGGTAGGGATTCTGTAGGGTTGTATGAGAGCATTTATATAGCTCAAGGTATTGAATTTCTCACACAGTGACATAGCCAGTCCCTGGCCAGAACCCGTTTCTACGGAAGTCTCCTGTTGCCATGCCAAGAGAAGGTTTGCCTCTGCTTAAGGAGGCAAAGTTATCCCAACCGATCCATACCATACAGTTGGTGGATTATTAGTGATCAGAAGCCCTCGAGGTCCTGGTAAAGTTTCAACTTCGCCTGGGTGTTGTTCCTGAATCGCGAGTGAGTCCGCTTCTAGCAGTGGCACTAGAGCCGCTCTCCGACGGTCAAAGACATAATTTGCAGATGGTTCGATATACCTGCTGGGGGATAATTAGATGATGACAAGAGGGACAGATGGTGCTAAGTCTTACTACCACTATAGTACCAAGAAGTTAGTAAAAAGTTCTTAAAATGCGTGAGCTATCAGAAATTTCATTCGCGTTTCGATTTCTCTGAAGGGATAATGACTTGAGTATTACTTACTGCTCTCCACCAAGCGATCTCGGTCAAGTCAGGATTCAAATTCAGCGCTTCTGGAATGAGGAGATAGACCGTCGGTATGTATTGCCGCCGAAAAGGTCCCATAACTAAGTCGTTGTACCACCCTTGTATAGCAGCAAGTACATTCTCCGCAGCTCTCTCAGCACCGTAGCCCAGACTACCAGAACCAAGGAGGTCAAATGCTATACTTGGTCCTCGACACCTCCAAGCAGGTGCACCAGCTGGGGCCACTGCAGGTAAGAAATATAACGCCGATAGCACATCTTGGATACAATTTCGCAGATACTCCTCTGTACCGACGGCCCCTGCACGAGCAGCTGGATCGAAGTCAGGTACGTTAACCAGCATTTTAAGAGTGTGGTCCCCAGCAGGAGCTGAGGTCTAGTCAGCTCCTGAACAAAGTGTAGTGCGAACCCCACTCACCAGCCCCATGTGGAAGATCACCAGGCGCTTCGACAACTGCACCTACAGCTAACGTCGCAGGGAAGTTGGCATCGAGATACGCTCTCATTGGTCCCGGTCCAGGGCCGGCAGGCTTAGATCTATTGGCCCATCTCCGAGCATCTCCACCATTGGCTTGCCTGTTAATATCCATATTTGCGTCTGTCACAATGCAAACAGCGTGACATTGCACATGGGTTATCCTCTGTCGCTTGATGATATAAGTTGGTCCGTTGTTCGGAGCCCCATTCCACGCGTCCAAGGCGTCTGCGGGCACTGGAGCCTGAGAGCCGACTGGTAGGGCTGCCATACTATAGGACTAATCTTTGTTGATGGACGAGAGGATGTAAGGAAGAAAGGATATCCGGCTGTAACAATGCTTTTATGTAAGGATTCGTCGACACAATCACTGCTCGGCACCTCCTTTGTCTTTCACCTGTGACCGGAAACGGAGGCTGCACGAACACTTAAATCCCCACACGCCACAAGCGAATCAGATGCATTGACAATCGAATTGATGATAGCTGATTCAAGTTCTCCACCCATCGTGCTCCTGGAGCGATTCTCTTGAAGTATCACTTCTTGCACAAGTTGGGTTGAACTACATACTGAAATCTCCAGCGGATGTGAGATCCAGGACAGAGAGAATATCACGTTCAATTTTGACATGGATGGAAAGCATACAAGAAGAACAAGCAGGGGTATCTACGGAGGTAGCTGAATCCCATTGGATCCAGCGTTTAACAGACCGCGGATGAGTTGACCACGAAGACCAGGTGGACTTCTCACAAGACCAGGGAACTCATTTTGCAACTGCCTGCTCTCTTCTTCCATTCTTGCCACAGCATCGTTCAGAATCGGAGCCGACACTCTGACCGGATGAACATATCTACTGTCAAGATGTTAGTATGAATTTCGCGGTCAAGCAGGTGGGGCTCGGCACTCACTCCCATGCTCGCCTCCATGCTGCCTCGATCAAAGTGGTCTGGCTATCGACTGTGTTCCTTGCGGTGAGGGGACATAGCAAATAAATCCTCTGGAATTGTGCCCTTCTCGCGGGGCCGACTCCATCTTCATTGAACCATCTGGCAGGCGAAAGCAATTAGTCAAAACAAAACAAGCAAAATAAATGAAAACTGGCAGCAAAGACTCACCCCTGGATTGCAGCAAGCACATTTTCTGCTGCTCTTTCTGCGCTATATCCCAGACGACCCGATCCAACGAGATCGAAAGCAATTTCTGGGCCAGCGACTTGCCATGCAAATCCAGGCGGGGCAACTCGAGGCAAAGCCATGCAACAGTGAAGGACACTTCGAATACAATATCTGAGATGTTCCTCCGATCCAGGGGCAAGAGCTGCTACTGCCCCAGCTGCGAAGTCAGAAACGTTGACCATGACCTTATTCCGATGAAAAGGTCCCCCAGCAGGGGTAGTTGCGCCTCGCAACAACGGTGCCGGTGCCGCTGAATGACTGTCAGTGCATCGTTACAACGAGCCCTTCAAGAACATTCTTATGGGCTACAGAGACGGCAGCCTACTGAGTCCCACATCTCCAGCGGTCTCACCAACATTCCCCACTGCCAGCAGTGCATGAATTGCATTGAATACTGTAGGCCAACACACCGGAGCTCCCCCCGCAGGTGGATACGTTGTCGACCTCGCAAGCCATTCTCCTCTTCTAGTCGGCTTAGCTTGCCGGTCATTCGTCATAGTGGACCCAGTGACGATACAGACTGTATGCGCATCAACGTTGACAATGTTACATCTGTGAAGTATGAACATTGGACCATTATTGGGCGCACCCATCCACTTCAAGAAAGTCAGAACCCGAAGTTAAAACAGAACTTATCTCCGTGTTCTTCATGGTACATAATTGGAGCTCTATATGGAGAAAAAATACATACAACCTCTCTCGCCGAAGCAGGCACGCCTGCATTTGCTAGCATGGCTGCAGTTGGAGCGCTGCCGACAGGTATTGGAGCCGCCATATTGTTATAGTATGAGATGATCCCAAAATTCGTCGGTAATGCGTACGAATGAACACTGAAGGGGATGATTACAGTAAATCTCTTTGTTTTGCTGTAATGTTACGAAAACGGAATATTTCTGTACGCGGCTTTTGGCCTACGAGAATTTATGGCGCCATGAGACAAAGGACAATAACTCACCCAAGCAGCTCTGCAGAATCCTTTCACAAACAAATAGCGTGATCTCGAGCCCCCAATTGGAAAGAGACCAGGCGCTGAATTTTAGAGTTTGTTCATTTTTCTTTTCGATACCTTCTTGTCTCTGCTCGCACAGGGATGACATGTAGAAGTGGTTACTAGCAACCAGAAATGTGCGCTAAACAGACTCTATATGCCTAGCGGATGTTTCCCTTGGCCGAAGCTCCATGTTAGGCCATCGAGAACAATTCATCATGGATTCACGAGAAGCTAGGGAAACCAAGCAGACTTGGTCCGTCTCCGATGTCCTAGAACACCAAGCGCTCAGTAATATTCCATGTCCTCGTCAATCTCTCCATCCATATCCTCATCCAAATCAGAAATCGGTTCATCAGAGAACTCATCCTCACTGACATCATCAGAATCAAAGTCCTCACCATTGTCCTCGGCTTCTGCCCTGCGAATTTGTCTCTTGGACTCCATCTTGTTTGCAATGTTGATCCTTCTCTGTCTCTTTGCCGCTTTCCGCTCTCTTTCTCGCTCTTCTGATGCCTCTTCTGCTTCGCGTCTTTCTCGTTTGGTCCGGTCGACATGATCCTCGATATCGTAGACAGTGGCCTGTATGGCCGCAGCGTCCGCCAATTTTCCAGTAAAAGGGTTCCAGCTCAGGTGAGGTGGCAAGGTCGGCGAAATGCAGCGAATTAGTGTTGTAAATGTGCCATCCGGTAGATTGCATCGCACAATCAAGGGCAAGACCTTTGGAAGGTGGAGATGGGGTTGGTCGGTGATCTGCAGAAGCTCGGCAGCTCCAGCATAATTCTGGCAATTTTTCTTGTATTCCTCATTAAATTGCCAGCAAGTTAGTCCCCAGACTCGAGCGGTGAAAATATCGAGCTTCGCCATGATCATGTACATGATCTCGGGTTGGAGTCTGAACACCTGTCTAGGTCTGCTCCCTGCCGGAACCGAGACTGGCAGCTGATTGTCGAAGACTTTATTTTGAGAGTGTGTGTATCCTGCGAGCAATGTTAGAGTCTGTTCTTGAGATCATGTGAATGCCATTACATACCAGAAACTTGGATTGATGCTTTCGGCTTCTTACAAGCCCGATCAATTGGAGCCCGAGATCTTTTGGAAGCCATCGTGGGCAGTGTTTGATCGATCAGATCGGGATAAAGGAAGTTTGAGGTGGAAAGTAGGTCAAGGTAGCAAGATATCTTGTGTAGCGATGATGTACCCGAATTGTGGAGGTGGCAAGGTATCGAGGTGTGAAAAGAATTGAGTGAACGCTCTGTCGAATCTCGAGGAAATCGATTTTTGTTGGAATGCCCTGCGGATGGATAATGTTCGAAGTGTGATGGACTTGAGGGGTCGGATATTGCAGGGGGAGACGTAGATTCAAAGCTGGTGCAGATTTTTCTCGTCGCGTGTGGTGAAATCTATCAAGATCAGTGACGGCGACAACGACGTCGTCGATTCGGAAAACTCTAGGCGGGCTGCCCTAATGCTCGATTTGTCATTCTGTTGCCAATTAGGATGCGTCAACTTGGAATTACCACATTTGTTCGAACAATTCACGCGATTTCATTCGTCCTTCTAAATGTGAGCGGCAAGTCGGAGATCAGATGAATTTCGGCAAGGCGGGGTAGTCTCGTTTTACTGAAGTAAACAAACAAGCGCTTGGCGCCGACCAGGCAATATGAGGAGGTCGCGTGTGGAAGAAGAGAAATCCAAACAGTGTGCCATGGTGTCAAATACTTTTTGTGTAACAATATACTCTATTATATACAAGCATCCACCAGTCCATGCAAATTTCAACGGTACCGAATCCACATTTTATGCACAAGTCCATGGCACTTATATCGTTACCTCGACCGACAACTCACAAAGCCCAGGCATCGATATACCAAAAACTGCCAAGTAGAAGATTCATCGGATACAACACTCAGAGCAGAGTGAATATGCCCACAAGGATCGGCTGATTCACTCAACATGTGAAAGCAATCTTGCAAACACCTTGACTGTGTCTCCACCCCGAACTCGTCTCCTTGTACCAGCACTTCGCATCCTTAAAATGTCTCCCAGCATACCAAATATTCGGCGCCCATCCATATCCCTTCTTCACACTGAAAATATGGATGTGCTTGTCCAACTTCGTCTGGCTCGTTCCGAAGGCGAACTTGTCGTCGCCTTTCATGTTAACGGCAGGGTTGTATCCAATCATTTTGCAGGTGCTATAGAAGGCGTAAAAAGCGTGCGAAGAATCTTCGAGAGTGTTGCCTGTTGGGACATCAGTCCATGTTGCGGAGGAGCACTGGCCGTATTTGCCGAAATTCGTGTCGCAGAGGCCGCGGGCGTCGATTGAATCGAAATTGGCATACTGGACGTCGCGAGAAGTGATGTTGAGGGCGGATGATGAGATGTCGTTATTGCTCCTACTCTCAGTGTCAGTTCGTCGGGATGCCTCCACCTTCGCTTCCCCCCACCCACTAGCTTGCATGAAAAACCATCATATCCACACCTATCTTGCTGAGCAGCAGATTCCAGCTCTACGCAGTGAGGTCTAGCATTACTATCCCATTGAGCTTCCTTCTCACGTATCGAGGGAGTCTCATTCAATGGACGTTTTAATATCACATGTGGGATGGGTCAGAGCGAGAACATGGCAGCTCGCTTATGAAGTTGCTCCAGTCAGAACATGGGACGAGTTAAAGAGCGTGGACTCTCCCCTTCACAGCTGTTTTCCAGTGAAGCTGCTTTAAATGAGCGAAAATATAGGGCAACCAGCATTCAACTCTGCCAAGGTAGAACAAAAGTGTGAAATTATTTCTGTACTCGAGTAGAAAGAAATGGCAAAACTGGAGCATACTCGTACAGTACACCAATACACAGAGACAAATATCTCCCACGATGGGCCAATACATAGATCATTCCTCAGGGAGACAGTTTAGCACATGCTCGCAACATTGTCCTGCCTCTTTGTCCTCAACCAACCGCCGGGTTCCGCATACAGAAATCCACATTCCCCTTCTGATAATTATTGCCCCACCATGGCGGGAAAGGAACTTCCTTCCCGCTCGCACCCTGTACCGCAAACGTCGTGACAAACACCAACAACTCCGTACCGCCACTGATAGCCGCAGCAAGAATGTAATTGTACTTCAGGAACCACTCTGGGTATTTCTTGCGGATATAGAACTGGATCACGAATCCGATGATGAAGTGCATCATCACGGAGGAGTTGATACCGACGGAGAGGTACCCCAAATACCACGTTATGACGGGTGTGACAATGTAGTCGAGACCGAGGGTCGGGAAGCGTCGATGCGCGAAGTAGAAGGGGAGAGGGACCGCGAAGCCGAGGGGGAGAGCGAGCACGATCCATTGATAGGTGCGGCCGACGCTGAACATGTATTTGGAGAGTGCGCCGAAGGCGATGGCCTTAGGTTCAAGGTTAGTTTAGACGTACGTTGGGAGAAGAATATGGCTTACGTTAGAATTGAAGGATTGGATGACTTGGCCGGACCAGATGTTGGTACCTTGGATGGAAAGCAAGATCTCGCGCTGATTGGTGGTGATTGTATTCATCAAAGCGTAGTTGACGATTGCTCCGAAAATCGTCCCGATGATCTGAACTGTGAAGGTACACTTCGGACTGAGTTTACCGTACTGTCCTAGCTTGAGGTTGTGGATGAGATAGAGTGCTTGAGCTTGGGCATTGGCACCGAAAAGTACGAAGTACATGTTTGCGACTGGCTGGCCGGGATGGAGATACCCGCCGATCAGCTGGATGAGACTGGTGATGGGCACCGTAAATCCGATCAGGCCCGCCATGGCTCCGAAAAAGAGCGTGCTCATGAAAGAGAGAGTGACCGCGACAAGGAAGCCCCACCATGGAAGAGTGGACTTGAGGTTGTAGATACAGAAGATGCCAAGGATCATCGAGATCATGAAAATAAGGATGTACCAGGAAGATGGAACTTCAGCATATGCAAGCATCTGTCGGTAGTGAGGATCTAGATCAGAGATGTTTGCGTCTTCGAGCCTCTCGGATCCGGGAGCTTGTTGCTTCTTCTTCCAGAACATGAAAGTGTTTGCGCTTGGGCGGTAATTCTTGATCTTGGACCAACTAGGACGACTGAATGATTCCCCTACTTCCTCGCGATTCCACAGCATGATATGAGCGATAGTGGCAGTGACCGCAAGATTAGTGGTGAGGAGGTATGTTGCATAAGTAGTGGCGAACGAGGGTATTCCGACCGCGGCGAGTCTGTTTGTATCGAGCTCGTTGTTGACATCTAGAATCTTGGACTGGTTGTAAATGTCGAACTTTGTTGAGTTTGAGTCGACTGAGAACAGCTGCTGAGAGAGGAACGGGAACCTCAGTGCATCCCAAACATTACCGTAATATACTCCAATGTATAAAGCCATGCAGAGAATAAATCCGATGAAGCTATTGGTCAGTGTGATCAAGGGTAGAAAGAACGACGAGACACCGATGTACTGCCAATCGAAGCTCACGGCCAAAAGTCCAAGCCCTTCGTTTCCGCTTGTTCCTCCAAAGATATTGGTGAAGACCAAGTTCTTTTGATTTGCTAGGCAGAAGACACTGACACCAGTGAGGAATGGTGCAATATATTGTGGAAACCATTCCCAGACAGCTACAGCTCCAAAGACAATCTGTTCTCTTAGTCAACTTCCGATGTCTCAGGCCACAAGAAAGAAAATTAATCTCTGGCAAAATGAATAGCATGGAGGATCTGTTCAGACATACCCAAAATAGGTTAAATTTCTTCTTCATCTCGGCCTTGTCTCGATGGAGCGTCTCGATGAGGGCACTGAGTGGCAGAATGCTTGGCCATACCATCTTAGTGGGGTAGACAAGACTCTTCCGCAAAACGCCCGCCATACCATAGCCAAGCAGCTGCGAGGAGAACAACAGGAGGACGGCTACAGCGGCATTTGGAACAATGTTGTACTTTTCATTTTAATTGTCAGCATTTGTATGGAGATTGTCAAGATGGGCAGAGAATGCAGTCTGTCTTCATTTCGATTCCCTCCAGAAGGGAGGGACAGGGATAGCACTCACGTAAAGCTTCTGTGTGGCCAAAACCTCAGTGGCTGCAGCTGCTCCAGATGCTGAGCCGGACATGATGACAATTGCAAGGTGTTCCTTTGAGTTGAATGAATGCGGGTTGAGCCAGCGTCCAACTTTGCCAGTCTTCGGTATGATGTACTCCAATGCGTTTCCAGCCACGTAGCTGATCACAGTCAAGAAAATGATCGATACCGAGACGGACTGTGGCTTGAACAAGAAGATTGTCGCGAGGGCAGATCCGAATCCAGAAAGACCGAAGCCTAGAGAGTTGTCAAACAGAATCTCCCAAGTCGAGACAAAAATACTCACCGATCAGAAACATTCTGAAAGTCCATGGATTCAGAGTAGGATCATCATCGATATGAAGGGCCTTCAAGGCAATCTCCTCCATGTTGGCAACTACTCTTGGCTCTCCAGACCCCCTCTCCGCATCCCGAGAGTCACTTTCCGATATCCTGACCAGATTTTCCGTTGACTTCTCGGTCTTCGTCTTCTCCAGAGATGTGGAAGACCCAGAGTCCATCACGATCGCCGTGGCCAAAGCCGGCTTGCGGCTGGTAAAGATTCGATCCATTCTTGCTGTCCTGTTGAGCTCGCAGAGCACAATTTTCCTTCCCAACACCAAATGTATAATTGTAAAGTATGAATGGCAGGAGTCCCCCAGATAACTATGGACTATCCCGCTCTGACGGGGGCAGAGATAAGAAACGACCAGGAAGCATGAACTTACAATCACCAGAGGGGCACATTCAATAGACAAAGTTGCTCCTGATAGGTTACGATTGATCATGAGCCCTATCGTGGTCAATCGCATCAGCAGTCGTTATCTTCAACGAAGGCATTGTAACGTGGCTGACACTGCCGAGCAATGTTATCTGTACCAAAGAATATGGAATAAACATATCTGGGGAGTGTGGAGTCGGATCTTCACTGGGCCGCAGTGGCAGCTGATGGCAGGTGCTTGATGGGCGAAGATAAAGTCGTTATCCGAAACACGGCTGCAAAACCTTGATCTCACGACATCTCAGACATTGCCTGTTGCAGAGCCCCTACATGAAAAGTATATCCCCAATGCTATCCATTTATGAGGTTTGCCCGTTACTATTACAGAGATAAGAGCTTGGGATGATCCTGATGCGCGAGTAGTAGTGCCTCATGATATTCGAGAAGCATTGTAATGGTGACAAGATGGTGCACAATTGGGTGAGAACGTGGGAGTCCTCGTCGTCACTGGACTTCGAACCGTCAGACTATGATGGTATCAGAGTTCTGTGATGGGAGCACTCTATCCATCTGATCTGGCGATACTTGTCCTTGGCTGAAATGTGATAACGAAGGTATCGATGGGTGTAGGTAAGTGAAGGAAGAAGAAGTTCTGGAATCTTAGACTTAACCTCCCTGCCAAGAAACGAAGCGAAAGCTGACTAAGCCTGGACCAGACTCACCAGTCGCTGTTGCTCGCAACCACTCAACACCACTGATACGCTCTCGGGAGTTGATGACTACTGTAGAGACTATCAGCTGCAGCAAGTATCAATGGGCAATGAAAAGGTCTTCAGAAGTCCCATCGTCCAAAGGGCAACGAAAAGAAACGAGATTACTGGATGACGACTTGTTTTGCTATGTCTGATCTCAAGATCTCATTATACGCATTGTCGCGTAGAAGGTAGAACAGCCAAACCTGAAGAGGTAACATCGCCGCCCGCGCTTCGACCGTTGGCTTATAGCATAGCATGACATCAGCCTCACAGCAAGCTTGACGAAATCGAATACCACAAACTTGACAGTTTTCGCACAGTTTGCGAAAGGGCTGGCTTATTAAGGCAAGAGGAAAGCTATGGAACAGGCTTATCAAGAACAATGGGGGGTGAAGCGATACCACGATCTGAGTCCTCGTGGGAAGCAAACTCGGATTCTCTCAATGTTCTTGTCGTCGTGGTCGTCCCGTCCCGCTGACCCATCTCCGGGCGCCTACAGGGGCTTCATGCAGCAAAGAGGCTCAATCCTCGACGATCTGTTGGCCCACTGAGCAGAAGGGTGGGCCAATTCAAGCGCTTGGAAGCAGCTAACTTTAGGGCTTACATCCTGAGATGAGGCTTGTGAAAGCAAACTGCCCCCCCAAAACATTTCAATGAAATGATATTTGCAAGACTTCGGCATACGACGCCATGGACCAAAGTATGGCGGACTACGGACGGGGCGTGGAGTGGTACATGAGCGATGAATGCGTTTTTCAGAGATCGGATAGAGATGATATTTATACGCCTTCTGGCAGTTCATATATCGAGATGTGGAATTACCCGGTAAGACGATTGGTATTGAGATGATGAAGATGAAGCCTGATGAATTCAGGGAGGGGCAGTGAGTGTTCTTGAAGGAAGGCTAGATCATGATGAAGTGCCTGAGTGGTTAGCAAGGGAACCGCCACTTGACGACAAGGTAAATACTGTCACCGGTGGTACCAGACTGCTGTAAGTGTCAGACTTTGTGAAGATCGCTGTCGAGAAATGTTTTCTGCGTCGTCTTCCCGATAGTCGAGTGAGAAACGGAAAGGCAATACTGACACGTGACCAGCATATCAACCATTCAATACAAGCGCGGCTGGAGAGACACGTTTGGGTTTTCGCAAGACACCATGCGTAAGATCATGGCAGAATTTAAACTTCCTGTCTCTTTTCTCCAGGGATACTACTCCTCTCGAGGTTGTTACAGCCGACACACATTGTCAGAATTGGCTGGAGCTCCTTCAGACTCTCACATCGGTCGGCCACAGCCTATTTACTTCCAGCAGCAATACTGTACTGACCGATGACAGGTTTCATAATCGACCAAGGAGTCTCAGCACCAGATGACCACAACATAACCTTCACCTGGGATGCCAAGACAAGAGTTACCAAAGGCTTCCTCCGTACCACGTCAAAGGGTGATCGAGCGGATATCCTTCGCGGCGTACGCAGTTTCAAAACTCTAGCATCACACCCACTACCACTTTGTGTGCTCTTCATAGAGCTTAATAGTATCTGGGCCGTCAGCAACATTGGCGATATCATCGGGCGAGTCTTCGACATCCAGAGAAAGACAGGGCACGTAGGAGCTATGTGGGCTGTCAATCCAGACGGCAAAGAGAAAGAGCATGATTGGGCGAGTATGACTCTCGATTTAAGTTTTCTTGGGCAGACAATCAGTTTAGATCGATTGAGGGCACAGAATGCGGTGAGATTGTTTGAATTTATCAAGGATACAATGAATGTGCTAGATGTCAACAACGGTGGAAGAATTATCGGCTTGCTGAAAGAGGAGCAGAGGGAGGAGTTTGTGAGGGACTCGGAGGTGTTGCTGGATATTTCAAGAGCGGCGCATAATAAGCTTTCGATGCACGTAAGTCAAGTCCTGCAAGAAAGCACCAAGTCCGACGCTGCAAACCTCGCATGAGGTGATTGCTCCTGACATATTATACAGATCGATGTTTTCGGACATTACAAAGAGCTCGCGACCATCCAAAACCAGACAGTACGTTTCTACATCCGAGTCTGTTCTAACCACTAATTCAATGCAGGTATACAATCTAATCGCCCAACGAGACATCCAGCAAAACATCGAGATAGCAAAAGACTCAAAGTCCATTGCCGTAGCCAGCAAGCGAGACAGCTCCGCGTAAGTTACATGTTCACTTCCTTCCGCACAACCTTACAGATCAGTCCTCACTGACACTCCCTCTCTATGCAGAATGAAGTCGATCTCCCTGCTAACAATGGTCGTCCTGCCCGGAACCTTTATCAGCACCCTATTCGCTGTCCCCCTTTTCGACTGGGATGCGTCGAGCTGGTCCGGCGTGCCCAAGCCGCGCTTCTGGTTCTACTGGGCTATCACAGTGCCACTGACTCTGTCAACGCTAGCGATTTGGATGGTGTGGGAGAAGGCGTTCAATAAGCGGAGTGAGGAGCTGGACAGGATGGCGAGGGAGGAGATCGGTGATGGGGACGAGAAGAAGCAGGGCAAGAAGAGGAGAAATGGAGATGGTGAGAAGGACGGTCACGGCGAGGAGGATGTGGAGAGAGGAAGTAGGGGAAGGAGGTCTGAGGAGAGTCGAAGGAGTAGGAGGCGGAGTGTGAGTAGTGGGCGGGGAAGCAGCATTACTTCGAGTGGGAGTTACTATGGAGGGAGTAGAGGGAGTGGGGAGGGGTATCGTGGGGATAGACGGGGTCCGTTGCACCCTGCTATCAACGTTGATTTTGGGGAAGTACTTGGAAATAGGGCTGGTAAAAGAGAAGAGAGAGATGGCGAGGAGCCGAACGAGAAGAGTGCCATGCAGAGCTATGCAGAGGCGGAGGATTTTGATCGGCCGCCGGTGAGGAGACATACTGCGCCAGTTCGGAGAGGATCTCGAATTGGTGAGGGGATGGTTGGGTGATATAGAGAAAATGTTGATGGAGTGCTACCAACGTGCATAATTGGAATTGACATGCCAGATCAAGTATTCTTTGTGTGTCTTTCCACATTGCCTTGATACTTTGACCCCTCGACTGACTGGCGCATTTCACCTGGAGTCTGTGATTTACAGGCGAGGTCGGGGAACTTCTAAAAGTTAAGTCTGGAGAGATGAAGAAAGGGGTCGAAGGCGATGTCAGACTTAGAGAGAGCTGCACGTTGAATAATCAAGAGGGCAAAGCTTTTCTCGGATTTGACCAAAGAGCCCTTGTGGGCCTTGTCTCCCATCCCCCCACGAGCACTCAATTAGTCCACACCACTTCACTTCTTCCTTGATCTCGTTCCGCGCCTAGTCTAGTACATACACTTGTCAATTGTCAAATTTCAGCTGTCAAGCTGTCAAGCAAAACGTCAAATCAACAAGCGAGGCGAAATTCGCGCACTTCCCCCCCGCATTCCCAGGGGAAGGAGATAAATCCCGCATACAATTATGCACCGTGCACCGGATGCGCCTTCCCCTTTCGTGACCTGTGGATGGAGATCCGAATATTTGAAGGAGATATTCAGTCGTCGTACAGTACAGTAGCGCTGCATTTCGCTGTCGTTCTATAGTTTGGAGACTGCAAAGGTTTTGTTTGGGTTGACTCTGGTGGTAGGTGGAATTGAGTGAGTGGTTGGGAATTAAACGAGTCAAGGTTAGGGTGAAGCCATGGGTAAACAGTAGGCAGTACTGGCAGATTATATCTGTCGAACAATGTCTGTGATTGTATCTTCCGAGAGAATGAGTTCAAAAGCCAGGGCACCTCAATATTTTGAAATCGAAGATCCGCACGTCATGATGCAGGGTCCAATTTCCAGCATTTGCGCACTATCCGCAAGTCGAACACCCATCCGTGGTTCGCCCGCTTGACGCGCTTGTCTCCCAGATAGCAATCAACGAATGATAATTCCCTCAATCAAAGCAAGGAGTGTAGTACAACTCAACGTTGAAACCCCGGCAAAGCACCATCAATCCACAAAGAGAAATTCAACGGCGATCTAATTGGAGCTTTGAACAGATGCCAAGACTTGCTCATGAAAGATACAGACAGGCTCAGCCACCACGGAAAATCCCTCATACCGTAGAAAGAACGCATAGAATAGTTGGCCGACCGCACTTCTATTGATGAATCAGTGCTACATCGAAGTAGAAATCGCGCAGCCGAAAATCCCTTGCGACTGCGACATTTCTCAGACTGCGAGAATTTGGAGACATTTTTGATTCCGGCTCATTGGACATTGGAGCACGGAGAAAGCAGGCATCATGTGGAAACCACCCATAAACTTCATCACTTTGCATTGTAAGTGCCTAAACGAGGTAAATCATAGGGTTGGCTGGCATACTGATTATTGGTCTAGATGCATATATCATCGCTCTTGGAATTATCGGGTTTATCATCATTTATCCGTATGGTAATATGCCATCGGTCGATGCGTACTTCTTCGGAGTCAGCGCATCGACCGAATCTGGATTGAATACGTTAGTACCTCAAATTCCTATCCTTTCTCCCTGTCATCGCGCTGGTCTAACAAGTGATATCGCAGCATCGATGTCAAAGCTCTAAAGACCTACCAACAGCTCGTCATTTACTTCATCCCGATCATCGGTAACTTGGGGTTTATCAATATTATTGTTGTACTTGTGAGGCTTATCTGGTTTGAGAAGAGGCTCAAGGCTCTCGGTAAGCTGCCATGGCATGGCTTCACTCGCCCGAACATTTGTTGACGATATGAAGCTGCCGATCTAGTGCTTCCCCGTCCCCGACATGACCAGGTTGCCCCCGAAGACAAAGATTGCGAGGCTCAGACAACACCCAAGGCGGCTTTGGATACAGCAAAAGACGATAAGAAAGGTGATCAGAAACTTGAAGTGGCGAACGAGACAGCCCATCTCACAGACCCCGAGGGAACAACTCACGCCGAGACCGGTGGTCCTCCAGCGAGGCGTATCACATTTGGCCCAGAGTCTGGACGCCATGAAGCCAAAGGAGCAAGTAAGTCATTTCATCTTACGCTTGCATGACAAATGTAGATCCAAAGCTTCGTGACTAATACAAGCTTAGCAACCTCAACTCAAGATCCCGACGAAGTGTTCAGCGAAGACGGTCAGTCCAGCACACAGCACCCACGAACCACCCATTGCTAACAAAAACACTACGAATAGACGATGAAATCAGAAAGATCTCTCCGGACTCTGACCCAAGCGGCCTCGTCCACCGCCGCAAAGTAGGCGAACACAGTGGACCAGCAGGCAGTTCCACCGCTCTGGCACGAGTCGCCTCATCTATGTTTGTGGTCGGCGTTCCAACACCAACCGCAGCCCCCCGACCCAGTTTCCAATCCCGCACATCAGCTTCAAATTTACCGTATCTATCTCGACAGGCGACTGTGGGTAGAAACTCGCAATTTCACCGGCTGACGAATGAGGATCGTCTGAACTTGGGTGGTATTGAGTATCGTAGTTTGAGGTTGCTGTTGAAGATCGTGGTTGGTGAGTGCTGAATATGATGCAGCACTGAGAACATAAACTAACATTGAGCACAGCATATTTCTTTGGTTTGCACATCTTCGGTGCGATTTGTCTTGTCGGCTGGATTCAGTATGCGCCTGCCAAATATACAGATTACTTGCAAGAAACGGGACAAAATAAGATCTGGTGGTAAGTATCCTTTCGTCACTTGGAGATAAGTCTCATACACTTATATTATCGGGTTTCCATGCACTTGCTAACCAGGCCAGGGCATTCTACTCCTCCCAGACGATGATGGACAACCTCGGCTTCACCCTCACCCCAGACTCAATGATAACCTTTCAAGACGCCACCTGGCCAATGCTAGTCATGACCTTCCTCGCCTACGCCGGCAACACATTCTACCCGATCTTCCTCCGCCTCGTAATCTGGACCACTTTCAAACTTGTCCCTAAAACATCCTCGCTTAGCGAACCCCTCCACTTCCTCCTCGACCACCCGCGTCGTTGCTACACGCTGCTCTTCCCTAGCCATCCGACATGGATCCTCTTCGGGATCTTATTTTTTATGAACTTCGTTGATGTGCTACTCATCATCGTGCTGGATCTGCATAATGACGCGGTGGCAAATTTGAGTCCAGGCCCGAGGATCCTCGCTGCTATTTTCCAGGCTGCGTCCGCAAGACACACGGGGACATCGACGTTCAATCTTGCGGCAGTGAATCCAGCCGTGCAGTTTAGTTTGTTGGTTATGATGTATATTGCAGTGTATCCGATTGCGATCAGTGTTCGTGCTTCGAATACTTATGAGGAGAAGAGCTTGGGGTTGTATGGAGATGATCGGTTTGAGATGGATGAGCATAATCCAAGATCATATGTGATGATGCACTTGCGGAACCAGCTGAGTTTCGATTTGTGGTATATCTTCTTTGGGATCTTTTGCATCTGCATTGCGGAAGCAGATAAGATCACCGATCTCAGCAATCCGGTAAGTGATGATCACTCAATTGCTGCATGCCCGAAGACACGAAGCATTAAAACTCGAAATCCCTCGTGGAGACGATAGCTGACCAGATATCAAGGCCTTCTCTGTTTTCCCCATCTTCTTCGAAGTGGTGTCCGCCTAGTACGTTCCCCTTCCCTACCTGACCTCTTATCAACCATTAACCCCATCTTAGCGGAAACGTCGGTCTAAGTCTCGGCCATCCAAGTGTTATGACCTCCCTGTGCGGCCAATTCACACCGTTCAGCAAACTCATCATCTGCGCGATGATGATCCGTGGCCGACACCGAGGTCTCCCATATCAACTCGATCGAGCTATCTTGTTACCGAATGAGAGGTTGAGTATGTTGGAGGGAGATAGCCGCGGGACGAGCGAGGGAGGGCTTGATTTGGGGAGCGAAAAGTTGAAGCTGAAGCGTTTCCACACGCAATAACAGCAGTGGTACGAGGAGGATAGTTTTCTGATATAGAAAAGCTGGACGGCCAGATGTCGATGCTCGATCGCTCAAGATTGTGTGCAATGGATTGTGGGGCGTTAGAGAGGCTTCGTGGGATTTGGGGATGATACCTAAATACAAGTAAACAAACCACTCGTCAACGAAGGAGACGGAAAACAGGGAATAACATACCTGCAAAATCATGCTCGAATTCATCATCTCTCCAACGTTCCCGATGCCTAAACCCAGTCAAGAAATAATATCTAACCGTGAAGGTAAGCAACCGCAAACGTAATCCCTCCAACCAACACAGCAACCCAAAAATGCATTTTCCAAACCCGAAGAAAGTCCCAACTGGCTCCCAGCACATCCTTCACGATATCCCCGCCATCTTCCCAAATTTCCTGCACCAACTCACAAACCCAGACCTAAGCTCTTCCGATCCAGCACCGCGATTCATCATCATGACCTCCATCTCGCTCAGAAGGTGCCGCAGAATCAAATTTGATGCTACATTCTATCAGCACTTCATATGTCCTTTCCTCTCCTCGTCACACCTATTGAGTGAGAATATAGCAAACAAAAATCGAAACGACTCAAAAGCCCAAAAAAGCCTCGAGAACGTAAAGAAAAAAAAGATCTCACATCTTCCTCGGCCACATCGCATTTGCCTCAATCCTCCCCTCTAACTCCCGCATCAACTTTAACATCTTTTCCCTCTTCTGACTACTCAGCACATCGTTCCTCCTCTTTAGCTCTACGCTGCTTATTTTCTTCTCAAAGATCATTTCCCTCGCCTTCCTCCTCTCAACCATATCCGAATCCCCATCCATCCCGTCACCACGCCTCAATTCAAAGCATCCGTCCTCACTCTCACCCTCTTTTCCCCGCTCGCCTTGTCTACTTTTCTCGACATCAGACGCAAGAAGTCCCTTTACATCCTCCTGATTGAGAAAATATTCCAGACTCAGTTCCAGAGATTGCATTTTCATCCTGATACCGTCCATGATGTCTTCGCTGCTCTCGAAGAACATCACGCTCCTAAAAACCTGCTGCAGACTCTTCGTTCGCGGCCTGATCTCGCCAGGAACCCTAACACGACTACCCGGGACTCTGACTGAGTCGTTCGGGGAGAGGAGTTGTGCTAGAGTATCGAATGAGGTTAGGACGTGCTGGGTGAATGGGAGGGTCCAACCCCAAGATTCTCGCTTTGGACCTCGCTCTTTGAGTTGGTGGTCGATTTCGTGGGTGTGAGCCATTGTGATTTATGGAGAAGAGATGAATATGTGATGCGTTGTGATAAGGACGGGAAATGGTGGATGGGCTTGACTTTCAGAGGGAGGGATGTTGAAGGAGGAGGGGAAGGATATGGATCATTATGAACAATACCAGGAATGGTGAAGTATGAGATATCATGAAATAGATAAGAAGTGAAAAAGAGATGATGCTTGATAAAGTGAGTTTACTTGAGCTGAGCTGAGTTGGAATGGAAGTGAGTGAAGTTAGGAAGTGGCTGTGCTCAGCCACTGCTGTAGACAGGCGGTCCCTCAAGGCAGAAGCGAGGCGAGGCGAGATAAACATAGGGAGCTCGAGCCCTGACGTCTGACGTGTAAAGAACCTTCGACAGTTCATGTAGAGTCCTTTCTACGCTTCTGAACAGTTAAGAATACGGGCATTCTGTCATAGAATTTTCTTGATTTATAGATGCCATCGGGAGCTCATCGGATGTGATCGCTAGTAGCGCATGAGCTCACAGCCACCAAGATCTGTTGTATAGACAACGCAGATGAGAAGGGATATAGATGTGGTGTGAGAAGATGCTTTTGTGGATTTGTACACACGAGAATGTGGTATTCCTACATGATTAGAGACCTACAGGAGGATGTCTCGGCTCTTCCATCTTTCCGCCCAAACGCCAGTCATGCATCTTGTACCCATCCATTTCTCTCCCCTCTCTCCTGCCCTCAATTCATCTAATCCCAATACTTAATTGCCCCATCCAATCCCGCAGTAACTACCTTACTCGTCTCCTGCGGATGCCACTCCACACACGTAACCGCCCCATCACTCGCCTGCATCTTATGCCACATTTTACAAGTCTTCCAATCCCAAAAGCACACATATCCACCACTATCCCCACTAGCCACAAACTGTCCGTCCGGACTACACGCCACATCAATCGCATAGCCCGCATTATTATGTCCCTTGAAGACCTTCTTCCGGTTCTGGCGGAACTTATCGTTCGCGCCGTAAACGAAGATGTTGTTGTCTGAGGATTGATAGGCGACGTATTTGCCTGAGGGGTGAGCGGACGCCCGTGTCATTGCGTACATGTGCGGCTCAGCGATGTACTTGATTGGTACGGGGATGTTGTAATCCCAGGCGCGGAGGGATTTATCGTCCGAGGTCGTCATGAAGCGGCGGTTTTCGTCGACGAACGTGATAGTGTTGATCGCTGCGAGATGGTGGTCGTATTCCTGGACGATTTCGCGCGTGCGAATGTCGAATTGGATGATCTTCTTGTCGGACATACCTGCTAGGAATTCGTTGGAGTGTTCGGGTGAGGGGTTGAACTTCACGACGTGAGGTGTCTTTCCGGTCGTGAAGCGGTTGATGCATTGTCCTGTTTCTGTGTCCCAGAGCTTCATCATGCGGTCATAGGATGCGGAAAGGAAGTGCGTGCCGGATGCGTTGAATGTGATATCCGACAACGCCTTCGTATGTCCAGAATACGTCCGTAATAGCTCTTTCTGGTGGTAGACATCCCAAATCTTGACCGTAGTATCTGCACTTCCAGAAAGCAGCAGATGTCCCGAACCAGGGAAGAAGCGTAGTCCAGCGATAGGTTTAGTATGGCTCTTCCAAGTATGCACCAATTTCTTTGGCACATAGTTCTTCGAACTGCCGGGTTCCTTCCTCAAATCGATATCCAGATCCTGAGGAACATGCATGTACGTCCGCCCCTGATAATCATACTGTTCACTCCCCTCGAACTTCGACGTCTCAGCACCCAGTTCCTCTGCTTCTTTCCGTTTGGCAATAGCCTGAGGTAGTGCAGGAACGACCGCACCGCTCTCAATCACCTCTTCCTCTTCTTCAACCTCTTCGTACTCCTCATCACTCGCCAACTCATCTCCCTCCTCCACATCCTCATATTCCACCCGCTGGTACTTCGCCCAAGGTCCCACATAGGCATTATCTCCCTCCGCGACCGTCGCATCGCCCTTCTTCTGCCTCTTCGCTCGTATCCTCGCAGCTTCGACTTTCTGTGCCTGTCCGCCTTGATACTCTCTTCCTGGTCCACGTTCCACCGCGCGATGCTGACTCCGGAAGGTATGCTCGCTGATGTATGTTTCTTCTGCGTAGCCCGTGAGGACATTCTTGCGTTTTAGGGAGTTGACTTCATCTTTGAAGGGGTTGGCTGGGCCTTGGGTTGGCCGTGAGAGGTCTTCTGCGGTGTATTGAACGACTTCGTGGTTTTGGCCCGCTGCTTGTCGGACTATCAGGGCGTTTTGAGGCGCCATGTTTGGCGGGTATGCCCCAAAGTCTGCCATAGTCACCAATATGTAATGAATTATGTGTGGGTTTGAGAAAGAAAAGCGCAGGCGAGCTTTGTGTTGGGTGTCGAGCTCCAGAAACGGTGTCGCCAGTCGCATTTATTTTGTCTCAAGATGTCAATGTCAGAACCTCAGCCCGCGCTAGTGACAACCTTAATTTTGGCCCCCACGTGACAGGGGCCCCGGATATCAAGTCCTGAAATTCACTTGGACATTTGCACGGAGCTTTACTCTGGCCACAATCATTAACTACTGAAAATAATATCAAAACATGCTATTAAAGCACGCCCTTGAATCTATCCGCGAATGAACCCCAATGAGAGGTCCCATTGATATGCCCATGCCGCTCAACACAGCACCGCACACTGAATGAAGCACGAGACTCCTAGCCGCCGTCCGTCATGTTTAGTCGTTGAATATTCCCATACGTATTATCCTGTCCTCGCCTCTTCTATACATCCTTATACCGCACCGCACCTCCTCGCTTCGCTTAACACTGCATCTTCCACCAGCCTCCTCTTCAACCTTCGAACAACCACACATCTTGTAGCTCCACCAAACTCATGCCTCCGCGTATTTTACTCTGATCGCAGAGTCAAGTCAATGCGACTCATCGCGAATTAAGGCCACGATCATCGAATAAAGATAAAAGAAGAACATGACCAAGTGGAAGCCGAGCTTGATGAATGATTCCTGTACGCAGGTAGATTAGTTCCATTCCTTTCAACGACCCCGAATGCAACACCATCCCAAACAGAATTCCATACCTTCTTGTGAACATTGAGTTTCCTGAAGATCTCCGTAGCGTCCAACAAGTGTGCGTTATCGAGTATTCTGCAAGAAAACCAGTCAGTCAAGTTCAAGTACTGGAGAACCGCCCTCTCTGCCGCCGCAAAATTGAGCATGAAGCTTCAAGCCTCTACTTTCAAGCTTATCCCGGAGGGTAGGATCGGTCTGTAGGATAGGGTATTTGGACGTACTTCTTAACGTTGAAAGCCAAAAGAGGCAAGTTGAGCAGAAGCGCAACCCAATACCCATTGATAAGGAAGAGGAAGGTCAAGAAGCCATGGACGGCAGCTTCGGGAATAATGTATGTGTTGAGGCGGTTGCAGAGGTCGATGGGGTTGATGTAGTCACTGTATTGCCTCTCTGTTAGCAATGATACCTTCGCAGTTGAAAGTCTGCAAGTCTGTTAATCCCCTTGGGGAAGAGTCTGGGCTTATCAAGCAACCATCCGCCTTAATTTGGTGCATACGGTGCTGAATAGGATGGCGTAGAGAGCAGAGAGTAGAGGGGGAAAGGCAGAGACGCACCATTCCAAATCACTATACATGATAGTGAAGAACACCTGCAAGAACAAGTTGACGGCATTAATCAATACCGCCAACAGGTACAACCATGCCTCGCCGGACATCATGATGGGCTATGTGTATGGGCGCGAAGGCGCAAAGACCAGATTAGAAAAGTGATCGTGGAATTCCCCTTCGTGCCGGGAATTATACTCGATGACCGCGCAGGAAAACTCGCAGTGAAGCTTGCTTTTACCTTGTGTAGAGGTTATGTCGTGGTGGGAGGAGCTTGTGAAGCTTGCGTTGCGCGGAAGGGTTTTCGTAGCTGGCTTTGGCGTCGGCAGGTTGGGCTGGATTGCGTGCGGTTGAGAGGCTGAGGAAAGTGGAGAGTAGAGCAGGGCAGAAGGGAGGAGGCGGGGATTTTCGACGTGTGAGGATGTTGAGGTGGCGGGAGGAGAGTGAGTTTTGAGAGTGGGGTGTGAATCGAGATTTGAAGCTATCACAGCTGGTTGTGTGGTGCGGAAGACAATAAGGATGTCGAGGTCGAGGCAAGGTCGAGGTCGGACGAAGTCTGACGGAATGATGAAATGCCCTGGTGCTGCGCTGTGCTATGAGGCTCGCGTGGTGGAGCTGCTCTGGTGCTGTGCTTTTGTTGGCATTGCGCCGGTGCACAGGGCAAAGTGAGAAGCTCTGCTTGGGTCGGCTTCGGATTGGCTCGGTTAAGGAGGGAGGTGATCGCTCACATGTCAAGGGTCAGTTCTACCTAGACTCGAGCAACCCGAACAATTAAAGATGGGATTGAGAGAAGACAACATCATCGCTTGTAAAAGACACTGTGTCTCCTTGCGATCATTTGAATTGGTTTATGTTTCACGCATATGCTGTTCCTATTTTACAAGATTTTGCCCGCCGCCCAACCCATGACTCAACTCCAAGGTCAAGGGTATTATTTCGCAGGTTCAACTCTCTCTCCATTTGTCGTGGCCTCAACTACTGGCATTGGAATTGGTCCTCCAGGAGAATTTGGAAGTCTTGCTGTCAAGACCTCGACACCATCAGCCGTCACTAATAAGGTATGCTCTGTTCAAAGTCAGTAATAGTAAAACCAGGCAGCAGTGGACAACATACCAAATTGAGCTGTCCTCTTTCCATCCTGCGTCACGCTGGTCCAGTCATCAGGCCAGGTCTTATCCCTATATGTGCCCAACGCAACCATAGGCTCGATCGTAAAGCACATTCCCTCCTTCGCCGCACCCACAGCCTTGTTCTTGCCATAATGCGGAATATTCGGCGAGCAATGGAACAGGCTGTTGATACCATGTCCACAGTACGTTCGGATAACACTACACTTCTTCGACTTGCAGTGCTTCTCGATAATGTTTCCATATTCTCGGAACAGTCCTCCAGGCTTGACGGCCTTGATAGCTTCATTTAAGGCTTCCCGCGAAGCTTCCACCACTCGGACATTGTCTGGATCTGCCTTTGCCTTGTCGCCAATGTAGTATGTCTCGTTCAGATCGCCGTGATATCCACCGTGATATAGTGTGACGTCAATGTTCAAGATATCTCCATCCACAAGTACTCGCTGATCGGGAATGCCGTGGCAGATAACTTCGTTGACGGATGTGCAGACCGACTTCGGGAAATGGCCGTAGTTCAATGGCGAGGGATACGACTGTCGCAATTAGTATTTGGCTATCAGCTGTGCTCGGAATCCCTACATTTCTCTCCAAACAAGCATTGTGCACAATCTCATCGATATAGTCTGTCGTTACACCAGGAACCGCCGCAGCGGCCGCAATGTCCAGTACCTCTCTGGCCAGCCTACAGACCTTGCGCATACCCTCCTGACCCGCCTTATCTAAAATCTCAATCTTCGTCCGCCCTGGAAATGTCTGCTCGCTATGCGGGATGCCATCTTTCCAGTAATCGGGATGTTGTATGCTCTTGGGAACTTTGCGGCGTTCGGAGAGGGGATAGACTGGACGCAGAGTGCCGGTGTAGGGAAAGGTCGGGAAGGGATCGTAGGTGCCTGTGTCTGGATCGGGTTCAGAGACAACTTTCGGGGTTATGAAATTACTGAGGAAGTTACCCTTGGATTTATGGAGGGCTTTGTGAGAGCTCTGTGGTTTGGTTAGCTTTGCTCTGGCACACAAGTCGCTGCAACGAACAGGGCAGAATATGGAGCAATTTGGAAAGAAGACATACCCAACTCCTCTTAAAGCAGTCTTGCGAACAGAAGAAGCTGTCTTTTATGCCCAGCTTGAGACAGGTCGGACATTGCAGAGTCCCGGCATCATTGTCGCAATCGAGGCCGATACATTTGCGCTTGGGTGCTTCAGAGCCCATATTGGCGGTATAGCTTCAGCAGAGGACTCGAGAAGGTTGACCCGTTAAGAAAGAAGAACAACCTTGAATTAGAGATTTTGTAGAAATGGAAGGCTGGCGGGGCAAAAGTTCATGGAGGATTTTTGTCAGCCTCGAATTTAGAAGTGGAATGGTCCCATGAAAGGGCGTGAGTTTGGCGGTGACTGGCTAGAACACAGCAGGGGTGGATTTAGTGTATGAAGGCTTGATGGGAGCAGGGCTGAAGCGAAGCGGCCGCGTCCGGAGCTGCCATTCATTTGTAACAGTCATTGACGCCTTCTTCCTCCGGGATATTTTCTCTTTGCTGTACAATTTTATTTCCTCAACCATTTGCCAATTATGGCCTCACTGGGGAAGAGACAAAAGACCGTTGTTGTGGGAGCTGGCCCCGTGGGTGCTCTTGCTGCTATTTATGCGGCGCAAAGAGGTCACGATGTAGAGATCTACGAGTTGAGAAGTGGTACGTTGACTATTGCCGTTTGTTGCTTGGCATTTGCATTTCGGAAATACGCGCGTGTTCTTGCTGTTTACACTTGCTTTGCTTTGGTCTACTGTACTTGTTTTTGATCCCTTGGCAAATACCAAACGTGTCGTCAGATTTTGTCTTTACAACGCGGAGGAATGGAAGGTCACGAGACCAGCCAGAAGTTTCTGTTTGCTCTTCCTGGACAGATACTGATTAGATAAGGCGCATCATGAGTATTAATTGAGTAGATTTATTTCATCAGATCATTTTCTTATTTGCGATCTATCCAATAATTCCGACTTTTGTTGACTCCATTCTGACTCGGCTATAGATCTCCGAGATCCATCAACAACACCCCTCAATTTCTCTCGATCAATCAATCTTGCCCTCTCAGAACGTGGCATAAATGCAATGAGAAATTCCGGTCGACCCGAGCTTTTAGAGAAAGTACTCAGCGAGACGATTCCTATGCGAGGACGAATGATCCACGGCAAATCCTCATCGGGGGAGTTTACCGAGCAGTCACAAGACTATGATATCCACGGACGGGTAGGTCTCCCTCTATTCCGGATCTTTCTCAGTCCTGACAACAGTAAATAGGCACTCCACGCAGCCGACCGGGGCGGCCTGAACAAAACCCTCCTCGACGAACTGGAAACCATGCCCAATGTCAAGTTTTTCTTCAGTCACAAGCTTACGGGCGCGGACTTCAAGAATCACAAAGCTTGGTTCGAGATCTCGCACTCCGAGTCTTCCAAAGATACCACTGGGACCCGAGCGCGAGAAGTAGAGATCGAGTTTGACCTGATGATTGGAGCCGATGGTGCACATTCCGCAGCACGATATCATCTGATGAAGTACGCGAGGTTGGACTATCAACAAACGTACATTGATACGCTGTGGTGCGAGTTCTCGATCGAGCCAAAGGAGAAAAATGGTGGTGATACGAACGACCTATTTGCCATCTCGCCGAATCATTTACATATCTGGCCTGGGAAGGAGTTCATGTTTATTGCTATACCTAGCTCCGTAAATCCTACCTCCCTAACTTCTCCTATGCATCACAAAGCTAACATTAATTAGGACGGCTCCTTCACATGCACCCTCTTCCTCCCCTCCTCACACCTCACCACCCTTGAAAACGACCCCTCCACCATCTCCACCTTCTTCAACACCCACTTCCCGGGCGTAACAACCCTCATCCCACCAACCTCCCTAATCCACTCCTTCAAATCAAACCCCCATCTCCCCCTCATCAGCATCAAATGCCAACCCTACCACTACGGCTCCTCAGTGGTGATCATCGGCGACGCCGCCCACGCCATGGTCCCCTTCTACGGCCAAGGTATGAACGCCGGCCTCGAAGACGTCTTCGTCTTATTCTCCATCCTCGACTCCCACTCCACCCCATCCTCATCCTCGTCGTCTTCTACTACATCCACCACATCCTCTCCCGATCAACTATCCCTCACACCAGAAGCCCGAGCCAAAGCCCTAGCGGCCTACTCGGCCTACCGCGAACCCGACGCGCACGCCATCAACGACCTCGCCCTCTCAAACTACACCGAGATGCGCGCGTCCGTCATCTCGCCACTCTACAAAGCGCGGAAATATCTAGAGGAACACCTTTCTATTTGGTTGCCTGGGCTGGGATGGAGGACGAAGTATTCGAGGGTTAGTTTTGGGAATGAGAGGTATGGGGAGGTGGTGAGGAGTGATGATAGGCAGGGACGGCTGTTGATGGGGTTGCTTGGGGTGGGAGGAGTAGGAGCTTTGGGAGGGTTGGTTGGGTTGGTCGGGTGGTTTGCGAGGGTTGGGTTTGGGGTTGGGAGGAGAGGGGGAGGAGTCTTGGATGTGGGGAGAATCAGGGAGGTCTTTGGGTGGTTGAGTGGTTGAGTGCTGTAGGATTGGGAATGGGGAGCGAGTAGTGTGATAGCTGGCTGAGCTCTAAGATGTGAGTGGTACGGTATGTATTTCTAAAGTCAAAGCCAACGAACACTGCATAGACTCCAATCAATCATATTTCAGAAAATGCTGCTGCTGGCAGTGTAGCAATTGGTATTTGTAGTATCTTCAATGCTCTCTAAGTCTCCAGTCAGCTAGATTGACAAGCCGATGCAACATATCAAGCAAACGACCCATCGCCAAACAGATGCTTATTCCCTTGATTTGTACCCCAGCCTCCATCAAGCCATCTCCTGCAATACCTAAATCGCCACTCCCAGCAGTCTGCGACAAGGAGAACCTCAGGCTCGGTTGACGCCAAGTTGGAAATTCAATTTGACTTGAACTTGAGTCTGCAGAACAGCACGTCCAACAAGTCCAGCACTCGCTCGAAAAAAGCATCCGGTTCGTCCGTGTCAAAGGCGACCTCCTCGTTTTCGTTAAGAAAGCAATCGAAAGCCGCAGCAAGAGGTGCCCAGCCCGGCGCACAATGCTCAATCTCCTCCATAAAAATCTTCCCAGGCACAGATCGCGATCGCATATTAAAGTGAGAGGGTCCTCTCCAGCGCTCGTCGCTAAACAGTGCAAGTTCCTTCAGGTAGCCTCCACGTGGGATGAGGCTGGTGAATGGTGGCCACGAGCCATCATCCTCATCCTCATCACTATCAGACCATCCACCGTCAGAATCGAACATGTCCAGATATGGCATCCTCTTTTGTACCACATTGATAGCAAGGTACTTTAAGTGCATCTCGTCACATCTATCCAGAAAGTTTGATATCCGCTGACCATCTGGGCTGTCGTTCATGCGGGCAGATGGGTGGAAGTCCTCAGGGCGCATGATGCAGATTCTGTCGACGATCCAGTTGATGTAGATCTGAGGTGGCAATGTGATCTCCATGTTGGGGAATTTCTTGTCCGTTCCGCTGTTCTCGAACTTGAAAGTTGAGCCGAAGTCGAGGTCGCAGTACTTCAGTCCTTCAACGCGAGACTCGTGGCAAGTATGGAGAAGAGGCGGTACGTTTGTCGACGAGTATAGAGCGTAGGGGTTCCATGTGGACAGGTCCGCGTATAGAGAGTTCTGAGTGCCCATGTAAATGTTGCGGACCTAGATGTCAACATTGCGAGTTTCGTTCGAGGCTAGCTTCCAGACTCTGATCAGCAACTCGGTGGGGAGTTTGGGGAACAATGTAAACTTTGTCAGCGCCGCAGATGGAGACGACGAGGTGAATGGAGATGGCGCGGAATGACTGGATGCTGGCTCCAACACGCGTGACGCTTCGTTGGACTCGGGCCGTGGACAAGAAGTTGGCTTGGTTGATGACATGTTGGGCGATGGACACCTTTGAAAGTCACGCTCATGGGTGTGAATGAAGTCGAACTTTGAAGTTGTTATGAAGGAATTTGGGTTTGTAGGACGAGAAAAGGCTAGATGGGGGTCTGGGAGAGGAGAGATACACTATGTCAAGCGAGACAAGCCTCGGTCCATCCCAATCCGGAATTCACGACTGAGCTCATAGATGCCCAGTCATTCGAGGAAGAAGATACAACCCATGTCTGTTACTCAAAAATTATTTATTGACGAGAACCACAAGCGCTTAATGTACCGGATATGTGTCGCCTCGAAAGCATATCTCAAAAGTCAACAAACCACCAACGCCCTAACATCCAAAACTCACACCTCAACTTCCAATTCCCCATATCCCAATCTCACCATCTTCAAAATCTTCACTAATAGCCATTCTCGCAACTCCTAGCACCCCAGCCCAAACAGGATCGACACCACCCCCTCCCCTTCCCAAACTCCTTCCCGGAACCACCTTCTTCCCTAGTACCCTTCTCATCAAAATCGAGACCTCCGCCTCCTCCCACACCCTATCACCACTGACAACAACATCCCTAACGGTAATACCTGTTAGGAATCTCTTCATCTCACTCTCCACGGCTCGCCAGTAATGCGGGTAGGAACGGATGGAATCAGCTCCTAAGTCTAACCGAGCCGTTGTTTTGGTGATCTCAAGAAGGCCGACCTCGAGATTCTCGAGGGTAATGATGAGTGCAGAGCAGCTATATGAGTGATGAAGAATGAAGGATGGCAACAGCTTACCAGTAGAGGGAAGTGAAGTGATGTTGTTGGCGTAGATCGTGGCGAGTGAGGAGCGCGCTGGGTGCTCATTGGTCCTAGCAAGCCCAATACTGTTCAAGACATCATCCAGGTATTGCGTCTGTGGATTTCCCTGGGTTGAGTAAGACTTCGTTGCAGGCAAAGCAATCTCCACGCTCTGGATATCTTCTTCCAGAAACACTTCAGTTGACACTTTCAGAGCACTCAGCATCCCTTTCAATGGCGATATCTTGACGGATTGCTCGACGAGATTCAGGAACCGGAGACATGAGAGTAGAGTGAAGTAGATCGTGACAAAGATAGTAGATTCCTGGTCAGGTTCCAACGTTTCTAGTAGCAGCCTCCTCATCTCAGCTTTATAAGTTGGCCCACCTTCGATTTTGGCGACGGGAATGGTCGTGCCATTTGAGTAGGCTACAGCTGCCGTCCTAGTCTCCACATCAGTCAAAATTGCTTCTTCTTCCAGTCTTCAAGTCTTCTTCATATAATGAGAATCTAGAGAAACAACTCACCCATAATCCAGCGTAAGTTCAAACCCAATCCCGATATCCAATGAAGCGAGTGCCAGTACCGCCTGCCCTTCACCAAAAATCACCCAGAAAACGCCAAAAGCAAGCAATGACCTCATCTTCGACACCTCTTAAACCAAAGTAGATTGGATCAGCTTTCTTCGTCCTTACCGCAGCTATCGATCGATGCAGTGTGAGAAATGTCCTCCGGTCGTGCTCCCAAGTATGGGAACGTCTCGCTCGCTCGCTCTTACTTAGTGAGGGTCCCCCCGGATCTAGTAGCGGTGACTTGACATAGACCTACTGACATACCAAGAATAATTTGAGCGCTACTACAGCGAATGGAAAATAGATAAATGGGGTTTCTGAGGTATGGAATAGGTGGTGAGGTTAACGATCTGACTGTGTTAGGACTTGGCGCCGGTTGTGCCTCATGTCGCAGCCAATTAGCCTGTCGTCGAGCACTTTATCGACCATAACATGGGGATGATATATGACATGTGATCTATAAAACTGACATTACTGAGTCTGAATTATCTTCAATTGGACCTGACTATCGATATTCTTGGCTTACTTCGTCAAAAACTGTCATAGATCGACCGATACAAGTTTTCAAAAGGTCATATCGAGATGTGCCTCAGAATTCTATTGGTTCGGCACCGAACTCATCTTGCGGCGTGCTTCATTCCCTGACTGGGGTAATTTTCTGAGCTCTTTCAGAATTTAGGGGCTTTCAATGTAGTTTCGACGATCTCCATGCAGCTTGCGACAAACATCCAAGATCCACCAGAAATGAGTAGACTGGCAAACAGCTCGCCCTTTTCACGACAATGTAAAACTGAAAGATCTTGAGATTCGTGTTTAGACATGAAGATAATACAGATCAACGGTAAGATGAGCAGTCGATTTTGGCATTACACTATGAGTACCCGGGTTCTGTCTTCGATTTCCAACTCAGATCCTTGAAGCGCCGCCGTAGCATCGTCGAGGGTGTTTTTCAGATCATCCAGATGCTCCTCAAGCTTCTTCGCACTATTTTGAAACGCACCGATCATTCCGTAGGTATCCAATACCGCCAGATCTTTGATCCATGCTACCATACCTTGCTTCTCCGACCATTTACTGGCATGATAATCTGGTAATTTCAGGCTATATAGCAGCGTCCCGGGGGTGAGCTTGTTAGAACGACCATGTGGGTTTAAGTCGGAAACAAAGTGTTTCTCTGATGTTCCTGACGATCTCAACAACCAAGGACCAAACTCTGGCCTCTCCACTACTTTTATAACAGTGATCGAAAATGAGTACACTGTGTCTGCTGTCCCTGATGCTGTGAGTAACCAAGAATCAGGCTCTGGCCTTTTCAATAGTTCTACAATACTATCATCTGCAGCAAATTGTTGTCGTAGTTGTTCCCATCGTTCTTGTTGTTGTACACACATCTTCTCTTGCTCCATAGTGCGTTCAGATGACTTGGCAGCTGCCTCCTTCCACGGCTTCATGCCCTCTCCATCCATCAGACCATGAACGTAGCAATCTCCGATTAACTCATAACAATTTCTCTCCATGGTGACTAATTGACGTCGACTGGATACTAGAGGGACCTTACACTTTCCCGACTTGCGTAAGATAAAGGGGGCTCTTCCTCCGACAAGCAGATATAATGCATCCCCCCGCTGAATTCCAGCGGGTCCAGTGCCCACAAAACCCTTGTCGGTGAAGAATATTCGACGTCTGAATGTTGCCGCCCCAATCGAAGCAAGCACGTTCGAACAAAATCCCATGGCTACTTGGCGACTCGACAATCTCTTCCAGAGCCGCTTTGGGCCTGAAAAACCCCCGGAGCGCAAAATCCACGTTACAACATCCTCTAAATCTTCCTCTGTTGCTCGACATCGCTGTGAGCCACTCGCGTCGCCACCAGGGTAAGCCAAGTCAGCACACAGTGCTCTCAAGAACGCCTCTTCCAAGCTCTGATATAGTGCAGTGCTACTGTCCGTGCCACTGTAGTATTGAATGACTTTTGCCCAATTCTGTACCAAGGTGTCCAAGTCATCGTGTGAGAAGCACGCATCTCCTATCCCGACCACTTGCCCCTTGTACAATCCCGGACAATCTAGAACGCTGTCAAGCTCTCGTACCCAGAGTAGATCACCACGGATAGCCAAGTAATGCTCAATTGCTTGCAAACACTCGAAATTGTTTCGTTGACTTCCTGGTAATTCTTCATACAAACAGTACTTCTCCCATTCCGACGAGGACAGCAGGAGTGTGAATCTTTCGCAATGTGATGCGCTGGGTGGAACGGTCACTCCTTCTGTCCTAAGTTTTGTCTCAAGTTTATTTAAGAACTTCGAAACTTCGTCAATAGTGTCTTCACCAGAGCTGTGCACTCGGACTGCCACCCCAGCAGATGCATTGTAGTTCTCTGTATCCTCGGCTCTCCGCCGATCCACATCATCTGAGGTCGCACTCCAGTCCACTGCCCAGGATGGGAGGTCTTGTCGGTTCTTCCTGCCCAGATCCCCTGTCAGAATGCTCAACGACCCTGTCGATTTGATGATGCCAAGCACCGTGTTCTTGAACACCGTTACAGTGTCAACTGAATAATCCGGCTCAATGATCCGCGCATGATATGCAGTCACGTCCGTCACCAAACTGAGGAGAGCATAGACTTTATCACGATCATCACTCGCTTTTCGAATGCTGAACTGCCGTAGTAAGGACAACAGGTCCGTCGTCTCGGCGTTTTCCCACCGACAGCGTAGATGATGAATGTCTAACACGATCCTCGAGAAGAATGAGAGCACGTCTGAATACTCTTTTGGGAATGACGACATAACAGTTGAAAATGAGTTTTTGGTGTAAGACTGCGCCGCTTTGACAAACATTTCCCAGTGCGCTGTTGTGGTGTCGTAAATTAGAATGACATTTCTCGGTACCACAACCTCCTGGACAACCCAAATACGGTTCCACCAAGTGCTTCTAACCATGTACCGCAAGGCTTCGAAGACATTGCGTTGATAGAACGAGTCAAGGGATGGTCGAGATTCGGCGTTGAAAGGGGGAACATTCCCCAAATCAGAAATCTGGGCGAGCAAGCTGATAAGGCAGCACACTTCGTGAGCGTAATTAAGCTTCTTCTTAGTGCCAGACTTTTTCTCCTTATCAATCGGCAAGCAATGTCTCTGAAACTTGGCGATCTGCTCCTGATCTCTATGATCGCCATAGAAGACTGACAAGGCTGTAGGAGATCGATTCTTGGAAGGGAGGCCAGCAAACTCATGATGTGGAGCTTCTCCAAGATATATAACCACTTCCGTCGCCTTCGCATAGATATCTCTCATCATTCCCACTTGAATACTTCGCTCCTCGTTATCATCTTGATTGATCGACAACGCATCTATCCAGAACGTTGTTACCACATCAGGCTGCCGGATACGTCGCAGTGCGAATTCTAGGTTTACAGTGACGAGATGAGGATGTCCATCCACGGTGATGCAGCGTCGGGTAGCATTGGCAGCGCCCCATACGTAGGAAAGTGCTTTATATGGCGGATTGTTTGAAACTGAGGCGTGTCGGAGAGTGCAGTGGATCGGAGAGGAAAACTGGCCCGGGTGAATGTCCACCAAGCGGATCTCCTGGGTGTAGAGGGAGAAGTACATGTTGAAATGATGCCAGTGCCTGGCGATCGAATCAAACGACTTAGTGAATCAAAGCTCATCAGATTTTTGTTGTGAAAGTAAGACGATTCTAGAGAGGCCGCACATCTCGAGATAAGGCTGTCGGCTGTGTTGGCATTGCCCTGAATTGTGCGGGACGCCAATCGACTCACCGAGTAGCGCTTCAGCTGCATATTGTGCCAAGTCCTGCAATGCACCTTTGACTTAAACGACAAATAACGAAGTAAGTACCTCAATCATACCAGCATACGGCGGTAGACTCTGGTCTCAAATATTGCTGTATAAAACACCGGTATGTAAAAACTTTGTAGTTCCTGAAAGCTCAGGAGTACCCAGCGTTACCCCGTACTGCCCTGGGTGGAACTCAGTACAAATTGAGAAGTTAACTTCTGCATGAAGTACGACGGACATATCTCAAACTTCAAATGTGTGTATATCTGGTAAAGGTATTTTAACAGCAGCAACTCTAATTCATCTTAGGAATTTCGACTTTGATATTCGACGGCCACGCCCAATGTTTACTTCATTAGCCGAAAAGATTTGGCGTGTCAAGGAAAACGTATCTGAAATATCGATGGTCAGCTCTATGATAGTCACAGCTTGGAAAACCGGGCCTAGAAATGGCTTGTTGGAATTCATTCTAATATGTCAGGTTGTTCTGTTGACAACTTTTTTTCTTTCCTTTTTGGTGTTTTTTCATACTTGCCATGTAGCCTCAAGCAAACTTTCAGCGGTGTGTTGTAATCTGAAGCACACAGAAGCTACTAATCTTCGTATAGGAACTCCCCGCCAATTCAAACATTATTTGATTGACCAAATAGGTTGACACTCAAATCAATACTGGAATACAATCTGAGAATAACTAGTCCGTATTAGAATAACATTACAACTCCACCGCGCGCTCCTTTTTCGATTCCTTCTTTCAACCGTCTCCAAGAACAGGCAGAACTTGGTACTTACTCTAAACAATGGACTTATGTCTCTAATTTCATCAGTGGTATTTCCCCAACGCCTGTTCCTACCTATCATGTCTTCAAAGAAATGTCAGCTTGTTAGCTTGTAGAAGGCTCCCTCACACCTCAACTCTCATGATCCCTATTCCTTCGAATCACGAGAAGCAATCTCAATCTTGATCTACTTTTCGCTCGAAACATCTTCCGAAAGAGATCCTGGAATTTGTATACCACTTTGTTGACTCTCTGGGTCCTCCTTTTTCGATTTGGATGGCCGCGGCCGGATGGACTTCAGCCAAATCAGACCGACGATAGCACCAGCGCATCCGAAAGCAATGGCAACATAGAAACTATTTCTATACTCTGGGAGTAATCCTTTGGGAGTCTCGGAACTTAGGAAGGAGCTGCCAATGGCGAGACCCAACGCCGTGGAGACCTGTGCGGAAGTCTGAATGATGCCGGAGACAAGACCCTGATCTTCAGATGGTGTAGCTGCATAAGCGACGTTCAGATAATGAATGAAAAAGATCGCAGTGCCTAGAGACATGACAACAGCACCAGAGAATGTGTACTGCCAGTAGCCTGTCTCAGCGTCGTTCCGTGAGAACAAGGCCACGCCTGCTGCAGTTATGATCGGCCCAATAACAAGGAGCCACTTCGCTGGCATGTAACGATGGTTGTAGAATGGTCCCATCAGGATGCAGAAGATCAGTGTTCCTATAATGAGTGGGCTCCACATTACTGCTGAGATCAATGGTTTCCTCTATTTCAATGTCAACTTGAGCCTCAAAACTGTAAGGGTGACATAGGAAAGAACGTACCTCTTGAACACGGAGGAGAAACGTCGAACCGTTCAAAACCGACAGGAAGAAACAGCCATACAGGAGCCCTGTCTGGATTGTCAACGGCACCAGGTTGGGGTATGTCCACACTCTCGTTGGTATGAGAGGGTCCACGCGTGGTAGCAACCTCCAAACGATGAACTGTTCGTATACGAAGAACAGTACAAGGAGGGCGACGCCAATGATGATGGGTGCGATGACTTTCGCATGACTCCACCCAGTTGGCGCCTCTGTGAATCCGTAAACCACGATGGCACATCCGGCGGTGACTAGAAATGCTCCGATGACATCTAATGGCTTCTTCTCGATCGAGGGGTCGCGAGGTGTAGGCTCTAGAAGCAAGAAGGCTAGCACGCAAAGCACAGCACTGATGCCGAAGGAGAGCCACATGGGGCCGCGGTACCCCAGACCTGTAGACGCAAATGCTCCCCCGACTTGACGTGACTGGTCAGCGTCCAGAACAATAAGGTTACTAATGGAAGCCTCAGGGACGACTTATCCGTACTGATTATTTGGAATATACATACCAATACTGCCTATGATAGCACCGGTCGTGGAACTCACTCCCAGAGCCGCCACCGCAAGTTCTCGTGCCTGACCCTTATATCCGACGCCAACCATAGCGTAGGCAGTTGGTACAGTACATGCTGCTGCTGCTCCTTGAAGTGCCCGAAATATGCAAAGGGCGACAAAGTTGCTGTCGACTGTAGCAGCAAGCACAGCGAAGATGGCGAAGAAAATCAGACCGACAGAGTAGATTCGCTTGTGGCCATACATGTCACCTAATCCCAGAGGATCACGTCAGTTTGTGTTGCTTTTCAGAGCCAGCATATCTTCAGTGTTAGACTGCGGGCTTCCTTACCAGCTCGACCCGCCAAGAGGAGAAGACTGCCAAAGGCAAGTGAGTATGCGCTTAAACACCAACTTGCAGTCGTCACGCTAACATCGTAATGCTCTGCAATGTTCAATTGTCCGTATGTCAAACCAGTGACATTGAATGAATCTAGTGTGAGAGAGCCACAAATGACAGCGAAAGCCAGCGGCCTGGTTCGTGCCCGAAGTCTGGTGATAAATGTGGTCGGTACTGCAACGGGTAAGGAAGCAATGCTCGAGCCGGGCGCATCTGAGCCGTCATGGTCTTTACTCATCGTTAATGCAGCAACGTGCGTCAATTTGAGGTCGCGAGAACAGCACCGTAAATTCCAATAGAGCTTGTTAGAATAAAAAAAAATCAGCGGGTGAAAATCGACGAGGGAGATCGCGAAGTGATATAAAATTCTGGGGAGGAGGCTCTGTTGTTCTTCGCCGCACGGAAAATCCCCAGAAGATCAATTTGCTTATACGTGTGAAGCCATGCCAACGCAACGGCCGAGCACGGCGGAAGCCTCATGTCGACGTAAAAGTAAGACAAGGATATTTCGCTGAACTCTAGTATGAGAGTGGGTCTGTCCGCACGATTCCGCCTCTTGTAATGAGATGAGCAAGATGGCATCGGGATGAAATCTTCTCCTCCGGGAACCGGGCAAAACTAGACTTCGGCAACGGTTCAAAGTCATGCCGCTGGCGACTTCACATATCCAGAAGGCAACGAATAGATAGATATCTTTCGGATCAAAAACCAAGAGATGTAGAGCAGTGAATAACCATACAGTATTAGAAGGAGTTTGACATTTCTTCTTGTGGGCAGAGAGTAAGACTACTGGGAAAGGATTTGTGAGCATTCTCCGAGGCAATAGACATAGATCAGCCACCTCGGATTCGAGCTAGGAGATTTATTCTACCACTTCAGATCTCTGACCAAATTGGACGTTGTTTTATAGAGAGACCTGCACTTCATGCTCAACTTTTGATACCTACCTTGGGGTGTTTACACTCTTCGGCCCGTGCACTGCTAAGCGATCCGGCAGATTCTTTTACTCATGTAAGTAAATTATCTCAAGCCTGTTACGATTTATGTACTACTCGAAACACATATGAGCTTGAGTAATACTGCATGATCCCACAGTCCTGACGATCGCAAATACCCATTAGAATTATTCGGCATCGTTGACAGCACATTGCCTAAAAATATTCCTATGTAAAGCCTGAAAACTTTGCTGTGAAAATTCTAAGCTTCAGATCCGTACGGATTTGTAATGGAACTGAGTTGGATAATACATCTTGATATTTTGACAGTATTTGATGCTGACAAATGGAAGTTCTTGACTTGGGCTGCTCAAAGTGCGCTTGCCGGGCATCATTGTTCTCTCGGATTAATCATCACCTCCACTTGAGGCTAATCGGATTTCAGATGCACGAGCCAGTCGAACGTATATGGCTAAATTTTGGACCGATGCCGAAATTCAAACAATCAAAGACAATCGGATGATGAGCGGCGGAGGTGTCAAGCTGTTTACAGACCTACCAACTTCACATTGTCATGATCAGTCCCCATGTTCTTACTTAAGTGTCATGGACAGGATTCAGCAACATGGTCTATCCTGGCTCGCCGCTGGGTGAGCCCTCAGCCGAAAGACGCCGGCAACTGAAAAGACAAGTTCATCTGGTCGACCTTGGATATCAGGATAATGCGTACGGACACTTTTGACTTTCAATATCAATTTTTCCTATCACCTGTCTCATTAAGAAGCTCTTCACTACCACACAACGTATTCAAAAGACTGGCTTGCAGTGGTCTTGGTTTGAGACTGGACTCAAGTCAGCCACCTCCAAGAAATTGAAAGCTTTCCTGGGAGTGAAGACAGTAAAATAATTCCAGGTAGTGAAGTGGCAGGATAGTTTAGAAGCATTTACATTCTCCGATACTCAAGCTAGACTTCAAATACCCATGATCAACGACATCGTCCTTCCTACACACTAGCGGGACAAGTACAACTTCTGTTGTGGAGAAAATTGTCAGAGTCATGATCGGTCATACTAAATGCGAGGGGGCTGTCGTCGAGGCTGTTTTGGCGAGTGCTCCAAAGGCGCAAAGCCCGCCATTTACCAAAACCTTGATCGCATCCGCTCATGCTGCTCTACCTGACGCGCCAAATGAATTGATTCTTTCTGAGTACGAAGTCTCTGAACAGACACCATGCCAGAAGTCCGAGTAAATCTCCTGGCCATGATCGAAGACGTAGCATGGTACACACTCCAACCATGGAGCTGGTCATGAAACTCGAGAGCCAGGATTCAGTCCGTAAAGCGACGGTCTGTCAGTACTCATTCCAGCATCTCAACCCCTTTCAATGGTCTTTTGAGGAACGACCGGTACGTGCTCTCGACTTGGCTTACTTGCATGGATCACCAGCGATGCTCATCCGGACCAAACAGACTGATGTTAAGCTACAATATCAAGAAGTGTTCAAGGGGCCGTGGATTCTTTTCGCTGATGGAGAAGATGTCTGGATCCTGAGAAAGTGATGATCTCCGGCCCTCATGATCTTGGGGGGACGGTAGAGATAGAACATTTCCTGATCGAGAAGCAACGGAGTGAGCGCTGGAAATTCTTCGAGTCATTGTCATTTCCTGACAAAGAATTTTTGACTGGCATCTAGCGCAACTGAACGGGTAGGGTATCGGCGTGGGAGTACAGAGACTTGCTTGGGACTTGACTGGAAGATACGCCTGCTTCATGTGGCAAACAAGAAATTTATGCATGCTGCAAGTGTTAATAACTTTGAAGTGGCTTTCCCTCGGCGATGTGGTAGGTTGAGTATATGCTGGCCGCTTACTTCAGCGCATTCAAGCATTTGTTGCTGTTGTCTTCTTTGGCTCGGTTAGTCTTGTCCCCTGAAACTTGCCTGTAGGGCTGTGCTAAGGGCTGTCGCTCCCATTTGTCATCCTGATCGTTTTCGAAGCTCTTAGTGATCCTTTGTCAACTGTTAACAATCATTCCTTAATGAAGTGAATTGTGACTTTGGCCAATCTTATGGTATAAAATTTTCCAGGGACTTTCCCGTAGAAAGGAGGACTTAAATTCGACGACGAGCGCACTCGCAAATACCTCGCCAGCGCGCTCTTGACCCCTCACTGAAGCTTGAATTCTTCAACACGCGCAGCCACGAACGCCAACAACAATGGCAACCGCAGCTCCACACAGCTCTCCAATGTTCTCCTTCCATATGGAGACTGACGGGCTGGCCGTCGCAGACGGCAGTATTTTACCACCAACTACCACAATGCCTATAGCCGACAAAGATCTCATTTTTGTACACCTTAACGAAGTCACGGGTCCAATACAAGATACAGACACCAGGCACAAAGTCAGAGCGCATGTGATGCGTGATTTTCAGCGGAAGAAACACAAATTCGCGAAGGCGAAGCCGAATAAGTCAGGCAAAGGTGCTTTGCTAACCCACCAAGAATCGAGTCTGGACGGCGTTCAGGCTCAGCAGCTAGAAGCACCATTTAGTGGGAAGACAGTAACAGAGGCAGAGGCGCCTCCCGAAGAGGCAATGGCTGTTATGCATTTTCCAGATCCTCAAGCTATTGGAATGCTGGAGCCTTTCAATACACTTCCAATACCTGGGTCACCAAGGCTGCAGCTGCTGATGCATCACTGTGGGTTCAGGACAATCATTCTCATCTTACAGAACTAACTTCAATTCTAAGACAACACAGTTCTGGTCAACACTTTGATCCCTGTGAATCCGAAAGACAAGTGGTTCAATTACGCGATTACAGACCACGCTCTTTTTCATGCAACTATGATGCATGCAGCGATGCATCAACGTGTAGTGAGTGGGGGTTTGGATCAGAGAGAGCAAGTACAATTGAAGACGAACGCTATCATGATGGTTAATCAGCGCTTGGAAGACCCCATCCTCAGTAGAAATGATGTTACAATTGGTGCTGTTGTTTGTTTAGTGTTGCTCGAAGTAAGCCGGGTAGGAAATGCAGATTATAGATCTAAAATGCTAATCGCGTGCAGAACCAGGAAGGAAATTCAGCTCTCTCTAATATCCACATGAATGGATTACAGAAAATGGTGGCTCTGAGAGGTGGTATCGATAATCTCGGCCTGGCGGGAGTTCTGCGACGGAAAATTTTGTGGTGAGTTACTTCTTCTAGGCAACAAAGCCTGATGATTTGGTCTAAGTTGATAAGGGGAGATCTTCTCAACGCGACAATATCAGGCGGCGAACCTCGCTTCAACATGACACCAACAACTACCCATCCCATTACAGACTTCACATCCTTCGAAGCGAGCGATGGAGCCCATTTCCTTCAAAGTTTAAGTGATGAACCGCAAGCCGCCGACCCCACCTGTACCTGTTCCACTCAATTTTCGAGCGTCCTCAGTTCTCTCCACAGCATTTCTTCCAGATCCCATCTCGAGGCAGATATCACCGGCGATCTTAGCGACAGCATTTACCTCGCAGAACGTCACCTCTTCTATCTCATTAGAAATGCTCGAGACTTCCCGGTCTTACACTCTCCCAACTGCAGCTCGCTAGGTGCCGCATGTTTTATCAGCGCGCAGATGTATCTATATCATACTCTAAGAGATTATCCTTTCGAGGTTCCAGTCTTTCAGATGTTTCTGCAACGGCTGAATTCCAATCTGTGGGATCATGTCACTAGGTCGGTGGATGTAATATGGGAGGGAAATGAGCAGATGCTTTTGTGGGTCTTGAGTCTGGGTGCTTTGGCCAGTAGAGGGGATGGCATGATGAGGAACAGGTATGTGCGAGAGATACATCGCATTTGCGATGTTCTTGGCGTGTTTAGTTTAGAAGGCTTCGTAACAATGCTGAATGGTGTTGTTTGGAGAGATGCAGAGAGAGATCTGAATTTGGTTGCATTGTGGAATGAGGTGCACAGCGGGATGAGTTTTGAGAACTTGAGCTTTGAAGAGCTAAATTTGGAGGCAATCTAGGCATTGCACTGGCTCGCAGATGAGAATGCCAAAATTTTGTTCGATGATAGCCTTGTATTTGATCAGGGCGCAATTGGGGGAAGGGAGGGTGGGCTTTGAAGAAGTTGTGGGGGAGCTGGTCGGCGAGGCGTTTGGCTAGCATCTCCAGGTTCAACGATCTTTGATCATTCTTACTGTCGAACTGGTTGTTGAATGTTTAATTTCAACCTTAAAAGAAGGAAGCCCGCAGGCCCGGAGACTAATTGTGGCGGGTTATTGGAACGAAGGGTGATAATTGCCGCACTCCTATGGGCTGCTTCCCGAGACAATGTTGTCCTCTACCTCGCTCTCTCCCATCCCTTGTTTATTAATTGGGGCATGTGTCTTGAAATCATCTTCTTTCCTTGCAGGCGTGCTGAACATTAGAAAAATCCAGGTGTTATCCAGAGTCTAGAACCTCGGACCTTTAAGGTTAGCGTAGCGAGTGTCATCTTCACTCTGGCCAGCAGTCCACCACATTCCTTATCCGCAAGCACGCGACGCGTTTATGGAGGTATGTCCTGCATTTGAGACAAAGCTCCAAAGTTCAATCACGAACCGGAATTTACTTACTTTAAACTAGGTTTGTTAGAATTGTCAAGTCCATACAACAGAGAATCCACAATGTTTAGAACGTTCCGACTAAAAGTACCGGCAGTAGCTAGGGCGTCTGGTACCAAACTTCCCAATAGTAACGAAGCGCACCAGCATGAAGAGTGGACCGAGTTGAACACTAAGTAGTCTTTCATCTTGTCTTAGAATAGACTCCAGAACACAAAGAAGGGAATCTCCGAAGACTAGAAGCACATCGCCTGACACTGTTTCATGTCTCCCTACGGAGGTACCTTCATTCAATCCCGAGGCCGTACTAGCACCCAACACTCTCAAATGCTCTCCCTTTCTTGACTTCACACATAATAAGCTTAGAGCCCACTTTCTGACGTCTTGATTCCATTGTAAAGACTTGACATGATTAATTGACGAACGTATAACGTTCCCAAAGCTCGAGAACAAGAACACATATCCGCTCCTTCCCATAACCACCCAACACCTACAATTCTGAATGGCAAACATAATTGCGGGTTTTTCTCTTAAAAACAGGTACTGCTAGAATGATTGGTGCTTTTGAGAGTCGGCGCATTCATTTTTGAGTGGTCTACAGCTTCTTCCCGACCCAGATTACTTGTATCGAGCCGTTGTTGTGTACCAAACTAGTAGCTTTGGGACTAACACATAGTAGTTCGCCCACAATTCTAAAAATCGAGGTATAAAAACGTGCAGAACATTTTCCGTTCACTCATATTCTTTTTACTGATCACAGTTTTAGCTATCTATACTGGAGGAAATTTGATCACAATTATGCCTTTCATTACAACCATCGCCAATTTACTGGCCATCGGAGCCATTTTCCTTCCAGCAGTTCGCGCTGGCTATAATCCACTTTCATCTAACAATGTCGTCGTATACTGGGGTACGTGATGAAGATCGCCTGACCTAAATTAATCCTGACAAACAGTAGGACAAAATTCTTATGGCGCTGCTCAGGGGCCATTAGTCCAGCAAAGGTTGTCCTATTATTGTAAAGGTAAATTGCTCTTTCCTTGAGCATGAGTCGTTGGCTAACTGGAAACAGATGAGAAACTCGACGTTAGTTTGAGATAGGAAACAGTCGCTTAGGAAAGTCTGACTGATATTCACGTAGATCATCCCTCTGGCATTTCTCACGAACATGGCAAATATCAATTCGCTGCAATTCGCGAACCGTTCACCTTCTGAGCTTGAGTCAGTGATCCGAAAGTTTTGATGTGGCTAAACTGACTTTGACAGGAACGACATAAAGGTTTGCCAAGAAGTCTATGGAAAGACCATTGTTCTTTCCTTCGGAGGAGAAATCACTCACGGATCTGGATTTGCCTCTGAAGCTGAGGCCATCCAGAAAGCCCAAGAACTTTGGGCTGCATTTGGTCCACCTGGTGCCCCGGCTGCTAATAGAAAGTTTGGCAATTCCATCGTCGACGGTTTTGATTTCGACAACGAGAAGCCGTTGTCGAACATAGTTCCCTTCGCACGTGAACTCCGAAGACTAATGACGGAGGCGACTAAGAAGGGTGGAAAAAAGTATCTCTTGACGGCCGCTCCCCAATGTCCTTTCCCGGACCTGAATGTTGGCCCACTGCTTTCAAGTGATGTTCCATTTGATGCTGTCTTCATTCAGTTCTACAACAACCCACACTGTAGTGCTAAGGCATTCGTGTCAGGTGTCGACAAACAACCAGGGTTCAATTTCGAGACTTGGCAAAACTGGGCCAAGCAGTCAAAGAATCCCAACGTCAAGGTCATGGTTGGTGTTCCCTCGGCACCTGGTGCTTCTGGAAGCGGATTCATTTCGGGAGAGAAGTTGGCAGAAGTTATTGCGTATTGTAAAAAATTCACCAATTTCGGTGGTGTTATGTTTTGGGATATGTCACAGGCTTGGTCCGCTCCTGATGTTTTGACCAAGGCACGAGCTGCTCTTGGAGGATCAGTTCGCCCTGCTGCACCGGTCGTCCAGCAGCCTCCATCATCCTCGCGAACTACTTCTAAATATGTCTCCAAAACAACGAGCAAGGCTAGCACACAGACTACGAAAGCTGCTACTTCCAAGGCACTTTCGCCAATCACCCCCCCTGTTGTTTCTCCGGTCAAGTCAACATCACCACCAGCCCCGGCAACAGTTGCTCCCATCTTCGCTGCTCCTGTCAAGCCATCGACATCACGGAAGCCTACTACTTTAATTACTTCGACCAAGACAGTTAAGTCATCTTCCTCTGCTAAGGTCATCAAAGCTGTGGGAACAACAAAGTCTTCGCGCTCTCCTTTTCCAACCTCTGGTCAAATCATAGCACTTGAAGTTGTCTGGGAAAAGAAAGAACCGGAAGGACTTGTACGTGAGTGGAACCAATGTGGTGGCTTGGACTGGCATGGTGGTCACACTTGCGAGGATGACTTGTTCTGCAAGCGACTCTCGGATTGGTACTCTCATTGCGTGTCGGCCGGGTTCAGAAATGGATAGTAACTTCGATGGTTCTGTACTAGTGTGGAATTTTTCAGGATGGGTGGTCTCATTAGGGGGTAGCATAGCGCAGGCGTTCGGTTTCGCTCGATCCAAGGGCAGGTTTTCTGTTCGTTTCTTGTGGTACATTCAGTGCTTCTGCACCAAATTGTAATACATAAGTTCGAGACCAATCTAAATTATTTATTGCTATCGCGTTCTTCTTGCCCAGAGTAACTTACCTGCTGCAGTACCATCCACAGAAATATATCAAGATAGCAAGGTAATAGCATGATGGATTCCCGCGAATAGTCGGTGCAGTCTCTATTCGTTTGCGATGAATTGTCTGGCACAGCCTTGCTCGTTGAAAACAGATTGGATCCATGATCGTGGGTGTGAGTTTGCTCTAATTCCCAGTGTACTACTAAATTCTTGATTATCGATCAATTAGAGTTATCCACAGCTCCAAACATCTTGAAAACAGTACTAGTGCTAATGGTCGCCCAACAACAAGCAAAATGCCCTCCCGCATGACCAAGTACCCTCGCTATGTGAGTAACATCTTCAAAGCATTCACTAATACCTTGACGTTATGTTCTCCCATGTAAATGTCCTTCGGCTTATGCTTTGTCCCCATGAACTCATGTACAGCCATCTGAGCACACCTGACGCTGTACTCAACCGTAAAAACCGTATCCTTCGGAACCTCCACATACTGTCCCATCAAAGCCAGATTCGTACTTCCTTTCGGAATAACCTCAGGTCGATCACCCGCTTTCCTCGTCAAGAATTGTGAAGTGATGTACGGAAGCATGCAGGGAATCGTCACCACGTCCTTAGCGAGCTCAGCGGGAAAATTCAGATGTCCGAGGAGTTCTTGAAAGATTTCTTCGCCGGAACACTCTGACATTGGTTTCTTGACGAAGTCTCCTAGTCTGGATGGGAATAGTCCGTAGCCCCAGAAGACTTCTGTTCCGGCTGCTTGGTTGATGAAATGCGGTTGGTGGGGCACGACGATGCTCATCAGCCATGCGCTATCCTTGAATGTCATGAGTGCACCCGTTCCAGCTTTGTTTCCTGAAAATTGCTCAACACTGTTCAGGAAATCTGGCGAGTGAAGTGTTGTGGTGAAAGAGAGCCAGTTGCTCTCTTGGACCCGGGTGTAGAAATTCTCGGGGTTGCCGAATTGCTTGTAGTGGTGGTTGACCTCTGGGTTGGCGAGGGAGGACCAAAGTTGCCATGCCCCGTCAGGTGCTTGAAGGCCCTTTTGTGGGGATGGAAGAGGTTTTGGTGGTTGGGTATTGGAGCCAATGGACGATGCAGCTGTCATGGAACCGAGGGTGACAAGAACGATATCGCTTTCTTCGACATGAATCAAGCCAGTAGCACCCGTTCTGGAAGAGGCGAAGTGTATCTCGTGGGCGGTGATGGCGTCTCCCGGGGCGAAAGACAAGGACGCGACCTTGGTGTCTTGACCCTGTCAGCAAGATATATGATGATACCAGATATGACATAATCTTACCGTAGCGAAACTCCACGCCTTGGGCTTTCAGGTATGTTTCGATTGGAAGAATGATGGAATCGTACTGATTGTATGGAGTTCGATCAACACCCGCAAGGGAGTTGATGCGGGGAAACTCTTGCACGAATCTATGCAGGTACCGCTTGAATTCGACTGCACTATGCCATGGCTCGAAAGCAAACCTACCCACGGTCAGCATTGTATAAAGCAGATGTGGAGAGGCTCAAGTCATACATCGTGTCCCACATGTACCAGAACTTGGTATTGAAAAAGTCCTCCGTAAAGCACTCACTAATTCTCTTCGCTCCTAAAGACATCTCCGACTCTTCGGCAAGTTTAACTAGATCAAGTCGCTGTTTGTTGTTCAGGCCCATCCTCGTAACATCCATGATTTCTGGTCCGTTGACACCCTTGGCAACAAGTCTAGCGTGTGCATTCGTCTTGTTCCCGGCAATAGCATTGAACTCGTCGATTTCTTGCTTGACTGTTTTCTTTGGATCGGTCAGAGACGGTACTCTGGACAGCATGTCGTAGGTACAGAGATAGCTGAAATTCAACATCCTGCCACCTCGTAATATGTACCCAGACTCGGAGTTACCTGCACCGTCCATGGAACCGCCTGGCACGGGACCGGATTCCAGGATGTGGATCTGAGAAGCCGGAACATTTGCATCTTGAATGAGATGAACAGCTGCTGCTAGAGATGCAATTCCGCCTCCAACGAGATACGCGTTTGTTTTTTTGGGGTCTCTGGTAGGCTTGGCAGCTCGGGAATTGGTGTAGTGGGGTCCTCGGAAGAAGGCTCCGTTTTCGTTGTATTCTGAGTAATTGCTCATTTGATTTGTATGATACTCCATTTTAATTGAATTATCTTCGAAAAACAGAAGGATACCAAGAGAACCCATCTTGTTAATATAGAGGACAATTTCGGCATGTGGTGATTAAAGAGGCGCGATACTATCACCTGAGGTTTAAGCGAGCCCCCATATTTGCCTGGTACCACCTGTTGAACCTCATACGATGCAGGTTATCACAAGCAAACCTCTATTTGTGACGTAGCAACGTATCATTATTGTTGAGATTCAATGATCAATGCCGAGAGTCCCGATTAGTTCGTTAAAGCTCTCAGGCCTTTGAAGTCTTGAAGTCACGCCACCTGTCAGCGACCCAGTTTTCTTCTGGCATCCTGAATAACCTCTACGGCCGAGGATCACATGGTCCTGTATTCGTCTTTGTCGGCTCTTCGCATTTCGGAGTTATTGTACTTCCGTGTTGCCATATCTCCTGGAATATCAAGACAGTGGTGTTTTGCGGCACAATCTGGAAGTACTTAGGTATCCGATAAGCCAATTTGACCTGGAGGGCGTGACCGAGTGGTGCAAACGCTGATGCCCTCAGAAATGATGGCCTTGATAGGACTATTTCTATATTCATTTCTGTCACTGACATAAATTTGCGTCGTAATAGGCAAATATATCGCGCAGGAGCGAAGTCTCGAAAAGTCAAGGCAGTGCCACGAAGTGACTTTGAAGGGTCAGTCACGAGCTGTCAAACATGGTATCATGAATCTTTATTCTCTAGTAGACCTCAGGACCTTAATGCCTCAGAATACAATTTGCGCCTTTTTCTACCATCTGACATACTAGCGACAATAGTTTCTCCCTTCTGTCCATCCACCTTCGCAGCTTTGACTGCGGACTCTCCTTTAGCAACAGTTGTTCTTCCCTTCTGTCCATCCATCTTTGCAGATTTGACCACGGACTTCCCTTTACCAACAGTCGTTCTTCCGTTCTGCTCATCAACCTTTGTGTTCCTGCGCTCAATATCTGATCGTGAATGAGTTGTCGTTTCGGCACAGAAGTATGCTCTTCCTGCCAGTATAGGATTCCAGTGGTAAGGATTATTGATGAACGTTGTATGGATAAAGATGGTACATTTCGAGATGGATTGTGGATGCGTTATCATCTGGCCATGGACGCGTTTTCGACCATGGCGATGATGTATGGCTGCAGATTAAGTCTGCTATCGTCCTTGTAAGCGCCTAAGGACAGAAGGAACGACACCATATCGGTAAGATGTCAAAGTGGGAGAAATGAAAGTAGAGGGAAAGAGCGACTCGCTGAAACCACATTTCCGAGAAAGTGAACACTTTCAGTGATGTGAGAGAGCTTACCCTCAGATGAAAAATTTCTATCGAATCTATATCTAGTTCTAAGATACCTCCTTGTCTCTCTCCTTTGATGCTGATTGCACAGTTCCCAGCTTCTTCAGCAAGCCAATTTTCCCGATATTTCTCAATCCGATCAGCGTCATCAGTAGCGCTGCGCCGACACAAGCAGCACAGAACCACTCCACATCCCTGATGGCCTCTAATAACGCAGTTAGCTCGTCTTTGCCCTCGTTTTTCATCCTTGTCTGTACGGAGGTCTGGATCGTTGCTGTGATGGGTAGGAACATTGCCCTGCCGAGCCCAGCGAATGTCTGGAACATTGCGCCAGCCACACTTTGATCCTTTCGTGGAAGGGCTTGAGTTGTGAAGAGCCCTAGACAGGGATACACTGTATCTGCTCCGATACCCGCAAGACACATTGCTGGAAAGCCGTATGCCCAGTATGTTGTCGTGGGGTTGATTGGGATGGCGAGGAGAACGTTGGAGAGGGTGCCCATTCCAAGACCGAAGATGAGAATGTAATTTCCTCGGATTCGATCTAGTAAATAGCCAGACGCAAATGTTGCAAGTACTGTTGGTTCATTAGCGCCGACCAAATTTTTGTAGCACATGGGATGGTGGGTTCTCACTTCCAAAGATCCCCAGAGGAATGAAGCGAAGTGTGGTCTGGATAGGCGATTGACCTTGATAGTCTTGATATCTGTGGAAAGTATCAGTATGAAGGTAAAGACTTCATGAAAAATCCTTACAGGTAAGTTGAATAAACGAGAAAGTTCGTAAACCCCGCAGAAAAGATACAAACGATCAACATCGCGATCGTGAATCGACCATTCTTGAACGTTGATATTCGCATGAGAGGCTCGCGATCGCGGACCTCCAGGAAATGTTCCCAGAAGCCGAAGCTCGCGAGGAATAATACTGATAAAATCAAAAATGCAATGACCAAGGGCGCCTTCCACCCCATTGATGCTCCCTGAGAGAGTGAAATGAGTAGAAGAAGCGCCCCTGCAGTGAATAAAAATGCTCCGATCCAGTCCACATTCGATGCTTGAGGTCCATCAGCCGATCTCTCTGCTCGAGTAGGCTCTTTGGGTATAATGAAAATGGCCGTCACGCCGATTAGAAACGCTGACCCCGCAATGACGAAGAAGACAACTTTCCAATCAGTATATTCGTTGATCACCCCTCCCTGTGAAAATGTTAATGAGTCACGTCCATGAACGAAATTCGTTCACTTACAAGTAGGTTTCCAACAACTTGTCCTGTAGGAGCACCAGCAGAGTAGAAAGCAAAACTGTAATTTTTAATTCGTCCAGGTGGGATCGTGTATCCGATGATACCCAGAGCTGTTGGAATTGTCACGGCAGCTCCCTAAACAGCAATTCATCAAGCCTGCACGCTTAGTGTGAGGAGTTTGACTTACCACGCCCTGTAATGCTCGCATTATGTACATGCAGATTTCGACTGGTGAAAATGCCGCACCCAAGGTTGTCGCCGCCAGCCAGAAGGACCCGAGAATGAAAAGCCATCGTCTCCCATATACATCAGATAACTTGCCAGCCAGGAGGAGAAACGAGCCGGAAGTTAGAGAGTAAGCTGATACGACCCATTGTTGACGTGTGTCTGGGATGTTGAGATCATCCGTAATATCTGGCAGCAGAATGACGACAGACTGAATTGAGAGGGTCTAATCGCCGTCAATATTGAGACTCAAAAGGTAGTGACAGGGGTTCTTACATTGATGAATGCGGCTCCTGATAAGATCAAGACTAGAGGAGCAACTTGTCGGACCGTGACCTCTTTCTGAGAGTTCGCGGTCGATGCATGGACAGCGAGGGGTGGTAAATCTTGAGTTGCGCCTGGAATGAACAGCGACGATCTTTCCACGCCTCTATTCTCAGTCGATGGCTCCTTCTCGGAATCCGTTTCGATCATGATTGATCTGATACTGACATGATAGAGGACTGATCAAAGACGTAAAATTTAGCATTTCAATGTGCCAATATCCACACCCCACTTTGCGAACTCCGCTACGGAGTTCGCGCTCACTAGCCAATACGGCGTCAAATTTTCCGTCCACGTAAGGAGCTCCATAGGTCCCATTTTTGGTATTGCACAGCGGCGGCAAGAGTACAAGTACTTTCGACAGGGATTAATACGATGTGCTTTATTTACATTCAAGGTTTGCTCAAGCGACTGATAGAGTTCTGTGTGACCTGGAGCCTGCACGAGGTAAGCCAGGATGATGCTGACTAAGCGAACCCAAAGTAAATACAATGAAGTTTGCCATCTCAATCAGAATGGACACGACACTAAAAGGTAATTATTGAAGCCGGTGCCGATTTGTGGTACAGATCATCTAAGATTAGATTTCGCATAGGAGACAAATAGGCAGAACTTCATGTTGTTACGCTTCAATCACCTATGTGTTTTTCTTTGGCTGCCAAGGTATCTTTGCCAACTGCCGGAGGTAAAATAATAACTTTACCATTGTCCTGATAAAGGCGATATAAGTTCAATGTATTTAATGATGGTTGGGTCTCCAGGTACAATGTTTTCATACCGCTGATTGGTATGCTGTTCGAGATATTGGCAAGTGATTAAAGGTCAAGTTGTCAAGCCTTGTTCACCCCAACAGGACGGCATTTTTGAACCTCCACCAGCATCACAAAACAACAAAGGATTAACATAGATAGGCAAGGTAGCGGAATTTATTGGGCTTTGCTCAATCCACGTCTCAGCTTCAAGACTCGAGCATTGAGGTATAGGATCTGGTGGAGGCTGAGCAGGAGCTGAAACCACGTGACCATGCACTTCATCGGCACAGTCTCAAGCCTCACTCCTGCTGCTGCTGCCTGATACGATAAGAAGACAGCTGTCCCCGAGTCCCATACCTTTTAGTTCTGTTCTGAGCTGATATAACTCTCTTGACAAAAAGAAGTGTCTTTAAATTTCACATTCTGCTCCTCGCCAGGCCAAAAGATGGCTGACTCCGAGAACACCCCCTTCCTGTCCGACAACGACCGCGAAGATGGGGCCAATGATTTCAGTGACAGCGAAAACGAGGCTTCAATAGCGAATAGTTCGGCCAATTCTCATTTCAAGCGGTCCATAAAAATACTCACGATTGTTCTGACGGTCTTCTCGGGTCTGGTTGTCATGACTGCGATAGCCTCGATCGTGCTCATCCAAGTCGCATCGTTCAATGGATATACCTACAATGCTAGGGAAGGACTAAGGGATCTGGGAATATGTGTAAGCTAGCCCCATCTATCACTACCCTATCCCTCGAACCCCATCTAGTCTGTTAATACCCAGACATTCTAACCAACTCCCAGACATTCATCTCCCTGATCCACTCCATTGTCATGATCTTCATCCAGCTGCCGGTCTTTTTCAGCATTATAATCGACATCATCTTCCCGATCTTGATCCTCATTTACTCGGGCAATATCTTCGGGTACGGATGGCCGGATAGGAATTGGTGTTATGAGTATTACAGGGAGCCGGTGAGGGCTATGGATCCGTATTGTCTGCATATGCGTGGTATTGTGAGGATATTGATGGGTGTTACGGGTTGTTTGGGATTCGTTGCTGGGTAAGTCTCCTAACTCCCAACATTCGTTCGCAGGGTCCATTTGCGAAGCGGGTACTGATTGATTGGTGAACAGCATCTTGTTGCTTATGATTCTGCTACTGAGGGTCATCGCCATATCTCGGACCAAGTTTTGGAAGAGGAGCCCTGGCTTTGGATGTCCTACTGGGCAGTATACATTCTCGGTTACGCTTGGAGTGATGAAGCGACCTCAGGTCGAGGTGGCTAAGGCTTCCGGGACAGCCGGTGGTAGCAGCACTGGAGAGGGGAGATTGATTGACACCTGAGACTAAGTAAGCAATCAAGGGTTCAGTCAGTTGTGTACAGTCATGTCCAGGAATCAATTCCTGCGTTTACGAAGATATAATGAGATGCGTGTCGGTTTGTTCCGAAAGTAAAAGAACTGTGGGCCTTAAGGTAAATGTTGCTTTGGAAATTTCCTTTTGGTAGCTCAAAAGCTTCAAGGTTTTGGAAATTTCCGTCATAGAATTGCAATCTTCTCCGTTATTGTCTCTTAATGTCGAACATAAAATCTGTTGAGTGACAACAAATTACGTATCACGCACTTAATCTGGGAGGCTGTCCTCCTAAGCTCCCGCACCAGTACATGGCTGCGAAGGCTCCGAGGCATTTAGTGGCCGAGAGCATCATTTCTATGCAATGTCTACCAGAAATTAAAAGCAAAAGCCCAAGTTCAGAATATGGCCAGAAACACCAGCCCAGCAATAACCCCTCCCACGATACAAACCCACTCGCCCGGAATGCGACCCTGTGGCTTCATTCTTAGCATCCACCAACCTGCTTCATGACAATGACATAGAATCTCTCCGAATCAGTTTCCTTGCCACAAACCAAGCCAGTCTTTCCATTCCATCCAGTCAGGCACATGATTCTGATGTCTCCAACATAAGTCGCGAGGGCTTGTGTAGAAACTCTACGCACAATTCCGATCGCCTATGATTGAGGTTATTAGCATTTACTAGAGAACCAAAAAAGGACCGGGGGATGTGAGACATACATCGTTGCAGAGATAGGCAGTTGCGTCGCCAAGGCAAGCAATTTGGACACATTCTCTAGGAGCTGCATAGGCCATACCCTTGACAGCTACGAGATAGTCGATGACTCGATCAACCCAATAACTATCGGCGCGTTGCAGGTCTGGACGGGAAGGAAAGGGCCAGCAGTATACTTGCAGCTGTAACATTTGTCAAAATACTGGTTCATCATTTGGCTTGCGAGCTCACCTTCTTACGCTGCTCCAGTTCAACTGTGTCGGCTCGAGGAGTGAGAGCGGAGTCGGTGGAAGGGCCATGTTGACGAACAAAGGCGGGCTTCCAGTGAGGATGATCAAGCTGGGCTTGAGCAATGATTTCGTTGAGGGTACCGTTGGCGGTGATGGTGACGCCTTCGAGTCCTTCAAAAGTACCCTCAAAGCCCATCACACCAATAGGAAGGCCATCAATGGTGTCAGGGACAGCGGCGACAGCGGCGACGGTGGATGTAAGGAGGAGCATCATGCTCATGAGAGCGAGGAGGATGGCCTGCATCTTGATAGAAGCTGAGAGATTTGGGATTTGTTTGAAAGATCTGTGCGGTGTTGATTGGTATCGAAGTTCTCGAGTGGATTGGAGATGGTGCAAGTTTCGAAGACTCAACGTAGGAAGATCGAGAGCTTATATGGCCACAGGATGAAGACTTCCATAGTTGAACGCCCGCTAGTCCAAATCGCATATCATAACCAATTAATGTTTGTCGAGAGTGAAGGCAGGCTGGTCCAATGGATTCAATAGGCAGGTGTAAAAGGGCAAGTGGACGCGACAAAACCATCTGATGTCGAAGCTACCGACAACTTGAGCAATGCCAGATTCACAGTTCGGTCTAGTATCAATATCTTTGGTATACTTTATGACATCATCGTCATATAGCTACAATTTACTGAAATTTCACCAAGTTGAAGGCCGTTCATGCGCCTGGTAACAACGACCAATAGGATGGAGGCAGTGCCAAGTCACCAAAACTCCAAAATGTCGCACATGTGTCTCTTTGTTAGCGGCTACATTCCTGAAGACTCACTTTTTGTTTGTGAATGTGTTCATGCTTGGGTCTTAAGGGTCTGTTTCCCCAGCACAGCCCCAGATAATGAACACTACAAGCTCAGAGTCACGGGGGGGAAAGGCTATATACAGCCAGATTCGACTACAAAGCTTCAAAACAATTCATTTCGGCGAAAGTGTTGAATAGTTGCAAATACAATTCCATTGTCGAGGAGTCCAATGATCAACGACCAAGTTTGCAGATCCTACAGAAATTCATGCGCTATGGGTCAATCTGGATCAAAACACAAGCGCACACATAAGTGGAAGTGCTGCAAAGTAAGCAGGCGCCCGGTCTATCCAATTCGCAGCTCTTCACAATCGACTTCTACTAACTTCTTCCAGTGCAAGTATGATAACGAACCAAAGGTGGAAAGCTGTAAACGATGCTACCCTCTGACATCACGAGACGGCGCTCTCGATATATGTAGGCATAGGAGGAACGAGAATAATCGCTGTTGTGATAGAGCTTCTACACGAGGAGTCGACTACTGAACATTTTGACTGCGAAATGAGCAGTTTATGGGAAGCCGAGCTGAAATGTCTGATAGACTTGGATTTCTGCACGAAACGAGAGAGAGGGAAGCGGGGTCAGGCAGAGATCAAGAATGCCCATACGAAAATGCATTTCCGTAGCAGTCACATTTTAATCACCTTGGAAATGTACAGAACTTATGATTCTGTATTTGGAAATTCACTGCTACTCTATTCCATTGATGGAGACCAATGGCTGTCTGGGAAAGCCAAGCAATCCCTCTGCCCAATCCTAGTCACAGTGACTCTAAGCGCAAGGGTAATTGGGTAAACAGACGCAGTCTCAATCGTAGAGACTCTTCGTTGAGCCTCTTATTTTTGGTCTCTCGATCTCATACTTAATGGTACCCGTACTATGCCAAATGGTCAACCGCGAGCCTTTGTTTACTTCCGAATCTTTCCGGAACAGTACCCGAAACGGCAAGACCTACCGCATCGAGCCTTCGATCTTCCGTATTAACCCCGGATCCAACCGTTCCCGGCCTCTTCATCATACAAAGTATCGTACCATAATCCAACAAGCGAGTGAAATAATGGCGTCATTATCTGCTCGAACAAAGGCAGTATAAATTTGCTCGATTCGCTAAGCAACTTTAGTGCGCCCCACTTCAACCCCGAGATCGATTCTTTGTTTTGTTCAACATCGGGAAACACCAGACATTTCGAAGTTCGAGTATTCCACTTCAAAAGCCATACTCTAGCAATAAAGTCGACATAAGGATACAAGTCTGAGGATGTATTGAAGTCCAGCCACAGACACATCACTGTCCTTACCGAAGCCGTCGATCGGTCCTCAGCATCCCGTCACCACACCAACCCAAGGAATTCTTCTATATCAAATCGTCCAGCTACTCCGCCAGAATATCGTCCTCAAGCTCTTGAAGCACGTCAGAGCACCGCCGTAGGGACGAGCGGAAGTCGTCATCAGCTTCTACTACGAGTGCCTCCAGCTCCTCGTCTACCAGCTCTGATGCCTCTTGCTCAGACTCGTCTCACGTCACCATACCAATTGGGTCTGCTGTTCTGTAAGTTTTTTACTCTCTGAATCCCCCTCTTACCAATTGCCCCCGTCCCTCGAAACTCATTTACTAACAACCATCAGTGCAATCAATGGACAAACCACCCAACCTACACCTGTTGGCGCCTTCTGTCCGGCTACACCCTCATCTACTACACCTGGGACGCCTGTACGCACGAGAAATGCGATGATTGTGTTCGACTGACAGATGCGAGATGGAAGGAGAGATACCCCTATTGATGGGCTGGCTGGCTATGAGATCTGGTATCTGGTATCTGGCGTTGTGGTTCTCGCAGGCGGGATGGTCAGGGCGGGATGGGAAAATGAGAAGTTGCTGGTCGACGGATTGGCATTGCTGGGCGATGAGAGCTGGACTTGACTGAGGCTGGGACTGGGACTGGGTCAGGATTGTACGATGGATTGAAGGACATGGTCCAAGGATGGAAATTAGGGATAGGAGAAAAAAGGGAGCTGCTGGGCTGCTGGTGATGTTGGCAAATGATTGGTCGGTAGAAAGTCCTGATTGTGGAGCATTGCTATCCAAATATCAGGAGAATATTGTCCTTTGATTTCACCGTGAACATTTGTCTCCATTTGCAATAGGACTCTGTTCTCTTCGTGCTGCCGCCTAAGACTCGAGTCCGCAGCTAAGAGTGGAGCAGGGCAACTCTCGAGTCTCGGCTACCTAGAGAGTAGGCTGGATTAATGACATCGAAACGAATCAGTGGCTATCGTTCTGTGCATACCAATTCGTAAGAGGGTGTTCTTCACAATTATACCGTCGTGCCACGCTCCAGGAACCAAGCTTTCTGAGGATTCCCAAAGTAGACAAACCAGATCCCATCCGAGATTTCAAACATTATTGACCTGTAACTCTCCCGAGTATCATGTGCCAATCTGATCAAGTTCTCCTGATATTCGATATTCAGTTCTATCGACATCAGCCACTGCTCAACACTATTCTGATTCCAATTCTTTATGGAATGGCCAGACGGACTGGCGACCAGGATCATACTAGATCCCATATCCACTCTCCTCAAATGTCGCTAAAGTAAATTACGACATTGCAATGTCGATATACTACGTACAACTCATGGTACCGGTCGATTGAGCCCATCCGATAGGCCCTTATCGACCTCGTTGTTGCCTCGATCTTATCTCACGATATCGCGCTCGGCTATGTCAGGAATCAACAAACACCCACAACTCACTCGCACTCGATCTTCCACAACCACGATTCAAAGTCCCAAAACAAACCCAGGACATACAATCGGACCTCAACCACCATGAGTCCTCCACAGCAACCTCTCTCGCGCTCGCAATCTCTACACCTGCCAAACACGCGCAGTCATAGCCTCCATCGCAGTGCCATGGTCAGTCACAGACTCAGTATCGCTCCACTGGCACCCAGTCATTACCAACGTAATAGCGTCGCATCCAGCACACTCTCTACGCCTCCCTCACCGTCCCTTTCGCGTTCCCCTTCCGGGGTTGACTCCCTCCCCTTCGACAATGATACCCAGCCTCTCCTCGCCCCATCCTCTATCCCAGAAGAAGAAATCAGTCGCTGGTCATCTGACTCCTCCGACTCTGGCCTCGAGGATAATTCGATTCGGCAGCTCATTCCAAAGAAATTCGTCAAGAGCAAGAGCAATCTCAAGGGCAAGAGTAAAGTGGCTCCCCCAAGTCAGGATCAGGCTCAGCTCCAAGTCCCGAGGAATCAGGGAGTCTGGGGATTGATATTTGGTGGGATTTCTGGGTCTGTGAAGGAGAAATTTGGGTTTGTTTCGGGCAAGGAAAAGGGAAAGGAGGGAAAGGATAAGTATGAGTCGTTGGGTGGGGAGATGAGTCAAGAAGGCGAGCATGCCGGAGTCAAGACCCAGGACCAGGACCAAGATCAACATCAAGAGCTAGGGCTCAGTCCAGGGCAAGCCCAGGATCCAGCACAAGATATCCCCGAAAGTACCAAATCCTTGGAGAGTAACCACTCTACCAGAATGTTGACCTCAGAAAAACGTGCTTCGCTATCCTCGTTCACGTCAATGAGAACAGTATCCAGTGCATCCACCATCAGACCGAGTCCCGCCAGCTCGCCAGACACGACTCTAGCCTCCTTATCGTCCTCGATAACCTCCACGGGATCCTCATCCACCATAAAACCAAGCACCGTCTCTCAAATCGCGGTACTGTCTGCAGCCTGGCGCGCTAAGCTTTCGAGTACAGCACCAGCAGGAAAGAAAGTAGCGAAGAAGGGAAAGAATGAAGGCGTTTGGATCTGCTGTTTTGTAAGCTCCCTTCCCACCTTCCCACCTTCCCACCTTCCCTATCTTCCCAATCAACCCATCCTCCCCTTCCCCCTTCAAAATACCGCATCACACAAGCTTCCTACTAACCTCATACAGTGCCGAAAATGGACCTCCGAATGGCACCCCAAATGCGGCAAATGCCGCGCAACCGGCTCAAAGAAGACACCTTACTGGCCCTGCAACCACATCAAATGCGATCGCTGCGAGCAGTATACTGATTTAGGACGGGAGTGGTATGGGAATGTCCGTAGTATGGGGGGAAGTGTGGAGACGGATGGGGTTTTGTGGAATATGATTGAGGATTTGTTGGGTGCTGGTGGGGTGCCTGCTGCTGGTGAGACTGGTGATACTGGGGGTACTGAGGCTGGTGCTGGGGGAATGGACAGGGAGGAGGAGGATGAGATTGGTGGGTGGGTTTAAGGATTTTGCGGGGGTTTGGATGTGAGTGTAGGAATAGCAGAAAAAGAGCAAATAGAAGCAAGGGAGATCTTTTAGGACACCGGAGTTCAAAGGCGTACTGCATGAGAGTCAAGAAGAGTCTTTCATAAAGGATAGAACCACAAGAAAAACACTGGAAAACCGCAACGTAATGAAAAGTAAAGAGAAAATTGATATCTCACACCTTGCTCGTGCTCTTCGAGAACGCCTTTGAAGTCCTACCCTGCTGCCAAATACGGCATTTCAATGTCGTGTCACTCGGTAGGGACTTGGAAACGCTCATATTAGCGCCCTGGATCAGCGATATACTCCCAGCCGTCTCTGTAATACGAGTAAGTCGACTCATTCCCACGAGGAATGAGTAAAGATTTAGACTCTTCAAACTCAACCGATCCCTCATTTCTTCGAAGACCCAGGTGAAGGTGCCATGGAGGTTATAGCTTCTATTCATGGTGACGTGTTCCAGAGTCTTGCTATGGTCGATGAAGAACCTGCGTAGGACAGACGGCATATAAATGCAATTATCCAGATATATTGAATTGAGATTACCAGGACGGATTGCGGCGAGCACTGGCCATATTTTCACTCGGAGGTCGATGCCTTTAAGCTGCCGGATGAGAGGCTTTTCAATTGTGGCAACGACCGGACCACATTGGCCATTAGGTGTGGTCGAATGTCCAAAATCGAAATTAATGCCAACAGCGTCGTCGATGCAAGTCGGATATCTGCCAATTGGAATATCCAGATGTGCCATGTTAACCAATGATGGGCGAGCGAGAAAGATGTATTTGTTTGGGATTTCCAACTGAAATCGAGGTTAGTACACAACGTGACAATGCGGGCAACTTTCGCGGCTGTGACAAACGTAGGGTAGAATCACAAACTCCTCCAGATAGTGTGTAATGTTCACTTACCAGTCCATGGTCTTGACATTCCCGAGGTTCCTCCACAACTAGCTTTGTTAGATTCAGCTTTCCCACCAGAGTTGCTGCTCTCAGAAGCACTGCCAGCCGACGGTCGTCAAAGGTTCCACCGCTTATTGAATTGAAATGGTCCTCTGGATGCATGAGCAGTCGACTGATAGCACCCCATGATCCGGATTCGGGTTGACGGATGTATACAGAGAACAGCTTGTCAAGATTTGTGAGCACCATTTTCATGTCTATGTCTTGCTCGCATAGTTGATATGACAAGTTGCTGAAAAGCATATCGCCTTCCTGTTGTACACGTCAATAGTCTTGGTGCTACTATTTATAGCTTCAAGTCGTGTGGAATAAGCCGAAAATGCTCCTTTTCGTAAGAAGGATTGATATTGCTCGTAATTGATTTCCACGGACGTAGCGAAAACGTCTCTGCCATCGCGGAAGAATTTCTGAGGGTCATCGAAGTATTTTGGTTGAAGGCTATATACGAAAGCATATGGAGGCAAGTACAGAGGTCTGATAGCTTCTTTACCGATGCAGATCGAGCGAACATGCTGTGCCAGCTTGCTGCTCTTGGATATGTCGATCATTCTAAACAGATCAGTAGGTTCTCACAGGACGAATTGAAGACTATCAAGCTTTTTTTTACCTCTTCAAGCTTCTTTCCTGCACGCAAATAGTCAGCTCCTGGAAGAGGTATTTCGTAGCGTCAACCTCAAAGGCTTTGTTGACCAGTCAAAGGTTCCTCCAGTCTCCATCGCGGAAGGGCACGATGCAGTTATAAAATTCTTGAGGGAGCTTGAGGCCAGTATCTTCCACGTCTGTGTTCGTTGTCATGATGCTGTGATGGTTGAACAAAGATGCTCCTGGTTGTGTGTTGTGTTTTCGAGATCAAAGTTGTGGGCAAGAAAATAGGCTCGAGCGGCCGCCTCTAGCCCCACCCATTGTCAACAAACGCGTCAGGCATACCTTCGCCTGCACACTAGTGTCGTTATCAGATCGTGAATTGGATAGGCAAACATAGGAGAGCCTCATGCTAATTTTGCGCTGGTTTGAGTTCATCTTCGAGTCTGGTCGGTGCAGGGACTTGAACAAGCCCTGCTGAACATGTTTTCCTTTGGGTAGTTTCGTTCACGAGGACATAATGAAATATGCACGGTGCCCTCTGCACAAAAGTCAGTCATCTCCACTTCAGAAACAAAGAATGTCAGTATAATTGACTTTCAGGAGTGGGCCATTTATACCAGATCCAGGTATCAAACGTTCCGAACGTACGCAATGAACACCTCAGGGCGAATCGGGCGGTCTACACTCTGATTAATCAGCTTGGATGCTCTATGGTTGTCTAGATGCCGTAGGACTAGCTGTAATAGCTGCTGCTGCAAGCTACGGACGAGGAAGACCATGTAGAAAGCGTCTACGAACTGTAACATGGAGAGTAGGTGCTCTTCTGGCTCGGATACGAACGGACAATCGCTGATCTGCAAAAGGCAAGCCGACAGGTGTACAGGGAATGGCATGGAGTGATTGACAAGTGGTAGCTTTGTCATGAATTGAAGTTCAGTGTCTGAATCTGAGAGCTGCTGGATCTTTCGTCAGACCCTCGTGCCTGCCATGAAAGTCCACGCTCAACGGGTACCCTCAAGACGTGCTGATGGATAGGTCCAACGCCAGAACCTTAAGGGCAGTCAAGTACTATTCTCTCAGTATGCCGCTGTGACGCTGGGGGAAGTGCTGACAGTCCGGTACAAGAGACTCCGTGTCCTGCATAGAATACTCAAGCAAGTGCTTGATTTCCGGGGAAACCGGCAACATGGCAGACCAGAGGCTTTGGCGAACAGCTAGCATCAGAAGTACAAACTTCAGTACAATTGAGATCGCGAGAGAAGCTCTACGTGCAAATCAGAAGCTGCAATGCCTTGACCAAATCAGACGAGGATCTGCAAATTGAGAGCGCAGGAGAAACGTTGTTCGTGCTTTCGCCAAGTACTGCGTGGGAAGATAAGATGTTATGCTATCGAACCCATTCTTATTGTCAAACCTGCACTTGTTCTGGCATTTCACAATCGACACCGCGATACCCTGCGTTGTGCGAGGCAACAAAGTACTTCGTACCTTTGACCCAGGCGATAGTTCCACAGAACCGGGCCCCAACCGCTTCTCTCCAGCCAGCTTCATAGACGGAAAACGCATGCTGGGGGGTCCGGCGAAGAAGTTTCCTTGTCATCATTGACCACGCTGTGCATACTGGGCTCCTCCGTACAGCATTCCTTTCAGTTCTCTTACTCAATTTATATATGGCAAAGTCTCACTGTCCGGCGTGGAAAGAAAGTCTTGGCAGTTGTCTTAATAATGGTCGGTAGATGTATCGCTTCACTCGTTGGACTACGAAGTGAAGCAGCAGGTTCCCAGGGCTAGGTAAAAAGGATCTGAGTGGTGACTGCGAGAATATATAAACTCAAAAGAGGGCCAGTGCTTAGAGCAAGCTAACAAAAGCTAGAAGATCTGGAGGAATTCAGGACGGCAGGCGAATGACAAGCGGTTGTGTCGAACCTCAACCCTGGAGATACTACTCAATTGACTTTGGCTAATGTTAGAAGCTTTCTTGAACTACTTGGGCTGCTTTGATAAGTAAGCTATGCTTTGCTTCACTTGATATTGTTGCAATTGCAATCATTGCCAGTGTTGTACTCACTGTCGATGACAACGGAATGTTAAGACATGTATGCCTACTCTTCAGTTGTGAGCTTCTGTCGTGTTCAGCAGTGTTCAGCGGTGTCGGCCCCTGGATATAGAGTCAAGAAATGTCTGTCAAGTCTAAGGGTCGTATTGGCATGTAGAAGACTGCCCCTGCCAGAGAATGGGAATGGCAACCGCTGTAGCGAATCCGTTTTGGAGTGGTAGAGAGGAGATAAACTCGTCCATCTTACCCTATGCGGCAGAGAGAAAATCTTGGTACAGCTCAGGAGGTCAGTATTCCTGAGCGTCTGCTTTCCCGAAGGATGTCTTCATTTTATACCCTAAAGTATGCCAATCCAATTCATTGCCGTGTATTCTTTTATGTCCACACTATGTACGGATCTCCATGCTTCCGAAAAGCCATCTAGCCCCATCAAGATATGCTCTCGATCCAAGATATCATACGACGCCAACCACCCCTCCCCTCATAAGCCATACTGCTCAACAACTAAATTCATAGCTCGTTGTGCTCCTGGCCGTCACCATCAGTGTCAGCAACAACGACCTTAACAGCCTCAGCAGCATCAGCCACCTTGCTCTTGATAGCTTCCTTCACACCTTCAGTAGCCTCATCCTTGACACTCGCAGCCGTCTCCTTAGCCTTCTCGACCTTCTTCTCAACAATGCTCTCTGGAGCCTTGACGCCATCGATACCCATCAATTCAGTCTCGAAGACTATTCCCTCGAGTCAGTAATCTGCCAGTTGCTTTTGTGAGAGGGGGAAACGTACTCAATGTGCTGTCCGCGGGAATGGGGCCCATATTTCTGCTTCCATAGCCAAACTCAGGTGGGATGGTAAGGGTGCGCTTCTCGCCGATACACATGTCCAAGAGGTTGTCATCCCATCTGTTCCATGTCAGCAATTGCACTTGGCCAGCGAGTGTGCAGACCAACATACCCCTTAATAACCTGTCCCTGACCAACGGTGAAGCTCAATGGCTGACCCCGCTTGTAACTGGCATCGAATTCGGAGCCATCAGATTGTAATGTGCCCTTGTAGTGTACGGAGATCTTGTCGCCACGCTTGGTCTTTCGGTCGCATTCAACGGCACGGGTAACTTCAATTTCGACTTCGGCGGCGAAGACGCTGGTGGCTACTGTGGCCAGGGCGGCGAGAGTGAGGAGACGCATTGTGGATGGAGGGATTGGTCTGTTGCGTTGTGAGTTGCGGTGGGCGAAAGAGGGGAATTCGAGGTTGGAGCTGTTGGAAATACCTTTTAATGGGGGTTGGGACACGTTGAATTGGGAGGATGGATTGGACAGGACAAGTATCCTTGTTCCTGGGTGACAGCGGCTAGGAATTGGTTCAATTGGGTGAACTCGAATTGAATGCAGTTCTGGAGACGTAGCCGCAGCTCGAACCAGGATGAGGGAAGATGTCCAGCCAACGTGGGGAAGCTCTCGAAGGGGTTTAGCGCGGGGATTGGGCAGGAATGACCTTCGTTCCCAATCTTGACCTCCTCTTTCCCTCCTGTTCCCCAATCTTTCCCATCCTCATACACCGGCGGGAATAGGTCGACAACATCAACACTCACCGGAAGTGTCCGAGCACATCTCTCACCGAGGTCTTTGTCTTCATAGCGAAAGTCACGAGAAGAAAGCATACCTTGTTGATCAGGCGGAGCCAGTGATTGTTGCTATTTACAGCTGTGGGCCCAAGGCTGACAACATCCATTGGGCTTCCTCTTCAACCGGTCAGCATTCTCTTTCAGCTGGTCTAGCACCCATCGTGCCCTTTCTTCCCAGGCACCAACATTCCACGTCTCAAGCAGTCTTGTCCGTGTACTTCTCTTTGTTTGCGATCAACTCGAACTCAACCGGTGGGGATGTGTGCGGCCTTTTGAGCTCCTCCCTGGGTGGGACGAAGGATCATGTCAGCCCAAGACAAAGCCTGGAGAAAGGCCTTGCTGTCAGCCATTTGTCCTGCCCTTGCTTCACCGCAGTCCACACAGCCTACCCTGCTGCCCTTTCCTCCCTGACAAGCCACTCTCAACAGTTCACTGTCGTTTCCTGTGGCTTTACTTTGATCCGAGGATGGCTTTGCCTTTCTGCAAGCACGCTTGCGCGGCCGCAGCGACTTCCGCGGCGCGTTCTCCTAGAGAGCAGCTTAAGCAGCCAGTTCCCGGATTCGTTTGGGCCGTCCTTCTTCCCTCTTTCTTTTCCGGAGGTCGAAATGGCTCACCGAGCTCGAGTCAAGGTGGGTCAATGATCACTCGCTCGGTCAAGAGATGCAAATGGCCGCAGTGGGAAAGGAGAGAGGGCTTCTCGGTGGCGCTGGTCTTGGTAGCAAGAAAACAAGCATTTGCCTCAGCAGCAAAGTATGCCCTGGCAGAGAAATTCTGGTTGGGGGCGAGCTCTGGTCTCTATAAGTATGCTTTTCTATTTCTCAATCTTCTCCAAGAATTCCTGACCTCTAGTCTACCACTCGATCACGATCCGTCACGCCTCACTGTTGCCCTGTCCCACAAAGAAGCAATCAAATCTACCAACCTATATACAATCCGAGTCCCACTTCAAAATGTCAAACTACGGAGATTCTCGAAGTCGTTATTTGGCCCAGCCTACATTTATTACACAACCTCGAGGTTCCTCGGTTGAATCTCACTCTTCCGGTCGATCCTCTACAGACGGCAATTATACATCGAGCAGGACTACAATGGGGAATTCTGGAGTTGAGGAGAGACAGCAGAGAGTTCCAGACAATGGTTTGTTCTCCACATCATGCCATATCTTGTGCGACTGCTAATGGTTTCTAGTCCGCCATTCGATTACCACAAAAACGAGAGGAAAAGTCATGGTTGTCCAACACGACAAGGCAATCTACGACCAAGGAGCACCTCTGGCTTCCGACGCAAAATACGAAGACTACAAGCGTACGGAAGAGCGACAAAGACGCAGGGAAAAAGAGCAGAAGAGACGGGGATAAGGGGCATAAAGAATATACAAAGGGCATTCATCATCTCGAGGCATACAAGCGATTAGCATTCATCGTTGGCCAGTTCAAGCGCGAGGCTTCCAATTAGCTCCAGGGGTGCATCTTACCGCCACCTTACCGCCTTGCAGTGTGCAGGTGCTGTTTGCGGCATTTTTTCTCGGGGCATTGGCTGCCAGTCGGGAACTCTTTGGGCCTTGATGTTTCGAGGCTGTGTATGGCGGACTTTGTATTTGTCTCTTCTTTGTGAGGCACTCTCGTGGCGTTCTCGGTTGGATGGCTCGATGGATGGCATTTGTTTGGATACTGGCTGGGTTGGTAGGTGGGTAGTGGTGAGTGGAATATGCCTCAGGAGTGAGGCTGTCTCGTCTCGTCTATCCGCCCTTTGTCGGGCTTACTTCACCTCGCCCTCGTATTTGTAGCATGTGGGAGGAACACTTCATTACCATTAGATAGTCGATAGCAATAACATAGATACCCTTTTTCTTTATTCTACCTCGCCTTACCCGCATAACCAGTGTCCCCTCCCCTCTGCAGCCCGACGCAGCCTTACCTGCCCAAATCAGGCCATTCCACAGATGTTATCTCATTTGTCCAATCACATGCTTCCCGGCCCCGTGCCTCGTGCCTTACATAAAAGACCCTAATTACCTATCCACTTGCAGCCTTACATACTGCATAAGCCGACTGTCCGCTGCAGCACACAAGAAACAAGTGTACAATGTCAGCTAAGGCTGTAGCTGCTGTGGCTTGCGCTGAGAAAGTGTTGTCCCTCCTGACTTGCTGACTGAACACGGGTACTTCGTCAGTTCATGCATCTTCCTCGTTTGACTTTGTAAGATTGTAATGAACTTGTTATATGACAGTAAAGAAGAGAATGACAATAGCCAAATTTTCTGTGTCGGTACCCTGCCCTGATGCTTCTCAAATGAAGATGAGACTCGGTGATGGAAGATTGGATTTGATTGTGTTTGTCCAGGATCGTGCTGGAGATTTAGTTCAATGTGGAGATAGATCTTTAGGCTGACCTTTGATGGCATTCCCCCGACCGTGAACCGTTCTCTGCAATTGGGTCTTGATGGTTGGCTTAGGGCTGGAAAGGAAGGGAAGGGGCTTTTATATCGCTTTCTTGCCTTGGTGTCCACTTACATTTGTAGAAGTCAATATCAGGAGACGAATTGAGCATTTTCAAGCAAAAATGCGAGATGGTGAGGTGGTGAGGTGATGAGTGAGTAAATCCGGGGTGGTGGAAGATAGGATAGAGACCTAGTGACCTGGACTTTTCTCCTGCTGATGAGTCGAGGTATGGGATTACGAATATCTATAAAATCTTCCGTTCGGAAAATCTCCCTCGAGAGCGAGGTGCTCAGCTCTTACTTTATGTGTATCGGAAAGGATACATTGGGAAACGCCGCTGAAGCCTCCTTAGAATTTGGTCAAAGCTATTTGATAGTCTATGAATTTCAAATCGCCCAACAGTGGAGTTCGAGGGTGCGCGTAGAAACTTGGTAATGTTACGAAACTCGACAACAAGACTTCAAGAGCTTTAGCTCGTCGTGAAAGACACGGCGGTGACTGCGCGCCCTCCAAAATATGCTCCCAACATCACTCGTATCTCGGCCCCCGTTAAGAGCGTGCCATCGATCGACAAAGTGGTGGGGTCGCAAGATGTAGGGACCGGGCCAGTGATACATGAGACCCTGAATTACTGAGCCATTGAATCTCCGAGAATGAGGGAAGCGAGTTAAGTAGTCCCCATTTTCAGACCAGCTCAGGCAAGACTCGTTGGTCCCTAATCGGCCAAAGTCACTTACTTTCGTTGCACATGAGAATGCCACATTGGGATCCTTAATAAAAAAAATTACTAGTGTTAGAGTAACCACAGTAGAGGGTAGGACCAAGTGGGTGTTGAATCTTATAAATTGTGGGGAGGAGAGAATCTCGTCGCCAGGCTTTTCAGGGATGATCGAAGTCTTTTTCTATGAGCAGCCAAGGCAACAATCGATGTAGTTTTGAAGGTGTGATTTTTTCCGTGTTTTCCAAGAGACGTTTCTGCTTTTCGTCTCGCTTCGTTGAAGAAGAGAGTTTGGGGCTTTCAATGTACAGGTGTAAGGCCTGGTCACGTTTAAAAAACAAGGATTCGATGACAGCCAAGACAGTAATGACAGGTATCTTAGTTATCACAACAATTTCCATGCATATCAGGTTCATGGAAAGTCTTAGACCCTTCCTTGACAAATCAATTGTACAGTCTGTACAGGGGTAGTAATATCTTCTTACATAGCTTTCGAGTATCGGGCTTACGCATACTGACTGCAGTTTTCTCGACTTGAGTACAACCACGATACCAGTAACGATTCATGAACAAGGATTTTGCGGGAAAATGGAACTTTTTAATGGCTGTCAAGCGTGACAGATGAGCTAAAGCGAGGTATTCTAAAAGAAAAAGATTGAATGACTTCACGAGAGTCATGGAGGCACTCAACATCACCTTAGTTGAGAATCCAATGAGCTTATCACCATAGATATTTGTTGTTAGGACAGCAGAGTAATTCATTCACTGTCTCAATTCGCAATTCCTACGTACTGATTTCAGTTTGAAATCCCTCGCGAGTGAACATGCGTAGAATGATCAGGCCTCCAGATCTGCGCTCGGGCCATACTTCATGAGAAGCCGAGCGACCGCCAGATCCTTCAAGTTGACCGTGTCTCTCTCGTTCTTGATAGCATTCTGGTTGGCAACTGTGAACAGCAATCAGTCTACAGGACATTCAAGAGTAAGATGCTAGAGACGCAGAAGTTCATGGGAACAAGAGCGCATTAAAAGACTCAAGGGAGAGAAGTTTGTACCTTCAAAGAAGATGACCAAAATAGCCTCGGCAGCCTCCTGAAGTGCCTCAACTGCCTTTGATGACAGTCTCATATCAGTCTTGAGCTCGTCAAAAATTTCGCGAGCAAGACGGGCGAAGACTACGTCTCGAATTGCATGTACTTCTTGATCGACCTGGTCCTTGCCAGGGAGCGTGGAAGCTATGTCGCCGAATCAGTAAGTGTTCCTGCTCTTACACAGACACTAGAGAACCGGAATGCGATCATACCTGACTCTCCAAGTCTCTTACCACTTGGGTCCTCATCGACTGACATATTACCAGCCGATTCGGCATTCATCTCTTTGGTACGAAAGGTGAGGTCGTGGTGAGAGTTCAGGTGTGTGTTTGGCGTCGGGCCAGCGTATGTGAGAACAGTTGAGGTGTGGTGATCGAAGTCCTTGATTTCTGCCATCTCGGAGACTGTATAGAGTCAGTTGAAGTCTTAAAGTAATTATTCTCTGCACAACTTACTTGGAGATGTACTTTCGTTGATAGAAAGGAGGAAAGTTTTGAGATCGAGAAATGGGGAAAGTAAATAGAGGGTTAACTTAGGCGAGGCGCTAGCTTTTGGCGCTAATTTTGAGGTGGAAGAGGTGATGTGGACTCAACATATTCATTCGACTTGCAGTCCTTGCTCAATAAGGCTCCCCTTTGGAAATTATCAATCAAACTACAAACATCCCTTGGATCTACGGATATGGATTTGACGGCGATTTCCTTCTTTCGATACCTGGATATTCGGTGATACTGCCCCTCATTTCACGTGATGTCATTAAGTCCGAAGATGATTTCATATCAAGGTCCGTTTCTCTTCAGAGTATCATTGAGGCATTCCCCTTCATCACAGCAGATCAAACTATCGGAGCAAAGCATGTCTTCAAATCTTACAGCCGACCTTCGTCTACACTTGGCGGTCGTTACCGGGGCAAGCGGCGGCATAGGTAAAGCAACTTGCCTAGCTCTTGCAGGTCTGGGCTGCTCAATTGCCGTACATTACCACTCCTCGGAAGACAAAGCAACTGGCCTCGTCAAGGAACTCAAAGACAAGGGTGTTCGGGCTGAAGCTTTCAAAGCAGATCTCACGAAGTACGACGAGGTAGGAAGCCAATCTCAAGAATTTCCCCGCACTTCATCAACCCCGCATGCTCAGTCTCACAAACTTTGATACTCGACATCCAAGACAAAACACTCGCTTACAGCACGTAGGTCCGCAGCCTTCATTCTTCTGTTGTCTCGACCTTGGGTCACCCTACGATTCTCTTCAATAATGCAGGTCTCACTTTAAAATCCGGCATCAAGAAGATAACCGACATCTCAATCGAGGATTTCGAACATACCTGGAAAGCAAATTGCGGAAGTGCTTTTCTCACGACACAGCTTTGTTTGCCCGAGATGGAGAAGCAGGGGTGGGGGAGGGTTATCTTCTGTAGTAGCGTGGCTGGGTTTAATGGCGGGGTTGTTGGACCACATTATGCGTGAGCTTCCTTTGTCTATCTTTATTTATTTTGGGAACTTCTGGAAGAAAGCCATTGTCCACTTCTGAAAACCGCAGCTGACTTGAGAGGCAGATCATCCAAGTCAGCCCTTCATGGTCTGGTACACTGGCTTGCAGGTGCTTACGCCATGTCTGGTGTCACGATCAATGGCGTTGCTCCTGCTCTTATACAAGAGACAAGTATGCTGCCAGGGAAGAATGAGGAGCTTGCAAAAAGTGAATCATCATCGATTTTTTTGTGAGAACTGAGAGCTGATGGCATTTAGAAATTCCGATTGGGAGACTTGGGTTTCCTGATGAAATTGCCGAGACCGTACTCTGGATGGTGAAGACAGGGTACGTCACCAACAAGGTAATTGCTGTTGACGGAGGCTATTTCGTTCAGTGAAGCTACCCAGAAGATAAGAGTGTCTGTCTGGTCCATGTAGTTGCAGCAAGAGGCAACCCGAACGTCTCAATTCCGGCTACCATCCAAAGTTGTCTGACGATTCTGTTGTCATCCAATCAGGCTGCTTTGTTCTTCAACCTAGTCCACAATGAAATTGTTCACCAAAGTGGGCAAACGCACAATGCTTTGTTCGCAATGCTTGATTCTATCTTGCGGGTCGAAATTCTTTGTGCTCTCCGGTAGAGGGTCTAGCCTGGGGAGATGGAGTCTGAGATCGAGTATCCAGAGAGTATTGTTTCATTCCTTACGTCGAGGCCGTCTTCCAAAGGCGATCGGGTTCTAGAAAGCTGCTTCTGTTTCGGAGTTCTGTTTATAACCTCAGAAAGCCACAAGGTACTGAACAAATGACCTCCAGGTACTTATAAATGTACCATTCTTTGCATCCGAACTTATTCGTCATCCATTTTGATATTCACATTTACAGTCATGCAACCTCAGATCACAGTCCTGAGTCTTGTGCTCGCTCTCAGCAGCCTCGGCCTCGCCCGCCCACCGCACACCCACAAGTCCCCAGCCATCAGACATAAGGGACACCAGGAGGATCCCTTGTCGGATCTCCACACTGTCAGCGTCTTGAAGACGACCATGAAGACAGTCCATGTCCCAGCATCCTCCATATGCCTTCATACGCACATGTTGGGATCTCATCTCATGACATACTCGAGCCCATTCACTCCCGAGAGCGCCCTGTTGTCCCCGTCCATCACACCCATCATCGAGGCTGAGGCTACCAAGTCCCAACCCACGGGCACTTGTACTCAGACCTACACCCAGAATGGGTCTGCATTCTTCACAGCAACCGTCCCCTGTTCTCTTGCGAGCGTTGGGGGTGGTCCATATGCAGTCAACACAGAGAGGCCGTTCGCTCGCAACTCCTGCGATTTCTGTGACACTCGGACATCGACCATCACTGCTGTCAATTCTGGAGTCACCTCCCTCGCCACAATGACCATGACTATCAACCGAGCCTGTACCACTTGTTTCTTGGTCAACGAGACGAACACCATCTCCGATCTGAACACTATCACCTGCACGACTGAGGTATGGAGAACGAGAAATTCCATTCCGGCACCTCAGCGCTCCCGCACCGGGCCCATCGTTTTCACATTGTCTGGGTATGGCACCACCAGGACCATGACCTTTGGAAACATGCCTCCCCATACCAGCGCTCCCGCGAACTGAGCGGTCTTTGAGTGATCTCTGAGTTGTTCGGTGCCATAGTGAGTGATGGGGTGATGGACAATATCATCCCAAGAGAATGTAGGCAAAACAGGGGAAGAGCGAACACCCGCGCTTTCTCTCCTGGACTGCCAGCAGTCCCCTAAGCAAATGAATAAAATAACATTCGCGAGTGATTTTAATTTTCCCCTGTGCAATGAAGGTTTCAAAACGAGTGAAGTAGATACCGACTAGATGAAATTATAGCTGTTACCTGCAGTGCCCGCGGGTGCTCAATGAAGCACATACCCATTCAAGGAGTACTTGAGAAGTTTGAAGATTGCTTCAACACTTGGATTACCATGGCATGTGCTAATGTATCACTTATTTCGGATCAATTTTTGAAGAAATTTTCCCAGCCGAATTTCTTATTTACTTCATGCAAAACTGGAGTTCAGTGATTCAACTCTTTGATTATTGATTGAGAATATATTTTCCAACTCGGACGAGATTCTCTTTGTGAATGGATCGCTCAACGTCATGGCTAACTTGAAATACCTTGGTGAATGGGCTCACCAAACACCCCATATCGCCGCAAGACACTTCTATTTAGCCCAGCCCACTATTCAACACTTCTACCAAATACAACTTCGAGTCCCACCAACTTTCATCCACAAACTACCTTTGACTACAAGCACGTACAGGTTGAAACTTTCACCTAAAGTTTTTCACTTCAGCCAGCACCTTCAAGTACTAGCAACATGTTCTTCAACTACTCAAGTCTGGTGGCTAGCCTCTTCATGCTGGTCACACTCTCGACCGCCTTTAAATATGAGCTAAAATGTAACTATGGTACGCACTTCTCCACCTTTTTACCCCCCCTTCTTATATTCGGCTTGTGTTATTGACTCTGTCAAGGCATGAAACCCGCCCAGTGTGCCGCCACGTATGGCAGTCACTGCACCCCTCAGGGCAAACTCATCAATCAAGGACCATCTGGGACCGACTGTACAAACAATAGATCTCCAGGACCTCGCAGTGGAGCCTACTGCTACTGCAAGTTCATCTACGTCCCGCCTCCAAAGCCTACAGACAAGTTCAATCCAAACGAGATTTTGCAACAGCGAGAGGAAGCAGTTGTTCCTCTTCCGACTCCTACATTTGACCCCACCGAGATGCTTCAGTGGACTCGCGATGCTGAGAAGAGAGCCGAAGCAGTCGATGACACCCTCCCACTACCAACTCCCACCTTCGATCCAACCGAAATCCTCCAATGGACTCGAGATGTCAAGGAAAACTCTGAGGTCGAGCATGAAGCTCGGGACGGTCATATCGAGAATCTCAGACAGCTGCCTACCAGCGCTATCAACGAAGCCAGTAGCAGCATTCCTGGCGCCTTGAGTTCTGCTCTTCTTGGTCTTACTTCCACCTCTATGCCTACAACTACCATGATGTCTGCGACTTCCAAGTCATCAGCTTCGCCAACTTCCACAGTCACACCTGTCTTGCCACCAAAGAGTGGAGCTGTTGGTAGACAGGTTACTGGTGTCTTGAGCTTACTTGGCACTCTTGCTGTTGGGTTCGTTGCTGCTTTATAAGGGGGTGGACCTTGAAATAGATATTGGTGTTGGTGAGGTGCTGGGTAGAATAGACTAGACTGGCGTTGAACCTTTTTCGAGACTTTGATAGATTGCTTGGTGGCGCTGGGCATTGAAACAAAATAAACTAGATATGATTGATGGGTGAAACGCATCATCAGAGGAATTCAAAGCAGTCAAATTTCGTTGACTTCAAGATTATGCCCCGTCCTTGCCATCATTTATCCTTTGTGATACTCACCCCTTGTGTCCCGCTGTTCTTGATGACCTTGCTAAACTCATCAGTGTGATGGTCTGTACTGATTTTGATGGAACCTGTAGACTTTTCATTTGCGTTGCTCACCCGATCTTCAACACACAGTTGTTACATAATTCAGATATCTAAAAGAGGGAGGGAGGCTTGGCAGCTTTCTGTAATTCATTCTACCTAAGAGCCTCCGGTAATAGATCGAGACAAGACCTTCGTCGATCTTCGCACCAAAGAAGCCCAGGATTTTAACTCTCTTCTTGACGCAAACTTACCCCGAGAAGTTCTCCGATGGGACTGCCTGGAGATAAGTGGATGGATCTTCGAGCTGGAAGATGCTACACTTGACGTTCATAAGTCAGTCACAGAAGGCATCTTGATACAGATTACAACAGCAACTCTACCACGAAGAGTGATAGATGCTATTCGTCGAGGTCTACGGCATATGGTTGCAAATGTCATCTACGACTGCTCGAGCCCCTTTGATTTCGCGATCGTGCTTTTACAATTACTTGAAGAGATCGTCGGCAGCGTGGAACAGTGGAAGATAACCGAAAGATGGTAACAACTACATCAAGCTCGATTTCCATCCCACAGCGTCCGATAACCACACATGATTATATGTTTGGTGGTGCGGCGGACATCTTGGGTATCTCGAATGCAAAATGTTACACGTTGAGCCGGTTTTTAGAACCGATCTCGTCGGCCGTTTCAGACAACGCCAGAAGGAGATTTACGACGAATTGTACGAACTTGATCCGCAGACCCTTCGCCAGTGCGTGTCTGGCAAAGCACCAGGATCTCATTGTTGGAGAGACAGCAAAGACGACCTATTCAGGGAGCTATGCAGACCCGGATGACTTTCCATGGAACCCAACTACATGATATTCCGTATATTGTACGGTGGGGCTTCAGAAGCCAGGAGCGAAGGTTGGTGACAAGACTATCGAAGTGCTCTGCGGGTCATCTTTCGGTGTCAGCATTTACTCGACGCCCAGTGTCGAGTATGCCTTATGGTACGCCGGGGATCGACACACGCGAATGCGGCCTGGTGATCTCCCTGGACTACGATTGATAGTCTGCGCTACTGTCATGGGACGCTCTCTAAGAGTGACATGAGAGAATACTCGCAGGACCCTCGATCTCGCAGCCGCAGATGCTCGTTCACACGTCTCTCCCGATCGTCTGGAATACATTGTCTTCGACAGCGCACAAATTATCCCGTGCTACGTTATTCACTTTGATCTTACTTCAGAACTAATAAGGACCAGGTTGATGGCAGCTCCTCTCAATCCAGCAGAATACATGGCAAGGAGAAGAAAGCCTAAAGCTCAACCAAATCACCCAAAGATAGCTGAACAGCAAGAAGGAAAGCTGCAGCTTTGAAGTGGTTCCCATTTGGATTCGGCACGGCGACTGGGACGAATTTTGTTATTGAAGAGATCGTAGAGGTTTCTGACGATGAGGAAGATTATGGATCTGGATCCTATCAAAAAGAGCGACAAGAAGTCAAGACGAAGCGAGTGCGCGCCAAGGTCGGAAGCTGGCTGGACCAATATCAAAGCGCGAGGTATCCTTGATTATTCTCTATCAAATCGCGATGTCCATGCCCTTTGGGCTAGCTAGACTGGAAAAATCCAGGCCTATTATTCATAATATGTACTGTACTGTAGATATCTTGTTGTCTTCCTATTGCTGAGAATGGTTCTAGGCTGTCTAGTCTTACAGCGCCGCAGTCAAGGGCTTCATTAATCCCGGCCAAAGAAATTCCTTGCTAGTACCTACTACTCCTGCCTTATCACATCTGAGTCCATCTGCTTATGTGCTTCCCACTCACGAGAGTTCCTGAAATACTGCCTGAATACTGTTTAACTTCTCGAGGATAGCCTTGACCGCTAGTCCTTTCTTGAGACGCAAGAACATAATGACTGTCGATCAAGGCTTTGGCTTCCTTCCGTATACAACATATGTGAGAATGTAGAGATGATTATGAGAGTTGCCCATTTCTCCTCTGACAGCAGCCAGGAATACTTGAAGTCTTGTCAGATCCCATTGCAGGACTCGCGAAAATAATGCCAAGCTGTATGCCTCAACTGACTCCAAGCAAGCCTATCAACTGTTAGCTGCGTCATTGAAAATGTAAACTGGGCATCAATCTTACCGCTTGTTGGAACTATCCAACCTCCTTCATCCTCCTGTCTCTTGCCCACCGTCCCAAAGGAATCTACGATATCAGCTATCTGCACTACTATACTGTCCGAATCCATTCCTCCTTACCTTGTATTTATCCTCATGCACATCTTCGAACCCCGCGTCAATCAAGAACCCCTTCACATTTTTCGCAACATTCATCTCCTTGCCAAAGCTCTTCGCAGCTTCTTCCATCTTCTCAAGCCACTCGGCAGTATTCGGAGGTACCTCTCCATCTTCTGAATGCATCTCGATGGCATGTTCTTGGATCTCCACCCAATCACCAGGTTTGAGATTTTCCATTGACTGCCTGCAAAGCTTTGGCCAATCAGCAATGGCGGCTCCCATATTTCTGATATGGATGTAATCGAAAGGTTCTCGATAATCCCATGTTTGTTCAGCATCGTCGATCTCGAAGTGGGCGTTTGGAGGTACCCAGGGTGGTTGAATCGGACTGAGATCATTGGCGATGACTGTCGCGCTTGGAAACTTGTCGGCGAATTCGATTGCCCAGATGCCTGTTCCTGTTCCGATATCCAGTACGCGTTGAATATTCTTCGATATAGGAGCTCGATAGAGTTCACCGCGGAGGATAAGCTTCCAAACATGGTGAACCAGATCTAACCGGTCCTGAGAAAGCATTAAATTTGGTTCATGACATCGGAGAACGGAGAACGATTTACCTGTTCTTTGCCATCGTTCGGAATTATATACTGTCCATCTCGGTACGCATGATATGTACGGCCATTCTCATACTTGTAATCCAAGACAGAGGAAGTTAGCGAGGCCGTGCTGCTGGCATCCGTGTCAGATCCAAGGGCAGAATCCGTCTCAAAGCTGTCGTCCTAAATCAATCAGAAGTATTGAATTAGCAATTGAAATCAGAGGTAGTGTGATTCAAAGGAAGTAATCAAATGCCCACTGTATCAATTTCTACAGCAATCTGAGCATCCGGAGGATTCAAGTCCGAGTCTGTGTGGGAGATCACTGCGGGCTGACCCGCTGTCTCGGGTACACCCGCTTTCCCCTGCAATGAAACGGTTGGAGATGGCGATTGAGATGCCATTGTGGTTTCCAAAATTCAATTCAGAAGCAATTTAGAGTTTCGTTTGGAGAAATCACTTGAGAGAAGAATACGAAACAATCACAAAGTGGATTTCCAACATAACCTGTTGGAGAGAAATGCTTCGGGTAAAGCAATCCCTGTTCCCCAGTCCGGCTTTCACTCCACATATATGCGGAGGGTTTCACGGACATGTCACCTCATCGAGAGTAGTCTTTCACCCGATGTATCGCAAAAGTACATGTGCCTCGGTCACTAACTCGATAAGTACTTTCCAACGACTATCTTTTCATCTATCCCCGCTGTTCTGCTACCCTTATCTACCAGCCTTCCTCTCTTCTTCCTTGCTTTACAAATTTTTCCCGTTTTGTACTCACGATGAACTCCATTTTCAGTAGCACAACAGTGTTGATGTTACTTACTTCATGGATTATATATCATGTGGCCCAAGCCGTTCACCGACTGTATTTCAGCCCGATTGCAAAGTTCCCGGGACCGAAGTTGGCGGCAGTCACTTTCTGGTACTTCAGTTTCTATTCGTATTTTTGCCAAGCTGACAAAGGTGCAGGTACGAGTTCTACTACGATGTAGTTCTTGGAGGTCAGTACACGTTTAAGATTGGTCGGATGCACGAGGAATACGGACCTATTATTCGGATCAATCCGTATGAGTTACACGTCTCGTCTCCAGAGTTTTACGAAAAGCTTTATGCCGGTCCCGGCAAAAGGCGTCACCGTTGGGACTGGATGACCGTTCAGTTCGATGTGCCGCAATCCATGTTCGGAACCAACGACCATGATCTGCATCGAATTCGGAGAGCAGCTGTACATCCGTTCTTTTCCAAGGGTGCTGTTCGGAAGTTGCAGCCAATCATTGAGGAGAGAGTTGAGGCGTTGATGGGCCGATTTCGAGGGTTTCAAGCCTCTGGGGAGCCGGTCCCTCTGAATTATGCGTTCTCTGCTTACACGAATGGTTAGTCTCTGCTATACTTGTTGACGAGAGGAATACTGAAAAACACTTCAGATATCGCTCAAGAATATGCCTTTGCAAGGTCGGACCATCGAGTTGATCAAGATGATTTCGAACCAACATTTCATGATGCTTCGGTCGCTGGCAGTACTGGCGGGGCACTTATCAAGCAATATCCATGGATCTTGCCTCTGATGAAGGTCCTGCCAGATTCATTTATGACTTGGCTAGATCCAAATATGAAATCGTTCTTTGATTTGCAAGCTGTAAGCAGCTTTACTGAGTGCCTGCCTGGAAATCGTACTAAAATCTTTTTCAGGGCATCAGAAAGCAAATCAAAGAGATGAAGTCTGGGCAGAGAGACGACTCTAAAGATGCAGATCATCGAACAATCTTCTATGAGATCCTGAACAGCGATCTCCCCGCGGAGGAGAAATCAGACGAACGTCTTGCCCAAGACGGTCAGACAATCGTGGTCGCAGGGACCCTCACGACAGCCTGGGCTCTGTGCGTTGCTGTCTACTTTCTTGTCACCCAGCCAGATACTCTCAGAAAACTGAAAGCGGAACTACAGACCGTTCTGAAAGGCCCAGCCTCGACAGTCACACTTGCGACTCTAGAACAGCTCCCGTATTTGACAGGTTGCGTCCAAGAATGCATCCGGTTAAGCTATGGAGTGTGTACTCGACTTCAGAGAATCGCCCCAGATGAGACTTTAGTCTTCAATGACGGAAAGAAAGACTGGTTCATACCTCCTGGGACCCCTGTTGGAATGACCAGTGTCTTGGTCCATCATGATGAAACCGTCTTCCCAGACTCGAGGAAGTTCTTGCCTGAGAGATGGATCGACAATCCTCGTTTGGATAGATATCTTGTTTCCTTCACCAAGGGAACTAGATTGTGCATTGGTATCAATCTAGCGTATGCAGAGCTTTATCTTGCTATCGCAAGAATATTCAGGGCTTATGGAAGCCGAGATGTACGGATCGAGGGAGATGCAGGATACCTTGAGTTGTTCGAAACGACAGCCGAGGATATGGTTCTCCCGAAAGACGTCTTCATCCCTGTTGGTGAAGAAGGGTCAAAGGGGGTCAGAATTACAGTGAGGAAATGAATCTGATTGATATTTTGCCTTCGAGCGAGCAAGCCGAAGAACATCCAGAAAGCGTTTGACCAGTTCATTGTTTATGTTCCCTCACAATGCATTCGTCCCCTTGCTCCATGTACCTTGACAACTGCTCATGCCGTATTGTCCATCCCTAGGCTCTGATAAGGTCCTCCGTATCTCCCAAAACTTCAAGTTCGGTGCTTTGAAGCTTGTTCGCGTTTCTTTATTCCTTTCTCCCTCGAACAGGATTTCTGAGGTGCATCATGGTATGGTCGACTCATGGAGACTGGCGTCTGCGCTGGAATAGTATGCCACATCCTCCGAAGGTGCTGTTGACTGTTTTTTGATATCATTTAATGACAGCTGACATGTTCCTGACTGCCAAAATTGCATCGCTTCCTCATGTGAAACCCTCGGACATTTTCACATTATTCTTCTGATTCCGCAGGACGCTGTTTATTTTGCCTTCCACCTGATACATCCGACGACATATGTTGCCATGTCGTTCACGGCGGTTTCTAGGGGATGGTCCCAATCGGGAGCTTTGAGTCGAGAGCTACTGGCAGGCCCAGCTTGGAGCCATGATGATCTCCTTTCCAGAAACCTATCAACTTCGTCCCACTGATAGGCTGATTTGGAGCTTTTGTTCACAAGTTTGGGGGTTCGTGATTTGATATTCGAGTTCGGACGGCGTTCGAGGGGGCTCAGCTTGAATGGAGAGACAGGCTACTTAAAAAGCAACGATCGGTTTCAGTTCTTTCAACATGTGCGACCCAGGCAGACCGGAAGGGTGTGGCCATCACATGTATCAATATAACACACACCGTACCTTGAGCTTGTGGGCTAATTGACCGCCCCTGACCCAGTCCGTGTGACTAGGAGACTTCAACTTGTGGTCGGGAAGATATACTTGTTGCTGTAGGTATTTTCGACTAGAGAAGCTAGTTGCCCCTAAACGCGAACTTCGCGTCAGGACAACCTCGGAAAGTCATGTGATGCCCCTGACTCCTCCTGGTAACTCGGTACCGAAACAAAATTCTATGTTTCGAATTAATGACAACAAATCTCGATATCTGACATCCATGCCTTTATCATCTCAATACCGGACGAATGCTTCGCGCACATGTCCATCCACAACAGGTCTTGATGGCCTCGCCACTGTGTCGCCCCCCACTTACCAGATCTTTGGCCTTTAGAACAGCTTCTGTTGACAAGACTATACTACTCCGTACCTCCAACAACGAACCAAGATTTTTGTAAGTCCAAAATGTAGTTCAACGATGATAGAACAGTCTAGGCTCCCGCCCCAGATTTAAGCATCAGATTGACGAATCTCCACGACAAGGGTCCGCAGATTTTGAAACATCCCTCATGTCCGTGATGAAGAAATGGTCTGCCATTCGACGATCTGATTGATGGAAAGGTCCCGACTGTGGAGTTTTAACTAACGATTATATTAAACGTTAACAAGGTTACGAATCAAGCTCACGCATGACCAGCTTGTGCCCTGTGCTGAAGTTTCTCAAACCGATAATCATTTGATAAGGCTCCACTTTGAGATGACCAAGTCAGCCTCAAAAACTCTCACTTCCCTCTTTTCTTATTCCGGTTCTCGTTGTTATTGTAACTGCGCTTTTCGTCTTGTCGTTGCGACTACACAGCGCTCGGAGACGCCTCTCCTCCTGTACATTCGTTTACATCATACTTGCAATTCTATCCGAACCTTTTGACTTCTCTGTACCCAAGAACATTCAGCTGGTGCTGATTTTCCCATTCAAACATGTTTTCCAAATTCGTATCAGCCATTGTTCCCGCACTGCTCTTCTCCTCCCTTGTCCAAGCCGCTGCTCAAGTCGACAAGACCTCAGTTGGACCACTTACCCCACTTTCGTCCAAGAGCAAGATTTGCAATGTCCTCGATTACGGAGCGAAAGCAGATAACAAAACAGACATTGGTCCTGCGATCTTGTCCGCTTTCTCTAAGTGTGCTTCAACTGGAGGAGCAACAATCTATGTCCCTCCTGGGTCATATTCAAGTATGGAACCGATACGCTTATGCCGATGTTATGCTAACGTATCCAGTTGCTACCGGTGTCGTGCTCAACAAAGGCTCTGCTTACGCTCTGCAGATTGATGGACTGATAACCCTCACATCGAACGGAGCATTTAACGGCAATGCCATCGTCATCCAGAACACGAATGATGTCGAGGTCTTCTCAAGCAATGGCCTCGGCGCTATCAATGGACAAGGATATATCACCAGGATCACAGCTTCTGGACAAAATGCTCGCTTATTCCGTTTCATCAGTTCCAAGAACATCGCCATTCACGACATGATCTTCGTCGACTCGCCAACTTTCCATCTAGTGTTCAATTCCGTTTCGAACATGGAGGCATATCACATTACCGTTCACGGACCAAATCTTGGTGGCACCGACGGAATCGATATCATCTGTACCGACAACTGCTACATGCATGATATCGAAGTGACAAATCGGGACGAGTGTATCAGTGTCAAATCTCCGTCAAACAATCTCCTTATTGAGGATATCATCTGCAATCAAAGTGGTGGGATGTCAATCGGATCTCTCACTGCCGACATCACAGATCTTTCAACCGCAGCAGCAGTTTCCAATGTCACAATGCGAAACATCTTGACATATCAATGCACCCAGATGCTGATGATCAAGACCTATCCGGGTGGTTCCGGAGCTGTTGGATATGTCAAGGATTCTCTTTTTGAGAACTTCTGGGCTTACGATACCACTTACGCCCTCGGTAAGCAGATTTCCACCACAATCTCGACTTCACTAATCAAGTTATAGATATCGACCAATACTGGTATAACCACCTAACGCCAAACACTGGAGCCGTTGCTCTCAGCGGCCTCACATTCAGCAACTGGACTGGTACAATGAACAAAGGTTCCTCTCGAGGTGCTATCGTTATTCGTGGTTCGGACCAAGTACCCGCAACAGACATCACGCTCTCTAATTTCAATATGTGGACCGTCAATGGTAACTCGGTTATCAACCAATGCAAGAACGTCTACGGATCGGGATACTGCGCAGGCAAATCTACTGGTATACCTCTGGCAACCTTCACCACTTCCGTGACTTCAACAGTAGCGCCAGCTGGATTCACAGCGCCTGCCAGCCCTGCTTGGGGAGTTGCTGGGTATGGGACTAACATCCCTATTCCTGTCTATACACCTGCTGCGTTGTGGATGCCAGTCTCCAGTGGAGTGGCAGGATCTTCTGTTATAGCTAGCACTTCGAAGGTCTCTGTTGCAGCAGTGAAAGCTACATCGACCTCTGCCGCTGCCTCGACAAAAAAGACTTCATCTTCGTCAGTGAAGGCTACGTCCACCACTCTCAAAGTTGCTGTGCCTGTTAGCAGCTCGACGAAGTCGTCCGTCAAGACCTCATCAACTCTCGCATCAGTAATCAAGACTTCGTCAACTGCAAAGGCTGCAACGACATCGACCGCAGTGGGAACAATTGCGAAGTATGGCCAATGTGGTGGGAGTCAGTGGACTGGAGCTACAGGATGCGTAGCAGGTTCGACCTGTGTTTTCCAGAGTCAGTGGTACTCGCAATGCCTATAGGGAACGGCGGCTGGCATTTGACAACGCGGTAAGCCCGAGGTGGTGCTGAGGTTTCGTGTACATAATTTACCTTGCATATATTATCAAGCTTGATGCTGTCAATGTCTTTCCACTTACATTCTCCACCATAGGTTCACTCCCTGCATAGCAAGATTACTCAATTGAAACGAGGAGTCAACCTCGCACCTTCCCCTCATCAGGGTTACATTTTGTTGCCTCGATTATCGTTCCAAGGGCTGGAAGATCCGTACTGCATATCATCAAGTCCACCTTCTCGTCCACACGTCATATCACAATCACACAACGCCTGCATTTGGGAATCAGAACTGAAATATCAACAACCGCCACATGCGACTGCAATAATCTAGACCCGCTCCACTCAGAAGTCCAGATCACAAAACCAAGCACTTGAGTCACATCACACCGCTCTATACGCTCATTTGCTCGGATTTGCAATCCCAACCTATGCTATCTCACTCTTTGTGACGGTGATCGCTTCCGCAATTGCTTTCACGCCCCTCACAAGTTCCAGACTTCTCATTCCGAGTTTCTCGCTCATCGAATTGCGAGGAACTGCCGAACAGGTGTGGATAAGCCTTACCCCATCTACACATCCAAGACATCTCTACTAGCTTGACAGATGACAGCTAGATAGCTAAGAGCCGCATGCCGCATGCCATCTAATCGCCTACATTATCCTATTGCGTCAATCTAATAACCCACCAGTTTCCAAATGATCGTCACTGTGATATTCCAAACGAGCAAGCAGAGGTCGATAACAAAAGACGGACCCCCCACCTCTATCGCAAAATGCAGCACAGCAACATCCGAGACATGTTCTGGATCTCAAACCCTCAAGGATAACAAACAAGCGAGAAACCACCGCGTAGATACCTACCTCCTACGATACTGTAAAATGTACAAAATCCACTTGCCAATATAAATGTCTCAGAGCAGTACCGTAAATCTGCCATTTTGAAGTACATGCAGGAACATTGACTTACTTATGTCAGCAAATATGCGGAACACGTCAGCGTCTTAATGTTCGTGAACCTAGCCAGTGTCTGACCTTAATTTTGGCTGGCGCTGATCGATATTTAGCCTGGTTGGGGAACGGGCGAGCGTGCAGTAGCGGGTGGACCGACCGCGTGGTAGAGGATATTAGACATTAAAGATCGCCGAGCATGTAGGATGTCGATCTGCCTCAACGAAATATTTTTTTGAGCATGTAGAATGTTGATAGGGAAGGATGTTTCTATTTTCTAACGAGTAATGTAGCGGAAAATGCTGTGGTCTATTGGGATTGACATGATATGCGATGCTTCTAGGATGCTCCGAGACCAGAATGAAACTCCATGACCAGGCTCAAGATGAGAAATGAAATGGGCAAACAACAGTCAACGTCAACAAACTGCTGTCCCTCTCAATTTTAGAAACTGGCCTTTCCCAAACCCCTGACAGCCTCCCCCAACTCTTTCAACGTCTGCGCATCCCTAGGAATAGTATGACCCTTCCCATGATCAAACAGCACCGCATCATCCTGCTCACAAACATTGTACAATGCCATCGCACCCGGTAAGTACGGATCATCAGCTCCAATGCAGTGCAGCGTCGGCACATCCACAACCTCATCACTATTATCAACCAGCAGCATCTGATTCTTTTCAAGATGCAGGGGTGGCCACCCCGCAAAGAACACTGCTCGCTTGATACTCCTTGGTCTCCCCTCCGCCTCAAATCGTCTCCTCTCGTCCATAATCAGTGTTGAGCCTACAACAGTGCCCTCAGAATAAGCGCATATGCCATCGAAAGGGCCGTGTTTTTCTATCGTAGCGTAGAGTGCGTCGAGGGCGTTGCGGACTGAGGAGCGGATTCCATCTGAGCCTTCGGGCATGAGTTCGCGGAGGACGTCTTCGGGGTTCTCGCCTTCAGGGAAGTCGCGCACGCGTTCGAGGACATCGTTTTGCTCGATCCCGTCGTATTCTATGAAGCGGTAGTGAGGCGCTGGGCCGAAGTAGTCGAGGAACCCTGGGGGTGGTTTGCATAGGACTTCGCCTTGAGTGAAGAAAAATTCCGTTGTGCCGTCTGAGGACATTTCTTTGCAGAAGGGTGCTGTTGATTTGATATCAGTCTTGGATGTCTCGATATTGGGCAATGTCAAGTACCTAGTTGCACTTCGAAGTTCTGTGAATGTTAAAATTGTTCGTGAGATCTCGATAGGGCACTTACCTTGGCACTGCCATAGGCACCTGGTAAACAAAGGAATCTCATTTTGTCCCGATCAATTCTCTCGAATTTCTTCCCCTCCCCTTGAGTAGATACCTCCTTCTTCTTTCTCTTGAGGGTGCAGACAATATACTCCCTCGCAGCTGTCGATAAGGAATTCAAGATAATGAGCGAAGTGGGGGTTTGCCAAACTACTGCGACCTTCTGTATATGGTACACAACTCCGGAAAATTGTTGGGGGAGGTCCGAGATCACAGCTTTCCGTTTGCACAAGCATGTGCCTTTTGCATTTCTGTAGAATTCCTTTGAGATATCACACCGAATATTGTCCTATCGCAGGACGTCAGGGGTAGCTCTTCTGATTGCGAGTCAAGATCTTCAGATCTTCACAAGCTTCACTGATTTAGGGCAGAGGGTATCGCCAAGTTAGGAATCTACTGGTGGGGGTGACGGCGCTTATAACTAGAACAGTCAAGCGGGTATGGCGCCGGCATTCGGACCGACGCTTGAGCTTATCTGAAATGGGATGATGTGCATACCATCCTGGACCGGCATCTGATCTTTGTCTGAGCGAGGAAGTTGAAGCTCTGATCGCAAAGCTGCCGACGTTCTCTTCGCACAGCCCATCTGGCCAGATGTGAAAGAATCTTGGTTCGGGGAATATCACCCCCGCGAAAGAGTCCGCGACACGAGGTTGAACAAGAAGCGAATTGCGGGGAAATAAAGTCAAAGATTTGGGTTCTGACTGACATCTTGGCTCCTTTTGAAAGTGCAAACAAGTGCCGAGGAGGGGCTGAAAAGTCCACTTGAGACGATAGCAATCCTGGTTCCGTCAAGATAACGGAGTGAGCTCCACGTTTGGAGAAACCCCAAACGGACGACGTGATTTTTGTGACGCGGGATTCGTACTCGTTTCGGGGAATGTGGACGTTCGCTAAGAACGCCACAAGCTTCCATCCGGCATAGGTTCCAAACTCAATTCCCACCTCTCGGGCTGGTTCCTCGATCCCGTTCATCCTCGCCTCTCACAACATATCCAAGCTGTAATGGCTCGTGCAACAGACCGTCAAGATTCCAAGTCTTCGCTTCAAGCCCAAGCTTTAATTCCGTCCCATACAGACACAAGGCAATAGCTGGACCTAGTGGACCAGAAGCTGAGGATGCTATTGCAGAGCATCTCAGAGTCTTCGACTCGGTATCGCCGAGTTGTGGTACCTCATCCGATCGACTCCAAATACGTCCCAATCTACTCCTAGTCCCTTATCGCATATACTTGCTCCATAGCTGGGGTCTAGTCGATCAGCTGTGATCTTTCCTACCTTCCTCTTAGCATCAGGTCCGCTTGGCTGCAACCCCAACAAGTGTCAGGGGCTGCACTATCTGTCACCTCTCATGTTGAGGGCAACGATCTTCGTACAACCAATTTTGCGGCTTGTTCCTGCCTTGTGCGCATGGGAATGCTCTGTGATCGGCAGTCCTAGAAATTTTTAGTCCTTCTCTATCATCCCAAGTCGCTTTTGCAACGGCCGGGCGTAAATGTCACCACATCGTCCCCCATGTGGTGTCGTATGGACAGGGTCTCATGCAGGGCATGTAACCCATAACAAGACCCATCCCCCCGAACGTTTTGGGATTGAAACATTCACATGCTTACGCTGTGGCCGCGGCTTTTTGTCTTGTACTGGAATTTGATATCAGAGCTTCAAGTCGAGCTCACCCCCACACGAAACCCCTCTTCTCGCTTCTTGTTCTCTCTTGTACATAAGTGCAGATGATCCTCCAGTTTGGAGGAGAGTAGAACGAGGGTGGAGGAAAACTTGATACCCGTTCTGAATCATTGTGTAAGTTTGCCGTCCATCATACAAACTGCAATTTGTGCAAACGCTCATTCATGTAGTCCATACCTCCCACCTACAGGTTCTGGTCTTGATCTAATATCGTTGTTGCTGATTGATACGAGGGTCTGAGTAAGCCCCTTCACTTTCAATAGCTTCCCCAACAGTTCTCAGACTGACTCTTGATCATCAATCTCAGGTCGAACAGATCACAAGATCACTTGCGGCCCGAAACCATGGCACCGTCAGCTTTTCCCGTCATCGGGGAATCCAATGATCTTCCATGCCCAACACACATAGATACCCAGAGCAATAGAACAGCAACGACACCCGAGGACGACGCATCACACACAAATGTGTTACCTCCCTCATCAGAAACAATGCCCATAGCCATCGTAGGCATGGGCTGCCGCCTCCCAGGCGACGTCAGTACACCAGATGAATTCTGGGAACTATGCTCCCGAGCCCGCAGCGGCTGGTCACCAATCCCCAAATCGCGCTTCAAACACGAAGCATTCCACCACCCCAACCCCGACAAACTAGGCTGCTACAACCCAGAAGGCGGTCATTTCCTCTCCGAAGACGTAGGGCTCTTCGACGCTCCATTCTTCAATATCACCGAGAAAGAAGCTATATCCATGGATCCGCAGCAGCGGTTGCTTTTAGAATGTACATATGAGGCACTGGAGAACGCTGGCATACCGAAGCGAGATCTCGTTGGTGAAAATGTGGGTGTTTTTGTAGGAGGCTCGTTTGCAGATTATGAGCTGCGAAATTGCAGGGATACGGATACTGCACCGATTTTCCAGGCGACAGGGTGTGCGCAGTCGCTTTTGTCGAATAGATTGTCGTACTATTTCGATTTCACTGGCCCCAGCTTCACAGTCGATACGGCATGCTCGTCAAGTTTGGGAGCCATGCATTTGGCGTGCCAGAGCTTACGGAATGGCGAGTCGAGTCAAGCGATTGTTGCATCCTGCCATCTCAATCTGCTTCCAGATTATTTTGTCATAATGTCGATGTCCAGGTTAGTACATCCCATCCTGTGTCTGACTAGCATACAATTCTACTCCAAAAAGTTCCACCCCTTTTTGTGTAGAGCTTTCCAGCTGATCACCCCTGCAACAGCCTCTTCTCCAAAGAAGGTAAATCCTTCGCATTCGACTCGCGGGGTAATGGCTTTGGCCGTGGCGAAGGAGCCGGCTGCGTAATCCTCAAGCCCCTCTCAGAAGCCCTCCGCAACAACGATTCAATTCGAGCTGTCATTTCCGGAACGGGCATGAACCAAGACGGACGCACGAAAGGTATCACGATGCCGAATGGCGACGCCCAGGTTGCGCTCATGAATTCCGTATATAAGAAATACGGGCTCGATCCGAAGGATACCGGATATATCGAGGCGCACGGCACGGGCACGAAAGTCGGTGATCCGATTGAAGCCAGTGCTCTGCATCAGGTGTTTGGTGAGGGCAGAACGGCGAAACAGCCATTATTCATCGGTTCGGTAAAATCAAACATCGGACATCTCGAAGGTGCCAGTGGTGTTGTGTCAGTCATCAAAGCGGCAATGATGTTGGAGAAAGGTTTTGTACTACCGAATTGCAATTTCCAGGAGGGGAACCCGAAGATCCCCTTTGATGAGTGGCATCTGAAAGTCCCCACCTCGCAGAGACCCTGGCCAAGGGGCAAGAAATACGCGAGTATCAACAACTTTGGCTTCGGAGGCACGAATGCGCATACTGTACTCGAGAAAGCTCCTGCGGTGCAAAGGAGCATGCTTCCGGGCAGCAACGATACACTTGCGACTGGAACAAAAGCTCCCGCAAGAAGACTCTATGTATTGTCGGCGAACGATAAGCCATCTCTTGAAGCTCGCATGCACGATTTGACAATCTACCTTGAGCAAAGACCGGAAGTCTTCCAGAACTCACTCCTTCCCAATCTCGCCTACACCCTGGGCCAACGCAGGTCACACCTTGCGTACAAAGTCGCCATTCCAGCCAGGAACTCGGCAGAACTAATTCCTGCTCTGGCTGGAAATGATATCACACCCTCGAGATCTACCAAAGAACCAAAAATCGGATTCATATTCACAGGGCAAGGTGCTCAATGGCATGCGATGGGTCGCGAGCTTCTCGATGCTTACCCCGTATTTGCGGCTACCATGGAGAAGATCGATCGACATCTCGTTGATCTCGGCGCAGACTTCTCACTTCTCGATGAATTATCCCGAGATGCAGAATCATCGCGAGTCTCAGCTGCACACATCAGTCAACCTGCATGTACCGCAGTTCAATTGGCTTTGACTGATCTGCTGAGAGCATGGGGCATCAAACCCTCCGCAGTAGCCGGTCATTCTAGCGGTGAAATTGGAGCAGCCTACGCAGCTGGCGCTCTATCTCTCGAATCTTGTGTTGCAATCGCATATTTCAGAGGTCAATCGATCGTGTTACTGAAGGAGAACTATCCAGAGCTGAAGGGTGCCATGATGGCAGTGGGTGGTAGCGCAGAGGACATGCAGCCCTTGATCGAAATACTGAAAGAGGGCCGGGCCACTGTTGCATGCATCAACAGTCCCTCAAGCATTACCGCATCTGGGGATGAAGAGGCGATCAATGAGCTGCAGGCAGCTATTGAGGCTAAGCAGATGTTCAATCGCAAATTACGTGTGGACACTGCTTATCATTCGCATCACATGAACCTGGTCGCTGAGGAATATCGCGAGACTATTAAGCATGTTACTTCACGCGGCACGTCGTTGGTAACATTCCATTCTTCGTTACAGGGTCGTCTCATCGAAACCACGGAGCTGGGGCCATCATACTGGGTCGAGAATCTGACATGCCCAGTCCGGTTTTCCGAGGCTGTCCAAAGCATGTGCAAGCCTGTAGGGGCTAGCAGCGATCCAGCCGTCGACGTTCTGATCGAGATTGGACCTCATGCCGCTCTTGAAGGACCTGTCAAGCAGATCTTGAAGTCCATCGGCGGAGCTGCAATTAAGATACCCTATTCCTCCACGCTGCTCAGAAACAAGGACGCAGTCGACACCGCCGTCCAGTTGGCAGCCACCATGTTCATGAAAGGCGTCGACATCAACTTCGGCGCCATCAACTTCCCTTTCCCAGGCACTAAAGCCCCCGTCCTCCTCACTAACCTACCAAAATACTCATGGAACCACTCGACCAAGTACTGGCACGAATCCCGCATCGCGGAAAAACACACCAACAGACCGTTTGGAAGAAACGATCTTATCGGTACGCTTGCAAACTATTCCAACGACCTCGAGCCAACGTGGCGAAATATCATCCGTGCCGACGACATGCCGTGGGTGCGCCACCACAAAATGCAAAATATGTCCGTGTATCCCATGGCAGGCTATATCGCAATGGCACTTGAAGCCTCCGCACAACGAGCCGCAATGCGAAACGTAGCCTTTGACAAATTCGAGCTCCGAGAAGTGACCGTGAGCAGACCTCTAGTCATCAACGAAGGCTCAGACGTTGAAGCCAACATCACTCTCCGCGCGTTCACCGAAGGAACACGATCCTCATCTGACTCTTGGGATGAATTCCGAATCTTCTCGTGGGCAAAGGATCGATCTTGGATTGAGCACTGTCGCGGCTTGATCTCGGTCGTCAAGTCAGCTGACGGCAATGTCGTCGATGGCGCTCAGCAGAGATTGAATGCTAAAACTGCTTTGATTGGAAAGATGGCTGCTTTTACGGAAGCTTGCTCTTCGGATGTTGATACTGCTCAGATGTACGAGACGCTCGCTCAAGCGGGTGCTGGTTACGGACAGACTTTCCAGGGCCTTGAAAATTGCCGAGCGAGCGACAACCATGCATTCGCAGATCTGATTATCCCAGACACGGCTGCAATCATGCCCATGGGTCATGAACCAGATTTCATTATTCATCCTGCGTTCTTGGATCAGTTCATCCAGATTGTTTGGCCAATCTTTGGTGCTGGTTGGAAAGGACTGGATGTTTTGTACATGCCATCTTTCATCCAGAGCATGTCGCTGTCGAAAGGCATTACTCGCAAGAGCGGCGATCGTTTGAAAGTCTTCGGCACTGGCAATCCTACACCAGCAAGCCCTACTGCCACCAAACTATCACTATTCGCAACATCGGAAAGTGCAGACGAGTCACTTATCAGCATGGAGACTTTGGTCATGACTCCTGTCTTCGATGGCTCCGGTGAAACAGGCTCGACGGCCAATCGTGAACTTTGCTACAAGCTGCAATGGGAACCACTTCATGCCAAGCACGAGCGTTCAGGTCTTGAGCGCTCCGGTCTTGATAGCCCAATCTCAGACACGAATGAACATAACACCATTGACAGCATCAACAATGTGCACATCAATGGTGTGAATAATGGTACGAATGGACTTCTCACGCCACCTACATTGGAATGCGACTTTGCGATAATCTGCAATGAAGGTAGTCAGCAACCACTCGCGTCAAGTGTGAAAGACCTCATTATAGATATCGCACAGAAGACTCCCGTCGTAGGCTCTCTCGGAAACATCGAGACAGAAGGCAAAGTCTGCATTGTTCTCTCTGAGCTCGATGAACCAGTCATCTCAACGCTCAACGAAGTGGGTTTCCAAGCAGTTCAGAAAATGCTCGCTGGAGCAGCCGGTGTTCTCTGGACTATTCGAGGCGCGTACACGGACTCCACGAACCCAGACGCAGAGATGGTCATCGGAATGGCTCGCAGTATCCGCTCAGAAACGCTCCTCAAGTTCGCGACTCTTGATCTTGGCACTTCGCCCGAGCTTTCAAACACAGGGGCAGCGGAGAAGATCGTCGAAGTCTTGAAGACGACCTTCTCATCAGACTCCCCGACTGTGGGAGCAAACATGGAGTTTCAAGAACGCAATGGCGACTTGCTCGTCCCTCGTGTGGTCGAAGACGCTGACATGAACAAGTTCGTGCACCAAGAGACTCAGCCTGTCTCAGCTCCTGATCTGCAGCCATTCGCCCAAAAGGGTCGACCTCTCAAGATCGCAATTGAGACCCCTGGTGCATTGGATACACTGTACTTCACCGATGATCTCGCTGTCAGAACACCACTACCCGATTGCGAGGTTGAAATAGAAGTTAAAGCCACCAGCATGAACTTCAAGGACATTATGATCTCGATGGGTCAGCTGTCAAGCAAGTACATCGGTGTAGAGTGTGCTGGCATTATCAGTGCTGTTGGCAGCAAAGTCACAGATCTCCGGGTTGGTGATCGAGTCTGTGCCATGTCCGAAGGAGCATATTCAACATACACTCGCTGTCTTGGAACCAGTGCCCAAAAGATCTCGGACTCGATGTCTTTCGAAGATGCATCCACAATCCCAGTCATCTTCTGTACAGCGTACTACTCACTGTTCGACCTCGGTCGTTTGACCAAGGGAGAGAGTGTCCTCATCCACGCAGCAGCAGGTGGTGTTGGCCAAGCAGCCATCATCCTTTGCCAGATGATAGGAGCGGAGATCTTTGCCACAGTCGGAAGCGTCGCGAAGAAAGAATTTCTCATGAGCGAGTACCACATCCCTGAAGACCATATCTACTACAGCCGGAACACCTCGTTTGCTAAAGCAATCCATTGTGCTACCAATGGACAGGGCGTTGATGTGGTGCTGAACTCTCTTGCTGGCGATGCCCTGCGCGAGACCTGGGACAGTCTCGCCCACTTTGGTCGCTTCATTGAGATTGGTAAGAAAGATATCGTGAGCAACTCTCGCCTCGAGATGGCTCGATTTGAGCACAATGCCATGTTTGCTTCTGTGGACTTGACTGTAGTTGCTGCTGAGCGACCGAAGATCATGAAGAGACTTCTTTCAGACGTGTTCGAATTGATGGGTAAAGGACTTGTGAAGCCCATCTCGCCTATCACCATCTTCCCTATTGCAAATGTCGAGTCTGCTTTCCGTACTCTTCAAGGAGGCAAGATCATGGGCAAGATTGTCATCGTGCCTCGAGCAGATGATCAAGTGAGGGCGGTACCGTCGAAGACACCGAATAACATCCTCCAAGCCAATGCCACATATGTTATTATCGGTGGTACTGGTGGGCTTGGTCGCAGTATGAGCAGATGGATGATTGAGAAGGGTGCCAGGAATATCGTCCTCCTGTCTCGAAGCGGCAAGTCAGATGGCAAGGTCGGTGAGCTGATTGAGGAAGCTGCAGCTATCGGAGCAAGCATCATCGTGAAGGCATGCGACGTCTCCAACAAGGAGTCTGTTGAGAAGCTGGTCTCGCAAGACTGCTCGACTCTGCCACCTATCAGAGGGCTCATCCACGCAGCTATGGTTCTTGATGTAAGTTTGCCTCGTCTGTCTTGTGTTTCTTTGCTAACAATGCTATCAGGACGTTCTCTTCGAGAAAATGCAATTTAATCAGTGGCAATCTGTTGTCCAAGCAAAGGTATCCGGGGCATGGAACTTCCACCATGCCTTGTCCAGCACTCCCCTCGACTTCTTCGTTATGCTCTCCTCTGCAGCCGGCGCCGTAGGAAACAGAGGTCAAGCAGCCTACTCTGCCGCAAACTGCTTCCTGAATGCCTTCGCACAATATCGCATCTCGCAAGGTCTACCAGCCTCCTCCATCGACCTCACGGCTGTCTCTGATGCCGGATATCTCGCCGAAGGTTCGGCAGAGCGCGCTGCACAGGTGGCAGAGAACCTGGGGTCGGAGACGATCTCGGAGAAAGAGGTGCTGGCATTGATCGCTGCTGCTGTCACTGGAAAGATGGCAAGAGAATGTAATTCGCATTGTATCACCGGGCTGAAGATCGCGCCGGAGAGCAAGGATGCTTTGTTCTGGGTAGATGATGCGAAGTTCAAGCATTTGAAGGAGGCTGCCGAGGCGGAAGCTGCTGCTTCTTCCACGAGCTCTCCGAGTGCTTCGATTTCTCTGAGTGCGGCGATGAAACTTGCAGGTTCGAAACAGCAGGCTGTGGAACTCATCTGCGAGGGCTTGATGACGAAGGTGTCTGCCGTCCTCATGGTTCCGAGGGAAGAGATGGACCCAGGTAAGGCAATTGTGGTGTATGGTCTTGACTCACTCGTGGCGATCGAGATCAGGAATTGGATCACAAGAGAGTTGGAGGCGAGTTTGCAGGTATTGGAGCTGTTGACAAGTGGTAGCTTCTGGGCATTGTCTGAGGCTGTGTTGGCGAAGAGTAAGCTTGGGGTGAGGTTTCTTGCAGAGAAAGAGGCATGATCAATCGATTGGAGGTGATGTTTGGTTTCATTGTAGGGGGCTTGGATAGGGGTCTTTGGAGCGTTCTCGGGATCTTGGTCTGTTTGCAGGGTCATTCGTACATATCTCTACATTTCATTCGCCTCGATATTCTGCACAACAGTCAGCATGCCAAATATAATTCGAACTTTTGTAAATGCCTCCAGATACATCCCCAGGCCCTTCCAGTCCCTGCCTATCACTTCTGATATGTCTCTATCTTATACAGCAGAATCTAAGTTATTACCTCCCGCTTGCTTGTATCGTTGACTGTCTTAACTGTATTCTCGTCGTCTCTTCTGGGCACACGTCTGCATAGCTCCACTTTTAGCTCTGTATATCCAAATCGTCTTGCTCGTCGCCATCATAGGGTGCGGATCGCGCATACCGGACTCGGAATTAGTCTTCTTAGTGTGCCAACTATCAGCAGCTTTTTCAAGCTGCGAAAGATACCCAATCTGCGAGGAAGCTGGTGAAATTATGTGCCAAAGACGTGTGCTTCACCATCTATTCCTTCGCGCAGAGGTCGTACAATATATGACCGTGCTGAGAGAACATTCGAAAGGTAGCTAGATCGTACGTCAGATGCCTGGAAAGGTCATCTATGCCTAATATCATGTTCGTCAGCGATCAGAGAGACTCTATGTATGGTTCCCCGTCACTGCCCAAGCCGCAAGACCTCCTGTATATGATCGGGACGTATGATCGAGTCGTTGGCAAGATTGTGGCTCGTTGTGCTCGTGAGAACGTGGTGGCAGTGGGTGAGGTCGCAGAAAGTGAACCAGAAGGCATGATGCCGATGGCCGTTTCTAACTTGTGGAAAAGTCAGTATGTAGGTGCTCTAATCCTTCAAATAATCTGCCAGTATTTGCAGAGGTCAAAGTCCGGAAGAATTCGAGGCTGAAGTAGAAACAGGACGTGAATGTCTGCGGTGGTGGTACTCCTTCCTAATCACCGGCGTATGGCTATTCTGCTGGAATTCACCAGGAGAGTAAAGCCAGCTCAATATCATGGTCACTCCCTCAGTGGCCCAGGATAACTTGGTTTCGCAGACCCGTCTTAGGATTGCTTATCCGAGAATCAGTGAAGAAGCTTTGCTGGATTCACCAAAGGCTGGTGTACATACCCAGGAAGCTCTCCATGGCGCACGGCTGAAGTTTGAGAATTGCCTTTGGAACTCGAAAGGGCAATGCCAATTGTGCGCACTCGTCAATATGCGTTGACTCTGTGGTGCTGGGCCAGCCAGGAGGTAAATGCGTATAAGCTTGAGCGTCGTTCTGGTTGCTGGCCCCGAAGAGTCGCTCATGGAAGACAAATGTAGTGGCCGAGAAGCTTCTGTGAAGCGTTTGAGGACTCTATCGGCGCCGCAAAGGTTTTGAGAAAGGTATAAAAGGTAGAGAAGTTGCTGATAATGTGATGATGGGAAATTGATGGGGAGATCGAGGGCAGGTGCGCGAGGGCAGGTGCCTGCCGAATCTGGGTTGACTGCGAAGCTGCAGTTCAATTTTCTCTCTCCAATACCAACCTACGATCTTCCTGAGCAAAAAGTCGTCCCATACCCTGTCACAATACATCACCGGCCAACCCAGTTACAGCGAGAGCCGATTGGCAAGAGATTCAAGGAGGTTCGAGACAAACAAGGCCGAGCGGTGGTGCAACGACTACGGTGATGACTGGTTTAGGGGTGGGAAAAGGGTCAGAAACGGGTGCTAAGAGGTGGACGCCGAGCATGGCACCATCCATATTCGCTTGTAGGACCAATCACACAATGAAGAGGAAAGATTTCTGAGGGGAAGAATGAAGGCTTGGAAGGTGAGGAGGTTGGGGCGCGCCGACGACAACAAAGACAAGCAGACAAGGGCGATGATCACAAAGCGCGAAAGTACAAAAGGCACATGGACAAATAAGAAGATGAGATTAATTCTGCGACGCAGTGACAGGAGAGTAGAAAGTACGGCAAGAGCAGTATGGTTCCACCACCAGTAGGCAGAGACTGGATGGAGATCATGGTGGTTAAGAGGATAACGACGACAAGGAGGACACTTGGATGGCGGCAGTCACAATACAGCAGTCACATGGCAATAAGAGAAGATATTTGTGGGTTGAAGGAGTGAGATTGATACTAAAGGCCAACACCTTCCACATCCACCCCCAAGCAAACCCATCAACACCACACCCGCGACACGACGACGAGGTTGAGAAGAAGGGTTAGCAATGGAGAGTTCAGTCAGGAGAGGAAGCATACCATCAATGGATTGGAAGAGAAGATCCTGGCCCTTGGTTTCCCCCTTTCAGGTACTCACACTCATCACCGACGAGAAGGCTAGGCCATGATGAGCGCCTCAGGTTGGGAGGAAGCACCCGATACTGCTTTGAAAATGCATCCAAAGATGCCCCTCCCCAATAGATGTATCGTTTCTGGGTATGTAAACATATTCCTGTCAGCATGCTTGTCTTTGAAGGGAAGGATAATCTGTTTGAGGAGACCGGGTAGCTTGCCAGACATCCTTCACCGAAGTTTGGAGCTGTCGCGCTCTACTACAGTCAACCCGGAGGTGGGCAGGCCATTACGACACGAAATGAAGAGGCATGTCCTAGTTCCCACTGCCGTAGCCATGGTCACACCTGATCCTGTTCCGGTAGAACAGGCAGTTGGATGTAGCTTTCAAGACGATGCCATCCACCTATAAGCAACTTTGCTTCTTCCCTCCGAGGAGGTGACATGACAGAAGGAAAGAGGGGATGCTTACATGTGTTTTCCGCCGGCAACGATGCACGCGACGAATGAATGCAATACGACCGATGCGTTGCTGAAGTAAAGTGAGGATGGAAGGAGGTGCATGGTGCAATGAATGAAAGAAGGAAGGGTGAAAAGCGAGCCGTGAATGGGGATGCAAAGCAATGCGTGGGTGAAGAAACAATGAATAGATGGGAAGGAGGGAAGAAGGATTGGGGGCCAAAAGCTGCCCTTGGTATAAGAATTCTGAGAGGCGCGATCAACCACCTTAGCTTGGCGGGCTAAACCCATTTGCGAGGTGGCAGAAACTGCCCGAAATCGGTTCACGATGCTTCCATCTGCTCGCCCGGCCACTGAACATCTCATTGGTCAACAGCAGTGATCGGGGAGGCTCATTGCGATTTCATTGGTCAATGGCATGGCAACGTTGCGCTCCTAAACATGAGCTTTTCACCGTATGACTCCGAGGGGATCTAGATACATCCAGATCAACATTAAAATCATAAGATCTCACTTTTGCCAGCGCCAAATAGGAAATACTCATGTTTATGGTGACGTTCGGTCCCAGAGATGATCGCGCATAGTGCAAACAGAGCAAACACCTCAACACATAGCACGTCACAGGCAACGCAAGACTTCCATCACCGACCAAAACAGCGCAGAATACATTTCTTCCTCTTCCTATATGAACGCGCATCCAATTACATCACGTAATACAATACCATTACCATCTGTAGAAAGTAAACAAACAACAAAACACGCCAAGTTCTAAGCGACGTGGTAGGAACGTATCCATAACATCCTAATATTATGTACATCAATTCGTGAATTTCCTCACTACGTAATGTAAAGAGTTTTCCGTGTTCTGGTCTCGATTCTGGGTTCTGTCGATCGCCGTTGCTCGGGGGTTGATGAAGTGACGTTGGGAGATATACTTTTTAGTGGGTCCGTTAAGGGACGGACCTAGACCAGAGTCCACGCTAGCAGCCTTATACAGCCCTACCATTCAGCCTCAATCGACGACATAGCATGCTGATGGGGATGACTTTGGCTGCTGGTATTTTCATAGCGTTCCTACACTTCCAAGCAAGCATCCAGAGACACCGCAATCCAGTCACCAACCAGATCTGCCACCGTGCTCATCATCAGCTCTATCTTCTACTGCTCCGTCGCCTACGTACGTCATCCTTGGACCTGGGACCCTTCAATCTACTTGCCACATACTCAACCGGAGTTTGTCGCGTCATCAGGATGCTACAGGGAACTCGCTGTCCAAAACTCAATGGTGGACGGTTGATAGAGAATGGGAATTGAAGGGAACACACTGTTCTGGATACAAACATGACGATTTGGGGGCTGAAGAAGAAAGCCAGCCGAAATCAATCGGTCTTGCGGGACTTCAGGCTTGAAATTATAAATTGCTACAATTCAGAGCTCTACATGACGAAAATTTACGATTGCCTCGCATATCAAACATATGAGATGGAGATACGGCTTTCTGGCAACCTTTCTCTGCTAACCTTCTTCCTCTATTCCTCCATCAGCACCGGAATGCTTAGCTCGCTCTCCCATACCCAGAAGCAGGCGCCTCACCCGATGGCCCTTTATATCCACCACCAGATCCCCCCGGACCAGGCGCCTCCCCGCCATTACCTCCTCCTTCCCCTCCATACCGACCCTCTCCTCCTCCATCACCACCACCTCCCTCCGTAGGCGGCACCCCACCCCCGAAACTCGGCCCACCAGGACACTCACACTCATACGCCATCAACCCACACCTCACACACCTACACCTCTTCCTCAACCTCCAACCCCACAGACAAGCCGCAATAAACAGAATCAAGAAAATGACGAAGAGGATCAGGAAGATGATGAAGAGGATCAGGTAGTCTCGCTCGCGGTCGCATTCTGGCGGTGGGAGGGGACTACAGGATGCGGAGACTGTTTCGCGGGGTGGAATGGTGCAGGAGGAGAGGGAGGAGAGGGTTTGTGTGATGGTGGTGGCGATGTATTGGGGTGGTGGGCTTGGGCAAGATGGACAGGTGGTGGTTTGGCTGTTGGAGATGCTTGAGAATGTGTTCGACTCTGAGCTGGAAGTGGAGCTCGTAGTTGAGCAGAAGGAAGGGTAGACTGTTGATGGTGTGCAGATTGACTGGCTTGCTGTGGATGAGCATGATCGGACATAAATTGTGGTTATGAGTGAGCATGCTGACGAGGTCGAGGAAGATCCTGAGGCGAGTGAGGAGGTTGTCGAGCTTGAGCAGCCGGCTGTCACGGAGACGGTAAGTTGCTCGCAGGTTGGACAGGTCGTCGGGAAGACTGAGCTGGTGCTTATGAACGAAGTCGAAGTTACAGTTGGACAGGCTGTAGAAGAGGTAATACATGAAGTCGAGACCAGAGTTGGACATGTAAGTGACGTACACTCTCTAGTGACGGTGCTTATACCTGACGAGCATGTCGTGGGAAGGATGGAAGTACTTGCAGTACACGAAGTCACCGTTGGAAAAGTGCTAGCTATGCGTTGAGTACTGGACATACAAGTCGTTGGGAAAATCGATGTCGTACTAATATACGATGTTGATATCAAGGTCGGACATGTCAGAGCAGTGCATCCTGTGCTAGACTGACATGTTGTTGGAAAGACTGAAGTCGTGGCGGTGAACGATGTCGGTACCAGTGTCGGACACGTCAAAGAAGTGCATTCTCTACCAGCTGTACTGACTACCGTCGTTGTGGTAGTCGTAGGCGGGAGAAACACAGGAAGTGTCGTCGTTGTCGTCGTAGTAGACTGTGTGCAAGTCGCCGAAGGGGAGTACGGACAGAAGCTTGGACAAATCCAGGAACGGGAAGTTTTTTCTGTTTCGTCATGGCATCCAATTGTGGTGGTAAAATTTCCATAGTTGAAGTTCGTCACATGAGTTGTTCCTGCTTGGCAGATGAATGAAGGCGGCAATGTGGTTGTCAACGTCCGGGTCGAGCCGGGGAGGCTTTTAGTTGAGAGAAAGGTCTGGATGACAGAGTCTGTGACGGTTTGAAGAGTGATTGTTGATGTAACGGTGAGGGTTCTGAGGGTCGTTTGTGTGGTGGATCGAGTCAGTATTACCTTTGTCGTGATATATACAGTCTGGTAAACAGTGACTGATACGGTTGGGCAGACTGGCGACGACAGGGACGAGCTAGTGGGAAGGAAGGATGTTGACGTTGTAGAAGTCGGTGAAAGTATGGACGTGTGATAACCCGAAGACTCTGAGGAGCACGGAGTAGTTGCGAAGGACTTCGTCAAGGGCTTGTAGGTGTCGTGCGAAGAATGATCATAGGAAGAACGCGGCTTGGCCTTTGAAGTTGAATCGTAAGTAGTTAATGTGCTTGGAGTGTAGCTAGCGAATAGCGAGCTCGTTGTGACTGGGCCTGAAGGATGATGTTCTGATCTTGACAGACTACTGGTCGACGACAAGCTATATGCAGAAGATTCTGATATATCGCAAGGAGTGCTGATAGGTGGATCAGGACGATAGCTGAATTCTGTAGTGGGCAGAGTCTTGCTGGAAGGAGGTTCGTGAGGCTGATGGCCACCCCACTGCGCAGACACTTGAGACCAGAGGGCAAAAGCAAGGAAAATCTTGAGCAACATTATGGTCTGGCTTTCGATCACTCCCAGACTCCAGACCGAAAGACTCAAGAAGCAGGTACAAACAGCAGTGCATCAGATATAGAGATACGATTATGTATGCTGGGACGACGCCGACTTTGAGGCACTTTTCCCTCTACCACTTGGCTGACCACCTCATCGCTCACCGGCGCTAAGCCAAGGGTCCTGCTTGTTCATGATGATCAGAGGTTTGATGAAAAGCTCTCGCCGAATAGGTAGAGAGGCACACTCGGCAGCATGATTCAGCTGAAGCCACAACATGCACACTGCACTCAAGTCACGGCACACTGAATAGCGGACGATGAGCCCTATGAGCGTGACCAAACAAAACCACTGGCTCCGAGAATATGCATATGTGAATGCAGAGATGCTGAAGTTGATCGCTTGTTTGGGAAATGTGGCTTATGTAGACAAAGAGCGATGAAGATGTTACACACAATACCCCGCGATGATTCGAGAGGAAGACGGCTGGTGTGACAGCGTGGATGAAACCTATGCAATCAGGATAACTTCGACGCAGACCGACACTTCGGGATGGCAAAACATGTTGCCAGGTACCTAGATTGGGACATTCCCACGTTGAAGTCGGTGCCTGTCCCGATCGACACTTGAAGATATACTGCAAATCGAGAAAGCCCGAGTCCAAAGAGAACCATGTTCAAAAATCCGAAGGTTGAGACTGAGAATCATACCGCATTGGACTGGAGAATCGTAGTCAAGGTACCATGTACCTGGCACAAGCTACCTTGAAGTAAGCCGTGAGTTCTGCTAAGCGGCTGTTATCCAGCTGCGAAAAGCTGATGGTGGCGTTTTTGATGGATGGTTGTTCGAATTGGGTGTGCTGGCAGATGACTTGGCGTGAAGTCACGCTCTGATCAGGGTCTTTCCAGCATGGCACGGGCCCTGAAGTCGCGTCGCGTCTTCCCAACTTCTGGTCCCTCGTCTTCTCTCCATCAACAATCCAGGATGATGGCTCAAGAGATAATCCTTCAACTGCTTTTGGAAAGGTTTGATCTTTCAGCGCAACACCAACACCTCGATAAATGTTCATGCGACAATGAAAGGAGCTAATCGAGCCGCAGAACGCTACCTGGCACCGGATATCGAGGGCAGGAGGTGATGGAGATTCAAAAAGAACGATGCTGCAGACCATATTTGGGGTACGAAGCTCATAAGGCAGGCAACCCTCAAGATTTGCACAAGAATCCGGGTCTCTGTTGAGGCCAGGAAGGTGGATGATGACAGCGATAACGAGAATGCGAAGGCCAAAGGCCAAAGGCACCGCACAACATATTGATTCCAACGACAGAGACTCAATCGTAGAGCCTGATTCAAGAGGAGTACGAGGATGTTGATTCAGGTCTCAAAGTTTCCCTGGCTGGGTGGACCCCAAAGGACCCATTCTTCGAAATGCGTTCCACAAGTCTATCCGGCAAGAATTTGCATGTATCAGACAACTCGACCCTCTCGAGCGTGACGACGTACGGAGTCTGATAAAGCAGAACGGTGGGAAATGGGTCGGAATCTACCATGCCGATATCGAGATCGTACTTTGGGGACATTTTGTGATCAAGGAACAATGGAAGCTTGTCGGTAGTGAAGTGCGGCCAGTGGAGTGTGCGACGGAATTCTTCAAGCATATGAAGGATCTTCTGAAAGATAGTGCCGTGACCAAACCAGAGCCAGTCGAATCAAGGAAGCCATTTTCGGGTCTTGTGTTTGCAGTGAACTCTACTTCTGGTGATAATCGGACAATCGCTCTCATTGATGGGCTTGGAGGCACATGGTCTGCCTTGCACGACATCTCGATTGTCGCATCTGTGATTAGTGATGGCAACCAGTCTCCACAAATACAAGCCAACAACAATGGATTACCGCGGACCCTTGGGATGGCGCTACATCACAAGTTTGATGACCCAATGTATCTGGAACGGAACATATGGAGCAAGAGCTGCCACCGCGATAGCTGAAGCGGCCCTCAACAGACGCCATTGAGCGGCAGTCTCATGGTAAGAAACAGAAGCATGGCGCATGAATAAGAGACGAAAGAAATACGATTTCGGCCTCATGAGACGAATTTAGAACGGTCGATCTAGAACTCCTTCACCTGCCTTACGCATCCACTTCCTATGTGCATGGCAAGTCTTCATCCGGTGGGCGTAATTATAATGCGTCCTTGACTAAAGGGCTCGGACTGTTACGGTAAAGTAATGATCTAGTGGTGCGAACGCCTCATACTGACGTGTCCTCTTCCACTCCAGGTTCTTAAGAAGATAGCGTGAAACAACTATGCAGCTTGCCTTGGGGACTGACAAGATCTGGAACGAGAAACAGGAGCTCAAAATATGTTCTTAGATTTACGAATTCTGGTGGGAACATTCTAGTGGCAAACAATTTGAGTTCTGCATGCTCGCATTTCCTTTCATGTACAAGGGGAATTCATCAGCAGATACCATGTAAGTACTTGTTGAAGATGAGGTGATCAAATATTACAAATCCATTTCAGAACAACTACCACCATTTGCAGATATCAGACTAGTGTAGTATTCATCTTGAAATGCTGGTCGCACTGCATCGACGAAACTTGCAGCTTTCCTAGCTTTCCGTCCGCCGACGTTCGGTCGAACAATATTGTCATGTTTTATGATGTCAAAAAAAAGCTTTACTAAGCAAAGGCGAATGATTGAGATGACCCGAATCGGCAGTCGGGGCGAAGAGAAGAGAGGGCTCGGTGAGCCAAATATGGCACAGCCTCAGCTGAAGGTCACAGAAGTACCCAATCAAAGCTCGGCATGGGGCATGTTTCCGTATGTCACCTCGCCGACTTCCAACGTTTACTGACTTCGAACCTCCAAGATCGACGGCTTGTCGATTCTAAAATAAAAGTATTTAGTCCCTTCGGACAGGGCAACGGCCTCACACTTCAATCGATATCCGTCGTCCACATCAGCCGTCCAAGAACAAATCAACAATCGCACAAAATACCAACAACCTCTTTCAGCCGCAAGAACAATGGCATCTACACTCAAAGGCAGCGTGCTCATCACCGGCGCAAATGGAGGATTAGGAAGCGCATTTGCATCCAATTTCCTCAACTCGCCACAAGCCGAAGAATATCGTCCTCTGTTCACAGTACGCAACCCAGCCACAGCTCGTGGCCTCCAAGCAGTACTTAAAAAGGCGCCCAATGATCTCAAATACGAAGTTTTACCACTCGATCTAGGTAGCCTCGAGAATGTGCGCACTTTAGCTAGGGACATTAACGAACGAGTCGCAAATGGCACTCTTGACCCCATCCGTGCTCTGGTCCTCAATGCAGCATTTCAAGATGCGAGTTCTGAAGCCTTGAAACCTCAAATGTTCACCAAAGAAGGGTACGAGATGGCTTTTGGGGCAAATTATCTCGCCAATTTCGTGCTTGTCCTTGGTCTCTTGCAGTCGATGGATAAGGAGCATGGAAGAATCGTGTTTGTGACGAGCTGGACTCATGATGCGTTCGATCCACGGAATGGCACTCCTCCCATTTTCAATGGTGAAGAGTTTAAGACTATGTTCACCAGTGCAGAGGCTTTGTCTAAGGGGATTGAATACAAGGATGATGCTTGGGCAGCTGGTATGCGGAGATATGGTGCGAGTAAATTGTTGGGGGTCATGTTCATGTAGGATCTCAGTTACGCAACTTTCAATTTCATAGACTTACAATATCCCAGGTACGAACTTCAGCGCCGTCTGGAATCCGACCCAGCTCTCTCGAATATCTCAGTCCTTTCTATGGACCCTGGCGCAATGGGAGGGACGGGCATCGCAAAGAGAGCCCCACTGCTGATCCGCTTCCTCGCCCAAATCATGATACCTCTTTTGCAGAACATCGCTGTATATTTCTCATCCAATGGCTCTATGCGGCCGACGTGGAAATCTGCTAGAGATCTCATGCTTGCGTCTTTCGATGAGAATTATCTGGGTGTGCGTCCCAAGGCTGTTTATTTGAACGGGAGTGTGAAGGCAACTTCTTCGGCTGAGTCACGGGATGAAGACAAGCAGAAGCAGCTATGGGAAGAGAGCCTGAAGTTGGCCATGATCAGGGACGGGGAGACTGCGTTAGAGAATTGGAAGTAATCTTGAACATGTTAGCGGGAAACGCAGGACCCACGGAGGTTATACAAAGGATGCAATCATCGCTGAGATAGGCAAGGAATGTCCGCAACGGAGACTAACAAAATCAATGCTTCATTTCCTATTTGCGCACTTCAGATCCTGAACCTCTTGACGATTTTCGCCAGGCTATATGGATAAAGTCCAGTACGCGGGGAAAGTGGGGTTGCTATCTGCTACTGACGCACTAATCTGAACAACCTTGCTCTCAGGAACCGATCGACAATGTACAGAATACCATCAATACCGAGGTGTACCTTGTTCCTAAGTTCCTCTTGGTGGAGAAATCCTGACTTACAGGTCTGATTCTGCAAAAGGGGCAACAGTGATGCTCCCTACCATATTCCTACAGAAATCCAGAATGGGGTGGAAAGATCAGCTTGCTAGCTCTGACAATTAGAGAGCAGTAAGTATATAAAGGCGTGTATTCACTTCAAACTCGTTCTATCTTATCAACCATGTTGCCTTTCAAGTCTTTGGGGCTAATTTGCCTCACGTTACTAGGCCAAGGCCTCTGCAGCACCATGGCCAAATCATACACCAATCCCATCCTCCCAGGCTGGAACTCCGACCCAAGTTGCACCTTCGTCTCAGAACATAACACATTCTTCTGCACCACATCCTCCTTCTTGGCATTCCCTGGCATCCCAATTTACGCAAGCAAAGACCTGACCGACTGGAGACTCGCCAGCAACGCCTTGAACCGACCTGAACAACTCCCGGAACTATCCTTCAACGGCCAGCAAAATGAGGGGATATGGGCCTCCACAATCCGTTACCGCAATGGTACTTTTTACCTCATTACATCATATATATCCTTCGCGAAATGGCAGCCCAAACTCCTGCTTTTCACTACCACGGATCCGTATGATGATTCAGCGTGGAGTGATCCTGTACATGTCGAGAACCCAGCTAACGACATCGACCCGGACATTTTCTGGGACGACGACGGAAAGACGTACATGTCCATCGCAGCCGGTATCTACATTAGCGAGATCAACACCTCCACCGGCGCAGCCACCGAACCATTCAGAGTCTGGAATGGCACTGGAGATAGGAATCCGGAGGGGCCGCATATTTACAAGAAAGATGGGTATTATTACCTGTTGATTGGGGAAGGTGGTACGGAGACTAATCATTCTGCTACGATTGCGAGATCGAGGGATATTAGGGGTCCGTACGAAGGGGATCCGAATAATCCGCTTTTGACGGCGAAGGATACGGATAATTATTTTCAGACCGTGGGACATGCGGATCTCTTTCAAGATGCGAAGGGGAACTGGTGGGGTGTTGCACTGGCTACGAGATCAGGACCGGCGTGGGAAGTCTATCCCATGGGACGGGAAACAGTACTTGTTCCTGCGAAGTGGGAGGAGGGTCAATGGCCGGTGTTGGAACCGGTACGTGGGAGGATGTCAGGTCCTTTGCTGACGAAGAATAAAGATATTCCGGGAGATGGGCATTGGGTCGATGATCCAGACATTGTGGACTTCCCTCCTGGATCAGTATTGCCTAAGCACTTCGCTTTTTGGCGTCGTCCAAAGACTTCGCTCTTCTCTATCTCGCCACCAGGACATCCAAACACTTTGCGAATCTCACCTTCAAGAGTCAACCTCACCGCTGATGCAGCGTTCCAGCCACTGGTGGATGGTCTAGCTTTCGTAGCTCGCAAGCAGTCGGCAACTCTGTTCGACTACAGCGTCGACGTCTCATTCAACCCCAAGGTTGCAGACGAGGAAGCAGGAATATCAGTCTTCCTGACACAACTTCAACATATCGATCTGGGTATTGTCAATCTTCCTGACAAACATACTGGGAATTTTGTCCCAACTTTGAGATTCCGCGTCGAAGCATCAGGAAAGCCGAACACGACTGTCCCAGATACCAATTTATTCTCTCTTCCGAGATCTTGGCTTAAAGGACCTATTAGACTGTCTGTTTCGGCGAAGAAAGATGATACATATGTTTTTTCGGCAGCTCCAGCTTCCAAGCCAAGAGAGGTGAAGGTTGTAGGTGAGGCGAGCGTGGGGATTGTCTCGGGCGGTAGTGGGCCTTTTACTGGTCAGTAATTTGCATCTCATCGATTTTGTATAAACTGTTTGATGGCAGTATTCGCTCTTGGATGAAATGCTGATGAAGAGATAGGTACTCTGGTTGGGGCTTATGCGACGCGTAATGGTGGCGAGGGAACGACGCCCACGTACTTTAGTAGGTGGAGATATACGGCTGTTGCTCAGGAGATTGAAGAAGGAGAGTTTGTTCATGCAAGGTAGACTCGGGGAGAGGAGTGCGCAGAATCAGCCATGCTGTGCCGCGGGGTTGAAGCGGAAGTAGACTCTGATGAGAAAGCAGCAAACCGGTGAAAGGAGTAGCAGTTGAACAACAATTAACGATGATGATCTGAACGTTGAGCAACTTGTTCGATTCAAAAAAAGTTGTCTACCAAGTTCCATCCGAATGATGTTCGAGAGTTGGAGAGCCAAGATGAGCGTATCCGAGCCCCTGGGCTAGTCTCAAACAGGAAACGATCTTGGCGAAGTTCATGAATTAACGATCGGGAGAAAATACCTATTGTGAAAGCGGTGCATTCTCCCTGCTGTGAGAACTCCCTGCGTACATAATTATTTCTTGTCTCAAATTCCGGTCGTGACATTGAACCTATGCCAATGTCAAATTACCCCGCAGGACAGGGTGCTGGTGGCAGCGGGGTAATCGTGAGAGTGCGGTATGCTCCATGATCCGGGCGTTTGAGCCTCAAACTTTCGGGATACAGGGCTCTTTTGGGATTAGGTAGGGCTGGATATGATCAATTTCCGTCTCAGAGTTGGTATTTGTAAGTTGGGATGTTGTTGAAGTTGTTGATCGTTCTGTTCGGTTGTCTTCGCTTGCGACCGACAGGAACCGATATTCTTCGAGATATCAGTTCCAAATGCTGTCCGGGTGATAATGTTCGTAATCTGGGGCGCTTTCAAATAAGGGCTTCGATGTTTCTGAGGTTTGAGAAACTGCTCAGCACGTCCAGGCTGGCGGTTCGTGGCACAGACTTTGTTTCAGGCGGGTAGAGGCTGGGCGATGAATGTCTCCAAGAAGTCGGGCGACAATGGAGATACTCCTGGCTATCGACTGACTAGATTCTACGCCGACCACAAACAATTCTACAGGATATTATACTCGAGTCTTCACTGCCGATAATGTTCAACGAGAGAACAAGTAGATATGACTAGTAAGCAGGCTATTTGTGGATCAAATTTAAGGTTGATCTCTAGCTTGGGTATCATCGCGTCTAAGATGCAACTTATTGAGGATCACGAACCATTTGAAAGAGGCTGAAATACCAAAGTGGCTCAGCTGATTTTCATTCGGTGAAGAGCCCTCGGAAATGCACTTTCGTATCGAGGTGAGCTGTTCTGTCTTAGTCATGGAAATTGTTCCACTTTTCGATTGGCGACAATCTCCCTATCAAGCGACTCGAACCCTGTCACCTGCAAAGTGCATCAGCGCATCAGCCACCGACCTGGACGACAGACGACCGTCGATGACCAAAGACGCCAGGATCATCTCCATCACGACTTCAACGCACCTCACCATCTCCGGTATTCATTACGCAATAGCCGACGACTACCCTTGTTGTTGAAGAGATACAGTTACATAAGATCATATGCCTTTGAGCCTCTCCTAGACCCCTCACGATGTCCCGGCGGACACTCGGCCCTGAGCTCCTCCCTCGGGAGGATGCCGTCGTCAAGACATCGGAGACCGCTCGGGAGGCATCCTGTCGGCTTCGCAATGACAAGAGATGGAATTTCCATAAGGATGAGATCCGACGGATCTATATTGAGGAGGACCGGACCCTCCAGGTCACCATGAGGATGATAGAGGAGAAATATGGCTTCAAAGCAAGGTAGGCGCCGTCATCTGTCATATTATTAGTGGCCGCTAGGGTCAAAACTAACATCGAACTTCAGCCCTAGGAAATGGAAGATGAAACTGAAAGAATGGAACTTTGAGAAGTACTTTCCCTCAGCTATTATGAGCTTTGCTGTCGCCAAGACGGAGAAGAGAAAGAATGAAGAGGGGAAAGACACCATTTTCTATCACGGCGAGTCTAAAATACCTTCGGAGAAGATAGAACACTTCAAGAGAAGGAAGATGTCCAACAAAGCCCGGATAGCAAGTCCAGATCCAGGTGAGTAGACTTTCTTGGCTGGATGTCGACGATATCTAACTTTCGTCTAGGAACGCCAAGAGATATCAGCTATCATACCCCAGGTCCTGAGCGGTCACCATCGCCTATTCCGGAAGAGCCCGTTGACTATCGTTCGACATCAGGAAATCAAAGAAGTGTCACTCCATTGATGGATCAAGGCATCACTCCTGTCATGGAACATAGTGTGACGCCAAGACCTGCCTACAGTATCCCTCAGATGATGGATCAAGACTATCCTCGGGTGGAACCACCAGCAATGATTTACGAACCCAAGGTAGAAGAGATGGATGAGGACATGGAAGAGCCTGAGGTCACTCCTGCACCGCCCAGCTACACCGAAGAACTTCCTGTTCTCAGCCCTCTCATGCCATTGTCGTCGCCCAATTCATCCTCAAATCTCCAAGAACTATCTCCAAGTCCACAAGAAACTACACAGGACCATGTTGCCCTACCCCAGATGCAATATCTCACAATTAACCCCGTATTCCTAGATGTCAATCATGTAGGAGACGAATCGAACTCATCGAACGGTGACCAGATGGCATATCAGATGGACCGGCCAGATACTGGAAAAGCACCCGAAGTGCAAATGGGAGAGAAAGAAGGGAGTGCAGAAGCATCAGATAGTCTGGTGCACGGCATTGTGATTGACTTTCCACGGATAGCGTCACGGCTTTCCACTTTTGATATTGCCGGCCAGATGTCTTATCTTCGAGGCTCCGACGACATGTTGCCACCTATCGAGGGGAACGCAGACGAAAGAGCACTGGACGGAACTTTGGCATCATTTGAGGAGAAGATGGAACTTGCTCGACAATATCGAGAAAGCGGCTCTCTGAGAAATGCTGAGTCAGCATATCTCCAAGCTTTGGTGGAGTACTCCGAAATACCCAGCGTGGAAGGAAAAATCGCGCAACACATCCCCGAATTCCTACTTTTCTTCAGATCACTCAATAACACTGGTCCTCAACACAATCTGGATCAGAGCGTTTTCATATGCCGATGGCTGCTGGTAACTTGCGAGAAGGAGCTTGGTCAAGGGGCAGAAACGATGCGGACGACACATGCGCTTGCGGACTTACTACGGCGGTCTAATCGCTTGGATGATGCGGAAGACCTCTACACGAAAGCATTTACTGGCTTCAAAGATCTCAGTATGGTCAAGGAGAGGCTAGAATGTCAACGCTCGCTCGGAACACTCCTCTTCGTTGTAGGACGGCTTGACAAAGCGGTACACATGCTCGTATCGACACTATGCGAGTACATGACGGATGACTCACTCGAGGGCGAGGAAATCGGTGGCGTACTAACGGCCCTCTCGGATGCTTTTACCAAAGTAAAACACGATAGACACTGGGACGAGATGAAATCATCGGTCTCTCAGCTACAAGTTCTCCTAATCCGACCCAGCGCCGTCTGTCGCTGGTCACAGAATATCCCACCAAAAGTCTTCCTCGAAGCCATGCGTCTCGCTTCTTGTATTTCCGAGCAAGACTGGTATGACACCGCCGAAATGCTGTATCTCGTAACAGTGCCCAGAATTCACGCTCTGGACAATTTTATCTACGGCCGCAAGAAAGCCGATGCATTCATCGCATACTGCATGCAGCATCAACGGCGCAAGCAATGGCGGAAATGTATCCGCGACATCCTGCACGCATATAAGTGTCTCATGGCTGGAGATCGCGAATCAGCAGTGCAAGAAGGGCCAGTCGATCAATTGCGCGAGACTTGGTCACTCATCAAGAAAGCCGTCGCCGAGGAACCGAATGTGACAAAGGATGCGTCGACGCGAGAATCGATGCGGAAGATCGACCACGCCGATCAGAAGCTGTTATGTTGGAAGAAACTACAACTGAGTGGGTTGCTTGACGAGAGCGAAGAAGAAGATTGGGATAAAGACACCACGCGAAGTTCGAAGTACGGAGTTACTTACAGTGTGAGCGATGTGACAGGTGTCAGCTACTCTGCTTACTACAGAGAATTGCATTAGGGGTTCGTTTTGGAGTTTGGGACGCGGCATGGCATGGATCGGAGTGGGATGGCATAGCAAGCGAGGAGCAGGTTGGATTCAGGCATGCGCATCGAGCGTTGGCGCACGAGCGAGTATATATGTGTAGAGAATACCCCTTCATTTTGTTCATCTGTCTACTTGCTATATATGTTTCTGCTTGGGTTATCTTGGTGTTCGAGACCGGGAGCGGAAAGACTCGATCGGAGATTGCTGTCATTTATTAGCGTTGCATTGTGCTTGCCTCATTTTGTATGCTGAGGCAAGTCGTCACTCGTTTACATATATACTTAATCCTTTATACGATGAATATGAGACTATGATAGAAACTCTGCAGTATGCTTTCCGCAAGCCTCTTTGCCTCGACTGACTGTGCGTGAAGGGTGTCCGCAGTTTCCGCGTGCCATAATCTATGAAAGTTGTACATTTTGTATAAATACATAAGAATTTTAATGCTTCCGTCTTAGGGGATATCTGTTTGCCTGTTCTTGTCCCCATGTAATTCGCTTTACCACGGGAAGAGGTTCGATCACCGAAAAGTTGTGATGTCACGTGCATCTGCTCGGCACGTGTCCGAAAGCTAATTTTAAGCTTTAATCCACGCCTCGTAAAGGACATCTCCCCTATCTCAAGAATGTCAACGACAATCATGATTAGCTGTATGTCCACAGGGCCGCAATTTATGCCTGTACTGAGGACTCCAAGAGGCAACGCGATGGCAATGTAGAAGAGGCACTAGGCTGCCACCTTCGCTATACAAGGCTGCTACCTCCAGCATTCCGAGTCTCAGTCACAGATATGCTTTCCTTATCATCATTGCTTTTTTTGATACACCAATCGCAGGTGGTCGAAGGAACGATGTGCGAGCTGAGGGCTGCATTATGTGTGCCGTTGGCGCACCCATACCGAGGCCGTCCTTCGCTGCACCTTCATCCCAGTCTCTGACTGGTCGGCTCATCCACCAAGTTATCGTTGACACCAGCCTTGTCATATCTTCCAAATTCTTATCATGAGCAACCTGGTATATTGCGTTCGTTCAACTTGCAGTTATTCACTTGGACATCGTCTCTCAAGAAGCTTTTAATTCCACGTTGTACCAGACAGAACTTGCGGTCGATGCTGGAGCTTGAAGGCATCACCCAGCCTTTCCAGATTCTCGCATCAACAGCCACGGGCTATGATGCGGAACTCTCCCATCTCAAGTACCAAAGGGACGGCTTCGGAGCCATTGCCTAAATCAATGCGTCTCATGCGCAGTGACCACGAGTGGGACAAGTGCAAAGACGACATTCGGAACCTGTACATGATCCAAGACGAGTCTCTGGACACAACCATGGAGGCTATAAGTTCGAAGTACGCATTCAAGCGTAGGTTTGTGTTAACCAGCCCCGCTACCTCACATTGTTTTCTCATTTGTACTCTTAGTCTCCGTGCATGGAAAGCCAAAATGAAAGAATGGGGCTTCATAAAGCACTTTCCCGCGGAAGACATGGCATTCGTAGCTTCGAAGTATGACGAGAGGAAGGCCCATCCGATAACTCCCAAAGACACTGTTTTCGTTCGAGGCGGTATCATAGTCCAGCAGAACAGGATTGCGAATTTCAAGAAGTTGAATAAATCTGAATTGACGTCGTCAAGACTGCCCGTCGATGCAGGTATGTTGTGTGGCTCTTCTAGTTGGTTTGAGACTGATAATGGATGGGAAAGCTGCCCCACCAAATATCAGATACTTCACACCCGAACCAAGTCTCCAAGACAAAGATTCGACCATGGAGGATAGTCGATCCTCGGAAGAATTTTACCCTACTCCAGATCCAACAGTCATCGGCGATGGATCAGTTCAAACAGATGAAATGTTCTCCTCATCCATCCCATCGCTTAGCATGAGTAACACTCAGCCCAGTGTTGACTCTCACTGCCACCCCAATGTATCGCCGGACCTGCAGATCAAGTCAATGATACCACTAGCCGATCAATCCCAAGCAGATGGGCAATTTGCCGATGCCGAACGTCGATATCGCATAGTCATCGATGAGATGGAATCGGACCCAAGCATCGTCAGGTGGAAAGCTCAATGTTCGCTTTGCAAGCTCCTCTGCAGATCTGTTTCCCGCCAATCTGACCAAAACGAGCTGGCTCAGCTCCTGATTGTCCACTGGGCATGGGTCTTCAAGCACAGCTACTCGTGCGAGAATGGAAGCCAGCTATACCAAGTCGATTTACAACTCAGCAATATCGACGACACCGACAATTCAAGCCTCCAGAGAATCAAACATTTGGCATGCGAGCTATTGGTCCCGTTTGGAGGGTTTGGCACAATCTGGAAATTTGGCTCCCGAGATCCCAACTCTGACATCCTCTTCAAGCCCCTCGAAATCGCGAATGTCTGTTCGGAAATTGGCTGGTGTGAGGTGGCAGACACTATGTTTTCAGTTTTGATGGGCGGAAGTCTTGCTGCGCTTGATCGCGTTGGCCGTAAACTCGACAAAATTCGGGCATATATTTGGTATGCGCATCATCTTAGGCGCCAGGAACGGTGGAAGGGCGCCGTAAGCACTCTCTCAGATGCTTATCAGATTATAACAACCACACTGCTTTTCTCAGGGGATGCTGTAGAGTATCACACATTGTCGGGTCAACTCAAGTCGGCTCTTGAAGGTATCTCGCGAGCTTGGCGGTACTCTACCTCTTCGACCCCGTTGAAAGAGCTCCTTGATATGGACGAGCGCTTGGATTCCATCCTGGCGGACGATAGAGATGCGAAACTTGGGACTCCGAGGCTCAACTGTGAATCTGCGGGCACAGCAGCTCGAATGTTGGGAAATACGGGGTCACCTATTCAGAGAGTATGATGTCTGATATCAGCTTCAATTGTTCTGCGCTCTTCTTATGAGCCTTTCGTGGAATTTAGCGATTACAAGAGTTCAATTGCTCGATTCTCATATTGCACTTCTATCCGCCTGCACTGCTGCGTGCTCACGTCGGGCCTTGTCGAGACACTCCGAGCCAAATTGTTGTCTTCAACTATTTGGGACCCTACCATTGAGGTCGTAAGGCTCCTGTACCGTGAGCATGTGGCGTTTTTAGCTCAAGATGTTGGCATATTGCACTTCCATCCTGAAATGTGACTGGCCAGCCCTCTCCGCCAGTCAGGATCAAGGCGAGCCTCGTGCGTCCGCTTCACTATCCAAAGATATTCTCGCAATCCAAACTCTCTCCTCTTTTCTTCATCGCTACACTAATTTCCAGAAGATCAGACTACGCAAGGAGGAGATACTCCAAACAATCAAACATCAACCTATCGTCACGCTTCTAGCTTTCAACCATCATGTCGCAAATTGCAGAGCCAAGCGAGCCCGTTCCCAGCATTGAGGACCTCAGCATACATCCAGAGCTTCCCACGCTTTCAATCCGGCGCGAACGAAGCATTGCAAAGTGGGAGTCGCACAAGGAAGAAATTTACGAACTTTACGTGGAACAAAATATACCTCTGAAACAAGTCATGCAAGCTCTGGAGACCAAGCATGGCTTCAAATTTAGGTATGCCTGTCTTGTTCCTGCTTTACCGGCCGATGGATAGCTGAAATGATAAACTAGCTTGCGATCGTGGAAAGCTAAAGTTAAAGAGTGGAACTTTGAGAAGAATTTGCCCGCAAACGAGATGGCTTTCATCATCGCTGCAAAGGCTGACAAGCGAAAAGCCGAGGAGGGCAAAGACACCGTGTTCTTCCGTGGGGACATCAAGATCGAGTCCGAGAGAATCGAAAACTTCAAGAAGAGAAAGCTGACTGCGACTGATATGGCAGATTTGCCGCCGATTGCTGGTAGGGTGGCAAGATAGATGTTCACCATGGACTTCGCTGACACCTTAGAAACACCGCCTCACATTATTTACCATACTCCAGAAGCCTGCGAGGAACTGGCACCTATCCGGGAAACAAACCCATGCATAGCTGCTCAGGATTCACCAGCTCAAGTCGTGACTCCCGATCCCCCATTAAGCTCCGCATCACCATCGCCAGAACTATCTATGGCTGAGACGACAGCTCTTCCTCAGCCAGAATCACCAGTGCCAGCATTAGCAGCAGACGTAGTAGTGCAGCAGCCAGCGCCAGATGTTGATAGATCAATCGACAGAAGAGTTGTTCCGAGGTCTCTCGGGGGATCAGATATTCTTTTCTGTGGTGATAGTATCCGCAAACTCCTGCAGGACACTCCTGCAATGCCAGTACATCTTAATGCCTTCTTGGCCATTCTGGAGCGAAGTCCTGCGCTTGCTATCTGCCATAAGCACATCTCAATCAGAGTCCATGCTTAATGAACGAGGGCACCATCGTGGAGCGCAACACCTCGTTCGTCAAGTACCACGTCAGGCTCGCCGTGCAACACGCACAGGGTCTCCCGCGAGCACTTTCCACGGGTGAGTACGAGCTCATAGAGCAGAAAGGACTGCAGGTCGAACAGGACCTCCTTGCCTTACAAGAACATCTGAGAATTGCTATCAGAGATGAGTCGCACAAGTTGGTCGCTGGTGCCGCTGCTCAATACCTACAGGCAATATTGGAGTACTGTCGCTTGTATCAATACGAACCATCTTTCGGCCCACATCTAGATGCGATACTGATGATATTTTCTCGTTCTCAGGTCAAATACGAATTAGACGAACCTATAGCTTGCTGCGAGAAGTTCTTCGCGCTTGGTTCTCGGCTTGACACAATTGAGGAGCTCACGGTCATGGAGGTTCTAGATGAATTACTCATTCTGGACGAGCAACGTCAGTTGGATGAGAATTCTGGTCTCTTGAGTTCTCTGATCACAAGAATACGGCTCAGTCCTAGTTTCCTGCATTGGGATCTTCCAGAATCTTCTATTTCTGGACACATCAGCGGGATCAGCTTGGATCAGAAGATACGATTCCTGGGATCCTTGATTGACATGATTTCACTCAACCTCTTGGAGCAATATTCCGTCGACACAGGTGATGCATTGCATGATGCCATCATAAACCTCTGCCGCTTCTCCAAGTGCCAGAATTCCTTCGTCCCAGCGCGATTGACGATGATCTTTCGACATTTATTTTGTGCTTTTTATATCGATGAAACACATGAGCGCCATGCCGCAATCGTCACGCATGCTCTCGCAATCGCCAATTTTTGCTCCGAGTCCAGTTGGGACGAAACTGCTAGTACCATGTTTCATGCTCTTGAGGCGAAGCGATTCATTGTATTTGATCTTGTGAAACAAAAGATCGTCAAAGCATCGGCATACGTCGATTGCGCGCAACATTATCAACGGCATAAGATGTGGAAACGGTCGATTGCTGCACTAGAAAGGGCATTTGGAAGCATGGAACTTCCGAATATCTTCCCCTTGAAACTGAGGGGGGATTACTGCAAACTGGTGCAAGCACTAGAGTCGAAGCTAGAATTGTGTCCAAGGTCATGGGATGATGCGTCACAATATTCTATTCGGAGGCGGGAACTGGATAGAAAACTCCGTCACGTATTGGGGAAAAATGGGCCCACTCATTCCAGAAGAAGTAGAGCTATCATTGATGACAGCTCGAATAGTTGTAGCAGCTCGGTATCCGGGAGATATGGCGTGACCTACACGGAGAGTCTATCCTCAGGCATGTCTGTGATGAGTTTCAATTACTCCGCTCTTTTCAGTTGATCAGTCTCATATGAGATGTTCCGTTAGAGTTCGTTCAATATATACATAGAATTAGACGGCGAGCATGATTCTAAGTTTGTATTGGATTCGTACTTGTGATTTCCTGCTCCCAGAACATCAAGGATATCAGCCTGAAAGCCTCCTAAACAATGGTCGTTCTTGAGTAAGGTAAAAAAGATATACGTTAAGGTGTCACTGATGAACAATTTGTAGGTCGTGACGGCAGAAATTTCAGTCACGCGAGCTTTTCAATGATGTCCTGACTGATGAATTCGACGAAGTTGGCTTTCAGCATCATCAGCGCAGACGCAGCAAGTATACGCTTGGAGCGAGCCACGGCAGATTCCCACAACATGACTCGGGATTTGTGAAGTCATGAACGGTGGAAACGAGTGAACGCAGAATCTTGCGAACCGACTTGAGAGAAAGCTCCGGCACCAGAATTACGAAGCCATAATGTACCAGGTCGAATGGAGAGAGAGTCCTTGAGACGACATCTCGATCAATGAAGAGCAAGGAATAATGACAAATTGAGCCACATTTCTGTTGTTTCTTTAACAAAGAAAGATGGAGCTCGTTCTTTCGTGAGGCATTTGATGTTTTAGATATCATGTTTTGCAGCAGGAATTGTGTTCAACAAGACACAAAGTTAAAAAGTAAAGAGGGTGCATAACTCGATTGTTCGTGGTCTGCCATGTCCATGCAATGCCGCATTTTCACCTGCACGCAGGTCCAGCTCTTCTCTACACCTTGACATGTACCAGCAGCCTCAGTCATGCCCATCGTAAACGTCATTTCCTCCAGTACAGGCTTCCAAGCTCATCAATCACTTCCCTCAGCAACCCTCTTGATATCAACCTTCTGGCAACTTGGATTGAGTGGTACACCTCCAGTGACCCATGAGACAGTCACCAAAAAATAGCCCTCATTGGTTCTGCAGATGTACCAGTTGTAATATGCCTTCCTCGTATAGCCCATGTTAAACCAATTTGGTAATTCGGATTCGTCATGCCAATTCCACATCAACAGTTTGTCGTCCTCGTCGAAAGACACCATCACTTCGTTGGCACTGCCAGTGGTGAACAAGGGCATGATGACGTTGGTGCAATAGTTCTCGTAGAACTTCATGCTGAGGGAGACCGTCATGTGCACGAAAGACCACGTCAGAATACCTGGCCCTCGTTCTGTGTCTGATAGATCGGTGCCTGGTTGAACTGGCTCGGTTGTAGTGTTCAAGAAGAATCTGACGGTGTGTGCCGCGATCTTCTCTGGGTTTGGGCCTTCTCAAATGACTCGGGAGGAGTTGGTGCATAGACCTTGGATTGCTGCGCCTTCGTGGCAGGCGTAGAGATGTGTGCCGTTCAGAGTGCTGTTCGACGAGAGTACGATGAGGTTGAAAGGCGTGGACTGCACCAGGTACTTGGGTGGCTGTGGAGACATGGCAGCTGAAGAGATGCCAGCCATGAAGGCGAGGACTGCAACAACTAGGTAACGCATGATCGATCCGCACCGTGTGAGTCTCTACAGTGAAGGTGGTGGTTTGGCGGACTTTCGAAGCTGGAGAAAAAGCGATGTTTGTTGGTGAACAGCTATCTCCGAGTTGTCGATGTTGTTGACAATGGATTGCTTGGTGATACCTGAAGTTGATGTTGTTGTTGTTGTTGATGATGATGATGATGATGATGGAGAAGAATAAAACCTTCCTAGAGATGTCTCTCTCTTCATGCTAGATCGTTGAAAGTTTCTCTGAGACGGAACGCTCGACGTTGCTGTCGGGAAGGAGCAACCCAGGTATGACTTCAACAAAGACAGAGACAAAAGCAGCGTTACCATATATGGCAGAGAACCCAGTGATTAGAGGAGTATCATTATTTCATTAGTTTATAGGGTTCAGTCTGCCTTCAGCAGTGCCTCGTCACAATCTCCTCGCATGTCCTGGCCGCCCCTCCCTCATCTTCTAATTCCCTCAAATGAACACCCGCTTGACATCAACTTTCTGACAGCTTGGATTCTCAGGAGCACCACTACCAACAGTCCAAGCCAAAGTCTGGTAGACATATCCAGCATTCGTGATGCATGCATACCAGTGGTAGTAAGCTTGCGTCTTGTAAACCGGTGGCGAAACAGTGTTGTCCAAGTATCCAAGCACGTAAAGCTTATCCTCTTGGTCGAAGCCAAAGCTAGCAAATCCTTGGTCTCCTGGGAAGAACAGAGGAACAGCGACATTCGTCGTGGGCTGTGGCTCGAGTTGCAGAGAAGAGGATGCGTTGAAATTACCGCCGTGCAGGACCCAGGTCACCAGTCCTGTGTATCCGAGGACCTCGTCGGGAGTTTGTTGGTCGGTGTAGTTGAAGTTGTAGGTATTTGACAGAGATGGTGGTCCGCTTGCTCCGACACAGAGTCCTTCAATTGCAGCTCCTTCATGGCATGCATACAGGGCGGCTCCGTTCAACGTGCTGTTCGTTGTGGAAGAGAGGATAAGTTGGAAGGGTTCGGTTTGATTGGCGTAGTATTGTGCTGAGATGCCAGTCGCGAATGCGAGGCTGCTGAGGAGGATTGAAGTGCGCATTCTGGTTCTGGAAAAGATCTTTGGTAGGTATTTACTTTGTTAATTGACAACTCGAGGTGAAGAGAATTGATATCGATGTGGAATTGAGTACAACTTGGTTGAGATGATTCTCTAGAGAAGGAATGCCCCTACCTTTATATTTGTTGAATTTTTGATTGTCTCGAGATTATCCATAAGTGGAAGGCTCGAAGCATGCTTGCTGCGGGGACGCGAGATCGACATGACGTTGAGCCTCGTATTCAACCCTCACTTCACCAGGGTTGCATGCAAAGAGAACAAACCACGAGCTTATTCTCACGTTGTCCAAGCTCTTTCTGGATAAGAGGCCGAGCAGACTGAGACCATTCCAGATGTATTTGATCAACTGATGAGATACAAAGTTCACGATTCTCGTAAAATCAATCAAAAACGGCAATGACGTGCAGCGACCGGATGTTATTTTGAGGTGGCTGAACAAGCATCTCCGGGGTTTCACTGCCGGATCTAATTTGCCGTCGAATGATCGTCTGGAATGAACTTGGCGGTGAGGATGAGAATGATAGCCTTGCATAAGGCGGACTTAATGCCGCCGTCGTACAGAGGTATATTATCCGGGAGTGAAGGAAATGGTCTTTGTGTTTACTCGTATCGTCGTGTTGAGGTGCATACACGAAAGGACAATTGAAGATGAGGCAGCTTTATCATCGGTATCAAAAATGCCGGATCACAACTGCCAGGCGGGAATTAGGATCGTCCCGGATAGCACCAGAAGTGGACCTTACTCCACAAGTGACGGAGAGTCCTTGGCAATCGGGCGGTCTGCTGTCTGCAATATCAGCAAATTGAATACGATCTCAGCAATACAGATAGCGGCAACAGAGTGTGGCATGTTACAACCTCGGTCACGATACGACATTGATGGCTTGATGTCACCGCTTGCGGAGTCCCCGAAATCTCTTCAGTACCTTCACCATCATGAACTTTGCCATCCATTCGGTCCTTCTCGATCTTCCGCGAATCAGTAATCGGATATCTGACTGTCGTCAAATACACAAGGCGAACCTTTGAACTGCCATCGGCGAAAAGAGACGGGTTAATTGTATGTTGACTGTGCCTCAGGGTGTTGATGCTCGAATTCTAGTAGTTCGTAAATTTTATACCAACATTGAATCCTGGACACCATTCAAAAGCTTCGAAGTGCTCTTATGCTGAAGTCCGAACGACAACTTTGATTTGCAGAACTTCCTTTTCAGTTGGCGACAACGCAGCTTTGGCGCCCTCCAGCTTCCAAACAAAGGAAAAGCCTTCACAAGTCCGTGATAGGACTCGTCGAGATCCTGGTATACCCCGAGTTCGCAAGGAGCATTCCGAGTCTCGATCAGCGGTTCCTTCTGGAGTTCTGCCATCTCGATATTCGCGCAATGTATCCTTGGCATAAGACACTAGTCCAGAGTATCGGTCCCTCCAACGGCGTGAAGAGTTTCCAAATTGTGCAACCCTCAGATCATGTATCCTGCTGGCCTTCTCATGGTCACAGTCTCGATGAAAAGTGATTCAAAGCCAGGTTTCGTACTGCAAGATGGTTTCCTTCGTTGAGCAGGAAACAGTTCATGTCTCATGTCTGGATATCCGCCACATACCTCATGTCTTCTGGCCGTATGTACACAACCTGGGATTGTTCTGCTATCCTGACCGACTTCGCCCTTCTCGTAAGATGAACGGTTAATATGTTGAAGTTCTTATATTTCAGTTGTCCGCAGACCGGCAGCGCACCAACATGGAGACTGCTGCATCTGTATTGGCATGGGTTATCGCTTGGTCGCCCGAGGTTCAACTCATTGTCCGTAAATGCTACCCCGATGATTGTAGCACCCCGAGGTATTGTAAATGATCATATTCGACGCTGCAGAGACGTTGGAAGCTTGCAGAACTTGGGAAAGGATTTGCCGAACGAGGGGTCGAACAGGACGGAAGATTCATCTGCCATTTGTGCCAGCGAGCAGGTCGATAGTAATCGGGATCTCGATTTGACGTACCATGGACTGAGTTTATGTATCAACACTGTTCCTGACTCTAGGTCTTGTGTGGATTAATTAATACTTGTAAAGTGCGAACGGGAGCAGGATACAAGTTATGCCTGTCCCTGCACGTCTTCAACCTCTTCTCGCTCACTATTCAATTGTTCTCTTTGCAGAATGTTTCCTGGACCTTCGCACGGACCAAATGAGAGCAATCCACTCGCAGAGATATCAACGCTGTAAGCAAATCTTCATCGCAGGGTGTGATAGATGCCATCATCGAGTTGTGGAGTCGCGGAAAAGAAAGAACTCGTCGCGAATGTTGCTTTCCCGTGAAGCACGCTAAGCACGTGATAGCTTAGGGGCAGCATTTTTCTTGGCCTTCCTGGTCGCTTGCAATGTTTATTTTCTCGTTGGAACTCGATAAGGAACTTGGCCTTGTTCAGAGGTTATGGAGTAAATTATATCAATTATACAATGAGACTAATATCTTGTGAGCTTCCAAGTCTCAATCCCAGACTAACACAGCTTTGATGACTTTTCCACTCAGGACATCCTTCGCTGCATCATTCATATCCTTGGCCGGATATTTGGCAATCAAGTCCGTGAACGGGAAGTAGCCACTTTTCCATGCACCCACAAGCAATGGAATAAACTCTTGTGGATAGCAATTTCCCATAGCACATCCTAGATACACTCGGCCCGTGTTGACAGTATCGAATATACATGTCGAAACTTCCGCTGTCAGCTGTATAAAATGTCAGCGAGATACGATTGAACACATAAAGCTTTGTTTACCTGGCCGACACCAACTTGTACAACCATCCCCTTCTTAGCGGATGCTTTCAACAGGCTTCCAACAATTTCGGGTCTGCCAGTCGTATCAATGGTGCCATCAACTCCTTTGCCACCTGTTACCTCCAACAGGGCAGTCTTCAGATCCTCAACTTCGCGAGAGTTGACTACATCCGTGGCACCATACTTCTTGGCTAGCTCCAATCTCTCCGGAACAATATCTACAGCAATGACCTTCTTGGGAGGCGAAGGAGAGAGTCTCAGCGCCATCAGTGCTGCTAAGCCGACAGCACCAACACCCACTACACAAACGATATCTTCTCCTTTCGGCTTCAGAACGTTCATCATGGCTGTATCATCAATTAATTCGAGCCATTCTCATCGGCATGGAATGCTCACCTCCAGCACCAGTCATAATCCCACAACCAAGAGGCGCCAGATCGTCCAAAGGTAAGCTCTTGTCGACTTTCACCACACTCGTCGCCATCACGACCGCATACTTCGAGAATGAACTCTGCCCAAAGAAATGCGACGTGATCTCGCCTCCATCTTCGGTACTGTACGCCTTCGATCCATCATTTCTCCCGACGCCGAAATTCCCTTTTTCAAAGTCATAGCAGAAAGAGCTCTCGTGGTTCTTGCAGTACTTACAATCTCCACAGCAGGTGTATGTGAGTAGCACATGATCCCCAGCCGAAGTGTTCTTGACAGACGCGCCTGTCTTGACTACCACTCCAGCCCCTGGAAAATGTCAATCTCGGCATGCGCGAAAAGTTTGGACCCGCGGTCCACTTGAAGGGAGGACAGGATAGTGTAATCTACCTTCGTGGCCGAACACCCCCGGAAATAATCCAGGAACAGTCTTTTCCTTCGCGAAATTCAAATCCGTGTGACAGACTCCGGTTGCCTTGATCTCAACGAGGACTTCATCATCTCGGAGATTGTCCTCTACGGTAATGGTTCGGTATGCAAAGAGGGCACCTGGCTCCTGCACCACCAAAGCTTCGGTAATCATGGCTGACGCGAAAGCTGTCGTTGGATTGGATGTCTTGAGAATTCAATCCTGCAGGCGTCGATCGTGAATGGGAGAGATGTAACGTGTTCCAGCTACCTCATGTCCGAGGTCGGTCGGGGTTCGCAATGTCTGTGTCAATTCGCCTAATGTCTGCCGTTCCCAGTGCCTAATCCTAGAGCGACGACAAAAGGGCGATACACTTCGTGACGACGGTGATACTTTCGCCAGACTTTCGTTGTCATGCATTGGATAGCATCGCGACCACATCATGACCCCGCCATTTAGATGGGTTTGCGGGGGGATTTCCGTGCGGGGCAAACTGGGCACAGAAAACTTCGCTTGACGATATCTTCATCGCATGAGATACTCTAGGCAAAAAGAAGAGAGACTCAAAAGGTAGGTATGCAGCGAGACTCCATTGCAAGAGTAACGCTATGCTTTATAATTTCCTGGAACTCAGATACGCGCTGTAGGGTCAATTCACCAGTGCCTCGAGCCTGCTTCTGGTCATGGTGCTTGGCGAGAAGCGATGTCCTGATATCAATGCAAACTGGGGGTGGAATTAGAAAGAAAACGGAATATTTGGTAGTGATATATATCGAAGACATCACGATGACTCCCGTTCTTACTTTTGGCTGCATAACCACCAATCAATGGCAAGCTTAAGCCCCTGGAACGAGATGAAGGCTGAGAGCGAGTAGAAGGATGCGAACGACTGGGAACAGTCATTTTGAACCGTTGGAATGTGTGTCGATGAGAGAGAATCATTCCATGTATCTAGAGGCATTGGACGGTTCTGTTTAAAGCTTCAATTATGTCATGGTACGAATGCTGCTAAAGTGATCAGCGACGACGACATTCGGTTTCGGCATCACAAGCTTGAACTCTGTTGAGAGTAGACAACTTGGAGGCACCCACGAAAGCTAAAACCTTCCCGATCAGCGAGCTTGGATCTACAAAAGCTTTCAGAAACGTGGTTTACGACCAGTCAACACCTTATGATACGTGCAGTAGACAGTGACTAAAGCGACATTATCTTTGACATAAATATCAAGAAACCATGCAGCTTATTCCGAGTCACGAACAACTTTTGTCCAATTTTCTCAGGTTGACCTCCTCTTGAGATCATTTCACGATGCTTCACATGCATGCCTCCATTCCCACATGGCCCTCGGCTCTTTAAATTACCCCACAGATCAACATCACTCTCCACTTTTCCCCGCCATCCCAAGCCCTGTTCCTGCGCCGGCCCATGAACGCCACAAACTTAAAAGTCCAAAACTCCGCGCTCCTCACCAATCATTCAATTCCCTTCGTAGGGCTCCGGCAAGGAATTATAGTATCCAGGAAGGTCTACACGACGGAAGATTTATCGTCAAAGGAGGAAGCATTTCTATTTATCATAATAATGCGGGGAGCAGTTATCAGATGCCACCGAGGTCTAGCGAAGAAGCATGATTTAGAGAAGTTTTTGGACGAATTGCGGAATCGATCCGAAAGATTAGAGGGAGTCCGGGCGAAGCTTCGCATAGGGCCTTGTCATCGCTGCCTTAGCTACCGTTATCCATCTCGTATAGCATCATGAAAGCCACCTCGGCAGTAGTGAGCAGATGGCATGGCTTGAACTCTAGAACTTGGCATGAACTAGGGAAGCAAGGTTGGACGTATATATGAAAGCTTCGTTTTTCCACTTTTCCCCACCCGACATCCCATCTGCCAGTTATTCAACTTCGAAGCTCCTTTGAAAATGCGTCTCACTCAAATCCTCCTCCCTGTCACCTTCTTGGTGTCCCACGTCGTGGCAGATGGAGCATCCATATCCGCAGCAATCGACAACATCGCTGCGGCAACAGAAAAGTTGAACGAGACTGTTGCAGAATTCCCGGACAACCCCATCTTGGGTCTCACAGATATTGGTGACCTGTTGGTAAATTCTGTCGGAGTATTGAAGACCATCAACGAAGGAACCAAAGTCGCAGAAGCATCTGCAAACTTGACAGCGTATGTTCATCTAACACGCTATTTTGCAATACCACTTACTGACAGACATCAGTCTTGAGGCAATCGGCCTCGCAGGAAAGATCCAAGCTTTGTCTTCGACAGTCACATCTACTCTCGACACCACCGTTGACGCCAAGAGCAAGTTCGACAAGCTGCTGATCGTCTCGCCTATTGTCTTACTCAACTTGAAGCAACAGAGAAGTGCTACTGTGGATTTCGGAGACGCGGTCACGGCGAAGGTTCCAGTGGAACTTCAGCCTGTTGCGCAGAACTTGCAAGCTCCAATTTTGGCGGCATTTGATGAGGCTATCGATGCGTACAATCCATTCTGATTTGTGCAGTCAATATTTTTTTAAAGATGGAATGAACGCAAGATACCAGGTAGCAGGGTCATCAGATAAAGTTCGTAGTGGACAAAATGGAGATGCTTCACAGTTCAAAGTATTGCGCGATATCGACAAGCATCTGCGCTTTTTCCATCCCATCTATGACTTTCTCCTGTCCTTCTAGCTACTAAGTCAGTCAAGTCGCTCCGGGGCCCGATTTGTTCTGATCCGAAGTGCGATTACAGACTCATACTCCTTTCGCCGTTCTCAAATCACATGCATGAGCCGCAACCATGAGACATTCAGCAGGCTCAACATTCATCAGTTCTATTGCTTTACGATATATCTGTGGGTCAGGCTGGAATCTGGGTGTCAGCAGGAGCATCAAGCCATCGCCAAGCGGGAACACTTGACCTTCGTGAGTCCCAGCACTTGAGATGAGAACAGAGCATGAAATTGGAGACCGGATGAACTCGCGATGTCAAGTTGCAATCGAGTCGTCCCATTTGCGAGAACAACGCTTCCTAAGAATTAGCAGTTACTCAATCACCTAAATAGATTGCCTCAATCATACATACACGAAATACTTCTCTCGCAATTTCAACAATCCAGGCAACGCATCCAGCCAAGCTTAATTCCAGTCGGCATTGATAGACCTTCTCTACGAATTCCAGTTTAACCAATCTGCACATACCACCTCTCCACCAGTTCTCTTCTCACGATCTCACCCCAAATAGTCTGGTCAAATCCCTTCTCTTCCAGCAGTCGATCCAACACTCGCCGATGCGTGACATCGATATCTTCCGCCGGCAAGCGTGCTTGAAATCGTGAGTGGATCTCTTTGAAGAAGCCAGCTCTCCAGTCTGTGGCAAGTTCTAGTAGGGAGGATGCTGGTAGGATGGTGGTGGGCTGGGCTTGCTTGGAGTGCAGGCAGGATACTGGAGTGCCAGTCGCAGCATGTGCCCATCAGGTCAAATACAATGGCCTTCAAATTCGGCATTGACGGAAAGACCTCTGTCATTGTGTGTATTTTGGGTGGATGATTTTTGGGGGCGATCTAGGGAACTAGATATGGCACTTTCAGGAGAATCATGTTGACATTCAAGGTGTGGAGCGGGATGCTGACACGCATTCGGACCCCTGTATTGGCTGCGTCATTAGCTCGGTATGAGATGAAAATTAGACATTTCGTGTCTTCATCGTTTTCCCCCAAAAAAATATACTTTTCAAAAATATGAACCTAAGAAGAAATCCGATGTGTTCGAGCTGATGTCACTTCTTCTTCGTGAAGACCAAATCTGCCGCCATAATAACAAAGTATTACTGCAAAGCCCACTGACAAACGCAAGAGTCACTGTGGACCTCCTGCCAATCGCACTTATCGGCACTTCTGAATCGGTAGAGAAATTTTGCTCAAAAGGGGCTAGAGGAGCTTCTACTTCTTGAGCTGTAAAAACCAAAACCCTGAGTTTTTCCCCACACTCAGAGCTCGTGCCAGATCGACCCCGCAAAGCGGAAAGAAGTTCATTAAGGTACCTACTTTTTGTCCAATCAAGTCTTTGTCGCTTGAGGGGTTCGTGAGAAAAACAGTCTAGCGAGGGATCCACCCCTCAATTAGCAGTTCCGAGGGTCGATCTTCCCCACCAAAGCATATCCCTTTCTTCACTTTCCCCATATTTGCCACTCCAGTTCCGCTCTTTCGTCCAAATTCTGTTCACTAAAGTCTTGATCGATTCCGGATTCGGCCATGTTGTTGTTTTTAAGGAAAGTGGTGCCGATACTTGTGCAAGGAGCTGAACACCTTTTCGCAATGTAATATTGACGGTGAAGAGAATTGGCCAGAAAGATCCACTTTGAAACAGATCAGTCAGTTGATCGTGATGGTTGTTTCCGACACATCGACCAAATCCCAACAGAGACATGAGCAACGTATATTCTGAATGGTTGGGTTTCTGGTTCAACTTCCGGCACTTGAAATGCTACTCTGTATCTCAACATATAAACTCCCGACCTTCCAGCTCGATAATTTTAATCGGCCTCTAGCTCAACCTGAACTCATCATATTCTTCTTCAACCTTCGGCATGGCGTTTCAAACGGTAAAGTATCTTCTCTTACTCGGAATAACCCTCACGTCGGCTTTGCCGGCAGGAGAACCAAGACAGGCGAGTGATGCAGCTGAGTACGAATACATCGTCGTAGGTAGCGGGGCCGGCGGTGGACCGCTTGCGTCAAGGCTGGCTATGGAAGGACACAGCGTCTTGCTTATCGAAGCTGGCGACGATCAAAGTAATAATCCGAATACAACTGTTCCAATCTTCCAAACACTCGTCTCTGGAGATGAGCAGCTTCGATGGGATGTAAGTAGCGGTGAACAGGATCTCTGAAATTATCATTTCTAACAATTACATGATAGTTCTTCGTGAATCACTACCAAGATCAGACGCGGGCGAAAAAGGATCCCAAATATGTCTATGATACTCCGAGTGGCCTTTACACTGGCTTGACCCCTCCCGCGGGAGCGACCGACAAGGGAATCCTATATCCTCGAGCCGGAACTCTTGGAGGATGTGTCACACACAACGCGCTTATATTCATAACCGCTCATGACAGCGATGTGAGTTCAATCTGCATCTTGTCTTTGCTCAAAGACATCCAAAGCTAACCGTTCATCATGGGTAGTGGGACAACATTGCTTCCGTCACAGGCGATTCTTCCTGGTCGGCCTCGAACATGGAGCAGTATCTAGACAAGTTATACGAATGGCAATACGTCCAGCCCACAGATCCCACGATTCTTCTTCGCGACACGCAACTCGTTCGACAACTTGCAGGTGGTGCAGGCGTCATTTCTCCAGGTCTGGATCTGCTGAAGCCAGAAGTCGGACTTGCGAATGCACTTCTGAACGACCCAAACGCACGTGTTCCTAATCGTGATTCTACAACGGGTTTCTATCCAATCCCTTTGATCATGAAAGGTGGAACTCGAAAGAGTGTCCGCGAGCGCATCAAGGATGTCGTCGCTCAAGGGAAACCGCTTACTGTCAAGACCAACACTTTCGTCACGAAGGTAGACTTTGATACTTCTGGAGATGTGCCGAAGGCGACTGGCGTTCAGTATTTGGAGGGAAGTCATCTCTATCGTGCCAGTCCGTTGAGTGGTGGGAAAGGTACTCACGGCAGCGTCAAAGCGACGAAGGAGGTCATCCTTGCTGGTGGTGTTTACGTGAGTTATACAATTTTCTCTTGTCTATATTTACTGATTGAATCTCCAGAATACTGTTCAGATGCTGAAGCTGTCCGGAATCGGGCCAAAATCTGAGCTCGAGTCCTTCGGCATCGAAGTTCTCCACGACTCGCCTGGTGTTGGCACAAACATGCAAGACAGATACGAGATTGGCCTCAACGTCCAGCATGATAAGGACTTTTCAATTCTAGAAGGTTGCACGCTCGACGCGAAACCTCATGACGAGTGCTACAAGCAGTGGGTGAACAACCCAGACCTTGGCGTTCTGGCTGCTCGTGGAACATATTCTACGGATGGATTGGCAGCCACGATGGTTGCGCACTCAGACTACGCTGATAATTCAGATGTTGATATGTTTATATTTGGATCTCCAGCAAATTTTACTGGATACTTCCCACAGTGGTACGATCACATCGTTGACAAGCACAATTTGTAAGTCGCGCTTCATGCCTTCACATGGAGTAGGCAATACTGATCGTGACATAGCTATTCCTGGTATACACTCAAGGCACATACCAGAAATACAGCGGGTACGGTCAAGCTACGAAGCGCTGATCCTCTTGATGTGCCCCAGATCGATTTCAACTAGTATGATACCCTCATCCTCGGTCATAAGTCAAGTACCCTAACACCCTTTTTAGTTTCGACACCGGAACCACTAGTAATGGCGCCGACCAAAAAGATCTCAACTCCATGATCCAAGCGCTCAAGATGTCCCGTCAAGCGCTCTCGAAATACAATACCGACATCGTTCTGAATCTCCTCCCCGGCTCTCCATTCAAAGAGTTCTTCCCTGGCCCAGAAGTGCAGACCGATGAGGAGCTTGGGGAATATATCAAGAATCGTGCTTGGGGTCATCACGCTTCTTGCACGAATCCTATTGGTGCCGACAACGACCCCAATGCTGTACTGGACAGTAAGTTCAGGGTGAGAGGTGTTAGTGGGTTGAGAGTTGTGGATGCGAGTTCGTTCCCCAAAATACCTGGAGTTTTCATCACGGCGCCAATTTTGGTTATGAGTGAGAAGGCGGCGGACACGATTTTAAACGGTGATTAGGAGTCTAATCCTGACTTCATGATAAACGATTATCTGGCATCGCAGGCAAGCGGGCGTTGGGGAGACCACAGGCTGTTCGTGTCAGATGCAGCGAAAAGACGATGTAACGAAGTAATGAGTACTTTAAGATGAAAAATGCTGTAATCCCAGAACCCATAATGTGAACGAGCGCCTACGTATGAATGCAATTGGCAGTGATATCACACTGGAATTATAGTGTCACCCGCGTCATGCTTCTCAGAAGAAGAGAAACCTTTTCGCTTCGGTTATTCAGAGCCATGAGAATAGTGGGAGAACCCCACCTTCCACAGGGCAGCTCAAGCCTAAGTAAGGCTGGGTTTAGTGCTAACAGCTGGTTAAGCTTTCTGAAACCAACGGACCAATGCGCTATTCCAGGCCATGTTAGGCGAGTGTACCCTGTATTTCCGAACCTCACGTTGCCGAGCCACCACAAGAACTTTCGTGCACCAGATTTGCCTCAACTCAACAAAAGTGAGCTTTTTCCTGCATGCAAAACTCATGAAATGTATTTATGGCTCCCGATTATCCGTATCGCGATGAAGAAGATCTAATTATTCCTCAAACTGCATGTGCCTCACTTTGTAACCAGGAGAACATCTGGACCCGCATGTTTGTTTTATATCACTAAGCATAACAATCACAAGCGTAAATCCAACGTCATCCCATCTCTTTCTGCCATCGCATCTTCTGAATCATCTCATTCTTCTTGGCTTCGAATTTTATTTGGCGATACCAAGCATCATTCGGACCAACTTTCAATCGCGAATCGGAGTTCCAGTCGTACCCCACTGGCAGAGCCTCCCCAAATCACTTCCACAATCAGCATCATGATCCTCGAAATCTGCCAACTCAAGGTCAAAGCGAATCTATCACCATCAGACCCTTCAATCCTCTCAGCTCTATCAAAAGCGCGAACAGAGCTAAAAGAAAAAGTGCACAACACCAATTCGCGATTCTACCAATGTGTTGAGGACCCCACTCTCATCTACATCCTAGGCGTCTGGCCTTCTTTAGCACGACATGGAGAGTTCCTCGCGAGTCCGGCAAGATCCGCAATTCTAGACTCCCAAGAGGATTTGTTCGACTTTGGATGGATTCTGCACATGGAGATCGGGGATAGGGGCATGGATGAACTACCGCTGGATGCGCCAGTCATGGCGATCACGAGACTTTTCATGAAAGATGGAGAGGAGCATGTCAAAGCTTGTGAGGAAATTGAGCGAAAGTACAGGGAAGTGGTTGCGGAGGGAAGGAGGCCATGGAATGTAGTTGATGGGTGGAGAATTGATTGTGAGAATGGCAAGAACGAAGGTGTGATGATTACTGGTTGGGAGAGTGTGGATACACATGAGGCTTTCACGAAGCGGACGAGGGAGGAACATCCCGAGTATGGGTCAGTGACGCAACACTATGAGAAGATGGAGGTCAGACATGCGAGGAATATGGAACTTTCGTAATTGATGGAGACAGCAGGGAACGAGGCTGGCTTTCTTTCCGATGCATGGTGCCAAACAATTTTGTGGAGATACCCAATCGTATTCTGGCTTAAACATAGTCCTCGAGAACCACGTTTACTTTACTGATACAACAATTCTTATAGTTGATTATTAGTTGTTCAGGATATCCACACCTTTGAAAGCCGAATGACCACCGTTGCAGACACTGTTCTGGACTCAGACCTGGAGGATGCAGGAGCATTAGTGCCGCCCAGTACCTGAGACTTTCTCCTTCCTGATCTTTAAAATGGAAATGCCAAGGATACACCCCTGACCAAGCCTTTCATCCCAGAAATTGTCAAGAAGCTTGACCTGCTCGAAGTTGCTAGTCTATAGTCGTGGCAGGGACAATTGATTATGTGAGCGATTGTTGCTCATACAAGACTTATGGACTCTTTGAATTTAACTATCTTTCTGATGGACGCGTTGTGCTAATGGCATCCCACAATGAAATGATGTACAGCATTTCAGTTTGAACTGACATCATAGGTAATTAATTGTACGCTTGCGAAGGCAGGTAGCTGTACATTATTTGATCGCCCTGGAACAAGCCAATGTCGACTCCTGGTAAGCAAGATCGGAACTTAGTACCGTGTGCAAAATACGGCTACCCACCACATAGCAACCAGATTATACGAATCTTGGCATCGAACCACAGCAAGACCGAGGACAGTAGCTTAGCGCTGAGAGTTTTGATCGATAGCAGAGCAGGGCGACAAGAAGAAAAAGAATCCGGTGTCCCCATCCGGTCAAGACTGGCCATGAATCAATAAATCCACCCCTATAGTTTTGTGCGTCCAGAAACATAGACTGGGCTCCGCCCCGAACTAGCACGTCGCTTGGTTTAACGATCGAACATCAACAATCCACTGTAGGTAAATACCGATGCTCTGAGATGGAGAAGAGGAGCATTTTCAGCCATTCAGGTCCTTTCGATTCGAGATTCTGATGTTTACACCGAAGAGAGTGGAGATGGCAATGCGATCTTCCAGTTGTTGTGCAGAGCGTCATCTGGAAAAGAAGCAACGTCAACTAACTCGGTGTCATCGATAGCGATCACCTATATAAACAGTTGCCCTCCCCCGAGCCCATCTTGTTCTCAGAAGTTTCCAATTCAGCACGAGATTCTCTCCCCTCCTTCGTTTTGCGCCTGTTTCTTTAAAATTTTCTTTGCTGCATAATTTCAACAAAGTCGCTCGCTATCATATCTGCCTCCCACGCTCGCGATCATGGGTGCTAACAACAGCAAAATCGTCCAGTATATCTGTGTGTACCTTATTATCGCTGTTGTTGCTGTCAGTGCAGGTACTCATGTCGCTGGTCAATCGCCAAAGCCCCTGCCCATAGGCATCAAAGGACCTGAGCATCTCCGCGAGAACACTTATTTTGTAGCGGACTCTGGCTTTTATAGTAAGTGTTGAAATCTTCCATTGCTCGAATCCTTGAGATCTCTTGTTGTTAACCCACCCCGTACTTTTAAACCTGTCCTGCTGACAATGTGCGCCTTTCCAGTCAAGAGCTTCAACGGCACCGTCACCGAGAAGGCAGCTGCAAAGTTCGCAAAGGACACCAAGGCCCACATCCCCGTCACCATCGTCAACCCAACAAACAACAACATGTGTGTCCTTTCCACTTACACGGACTTGAAAGCACCTGTCGAGAAGCCGGTCTTCTTCTCCTACAGCGAGACGGAATTCCAGCGACTCCCTGTCCCCTCCAATTCCTCCGTCCAGATCGGAAACTTCATTCCCCAGGGTGACCGCATCCACATCAACGGACGTATCCAGGCCTTCTTCAACTGCAACAATAACTGCACCATATGCCCTGGTGATGGTAAGGTCCGTCACACCTTGGTTGAGTGGAAGTATGGCAATGACTCCGCCAACCTAATCTACGAGACTGAGTCCTGGTGGAGCAACCTCTCCAATGGTTCGTACCCCTTCCACTGACAGCTAGTGCGTCAAGCTAATCCAATCAAGTCGACGGTCTCAGTACCAACACCAATCTTACCGTCTACAATGCCAAGGGAAAGCCTTGCCAGCAGGCCCGTACTTGCGATGTCACCGCAGAGACTTTGATCAGGGCTTGCCCCTCCGACCGTTACTGGAAGGACGGTACCGCCCATGGATGCGAGTCCGACTGCAAGGCTACTGGCTTGGACCGTCACTGCTGCACTGGAGACTTCTCCCATCGTGAGCCACCCACTTGCCCTAAGTCTAGCTCTTTCCTTAAGGAGCTTTGCCCTGATGCTTACGCATCTCCATATGACGATTATGGCTCGGTCGACAACTGCCACAAGGTCAGCGGTGTTCGCATGGCTTTCTGGGAGATGGGCAACGCGGCTTAGGTGATAAGCGAGACCGGCCGTAAAGCTAAGGGGTGCTAAAAGTTCATCATGGGCTGGCTCTAGTGGCGTTCAGGTGCCGGAGTCTGGAGTGGGTTTGAATTGATGGAAGTAAAAGCTGCGGTAGTGTCCGTCTTGAGATCTTGATGTCTAAGACTGGTTTTGACAGCAAACTAAAAGCTCTGGGATAGTATGTTGCTTGCTTGTGCGGTCGCGGTGGTCATTTTTGAATAAAAGCGATAGAATAATTAATCGAAAGCTCGTTACCTTAGGATAATATACCTGGTGAGAAGAGTGTTCACTCAGAAATATGATGGAGTCGTCGGCGTTACGCAGTTAGGTAGCAAATTGACCGGAACTTCTTTGGGGTTGTGGCCGGGCAAGCACCCGTCTAACGCTAGACAAGCAAGTCCCTCGGTTAGCAGGTCGAAGTCAACACGGAAAGCCACCACTTCATGACAAGCGTGTTGACCAATGAAGGGCATCCATGGATATCATCGTCCAAAGATACCCAGTACCAAGGTTTATCAAACCCGTGCAATGGGCAGCATCATGACGAGAAGAAGAAATTGGCCAAGCAGCAGTTGATTGCTAAAAACTTGACCGACATATAAATTTCTCGCCTCCCACATTCAACGGTCACTTGTTGCATCTCCTTCAACAACCGCACACATCCGCACAATCCGATAAATCAAGGTCCAGAAACTTGACTCACGAAATGTAATTCAAGGACCTAAGAATTGAAGATCTAACAAAGAACAAGGCTGACTAGAACAGCCACAAACATGCATGTCAAGGCCTTCGCATCCATTCTCGCCGCCGCCTCACTTGTCGCTGGCGCCCCCGGCAACAAGGCTCGCGAGCCCAAGATCGAGCTCCCAAAGAACGGAAAACCCTTCCAGCTTGTCTTCGATCATGGACCAACTATCGACTACGTCGAGCGTGCCGCTGTCGCCCAAAACGACCAGAGCATGCTGTTCGTCGTCGGCAACAACCGGACTACCGACATGTGTCTTTTTGGCAGGGCCAAAGACCTCAATTCTGGAGAGAGCACCGAGTTCGGCAAGAAGACCAAGAAGGCTTTCAAGCACGGCATCCGCATTCCTTCCAACTCCACTGCTGTCCTTGGTAACATGATCTTCCTCGGAGCCGACGGTCACTACAATGGCATGTTGTACAGCCGTGTTGGATGTAACAAGGACTGTGAGAAGTGCCATGGTGGGGAGTTGCCCATTTGGACCTTGTCCGAGTTTGCATACAAGGAGAAGAAGTTCTGGAACAACTTGTCCAACGGTACGTGCAAAGTCACCCTCTGAGATACCGGCTCAACATGTCAACAGTCGATGGTGCGAGCACCAACATGACCATGACCATCATGAACTCCACCGAACAATGCCACCAGCCAGTCCAGTGCAACTTCACTTTGGCGCAAGCCAAAAAAGTTTGCCCACCAGAGAACTTCTGGAAGGAAGGCGAGGCTTTCGGATGCATGTCTGATTGCAAGCTCAAGGGAGGAGAGGAGTATTGTGGCCGAGGTGGACCTCCCAGCGACTTCAACATGCATCTCTGCCCAAATGCTTATTTCTGGGCATCCGATGATGTTGCAAGGGGAAGTTCTCACGTCATGAACGACTGCCCTGTTGGCCCAAGAAGCATGAAGATCTTGATCCAATAGAGAATCTGTACTTGGAAAACTCCTTTTTGTATTTACCATCGAAACAGTTGGAGATATCTAAATATGGCTTGTGAATTGTCGACCAGCTTGACAACTTCTGGATGACCGTAACTTACTACTCGTTCCAAGACCTGTTAACCACTTCGGATCTAATTGCTAGCTGCTGATACAATTGAGATCATCCTCCGTGGAGCGTCAATTCGGACCGTTCTTTCCAGCTGCCAAAGCCCTCCCATCCTTTACAGTTGTGATCTCTACTCACCACTCATATTTGTGGCACATCGATTTCGAGGCGGTATATTAGGTGGAATGAAGGCCGAAGATGACCAAGGTTGAGTATAGCTATCGTAGTATACGATTGAGAGTAGCACGGTAGCCTTTATCGATCATGCCACCACTTATATGCCCGGCGCCGTCCCGCCGATTGACTACCTACTTCACCCAATGTTGTCCGCCATGAAAACCGGGCTCGAGAATTGTAACTTCGTCGACACTTATCCAGGCCACGCTATGTCCGCAGCTCGCAATCCCGAGGGTATCTGGGCCGCATACGCACAGTCATACAGGATCGCAGCCTCAAGGTAGGTATGGTGCTACATGGCCGACCACCTCGCAAGTTCACTTCGAGTCCGTCGCCTTCGGATTGAATCGGCAGTCGAAAAGCAGAGACTCGGTCGCGATTGGAAGAGGTGTTGTCTGTGCCTGTCAAAGACTGTTGTCAGCCCTTGAAAATAATGGCTACGTCGGGAAATTATTGAGGGACTCGCGATCGAGTTCTAGGTCGCCAAGACCTGCTTTGAGCCCCGCTATTTGGCCTCAGGCTCCGACATCAACAACACCAGGGCAACAACCAGTTCGCCCGGGGGATCTTAAGCACTCCGTCGACAGTATCACATTTGAGGGGCACTATTTTTCCGTTGGTTTCCGTTGGAAACAATAATTCTGTATCCTCTTGAAGCGTGGCAGCTGTTACCACTAATCTTGGCTTCGAAACCTGCTGGCTACGCAAAAGGCCCTTAAACAACAAATCAAGCCAACGCGTCAACTTTCTTATGACTCGAAGTTGTCCAAGAAAGGGTCAGATTCGAGAAGCATCTATACTCATATCGCGGCAAGTATCAGCATATAAGACGAGTCCCGATTGATGTACCCAGCAAACACTGAGACTTCTGCACTCCCAGACGCACAATCAACACACTTGGATGGAGTCATCCACCCCTTGGGCGCTGCATTAGATGCCAACCGAATGCTGTGCCTTTGAGATTTACAGAGTTGGAAATGCTCTTTGACCAATAATTTTTCAGAATCCTCCACGAATACGTTATGTGTGTTCTTCGATTGATTTTGAGTACGGTGATGGCTGACTCTGCGAGACAGCCCTTGTATCCCTCCGTTCCTGCCTAAGATGCCGTTCAGTGTGCGATGTTGTTCGGAAACGGAGTCTCACAAACCTCGACATCGTGAAGAGGTTTCCAAAGTTGCTTGATGACCAGTTGATGCTTCTGACGCTAAAAATTGGATGCCAAAATATCAAACATGCTGAACTCTGTCCGACTCCAATCCTTCGATCGAGTCAAAACGTCGCCAATGACGCAATTTGGGATAGAGCTCTGTGCCGAGACCTGCCAGCGAAAATTCTTGATGTTTATATGGACGTCTTCGCTCGAATAAGTTCCACACGCAGTGTTTTTGAATGGGGTAGTGCTCAGCCAATGAGAACTTGGGACGCGGCATATCAAGGAGTGGCTTTGAGGATTCCAAACTTCCTCGCTCTGCGCACACTGTACATGGATTTTTTGAACGAACTTCGTGGGCGAGTTTCTATGGTAGAACTTGCCGTCCATAAAGAGGCTACAGAACCATACCAGTTGAGGCAGTACCTTGCTTCACATCTTTCCCCCACAGAGGCTGAGAACACGATGAAGGTTCCTTCTCGGAAGCACCCATTCGGCGTCGATCTGGGCCTTGGACAGGGACTCGTACTCTACGGAAGGAAAGAGGGTATACGCAAGTCACTTATTTCTCGATTCCCATTTGTCGGGGCTGAAAGACCTTTATCGGAACATTGATAAAGGATGAAGCCTTCTTCTGAGGATATCTTTTCAGAATGGGATAACAGTTCGTTCACATTGGCTTAAGTCTCCCTTGCCGGAGCCAAGTAGACACCTTCGTTCAATTGCTGAGATCGGAAACCTGGATTTTTCTTTATGTTCTACTACTTGCGGGATACGCTGCACCGAAACGAACGATGGCCAGTATCGAAATTTCCGAATCGAGGTATGTTATCAGTGGTATTACCACCTGATCTCGCACAATATGTTTGCGAACTTGGAGGGAAAGCATGGAATACAACTCCAGAACCCTTAGAGATCGCCATAAACCTTCTGGCAATGTGGAACGGAACTTCAGTTACGAATAGGAAAACTACAACGACCTTCCTTCTAAGCCGTGGCTGTGGCAAACAGGACCTGTCTCTGTCAGCAAGATGAGCTGCGGGCAGTTACACTCAGGGCAGTGGCCTGGGAACAAAGGATACGGCTGTTCATCATCCGCGCTCAGAATTTTCAAGTGGGCGTTATTTCGCCCTAGGTTCGCATCGTTCGACCTTACAAAACTTGCCTTACCAATACCTCGAGCTTGTCATCTTCAAGCAGTTACTTGGGCCTTGGCGCTGCATCCAGATCCGATAATTCCTAGAATTGAAAAAGGCTGGCTTGGCGGCTGTGCACTTCAAGATACGCGCCGACCCACCAAAATCTGCAGTCACGAAGGGGCTGCATGTGCATGAATCATTCCACTTCGCGTATTTTGTCCCTTCATGTAGCTGATCAATGTGTTTTGAGGATAGACAAGGGAATCTCACTAGGAGGCAAAGTTGTCGCCTGGAACCTTTCTCGCACCCCATGTTGCCTTTGTATATTTTCTTTCTCGTTTCTCTTTCGATATCCGAATTTCGAAGTCGCTGTCACGGCCTCCCAATATCACCTGATATCCAAGGAGACGCAGTCTCGGTGGCTTCTCAAGCAATTGTGGTAGTTCGAGGCAGCTGGCCTGGACTAGGTACGGATACGACAACCACTCTTCGAGACTGGCTGGTAACCCCCGTATCCTTCCGTTTTCTGCTTAACTTCGATATCACTTCATTTCAGTATGCAGAAACGGGCACCGCCACTAAGTTACAAATCTCATCGCCCCAATCATGGTGCATTACGCTTTCGTTTGATTGTTGCGTGCCAAGAGAAAGAAGGTGCGGGCCGGCAGGGGAAGCCACAAGAGAATGCCACGCTACTTGCCTCTGAGCCTCAGCGCTCTGAACTCCTATGTTGACAGGGATAGGAATCTCCTTCTTGCTTAACTTAAGGTTGTTCTACTGACAACTCGAGTTTATCTTGTTTTCCCCTCTCGCTCACTCATGCACAGCTTCGAGCATTCGAAGGACGGATGAAAAGTAATTAGCAGACTCTGACATGCTGCCAGGAACATGAGAGCGTAGCATCACTTCCACTCCTATGCTCCACCTTCTGCTTTCGTCCATGCAGTCAACACCTGAAGCATCTTGACGAGGGTCTCAAAATGTTGCTCCTCCGCAATGCCCAGACAATGATGAGCTTGTATGTGCATGGAGTTCTCCAGGCAATCTCTTCGCCATGGTAGCATTGTCTCGAGGGCTTTCGTGTGGCTGTTTGTGGCTACCGCATCTGCCCATTTGCACTTCAGAAAGGCATATAAAAGAGCTGTGACGCCCCTCCATAGCCAGCTCTCCTTCCTCTCTACCAGTACCAGCTGCCTGCTTCCTTGACCCAACTTCTTCCACTGCAAGCACCTTCGTTTCCAAAGTTCTCCCTCGAGATTCATCCGAACCAGGGTCTCCTACTCTCAGCTCTTCCGTCTTCGACTGTTTCCCCATTGCAGCTCCATCACCTCCATCTGCACAATCGATCCTCTTCAAACAGTCTGGCAATTGTCTCCAGCTAGCATATCTCCTCCTGGAGACAGCCTCAAATCCATCATCACCAGCAAAATATCGCCACTATGCAACTCAACCTGCCAAAGCTCTCTGTTATTCTTGCCATTGCGAGTCGAATCGGCGCGACAATTGTCTGCAAGCCCACTGAGATCAGCATCGGAATAAAGACCGTCTGCAACCTCGGCAATCCTATACAAGGCCCTGGCAGCTGCAGATATATTCCCACTCTGTCGTCGCATGATTGTCAAGACATTGATACGGCCAGAGATGGTGACAATGACTGGTGTGTGGGAGGTTGGGGGCGAGCCACTGTCAATTGTGCCCCGAACAAGGGCGTTTGGAACGTCCACGTAGATGGGCGTACCTATGGATCATGGCCCACGGACGGTCATGCTGGATGTTACAAGCCTCCGACCGCGAAGTCTTTCTGTGCTAATATGCCCTTCGGCCGTTCCCAGGTATCCTGGTGCTGTCCAAGACTCTGAGACACTTACCTGGCTGATACCTGCTTGTGGCAACGACTCTTTCGATTGGAAGTTGGGATGGGCCAAGAGCTGTAAAGAGCTAGAATAATCTGTGGGACTTTAGCGACGCAACTCTTGCTACAGCTGGTGAAGCAAGACTCTGGGAGAATAGCGATTGAACCTTTCCATACTTGAACCCGCTGCTGCTTTACCTGAGGAGGAGTATTGTATGAACTTCCCACCCTTCCTGGTCTTCCACCTGTTAGCCTTTCACCAAGTGAATACACTGTATTTACAGCCATGGTTCTTCTGTCAGGCGCATTGGGAATGTCAGCACAATATTTATCGGGTTACTGGTGATTGACTTGTACAAGACAATGGATGTATCCCACCCTATGCAACTACATAGGCTTAACTCGCCACTCTTTGACATGTGTCTCGTATATTTATTCCTCCGCCATGGTCCAATATTGCTGGCCGATTTTGGAGGTCGAAACACGAGAGCAATTTCAAGAACGCCGACTCTGATAATCAAAGTGGTCTCAGTGCCGAAAGGGAGGGTAGATGGGAATATCGGCAATCGAGATTGAACCTTGGTGGCTTTGGCTTGGTTGCTGCTCCGAGTCCAGCAAATATTTCTGGCGCTGAAAGGGAACGGAAAACAAACCTGAGATGGATGCGAAGAACAAGCATCTCTTGCACTTGAACGATGAGCAGCAGATGGGCATGATGGCATACCCTCTTTGGCATAGACGTCAACGACCGTTCATCATTGCCCGCATCCGCAAATCCGGACCAGCACCGTGTGTCGTTGCCTGGCAGGTTCCATTGTCACCAAGGAAACCGACAAGGAGAATATTCCACAAGAAGCATTGCCAGAATGTAAGCCAAGCACTTCATTTCATGTACCTCGTCGTCGAGATCAGTCATGGGGTTCTCTTACTCAAGTCGGTAGAGTATAGCAGAGCCGCAGGAGGTTTGCGGCTATGTTATTGTGCCCATCGAACAATACACCTCGCTGATATTCTCCGGGTTTTACGCCGTTTTCTATTTCTTCCCAAGCCATACGTCTCTTCTAAGCTACGACATCGCAGACTGTGTACACCCAACACACTGGTGTCAATTCGGAATGCGGCAATATCCTGCAGTTGATCTGCTCGGTTTGTGGATGTATTCAAACGAAAGCACTTCGAACATCAAGCAGAAAGAGACATCTCGATACGAATTCGCGAAGAATCAGGCAATGCTGTACCTCGTCTGCTTCTTTTGTCCTGACATTGTGTGAAGAGAGTTCGCAGAAGATGTCGAGAGGTTTCCGGAATTGTCTCGCAACGAGGACCGGGAGAACAACAGGCATGCGTATTTTTCCTGATAAAGAACCCGAAGAAATAAGTGCTCACGAGCGTCATTTACCTGTCTGACTGGTGTCTTCGTGAGGCACTGATAGCATTCCATCGGGCGTTGGGACGAGAGCGCAAGTTGAGTCTAATCCAGGAGAAGTGAGGTCTCTGCACTTCGTCTGTCGGATGCCTCATCTGGGAGACCAAACGCTCCTCAGAGCTGTCTAGGATGCAACAGATCCTTACAAACTTTGCTAATTTGAGGGATGAGAGGACACATCTTGCCGTGCCTGTGCTGACAATTTTCCAGTGGAAGGTCTCACGAGTCAAGCGAGGAGGTCGTGTCACGAACCACGAATTGGACGTCCTCGAAGACATCCGGCAATGGCTCAAATGTACTTCGTCAAAGTCAATATGGATTGATGATGGTGCCTCCATTTCAAAAGAACACCTGCACGTCGGGCGAGTCGTGTGTGCCTTTCGGGAATTTTTGGGCTCGTTTGTAATGTTCAGGAAGTCTTGGTCCGAGTCGTCTGTTCACTTCGGGTTAATGACATTCGGCGAGCCTCGGTCAAACTGCAGGGAAGATCCACCAAATCAATCACAAACGTGGATCCCTTCAGCCGGTGGATTCTAGTGGACCTGGGGATTTGGGGAACCCGCTATGGTTCATGGAGATAAGTGGAGATTCTCTGGTAATTCCTGACAATCCTTCCTAGTATTTATTTTGACAAATCTAACAGCAGAAGCAACAACAACGATTACAAGTGTGAGCAAATACAGCCAAGCTCGCTTTACCTTACTTGGCCACCATGCATCTCGGAACGGTTGAGCGGATCTGGGACCCTGGAACATTCTCTATTCAGGCTAAATGCCCGCTCACACTGTCAGCGGGATGGGGCCACTAACCCGCATCCAGATCCTGGGGCGGCTGGGGATATCGTTGAAGCTCGGGGAGGACCGCCTGAGGAATGTCAAGTTTTCAAATTCGAATGTTCTCAAAACTCTAGCGGCTCCTGCGTGGCGAGCTGGATAAATGTACTCGCATTTATCCGGATGGTGGCGCCGCGCCAGCCGGGAGAGGCTCGATCGACGCACACTGGCAGCGAATAGGATCCTAAGACTCAGCTCTAAGCTCATATTTGGCTCATAGCTAAGAGATGGGGATGAATCCGGGTAAATTCGACGTCCACGGTCATGGATACCATCTGATGACAGGGAGTATGGAGTGACCGTTGATGAGTAGGTCAGGGGACGAGACCAACTTCCCTTGTCAAGAATTGTATAAGTTCTCGGAAACTCCCAGCTTTACGCACTCTGTTTTTTTCGGAGCATCCTTCTTCTGTTTGGAGTATCTTAATTATCCCGAACATCGGCCAGCATGCCTTTCTATACGGCCTCAAAAGCCACCTTCGAGGTTGGCGGGAAAGAATTCCCTCGAATCACTTGGTACAAAGAACCAGGTATCCGAGGGCTCTACGTTTTGTTGATGCTTGCTGTCCTCACGTCTGCTACCAATGGTAAGCCTCCATTTCACTCTGCAGCAATAGCTCAATACTCCAAAGTCGATCTTGTTCGGATCAAGTACTAATAGGAATCAGGTTACGATGGATCTATGATGAACGGCCTTCAAGCCCTCACAGAGTGGCAGAAATGTAATACTGCGATGCCTATTTGCTGATGACTTGTGGACTGACAAGACCCAGCCTTTAATGACCCAGGTCCCTCGACTCGAGGACTGCTCAATGCCATTATGTCCGTCGGCTCAATTGTAGCTCTTCCGATTACGCCATACATTGCCGATATTGCTGGGCGAAGAGCCGGTGTAATGACTGGATGTATAATTATGATCATTGGAGTTGTGCTTCAATCCATTGGTGTCAACATATCGATGTTCATTGCAGCTCGCTTCCTCATTGGATTCGGGGTCGCTATTGCACATGGAGCTGCCCCTTTGCTGATCGCTGAGCTGGTTCATCCTCAGCACAGAGCAATCTTCACCACCATCTACAACAGCACGTGGTATCTGGGAAGTATTGTAGCAGCTGTAAGTACAAATTACATGTGTTCACAATCACTTTGTTACTCTCAGAGCATATATATGCCCTGGCCACGCGATTTAAGAAATTACGCTAACTCGCGATCATCTAGTGGCTCACCTATGGTAAGATCTTTGAAGTTTGACGTGCAATCCTGAGACTAACTTTCTAGGAACCAATAAAATTCCAAGTGCCTGGTCTTGGAGAGTGCCCTCCATGGTTCAAGCAGCCCCATCCATTATCCAGTTGGTGAGTCCACAGATATCACTTTCGACCCGACCTACTAGCGTATTACTGCATGCTCATGGATATGAAACTGATTCTTTCTAGATTGCCATTTGGCTAGTTCCAGAGTCTCCTCGTTACCTCATCGCCCGAGGTCACAACGAGAAGGCGCTTAACGTTTTGGCCAAAGCCCACGCACACGGCAATGTTGACGATGAACTTGTCCAAATTGAATACCACGAGATCCGCGAAACCCTTACCCTTGAGAAAGAGTTCGAAGGCAACGGATGGTTACAACTTTTCAAGACCAAAGGCAATCGCCATCGTCTTGTCATTCTTATCTCCCTCGGCTTCTTCTCACAATGGTCTGGGAACGGTCTCGTTTCTTACTACATCAACGACGTTCTGGAAGGAATTGGAATTGAATCTTCAAAGACAAAATTGGAGATCAATGGTATCTTGCAAATTGTTAACTTCGCTGTCGCTCTCGGAATGTGTTTCATGATCGACAAGTTTGGACGCCGACCGCTCTTTCTGCTCGCTACCGGAGGTATGCTTGGGTCTTTCTGCGTGTGGACAATCTGTGCAGCACGGGTAAGTAACCGGAAATCTTGTTAAGATACGGCACTTGCTAACTCCCCCGTCTCTTAGTATGCTCAAACTCAAATTGATGCAGCTGCCCACGCCGAAATTGCCTTCATCTTCATATACTACGTCTTTTACAACTGCGCTTGGTCCGGCTTGTTGGTTGGCTATGCCGTCGAAATCCTGCCTTACAAGCTTCGTGCTAAGGTAAGTTCTATCCGTCTGCCGGCCGCTAAGTACCTTGCTAATTGAATGCAGGGCTTGACCCTCATGTTTCTTGCCGTCGATCTCTCACTATTCTTCAACTCATACGTCAACCCAGTCGCTCTCGATGCACTGAAATGGAAGTATTACATCGTGTATGACGTTTGGCTCGCATTTGAGCTTCTCATCGTGTACCTCTTCTACATTGAGACTCAGAACACCGCTCTCGAGGAGATCGTCAAGTTCTTCGATGGTGAGGAAGCACTTCTTGGTGGCACTCTCGCCACTGATAAAGCCAAGACGTTGCTCGTGGAGAATGGACTTGACCACAAGATTCCCGTGACCACTGAGCATCACGAGGTTGGCGAGACTGGCGAGAAGCGTACTGAGCTTTAGGGCATTTTGGCTACATGAGGCGATGACAATGGGTGGCAACAAGATTCTTAATGGCAGTGGTACCTGAATTGCTGAACAGACAAGAACAAATACATTTTGAGTTTACAACTAGCTACATTAAAGTGACAACTGATTATCAAGAACGTGTCATTATAGCGAGATTATATTTGCTTTGGTCGCCAAAACAAATATTGGTTGCCACCCTCACTCTCAGGGGGAGAAGCGAGCGTATATTTACACACGTGACATGGTGGGGTATGGTACCTACCTGCCTACCTCGGTAGGTAGTGGCTGGAGGTTCCCTTTTCCCCTCCAACTGTTCATGCAAATAAACAGCTGTTTTCCGTCGTCAGTCATGCGACCGGCCATGCATGACAGGTGCCCGTACGCTTGGGGTGTTCAGCATGAATGTAACCCCAAAATGTTCCGATATGCGCTCCCAGCAGGTGAAGCGAGCTCGATGTTTCAATTAAGAAGCATGTCTCTTTGCTCAATCATAGCTATGTCTCAAAGGCTTGCTTCGGTCAGATCTTTCCCTCGTGTATCAGACTACTTTTCTCCGACTGCTTATACCTTTGTCACTGCCAGAATACCACCACATTCCTCCATTCACCTCCTTCATGCCCTGTCACTCGGGCTTCTTGGCATATATTGTGTAGCTATTCTGGTTAGCGATATTCATCCTGACTTGGAAATACGCTTACATCGGGAAATAAGCATGGATCCTCGTATCCTTCATCTCCTTCCTCACATCCACAAGGAAAACCTCAAGCTGTTCTGGTGTCCAGCCTAGCACTCTCGTAAATAGCGCCATGGAAAACCCCGAGACACCAGCAGAGAAGTTCTCACAATTCCACATCCCCAGCTCTTTGTACTTCGGATCCTTTGGCCAGCGATTCATCGGCCAGACGAAATGTTTGACCGTCACATCTGTATATCCTACTCGCTGTAGTTCCGCTTGGTGGTTCTTTGCAACATCGAGTGCGCGGCCAATGATCTTACTGCCGTTGAGTTGTTGATTTGCCCAAGATTGGAGGGCCGAATCCTTGGGGAAGGTGTCGTCGTCCGTTAGAACAGGGAAACAGATATCCGACACTTCGATATAGCCCCCAGGAGAAGTGTTTCTATGACTGTTAACTGAAGGTCTCCTTAAAAATCAAGGGACACAAACTCGAAGGCTTGGTCGAAAAACTTCGGCCAGTCTGCAAAACTGCCGGTCATCATTCGGGAATGGATGTAGTCGAACTTCTCGGAGAAATGCCAGGGTTCTTCCAGGTCATCGATCTCAAACGATGCATTAGGCGGAACACTTCCAAAAAGTTAGCAACAAGCTCATGAACCGATACATAATTCTGCTTGCTAAGATGGTTGGTCGGGGCTGATATCAATACCCAGGACCCTTGCCTCAGGGTGTTCATCAGCTAACATTTTGTTAGATAACTTGGATTTGTTTCCTCGAAACTGTCAAAACGTGCCATAATCAATTGCCCAAATTCCAGTGCCGGTTCCTACGTCCAGAACACGCTGAAATTTCTTATCCTTCAAGTCTGGAATTACTGATAACTGGCCGTCGTAGGTCAATAGATACAGGTGATGTTGTAAGTCTGGCTGAATTAGAGGTTGCAGTGAATGATATCCGGAGGCTCGTACCCGCACGCTCTTGCTCTCGCTATGAGTATGATTAGTATCGAGCACTGCACCAGTACCTCGGCACTCACCTTATCATTAGGTACCAAGTATTCTACGTCTGTCAGCCGTACTCACTCATCAACAGCAGCTACGTACGCACTTCCGTCTTTGAAGGAATGGTATGTCCGCCCGTTTTCATGTCGATGCCTCATGATACTCGTCTCAATTGATGTTGTGGAGCTCCCAAAGCTACCCTGGCATGTATGAGCTGGGCATTCAGTGGCAACGGAGTCTGCGACTTACCCCTCCAATAGCAGAATCTCCATCAGCGAAGTCATCGGCCTAGATTCGGTTAGATTATGGAGCTATGGAGAGTTTCGGGGCTCTTAAGTTCTGACCACCCACTTCAACTTCTAAATTGAGCGGTGCAACATCATTCTGAGGTTCAGCCATGACTTAGTGATACAATATCAATCTGACTGTAGACTCTTAGTCGCTGTATCGATCCTCGAACAGGCGGGGTAGCCAAAGTCAAAATATAACCACTTCAAAGGCAAGGGGCTTGGTATTACATGGGATAAAATCTCCCCCACATTGCGATCGCCTTCCGATACTGAGCGTGGGGTGACAGCGGAACAATGTCTCCAAGGACACTCAGCTGCCTATGCTGCCACATTCTCGTCCTAACACCTTGCGCCACCCAATCCTTCCACATCCACACTGCACCAATTCCACATGTCCAAGAAGTAATACTGCACCTCCAGTGCATCTTGCCGAATCGCGTGGCATGCGGGAAATGTTGGATCGGGAATCTATGTGTGCGGAATGGACACTGGGCTGCGGGTAAGCGCCATGAAGCCGAATCCGGACAGATGCCGTTCCCGACACTGTGGTTCACCAATTGAAATCGGCTTGAGCCGAATTTTCGCACGTATAGACTTTTGATTGATGGGCCTGAGCATGTGAGATATGAGAGATGTGCGGCCGCACGGAACAGTGTGTGAGATAAGATGTCCCAATGCAAGACAATTACCACAGAATTTCGAACCCTGAAGCATTTGAAACCATTCATTTCCGAATGGTCAATCTCGTCTTGCCCTTCACGATCCTGTTCGCAACCTTTATCGCCTCACTTCCAACGACCGATGTCACCAGCCACCTCTCCGACATCGACACTCTTGACGACAGAGCTCCATCTGACAAACCAATTATCATTACTCCTAGCATTGAGACAGATGTTTCTGTAAAGCGCACCGAGACTTCTACTCCTGCCATTCCCCAACAGCCAGCGACAACACTTGCTACGGTAATCTCTTCCTCAAGTGCAACTCCTGCAAAGGGTTCCGGAAACTCGAGGCAGTATGCATACTACATCCTCAAGTGCATCATTGGTATGCAATCCCAATCTTCAGAATTTGATACCAATCTAACAGGTTATAGGTCCCACTGCCGACAAGTGTTACAAAATATTTGGCACCCAGTGCAACTCTTCGACTGGTGAAATGACAGGTGAAGCACCTGCCCTCTTCACGTATGATTTCAAATGTATGCAGTACATGGGTTACTGCTTTTTTCAGGATGTAAGCAAGGCCGCTTGCATTCATTATCGTACTTACTCGTGAGTCTAGAGAGTGAACGTCCCGTTACCGGGCAGAGTGACAGGTATTGGCATATCAAATTCTCGCTCGCCGCTTTGCTGGGCTTCATGACTTTTGACAAAGCTTTGCAAGCGCACTCCAGTTATTGATGGTTTCTATGGCACAGTGCTGCCTTTGGCGTTGGAGTTTGGGAGTTGGCAATTTTGGATATCTGAGATTTGTTTACTTGGGATAGATGCTTGAGGCTGGGCTTCTAATCCATGGTTCCTTTCATGGGAGAGGCAAGGCTGAACTCAGAGAGCGATCTATAATCTTACGAAAATAATCCGTTGATTTTACAAGTGGAAAAGATGCGTTGCTGATTAGCCAAGTTCAATATAGTCAGTCACTCTTGTTACTCTGTCTTGTTTCCCGTGGAAAGTGAAATGCGAGATAGCAAAAAAGACGTCCCAGGCAAAATAGCCTCACCTTTACCGCTGTATCGTGAATCAAAATTGAATGTCTCGTCATAAACTGATAACACACAGCTAGGGATTCAAGGCGGTGACGTAGAGGTATAACCGAGCTCGAGATTAATATCTTCGATGATTCTCGATCAAAGCCTCTTCCTTGCCATCGACAACATCATTCCCGATAACACGACACCAGAAAAATTTCAGCATAACACACAACACATAACGAAATCGCAACAATGGAGTATCTCAAGCTGCTCACAGTCATCATCCTCCTCTCCCTAGCTCAGCTCCTTCTCGCCGTTGCCCAAAGCATCGGCCTCAATATCCCCACTGCAATCAGCGCCTCCATCCTGAGTGGCACCCTCGATACCACGGGCACCGTTATCATCTAATATGCCAGCGATACCACAGTCACATCAACTCTCCAAATAGCAACCCTTCCATCCAGTTCCACTGGTCTAGCACCTCCCTCAGACACCTCATCTATGGTCTCTCTCCTCACAGACACTCTCGCCAACCCTTCTGCCTCATCCATCATCACCATTGGTATTTCGACACCAACCCCACTCTCTTCTGGAATGGTTTCTCAAGCTTCTCCAACTGCGGTCTCTTCTATGACTGATAGCTTGATGTCTCCTTCGACTACGGTATGTGTCAAGTGCCGTCCGAGTTCGTCTTCGATGATGACCACGAGTACCACCGCGACTACGTCGACTTCAAGCGCTGGTGCAGCTGCTACAAACTTTGGTGTGGGACTAGTTGGAGTGCTTGGTGCTGCTGCTGGCGTGATGGCGATGTTGTGAACGACGGTGTGGTGAGGTCTTCCACTCATACTAGACTGAAATTCCAACAAGCTGACATCCCTGCCTATCTAGAGATCCCAGATCTTGCCATCCATATCACTTTCGTCTTCAAACTACCGCTAATGACTAAGGAATGATGCACTAGATATCACACTTTCATTGCTCTTCAGCTGAATGGTGTTGGCTGTGTTGATGATGCATGGACGTCTTTTTGGGTAGGCATTGCAAGGGGCAGGGATTTATTTGTTTGCAGCGGACGAAAAAAATGACATTGAATGACGATGGGTCTCCAGCACATGTCTCTGCGACATGCCAGAACAGGATAGTTGAACTCAAAAATGGCCATCCAACATCTTGCACCACTTTCTCGTCGCCCTGTTGATACGTGCCTAATTCATTGGTGTTATTACGTCAGACTGACAGCTAATCTAGCATAACCATATCTCACAAGTCTTAAGTGTCCTCATCGTTTCTCCGACCTCGCTCTTCTGGGCAAGGCTACGCACACCTGGACTCAATGTTGGGGACCCTTGCAGAGTCAGGCCTTTGCTCCTCGCGACAAGTTCCAAGATTGTTCGCTTGTGTGCCTCTTCAACTTCATACACTTCCCCCCTCGATGATGGGGCAAGATGAGGTCTACTTTTCTTCGTGGTGCTCTTTCCGCAACCGATCGGCCAGTCGGTTTGTTTACTGGTGAGGGCAGTCTCGCCAAGCGTTTAGCCGAAGAGAGTCCCTTCCAGCCCATGTGCCCTGCGATTACAAGCCTTCCGCAGCCATCGCGAGAGCCAGATTTACAAACACGAGAGCATGCCAGTCGCAGAAGCAGAGCATGTTGCAAGCAGATGACCATCCATTTTAATCTATATCTGAGAGATTCTAAATGCAAATACATACGAAACTAAATGAGACGAAACAATACCCTCATCCACTGGCGCTTTTCAACCTCTATTGCGTCTTGACAACTCTTCTCACCACCTATCCAGCGCACCTTCAACCCAAAGACCCATGAATTAACTTCCAATCATGCAGTATCACCTCTCACTCAACTTGAAGCTTCCACAGCTGCGCCTTCTGTCATGTCGTCTGAAAAATCAACGACATCAAGGCGGGCCTCAGTCTCCTGCACTCGACGTTCTTCTGCCTCCCAACACCCTCTCAAGTCGCATCACCAGATCAAACATCATATTCGCCCCCTCTCTTAAAATCACCACGTCCCTTTCTTTCGCCCACCCTCTCGCCACACACAAGTTCATCCCCAACCTCCTCCCACCCGGGCAATCTAACCGCCCTATCCAACGCGACAGGCAATCCCCTATGCCTTCCCCTAACCATAACCACACAAAGCAACACCTTACTACTTGTCCTCCAGCCGCCACTGAAACTGTAATCCTGCCCTTTCATCCCGGTGCTAATACCGACACAGCCATACCCAGACATAACCTCGAAGATGATGTTAAAGACGGAGAAGGTGACGGGGTCATTCTCGAAGGATGAGCCCTCGATGCAGGTTATGAGAAGGACGGCGAGGACAAGAAGCCAGATGTCGTGAGCGAGTTGGCCGCGGATTTGTTGGCGGATAAATTGAGTGCGTGTTGGGGTGGGGAGATGGTGGTGGTGGTGAGGGGAGGACTGGAAGGGGTGGGTGAGGGATGAGATGGTTGTTAGGAAACTTTGCAATGCAGTCGAGCGCTTCGTAGGGCTATCGCCAGCACTACTGACCCCCTTCTCATTCCAGTCCATTTCCTCCTTATCATCGCCAGCATAGATCCCAAGACTTCTTTCCTCGTAAACGTTTGAGCCTCGCATCGTGATGACCACTGGATACACACTGATATACATCATGATGACATACAGCACCTGCAAACCGATCCGTACTTCGCTAATCCCAATGATGTAGAAGCCACCGCTTCGCACGGCTAGGGCTTGGAACAGGCCGTCGAGAACTCGGTGTGGCGTGTGAGATAGTGCGGGTATGTGGCTTGGTCGAGCTCTGTGTTCTGTCTTTTCAAGTCGAGATTAAGGTCGCTCTCCCGATCTCCTCTGCTGTCTGACGCTGTGGTCTTTCTCTTCAGGCGACGAAGCAGTGTTGAGGGATGCACGTCGCTGCTTGCGAAATTCAGTATCCGGTGGGGGGGGGTCCTGCAGCAGAAGTATCTGCACCAGGGTCGAAATCTCCATCCGTCTCTCTTCGAGCTGACGATGCAGGTCGCATGGCAGAAATATGATCAGCATCGCCTATAGCACCTGCTCCTCGACTTTCCGTTCTCGTGCTCGAATGTAAACCTTCAAGAGGAAGAGCATGCATGTTAATGGCAGGCCTTGTGCTCTTCCCCTTGACCTTCTCCTCACACATTCCGCCTTCATCACCCGACCCAAGATCTAATTTCGAATCCAATAGCTCACCACGAGCCACTGAACCCGAGCCCAGATCCGGGCCACTACGAGGAAGGAGGGAAGTCGGGTCCCTTGGCCCTGAGTGCCTACTTTCAAATACTCGTTCATCTCCTCCATCCCCTTGCTTCCTCTGCTCTTCAAGTCTCTCACCAACACTAACTTCCCCAATCCCATTTCCCCCACCCTCGCCACCTCTCCCTAAGATTCCACCACGGAACCTGCCCCTCTTAGAACCTTTTACGACACCTCTAAAGCGGTTCTCAAAAACGCGTTTGCGGGTCCAGACCGTGGAGACACTGACGAAGATGCTAGAGCCGATGATGACCAGGAGGAATAGAATGATTTGCTGGGCGAGAGCGAGCTGGCTTAGGTTGACGGTGTTGAGTCCTGCTTCTGTCATTGCTATAAGGAGAGGGTAGGAAGTTAGCATAACATGATTCTAGTTGAGGAATGGGAGATGAGAAGAGAGATGCGATTTGAAGGTAGTGTTGATGAGTGCTGCAACAGGAAATAGCCGAACAGTCGCTCCCAACACTCCTCCTCAAGAACACCCTCCTATAGAGGAAGATGTTGAATTGTAGCTCACCAGAGACAACCAAAAACAACGCATCTACAAACTCCACCTTGCCATTTCCCTGCGCAACCCCTCTTCCTATCCCCCAGAAAATAACCGAAGTGACAAGACACGTGCTGATGATATACGCGTAGTGTATCGTAATGAAGTTCAATGGCGGAGGCAAAGCTTTCACTCCCAAAGCCAACTCCCTCTTAGAGTTTTCATCTCCCATGCGAGTTCGTAGTGTATTGTGAGGGCGTGTTGATCGTGAGCGCGTCATGATCGGTATCGTAAGGTGGATACGAGATTCTCGCGTGTCGAGATTTTGCTTTGCAGCAAGTTGCTTGTCGGCTCTCTTTGTCAATAGATTGCAAACGATATCAAGTATTGCGATAAAGTTAATTGCCGTTCCGAGAACTGAGTATCTTGGAATAAGAATGTTTTGTTGTTGCGTCGAGTTTTGCTTCACAGTACTTTTCTTTCACCGCATCGTCAAAATCCTCTTCAAGCTCCAGGCTAGAGTGGATCCCAGCTGCCCCCTAAAGGGGAGCCGTCATCGCCCTAGAGTGCTAGCCGAGGTGGGGCGAACGTTTGTTGATGTTCCCAGCCCAGCTTCCGGATTGTCAAAAGCACAGTCCTGTGTGGAATGCGGTACTGCACTTTCGCTGTTCTTAAATCATAAAGTAAAGTCCAAGTGTTTGTTTTATGAAGGTTAAAATTATTGGGCTCATGAGTTCCGGAAATTCAACAGGGGTTTTCCGGCCTGTTACATTTACCCCGCCTGTGCTCGTCAGCGTCAAGGTAAACAGAAAGTTCCTGGATTGTATCGAACCGTATTTGGCGCTTCTAATATCGATATAAGATTGAAATTGATCGGAGAATTTTATTGCTTTCACAATACAAGGCGAACTATTTTCTGCACTTTCATTTCGTTCATGGTCTGTTCATGAGACAGGAAATGGATGCTGGATGGACGACAACAAGAAAACACTTAACGAAGAAATCGCTCTAAAATCAGTTATACACGGGTTCCGAAAGCAGCTCGATATTTTGGTATTCTCTCATGCTCATCCTTGGAATATCCTTTTTTGGTGGTTTCTACTCTCTCCATAGAACAGCATAGGTGGATACTCAAGATACATCTACTTTTGGGGATAAGAGACTGTTACAACTGATACCCTAGAGTCTTTCGGCAACAGAACGATTCGCCTTTCGATGGCGTCAGCTGGAGCCTAGGCAAGAAAGCAGGAACGAGGATTGTGATTTATTCGCTTGCCTTCAGACGCCACATCGCCCCTCAAATTGTTCCCAAGGATACGTTACTCCTAGCATCCCGTTTTAAGACAACCTGATACTACCGAATTGTAATGCGAAAGCAGGAACTCCAAGATTAACAGCTTTTGGCTTGAATAACAAATGACAGACTTAGGCTTTACACCATTGCTTAATATCTAGACTGAAGCTAAGACTGACCTGTTGAACAGGTATGGGATGCGTAGCTTTTATCTATCGATGACAGTGATCAAAAGGATGACAGCAACGATGCAGCTGTAATGAATCACAGGCATTGTATGACAAGCTATATACCCGTGGCAATGTCAACGAGGTCTGGCTCATCTCAGTCTCCCAAGGTGGCGTTGAAATCCTCAATTAACCGAAAACCCTGGAGTCCTGACGCTGACTCCTCGCAATTCCCTCAACTTGGAGCACAGAAGCATGCTCTCATATTCTTCTGTACACATTTCTCAGGGCTCGGAGGATGAGATCAGAGGCCAGGACACATATATTTATACCCCTTCGCATTTACCCCTGCTGCAAGTTACCGGCTCAGAAGAGCAAAGCTAATCGAACAACTCTCAATGTTCCCCTATGTCTCTCCCATTCCTTACCTTGCCCATCCCGGAGGATGGAGGATAAATACGCTACCCTTCTCCCACAACGAGGAGAGTTTCAACCCGTAGATATTCAGGTGAGAGAAGATATGTGCGGAAGTGCTGTGCATTTTAGATATCACAGGCCAGCGGACCACAAAAGGTACTTGATCTTGACCTTGACTTCCTAGATGGATTACCTTGAAATGAAGTAGATGAAGATACTTGGTCTGAGGTTCTAGAACTTCATGAATACGTCGCCACTGGCGACGGTAGGTGCGTGGGTAAAATGATAATGGATAGTCAGTTTGACAATGGTCTTGGAAATGACAGTAATCCAGTTTAACGTTTCTGCAAAGCCACAGAAGAAATACAGCACGCCCAGAACAAAAGTTCCGACTTCTATTCAAGCATAGAATTGCTACATGATAAGAATCCTCTTCTCTCCACACAACATGAGCCATGCTCTCTTCGACATATGATGGATCGTATGGAGAAGTTGTGGACTGCTGCTGATTAGGCGTCGAGGGTCGCGAGGTGTTTAAATATTCGCATACGCATGAGAAGATATCTTGCAGCTGATTAAGCTACTAAGAGATGTAGGAAAAGAGCTAAATACAAACTTTTGATAATGTTCTCTGAGTCTTCTCCTCTCCTCGTTTCTTCACTTCACTTGGCGATACAGGTATCAAAGAGAGCTTATCTCCCGTGTTTTGTCAGATGAGAGACGGGTATATAAACACCACAACCCAAGACAACCCGGACAGAACCGTGGACAGGCATGGATGAGTCAGAGGGAAGGCCCGACAAGGGAGATTGCTGATCTATACACATCCATCCACTTTCAGCTTTGAGTTGATTGTGATTACTTTCCATTCAGGCGCGAATGTCTACTCTAGTGATTTCAACAGGCGATTAAGTTCGAAGGATATCATGTAGATGTATACATCGAGCAGATTTTTTATAGCGGAGACAGGGGTCGGTTAGTTGACAGCAACAAATTCGCCGACAAGAAGAAGCTACCCGACACTGACATATCCATCCGCAGCCGCACAAGCCAACTTTCGGAAGGTCAATCAAGAGGGGGAATAACATGCTTGTTCCACATCCACATCCAAGAAACGCATTCCGGCCACTTTTCGAATCCCATCGTAGTCGACCTTCCCATTCAGCAGCTAGCCAAATTATAATTTCACCAGGATTCCATTCCATACTTCATCTCATCTCATCTCAACTCACCTATGATCGAAATACTTTTCGCGAAAACGTCATTCTTGTCAACAGACTTCTAAAACGCAGCTGAGGGTGGAAGTATGTTTATTCTTTCTCTCCCAGGTAGACTTATGGACTTTATGACTTTTGATCTTATGATGCAGATTGGGTCGCATGTTTGATTGACTGTTTAATGTGAATGCTTCCTCGCTTCCTACATTAGTACTGTATGTAGGCCGAGGCTGAGGCCAAGCTTAGCGATGCTGCAGACGGGTGAGTGGGTATATTCCGTATTGCATGCAGTCTTGCATTCGTACAGTCCTTGGAGAATAACCTAATAAAAAACGGGCGTACTTGGTCCTTGGCCGAGTCGGATGGGTAGGTGCTGGGCTGGTCCTTGAAGATTCACGATCAAGGAAAGACCCTGAAAGTCAAATTCTTCCACCGGTGAATTAAGCTTTAGATTGCGTACTTCAATCACATTTGCAAAAATCGGGATTGGAAGTGTGTTTGAAGCCAGCCAACATGCTCTATTCTCTCTCATAACCATCCTTCTATCTATCCGTCATCAATCAGTGCGATCGTGACTTTTCCTCCGATTGTATCTCGTCTCTACATGTGCCATAAGATCCATGACTCGTCTCAACCCATCCTAACCCAGTCCCAATCCTCTCCCTTCCATGCATCTCCTAATATATCAACAAAAGAAACCTCCTATCTGCTAGCTCGTAGATTTGACTGCTCGATCGCACGGGTCATATAGAGACTCCCTCCAAAAACCAAAAACGCCGCTGTATACCAGCTTCGGACACCGCCTCAGCACAGCTAAACCCCCCAAAAAAAACCAAAGATCCAGGCCTGACTTAGATGAGTCTTCATCTGCCTTTCCAAAAATGACAAAATAAAATTACGATGATATGTTGATGGTTCAGTGATGATAAGTATCAAACCGCCGGTACGCCATAGTCGATAAAGTAAATGGTAATCCCTTCGATCCAATTCCCCGATGGAAATGCAGCCGCGAAAATGCATAAGCGTACAAGCCTGTATATATGGACAGGGTGGTGATGATGCTGGTATTGTTTTTGTGAGGCGAGGTCATGTAAGTGTCGTGTTGGGAGGATGTTGATGTGATGTTTCAACATGTATGTATTAGGTAGGAAGACAGCGACGTGCCGTGCAGATGGAATCTGCGATGGTATCGACTTGAGATACCTGGCCTGGCTCATCATGGTCGCTCGATGGCGCCGTATGATCGGTGGCTAGTTGGTCGACATGTCAACTTCCGTTGGTGTTGGTGATGATATGAACAAGTTATTCATCGAATCGTTCAAAATCCGCGTTGTGAAGGATCTCTAGGTGGTTGATGGTGTCGCTGACCATTGTCTCTAGCATTGGCCCATTCCTGGGCACCGTTTTGTCGACCGGCAGGCTGCTCAGCAGGCAGTTTTTGATCTTCCGGTGTATGTGGCCGCGCGTTCATCATTGATGGCTCGCCGGGTCGAAGGTTGGAGACGACGGATTGAGCAATCGAAGCAACGACATATCCTCGAAGTTCCTTGTCCTCTCTGCTATCCTCCTTCTCGAGTCTGAACCGTTCATCCTTTGCCATGTTGGATCGTCGAAGATTGCGGATCTCGTTCTGGATGTAGAGCATCACTTCCTCTGGGCATCGATTCCGCTCGAGGGCTTGCTCGGGCTTGCGAACGTAACGTCGAGTAACATCTGTGGCACCATCCATGGAGAAGGCGACACAGTACGACATCTTCTTTCCCCATCCATCGGCGTACAACCGTGGATTATCCCAAGCCTCTTCACAAGCGTCGACATGGATCCATCGTTTTTGCATCTCCGAGTAAACCTCCGTCCAAACGTGGTCCTCGGCATTCCATACCCATCTCACGCGTCCTCCGACAGCTCTGCACAACATGCTGAACACATTGACCCACTCTCCACTTCGTCCTTTCCGGGTTTGTAATAACCGCCAAACATCACCGTATCTCGGGAAACGTTCGTAGGCACCGCAATCACCGGCGGAACATCTGTACAGCTCGACTCGAAGGGCACCGTAAGCGGACTCCTCTGGTGTTGGTGGTGTCATGCCTTGCGCAATTGTTGGTGATAGGCAGACCGAACATGGAGGGTTGTTGACCCAGGAGAAGAACGATCGCTTGAACCATCTTATAAAGTCAGCATGGATCAATTATAAGCATCTGCTAAACATACCTCAATAATGCGCGGATGACACAATCTTGGTATCCCCATTCTGGCTTTCGTCCATCACCCATACTCTCGGCTTGTGCCTGGAGCACTTGGCTTTCCTCCTCTGCCTCGCCATATATCCGATCCAGTGGGATAACCTGCAGCGCCTCGTCCAACAATCCGGGGTTCTCGTACTTCGTGGGTGTAAGTGATAGGGAGATGAGGAGATTCCTGAACTTCTGCGACTGCGCATCCGCAGGTGGCGTTGGGACCTTGGGTAAACTTCTCAGCGACGCATACGATGGAGGGGTAGCACCAAGTTGCGAGCCACTTGATGTCGATGGCCTGTATCCTGATGATTGTGATTGTTGTGAATGTGTCGAGGCGGCTCGCAGGTTGCTGGATGACGAACGCTCTCTTGGTGATGGTGAAGATGTCCTCGATCGGTCCAGCTCGTTCAGTCGCTTCGTCCGTAATAAACCCTCGAATTGTGCAGTCAATCCCCTCGCCCATTGATCATCGTAATCCCCATTCCCATTTTGTTGCGAGCCGTAGCCCGTTGAGTCGGCCATCTCTGCTTCTTCTTCGTCTACCAGTTCGTACTCGAGGCCGATGAGCAGGGTGTCGAAGTCGATGCAATCGTCGTCCACCGCCCGATATTCACACCTCCTTTCTACTTGTGTCTGTCCTATGATTCCGGTTGCTGTCGTCAATACTCCTGACCGGAGTTCCTGGATTGAAGGAAGGAAAGTCGAGGTCCAGGTCGAGGTGGTGGTGTTGAACGAGCGTGATGAGGGACCCTCCTTAGCACAGCCCAGTTAGTTGTCGCAATGCCACTTCGCTTAGTGTTTTAGGCTAGGCTGCTGCAAGAATAGATGCTCTTCTTCGGTGGCTGATGCGGGCAGAGCGAAGAGATGATGAGGGGGAGCAGTTGAAGATATTCTTCATCGGTGTGCACTGCGATGCAATGAATTAGGTGAGTAGGTTAGGTAGAGTTTTTGGTGATGAGGAAGAAGAGTATGCGGCGACGACGAGGTGTGTCTTGGTAAGGTTCAGGTTACGGGTACGGAGGGTACGAACGCTCGCAGGTAGGTTGGGGTTGCGTGTGCAGCGAGAGATTAGGGATGGCGTGGCCGCCTTCAGGCTTGGCCCTGGAGAGGAGAGGAGAGGAGACTTTCTCCCCGATGGCAATGGTTACGCGTGGTGGACTGTGGAGTCAAGAGGGAGGACCTGGGAGGGATCCAGAGGACCAGCAGTCCACAGAGGGGAGAGCAGTGCAGGCAGACGGCTGTGGGCGGGCATCAGCATGTGTGTTGATTGGCCGCGTTTCTGGATCCTCAGATTTCTTGCATCGCTGGACACGCGTCGCCGTCACTAATAGCCCTGGACCCCCCCCCAACCCCCCCCCCCCTGCCAGGTATCCGTCGTGCCTGATCCTGCCTCAGGTCAATGAAGATGTATAATTGGGTCCCGCAGACAGTCGTCGTCCTCTCCAGCCAGTCACAGACATCGCAAGGCAATCTTACTGTGGGTATCCGCCACTCAGAGCCCGTTCTCCAGGGTCGCGGACTCCGAGTCAAACCAGTAAGATTTCGTCTCTCGTTCCGACTAAGGTGGATTATATCCGACAACATTGGCAGCCATGCCACGGGATGGGGATAAAGCGAGAATAAGACAGACGTCTCCCTTTCGAACCTCAAGTTTGGAATTCCTTCCTGTCTGATCTTCGGATCGTCTCTCCTCGTACGTACTACGTACTCTTCGTTCCTCGAGGTAAAAAGTTGCCGCTCGTGATGAGTGATCCACCCGTCACGTCAACGTCGCCTGTGGATATTCCATCTCTTGGCACAATGAACATTGAATGGGACCTTTTTTAACCGACCGTCACGCCTCTGGACCTCTCTGACCTCTGACGAACACGCTCCGAGTCTACGAGTCGTCTTGAAGGACACTCATCAATTTAGAACAAGGAAATCCAGACCAGACAAGAAATTCCAAACTCAAAAATTATATCCCGGCCAAACGGTGCGAAAGTCATGTCTGTATATCCCACAAATCAAAACACCAGGACTCCGTCTCCACTTTGTTCTCTCCATTCTAAAATATTTCCATACAAGGATGGCAAGGACCCCATCAAACCCTGATCTCGGTGTTTGAAGATTTGAGTTTATCTCACTCACGTGATCGTACAGCATTTCGCTGAATGTCGATGCCTTGGATGCGTGAAGCGGGTGGCAAATGTCCTTCTTCTCCAGGGGAGCAAAATAGCCTGCAACCACAGATGTTTGGGGCGCAGGACCTCTCAATCGTCAATCAACAACAGATGAGGCATGAACATGCGGCTCATGCCACGAATACAAGTGGGTTTGATTTAGGAAGATCAGATTCGGATCTCTTGGAGCCGTGGTTTGCTGAAATAATGCGCCCAGCCCTGGTCATGGTGAGAGTTTCGTTGCATCTTCGTCTGTTGTTTCTTTTTCTCCCATCATAGTCTCTGTACAAGGTGAGAATTGCCATCAAGGCAAGACTTGCCTACGCAAGCACCAGGTACTCGTGAGTCGTGGCTATCTGTAGTTCATCACGATATTGTAAGATTGGCCACCGAATTGCTTATTCAATCCATTCGTTTCAATCCAATCTGATTCGTCGCATCGTTTTCCAAGCTGGGTACGAAAGTATTTACGTGAAGTTTTCGCCTCCCTTTCTCCATCGCCAAATCTCATTTCCCTTCTCTCTGACCAAGCCATCAAGTCCTCACCAAGTCCCCCAATCCTCACCAAGCAAAGCTTCCAATTGCTTCCCCTCCTTCCACCTCTCCCCAAGTCCCACCTCAGTACAGTAAATCTCCCCCACCGGAAATCCACAAAGCAGTGACGCGCGGCAGCTTCTTGGCATAGATCTCGCTTAAGGAGCGGATTGCGTGGCCTGGAGATCAAACATCCGAGCTTTTGAGCCCCTGAATTGATTCGAAGGTCTGTTAAGCGAGCCTTGGGAGTGGAACATATTTGAAAGTAAAGAAACGGCGATATCAAACAAAACTTCTGGATTGTTGTTTGAATCTTCTGGTTTTTCGGTCTAGGTTTGTATCTGACTCTGTATTCTATCGTAGTAGTATGGCAGATTGCGATTTCTGACTGTGCGCCTGGTAGTAGGATGACCTCTTCTCTCTTGATGACGCTATCAAGGACAATAAAGAACACTATTCTTCTATAAATCCATATATAATAACTCATGATGAAGCTGTAAGCTACTGTGCTTGTGACGTCAAATAAGAATCCCACGAACTCTCCCACCGCAGAATCCCATCTTCTCAAATTCCACCTCATCTCCTCCACATCCCGAAATCAACACGCACACCACCAAACACTCCTACTCAAAATCTCCCCCCAAAGCCACTACAAGCATCACCTCACGCCGGTACCGAACGTCGAAACCTCCCCTTCGGCTCATTACCGTGTGCCCCATTTATCCTCCCAATTAGGTCACCTCTCCACCAACTCTCCAAGAGTCTCTTCAAATGCAGATTATCATCAGCCCATCACGGACATCCCCTCCGGTCCTATCTCCCAATTCAAGAAACTTCAAAATACATCTACCCACTTCTTCCCTTACAATACCGACACATCATTGGCCGTGACTATGCCATGTATAAGCAGCCTCCCTCGCTTCACTTTCGCCCTTACTTTTTCTTGCCCAAAGCCTCTTCTCTCTCGGAGGTTCCGTCCTCGCAGTGTTTTAAATCGGGTGTAAAGACCAGAATCAGAAGCGATAGACCGAGATAGATAAACTTCCATGGAAGTAGTCCATGCTTAAAATCAAGCTTCGCTCATCCAGGCGCAGCACTCAGCACTGACAATCCAGCACTCGAGTCTCGAGTCTCGGGAGGAGATCAGACGAGATGAGACGAACTGGTCTGTATGCTCAAGGAAGATGGACGGAAGTCCACTACCTGCCGGACGTATGTGGAGTGTAGACTCGGAAACATTCGCTTTGATGTCATTTGAATCTCGCTCTCGCATCGGCTTAGAATAATTCGTATGAAGCTTGTTTGCGAGTTCTCAACAGATGGTGGAAGAGAAGGGAAGTGGAAAGTGGAAACTAGTGGTACGTGTACATGGAGATTTGAGGATGGTGAGAAGTACCTCCCCGAGGGAGGTCCCGAGATGGGGGAGATGAGTTAAGTGGTTTGGGGAGTTGCGGGCCGATAATATGCTAATGGTGCTTTCTTTGGTTTGATGATTTTCGAAGACTATTTCGATAGCATAATTTGGTAGGTATGTACTGTCGACTCAAGTATTTTCATCTTCGTAGTTCTATGAGTACCCGATTTCTACGCTCCACGGCGCTGGGTTGTCACCGCCCACACTTAACAATCATTCGCCAGCCCCATCGTCAAAAGCCTCTGAAGAACGACTATAAAGGTTGGTAACGGTGCAAATTCCTCTTTCTTGAACAGCATGCTCTCAACTCTCCTCACGAACGCTACATCTAGCTACAAAAATTTCACCTCGTTTCCCTCCTCCAGTATGGCCAAGACACCCATGCTAAATCTCCACCTCACCTCACCACAAGCACGCTCCTCCCCCAAGCACGACACAGTATCAAAACGACCCGACGCGCGTTCCTCCCCTCTCACCAGGACCTACTCACCGACTTTTCCTCTCGTCCAATCCGCTGCAATCTCTTCCATATGTCAGCATCTCCATTTGGAATCATACATCCTGGCACTGCAGCTAGCCTGTAGAAGCGGATCCAGGCTTCGAAAGGAAAAAGATTTTGTTGCATGTCATAGATTAGGCTTCGAGATGAGTAGGCGTGACGTAGATAGATGCACTTCTAGATTAGTGAAGTGAGGATATACTCTCCTCTGTGGTTGAGCGTGGAGGGGAAGTCACAGGTTCAGACTTTGGAGGGAGTTTTGCCAGGACGCGCGTTTCTGACCGATGTATACTGTAAGGCCAGCACAGCTGGATGGACAAACAATGCAGAGAGGAACTGTAGAAAAGCAATGACTAATGGACGTGTGATTATTAGCCAGCTTTAAGATGTGGCAAGTGGATATTTCCCATTGCTCGAGATTTTCTTGGGGGCAAAAAAAGGCGAGGCTGTAAATCTATACCCCTCCCTCTCCCCGACTGTGTAAAACTCGGAAAACACATCTAAAAGCGAAATCCAATAATCTCACCGAAGATGAGTAGCTTGCATATATTCCTACCTTTCTCCCACCATTGCATTGTATCCATCCGGTGACCAACACAAAGATTTTCCCAAAACCCTTTATCAACCACCCATACAAAAGAAAGAAAGTCCTTACTAGAGAGCCAAACTCAAGCCTCGGTGTATTTCAACCCGGTCGGCGAGTTTTGGATATACGAATTCTCTTCCCGTCACCACTAGAGCCGCGTGGAGGGAAAGCGGGCGAATTTGCCCCAAAGATTGACGCGCGTCTAATCGATAGCTTCGAAGAAGGATTTTGCGAACAGATACGGAAGCCTTGGCGTAGCGTAATGGTGCACTTTGTGGGGTTGAGGTACTTACTTACAATGGGGAAGTGGGAGATAAAACGGATGGAATGTTGGGTGGGTGCCTGGTACGGAGGGAGGAGAAAGGGAGGGCGAGGTAGATGCTAAGCGAGGATGTGTTGATGTGGGTAAGGATTGTGATGCCAAGCCATTATCAAGCCATGCTGCGAAAGGATATGTCATGGATGAAGTAGACATCTTGACATGATTGAATTGCAGATCTTGACACAGAAATCCAATTCCCCTGAGATTTTGCTGCTTTCATGCGTCCGGGATATGACGACTTGACTTCACAACTCGACACAATAAAGTGACTTCCAAGAAATGCTTTCAATTCTCTCTCCAACTCCACAACACCACCATCATAATCAACCTTTATCTCATCTAATCTACAGAATTCTTTTCCCTCCACTCTTGCTGCCCATAGAATCGAGGCGGCAGATCAGCTTCCCAAATAGGCCTCTCCACAACCGCAACCTCAGGACCAAAGCCTTCCTCCCCCTCACCAATGACCACCACACCCAAAATCGGCCTGTACTTGAATGTATGCCAGTGATTCGGGCTCTCCGCTCCATCTTGATCCTTATCTTCTTCCATAGCAGACACTAAGTCCATATCCTCTTCGACAGCTCTCTCCTCATCCTCTTGCATGACCTTCCTAATCTTGCGAGACATGCCCGTATTCAATACCTCATCAGGAATCAAACCACCCGCACCAGAAGGATTCTCCTTTCCATGTCTCCTCCGCCGTTTCTTACTTCCCGCAATCTGCTCCTGTTCCTGCTCATCCTCATCATCAGATGCTTCCGCCGCAGTACCAGTGAAATCCCTTGCCAGATCAAACATCCACAACCACCCCACACCATACAACCACACCCTTTCCTTCCCCTCGCTAACATCCCACACGCAACCTTTCGCCTGGTCTAGCGTCTTGCGGTAAGTAGCGGGAAACACATGTGGTGCGTTCCGTCTTGACCAGGGAGATAATCCACCTTTCAGAACATCGAATTCGTAGATATCGGATGTAGCCGTTACGACTAACAAACGAGCTTCACCGCTCGGTAAGTCGTGCGAGACTGGATGGGGATTATTCCTCGTGGGATGCGGCACGATGCCATTCGTTAGTTGCTTCTGGGTTGCAGGACGGAACGACAGTACGACTGGCGCGGCGGGGAGTTTGGGTAGGAGAGATGCAGATGGATTGCGTGTCCAGTGCTGACCGAAGATGAGTTTGGGAGAAGAGGGCGAGTTCTCGTCTTCTGAGTCCGAGTCGGAGTCTGATTCGGATTCGGATGACGCGGCGGAAGAGGGGTCGGGAGGCGCTTGAGTCGTGTCTTCGATGCCGGAGAGAACGAAGCTATCGATGTAGCCGGAGAGGTCGCTGACGGCGATGATCTTACTGTCTGATGACCAGGCGATTTGAGTTATGGTTCTGTCGTAAGTCCCAAGGCCGCCAAGAAGCGTGAATTTGTCCACCTGGCGGTTGAGGCGGGAGAGTTTCGAGATGGGGGCGTGAAATGTGGTTGATGACGTGTACGAGTCGAATGTTATCCGAGAGAGCAGGATGTGGCTGTCTAGACGGATTATGGAAAGCCATTTTCCATCTGGGGAGAATTGTATGAGTCGTGCGCCTGTGGAGAAAGACTCTGGAAGGGTGACTTTGGAGACTCTGAGACCATCCTCCTCTGATCTTGGACGTAATTGAAAGACTTTGATGTCTGCTGTGGTTGCTATTGCAAGAAGACTGCCATCCGTACTGAGAGTGGCAGATGTGATATTTGCTTCTCCTTTGATCAAGATTTTGGCAACCAGCTTGCGGCCCTTTACTGCTGGCTTCTCCTCATCATCGTCGCTCGTAGGTACAGCGGTCTTGTTGACTCTCCAGACATGTACTTCTCGGTCCCACCAGCTCAGGATAAGCCTCTTCCTTGACGAGCTTCCGATTGTCAGTTCTTGTGGAAGGAAAGGTAACGATCGCTGGTTTTCGAATCCGAATTGTCCAAGAGGGGTAACAATAGGGGATGCATCAGGTCCTACAGGTGTCAATTAAGTCGAAGTCAGAACTCGGCGAACATACCTCCAGACACGACCACACTCATACCACAGCCCTCGAAGCTTGCCATTGCTTTTACATCATGATTATGAAACCTTCGATGCGTAACTTCCGCCCATCTAGGCTTTCCTTTCCCTTCTGGCTTATATGTGACTGTCCTCCTGTCCATACCACCACTGAATATTGCGCTGCCATCTGCACCAGTAGCAAGACTGAGCACATCCTGCTCATGCGATTTTATCCTCTGTCTAAGCGTGTATGTCTTCCCATCCCAGATCTTCAATTCTCCAGTTGAGTCTCCTGAAACAATAGTTCCATCCTTCAGCACCTTGACAGACCATATGATAATCTCTTTCGGTCCTCCTTTCGGCCCAGCTCCGAGTGTCATGCTTCGCAATAATGTCCCAGTCCGAATATCGTAGATACGAATCACGCTGTCGGTACAGCCTGCGACAACAATGTTGCGATTTTGAAACGTAACGCTGATAATTTTGGCCTTTTTCGCAGAAGGCCGAACCAGAATTCGTTGCAATTGAAGGTCATCGTCCTTTGTCGAGTACAAGACCAAAGCTCCATCAGTGCACCCAGCAATCAAGTTCTGCCCTTCCCAGGTCCCACTTGCAGCTCCGGTTGCTGCAGGCTGCGCAGCTATACACCAAATCTCTCCATGGTTCCCGCTTGCATTGCGCAGAGGTCTGCCAGTCCGCAAGTCCCATTCCGTGACTGTCGTCGTATATCCGACACTGAAAAGCCTCGATTTCCCAATGATCAACTTCCCATTGACCTCCTCATTCGGATCCTGAGTCCATACAAGACCATCAATACTCCGGTCCTTGCCTCCGTGTATTATTGTCTCCTGCAGCCAGGATCCTCTCAGCGGGTTCCATAATTCAATATCTCCATTTGCTCGTCCGACAGCTAGTCTTGGAGGGGCAGTCTTTTGGTCTTGCGAGATGTGCGAGTGGGAAAAAGCGAGCGCGTTGATCGTGGAAGGCGGAAAAGGCACGAATCGACAACGGTGGATTTCCATGGCGCTGGTGTTGAGCTGGGGGAATTGCTGAACTCACATAAAAATTAACTTGACTTTTCTTGAAAAGTTCGAGGTCGCCCAATCAATCTGCCGAGCGGTGAGCAGGAGGGGCTTAGCGGGCTGCTTATCGAGACTAGTGCAAAGAGCTCTTCTTCAAGTTCTCCCCACTTCAACATTCGTGGCCTCACAAATGTGTAGCAGTAATTCGAAAACGTGATCCGTTTGTTTGATATATTCAATTCTTAGAGGTCTACCATTCTGCTACTCTTCAAGCGTCCCTTCACGCATCTCTCTTCTTCACCAATTCTGTCTCAAAATCGAGTCCAGCATCCTTCCGAATGACACCATACATGGATGAAGAATCCATTACCCTTGCTCCTTGACTCTCTGCATACTCTCTGGCTTCTTTCAAGTGTCCAAGGACTACTTCTCCGGTCTTGAGCTTTGCTCCAGCTTGTTCAGCAGCAGTAATGCCGTGCCCTACATCCTTGATAGCAAGGTTCAGATCGGACCATGGCTTCTCATCTATTCTTATTAGCTGGAGTCTCTCCTAAATGATGCTTTTACCTGCTTTTTGCTGGGACATAAACACCTGTTGTCAATCTTCTGGACATAGTGTATGCTAGAGGGCCATAGTTCTCCTTGATCAGTGTTTCCATTGCCTCACTGCCAAGTCCGGTCTTCTCAGCGAAGACATGAGCTTCTGCTACGATTTCCATCATCGCCGCAGTAATGAAGTTGCTTCATGGTACACACTTAGTCCAGTATTTATATGTGAAAGGATGACGTACCCAGATGTCTTCATCAAGCTGGCTTTCGACACATCTTCTCCGAGGTTGATAACCTCCCGTCCCATTACTCCTTTCAGATAGGGGGCAATGGCTTCAGTGGCTGCGCTTGGTCCAGCGACAACAAACAGCAGTTGCCCGGCTTCTGCAACGGGGGAGGCCCCAAATACAGGAGCTATTTCTGTTAGCCAGCCATATCTGCGAGAGACATGGATGCACCTACCAGCAGCAAATGTCGCACCAGCCTCGGTCAAAATCTTGGAGGCCCTGACTGAAGTATCTGGATGTACTGTCGAAGTGTCGACGACGATCTTGTCTGCCAGGCTACAAGCGAGCATTTCTGAGACGATGCTGTCTAGGACAGAGTCGTCACTGATCTGGCTCGTTGTCAGCTTATTTTTGGAATCAAGAATCTTGCCCCCTACAGATGAGAATATGATGTTGGATTTCGATATCACTTCTGCAATGGTTGCGCATGGGACCCCGCCAAGTTCTACCAAGGTTACTCCACGTGACAAAGTGCGATTGGTGAAGTTCAATGGTGGAGCCCCGATTGAAGTGAGATGTTTTTGGAGATTCTTGGCCATATTAAGACCCATGGAACCGAGTCCTGATCATATTAGTCGTTTTACTACAGTGTTCTTCTGTTTTGCCTAGGTAGATGGCATCTTACCGATCCATCCTAGTACTGGCTGGTTCTGGGGGGCCATGTCTGTGCAGAAAGGGACTGATATCTCAAATAAGGGACTGTACTTTGATGAGATTGTACAAGCTGAGCATTTGCAGACAGAATGCACGACATTTGCTTGGGACCATCTTACCCCACCTTTGTTGATGACTCACTAGCGGATTACTCAGAGGAACTTTAGTAAGTATGTACGTACTGTTGACTCTGAACGTATATCTTCAACATTTCGTCACTTACAAATCTGTGTTTCAACAGCAGAACCTTCGTAGGTGTGGAAATTACGCAGCCCACCTGACAATGGAAACTTGGCGAATCTCTGTGCGCTTAATCTTGTCTAGCTGGAAGTCAACAGGCACGAGGTGACAATACCGACAAAGGCTCATTCAGTCACCTTTCAAACCTGTAAGTAGTGCATTTGCATTGTCACTGAGAGAGTGATCGCCTTTCGGGTACTGAAGCTCCGGTCTCGAGAGGGAGAGTAAAAGTTTGTCTCGTTTCGCTACGGACTGAAACCTCGTCGGTCTAACCTGATTTAAGCACGCACTTCGGAGAAAGACAAACGTTCTTGTTGATCTGAAGTCACAGCAGCGAAGCATTACCGAGAAGCCGCGCCGAAGCCTTGCAGAGAAGCGAGTAATACGGGCAAACATGTACCGGATTCGTCCAATCACACGCCCTCGGCTCAATGTTTTGATTGGGTCGAATCTGGATGGCTTCAAGCCACACAACCAAGACTCGTATCTTCCGCCCTGGGCGGGGAGCTGAAAACCCGCTCAAAAACGGGTCACTTGGCGACAAGGCAGCATCGTACACAACAAAATATAGCCAGATACAAGTTGAAAATCATGCTTCTGCATCGCTCCTAAGAATCTGACCAAACACCTCAACCACTACATTTTTAAATCATTGTGACTTGTTTACATCGATATGGCTTCACCGGGCACCGCGAATGACCCCGCGCCATCCACCTACCCAAAGACGATGAAAGCATGGGTTCACACCTCGAAGGGATCACCAGAGAAAGTCCTCATATTATCGCATGACGTTCCAGCTCCAGATCCGCCTACTGGAGACGAAGTGCTCGTCAGAATCAGCCATGCTGCTCTCAACCCTGGAGGATCAATCATGATGCAAATATGTCCCATGATCTTCCGAGCTAAGCCGGCAATTCCAGAAATGGATTTCGCAGGCACAATTGTGCAAGTCAATCAATACATCTCAGAGACCAAGAGTTTGAATGTAGGTACAGAAGTGTTTGGATCGGTTCCAGTAGGCGCTCATATTCGTGGTGGGAAGGGATCGTTGGCAGAGTTTGTGGTATTGGATGCCGAGAATGTTTGCGTCAAGCCAGAAAATATGTCTCTTGAAGAGGCGGCCGGATTACCAGTTGCGGGATGCACGGCTCTGGCTTTGGTCGAGGCTGCTAAGTTGCAAGAGGGTATGACAGTTTTGATCAATGGGGCCAGTGGAGGTATTGGATCGATGGCTGTCCAGATGGCGAAGTCGGCTGTGGGAAAAAGCGGAAAGATTGTTGCAATTTGTTCGAAGGCAAATATTGAGATGGTCAAAGGTCTTGGAGCCGATGAGGTACGTTCATCTGATATTTGAGATACATTTTTTGGCTGATGTGACTTAGGTCATTGATTACCAGGAGAACACTCCTGTCCACAAATTCTTAGCGACGGAATTTGGCAACGACAAGTTTGACGTAGTCATGGACGCATTCGGTGTTCAAGAGATATTCCACAACTGCGAAGGATATCTGAAGCCTGAGAAAACGTACATCAGTGTAGGTCCTGCGATGCCTAAATATTCCATGGGTGCCATTTTCTACAGCCTTGGCCAGATGGCGAGCAATTTTCTCTGGCCGCGATTTCTTGGTGGACCAAATAGGCCATACATTCAAGTGGCAGCTACTTCGACTCTTGAAGAGATACAAAGACTGGCGCATCTCGTTGAAGAGGGAAAGCTCAGAGTCCCCATCGATTCATGCTGGGATTTGGTTGATGCTTTGAAGGTAGGATTTGACCTTCTACATCCTGAAAGTTGCTAACATATGGGCAGGCTTATGAGATGGTTCTGAGCAGGCGCGCAAGGGGAAAAGTCATCGTAAGAATTTGAAAACACGATTGACTGTCACCGAAATTTTGGGCCATGTAATAGTGAGCGGTAGAGAGGGGTGTTTTCGCTGATCTTCTAGGCGGAAGCTCGGTTACAGGTCACGAATGTAAATAATCCGCTCTTATCTCGCTAGAGAGGTATATTTGATGATACTGGAAGAATGAGTATAGTCCAACAGCAAATTGGCGATACCAGACTCAAGAATAAGCTGCAACCCCGCTTCAAACACTTCGGACAGTCCTCAACCTAGCAAGCGCTTCCTCCCCGATAACACCTTCGTCCACCGCGTTCCTTATTACATTCCACACCCAAGCCTGACAATTCTCATCCGGACCCACCCCCTCCGGCACTGGTGTATCTTCCATCACCCTCTCAAATTCCTCCACGTCCTCAACATCTCCAATCTCAGTTCTCTCAAGGTATCTCTCTGCCGTCATGCCAGTATCCCATACCAGCCTATCGTCGGTGATGAAGTCAATCAATCGAGTCTTTCTCTCCCAGGTATGGGAGTCCAAAAGGAGCGCCACGTCGTGGCTCTCACCCATGGTATCTCCTGGAGGGTGAAGATAGATGCTCCAATGATAGCCGGGGAATGGTTGCATGAAAACCAGTATGTAGAGGGTGTGGCTGCCGGAGGACGAGTCTGCATCAGAAGGGCCTTCGTCTTCCGATTCGGACTGATCTTCGGAGTCTTCTTCCTCTGAAGATTCTGCACTTCCTTGAGGAGAAAACTCGTCAGAGTCGCTTTCATCGTAATCGTACGAAGGTTCGTCGTCATAAGGGGGCTGCCAAACGCTCGCGGCAAAGCTAGACGAACCATAATAGTACGACATCCTGAGATCTATTGGTGGGAGCTGAAGCAGCTTTTCAACAAGGCTGGATGAGTTTATTTGAGCTGTGGTGAGATCTTCAAGTATTTGGCCTGATGCTGGAGTTGAAGTTCTGCACCCTTCTTCTCCGCAGTCGGCAGCTGGCAATGATTGATTAAATGTAATGCAAAGATGCAGAGAAGGAAGATGTTACAATATTTGCATTTTGAAATGCTAAAGAACAGAATTATCGCTGCCCGATAATGCGTGAGGTTGCACTGAGACGAGGCTGGTGCCCAACCGACTGTAGCCGGGCGAAGTCTATATGCAGTTACATTGCGGCTGAGATAATTGGACGCCATATCTCGCAAAAGAAAAGAACTAACACAAAAATATATCATTATGACGGATGTCACGGGCACAAGTATCACACTTGAATATGATGTGCTATAAGATTCGTTTTGGATGTGCCCCGCGGTTGTGATGAGATGCGGCAAATGGCATCGCGAAGTAAACAAAGGCGGGTTTTTAATGCTAGGCGTGCATGTAGGGTTTTCTCAATTACCACTAAACTCGCGGAGAATCTTTGTAACTTTGTAAAATTCCATGTGTTGTCAAAGAAGCAAGAGCAAGTGGGCATGTATCGAGGCAATAAACTGTAATGTCATGAAGCCCAGGCTCACCTGAGAGGGATGCAATACCACGCAATGTATCAGCTGTTCTCTAAGTTCTCGCACTTTTCTCCACATTCCCGTCATCCCAAACACTCAGAACCATGGAAGAAGATTGAGTAACTCGCTCAGCAAGACTCTTTCTTCAACAACATGGCTGTGCCGCAGAAGTCGAGGGCAGGTCGGTGAATCATGTAGCCATATCTGGGACCACCTTCTTCTTCCTCGACCGTCACAGCTACGTAGTTGCCACAATCTCTAGAGAGCCAGACGAGAGATATGCGAAAGTGATCGTAATTGTCTGCGGCAATGGGCCATTCCTCTGGAACCCAATTGCAGAGAAAGGCAACCTGCGTCTCTTGGTCAGTCAAGGCAGGTATGTGGGCAATTGATTCGAGACTTACCACGCCGCCGTGAATGGCAATTTAGGCAGCCTTTCCTCGGACGCGGGTTCATGCTTGGCTCAATATATTGCCAGAAATAGGTTTGGATTATCGAGAAGCAGAAGTTGGAACTCATACCTGGCTTCTCAAGTTGGCAACAGCTGCATCGCAACCAGCATGATTCATGTCGAAGCTACTTCAAGTTAGTGTGGCTTACAGAAAGAGATATGTAATGAGCACTTACCCACATCCACATCAGCGCTTTGGGCGTGGCATTGGAGTGAGATCGGTGTTAGGCCATTTGTCCTTGGCCTCGATGTCGGGTGCGCTTCTCTCATTGGTGACGATGACGTTCAAGAGGTGGTGAATCTCTCGGCCAGCAGCATCAACGTAATATTCGTAGAGACCATCGGGTTGTCCAACTGGAACAAGGAATGCTGTGGCAGCGACGGCCAAGGCGAAGGTGAGCAGCAAGTTGTAGAGCAGCATGATGTTAATGTATTTTATTAGAAATTTTGTTGCAAAGTTGATTTTCTTTTTGGACCGGATGCAGATGTGAGAGTGGGAGCTGTATTAGTTTGAGGTTTGGGAAGGGGAAGTCGAGAAAGCCTCGTCTTATATAACACCTAGAGCGGATATCACGATGGTTTGAATCGACCATTTGGCTCACGGGGAACGCGAATTCACGTAACGCGAATTCACGTACGGTGTTCACTCCACTTGTTCGGCTTGTGTTTTCGAGGGTTTTATTTAACTTCTGCGCGGAAAAGTAGCCCTGCCGGATCCTGTGTTGTTGCCAAATGTTAAGCGAGCAGTTCTTCACTGATCTCAGACACCCGCGAATGGTGGGTACGCCACATTTCACGCGACAATCAGGCGTCTCGATTCGCGTCAATGTTACGAGGTTATGGGTCATTCCACTAGAGAATTGATTAGATGCGATAGTTAGTTTATAATACAAGGTTCCCTGGCTTCGGATCTGTTGATGGTGGTGCCGAGCCACCGGATCGAGACTTCCTTCTCTCGATATGTCAGCGCTACCCCCTCTATGCTCGATGTAGAAGGAGACAACTTCACTAAATTTCATTCGAAAATTTCGTTTAATTTTTTGTGTTCTTTTCTCAGTCCTAGTTATTATTCCTGCCTCGAATCTAAAATGATTCCACGAAGTGTCGGAGGAAGAATCAACGAAATGACAGGAAGGACTCGTCAGCTCGCGACAGCCTGAAAATGGACATTCATGGTGCCATGCTAGGCAACGATACCACGCAACACCAATTGAAGATCCACGCATGAGGATTGTATTCGATAAAACGAAATGAAGCTCCGAGCAAAGACCCGCAAGACTTGGCATAAGGCAACGAGGAAAACGTACCACGGACTGGCTTTGCACCGGCTTATTTCTGATGTGAAGACGAATGATGTTTATTATTATGTCCATGTACGACGCGTATTTTACTCAAACATTTCGGTCATCCTTCATTAACTTTCTACATTCCGTCCCTTCAATTCGACTTCGAGCGCCAGCAAATCACTTCTACTGGATTGGCTTAACCACAGTACGCATGGTCCGGGCAAGCAACTGCAGACCCATACTTGTCACCAGAGATACCGACGACCTGGAAGAGAGCGTTGATGACACCTCCAATACCTTCTCCAGCGCAAGCACCGGCGGCGATAGAGTAGGCGTATTCGTTCCAGGTACTTGGGCTCTTCTTGAGCCAGATCTTGGAGAGGATGGCACCGGTAGCCATGGCGGTGGCGTATTGAGTTTGAGGGAGGGTGAATGCAAGACCGACGGCGTTCATGTTGGGGATGTAACGGTGGTACTTGGTTGGGACTAGCTGGATGTTAGCATTCTGAGCGGAAGTTGGATTGTTTGTGAGCACTCACTCCATGTATACTTGGAAACAACCATGACGATGGCTAATATTCCCAAGCAGAGCGCCGTAATGGCAGATGAGTTTGGAACGGGGAATTCAGACGAAGTGACAGCCTCCGCGACGGCCTTCCAGGCAAAGACCGAAGGAATACCGAATCTGGTCACTGAGTTAGCTTCGACTTTTCTCGGCACGTCCAAGAGAGACAAGGATCTCGCAACACTTACTGGCACTTCCCGTCGATAGCATCATCCCAGCCTCCATCAATGATACAGGGATAAGCGTTCGAGAAAAGGACGAAGAAGCCGGTGCAGAGGAAGATACTGAAAAATGAACCAACAGCCTGAGCGATGAATTGGGCGTATGGAGAAGCAGACAACAGGTAGCCAGTTCGCAAATCTCCCAACATGTCGACGGACTGCGCGGCCGCGCCACCTGCAACAATACCGGCGGTCATGTTGATGGTCAAGGCCTTGTCGCCGTGGAGGCCCTGTCCTTGAGTAACACCACCAAGAACGAGTTGAGAAGCCTTAGCGCAAGTTGACACTGGATTGATATCAGTGGCTCCTGCCGATTGCGCCGCAATGAAGGAGAAGATGAAGGCGAGGATGACGGCAAGGATGGTAAGGCCAGGGTTGACGCTGTATTGGAGGGCGAGCACAATCATTGAGACTGCGATCGCACAGACAAGGCCAGAAGACCAAGCCCAGATTGGAACCTGCTCTTCCTTCGGGGATGGGTCGATTGAATCCTCTTCGCCCTGGCGATGCTTCTGGGCGAAGGCACGAGTCTTAGGGAACTTCTCGGCAGTTTCCAAGAAGGCTCTCTTCATCCCGCGGTACATCATTGGCGCGTTCATCGCAACCTCAGCAAAGGACGCACAGAGCATGACCATCACTCCGATCCACAAGTTCCAGTAACGGGGCGAAGGGTGATGTTTTTGCGAAGTGAATCCTTCTGGTATGCCCAAGCTGTTGTAGCTCCTCAAGCCTGGAATGGTTTCAGAACCCGCCGCTCCGAAAGTGATGCCTTGCTTGATTGTGGCTGGACCAATGATAGCCCATGCGAGGACATCACCGAGAAAGAATGACAGAGAAGCGTTCATTCCGGAAAGGATACCAGCTCCAAGGAAGGCAGGGGTATACTCGAAAAACCAGCCCCAGGAGACGATGCTGATAACGCCCTTCCAGCCCCAAGTGTACAACCACCAGAAGACGTGGTGATCCCATAAAATACCAGGGGCGTACATCGAAACAACTCGCAGGATAACGGCACTAGCAAAGGAAACAGCGAGGACCTTCGCTTTCCTGGCAGCCGCCTTCTCACCCTCTGCTCCACCTGCGTGGAGTGCACGAATGGTGTAAGCAACAGCGGTTGGCGATGGAAAGATGAGCTTCAACTTGAGGATGTAAAACTTCCTGAGCGCAATTGCGAAGAAGAGCCCGTAGTATGCGGTACATAACGAAAATGTGATCAGCTTTCCAAAGTCCTCTTGTGGCTTCGCGGAGAGAAGGCCCATTTGGTACACTAAACGATAAATTAGTCAGAGCCAAGAACGTACTTAACAAGAGATTGAGCAAGTCAATAATACGTACTTGCGGGAATGGCACCAACGAAAATTATACCCAATCCACCAGCAGCAGTCGCAGAAGACTGTATGGTGACGTTTTCCTGCGAAGTTCGAGTCAGCGAGAGAAACAACGAAAGCTCTTCAAATCACAGTACCTTTGGACCAAAATATCCTCCGAAGAGATATTTCGGAGCGACCTTGGAGATTGGCTTGAGGATGGCGAAACCGAGAATTGAACCGAAGAGCGAAGCACCAAACGTCCATCCGGTCTTAAGTCCCAAGTAGATATTGGACGCAGACACGACCGCACCCAAGCAGCATCCGATGAGCAGAGCACGAAGAGTGATCTGGCTGCCTTCTTCCGGGAGGCCATGAAGCTTTGGGAAAGGGAATTTGTTATCGAGAATGGCATGAGGATCCTCAGAGTCATGGTCATGTTCGTTGTCGTTGACATCTACCGAGTAGGTCTTCTTGTCGGTATCCCGCTCCTGAGAGTCAGGCTGAGAAGTAGCATAGGCTACCTTTTCGGACTCCATCGTGAATCGTCTGTTGTGGTCGTCGAGTCGAGTCGTTAAGGGACGTAGCAAATAATCCTTCTCGCGGGGTTGCAGCCCTCCCTTATAGTCTCATGCTTGAAAAGCATATATCTGGTCTTCAGGGGTCGGATAGATTTGTTGCATCCATTCTTGGCGCCAGTGATCGTCTATCGCCTTATCACCACTATTTCTACCTGCCTGAATCGACCGCCAAGCAGAATCCCTACCGTCACACGAGAGTTCAAGACAGCGATCTTCTCGCTATCTGGCACTCCAGCTCTCACCATCTTCTGCCGCTCTAGTGCTTGACCTGCCACTTGCATATCTTATCCCAGCGCCGACCTGCCTCGTTCGAGTGCCAACAACTGCCAAGACGTCGCCACAATCACGATGAGTGGGCTCACGAGAGCGACTGGGCTTCTTCGACGGCTTTTCGAACATTCTTTTTCACCTTCTACGATATCCACCTGCCTCCTCCGGCCGCCAAGGTAATTAAGCATCCCACAACGTTGTGGACGTTGTGGAAGGCGTTGTGGCACTTCTTGTTACTGGCCCAGCCTTTCCATCCCCGCTTCAGCTCCAGAACAAGGTTTATTCGCCGTCCCCAGCGCGCATTGATTCGTTCAGCCGATCATTGAAGTCGCGTATCATGCAATATTTCTACATATTAAATCAAAGAGCTGCAATCTTGATGCTTGCAAGTCCGCTTCCAAGACTTGTTGGAGTCGGACTGAATGCCCAAAGTAGCGGGATATTATCCTAGTCGCCAAGGCTAGAGAAGCTCTGACTGGTGTCGTGAAATGGTGAGATAAGCCCGCTCCCTGACACCCCCTTTGCACATGACAGATTTTGCCTAATATTCCGTGTTTTCAGGAAGATCTCTATCGCTCATTGTGTGATTGCCACAATCTTGCAACACCTCGGAGCATTGTTGGCAATATTGCTGTGCCTCTAGATAACGATGATAGTCGGTATTGCACCGGTTGGTGTTGCAGTTGAGATGCAAATACTGGAACATTTGCGCTGCTAGCTTCGCGATCTGGCGACTGCATCTACTCTAACTGTGTGGGAACGAGCAAGCATTCTGCCAATCCCTAGGCGCTGTCCTCGGTGGGGTCGAGTAGGATCGTATCCTGGAAATGAGCCTATTCGGACAAGGATTTGAACACTGAGCAAATATTGGCTGGTGCTTGGTTCTCGAGGAGTCGAGCCAGACTGTGGATATTCTTGGAGATCCATCTTCTTGGGTGAGAATGGGGATGCCGGAAGAAGTGCCCATGGCCCCATGCAGCCTGCAGGTGAGCATTCATCTAGGTTGTATTGATGCAGACCTTGTCATGGATCAGAAGGGCTCCCCGAAACACAACATTGTCTAAGCAAACATAGAAGAGACGATCGCAAAGCGCGAGTGTCCTCGTAAGTCAAGGAGCATTGCGCAAACTTTGTTGACGTTCATCGAAACTGACAAAGCAACAATTGCAGAATAACAAGTGGCTGGCGAATGCCGCCTACCTCTGCCCCTCTATTGCCGCTTCCTCGGGTAGTGACTAATAAGCGACCAAGAAACGCCGAGTGAGGCTACCTCCTTCCAATTGTAGGTAGCCGCTTGGCAAATGGAGACTTCATGGAAAAGCCTTGTGGCAAAGGCTTCAATGTCCGCCGAAACATCTAACTTCCGCTAGGCCAGTCGATTTCTTTAACAGGGTTGAAAAGACTTCAACGAACATGTTTACTGTCGGCATGTTAGCCGAGGCTCAGATCCGCCAGCTCGGGTTGGCTCTCCACCTCTTTTCACAATCCTCGGGCGTCGGTGAGATTCTTCAAGAGGTTGAATAATTGTATCCTGTCATTCTAAGCCCCGTAAATCTTGGGATGTATGTTGCGCTGTCACGAACGTGTCATACCATCTGCCCGTACTGCGGAGTCCAGCTACTCAGCTGGTACTCCGTCCAGCAAATGAGGCCTCTGCTGTGTCACAACATGCACATATGACTTGAAGCTCCGTACTAAGCAGTTACGAACAGTATCGCAAGGTATATTGACTAGTCTAGATTGAAAGATACCAATTTGCTCTTGCCTAGCATGCTCCTCTTTGGATCGGTCATCCAGCAGTCCAATGCCTTGAATGGCCGATATGCATATCGATCAATCGATCTGATCATGGCTTTTTGAGCTGCAGATATCTAGCCGGATCGACTGACCAAACGGGTGACTGCTCACCTCCTTCCAAACAAGACCGAGATCCTCGAGGACTGCAGAACTCGAGATCATTCGCCACAGCCATCGCAATCAGACAACCATACACGAGCAACATCCAACTGCCAAGCTGGAAAGCCACTTCCACAACTTCCATCAGCCTACGATTGCAGATGGCGTCCACCATGTCCCCGACCCAAGGCGGCACGGTACATGCACCTGTCACAAGTGGCTCCATCCCAAGATTCCAAGATGTCTTACACTCTGAGCTTCCATTTTCGGGGTACTGTCTTCTTTCTCGCTAAACTCGCGCTGCTTCAACGACTCTCCTTCCGTATACGGATATCCTCAACTTTGCCGCTCTTGGCAGAGGTGAGCAAGGGCGTACAAACGACAAAAGTACCACATCACGCGAAATGCTCTCCAAGACCCCAATTCCCTCATACTCTCTCTTCGCCATGGCTTTGCGAAATGAGATCGAGTTGTGTTAATCGACATCGCACAACCGAGGCTCAAGACTCGCAACAGCACCAAAGTTGCGAGGTTCTGTGAGTCTACGAGCTTCGCTAGCGTGATGTATTTCCTCAAGAGTTGTCTCTTGGTCATCTTACAAGCTTACTTCTTCAGTCGGATTTGAGCGAGTCTGACTTCACAAAAGTTTGTATGGTCTGATTCACCAGGCGGATTGCATGCACAAGCATCGCAGAGGATTCGCAGAAACATCATTCGAGTAGTCTGAGTGGAATATCCGCAGCAAACAGGTAGGTCGCGAACTCAGCATCTCAATGCATACAGCCTTCGCAATATCTCTAACCCATGATTGCCGAACGACTCGAGGCGAAGGATCGAGACTGCAATCCATCGGTATGAGTGATGTTAACATGGAGCACAAGCTATTCTAGCGTCTGATCGCAGCTAGCAGCAGTCTCGTACCTTACCGTCAAGGAGAAGAAGCTGCTCTCCCTCTACAAGTCATCCTTAATGTGATACGTAAGGTGTCAATCTAGACTCACGATATATGCTGCACGGTTGTGGTGGAAGGCCAAAACATGGCATTCCGCAACCCTAGAAATACTCTCTCCCTCCACCAGATTAATTCAGTATCAATTACATTCGTCACGCATCCCAATGCGCAAGCCAAAGTAAGCTTCCCAAGAAAACATCACGATATTGAACTGCTTCCGTGCGACACGCCTCCTGGACAAGGCCGGCACCTTTTGTGCCTTTCAAATTCTCCATTGCGAGATAATTGACGTCCCCGACATCGATCCTCACAAGATACGAATATCTGAGAAGGTCAACAACCCCTGAATAGTTTGCTCATAGATATGAATCTCATCAGCTCTACTCTCAGCGACGTTATAATCTATGCCACCACTCCAGACGCGGTTTTCGGGCAGACCGGTCGACTAAAGCCACTAACTTGACTGGTTCTGCACTCAAGCTCTCATCGTCAACAACAGCATTCCAAATACTGCCCAGATAGTTACACTCAGATCCTCGTAACGAGTCCAAAAGAATTACAAAATCTCCAACGACAGTCTGCTGACACGCACCGTCAGCAATACTGCTCAGCATACCAGAACTCCCAGCATCATTATGAACAGACCTAGCCAGCGAAGCCGTCAACGCTACCCGCTCCATAACAAAGCCTCTCTCCATATGAACATCAACATCATCACCCCAAGAGCAGCGTCTTAATTCTAAGTTCTCACCAGAAGTGAAGATCTTTACCATCGCGGACTTCCTCGATCACGCCAAGTTCTCAGCAACTTGCCCTACAACACCCAATACGTCATACACATATATCCTCAGCGACACTTACACCATAGCACACAATCAACAATCACAACGAACAGTCAGCCACCGCACTCAAAGCACCACCAGTCTCAAATAGATCAGAGCCGACCAGCCTGTCAAAACCGCGAACACCACCATTTTTCTTCTTCGCTATGCTTTTCGAACATCGCCATCAATGCCGACATCTCCATATCTTACCTCCCACTCCTCTCCAAGCACGCACCCACTTTCGGCCCTCATCCAAGCCAACAATACCAAATACTCGAACTAGCTCCGACAACGACACACTCGCTCACACACATTATTCCCCTTACTCTTCTACTCACCTGACAAATCAAAAGAGGCTTTTGCGTACTACAACCCTAAGCCACAGCAGCACGAAGAAAGTATCTTACAGATTCTGCAACAGCCAACTACCCCCGCCCCCTCTCCCCTTCACATCAACTTACCAATTGATAGATTGCGCCACAAAGTACTCCAAAAAGAGAAACAACGGACCTAAGAGTCTAGCAGACACACAAGGTTGGTGGACAGCTGGGCTTGGAGAACAGAGTAGAGAATAAAGCAGGCAGAGAACAGCTGAAACTGAAACATTGAGCAAACTCAGACAGTAGACAAGTATGTGTAAATTCGAATTTGGATTTGCATACCATAGATGCAAGAAATTGGCACTTGCCCGTGATTGCTCGATTGCGTTGAGATTGCTGCACTACATAGCGGATCAACTTTCGCTCCAATATCTAAAGCATAACATTAACCCGGAAAGTCACCTTAGACAGCAACCCGGCCGGTGCCCCTTCCACCCATTGTGAAGAACCATCACCACTTCCCCCTGCTCATTCCACTGCACATAAAAGATAAATTCAAGCTAGGAAGTGAAACTAGGCAAGAGCATGGGAAGAAGTCATAACTGCAGCAGTAAAACAAGACTGCAGAATAAAGTTACATATATCTAATTTTTGTACCTCATACAAAGTCTAGTCGGCACCGGCACTTCAAGCAGCCATTAGACTACCTGGCCTTGCCACTCACTCTCGACATCACTTTCCACTTCCCCGTTCATGCATGTACAAATGAAAGGTATCTGGCCTCTACTCGACTCTCAAGCTCTGCAGACGGGCTTCTGTGGCAATTACCTGGGGATTGATTAGCAAATATTCTGAACTGGCGTAATTCGATCGAGGTAGATAGGAGCAGGGAAGAGGAACAATGAGAAGACTTACATCCAAAGCCTGCTGCACCTCCAACACCTTCCTGACCTCACCCAACCAATCCCTACTCAACGTCTTCGCCCACCCCTGAAGCCCATTCATCTCTCTAGCAGCAGCATCCAGATCGCCCTCTTCTAGGAAAGTCTCTGTCCGCGTCAAGATACTCTCGACATCATCACCAGTAGCAAGACCCTTCTTCTTGAAGAGGAGCTTGCTCAAGACATAGCTGGAGGCGTGACTAGCGACACCAGCATCTTCAGGAAGGAGAGAGGCTTTTCGGACCTCGCCGGCTACACGACGGAAGCGGTCGATGAGTTGTGCGGAAGATGGGATGCCCTTCTGATATGCAGTAGGGTTGATTGATGCGATTGCGGCATTGACTACAGCGTCGTCCGAGGCAATTTCCTTAAGAGCAGCAAGTTCCTTGATGAAGGGTCGGGGAACTTGGCTCTTCTCGAGGTTGGCACGAACGGCCTCGACGGCAACGTGAAGGTGTTGGGTCTTCAGGTTTGCGTCCACGACGGAGTTCCAGTCAGTGGTCAACTTCTCGAGCTCGTTAACAGTGTTGGTGAGGTCAGAAAGTTTGCCGAGACGGCCGTTTCGTTCTTCCTCTACACGTTGTTGAAGCTCCTCCATGAATTTACGCTTCATTTCAACGGCTTGCTCGAGGAGGCTGTTGCGGAGACGCTGCTCATTGACCTCATTCGCAGTTTGGACTTCGGTCTTCAGTTTCTGCTCGTAGGTTTGCTGGATTTTCTCTCGTTCAGTCTGGTATTCTTCTTGCCATTGTGATTGTTGAGTCTGCATCTCAGCCTCAACTCTTCGGATGAGCTCCTTCGCCGCTCGGTCAAAGTCTGCCTTCTCAGCCTTGACTTTAGCCTCAGCATCCTTCTCAGCAGCATCCTTGAGTGCCTTGATTTTTGACCCAACTTTGCTGATTTCCTGCTTGGCCTTTCCAATAGCACCTGAGAATTTCGAATCGGCGTTATCTGCATTCACGACTGTGATAATGTCGTTGATGATCTTGACCAGGTCCTGGACAAGAGGCTCCTTTGCATCCTGAACGTTGATTGGGTCAATTCGAGTGATCTCAGGTGGGAATTTTGATGGCTGATCGACCTCGGGAGGAGTGAACGAAGCTCCCTTTGCTGTTGTCGTTGGTGCTGCGGCAACCGGGTGTCCTGGCTTGGCAGGAGGTTGTGACTCTGGTGATTTCGGCAAAGCAGCTTTGGGAGCTGGGGGATCGGCCCCTTTCTTAGCAGCTTCCACAGCCTTGACCTGCTCCTCTGGCTTCGTTTCCTGAGGAGTCTGTAAGGCCTCCTTTGGCTTGGGTGCATCGGGCTTCGTAGCATTGGCGTGTCTCCCAGCTGCGGGCTTCGTGTCCTCAGAAACCTTCCAGGAAACTCCACTCTGACTAGGGATTTTGATTGACTCTCCAGTATCTCTAGGAGGGGTTCCAGCACGGCCTGCGATCCTCGGGAAACGCTTGCGGAATTCCCTCTCCTCGAAGTACAGCACTGCTTCCTCTCCAAATGGCACATATTCGGTGAAGAAATCGTGGAAATTGTCGTTCACTCTGCTGTAGTATACACCTCCAGCAAATCCAAGGGAAGAGAGAAGGAAGATGGTTGTAAAGAACTTCCGGAAGAATTTGCGCTTCGGTTTAGGTGGTGGAGGAGGTGGGGGAGGAGTTGCAGCTGCTGGTGCTGTACCACTAACAGGGACATTTGGAGGAGCGATAGTAGAACCAACTGGTGTATTTGTCTTCGCAGATGGTGGTGTATAAAGTGTCGGTGGAACGGCTCCAGGTGGAAGTGGTTCAGAGGTGCTGTCGCTGCGGGATCCAGGAAGAACTATGGGTTTAGAATCTGCGATACTAGCTTTATTTCCATCGGCATATCCTCTCTATATGCAGAATTAATAGTCAGTATCCTGTCTGATCGCCAATTGACATTATTTGGGAATTGGAAGCTCTCACCACACCTCCCGAAGACATCCGAGTTGACTGTATCGCCTGCCATTGACGTCCGGCGCTGGCTACATTGGACTTGTAACCAAAGGTCCTCGACGACCGAAGTGAAGCGCGCAGCATGACGGGCTGCGTTGAGCGACAGAGATTTGTTGTGGTTGAGATGTTGACGGCGCGTGGTTGTTGGCAGGATTCTTTTGGGAGCGAGCTCACAAGCTTGTGCCAAGCCCGATGATGCAGCCGCCTTCCCAGCAAGGCTGTGAGAGAGAGGGAAGGGTGGTGATTCAACTTCTAATCCAAGCCAAACAACTGACAATCGGGCTTAGAAACTAACCTTTCAATGCAGTTCGTTGTAGTCTCACAAAATCAATCATTGTTATTAGTTCGTCACATCCTAAAAATGCCAACAGTTATTTGCTTTCCATAATATCATTGAATGTGTTCTATTGCATATCTTACACCCAAAATGCTGCAGAACGATTCAATAGAGAGAAAACCATCACGCCTTGCAGGAAAATCCTGCCGAAACCAACCCTGCTACGAAAAACTAAGACACATGAAGGTATTAAAGACTGCTCTCGCAAATGGTCCCAGTGACCTCATCTATGAACCTCGATCGCAACCTGGCAATTTCGTTGGAAAAGACGATGGAGGCGGTAGACTGTGGTGACCGTCGAACCCTGAATGGTGGAAATTCCCCGTGGCCATAGGCCGTATGCTTCCTTCGCTACGACTCGACTTGGTTGTCATTCTCTAACATGCACAAGGGCCCTGTCCTTGCGTAGATGGATTTTCTGGTCTCAACTCTACTCCTCCTCGTTTACCAGATCTTGGATTCCTTGGGCCTGCTTGGTCTAATGGAAGCTTCTTTGCGATCGATGTGAATAATTCCCGGACGTTCTCTGATGTCTTTGCCGAAGTCTCGAAGAATAGAAGTCCGGCCTCCTTTGCATATGCCTCGGCATCTGCTGTGCTGATGGCACGCTTGTCGGGTTGACTAGTAACCAGATCGAGTTTGTTACCGGCCAGAGCAATGATGATATTTTCGTTTGCCTGTCTTTGAAGTTCCTTCACCCACTGCTTCGCCTTATCCAACGAGGACTGTGCCAACTACGTCAGCCGAACTCCATATAATCTACCCGCATGAATACTTACAGCTTGTGTAATATCGTAGACAACAACGGCACAGTTTGCATTTCGGTAGTACATAGGTGCAAGCGACTTGTATCTCTCTTGTCCGGCGGTATCCCATATCTCAAATTTCACAGTGGTATTATCGTCGAGCGATATTGTCTGGGTAAGGAATGCTGCGCCGATCGTGGACTCTCTGAAATCATCGAATTGATCCTACGTTCATTATTAGATATCGACCGAAGACGTGCCAGGTAAATAACAACTAACCTTGACGAACCGGAGTACCAGCGAACTCTGTACAGCTGTTAGCTTTGAAGCCGGGCTTAGAATACTCCCAAGCGCACCTTTCCGACCGCAGATTCTCCTGGAAATCATATTAGAATCTTTTCATGAATTTCCGGAACAGAATGCATACCCAGTAACACCAGCTTGAATTGCGCAAATCGGTTGTTCCCACCGCGGGTGCCTGTTGGGCCTCGAGTAGCCATGTCGGAACGAGCTTGAGGTTATTCGTAGGATCAAAGGAGTTTCAGAGATCGCGTGGAGAAGCTGGCACAAGAGCTCGGAAGGGTTGAGATATGTCAGTGAGTTCGGGAAGGTCAGGGCAAAGTTGTTCTGTTTGGAAGGTGCTCAGATTCCGTGTGACGATGTTTCGATGGGTGGGAAGGAAGGCTCGCCGCAATGGGGAAGCTTGGATGTATCCACGTGATGAGGGTCAAGCCACCCTGCGTAATCAGATAAAGCCACGGCCGGTATCAATAAGGACTGTACGGAGTACCTTCCTTCACGAGCCTGACCCAAGAGTCACGAACTAGACAGGGAGTAATTGGGGGAGTCGATAGAGATTCTAGGACAGTCTTGTGGGACAACAAAGTTAACGATGCTTAAGGATCCAGCCAGGAAATATAAATGGATAGTCTGAAGAGTACAGTGTTAATTCGTGCTCTGCCAGTTTCTTTCCACAGCCCAGACAGCCCAGGAATTGACAACGAAGTCTGGTTCTGGCAAGTTTACCATTGTTCTTCGCAAGTAAGTTTCTTCATTTTCTAGAAGATTGACTAATTCGATTCAATTATCCGTATTAGGTGATGGCTTCAAAGTACTATCTTATGATACAGGATCCCTTGCTTTCCTTGAAATATTGAGCACAGCCATGTGGTTATGGATACCCTGCCGAGACTCTAAGCTCACCCCTCGTTGATAGCCGCCTTGTTTAATTTGTGACGGCCAGACGAGGCTTCGAGCTTGAAGACAACAAGCCAGGAATTCGAAGCTCCCCGTCTAACAAGCAAGCAACGCTCTACAATTGCATGAAGGAATCAGCAGACAGAACAACCCAAATCTAGCTGCGCTTATTCAAGGTTTATCGCCATCATGGCTTCCCTTCCTTTCCGGGACATCAACGTCCATGCTTCAGCGTCGCATTACGCCTTCACATCGCCTTCGACTCCGTCTGCGCCAACACTGGTAGTGGACCGTCCGACTGGCGACCTACGTTTGAACGATGGGGCATTACTGGGAGGAAAGAGAGTGTCAAGCATTGCTGGTATCTTGGGAATGATCAAGTTGCGACTTGGTATGTTGCTGCGAGGCTGAAAGAAGGACTACGTTGCTGATAATTTCTAGACAAGTATATTATTGTCATTACGAAGGCACAGCCTATGGGCAGATTGAAGGGACATATGGTGTACAAAGTCATTGCGACCGAATTCCTTCCGCTTCGTGAGCGACCTCTGCACGACTCGGAAGAAGACAACTACCTCTCCCTACTTAAGACCTTCATTAAGTCTGGGCCTATGTACTTCTCCTACTCTTTCGATATCACGAATACTTTCCAGCGCCAATCTCAGATTGATCCCTCTGTGCCTCTCTGGAAGAGAGCCGACGACCGCTTCTTCTGGAATAAGTTCATCCAATCCGATTTGATAGACTTCAGGTCTTCGGGAACACGCAATCAACATGGCCAGCAACCAGCAGTAGATCCATATATTCTGCCCGTCATGTTCGGCATGCTCGAGATAGCTTCAACGCGCGTGAAAAATACACCGTTGACCATGGTTCTGATTACTCGGCGATCACGTCATCGTGCAGGTACAAGATACTTCTCCAGAGGCATTGATGAGCAAGGACATGTGTCGAACTTCAATGAGACGGAACAGATCATTCTCTTAAATGACAGCACAAGTGGACTTGGTGGGTTTGCCGGTGGTAATGGAATGCAGAATGGAAAGGTTGGAGGATCAGGTGGGAAGGAGGTGCAGATTATGTCCTATGTTCAGACCAGAGGAAGTGTTCCAGTGTACTGGGCTGAGGTCAATACTCTGCATTATACCCCCAAGCTTCAAATACGAGGTGTCGAGACAGCAGTAAAGTCTGCGAGACTTCATTTCGAAGAGCAAATCCGCCTGTATGGAGACAATTACTTGGTCAATTTGGTCAACCAGAAGGGCAGAGAAGTGAGGGTCAAAGAGGCCTATGAGCAGATGGTAAAGCTGCTGGTTTCGGCACCAGCGGAACGAACACAGCAAGACGAAAGGTCAGATGAGAAGTTCCACGTTGTGGAGCCTTCCGGTCGAAGGTCTGAGATGGATCGATTACACTACGTGTACTTCGACTTCCATAACGAGACAAAGGGTCTCCAATGGCACCGTGCACAACTCTTGCTCGACCGTCTTCATGACTCTTTGGAGAAGCAGCAATATTTCCGTGGTGTAGACATGCCAGCCGATCTGGAAGGTCGTCTCGAAGTACGAAATCACCAAACAAGTGTCGTCCGAACCAATTGTATGGATTGCCTCGACAGAACCAACGTCGTCCAAAGCATGCTCGCACGATTCACTCTGAACAGACAACTTGCAGACCTGGGAGTCTTATCTCGCGGCGAGACCTTCACGACAGCCGACCCGGCTTTCGAGATCCTCTTCCGCAAGCTTTGGGCAGACAACGCAGATGTTGTCTCAAAATCTTACTCGGGTACCGGAGCTCTCAAGACAGATTTCACGCGAACCGGCCAACGAACGAAGGCCGGTGCTCTTCAGGATCTTCAGAACTCCATCACGAGATACGCGAAGAATAACTTCGCCGATGGTCCAAAGCAAGATGCATTCGACCTCTTCCTTGGAAACTACCTCCCAGACTCCGCCACCAACCCCGTCTTCGTGGACAGACGACCATTACTGATCCAATCCATCCCATACATCCTCGCCTTCGCCCTCTTCTTCGTCTTGGTCGGAACCTTCACGCGTCGTCTCCCAGACGCCGCCGTCTTACCAGTGCGGATCTTTATAATCTTCTGGTTTGTTGTTGCGGGGTGGTGTTTGAATTTCATCTACAGCAATGGGATGCTCTACGTAAGTCTCTTCGTCCATCCTCTCCCTGTCCCTTTTCACATTCATGCTTTGTAGTTTTATAAGTCGCGCTAGCAATGACCCAAAACTAACGAGTGATCACAGGTCAACTGGCCCAAACTCAACCCCAGACCCTGGGCTACAGAAGGCTACAACGACGCCATCAACAACGTCCGCAAAGACAAAGTCATTGGTGGTCTTGTCGCTAGACACGAGAGAGGTCTCAGTACAGCTCGGTATACTAATGCTGAGGAGGGGAAGAAGAGGATTGAGTAGAACTGTCCAGGGCAATTCAACCCGTCCCGTTCTGGCGCTTATTTGTTCGCCCGACCTGATCACTTAATCGTTCTGTTTCATTTGTCTTTTCGATGCACAGCATCCTCGCCTTTCCCAGGTAGCGGCATGGTTTGTTTGTATGTGACTAGTTAGGTTGGATTGGCGAGGAGGTGGCACGTTGGGATGTGGTGAGGATATGGCACTTGAGCACACATGCAGATTATATACTATAGACCATAGCATAGCGCTCTATGGAAGATGCGGTCCGTGTACGATAGATCATATATCTATTGAAGTTTCCAAAACTTCATGTCTGAATGTCTTCATCTACTTCCATCCCGCTTTCTCTTTGGGAAGGTGGGTCGGTATATACAGTACATGCATTGCACGCAAGCAGCACTACCACAAGGTAGATAGCTTAGCTAGTTCTTGGGTCGCTAAACAGTTCTTTCTACCTCATACTTTCTTTGGTGTGATTACTTTCGAGTTTGTGGCTGGCTCGATACCTAGGTAATGTTGTCCCTGGGTAGCCGAGTCGCTGGTTGTTATTTTTTTAGCGTAATTTGTGTTCTCTTATCGAACACGCGAGGATGAAAGCTGCTAGGGAGCAGGCGAGGGAGAGCACTATATAATTTCCCATGTTAGTACCTGTAAACTCAACTTTACGTGCTTGGTGTTGATCCTCCCCGTTTCCCCCTCGCTTTTGAGAAGCATGAAGGGAATGGAAAACGGGGTAGGGTGGAAATAGTGGGTGAAACGGACGAGGGGTAGGAAAGTTAGGCGAGCTTGATAGGGATGTGGATGGGGACAACGTACTATGACTATTTTCGATGCTCTTCACGTAACTCTCTATTACGATCTTCCGGATTGGTGGTGAGAGCGAGGCGATGGATGATACGTTTGAAATCACTTGGTCGATGATCTATTCACATCAGTCAGCATGCAAGTCTGCAACCTCCAAGCCACCCATCTGCCTCAAATACAGAGTCACCGGCTCAAAACACAGTCAGGAGATTTAGAAGCACGAGAACCTAACACTCACCTCTTTCGCCCCATCCACATTCGCAAGAGCACCGAATAACAACGGTCTCAACGTCCCAATCTGCACCGCACTCGCCCCCGCCACACCCAGCACCATCCCCAACCCACTTCCCAAATACAACCCCGCCGTCGCAACCGCCATATCCGCCCTGTCCACACCGGCCTGCAACCCAATAAACGTCGCACTAAACGCAATCCCGGTCCCAAACCCTCCCGGTACGATCTCCAGGCTTTCCCACCAGCCGGTATTCCCCTTCCAGCGGACGATGAGGAGGAGATAGGAGAGGGAGGAGGAGAGGGCGGCGAGGAGGGAGAGGGATTTGTAGTGCCCGGTCCGGGAGATGTAGAGGCCGGATAGGAGACCGCCGAGGGTGTTGCCGAGAACGGCGGGGAAGAGGTGTGTGCCGGCGGTGGTGTTGGTGCTGTTTTGGGTGGTGCGGAAGTAGAGGGGGATGGTGAACATCATCTGTGTGTGAGAGTGGTGTGTTAGCACAGCTTTTGATGTTCCCAACTCGATGTTCTTTTCTCTTTCCAATCTCCTTTTCATTTTCCAGACACGTCCAGTGACAGATACGCCGGCGGGTTACGATGTAGCCGAAAGGGGAAGTGAGGCGAGATATGAGAGAAGATGGGGAAATTTGAAGGAACTCAAAAACTCACTCCCAACTGCGCAGCAGCCTGCAAAGTAATAATCCCATACGCAGTAGCAACATCCCTCTTCACGATCATACTCGGCGGAAACACTGGTTCCAACGCACCATACACCTCAAAAAGAACGAACAACACTCCCAGCACAATAGCCGCCACACCCAGCCCTATCACAATAGGATGACTCCACGGGTACTCCTGACCGCCCAGACTCAGAGCTCCGAGAAGCGAGACGATCGTTGAAGCGAGGAGGGTTGCACCGATGAAATCTACACGGTGAAGTTTCGAGGGCTGGCGGGCGCTCTGGTAGTGGGGCTTGGATTGTGTGGGTGGTGATGAGTCGGGAGGGGAAGTGTGAGCTGGGAGACGGAGGGCAATGAGGATGATGGCGAGGGTGATGATAGGTCCTTGGCCTATGAATGACCAGCGCCAGCCGACGGTGTCTGCGAGGAAGCCGCCGAGAGGACCGCCGATGGACCGGCCGATTGTGGCGACGACGTTGACGTAGCTGCGCCAGGAGGCGACTTGGATGAGGGGGACGAGGTCTATTTGTTTTGTTAGATTGTGTTGTGTTAGGCGATGTGTGTGAGGGCATGAGAGAAGGGAGATATGTACCAGTGATCAGTATTGAGACAATGACTGTCATGCCTGCTGCTCCAAGACCAGCTATCACTCTCCCGGCAATGACTTGCCACATTGTTTGTCCGATTCCACTACTTATATTAGTGATTCCTCTACCAATACTCGGAAAACTGACGCAGTCTCATCTCGTCTTACTAAGAAGATGTAAAGGTATGGGGGGAGGTAAAGACATACCAAATCACGCTTCCCACAGCGAACAGCACGTAACTAACCAACAACACGCTCTTCCTCTCATAGATATCACTCAACTTCCCAGTGATAGGCTGTACAGCACAAGTAGCTAAAGCATAACTAGTTGTTAACCAACTCGCTTCTCCTAAAGCGCCGAATTCAGAGGAGATGGTGCCGTAGGTAGCCATTACGAGACTACCGTCTGCATTTGACATGAAAACACCTTGATTCAGTCAGTACTTTTTTGTATCCTGATAATTTACAGCATGTGCAGAAAGAGTAAAATAGAAAAAGAAGATTTACCAATCATTAGCAGTGCAATTATAGCGAACACGCTTTTCCCTCTCAGCTGCTCGCCTAACACTTCTCCCTCCTCATCTTCATCTTCAGCCTCATCTCGATACCTCGACTCTCCTTCGCCAGAGTTTATTGCTGTGCTCTTATAATCGGGACCATGGCGATATAGTAGTGATGTACGTTCTGAATGCGGTTCAATTGATTGTGAGGAGTCCGATGAAGAGTCGAAATGTGATCGCGTGCTCCTGCTCGACTCTTGGAAAGACTTTGCGTCTCCTTCTGGATCTAGGGTGTAATTCGCCATTACTGCTTACTTACTTGACAAGTAAAAGCAAGACCGATGTGGACAGAACCGGAAGGATGTCCAAAAGTACATTACAATGCCGATTGCTCATATGTTCATTGGATTCGGGAAAGAATAAAGGACAGAAGAGGTCTACCAGAAGTCCAAGGTGGGTACGCCTAAGTAGTCCTCCGGGAGCTACAACAGCATTTGATGCACGTAGCACGAATATCTGTTCCTTTCCTTCGTCCTCCAAAGACACAGGATCTAGCCTCGATAAAGTCCAGCCTTGGTAGTACAAAGACTCACAGACAGACCAAGAATCCAATAATAATCCAAGACTCCACCAAACAAACACCGTCTCGAGATGAAAAGCTTGTACCTGTGTACCCCTCGGTACCGAAACCTCTTCTTTGCCTCACATGCTGCAGCACTTGCTCGACTTATAAGAGGGCTTCGCCGGCGCAAGGGTGGAGTGCAGTGCCCAAACAAAATGGTGCAAATATACGATGCGATGTTGAAAGATGTCCAGGTTCGGCGGATTCGGAATCCGTCGTGCAGATGGCGGAAAATGGATGGGTCAGCACGCAATTGCCGACGGGTCTGAGGTGGCTTTGGCCCATGCCATGGCCGGCTGCCCGCTCGGAAGCTGGAACCTGATTGAGGGGTTTCTTTACCCCACATACCAGCCGGCGAATCAGTTTGAGGCTGTCTGGACGTCAAACAAGTCGATGGGAAATGTTTGGGATGCTTCCCCTGTTGGGTTTATTTTCATTCCCTGTCTTGCCCACTTTTGATAGGTTAGATCTTGCAGGTACAGGCAAGTTTGGCTCAGATCGATTGGATTGGGTTTAAACTGGATTGGATGGTCAAGGCGGAGGGACCTTGAAAAGTGGAGCGAGAGGGAGCTTGATGTCGCGATGCGATTTTGATCTCTACTTGCTCAAGCTCAAGCTCATCCTCTTACTCAAACTCAATCACCTTTTGTCCCCAATTGTTGGGCTCATATTACGAGGACCAATCAGCTAAGCCAAGATGAAGATATATCTCGCTTTCATCCTCGCCCTATCAGTGGGGCTTCAAGCTCTAGAACAAGCACCACTGAAGGAGGAGAAGGATAACAGACCAAATATTGTGGTCATCCTCACTGATGACCAAGATGTCCATCTTCATTCTTTGGATTATATGCCATTACTTGAAAAGCATATCTCAGATAAGGGGACATCTTTTAAGAGGCATTACTGCACAACAGCCATCTGCTGTCCGTCAAGAGTCACATTATGGACAGGCCGAAATGCACATAATACCAATGTGACGGATGTCTTTCCACCATATGGTAATAATCTACCTCCAATGCTTAAGCTGTTATTCTTCTAAGCCAAGGCTAATTGTTACTTAGGTGGCTACCCTAAATTCGTCGCTCAAGGATTCAACGAGAACTGGCTCCCAGTCTGGCTACAAGAAGCCGGATACAGTACTTATTACACGGGCAAACTCTTTAATGCCCACACCGTCAAGAACTGGAACAGTCCTCACCCAGCAGGCTGGACATCTTCAGATTTCCTCCTCGATCCTCACACCTATCAATACCTCAACGCAACCTTCCAGCGGAACTCCCACCCACCAGCCAGTCACCCCGGAGAGTACAGCACCGACATCCTCGCATCCAAAGCCTACGGCCTTCTCGCCGAAGGTGTAGATTCTGGAAACCCTTTCTTCCTTACCGTCGCACCCATCGCTCCCCACTCGGACGTAAAGCCATTCCCTACAGTCCCAGGAAAAGACCATGAAGTACATATGACAGCACCGATTCCCGCTGAGCGGCACAAACATCTCTTCCCCTCCGCCAAAGTCCCCCGAACAGCAAACTTCAACCCCGACGCTCCCAGCGGCGCATCCTGGATCAAGAAGCTCGCGAAATTGACGCCTGAAGTCGTCGCTTACAACGACGCTTTCTACCGTGCGAGATTACAGGCTTTGCAGGCAGTCGATGAGATGGTTGAAGGTCTCGTGCAGAGACTAGAGGAGCATGGTGTCTTGGATAACACGTACATCATATATTCCGCTGATAACGGATATCACATCTCCCAGCATCGTCTCAACCCAGGCAAAGAGTGCGGGTTTGAAGAAGATATTAATGTCCCGCTCATCATTCGCGGGCCGGGGATCTCGGCGGGCGGAACCACCGATATCGTGACTGCACATACCGACCTCGCGCCTACAATCCTCAAGCTCGCTAAAGCGAAGACGGGATGGGATGGCTTGGATGGGAGTCCGATTCCTTTGAGTACGAGTGAGATCGAAGTGGCGGAGAATGGGAGCGAGAGACAGGAACATGTCAATGTGGAGTTCTGGGGACGGAGTATTCCGGAGGGGATCTACCAGTTCTCGCTTGATGATGGGAAGGTCGTTGCGTATGGGATGAATAATACGTATAAGGCGTTGAGGGTCATTGGGAAGGGGTATAATTTGTATTATGCGGTTTGGTGTACGAATGAGCATGAGTTGTATGATTTGAGTGTAAGTCACGTTTCGCCATCTCCACCTTCTTTTCCTACAAGAATTCCGTATCATCAAGCATCAATATCAAAATCATATTGCGAGACTTGCTCTAACACGAAACGACCAGACCGACCCAGGCCAAATCAACAATCTTTACCCCACCTCTCGCTCCTCCTCCCCAGAACCAACTCTCCTCAATCTCCCCCTCTCAAAAGTCCTCCCGCGTCTCGACGCCCTCCTAATGGTAACCAAATCCTGCGCCGGACCGACCTGCATCGATCCGTGGTCTGTAATCCATCACTCCGGCGACGTCAAAACTTTAGGTGATGCGTTGAAGGGGAGGTATGACGGGTTTTATGCGAGTGTGGCGGAGAGGGTGAGGTTTGACAGGTGTGAGTTGGGGTATATTGTGGGCAGCGAGGGACCGCAGAGGAGTGTGGTGTTTGAGGAGTGGGTCGAGGAGGGTGAGGAAGGTATTGAGTGGGATGAGTTGGGAAGGGATGGGGAATTGTGAGATTGGATGGGAATAGGTGATGTGCGGTGATGACTAAGGATAAGCTCTTTTGACCAGGAGAAAATGAAATAGATGGAAAGGATATGATATGACTGCTTAGAAACACGAACAATTTTACAAATTCAAGCCAGGTTCAAGGAGTCCATGCAGCAGCATCCTGTCTTCAATCCTCGAGTTGGTCTCAGCAAGGCGAGAGTCGCTTACACCCTGCACCCTGATTAAGAGGCCCTCGAAATCTAACACTGCCCTTCGCGACACAGCTTCTTGTGAATGTTCCATAGAAAATCCCTCAAATATCCAAGGCAAGTCCCACACCCACAGCCTTGAACACACAGCTCCGACCCAGACATGATTCATAAATCATCCACTTCCAATGAACAACTGTACACGAATTCCAAGCTCTCTTGTAATCATTACCTCGTCCCTACTCGCTAAAGTCACAGAACCAACGTAGGGCGGCCCTTGAACCTCACTCCCTCTCCTCCCTTTAGAATGATTCATGCATCATCACCTTCCTTCACACATCAATGACATCATGCCCCAGATAAAAACGCCCCAACAAGCTAGCACTCTTCTTCACTCTTCTTGCCCTGCTGCAACATTCAAGGTCAAGTACTCCTTCCCGGCGTACCTTTCAAAGGTGGTATCTGACCGTGCTCAGAATTGACGCTTGCTCGTGTTCGCTGCTTCTGAGGCAGAGGTTTTGGTGCGGACATGATCTGAGTAGAATGCTGTTTCGAGGTTGAGCCAGACAATGGATGGACTGAGATTGCTGTCGTAGTTAGGGCGGAGGGATCATGATGTACATGTACATATGGGTGCATGATCTGGTGTATTGTTTTGAGGGAGAGCGAGCTTGAGATCATCTTGAGATTGGAATTTGTGGTTGTGATGACCGGCACCAGGTGTACAGCAGAATGGTATTTGGTTCAAGGCTTTGCTTTTCAGAGAAGTAGATAGATGGAGGTCTGGTCTGCTTTTCGGTTGCAGAGATATATACTTGGTCTACCGGTAGTCTGCTCTAGCCCTATGGGTGGGTGGGTACCAGGTAGGGAAGAAAGTTCGGGTATGTCGAGATGTACCCAGCCAGTCGCAGCGAATTCTCGTGGCGGAGCAGGTGTTTTCGACGGTCTGGTGCAGTATTTTGCGGTCTCACTATCATGAAGAATATTGGGGTCGGTGATGGCACATAAAAGGGATCCAATGGTGAGGTGGTTAGGTAGACAAGTAGTGTATGTGGGGTGAACACTATTGTGGTCTTATTAGTACCCCGCTAGCGGGGGAGCAGTGAGCAAGCTATATTGACCCCACATCACGCCATGCACCTGCCTACTATTTGCAAAGCATTTGAGAGGTGCTCAAGAACTTGGGAAGGGAAGCAACATAGTTAATTTGAATGATAAGAGAAGAGCACGCATGAGAGAATTTGATTCGTGGAATCTCTGTAACTTGGAAAACTTAGCGTTTGAGGGTAGCAAGGCTGTAGGCTCGCCGCTCGCTGGTTGCTCACTCAAACGAACAGCTGGATGTGCATGAAAATGTCGAAAAACGAGACAATTGAGAAAGAATAATCTAGACAGTTCTAGACGGATTCTGTTGAACATAGTAGCAATCTGCAGCTTTTACAGATACTTATTTCATAATAACAGTCCTTTGAACTACCCACAGCTAAGCAGACGGTAGCGGAAGCTACGACGGTCTTCATATCTGGGACTCATGTGGAATTGCCAGATAATTCTTGACTTAAACAGGCCAAACGGCCTGGAATCTTGCCTGAAACAAATATATGTACTGAAATGCGCATCTTCATCATGACCCTGAGAGCGACGGCCAAGATGCAAAATCTGGTGTTGACTTTGGAACTAAACCCTCGCTGTTCTGTAAGGGATTTGGACACAGAAACTTCCTTCCAGCGAAGGTGGTAACATCGCATTAAATGGACTTTCGCCGCGTGAGAGTCCCAGTTGCTCGCAGATTGTTACTGTCCGTCTGAGGAAATCCTCATCGAAGTCATTTCTGATAGTGTTGGCGCTCGCTGTCAATGCTATGCTTGAGACCGGCTGAGGTTACAGGTGATTGTCCGTCCAACCAGTGAAGTGCAAGAAGATGAAAGTCGGGTAGGATGTTGTCTTATTTTTTTTTTCAGCCTCAATGGAGGCGATGTCTGTTGGCTTCTTATGTCCTAGTGTGAATGGGTGGTGTGTTGAAGACCTCATGTGATTCTTGGTCCAGCCAAGGCCAGACACGCATCTCATTGCTCAAGGAGCCAATTTTTGCTGTGACGAGAGATAAGGCCCTAAGGATACTTGAGTGGTTCGTTTGCTGCGCGATACCAAACATACAGTAGAAACCGCAGGCATTTGTAAAGCAAAAACTTAGGGGCCAACAGAAATCTGGCCGGTTGATAATGAGACAAATGTTTCAAAGATCTCTGCGACTGTTAATTATGGTGTCTCTGTTAGGTCCCGAAAACCTCACTATTTATATCTGTCCTCCATTTGTTCCAACAAACCCCGAATTAGAATTTCGTTTGTCTCGCGACGGGCCGCCGTGTTGCACACGACACAGGTCGACATCAGGATGATCTCATGTTGGATTTTACGCAAAAACATGCTGGCTGGCGCCTGGAAACATCCATTAAAAGTAATGGACGTCTTCGTTCCGAGGTCCCGAAAGAATTCATGTGATCTATAAGCACTCGTACCGTCAAATGTGAGATCTTATCATATCTCTCAATCGCGTTAGCGCAAGCTCGTATTTGGCTCGAGAAAGTCTTGGTGAAATCCGCGCCGCTCGTTGTCGGAATGCTTAGACAAAGATAGAGACGAATCAGGTCCCTGAAAACCACCATAGGGCGCCACATAATCTATCAATGCGGTCCCAATCACACCCTGGATATTCCCCTTTCCGCCTTCTCCTGCCTAAGTCGGACGCTTGCAGAGGTACCATCGCGCTGAGCCAAATTTGGACCGTATCAGTATGCAAGTCAGATTTCTGAAAAGGGGTCTGCGGCCCGGCGTATCCCTTGAAGGCTGCCCTTCAAGACATGATGGGAGTCTTCCCTTGCATCTTTGTCTGACATTCGGACTTCTTACACTCATTTTGGTCTCTTTTCGGTTTGCATTTTGAGTAAAATTTCGTCCTCATGCTTCATCTTCGATGTTGAAGATTGCGACGCGGCCGTCTGGTCGCTCGGTGATTTTTCGAGTGGTGATTGCGATTGCGATCACATATCTTGCGGTTATCCAGCTCCGGGTAACATTTTCGGAATCCTCGATTCAGCAATGGGAAAACGTTACGGACTCGTTACCAGCAGGATCGAACCATGGAGCTGTTGATGATGATGGCTGTGGAGGATTGATGGACTTTGGGCATCGTCTGGTCGTGACTGTCAAGACTGGAGCTACGGAGGCTGCTGAGAAGATTCCAATCCAGTTGGAAACAACACTACGATGTGTGCCCTTGGAGAACGTTTTGTGGTATTCAGATATGGCGCAGAAGGTTGGGGACCATCAGTTGAACGATGCGCTTGATCAGATCTCGCCCAGCGTTAAGGACGAAAACCCGGACTTCGAGATCTATCGTAAGCAACAAGATTTGCAGGATCCTTTGAAGGTTGTCAGCTTGCTCAAAGATATGAAGCATCCAGATGATGAAAATGAACTTGCCGCTTGGTCTCTTGATAAATACAAGAACATCCACATCGTGGAAAAGAGCTGGAATGCCAGGCCCCACGCAGACTGGTACATTCACATCGACGCAGACACCTATGTTCTGTGGCCGAGCTTTATGGCCTGGATCCGAAAGCTAGACCCTTCCAAGAAATCATTACTCGGATCCATGGCTTGCATGAAGGAGTTACAATTTGCTCATGGTGGGAGTGGAATTTTGTTATCGAGAGCAGCAACGGAGAATTTGGTTGTCGCAAATAATGGTACGGCTGCTCGGTGGGATCCACAGATCGCTGGCAACTGTTGTGGCGATGCTATTTTGGCCGAAGCATTCAAAGAGCTCGGTATTCCTGTGCTGAATGCATGGCCAAGCATCAATGGAGAGTCTCCGTCAACGATCCGATTCGAGTCGTCCAACTGGTGCCAGCCACTTGTGACTCTTCATCACGTTTCGACTGTCGATGCGCAGCGATTGCGAAGTTTTGAGGACAAGAGGCGCAGTAAGAGCGTGAGTTCCCCTTCGACCCCTGATTTTCAACCATCTAACAGTCCTTTCCAGGCGCCAATCTTGTATTCGGAGTTGTTCGCAGACTTAGTATGGGATATGCTACCTGACAGTCTTGATAACTGGGATAATATGTCGGATGGTGTGACAGTACCCAACATCGATTCTGCGTTAGAATGCATTCGAGCGTGTGAGAGGGACGGGCATTGTCTACAATCCCTCTTCAATGGCGAAGAATGCAAATTGGAGACAACGAGAGTAACATTTGGAGTGAAGCATGAACTCGAAGATGATGGGAAGACGTGGCAAAGTACTTGGAATAAGACAAGGATAGCCGCCTGGGTCGCGAAACAGTCGCGCTGTGGCAAGGTCAAATTCCCATTCGAAGATGGAAAGACTTCTATGAGCTCAGACATGTATTGCCCGCCATGAGGACCAGGCTCGAATAGAAGTTGGATCTGAGAAAGAATACCGCACTCGAGTATCCTTGGGGTTGAAAGTTCGTGGAACTATTGTATGGTGACTTTGTAACACAAATCGACCCAAATGTGCAAATAGAGTAGTTGCAAGGGGAAAATGGTAATACAGCACTTGGCCAACACCATGCCACCAGATGACTGCATTGTATGAACATGATCATGTAGAATACAACGAACAAGAGATATCTCACAGATGATTGGTCGAGTTGAGCAATTATCAAGAAAGACCTGGTGTTGAGAATGTGAAGAGAATCACAGATGAAGTTGAAGTTTAGTTAAGTGAGAACTACCCCTCCCTGGAACTTTAGCGTGTCGCTTGTGACCATGCCACTAGAACTTGCATCCCGACTCCCTGGAACCACTCACCCGAAACCTTTCCATTGCCTTCATCCAACGAATTTATCAAGTCAGAAAACTCCATCAATCGTGTGTTTGAATATCATCCCAGTCAGCACCATTACCATGGCCTCACAGGACAACAATCTCTTGCCACCTCAACGCGCCCTCCTCCCCAAATCCAAGATGGACACTGAAGCCATTGAGCAAATGTCCCACCTTGACGCGCGTACTCTAGAACCCCTCATCCCAGATCTCCTGGTATGGATCCAAGATGCGAACTGGCCCATAGCCTGGCCAATCGTAGAATTGCTTCGGAAACATCCTTCAATAGTTGTCGGGCCAGTCCGCAAGATCCTGCGAGATGAAGCTGGTGAGAAGGATGATGGAGAGTGGAAGCATAACTGTCTGACTTCTCTTGTGGCGGATATGGATAAGGAGCACAAGTTAACTTTGAAAGAGGAACTTGTGAGGATGGCAAGCTTGTCAACAAAGGGAGAGAAGGAATGGGAGACTGCCGATACTGCGAAGGAGATCCTAGAGGAGTTGGGAGTCACGTTCGAGGCTGGCGACAATGCTTCGAGAGATGCTGAGCCGGAAACCAAATGATTTCGGATCGACTTCTCAGATCTACTTACGACGATGCAGCCATGACAAAATGTAAGTACTGAAGCCTCAGATACATCAGGATCTTACAGACTAATTGTCTCTATTATTCTAGTTCGATGCTTCTAAACCTAGTTGAAGATTACCGAGCGGGAAAGTGTCATCAATCACCTAAATTGATCGACTCTGAACAGCGGCTGACTAGTATTCGGACTTCCCAGGACCTCGTCACTATGTCTATGAGGGTCTGAGCCAACAGTAATCCAAGCAAGCCAAAGTTCCGACTGTTCTTCTTCGTTTCCTCGTGCTGGCGTTGAGAAACTGCTCAATAAGTGCGCTGCTACGTGTGTTTCAATGCGATTGCCCTCAGCATTAACCTATTGGCGAGGATCAAATGGAAGGACGTCTCTTCCTCCGGCTTACTGCTGGCCGAGTGACTCATGGACAGACCTTGAGTCTTGTCTTGCATCAATTACTCTTCACCAGTCTTCTACGACCACAAATTCTTCCGTCGTCCGCTCTACACGCAAGACATGAAGTTCAGAGAGCCCAGTTACAAATTTGAGCACTCGTTCTCACATTCAATCTGACGTCTAGTCATTTCAGAATTGGATTATCGCTGTATCTGTCACAGCCGACATGTGACAAAAATCACATATCATCCTCCGCTTTCATTCCAGCTCTTGCATATCATGTCGACGCATGAAACATATCAAACTTTGGATTTCTCATCTTCTTGGATCGAAATTAACAGCTATCTCCCTCTCAACTTCTCCTCCAACGGCGCTAGTGCCATATTGTTTCCGAAGGGAAATGTCCTTCGGTTCTCGCTTAGCCAGCACGTATCAACGAGGGGCAATGGCAACATCTCCGTTCGCAACCTAGATCATGCATGTTGGCCGCAGTCACTCCTAAGTAGCATTTCAGCTCAGCTTATCGCGGAGGAAGAAGCGGACCGATAAGAATCTTCAATCGACATTTCAATTCCATGTCATGGAGCGGGGCCGATACATGACGCAACGACGTCTCCGGATTGCCTCATAATGGGACTGCATTTAGAGAAATGATGTGCTATTCTACATTTGCGGGCACCAATTGAGAGGATTGGATTTGACCTTGGAAGCGAATATTCAATGGTTTGGATGTCGGACCCAACCTGAGTCTGATAAGAAAAGCACGATGTTGGAGTCTGTTATTGCGAATAGGGATCTGGTGGAATTTTAATGCACCAGGATTCCAGACTCTGATTTGGCGCTCAATCCATGGTAGAGGACTATGGAGCATTTTGGGGTCTCGTTCACGTTGACATGTACTGGTATGGAGGGGACGATTTCCGTTATTGGGCAGCGGCTGTTGGCAGACTGGTAACAGTCGACTATGCCTTCTGATCCGCCACGAGATACTTCGGAGAACAATTACAGAGCATGAAGCCTAGTCCTCATTAATGTTTCCTGTTTGAATGGACGCCCACAATACTCATATCTACTAACATGTCACATACCATACCAGGAGGACCCCCACCATCGATATGCAGATCAGGAAGAACTTCCCCATCTGTGGGTACGAATGGACAAATGTGTCTGCACGAAAAGCTCGAGCATGGGACTCGCTCCCCCCATCAGGGGCGCTCCCATGCAGCCCAGGAAATCACGACATATTTGCATGCTTGTTCGGATTCCCAGGAGGACTACATAAGCTCTGGGGTCCAGCCAAACTTCCTGGGCAGTCTCTTGGATTTTCTTGACTATCCAGTCACATCGAGTCACCAACGCCAATGATGTCGGATATCAAGGGAGCAGCCGTCGCCCAGACAACATCTACCTATACCAATATTCATGACCGTACTCCAGCAGACAAAGTTCACTACGACGAGACAACTGCATTCTCCGATCCCGTCCCTCCAACAAAAGACGACACGTATGTCGGCTCTGGCTCAGCGTCTACTACCACAGACGAAGATGGCGCTGATTTCAAGAAGAACCCCTTCTTGGACCCTGATGTAGCTGAGCATTGGGCTATTGTCTACGAAAAGTCTCAATATGAGTGTCGAGCTGCCTTTGATCCGTCCTTCACATGGACCGAGGAGGAGGAACGAAAGCTTGTACGGCGCTTAGACTGGAGAGTCTGTCTCTGGGCGGTAAACACCCCTCGAAGCTTATCTGTGTACTAAGCCAGAAACTAATATGGGAATAGTGCGTAATGTTCTTCGGTTTGCAGGTTGATCGAGGAAATCTTGTTCAAGCTGTCTCTGATAACTTGCTTAATGATCTGAACTTGACAACCAATGGTAGGAAAACTTTTCTCCAAGTACAATACCTCTCGATTGACGGATATTTTTCATAGACTACAATTTTGGAAATGTCATCTTCCTGTTTTCGTTCCTGCTCGCGGAGTTACCGTCACAGTTGGTCTCGAAGAAGCTTGGTCCAGATCGATGGATCCCAATGCAGATCACCCTATGGAGTATCGTCGCCATGTCTCAAAGTGCTCTATCTGGAAAGAAGAGTTTCTATGCCACGCGTAGTATCCTGGGTCTCCTAGAGGTATGTTATTGCCGCCGTTGTCGAAAAAGAAGGCGCTGACCAGATTAGGGAGGGTTTATTCCTGATATCGTGCTTTGGCTATCGTACTTCTACACATCAAGAGAATTGCCGACTCGTCTCAGGTAGGAATCACTCGGTGAAGCACGTTTATTGAGTGCTGACAATTGCTTTCACAGTTTCTTCTGGACGACCCTTTCCACGACCACAATCATTACCTCCCTTCTGGCCTTTGCTTTGCTCCACATGCGTGGTGTAGCTGGCTGGGCAGGTTGGAGATGGCTTTTTCTCATCGAAGGAGCAATCACTCTCATAGTCGGGCTCTCTTCATTCTTCATGATGCCTGCCTCCGCAGTCCAGACAAAAGCATGGTACCGACCAAACGGATGGTTCACGGATCGTGAAGTCAAGATCGTCGTCAACCGTATCCTCCGCGACGACCCTTCCAAAGGAGACATGCACAATCGTCAAGCTATCACACCGCGAAGACTCTGGAACGCAGCTCGCGATTATGATCTCTGGCCACTATACGCGATCGGAATCGTCGCATACATCCCTCAAGCACCGACAAACACATACATCACATTAACGCTGAGGTCACTTGGGTTCTCAACCTTCAATACCAATCTCCTGACAATCCCATACTCTGTCTTTCACATCATCACTCTCCTCTTGATCACACAACTCTCGGAGCGCACAAACGAACGGACTTTAGTCGCCATGCTGCAGCCCCTCTGGACACTTCCTTGCATCATTGCTCTCCGCTTCTGGCCCGGTGCACTGAAAGAAGCCTGGGGGACCTACGCTCTCGTCACAGTCCTCCTCTCCTACCCATACTGCCACGCCATTCTCGTGGGCTGGACATCCAAAAACTCCAACAACGTCGGAACCCGCTCTGTTTCAGCAGCCATTTACAACATGGCCGTGCAGCTCGGCAACATCTGCTCGAATTTCATCTATCGTCAAGACGACAAGCCGTTGTACCATCGCGGAAACAGAAACCTGTTGATTATCAACTTCTTGAGTATTGCGGTCTTCTTGTTCACGAAGGCGTATTATTTGTATAGGAATAAACAGAGGGATCGTGTTTGGAATGCGATGAGCGCGGAGGAGCAAAGGGAATATAAGCGGAATACGACGTTGTCTGGGTCGAGGAGGTTGGATTTCAGGTTTGCTCACTGAGAAGGGGATGGGGCTCACTTATTTTAGCTGCAGGCAATTTTGGGAGAATTGAGAGGGAAATGAAGACAGAAGAAGAACAAGGCGAAGTAGAAGGGAGAGTGAAGAGCAAAATAGAAGCATGTCAATAAATACAGCCCTCACGTGATTCCATAGTTTTGTATGTTCGTTGCAGTCACCACGGTTTCCCTATTGAATCCCAATTTTTCCCTTGCTCACAAGTCAACGCGATTTATTTGTCTACGTACCGCTGCTCGTATTGAAGTGTTGGGATTATCTAATCCCATAAAGGGCCAATGTCTCGCATTTATTGACAGAAGTCCTGTCTTCGTCCTCCCCCTTCAATTCGGATTGTACTTGCTGCGTATGTAGTAAAATCTGGGTAGTCTTTGCGATTTGACCTAGTTCGAGAGTAATTGGGATGATTTTGGAATGCGAAGTCCTTGCAAGAATGTAAATGTAAAGTATAGAAAAAAGCGATTCCATTTGAAAAATCTGAACCAGGGGACGAAAGGATATGCCTGTGTCAGTCCATGATGTCACCAGGTAAGTAAGTAGTCAGGTAACTTCTGTTGGATGATCACGCTGAGAGCAACTTTAATGCAAACTGAAGAGTTGAAAAGCTCAACGAGTTTATATTGCACCCCTGAACGTCATCGCAGCATATGGTAGACCCTTTCCCAGCCCACTCAGCATCCACCACGGTTGTCCATCCATGATACCATCCCATTTCAGGAGTCCTTATTCTGAAAGTTGCATGTAAGCAGATATTCCCCAATAATTGCGAAAGGGTAAATATACCAAAGACGAGTTGTCCGTTTTGGTTTGAGATGCGCTCGGAGATGTTGATATCGCAGGGGATACCATCACCCTCGACATTTCGGAGCTCACCACGAAGGATGGGAACGCCATCATCACCCTCGAGACCGAAGCTGAAGTTGTCACCGGAGTCGGCATATCCTTCCAAGTCATAAAATTAGATAATGTGAAGCAGAAGAGCAGTCACTGTGAAGTTACCTTGACCCTCCCAAGCGAAGCTGCCTGTAAAGGTGTTAGAATTGTCTCTGTGGAAGTGCAGTATCATGGTTGATGGAGGAGGATGGGGTTCCAATTTGAGCTGGAGAACATACCGTCGTGGTTACCGATGCAGGTGTTCAAGTCCAACTCAGCCTCGACAAGCTCGCCGTCCTCATTGGGGATGCTGGCCTTCAGGATGTGGTTGTCCTCGACACGTACATCTTGGGCGGAGATGTGGAAAGACATATTGCTGTAGAGGAGCTGAATGAAATTTGAGTGTTGACTTGTTCAAGTTGAAGTTCGTCTGAGGAAGTGTTGTGTTGTTGGTTGTAGAAGAGAGGGTGTGGAGCCTGAGGAGCTCTTTAAATATTGGTTCTTTGCAAGCCTACGTCACTTGTCTACTCCAATGTGCCTTCCTTAAACTTATTCACTTGATAGCTTCCGCCAAATTTGGCAGCACAATCACACGTGGAAAGAGCGAATTGAGAGTCATGAATCGAGCATGTTCCACCACTTCTCGGAATAACTTCAAATTTACCCGTTGAAGAGACACAGCCCCTCCCGTGTCTTCAGCTGGACAGGGCATCAAATTGCTTGTGGAGATATACACAAGACTCCTCATCCTCCAAAGTCACAAATGAGGATCTGGCACTCTGTGGGGAAGTGCTTCGATATACACCTTGCCAAGCCAAGCTGAATTACCGCGAGGCTCATAAGTGGTCAGCCACAGCTTCTCCGGCAACAACGGCACTGTGATGTCTCCGCCAATTGCCAGCTGTCAGAGCCAAGTGGCTTGCATCTGTATTGTAACCTTGGCGTAACCTATTGTATAGCTTCCGATGTTGTGTGTTGAGGATCCGCAGGGCTAAACGGCGCGAATCGGCTCGCGCCGGCCCATTGTTGTGTGGATGTTTAGGAACACTCGCATTAGTGTACCCGGTTTTTGATGGGGAATAACGGCTGAGATCTATGCGTGTGCCTCATGTGATGTCTGCTTCGACCCGGGGGGGGATAGCCTCCAGGACTGGTGTGTGAAACTTCTGGAACATTGAGACTTTGTTCCAGGCATGGGTAAATGCAGATGACGTTCAAAATTTTGATTTGGAGGAGCTGAAACTGAGTTTTAATATGGTATAGTATTAACATTCTGGCCATGCCGAGTGTCGAAGCACTATTAAATGTTGTAGGTAACGCTCGACTGGCTAGTAAGGCTGATGCGAGAACCATTCCCAAGATTGTCGCCCTACGGCAAGTCGTGTTCTTACCGACCAATAAAGATTAGTCTCCTTCACGACCGCCAATACCCAGGAGCTCATTCTTACATGCTACCCGCTCGTCGAGGAACTCGGCGGTAAGTCTTCCTCCCTCGTGCCCCACGCACTCTCATTCTTCCCCAACGTAAGCTCCAAGACACCTCCATCAAGCCAAAAGCTATGTGTTATCCAGTTCTTCGCATATGACTCTCCATTGAGCGTCGCACCCTGAATATAGATATTGTCATATCCCGCATCGAAGTTGACATTCTTAATCGTGGCTGTTTTCCTACTTTGCTTGTTCGTCACGCTAACGGATGGGAAATATGGTGGTGTGATAAGATAGACATCTTGCCCCGGGACAGGCCAGAGTCCCATCATTGAAAGTGTTGTGAACGAGCCCATTGCTCCAGAATCATCATTACCTGCTATGCCTGATAGCGTATCGTTGAACTGAGATGGAATGTAGAAATGCGAGAAGTATGCTGACAATCCTGGCCGACCGGCGTAGTGGAACTGGAAGACTGGGAGGAAAGCTTGTTCGTCTCCGATGTAGAGGAGACCTGAAGCATGGAGGTATGACAGACGCCTGGTGAATTCTTCAGGACCACCAAGAGTTGTGATGAGAGTTGCCATGTCCTGTGGGACGAAGAAGGTATACATCCAGGAGCTTCCTTCGTATGTCTCATGCCCATCAGGATTGAGGTAGCATGAAGTGAAATTGTAAAGTGGAGAGCAAAGAGAGGGGTCCTGGAATCCGAAAGTGCCATTCAAGTATCGGGGCTGGAGGAAGCCGACAAATCCGCTGTCGACGGTGCTGTTTGGGAAGTCGGTTGTGTTAGAAACCAAAGAGGTTTGATCAGCTTTGTACATGTTCATCCCTACGAAGAGGGATCTAAGTCAGTACTCATAGCCAAAGAAATCCCGTCCAAAAGCAATATGTACTGAAGCATAGCCCGGTTGCACGACACTTACAGTTGTTTGAGCGAGCCATGTACTTCTCGGCATCTGCCATGTTGCCAAGTGCTTGAGCCATTTCTGCAATACAAAAATCATTGTAGGCATACTCAACAGTACGAGATATCGAGCGAGTGAAAGGTCCGACACCGTAGGGATCATAGTCATCAGTCGGTATGTAGCCTAGAGTTTTCCATGAAGTCAGACCACCACGGCCCTCGACAGCCCAATTTTCAGGTTCGTCTGTGAATTTGGGTGAGCACAATTACACAAATAAGCCGATCTAAACTTACCTTCTGCATCTGATACAACAGCTTCATAGCCTGTTTTCCAGTCTACTTCAGTTGTGATATTTTTCAAATAAGAATCGGCTAGCACGACATCTGCATTTGATCCGCCTTGCGTGAAACCTTTGCACAACGACATTCTACAGTCCGGAAGTTTTCCTGAATCATATCAGCCATTTCCGCCACTAGTAGCCTCTACTAAGGAAAGTTACCTTCATGTCGATAAATGTCAATCAGACTCCTGACCATTAATGTCTGGCTCTGTGGGTCCAGTAGGGTGAGTAGAGGATGGATGCTTCTGAACGAATCCCAGATACAATAATATGAGTCGTAGTAGGGCTCTGTGCTATTCCAAAGCGGGTTCTCTCCCGTGTAGTCCTGTGGCGATATCATGGATCGATACGTTCCTGACCAAAAGACTGTCTGCAACTCTTCACTGACACCAGTTGCATCCACCTCGATCACAGACAGCTTTTCTCGCCACGTGTCCTGGGCTGCACTCTGTACTTTATCAAATCCAAAATCAGGAATCTCAGCTTCCGCATTCTGACAGGCTTTCTCGGTGCTGATGAAAGATACTCCCACTCTAGCGAGGATCTGGTTATTTGGTGGAGGATGAAATTGGGTCCAGGCGCCTGCGGGAAGAGGTGGAGAGTTGACTCCGTCTGCCACGCGCTTCAACATCTTTGGCTGTGACCCTGCGCGATTGTTGATCCAGACTCCAGTGTCTCGGAGTGGTGCACCTGAGAAGTCTGCGCAGAAGGAGAGGTTGTAATTTCCAATGCCAAACGACGGGTTGAAGGTCCCACTTCCTGTTAGTCTGCCAGTTGTCTGGTCTACTTGAACCACTCCATTGGTAATAGAGTCTGGGAGATCTGTCAAGTCTACTAGAATGAGAGGGCTGTAAGGAAGAGTTGTCCGATTCTGATACGAGATAGTTGATGAGTTCGAGGGGAAGTTGAATCGATAGAGAGCCGTGTGGTTCGTTACTGTCATCTCCGTGTGGATTGAAGTGTTTAAGCTGACAGCAAAATAGCCAGGTTTCGCCACAACAGTACCATTGATCCTCCTGGATGCTCGCTCATCTTTGGTGAAAAAGCAATTGTTGATGATGTCTCCAGCGCAGCCCGTTTGAGGGAAGATCGGAAAATTTCCGAGAGAAGGCGACTTGCGTTCATCATTAGCACCAAGGCATTGTCTTAGGAAAAGTTCATAACATACACCTCCAGTTCCTGAGTCATGCATGTGAGAGAAGCCCGTGATGTCAGAATTATCAGCTGCAAACCCTCCTTGTTTCTCATCAGGGTTATTGACATCCGCAACTGCCTTGGCCATACCTTCTCATGTCAGTCGCGTCAAGTCGTATATCTATCAGACTCACCAAATGGCAGAGTCGCTCCAGGGAAGACATGGCCTGTCATTCTAAGTTAAAAGCTTCATCGACTGAGAATTACTAAGACCCACCTCCATTTATTGTCCCAATCAAGGGATCCACGAAGTTGAAGACATCAAACGCCCGCTTCTCGTTGCTCGCTTCCACCACAGCGCTCAGGGCAACCAACCCAACAATTGATCTAAACCCAGATTGACGCATATCTGTGCAAGCAATAAGATCAAGATTTGTTGTTCCTCAATGACCAAAGATATCAAGGGAAATTTTCTCATTTATTGCTTGTAGATCCCCCACTTACCCAATGTTTTTACCCCGCTGTCGTCACCCAGATCTATACGTCAAGTATGCACTGCATCAGGTACCACGTTACATACCCCTCAATTGTTCTCAACAAGCAGGTACAAAGTTAATTACTAGGAACACGGCCATGAGAAAGTGACGATGATCTAAGCCTGCTCGGGGATCGCTCCACTGGCTTTGCGGGGTCGTCGGAACATTTCTGATTCTGGCGCGAACTTGAAGACGCCTCATGCGCTCATGCATGCGGATGGCTTATTTAAGGACGACTTGAGATTCTCTTGGTATTTCATCGAGGCTGATATGCTAAAATTAAGCAACACTTGTCGATATAATAGATGATGAGTATTTGTCGTGGCTCAACTTAATCAAGCAGCCTGGTGGAAAAACGGGATGTCCTCGCTTAAACGTGTTGCCGGGAAAGGGGTTGTCAACATGGCCTTTGATATAAGCTAGATTCCATGAACACTCTCCTTCTATAGTGGACCTTCCACCACGGCGAATTTATAGACCACATTCTATTTAGAAAGCATTGCCATCCAGAAAATTGGTTGGTTCCAAATGTGTGGCCTTGCTAAGCTAGGTTACAGTTTATGATACTGGTCACCAGGCTACAGGCTTGCAATTGTATTCTCACTAGAATATTGGCTGACTGATATGAGCCGATCAACTTTTGCGGAAATTTGTCTTACAATCCACCAGAAATGCAATCATACTATGTGTTCTCAAATGAAATGAAGCTGTCTCGGGGATGCTACAGTGAGAAATTCAACCTCCCACTTCGTTCATCTCTGCAACCATCACCCAAAGCTGGAACTAATATATATCAAATCGTTACAGTATGACATTATGCTGAAATGACCTTGTTCTCAAGAAGAACGCTTGATTGAGATCTGGCAGTCGAAAAGCGATTCAATCATGTGACCCAGACGCGCTATTCTGATTCCGCGCTTGACCGAGACCGCGACTCACTCCTGCCGCGACCAGTACGGCCATCGCCATTATGCGAAACCTACCCCGCGAAGTTGTCGCAGCTATCGAGACTGCAGTCGAAGTCAACAATGGCGTCCTCGAACCCGCTTTCATCCACTCCCTTGCGAAAATCTACTCTGGAATATGAAGCGGTACAACAAAGTCAAGGCTGGGTTCGATAATAGGAAGCCCGGCGGCAGACCTGCAGCAATGGACAAAGACAAACTTCGGAGTATATCAGGATCTTGATGACGGAGGCATATTGCGCAAATGAGAAGATCAGCTTGGACAAATTGCGGAAATTATAGGCCAGGAGTTCAAAGTGGCTGTTAGTGCAACTTGGGTCTCGCGGATTATGAAGAAAGTATGAAATAAACCACAAGCCGCCGAATGTCGAACGAAAGAGAGCTCCAAAGACGCACAAAGCTGCCTCAGTGCCACCAGTTTACCCAGAGCATCCTGATTGGCAACCACTGTATGCTTCACCAGCTTCTGGACAATACCCTTCTTTTCGCGAAGACCTGCAGCAGGCAATGGCTACTTCGAACCCTCCATCGCGAGGTGCAGACCTCCCGCAGACCACATCGACTCCAGATCACCCTACTCAGATTGTACCGGCTACCTCTCCAAATGTGCAGCCTACAACCCAGTCGGAAGCTTCCGCGTTCGGTAGCTAGGACGTGCGGAGATGAATTTGGACATAAACAGCTCGAAATAAAAGTAGGGCACAGCATGAAAGGTGCCGCTACGGTCGCTGGGAGCATTCTTTCCCAGCAGCTATACATCTGTTGCTCGACATCTTGGTATCGCTTCCGCTTCACTCCAAGCTATCTGACCGGAAATTGTTTATATTGCAATTCGAGCTTCACTAGATCTCAGATAGGACGGCCCCGGAAAACTACATAAACCCGGCTGATAGCTTGGAGGGCGAGCTTCTGAGTGGTAGCGGCTGAACCATATCAGCGGGGACTTTAACATACTATTCATCGAGTAAAGGCAATTTTGCCAACTTGGCTACAATTCCTGTCTGACTTAGTCTCAGTAGACCTTTGCTCAAGGCCCTGGTCCTTATGCCAGTCGGGAAGCACTGCGCACAGCGATACCAGAGATGAGGAAGGGAGTAGAGGTGTCACTTGGGAACGAATTTCGGCTCAGGCCCATAGGAGATCATTAGGGTTAGGAGGTGAAATTGCGAGGCACGTGGAAGCGAAAGCTGATGGATCATAAGCTATGTGTGTACTTTTCGACGCTGGGGTGTTATCGAAGAGTTAAACGCTTTCCGTGATCATCTTCCTGGTCCAATTGGGGAAAATCGGGCGGTTACTCGCTGCAGATTCCACTTGGGCCCGAAGCGCAAATATATTCCATACGCATGTATTGGTCATGTACGTCAGGTACGTCAGGATGATCAGTGCATATTACAAAATAGATGTGCTTCCAAGCCCCAGGCAGACTGTCAACCAGAAAACCACTCCCAGATGCTGCGTCCCTCCGTTCAGCGTAATGCTCCTTCCAGCTGCACTGACAATTGGCGTTCGCGTGGCTGCAGGATTACTCGTAATATTTGCTGCGGTCTCCGCATCTATACGGATGTCAACACGGCAACCACAACACTCTAACGATCACGCCCCCAAAACTGAACGGGAATTACCTACCAGTAGTAACGAAAGTCTGCGACCCATCTGGCGACCGATGACCCTCAGTCCCAAAAGTATTCGGCGCGCAAATCTTGATCGCCGTCCCATCCTCCACCGGCCCCCCACTACACCCCGACAGCGTCCCCTCGTTACAAAGCAAGGACGGCGTGAAAGCAAAGTAGCCCGACGTATTCGAAGCCACATTAAAGCACGTAGACGTGTGCGTTACGTTGCCGGAGAGCTCGTACGGGAAGTACGGTTTGAACTCCGTGGACTTGGGGATCAGGTCGAAGAGAGGTCTGGCGTCGTCTTCGGAGAGGGAGAGGTTGGTGGTGCCGACTACGTTGACGATGCCGTAGGCTACGGCTGGACATTGTGTGCTGTTGCAGCGTTGTTGGCCGGTCGAGTTGAATTCGTAGTTGGAGTTTGGGACGTCGCAGACGTAACCTCTGGAGATTATCTGGCTGCCACTTGCGGTCGAGGTGTAGTATCCGCCTCCATGGAGGTTAGCTGCTTGTGTGAAGTTCTTGCAGTCTGCGTTTGCAAATGCAAGGAGTGCGAACAAAGCTGGGAGGTATTTCGGGAATGCCATCTCGAATTGGGTCGAGACTGAAATATGTCGAATCCAAAATCCGGGGAAGGCTCACATTTTAATGTTTGGTTTCAGGAACTTGCATGCCTCGTGATATTCTCAGGCCCCAGGACGTCATTAAGCAGTTTCAGTGCTACGCTCGATACGATGCGCCACTCATATTCCATGGGAACTTTTATGTCAATCAACAAATCTCCCAGTAACAGTTACCATCCTTGGTGAAGCTCGGGTGCGGCGCAGTACCAAATGTCTGGGCGATGTCGATCAAGACGTAGCTAACTCAGCTTAAAGTTGTTTGGCGAACTCTGAATGGGTGGTTCGTAAGGAAGTTCGGCTCTTTCCCTTTAGCTGAGGTTTAGAGTAATATTAAGTCGGGTAATTGGGTGCTTGATTTCTTGGCATTAACGATGTCATTGTTACGATTGGGAATTGTGTGATGTGATCTCCTTACCAGTAAAGAATGCAGATTTTTTTCCAATATCTCGCTGTCGATTGATTCTTGGAGCAAGAATTGGTGTTCTGCGTCCTTTCTTGCGCAAGCTAAGGTTTACCGGGTTTGTTTACTTGCCCTCCTTTTACCATCCAAATGCTTCGCTTCCGAGCTGAAAAGAACGATCTCGATAGCTGTTTATAATCTCGCATTAGCCACTCAGAGAGCACACTCTAGCAATATTGGACGAGATGGGTCAATCAGAAAAGAGTCAAGTTTGTAATATGCCCTGATCAAATCCATCCCCTTCGCTCCATGCCCCAAACAGCCATTTCCACCATTCAAGCCTCGTCTCACTTCACACCTTCCCCCCTTCCGAATTCAAAATCCACCACCCAATCCCCCCAAACAAACACCCCACAAAGAAATGATTATAATCATTCTTCACAAGGTGACCCCTATAACACCACCCCGCAAACGGATCCAAAATTCCCAGGAGAGGAAAGCAGCAAAGTACAGTTGCTGCGGATGAGATTTCACCACTACGAAATCACTCGGTTAGTATGTATTCTCTGATACTTGGGCAATAATACAACAATTCAAGACTCAAAACTCAAGGAAAAGAGGATTTGAGTGCCTTAGAAATCACAAGCTGAAATCATTTCCCCTTTCCCCTAACACAAACATCCATCTATGACCTAGAAAAAGTACGTACCGCCAAACCAGACCCCCAATCGCACACCCCAACATCAAATTCCTCGCCCCCAACTGCCTAGCATAAAATACAGACTGCGCATTATCAATAATGACGTAATTCTTCGAGAACTCGACGGGGTGCGTGATCAATGGGATGGAAGCGGATATTAGGAGGGTGGATATTATGGTTGGTATGAGGGTTGGGAGGGAGGGGAGGTCCATTTTGAGGGGTGAGAGGATGGTGGTGGTGGTGGGATGGGGATTTTGGGAGAGGTGAGAGGTGCAGGGTGAGGTGAGACTGAGGAAGAGAGATGGAGAAGAAGGCGTAAGATTGAGTTGTCGCTGTTTGGGATATTATGAGAGAAAGTGAAAATTGGGAGGCGAAAGATGGGATTTGAGAAGAATGAGAATTCGTGTGGACTTTATACGACGAAAAGTTGAGGTCACGAAAGGCATATATCAGTGAGATGCAATGCGGCACAGCTTTCAAATTGGTATTCCGCTCAGCTAGCTGATCCTTAGGTACTCGTAAAGGGGAGCCAATTAGAGCGATGATTTCACGTCTTACAGGGTTAGGCCAGTAGATCTCGGTACGTGAAATGCCAAAAGCTACTCACTGCCGGGGTTGGGAAAGGGGATTTTGGTGGAATAATTGGGAATAGCACACATTCATTGATAGTCAAGGTATTCAAGCTGCGAATCCGAAGCAAGGTGTCGGACCTGGTTTGGCCGCGATAGTGGATGCAGTGCGGGTCTTAGCATGCTGAAGACTCGGAGTTACCTTAAGAAATTGGCCCCTGGAATGATAGCGGATAAAGCCTGGAAGTTTAGCGAGTTATGACAGTGAGAACAACAACACAACCGTATGAAAATAAGCACTGAACTCAAAAGCGTGGCCAAGAATCATCATAACTCGTGATATATGAACAATGAACGCCCCGGATTGGAACATCCATGGTCCCTCGCCAAGAAACCTCCTCAAAACCCAACAACCAAACTATGCTCACCCCCCTCAACCTCAAACCTCACTCTCCCATCACTACCCACCTCCTGCGCCTTCACCGTCCTCTCCTTCCCATCCACACTCAGCGTCCTAACACCACCGCCCTCTCTTCCAGGCAAAACGACACTCCCCTTCGTCCCGCCCGGCGCTCCCCAAGCAAGCGTATACCCATTTCCCGTCAGCGCCCACTTCGCACTAAATCTCCCCAGCGGCGTCGTAAACCCTCCCTCTGCACTCTTTAAATCCCCAAACATCGGACTAACCTCCCACTCACTCCCACCAGGACTCTTAACCTTCAGTCCCACCACAAACGTACTCAACGCATCCGTCGGCCCCGTCGACCAGCCATGCGCATGACTCGTATAGCTGTAATCATTCGCATACCCGTACTGACTCCGATAGCCGAAACTACCGTCCGAGAGATAGCCTTCGATGCAAGTGCTGGCTGTGCCGTAGGGCGAGGAGAGGTACCAGTCCCAGGCGCGGCGGATCAGGTCGAGGGCGCGGAGGGGCTGGTTCGCTGTGAAGTGGCCTTTTACTTCGAAGGATTGGCCGAAGCCGATGAGGTTGTTGGGGAGTTCGGGGGCGAGGGACCCGATGCTGATCCAGTTCTTGGTGAGGGCGGTGGAGATTGAATTGGTTAGGTTTGAGGGGGGGATGGAGTAGAGGAGGGAGAGGGAGTTGCCGTCTTGGGGGTGGATGGAGGAGTCCGTGGTGCTGTCTTTAAAGGCGCTGTCGGGGGAGGAGAATTAGTGAGTTTCATTATCTATATAGCAATTTGGTAGGGGAAATCGACAGGAATTATGTCGAAGAAAAAGGTGGAAGAACTAACCCAGCAGCAAAATCAAAATTCAGCTTATTGACCGCACTTTTCAACGTCTCTGCCATACTTGCCCACTTCATCGACGACGCAGAATCACCTGCCCAAGTCGCCAATTGGCTTCCCGACGTGAGGACCTTATAAATCAGCATGTTTGCTTCGGTGTTATATCCTCCTTGATTTACACGACCCCAATCATTCGTTCCAGTTACTTTCAGTAGACCTGTACTGTCGATCTTCCCAGTGATGAATGCCATTGCGCTCTGGTACTTGGGATAAATAGTGTTTAGCCAACCTTGATCAGCAGTCCAGAGATAGTAATCATATGTCCCGATTAGAGTTGCCATATGGTAAGTGTCGGAGCCATAGATGTTGATCCCTGGTCCTGCGAAGGGCAGTTCACCTGCGCTGGTCTGATTTCACGTGAGCATTGCTCCTCTGAACACCTTCTCCGAACCTCCAAAGTTGAAGAGCAAATGAATTGTAACTCACCTGGTCATTCCACAAAACCGCCAACGTATTCCTCAACCCATCCCAATCCCCCGTACTAACCAAAATACTCGGCACCGCAATCGCCAGATCCCCCGGCCATACCGTCCTATCCCGCTTACTCCCATCGACATACACGGAATCTACACCCGTTCCTAACGACAAATCAAGATCATTACTCCAGCCACTCCCCAGGATAGGGAATTGTCTCCCCGTCTTCGGCGGAATGGCATTCGTTTGCAGCGTGTACGCGCCTGCGTACCAGATCTTATTGAGCAGTGGATCGCTGCATGAGAAATAGCCTTGGTAGGCTCGGAGGTTGGACCAAGTGGGCTGGAATGCGATCTCGACGGTTATGTCGTGGATGTTAACGTTGATTTGGTTTGACGTTTGTGTGAATAGTGTCAGATATCGGAATCCGCCACGTAATTTGGCATCTGGCATGGTGAAGTTCGCTTCGGCTGTTGTTGTTATAGTAGCGAGGACAGCGCCATCCGGGTTGAATGAGCCATTCGAGCTATCTGAGTTCTCGCCTGTCCAATTCCTTGCTTCTGTGAAGGCCATGCCGAGATTCCCTCCTCCAGTGGCACTGTAAGAAACGGTCACGATACCACCAACTAGTTTGCCGAAGTCGAAGATCAGTTGATTGTTGTTGCCTTTGAGAGTAACCCCCTCTGAAGGCGGAAAGTCGGTCAATGCTCCATTTCCAGGTGCGAAGTAACTGACTGGAGAGACGGTTCGGCTGGTTGGAGCATAATTGTACTTGTCCCAGTCGCCAGGAAAGGCGGCAGTCTTAGGGCCGGTACATGCTGTGTCTCTCCAGCAACCAGCAGCTGTCACAACTGACCTTTGTTGAGAGAGGACAGTTGCTAAGGTAATGAAAGCAGTAAACGAGATCATCATTGCTGCTAATAACCATCTCTTGTTAGCCGTGTGCAAAAAGTGATTCCTTGTATTGAACTTCATCGTCCATGGAAACTAGCCAAGCTATTAGGATGGAACATACCTCAGTATTCGTAATCTATATCATACCGACTCCAAATCTCACATTAGAATATCGGATAAGCAGTTGAAGTGCGCCTGACAGCAAGGCAAGACAGACAGAAAGGGAAGAGAAGACGAGAAACGAAACCCAAGACCTCAGCACCTACACATATAGATCTCCCGACTCACTCTTTAAGATTACAATGAGCTAACAACAACCTACTCGGGCATACGATCAGATCAGATGACAGTTAGCCAGGCACCGAGCGGCGCCCGACGGCACCTCTCGGACAGGCCCCCTTCTTTTCATACCGCTGGCAAGTATAGGGCAGAGCAGATGCGGTACGAAGAGAAGCTAGCTACTCGAATATGCGCAGGGCTAAGCAAGTCGTGGCACGGCCTAGACATCAGACGACTGCATCATAGGTCTGTTGACTTGAGAGAGGTACGAACATGATGTAGCTTATGATGGGACAACGTTGCGGTACATGGGTACGTTGTCAACGTGGCTTTCCATGGTAAGTTGTTTGCTTCTGGAAGACCGAGTGCCCATCGTCTTTCTTTCCGATCCGATCCTACATGCCTGTCATCCGGGGATATTGGACGTGGAAGACATGAGAGGAGATTGACGATGACCAAGTGGAAGAGCGAGGTCGTGTGAGTCTCGTGTCTGACTCGTCGGAATCTTGCCGCCGAGAATACCTGAGAGGAGAAAGATCATCATCTTCAGGGAGATCATCTTAGCCCAAGTCTAGTAAAGCTTGCAAGAAAGACTCAGGGATTCACAGATGGTGCTAAGTGGGTGTGGTGTCAAGGCGGCGTTAAAGGCGTTTTAAGCTTAAAGGCGGGTTGACTTAACCACACCGGTAGCTTAAAATTGTCCTACGCAAAGTACGAGGTGGACCAGACGGGTGTGGCTGCTGTGGAGGAAATTATGAATCGTGGCCGGCGCGGGGTAGCCAAACCTTGCCATGCCACGCTGTATCGAGGTAGTCCGTCATCCATCGTACAAGAAGTTGTTATTGCTGCTGGTAGCCCAAACTAGCTCTTGGCTTCTGCTCATGAGCAAAGCTTCTCTCAGCCACATCCGAATCTTCTGGCATGACATAGGATGGTATGAATCCCTCTCATTCATCTTCAGGATCTGAAGTGTCGGTGTGGTCAGCCTGGTCGAGCACTTGGACTGGTCATCAGACATGCTGGCTGGTTGATGTTGTTCGTTGACGAGCGAGATTTTCAGGGGTTGAGCATATCCCTGCTTGTACCCCTCTATTTCCCCACAGTCCACTAAAACCCCCGAAGTGAACCGACCACCCCATAGACCGACCTCAAAACTTGTCCGTTGTACCTCGCAAGTACAAAGTACAAAGTACAGGCCACGAGGTGTGTACCTTTACACCGCTTTCTTCAATAACGCTGATATTTGCACACAAACCATGGCGAGAAGAAAAGGTGTGCATGGATGACGACTTTCAAAGATGTCATGTCGTGTGGTGCATCGAGAGTCAGGAGTGCATGAGATGATCGACAGCTCTGTTGTACGAAAGAAGCAGGTCGGAATACACTCTACGTATAGAAGGTATGCAGCGCAGGCGCATCTTTGAAAAAGCTGGTTCCGGGGACGTGATTCGTAGAACTGTTTGATGACATTGACCTTCCTACTTCTGAAAACGTGGTAGCGTAGTGATGATTTGGCGGCTAAGATACAGTATCGTATGGCAATGCATCGACTCTGTCGTTTCTCAGATGCGCTGAGTTCTGTACTTCGGATAGGCATGTGATACTGACAGACAGGCAGCATCACGCTCCTGGGAAAAGCCAGGACAGAAATGAGGTTCGAGGAGGATGACTAAACGAGCAAGAAAGATGGGAATGGACCTGGAGCGAGCTGGGATTGAGCTGACCAGGCTGTTGATCCTATGAAGAACAATTCAGCATGAGACCTCTAACAGCCTGTCAAGGCAGCAGGAACAACTTAAAATCCTTTCCCGATAATTTGCTTGTTCTGAAGCTGATCTGATTATTCTACTCCATCTCCTTCAGCTACATCACTTATCGATTAACAATTACCCTATATACAATATCCCACACGACGTCCTTCCACCAACCCCATGCGCAACTGCCTTCGCATCCTATTTCGTGAACAAATCCAGATAAGATCAAATAGACCCAAAAGTGTAAAGACAACCCAGATAATAAAACCCCTGAACCCCGACGCTAAGGTATCCGTCCCATTCCAATAAATCCCAAACTCAGTCCTGTACTCCTAGGTAGAGAATGTTCAAAAGTCAAAAAAAAAAAAGAAATGCTTGAAAGATCAAAAACTCAGATATGTTTATCTCGAGCATCTCTCGTCTCACACATCACCGACTCCCACTCCCACTCCCCCTACTCCCCCCACTATCATACGCAACCTGCCCTATCCTCGCCGGATACCCAACACCAACCCCAGCATCACTCCTCGTCCTCGTATTCTGTGGACTCATCCCATGTCCTCCCAATCCATGATGCTGCGAATGCGAGAACGAAGTCGGCGAATGCCCGTCCATCTCTATATACTGCTGGTGCTGCGGATGATGGCGATGTGACTGTGGTTGATTTTGGAGGGAGGGAGAGAGTGAGGGTCGGCCACTTTGGGGGAGGGCGGAGCCGGGGCGGGAAGAATAGGGGTCGGGGGCTAGGGGGTGGTAGTGGCAGGTTAGGCGGTACTGTTGGGTGTTAGCCATTCGTAAATTATGGATATGGACGGGGAAATATTTTGCTGGTAATAATGGGAGCTGGGATATGCTCAGGTAGCGATAGAGCAAACTTACAGCACCGGTATCCTCTAATTCCTCCTCATCGAGATTGACCAATGCGCCCCTCCTCGATCTTGCCCTCAGCTCCAGACTTGGGAAGTATATTGAAAGAAATTGCATGATGATCAGGAGACCCAGAGTCGCGAAGAATGAGTAGAAGAAGCCTCCAAATCCGCCTGCTAGTTGGATTCTATGCCAAGAAGTCAGAATTCAAGATCGTAGTATGAGATCTTTGCAAGCCTTCTGTTTGTTGCAGAAGTTGCTTGAGGATTCGACAGATTGGAATATGCACGTACCGGATCTGCTTCCCACGCCCGTTGATCGCACCGCCAGGGAAGGCGGAGTCGTCAAGGTCGCCTAGGTGTTTACTGTTTCTCGTCAGACTTGCACAACTAAGAGCTCAAGAAATCGCCGGACAATGAGGGAAACGTACTCGGCAAAGATGCCTGTGAGGAACATACCCCACAAGCCACCCACTCCATGAATGATAGTAATGTGTAGAGGCTCCTCCAAGAAATCCTCCAGCCACTTGATAGCCTCGAAGCCGAATACGACTGCAGCGGCTGTAGAGCCGAAAATGAGTGCTGCCCAAGGTTGGACCTGTCAAGGTTGTCTCGTTAGCCGAATTCAACGTAAACATACTGAAGAGTCAGAGGAGAGTGTAACGCACGTATCCCGCCCCAGGAGTAATAGCCACCAGCCCAGCAAAAGCTCCTGTGCAAAAGCCCAAACCAGACCACTTCTGTCCTGCCATACGCTCCAGCAGAGTGTACGCAACACCCCCACTGCAAGCCGCAATATGCGTTGCGATGAACGTCGACACCGCACGCATATTGGCCTTCAGTTCCGATCCAGCATTGAATCCGAACCATCCGAACCACACCAGCAACATCCCTAACATGGCATTCGTCATATTGTGGCTCTCGAGTCCAGCCTCTAGTGCAGTCGGTCCTGAGGGTAACCGTTCCCTGCGCTGCGCCCGCGAGAATAGGTATTTCTTCCAACTGCCTGCATCGTGCGATATGCTAGTGATGCTATGCGTGTCGTCGGTGGTGACGCGGATGTATTTCAGCATAACGGTATATGCCAGAGTTGCTGCGCCAGAGCATATATGCACTGGAGTTCCCCCTGCCCAGTCGAGCCCTCCCATGGAATTTCCCCAACCTTGTACGTTCCAGAGCCAGTATGCGATCGGGTCATAGACGAGGGACGTCCAGAAGAAGGAGAAGATGAGGAAGGGGAATAGTCGGCCTTTCTCTGCAACAACGCCTGTGACGAGGGCGATGCTGAGTTTGTTAGTATATGTCTCAGGGAGGAGGGGTAGCTTGATAGAGGGGCTGTACGAACGTGAAAGCTGCGAACATCCCTTGAAACAATCCGAATACCATTGCCGGTGTACTGTGGCCGCGTGTCCCAGCAAAAGCATCGTCCTTGTCCACATTCAAGAACATAGCATATTCGAAGTTGCCGATAAATGCGCTTGTCGATGTCTGGCTAAACACCAGCGAATATCCAAACAGAAACCACTGTAACCCAATTAGTTCCCCTCCAATTGTATTCCATGGCTCCAATGGGGTTACTGACTTGTATGCTCACGACCGAGACAGCCATCATGCTTAGCCAGATCAGGGACAGGGCTGTGGTTTGACTTCGAAGACCGGAGTAGAAGAGCGCAATTCCCGGCACCATCATGAACACCAAGGCGGTGGATGCCATTATCCAGGCATAGTCACCGGTAGTCTAATACAGACATTTATCAGTACACACGCAGATATGCTAATGGATACGATGTTGTCCTTATCGCCGGGTGGTACATACATCCATTCCTCAATCACGATTTCGGGCCGCCGCCTCGTGAATTTTGGTTTGTGGTCAGATCATACGACAAGCGTTGAAGTTTACTATCGAATTTCAGAATGTTGATTGCTTGCCTGAAATGGAACTTCGACTGAAGTCTGCTGAAGGTTTTCGGACGTCGTCATACACACTACGCAGGGACAGAGGACGGACATGGAAAGCTTGAACAGGTGGTAGACGCGCTGGAGGTACGGAAAATGGGGATGGGATGAACAAGGAGCTTTCGCTGACTGGTGCCCGACAAAAGGCCTTGGATCAGGCCTGCATGAGGCTCCTGCTGGCCCGATCCCGACTCACCGATACGCTTGCCTATTCTGATGCTGTTGACGGTGGGCCATGGCCTGCATCCGGCGCGTGCACGAAAAAGGGCGTTGTGCGTTGATTTGGGAGTCGGGATGGCATGGGGGGCAGATGGAAGGAAGGGATGGGATGATTTGGTTGGGGTTCGAGCTGTCGAGATAGACGTCTGTGGTTGCACGGGGAGGTGGGATGAGAGAAGTTTGAAACTCATCCAATAGAAGGATGCGATAAGGCACAGCCAAGGGCCAGCCACCTGCAGGCCGGTGCAGCTACGGAATACCTAAGGGACCTAGGGTACGGGTAGGGATAACACCGGGTCGCGGCAACCAAAAAGGCGAGACCAGACCAGCCTTGACTCTGTACAGTACAGCGCAGTTCAGGGGTTTGGCGGTTGGAATTGCAGTGAATAGGTGCAGAGTTGGTGGAAAGTCCGAGGCGGAAGAGACCGCTGAACACATGCCCGTCCACTGCACAATTGGGTCAAGTCCCCTGTAAAGAACTGTATGCGGTCGTCCCAGAAAGCCGTGCATCAGTGCAACCCCAGAGCCCAGACCTCAAGCTCTCAAGCTGACAAGCCCAGCAATTGGAATCGCATCAAGTTGCCAATGAGACCCGGTAACTTGGCGTATACTGACCAGTCAGCGATTCAATACTCGTCTCTGGACCTTCCAATGCTGGTAACCACACCACAAATTGGGTGACCACAGTTCGTAGGTGGACGCACATGCCAGGCCCAGGTTCCTCATCCGTACCGACAGGCTCGCGGAGATTGGTGGGGGTGCGAGTACCCTGTCTCCTGTCATGGATGATGGAGGGGTAGCTGGTTCAAAAGGACCGCCTCGCCAATCCGAGTTCTTGTCCAGCGAAATTGTACCAGGTTATGAATGGCTGCACGAAACAACTCTGTTGGTCTGCTCCTCGGTACCAGTCTTCAATATAGACAGGGTAGTTTCCAGTGGACTTCGTCTATCAGTACGCGAGATCAAAATGGCTTTGCATTATAATTCTTGACCAGGAATCTTCTCGTGTTGTCTATTTGTGGCATTAGTCAGTCGATTCGAAACAGATAGCTTGCAGCTGGTTCGGAAACGAAAAGGGGAAATATGATATAAATGAATTACCTCTGGCGAGCTTGCTGGAAAATCCCAGACGCAGGGCACTGCATAAGATCATCTCCCCATCTTGCGGCGACTCGAATGGCGGTTTTTGGAAGACCGGGATTCCGGGGAAGATAGTCTCGTCATCCAGCTTTTGCGCCTGGTAAACTCGACCTATTAATGTTGAGGCTCGCGCGTCATCTCGACTGGTAATGGAGAGACCCATGGAGTCTACGTCTCGGACTCGAAGGAGTGAACGAACTGCAAGCGATTAGTGGTGAGACAATACAGTCAGAGTACAAGAAAAACCGACCTCCGATGACCAGGAGCATCTTATCAGATGTGACAGCAATTTCAAATCTTAGTGGATGCTCTTTGACCCCTCTCTTCTGTTGTTGGTCCAATTTGTGGACGGAGTCCTATTGAGTTGATCAGTATGAGTAAAAATATTCAATAGAACGCCACCAACCAATTTTTCCTTGTCCAACACTCTCCAAACCTGCATCGTTCCAAATTCGGTTGCCTGTATTTCCTGCCTCTTACTATCCCAGAAACCAATCTCAATTCCTCCGAGCCCAAAGCCGTGATGTTTCTTGACAACGAGAGAGAAGCTACCAAGAATTGCGCTGCAGGAATCAGCTTCAGTATACCACGGGGGAGATCTGACATGGTGACATACTGGCTCTCAATCGTACGACCAGTTAAGCATTCTTGGAGTAATTGAACATCTGCAGCTATTAGCAACTTTGAGAATCTTGAAGAAATAACACAGCATACCTTCCCGGGTCTGAAATGTAAAAATGTATGGGATATTGATATCCCTTGTTGAACCAGATTTCGGCTGCAACTTCGCACTGAACTCCGTCGGCCGTTCGTCGTAAGAAAATAAGGGGACAAAACATAAACCCTCAGTCAATGCTATGAGTGTGTCAATATCGTGCTCCAATCATAGTGGCTAGGCATATGTATACCTTGAAACGAAGTATGCTTGTTTGGATCTTTTCCAAAGTCACACACTACAAAGCGCAATCGCTGCCCGTTTGGCGACTTGTAAATACGTATCCGACATCCAGAATCGACTTTCCCCTCTCCCTCTTTCCTGTACCTCAGAATACTAGCATCCAAATTAGCAGTCATCCATAGTTGTATGGAGGTGACTTGCAGCCATTTAAACACACTTCCCTCCATCTCAACATAATTAGCGTCCGCCTCCGTACTTGCTTTCGTTGAAACACTCCAAACATCCAGACTCCTGTTCGATCTATGCCCACCAACCCTAAATGGATCATCCAGAAATGACACCGGCCATAGCTTCCGCAGATGCATATCCGCATACGCGTAATTCTCTTCCGGCGTGCCATCCAGACCAAATCGACCAGTGGGTTGGATGAGGATGTAAGCGACCTCGAAGGCCTGAGCAAGTTCGGGCTCTGCTTCGAGTTTGACGAAGGCTTCTTTCGAGATGGCTTTTATCCAGTCGAAGGGTCCTGCGGGTCGAGATGTAGGTTTTGATCGGAGAGCATCCATGTAAATCACCATTGAGCTTCCTCCCACCAGGAACCAGATCATATCCATGATCAGAAACCCAACTGATTGAATCGACACATCATCGTCCCAGAGTTCCGGGAAGAAGTCATTCAGGCGATCCGTATCCATTCTCTTCGTCGTGGTAAACGTAAGCTGTGAAATCATCATCGTCTGCAGATCCAATTCCGAGGCATCGTTTGGCGACGATAGCTTCCTTGTTAATTCCAAGATCTCATTCAGCAGCCATGTCCTCTCGCCATCCTGTGGCTTATCGTCTTTCTTGGGCGATCTCAAATATCGCATCATACTGACACCGAAAAATAAGCCCTTCAGTCTTAGTAGCGTCCTCGCATCTTCGAGGGCTATGCCTGTTGCATCAACAAGCTGTGTTTCCGATTTACAATCTTCGAAGACTTCGTCGTCAATATCTCTGGAGAGCAATAAGCTGATCAAGAAGGGCTTCTCTGCCAGTATACACATAGACAGTAGTCGGAGAGCGTCTGGGACTCCATCCAGCTGTAGACCTTCTCCATTCAATCCCGATGAAGCAATGGCCAGTCGGCGAGATAAGCGGCACCTCGTACATGCACAGGTGAAAAGTGCTTTCAAAGAGTCTTCGTCGAGGATGGCCTGTATCCTGTCATCGACAGTATACATCCAGTCGTCGTCGTGAAAGTGAGTCTCGACAAGCAAGTCCAATCTTGCCTTCAAGCGATCTGTTGGGCATGCGAGTGACAGCTGTCCAGCTTCCGGCGGCGACCTACTTTGCTGTGACCTAGCAGCTGGTCTAGGTTTCCCTGTCGCCCTGCCACTCAAGGTTTGATATGAAGAGCTGTCCTGGATGATAGTGATACTTCTCGTAGTAACCTCTGGGCCCTTCCCCTTGTCGGAGCCTTCTAAAAAGAAATCAGGTCGTGTGTTTCGATCCGGGTATCCCGCAGAACTCGGACTCTCATCAGACGCTCTTGATGGGCTCGGTGACGGTAGACCAGACGGACCAGTCGACCTCCCAGCATTCTTAACTTGCAAGATCTTCTGGCGATGCTCCCAGTACGATCCCTCCTGACGGAAAGCTGCTTGAGCCGCGCGGACCGGACGGACAAGTGTCCCTAGATTCTGCAGTACAGGATCGATCTCACTAATGGTGAGAGAAACGTGATCGCAAGAGTCCTGTAATCGCTGGGAAGCCGTACTCCTATCCAAATCAAATCAGCGATCTGCACGTAGCTGAACTAAGAGAAGGGTCCTTACTTGTCAGAAGTGTTATCGATAGAACCAAGGACCGTGAATACTGTGCTCAAGTCATCTGACACAATCCCAGCAAGCTCCAGAACCTTCAAAAGCCTATCTTTGACAAGTCCAAAGAGGTTGTTCATCTCCTCAGAGAAAGCTCCCGTCACAGGTTCTTCCCCGAGAGTTCCAGTTTTGGCATCGACATCTGAAGACCATATCTCGAACCGTACCATCTGATCATCCAACCTCCGGGCAATCGGATACAGCAGCGATTTGACACCAGCACTTCCTTCTTTAGCACATTCAAGTACAACGGCCAGTTGACGCTCTAGTAATTCAAGACAGGCTTTGTGAGCATCGGCGACTGTGCACGTCTTGGGTAAATTTGGCCGCCAAAGTAAATCGCCCTGAAGCTCCCCGACGCTGCGGCGCCGAGACTCGTCTCGTGCGACATCTCGAGTGTACTGCGACAACTGATCCATTGTGGACGGGTAGGCTGAGTAGTAGAAACGCTCATGCGCGTATTTGTGCACACGAATCGGTCCTGGGAAGCTTTATCGGAAGTAAAGTCACTCAGGCAGCGAAGCTCGTGGTCCTGGTATGATGTCTGTTATGACTTGACTCTCGCCCGGTGAGGATGTATGCTAGGTAAGTTGAGGTGCCGTGCCTTAAATTGTTCGCTAAGCTACAGCGTGCCGTAGGTGCACGTCGGTGCCAGAATGTGTGCTGCATCTGCCCCACGCCCAGCCCCCCAGCGCAAGGCAAGTGGGCAACGGCACGACCTCCAGGGGATACACATGTCCAATGAACGCCACCCGACCCGATAGGCGCCGGAGAACACTCCCCATTCGTCCTGAGCAGAATGCTTGTCTTGTGGGAAGAGAAGTCTTAAGCGTCTTGATGGACCCTCTCTTGGTATCTGATCTTCTGTTGATAGTGGTTGAGCAATGGAGGATTGAGGGCTTGTATATTGTCCCCGATGGATATATTTTGGAAAGCTTTCTGCTTTCTAAAGCTTCCAGAAGGAGGGCGATTGAAAAACATAGTCACAGTTTGGGAAATGAGCTATGAAGCTGAGTGATCCTAGCTGGAGGAATTTGAGCTAGACATGAAGTCAAATACTTTGTTTCATATTGGGGACCACTTGCAAAGCAACTGACTTTGGTAGATGGCATTGTTCTAGATCTTTCTTATGCAGCCCATTCTCGCAGTTAGATTATTCCGAGTCTGGATGACGTACTGTTGGAATGGATGACCAATTCCTAGAATGAGCAAGAGGCTAATCTTACCAGTGTAATCGAGCAAATGCATGACCTGTCAGAGTATATGAGCTCCGTCAAGAGAAACTTTCTTCCCAGTCTATTCTCGTCTGATAGAATATTCAGGTGGAACTAAGCATGACCTTGCCGAGACCGGCATTCCGTGCAGTCAGGCAGGCCATCTACCATATCAGAAAACCAGCCAGCAAGATATGTTAGCCGAGAGGAAGATGATCTTGAATTGCTGAAGATTGAACTGACCAGGCGAAGTCTCTTCCACATCTTACATCCTGACAAGAAGCTGACTCGAAGTCTGTATTCCTACAATCCGTGACATGTTGGACTGTATTGCGGAAATCAGATCATCCTCAGTTGGCGTCGGAAGCAGACAACACTCCCCTTCATCGACCACGAGAAGTGCATCTATGCTCCTTGTTGTTTGCTCTTGAGCTCTAGAGCAAATGTATCGCTTGGCGTTCACCGCCAGTTGAAATAATCATTGCTGGGTTCCTGCAGGAGCGTATCTCCGCGTGGGGTACATGCCCTGGATTCGTACTCGGCTTCATGAGTTGTATTGCCAGCAGGACTGCGAAGTTTTGCGCCATACACAAAGTCCGGTTCAGCGTCTCACCTGCTTTCAAATCCAAACTCAAATGAGATACCCCATTTTGGCAACTGTCATAATTATTCTATCGGATGTTCGGTTCCGCAAAATAAGCGACTCTCATTCAAGGCGTTAAGGCACAGGTTGCTGTCCACCCTCGATGGCCTGTTTATCCGAAGACAACCACAACCTGGATTATGGCCACATGTTTATTCGTTCTCGGCGTCAAGAACCATCTGTACCATCTTGTCAGGCTGATCTGACTTTGTATCCCAAAGAGGACATCGTCAAGAACATTTCGTGTTGCTGGACCAATTCGCTCCCTTGCTGAAGGTGACACTCTTTCGTCCCCTGAAGCACCTCCCCGATTCGTCTGGTGCTTCCTCGTTCAACATCGATTCGATCGAGAAATCTTCGATCAAGCACGAAAACAACCAGAGGTTGTGCGAGAGTGCGAGGTGCTTGCTGCTTGTAAGACCTGCGTCTGGACCGTCAGCCAATGGGGTATCTCTGCTTCTTATCTTGCGGCAGGGGTCATGCCGCATTGTTGCTTTGAGATATCCAATCAGTTGTGGTCTTGAGAACGCCCAACAAGTGACTCTGGCGGTCTGCCATTAATTTTTCTAGGCTGCATGAATGTCGAATGACTTTAATGCAGGCCGCTGGTGTGGGGTAGGATAATGCCGGGAAGGGCTGCCGCCACTGGACATATCCGTCTTTTGCTTCAAAAGAAATGCGGTCGCTCATCTTAGAAAGCAGTCTGGCTTAGCTCCTTGACGTGGTCCGATTTGCTTCCAGCCGAGGTGTCGGTCAGAAATGGTTGCAGTGAGGTTGGCCCTGTAAGGGAGCGCGCTGGGGCTCTGTCCAGTGATTGAACTCAGAGTCCACTACAACAAGCTCGCAGCTCTGTGCAATCGACAGCATTGCGTTTGTGTGTGACTTGCTCCATCTTCAAGGGGTCGCCTGATCCTCGTGGTTTGTCTCCGGCAATGATCATGGACGGCTTTCGAAAGGGCGACGTTGATTGATGGGTGAGTCGAGTGGTTATTCACCAGTTCAAATCATAGGCGAACATGGCCAAGAGCAGCGTCTCGGATTACATCGTCTCTCCGAGTCCCTTGGTTTCGACATCCAATTCTTGTAACGTTCATTCGCGCGACCGTGTGTTGTTGTTGCAAAGCCGTCTGGCGAACCGGTATATAAATACCAGTCCAGCCGTTGGGGCTGAAGATCCTCGATCTCGCCAAGGAAAATCGACATCAGATCACCGTTTCCATCAAACGGCTAAAACTCGGACAGAGTCCACGGGATATGAAGCCTTTCCTGCAGAAATCGTGAAAGCAGCACAGTAAGATCAACTCGAGGTCAAATTAATAGAAATAGACTGTCATGAAGAAGGGGATGAGGTACTACTTATCCCAATCAACAGCCTTAGCGACGCTTTCCTGTCTCAAGCCACGCTGCAACGACGATGCATAGACGAGTCAAGACACATGCTCTATTTGTCCATCAGCCAGCCTCAAAAGTGCCGTTTCGACGGCAGGAATCTTGTATGCAGCGTATCAAACCTCAGCAATGTCCAAGAACGAGTACTTCACTTTGATGCGAGCCTGGTCCAACGACGTCAGCATTGCTTGGCTGGGCCATAAGCTGGTCTGTAGAAGGAAGGTGCGGCCCTTAGTTCTGACAATGAAGTTCAGCCGCACCTTCACGATGTTTCCTGGAGCGTAGCAAGCAAAACCATTGATTCGATGGAGGCACGATGGAGAAGACCGTAAGACGTGAGGCTTGACACGCTGAACTTTTCATGTGCCGTTCACTCAAATAGAAAAATACAGAACAGACAAGCAGAACAAATGAGGGAAGCGAGTTTGAATGGAAGTCAAGCAAATATCAAATGCAACAGCAAAAGCAGGAAATGACATAAATCGAGCAAGGGAAGCACTTGAGAGAAACGAAAGTAGAGTCGAAGAGACAATTCGAACGAAGGACAGTCGCCTCAGTCTATATATACATAGATGCGAGCCTTGCAGATGTATTTCGTTTGTATCCAGTCCCTCGGATTCGGTGGTTGGCAGTGAAGTGAAAGAGAGAAGAAACGCCAAAGTGCACGTTTTAATTTGGGTTTCCAGGTTGGGTTCACACTAACAATAAGAGGGCTCGCTTGGAAAGGGACCAGGCCAGACATGCATGCAATGATGCGAGAGCAGGCATCTATCCAGGTATCAATTAGGTAATTTGGGTGATGGTGCAATGTCCTAGAAAAATGGTGACTTGTGATTGTAGAGGAGAAAAACAAAACGTTTTGAAGAGACAGAAGCTTTATGAAAGGAAGCAAATATACCTAACGACCTACTTACACCATAGCCAAAACGGGGATGGTCATGTGACCGATGTCAATGAATCGAGGCGGAGCCAAGTTGGCATTATTGAACTTGTCCAAGTGAAAGATAAGCATTTACCGGACTTGGAGTCGATAACAGGATACGAGGTACTTGCACTTACTGGTGCTATCTTGCGCCCCACGAACTTCCTTCCGTAAGGAGGTGTATGTCTGAAGTGCGGGAACCATGAGCGTATCTGAACTCGGTGTCGTCAAAATTATACCAATATGGATCTGTACAGACTTATCGGATACCCACATAGTGGTTCGTTCACTTATGGGTGCAGAAGACCACATAGACGGACCTGGATTCTATGTTGTCAGAAATGGTGTTACCGAACTTCCTCTGCACAGTTTTTTGTATCCCGCTACCTCTGTTGCATCTTCAAATGTATCTTACGGAAGCATTCACTTATCAAGTTGTAGATATTCAAGTTCAAGATATACCTAGGACGCTTTGCTGTCCGCTAATATTCAAGTCTATCAAAGTTAATCTGCTAACGCCAGACTTCGGTTCGAGCCGCGACTACTGACTTATGGCTGTTCAAGGTAGACTCACACAATGAGGCACCGTCAGTGCAGTTTCCAAAGTGTGGCTTAATTAAGCAGTACTTCGTCTTTGCTGGTTTCTGGTCTGGATCTCAATGTTGTTCATCACATAGAGACCCCACCCTCCTTTCATTTACTTCATCTCTGCGCATCTTACCCACGACATAACATGACACATATCTGCAAAGCTGCACACTTTCGCTATTCCAAGAGCCGCATACCTCAAGGTACTATCCTTGTTTAGTCAGTACGACTGGGTACTGATCCAGCACCTCTTCACCTTCACCTTCAGTCTCTTTTATGCTGATCTTCAGATGCGGCGTGTCAAAGTCCTTGAAAATCCTCGTGGGACACTACAAGATATGTTGTCGGAGAACACAGAGCTCAAGATGTCGTTCTGAGCCTGAGATCCTTTCCAGGGCTTGAAAGGAAAATATAGGCTGCTCATTCACAACATGAGTCTGAAAACTAAATACCCAGGACTGAGGCTTCTATTGCGTCTATGGTCGCAAGTCCAGTTTACACCCATTTAGCAAACGAACATACAGAAGTACGTGTTCTGCTTTATTAGCTTGGTGGAGGGTCACGGGCTGCGAAAAACACACAATCACTGCAAAGAATTTCGTGCTTGAAAAATCTTACGTATTTTGTGTGCGAGCGCAAACTTCTGTTGCGTTTCGCAATTTGTACCCCCACGATTATCAGAGAATGCGAAGGCGGGCATGGTGGATGGGGTTGGGGAAGGAGGTTTTTGTTGCATTTCGTAGATTGGGAACGCACTTTTGCTTGTTGCTCCAAGATGGGAAAGGCAAAAGGGAGATCAGGCTGAACAGTAGATTTTCTCGGCCGATCGATAGGAGATGGGAAAATGAGTTCCAGATTTCTGCAATACAGAGGTTAACAGATCTATTTGTTGCAGGTCGCATGCTGAGAGGTCGAGAGTTGCGTTGCTTGGATGTGGTACCAGAGTTTGGAACATCATCCCACCGGCAGATTAAATACAGTTAGGGACTTTGCGAAATTTGCTGTCAACCTCTACAGAAACATCGGGTGATTGAAGTACCATAGTCGTTTTAACCAAAGCTTGAGGCAGATACGTCGGTGCTGTGGGAGGCTTTGTCACCCTCCAAACACTGAACAGGGCTTTAAGTATCTCAGTCACTAGACTGATCCTCTCCCGATGATCTGAAAGAGGGCTTTGAGAAAAATTCGATAGCAGAATAAACAGCAGCTAGGGTCGTGAATTAATCCGGAGTTGAATCTAGACATCCCAAGAAAACAGTTCCTTCCATAAATTAGTTTAGTATGACAAGGCTGTGTGGTCTCTTCAGGAGCCCAGACTTGCAAACTAGAGTGTCCTACGAACCCCTTGATTCGGAATACAGGATGAAGGTTGAGGTGTCCAAAATGATGGCGAAATTATCCCACTCTGGAAAGACGATACTTCTTGTCTACCAACGCCCATGTCTGTGTCCACACTGTCTCTCTCTTCGATCATTACACGGTGGGCATAAACGTCCTGGCCCCGTGTTTTTGGGAACAGGTCGGATTCCGAGTCTGCACCATCCTTGCAACTGGTAATCATAGCAATACAACACTCGCGATTGGCGATAGGGCCCAGATTCTCTTCTGCCACATGAAGGACAGGTGCGATAACAATGATCTTGAAAACACCTGTTGACGAGAATAATATCAGGACTGCTGTACAATTCAAGACTTTGTACGTGCTCGCCTTGAACACTTACATATTGATGGCGAGTAGCGTAGCGGAATAATTTCTGTTGGTAAGATCATAAATGCTTCTCTACGAGATAGTCAGTATACGATTTTCAAACCATGGCACATGTCATGTTACTCACCTGGAGTCACAGACAAAGGATATTTGGGGAGAGAAATGGAAGTGGGGAGGGGGCAATAGAACCTCATTTTGATCGATTGCCAAGTTTTGCCCGACCGCTGCGCTATCTGTGAGGCTGTTGGGAGAAAGATGAACGCCCGGGAAAGGAGAAACACATGATGGAAAGTCTCAGTGTTGACATAATCCTAAGTCAAGACGACAAGATCTCTTCACTCATTTGTTCAATAGATGCGAGCCAATCCATGAGATCTATTCTAAACCCATCAAACAAGAAGCCGAGGAGATTCAAAAGCGACCGCACGTCAATGTGACATTGACAACGTTCGAAAGTGATAGTCTTGAGGCAAGGAGTGAAGAGACAAGGCTATTGCGGGCAAAAGAGCATGCAGGGCCTCATCCCTGATTTGTCGACAAGACAATCATCCCCCGCAATTTTCGAGAGCCTGATGACATATTCCCCCAGGTTCGTAAAGTGATGTCATGGTACCGTTGTTGCGCTCCTCCCTTATCTGATCAAAGTGGTCAGGCTACTCGGTAGCAGAGTGCTTGGGTGAGTAGTTGAGACGATCCAGCTCGACGTTTTCGACAACACAGGCTTGGTGGCGCTCACCATCCTCGACGAAACAGTAGTGCCCCTCGCCTCGATCCCTCTTTCATTCAGACACGATAATCCGCCATCTCCTTGATACCAGTTCAATATATTCTTGACGATATTGTAATAGACACCGTGAGGATTGTTTTCCGCAGAAGTGGCTTCCCAGATCATCACACCTCCAAAATTCGCCTTACAGAAATGCGCTTTGATGAGCCAAGATATCTCGTCAGGTGAGAGGTAGAAACCGCCAGCATCTGGAGCGCCAGGAACGCCGATATAAAGTTTGGCGTTCGCGCTCGCTGTGCCGGATAGGAAATTGGACCAAATATCGTACGTAAAGCCGTTTGCTCGCTCGACACCATCCATGGCGAAGTTAGTGTTGGCATTTACCCAATTTCGAGCTGAACATTGCGGGGTGTTGTAATACTGCACGAAAATTACATCGAATTGGACTTGCGAGATCAGAGAGCCCATATTAGCATCTACGACAACGCATTGTGGTGCACCTGTAAGGATGTATTGTTTTGTCGCTGTTTGGAAGTGTTGACGTAGTCTTGTGGCCATGGCAATGTATCCAGCTTGGTTGTCTACAAACTGCATCAGGGAAGAGCTTTGTCTGCAACAAGAATGCATTACCTGGCGATGGTGTCTCGATATCGAAATCAAACCCGTCTACTTCGCTACTCTCAAAAGGTCGAGGAAGGCCTCTTGAAATCCATGCGGAGGTCTTCGGACCAAAAGCTCCCCACAGGAAATCGGCAAATGTTTCCCCGTTGGCAGCACCACTGAGCTGATAAGTATTGGTGCCTCCTCCTAAAGAAAGAATGATCTTCTTTCCGTATACGCTTTGGCATATCGGAATATCAGCAACAAGCTGGGGACACGACGACTGGAGCTGGTCGAGCGACGGGTTTGGCCCAGGTCCAGGATACACGTACGTCCCTCCCCAGCATTGATTGGCGAAATTGCTTCCTGGAAAGCCATTACCTTGCTGAGGGAAGATATGGATGAACCCGATTGGGATTATATCAATTGTTGATTGCTCGCAAAAGTGTAGGAGTCGTTGCTGACCGCCACCTTGACCCTGGAAATCTTCAGAAAGTGTGGGAGGACTCTGGTCAGTGAACGTACCCAATATAAAGCGAGATTTATTTTGGAGTTTCGATCATAGTTGGCATGGCTGAAAGTCGCAGCAGTGAGTATAAGAAAGACAAAGATAAAGAGTCGTAGAGATGGCATCTTGGGAAGAAGAACGATATCAGAGTTTCTGGTCTTAGTAACTCGTCCTAGGATCAGTGCGTCAAGGGACTGAATGGACAGCCGTTCAAAAATAGATTTTCGTAATCGAAGACTGTTTCCAGTGAGTGCGCGAGCTGAGAGAAGTGGAATTCAAGTCCAAAAGAGTGTCTGAAAGTCCAAGTGCTTCGAAGAACAGAAAATGCGACTGCACCAGCAGCGCCACAAGAAACAAATCGAAATTTGTTTTGGGCCGTAGAAGCAGAAATGCTATCTCTATGCAGCCATATACACACTCGATAAAAAGGATCAACGGACGAACAAGCTGACCAACATGGATGGACAAGAGCCTAAACAGGCAAGACTGTGCCGGTAATCTACCACTTGGCAGATTATCCGGTTCGTCTGATCAATTCTTTCCGCTTGCGAACCCAAAGGATAATCGGTAATATTTGTAGCATGAACTTTGTGATGAAGATCTTGAGTGTTGACCGCATGTTAAGTATTTTTTGAGGATAGGGAGAAGGGATGGCGGAGGAGAAAGCTCCGGAGCGTCGAAACATTCATCTCGAGGGTCAAGATGCAAACGTGGTCTCTCCGAACCATTTTTCTTCAGAGAAGCGTTGAAGAAGACGTCCTTTAGAACGTCTGGTGGCTCGCTGACATTGATACTCCTCGCTCGCCTGCTTCAATCAGAAAGGGGACAATGAGTCGAAGCAGCGGCATGCGATCAGGTAACCTTCGACAGGCTCCAGAGAAAGCCAGATAATGGTTGATCTTCTGAGTTGAGATGCGACGAAATCTCTGAAGCTTCACAAACAGTGATGTTTCAAACATGGTACATGCAACTGCACGTAGATGTGAAGGTTGCTTGTGTTCAGGAGCTGCTCGGACGACTTCGGATGCTGAATGGCATGACTACCGGGTTTCCAGGTGGCTGGTTATCCACAACACCACGCCATCACACCACATATTTTCCAAAACTTCGATCTTCTGGTCCCAAGATGACAAAGGAAAAATCATCCTTGTGCTTTAGATACGAAAAATAAATATCGCCGGCGCCAATTATTAGACAATATTGCAGAGCACAATCACGTGAATAAACCCAGCGCCAAGCCAGCAGGGATGCTTATCAGTTGAAGGTACGGCACTCGAACGCCGCATCGTCATTATCAAATTCAAAATATCTTTGATGCCCCTTGATGATCAACCCAAGTGTCGAGTCTTTGTACAGCATTACGAAAGAGCTCCGTTCTCATTTCGCGAGGAACTGGGCTTCGACTAGACCGATCAATGTATGCATCAAGCAGAGCATCTTTGATCAACAGCGCGCAGGGCGATTTGGCAATCCTGTCTGCTTTCCAGAGCCTCCGAGTCAGTCCTGTAGCATCAATGTCCCTGGTCACCATCTTCCTATCCAGGCGTAGTTGAGCCGAGCCGATAAGAGCCTCACCGAGAGTCCGCCGCATTAGTATGACTTGCATTGCTGTCATACGTGTGGTGGATCAATAGAATCAAAGTCTCCTGTTCTCGGATATTAGGACCGACTGTCTTCCCTGCTTGAAAGTCCTAAGTCGGCGGGAGGATATTTTTATATATTTGAGATTTCTCTGCTCCTCTGTCTTTTTACTCCAAACTCGTGCCTTTATTTTTGTTCAATTATTGCTTGAATCCGAATGAACGACAAAATGGTGGACCCCACTACAATTGGCACGTTGCCAAATGAAGTGAGTACTTACTTGCCATATTGCGGAATATCATACTAACGAGAAGTCAAGATCCTCATGAATATCCTCTGCCTCTTTCCAACCACTTCCCTCCTACCTCTGACTCTCACCTCCCGCCGCATACATGATGTGATTCTTCGAATAATCCACAATCGATTGCTTGCAGCTGCAAATATTCCAGGCCACCAGGTCGTTCTCGAATGCTACCATCCTTCTACAAAGCACAGCACACCTTACTACATCTGCGAATATCTCGGCACTGACGATCTCTGTACCGTCGCCGGCGAGCAACAAACCTGTACACTAGGACAACTACGTGGTCTATACTCTCACTTCCGACCCACACAACCTGAGGGAGATCGGAAAGTCTGGGCTGTGCATCCCATAACTGGCTGGAGAACTACCACTCTTGACGCATTCATAGAGAATACCGATGGCCTCGTTTCGCAAGACGTTGATCTGGAGTCCTATGAGCAGTTCTCGCAATTACAGTCACAAGTCAGTGTGGTGAAGATCGGACCACAGAGGGGTATCTTCCAAGGCTGTATTACGGTCGGCGAAGGCTTGACAAGAGTTTGGAGAAATTGGCTCGGGGAGCAGGCGAAGAAACATGGGGTTTCGAATGTTATCCAGCCGGAACCGCAAAATGGAAGTCTGCTGTGGTCTTCAATGACTGAGCACACTGGACTACGTCTCCATGTCACCGAGAGACAAGGCTCCGCTGCTGGTCCAATAAGACGGAATGCAGACGATGAGAACGTTTCGTACACTCTGCAGTATGAAGGTACGTCCTCCATGTCTTTCACAATCACCGTAGCTAATTTCCCCTCAGAATTGGTCGTGCGAACGAGCCAGCTTCTTTTGCAGGTGGAGAAAACTCTCTCAGAGGAAGTAAACCACGAAGGTAAAACTATGATTATGTCCTAATCCTCTGAATAATTCATCTCAATCAAACGCATCTGGATACGCCCAACGGAGCCTGGCCTTCAAGCGAGGCCGACGACGCGACGATTCAAAACAAATCCCGAACATAGACCCACCCCCTAGCCGAGAGTTAATCCAGACAAGATGAACAGATCCGATTTGAATTGATACGAATACTCACATGCGTACTTTTGATAGGAATGGTATGCGGTTTGGATGGTGTCTATCTGTCCGGCGTGTACAAAGGAGCTGTGGTTGGAGAGTCTAATGTGGTGTGGCAGCCACAGATCGAGGCGTGAGTTTAGATTCTGGTGTTTTTGTTTCAATCCGCTGAATGGCTTATAGTTTCTGATCCTTGCGATCAATGTTTCTGCCCCGATTTGCACATGTTGTATCGTAGGGAAATTCGTTGTTAAGACTTGATTAGAGTACATATCAGCAAGATGTGTCTGTTTGTCGGACTTAGAAATAGAAGAGCAATCCACTACATCTTCAAAATTTCCTGATCGAGACACCAAAGGAAACTTCTCACTACTCGTTTGACGTCGACCATGGAATTGAATGCGACGACGCAATTTTCATCCTGTCCCCTCACCACCTAGCTGCTCTTCGAGTTTATCCACGAATGCACTGCACATCATGTACATTCACCCAGCCTTAATTCCATTCACTGTGTGCCATTAGAAGCAAAGAAAATGTTTACATCGCACTAGTCCGCAGTCGCGATATTCTCTCTTCGTGAGGACGAACGAGTCATTTGGTTTCCAACTGAAAAAGCAACAGCTTGCGCCACAAAACCCCAGCCTCAGAGCAGGCTGCACACCGATCCTTCAAATTTGAACAGAAGACCAGTCATTTTCACCTCCTCATGGCAGCTTTCCCTTCTCAGCGATATACAAAGTGCCTCTTCAATATCGAGGATCACGATGGACAGCAAACAGTTTTTCTGACGTAAAGCCCGAAATCGCGATGTGATTTCGTGACTTGAAGCCTCTCCCACCAGCGCCAACGCCCAGCTCAAGCAAGCTCTCCTTCATGTCTGGAAGACACGCTATCCTGAACTGACTTCTGACAGATGGCGACGTTCGCCCTAATCCAATGTTTCCCATCCTCCCGCCAGCAATCGGACTCCTGGGCATGACACCCGAGCTCAAACGGCAGCAAACATTCCCCTATTCGATGTCCACCACAGATGGCATCCTGGTTTCTATCGGCACCCTTATACTCTCATGTCTCTTCTTCCATGTCCAATCTCAGCTTCTAGAATCTAGCATCCCGTACACGCAACGCGACTCACTGACCGCATTCTTCGTGTGGTGGGTCTACTTCCTACAATACCGAATCGGAATCTACTCTTGTGTCTACCCCTTCCTGTACGCATGTCTTTTGAGAGCTAGGAATGGTAAATGGCCGAGCAGGATTCAGGTACTGGGGAGTTGGAGAGCGAAAGAGATGGAGTTGGAACGGGGTGAGGAGGTAAGAAGGGAAGGTGCCTGGATTGTTGCGGCTTTGGATCAGTTTACTTGCGCTGGGTGGGTGTTGATGGAGGCGTGGTCGGCTTGGAAAGAGGGACTTGGGCAGGAGGAGTTTGTTAGGAAGAAGAGAATGAGGGAAATGGAGGAGGCGAAGGCGAGGGTTGTGGAGGAGGAGAAGAAGATTGGTGAGGAAGCGGATGAGCGGGAAGAAACAGCAAAGACTGGTGAGAGTGACGGCAAGGTTGAGAATGCTTGAATTCTCCTTGCGAATTGGAAAAAGGATGTCTCCAGCGCGAAATTCTGGCTCACTCGTCGTGCCTCGCATGCCTCGACGCATATTCAACTGCCCTTTTGCACAAATCAGGAAGGAGCTTTGGCGTCGAACCCTTTTGATCACCAACTCGTATGCACGACCTTCTGCACAGATCACATCGAGCCTTCGAGCTTACTTGCATCGTACCTATAATCACGCGCATATTATGTGGTATTTTGCGAAAGTCCCTGCAGTGCCTACCATGCACAAATCCCGATGAAGATTGGGCGGGGTAATGCGGTACATGTTGGGGTGACATTTGCAAGGGGAAAGAAAAACGAAAGCGAGCTCCAGCAAAATCTTCTCTCAGCGCCGTCAGAATCGAATAGGTCCTATGACAGGCCAACGAATCCTTCTCAAATATTTGAATTGTTTTGTTTGCCTGCTTTTGGCTACTTTGATTGCGCGGACATCGGTTGTTGATCACGTCTCTCAGATCGCATCGTACGACTACCGAACAAAAATGCTTGTATTTATGAGCTTCTTCCTCCTTCAGAATACCACTCAAGCTGCTTACTAGCATGTATATCACTTTGGGATTCCTCCCCGTCGTACAACTCTCATGCATGGGTCACCAAGTTTCTAAGTTCATGGGATACATGTTGGTGCTGTCGCATCCCGGCCATTCTTGCCGGCAAAAGTGCTGCCCGTATCAGCCTGTACAAACATGAGGCTCATATAAGCATATGAGCTTGCTCGTTAGTACCCCCCGATTCTGGTTCATTTCAGTCGATCCTCACGCATGTCGAAATGAAATTCATTCAGGTGATTTTCGCGGTTTCTATGCTTGCTTCATCAGCTCAATTTATTTCGGCTGCGGACTTGCCACTCATCGACGCGGTACGTCCAAAACCCACCAATCTAGTACCCTAAGCTGAGTAATATTTCAGGCGAAGATAAGGAGGGAGATCCTCCGATCCGAATTGATTAATAAAGCAATCGCTCTAGAATACTTTGCGGACAATTTCCCAGAGAGGAATCGTCAAATCGGAACTCCTGCTCACAATCTGACCATCAATTGGTTGAAGAATACGCTTGAACAATATGGAGACTATTACAAGACCTACTTTCAACCATACACCATGTTGCTCCATGCTGCAGCAAATTTGACAGTAAATAAGAAACCAGTAGAGGTCTATGCTTTGGGAATGAGTCCCAGCGGAAAGGCCAAGGGCCCTTTGGTACACATCCCTAATCTGGGTTGCGAGAAGGTACGTCCCAAAGTCGCGCTTCATGAAATACATGAATTGACGTAATTGTTCTCAGAGCGATTTTCCAGCAGATCTCACTGGAAAGATTGTCCTCGTATCGCGTGGTACCTGCCAGTCGGCGATCAAGATTGCATATGCCGGAGCTGCAAATGCATCGGGAGCCATCATCTACAATGTGAACAATCCTTTGTACAGCAGCATGAATGGGTATTCGCTTCAGAAGACCTCCACTCCAGAAGGACCATACGTACCGACTGGTGGGATTACCAAAGCAGATGGACTAGATTTGGTGTCAAAGCTTGATGCAGGTGTCGAAATTATCGTAGACTTGTCTACTGAGACTGTCAACAAGACCACGTGAGTTCCACTGGTGGGTAGGTCATGATGGATTAACTGATGCGATAGAAGGTATAATGTCATTGCACAGACAACCGGTGGAGATCAAGACAATGTCTTGCTCCTCGGAGCACATACAGATTCTATAGCTGCAGGTTGGTTGTTCGAAGTCCTCTTCGTGGGTACCATCTGTAAACTAACAATTGCTGATGGCTCCAGGTCCTGGAATAAACGACAACGGGTCCGGTACAGCTTCACTTCTAGAGATCGCAATGCAATTACCCAAGTTTTCATTGAAGAATGCCGTGAGATTTGGCTGGTACATACTAAGTTAAATAATTCACACACAAGTATGTTATTGACAAAGTTCAGGTGGACCGCAGAAGAGCCCGGGCTTCTCGGCTCGATATTCTATGTAGCCAACCTGAACCAGTCAGAAATTGACAAGATCCGCCTTGTCCTAAGTAGCGAAATCTTCCCTAAAGGTATGCTCCTCTGACAAATATAGACTTCGACATGCTTGCAAGCCCAAACTACATAATTTCAATCTACGATGGCGATGGTTCAGCATTCAACCAAAGCGGTCCTCCCGGTTCCGCTGAAGCCGAAGCCGCTTTCCAGGACTACTTCACCAACATCGCTCATTTCAACTACACGGAGGTCCAATTTGACGGCCGCTCCGACTATGGTCCCTTCCTTGACGTGGGAATACCATGCGGAGGGATCACTACCGGAGCCGAGGGGATCAAGACTGTCGAGGAGCAGGCTATGTTTGGTGGTAAGGCTGGCATCGCCTATGATGTTTATTATCATGGAAAAGGTGACAACTTGAGTAATTTACATCTCGGGGCCTGGACTGAGATGACGAAGGCGCTGGCGCATGTCACTGCGATTTATGCAAGGAGTTGGGAGAGTTTGCCATCGAGAAGTGTGTCGTTGAAGACGAGGAGAGTAGCGCTGGAGAGGAGGAGCTCCGGCGGTGGGCTTGAGAGGCGACAGAACAATAGGCATGTTTAATACCTTAGGTAAAGCTTTGTATGGCGTCAAATGGAACACCTTGGAGGAACTCGCTTCACTTAGGAGAGAAGGTCATGTGATGTAAACAATCACGACTTCCATTGAAAGTTGCCCATGAGAGGCACATCTTGTGTGAAACATATCGATGGCTCAAAAATTGGAAAGTGCTCTTCATCTCCCCTCTAGAGCTCTACTTCCGTACATGCATCAGCCTGTCACTGCAGGACGTGCCTGTCTCAATGCCTATTCAAGTAGCCGAAGATTTGGATGTAATCTCTCAAACTGACAGAGCTCGAGCAATTGACTCAGTGGTTCCATACCTCATTGAGTGAGACTTCGCGAGCTTTCACACCCAACAAACAACTACAAGGATTCACTCTCGCCGAAGTATTGGTCTGTCAGAAGCATATCTCCAGCCGCTCTAAAACCCAGAAAGCCACCTCTCAACGACTCCACACTCGCCAATAATCTCATCACAATTTCCAAAACTACCAAAACGCTTATCATCTCAATATCAGCATCTCAGATAGACGATCACACTACTCTACACGTCCACGTGGATACTTTGTCTTGTATACATATCTCATGCGGGGTAATGCAATGTGGGGTTTGCCGCCTCTCCAGAAGCAGCCCCACGTTGCTTGCTTCAGGGGACTTCGGGCACCTCGAGGCGTTGGACCCGATAGGCCAGTGCACCACAGCACTTCACTGCAAGTATCGGAATTATAGGCACCGAGTGGGATGCGATCAGGCTGGGGATGAGATAGCGTGGGCTGCTAGCTAGGAGTTTTGGGGTAATGTTTTATGACCTTCTGGGAGTTTGGTTTCTGGTTATTCATTGTTCCTGTTAAGATCTTGGGTCCTGGGAACCTGGCAATTAAGTGGTAACTTTAGAAACCGAATTGTTGGATCGGAACAGAGATCTGAATCGCATAAGAAAAGAGTCACAAACAATGGCTGTAACACTCACAAATGAAGACCAGCCAGCGCCGGCAACAGGAATCAATGTCGTGGTAGTTGGAGCTGGTAAGAATATTCATTCTCAATTTTATCTACCATCTCAGCTCTCTAACACAATCTTACAGGTTTCGGCGGTCTCGTCGCCGCAATCGAATGCCACCGACAAGGCCACAGCGTCTCAATCTACGAGTCCTTCCCCGCGCTCAAAGTCCTCGGCGACATCATCTCCTTCGGTCCCAACGCCGGCCGAATCTTCCACCGTTGGGAAAATGGAAAGATCGCAGCTAAGATGAGAACTCTCTCAATCGACTTGAGAGCATACGGATTCAAGATTCATAAGTATGATACTGGGGAAGTCGTTTCGCACCAGAAGACTCCAGAGGGAGATCCTGCTGCGCCGAATTTCAATGGGCATAGAGGAGAATTGCATCAGGTTGTCTTTGAGTATGCGGAAAGCTTGGGGATTCCAATTCATCTTGGGAGTAGGGTGGTGCAGTATTTTGAGGATGAAGAGAAGGCGGGGATTGAGTTGGAGAGTGGAGAGAAGGTATGCTCGTTTAGCTTGTTTACTGTTTGAAGTTTTGACGCTGACTGGCCAAAGGTTACTGGAGATGTGGTTATTGGCTCAGATGGTGTGAGATCGAAAGCGAGAACACTCGTTCTGGGATATGAAGATAAGCCTAAGAGTAGTGGCTACGCAGTATTCAGAGCTTGGTAAGGACGGTACTTCCTTATCTACCATCAAAGCTGATTTGAGGACAGGTTTTCGAACAAAGACATGATCGCGGATCCACGCACCAAACAATTCTGCGAAAACGGCGACACTTTCAATGGTTGGATTGGTCCAGACGTACATTTCCTATTCAGCACAATCAAGAACGGATCAGACTGCTGCTGGGTGCTCACCCATCGCGACGAAGCCGACATCGACGAGTCTTGGTCTCTACCTGGAAAGCTCGAGGATGTATACAAGGTGCTCGAGGGCTGGGATCCAATATGCAAAGCGATCGTCGAGAAGACACCAAGTCTCGTAGACTGGAAGCTCGTTTACAGAGATCCACTACCCACTTGGGTCTCGAAAGGCGGACGTATCGCATTGCTTGGAGACTCGGCTCATCCTTTCCTACCTACCAGCGCGCAAGGTGCGACACAAGCGCTTGAGGATGGCGTTACACTAGCGATCACATTGAGAAGAGCAGGGAAGGGAGATGTCGCTACGGCGGTACGAGCATACCAGGCGATTCGGTACGATAGAGTAAAGGCTGTGCAGAAGACCGGCGAGACGACGCGTGACATGTGGCATAAAGCGGACTGGGAGAAGGTGAAGAAAGATCCGAAGCTAGTGGAGTTCCCGAGGGAGGACTGGATTTTCCTGCATGATGCGCAGAAACATGCAGAGGAGGTTTATGATGAGGTAGTTAAGGATTTGTAGATCTATTTTAGACAGTCTGGAATGCAGTTGATAGAACGTGTCATTTATCTTTAGCATTCGTTCTGGCGAGACGCTCTCGGTACGTCTTGCTGCCTGCTACGATAGATCTTTGAGGCTTGGAAATGTATCTAGTCATGGAGCGAAATCTAGACCTTGAGATGCGAACCGTGTGGACACTGCAGATTTTAGTGCTGCTTCGTGTACGGAGATAATCCGATGGTCGAAGTATTGTGAGAATCAAGTACAGCTGCAGATCAAGCGAAGCCGGTCGACGGTCATCAGATCAAGCACGAAAGCAGCGCTATCATCGCTGACGTGGAAAGGCAAGAGAACAACACAAATGAGTTTGGGAGGTAAGTTAGGCATCTCCTGCACAAAGTGGAACAATTAATGCAATTGTGAGATGCAAAACAAAGAGATTAGATTGTAGTAGACTAGTCCGCATCCTGGTATTATTCGCCCCTAGCTCATTTTGCACTGCAAGTACTCAAGTGTCCGCATTAACCCTCAATGAACCAGATCTTGTCACTCATTCCACGTGCATGGCAGCTTCAGTGGCAGCCTTTGGGTTAGACCAGACGACCTCCTCAACACTGACGCGGGGGACCTTCTCATCGACAGCAAGAGCTGCCGCACCGATGCATTTATAGCCGCGGAACTTTCGAGCTGGAAGACGTGCCAGGAACTGCGAAGAGATTAGCTTATGTGAAATCTGATTCTGAATTGGCACCCTCACCATTTCGTCAATCTCCTCGAAAGTGCGGTTCTTAACCTCTGGTAGGTAAAACCACACCCAAGCAGCGGCAATGAAGCAGCTGGGAGTCCAGATATATCCGTACTTAGGTCCCCAGTTGAGAGCAGATGGATTAATAAAGTAAGGAGCGGTGAACGTGGTGAGCCATGCGCCCAGGAAGCCGATTGCCGAAGCAAGACCAAAGGTGTACGAGCGAAGTCGTTGAGAAGGAAACTCTCCACCGCAAAGCCAAGCATATGTCGCGACCATTCCATTGTAGCCCATGATGTAAAGAACGGATATACCAACAATGACCTATCATGCATTAGATTCCTTGCTTTACACCTAACTAGGGGCATTCCTACCTTTCCTGTAGACTGGCTTTTAGGATTGACTGTGTATACTGCAGCGATGATGAGTTGACAAATGCCACAGATGATCAATCCAGTCGTCAGGAACACTCTGCGACGTCCGTATCTGGTGATGATAGCAGAATTGACCAAAATGATGAAGACGCCAACAGCAGTCAAGATGCAGGAGTTCTCGAAGGCATTCCCAACACCAGCCATCTCGAAGAAATAAGTTCCGTATGCTTCTACCCGTTAGTCTCATATACAGCATCGGAACTTCGGGGAACTCACAGATCATGTACATGGCACCAGATGCTGCTTGGAGACTGACAGCTCCGACGGCAAGCAGAGTCCTGCGGCGGTCGACAGGATTGCGGAAGAGGTCGACGATTTCTGAGTTCTGTGCAAGGCTCTTCTCGGCATCAATTGCGGTCTTCATTTCGAAGAGCTCTGCTTCCACTGTCTCGGGAAAGGGTCGCAGCCAGAGCAAGGACTTCCGCGCTGCCTCTTGATTGTCCATTTGTAGAAGCCACCGTGGAGACTCTGGGATGAAGAAGAGTGCGAGAGATAGCAATCCAGGAACGACATAAACAATGCCAAGCGGCACAATATAGGATTGCCTTCCACCGAGCTTCACCGTAAAGTTGTCAATAATAGTACCAATGAGAACACCTAAAGAGAAGGTTAGCTCATGATCTTTCATTGATGTTGATCCTTACCAATGGAAGTCCAACTCTGGAAAGCTCCAACAGTGAGACCTCGATACCGTGCTGGAGCACATTCCTGTGGAAATAAGCAACGTCCCTACTACAAGACAAGAAACTGCTCACCTGAAGATAGAGTTGGGAAAATGTCATGTACAGGCCATTGGCGAGGCCAATTACCAATCTTCCAGCATACAAACCACCGATCGATGTAGTTGTCATCATCACCACGTTCGAAACGATACAAAGAATACATGCGACCCAGATACTGGCCTTTCGGCCAATGAAGTTTGCGATTGGGCCTGCTCGCAAATCAATAAACACAATCGACAAGAGCATTCAATCTGTCATACCCGCTGCAGAGGAAGCAATAAAGGCACCCAATATCATCAAGGACGAGATTAGTTGCTGGCGTGTAGGCGAAATGTTGTATCCAAGGGGCGTCGTAGGATCTTCATTGCCGAATACCTGGGTCAAGTCAGAATCTCGATGCTCTCAATTGCGACGTATACTAACCTGAAGGAAGCCAGGCATTGCCTGTAGACCTCTATGTTTGTCGTCAGCCTGATGGACAGCAATGTACACTTCCCCCAGCACAGCACTTACCCAATGATACCAAAATCGATGCCATATTGGAACGGGCACATCGACATCAGGGTACAAGCGAGAAGACACTTCCAGTGAGACTTCACTGACTCCTTCGGTTGGTCCGCCATGGTGGAATAGGATGCTGGTGTATAAAGATGTGCAGCAAAAAGGCGATTGTTGCTTCGATCGTACGAGGAATCTGATGACTCTGGAGATAACAATCCTATAAGCTCAAGCAGTTGCAACCTCCTGGAGATATAGTCAAATGCATTTCAGCCAATTCGCCAATGTTCGCCTGAAATCATCTGCCGATCTCAATGTGCATGCTGGCAGCGGGGTAAGTTGGAGATTAGTGGGTCCGTCCCCAGACTTTGTCCTTGTCAGGTGGCTAGATGTAACACTAGACCTTATCTAAGGTCTTTTTGGCCTTGTCTAGATGCTCTGCGACTGTAATTTTGGGAGTGCCATGTGGTCGGAAGTATGGAAGCGAGGTGACTTCGAGGCGCACGCCACCAAAGTGAAACAATCCTTAAGCCAAGCGCACACCGCGAAAAGGCGTCGTTTTGAGGAAAACGGGGGCAGTCATGCTATCGCCATGAGAAAGTTTGAGCCTTCTCTAGCATATGTCGTCCTGGTTGACTGAGTCAATTGGTGGCGTCTCGTCTGTCGGGCTTGCATTAGCATATTGTTCTCGGCCTGCACATGCAATGTAGAAGTTGTGCTCGCGGGACAAGGCTAAACCAGCTCAGTAGGGATTCCCCCAAGCTCGTCAGCCCCACATACCTCTATTTACCCTTGGCGTGTGTGAATTTCTGGGGAAAGTCTGGGGAAGTGGGTCAATATTCTCCGCATGGATCGATACCTTCGAACCAAAATTCTGTCTCAAGAACCCACAAATGTCGATTGTAGATTTGGTTCAATTCGAATCGACTTGTAACTTCGATTTGGCGGTACTTGAATTAGTCTCAGGGTCAATGAGAACCTGTTGACGTTGTACTTACAACGACCTGGCTTTGATGCGGCCGTAGAAGCACCAAGTGCAGGATGCTGAATGCAGAAACATCCACAATATCACGTCGCTGGACTCAGGAGACTAAAAGTCTAAGCCAGACAATTTTCCTCGGCATTAAACTCAAGCCATGCTATTTGGCCCTGTATCTAATAATATCTACTTCACTGATCTGGCATGGTCCTCTAGCCTACGGCTCTCTCGGAGGTTCATAACGCCTTTAAAGGACAACAGACATAAATTGAAGGCTTGCGAGATGTAGAATAAAGGCCAAAACAGAATACAGAAGAGATTTCTCGAGCCTACAACGGATGGTCCACTACATGATGCCGACAACGCAAAGTAGAGAGACATAGATATGTACTCGAGTACACCAGTTTATTGGGTTGATCAGGTCCCTAAGATACTGCACGGAGCAGGCATCAAAAAATAAGGAGTAGGCATAAAAGGTGCGATCGCAATGAGCCAGACACTTGAATGTAGGAACGCATAGGCTGCGATGCTCATGGGTTGGATGGGTGTCTTTCTGCCCGCCAGCACTTGCTCAAGCAACATAACTACATTGTTGGCATCCATTTCCTTTCACCAGATTTGTAGTGGCTTGCCTGCTTGGTGGCAGCAGTGGCGACCATTGCTAATCAAAGCCACTCGCCCAATATCTATATAGCCTACTGCACAGTGTATTTCGGGATTCTATCGATACCTCCGGTACGGGTGCTCAATAAGCGGTCGGGTTCGTACGGCTTGAAGCACCGGTTGCTTTTGGGAGAGACATATTGGATCTTTGGACAGGTTCACGGGGATATTCGAATCTGTCTTATAGGTCGCGTCAGCTGTTAAATGATTATGAGAGGCTGGAACCCATATGAGTAGTAATAGGTACTGTAATTCTTCTGCCAGCGCCTCTGCGGGGTTGAAGAGTTGCCAGGTATCAAGGCAAATCTATCCGTATCGCAGATATCGTCAATTGTTTTGGACTGGGGATCCAACCTGCATCGTTGTTTTCGGTGGATTTCTTATTTGATTAACATTCTTGCGCCTGCACCGCAGACGATTTCGCGCTGCTGGTCCTTGTAGAGCCTGTCGAGTGTTGGTGAAGGGAGCACCTCGGCACACGCGACACTTGAGCTTAGGGGACTTCCATTACCTAAGCTCGCCAATTTAGGCTTCCGAGCGCTAGGATACTAGCGAATACTTTGCTTTAACCACAACTAACTGGGCATCATTTTTGTACTACACTCATTGTCCTTTGTGCTTTCCCACCTCATATTGTAAGCGGCATAACTCGTTGTCTTCTTCAATCACTAACATTTACTTCTTCGAGTTGCTCGCTGTCTTATTGAAACTGTTCCGAGTCATCTGTGCCATTCGATACGCCGATCCTTGTATCAGTGCAGAAGTGCCTTCTCTCAGCTTCTTAAATTGCTTTATACTCACAACAATCTAAGAACAGTGTCGTTACTTCGCCAACATTCTTCGAAGCCCAGATACTGCCTTGCCAATATGTGGCGTCAAATTATCAGCTGCCAGCGTGCGTGGCCGGGCACCACTCCGGAATAAGCGTGAGCCGCAGCAGATCACAGGTTTTCGGCTCATGCTGCCTTATAATCATAATCACGCATTCTGCTCATTGCCATCTTACGCATCACCTACGAGTCTAATCTGCGACGGTCAGATCACCAAAAGCAGTGTTGTGATATACTATGGGCCTTTAGGGGAAAGAAGTTGTCCTTGATCTCTCGCGATACATATAATCGTCGCAGATATACCAGGTCTCCACCTCCACCAAGGGCAGCTCATCCCGTCAAAAGCATATAAAAACATATTCCATCGCTTCATGACCCCAATCACAGGATACTAAGCTCCCGCCATTACAATCCACTCTGCAAAGGCATCGTAAACTCCTCATACTCCCTCATCATCTTTTTGTACACAAACAAGTACTTTGGTGGACCTCTCAACCCGGTACTCTTCGAACGACCATCAACATACCCATTCATATGCAACTTCCGCAAAGCGTTCAGCGCCAGACCATCCCACTCCTCACCCATTCCGAAAGGGCTTAGCAACGACCTAACGAGTTCACAGAGTTTGGCTGTTGCTCGTCAGGAAGCCCACCCCAATCAGAGTATCGATTGCTTAGCTCAATCTCCTTCATGTTATACATTGCTCCGTAGACTTCGCGCGAGAGGAAAGCCGGCCATTTCTTGAAGGGGAAGATGAACCGTGGGTCGAAGCGGTGGCTGCGGTAGCCTGGACCAAGGAAGACTCCGATGTAATGCTGAAGTGCGTACTCCCAACTACGGCCTTTTGCATCGATCAGTGGAGGGCCGATGTCCCACGCGATAGGGTCGGGGTGGATGAGCTTGTAGGCTTGGTAAGTTACATCTTCGAACAGGTGAGAGCGAAGCAGGCTTTGGTGTAAAGACCGTCTGAGTCATCGTCGACGAAGCCGATGATATCTAGCTTGAATTCGAGGGGCATGCTGAAGAGACTGGATTGGGTGCGAGTGATAGGGTCGTGAGCGACTGTACATGGTTAGCTTGCATCGTGACGGTGTCATAAATCGCATACCTGTCTGACCTAGCAGAACAACACCGGTCTCGAATCCGCCACTGATGCCTTCATTCAAGCTCTTGGAGTCACCCAAACCCTCCGATTCTGCTGTACTTGCTACCGTTGAGTGGCCACAAACCTCTACAGGCGACGTGCGACACTCGATCTGCTTGCTCGAGTGGGACATCACCAAGGTTACGGAGAAGGAGGACTCGATGAAGGTTGCCGTAGTTGGTTGACATTGTGCATATGCAACTGGCTTGGATATCCTGGTTGGACATTATTGAGAGTGCCGTCATGCACTGTGTCGCGAGGCTGGCGTCGGGAAGCCTTTTCGAGATGGTGTTGATATTAACTTCAGTCGAAGTGGGGCAACCAAACAAAGATTAAGCGAGGCCGAGCTGACCTTAACATGCGCTACGATAGAAAGACAAAACGTATGGGCGAGGGCGAATGAAATAACGGGAGAACAGAAAGATGATTGGGTTCTGTTGGAATTGGATGTTGCGGCCTGAAAGAAGGGCTGTATTTACGGATATCTGCGATTCTGATTACCATTCACTGGTGCCCGAACATGCTATTTTTCGCATGAGGGCTCCTATGTAGCGGATGGCTGCGACCCCCAGTCTTCACATCATCTCACACGATTCATTGCAATCAGTGAGCCGTACAAACAAATCAAAAGGGAGAATCCATAAAGAGCCTACAGAAAAATACAGCAAAAACTCTGGAACAGCTCCGAGGACGTGTTCCATAGAAAACCCGATTCGATATGGGTTATTTCAAGCTTGATTCGTTTCCCTTTTCCCCATCACCCTGGCTACTTCTCCGGAGATGGGGCGCCGAACAACATTCGATCGAAGACAGGACGGTGCTTAACACTTCTCACCATGTCTGAGGTCACAACCACACTGGCTCGCGCACAATTTCATCTCACGTTCTCACTCGCTAGCAGAGCCAGGAGGATTAAGAAGATCAAAATGCTTCTATTCAGTGCTTTAGGCTCTCTCTATTCATCTAGTTCTGCACGGAAAGTCTAGCTAAGCATTCCCTCGCGATGATATTCAAGAAAATCCACCGCAAGTCTCGCCCGCTCACAAACTCATCATTAACGCTCCCTCTCTGAAGAAGTCATGCATAGCTTCAATTTGAACAGTTCATCTTGCCGTATATGTGAGAACGCCAAAGGTAACGGGTGACCAAGCTGCAATTGTCCCAGCCAATCTCTCCCCAGTTAGTGTACTGATCGGATCTTCTCCGGTGAGAGAGCTCTGCAAATTGACTCAAAGTCTTAAATGTATGCTCATACCAGGTCATACCCATGCCAAACGGATGGGAAGTTTTGACATCCCATCGATCACGGAAATTCTCGTAGTCATTGTATCGGTCGTTGAGATCCTTTTCCGCCTCGCCAAAGCTATCCCGTATACAGCTCGGAGTAAGAATGGTGTGTCGTTTCCACCCCAATGAGGATGGCGGTAACGAGGTTCAAGGACGCTGGGTCGATACGTAGGTCCTAGAAAATCGCCGATATGGCCCCGCAATTCATCGTCCCTTTGCTCCCCAGTCCAGTCGATGTCGAGGAACTGGACGTTGTTGTAGCAATGCCATCGATGAGAGAGGTATTCTTGTCCGACATCTTGCTTGCGATGTGGCGGCGTGTAGACCAAAGAGAAAATAATGGAAGGCTTTCAAGTACTAAGTGCCTCGAGGCGGTCGATGACCAGAAGAAGTAGTTTTGACGCTGGTAAGGGGAATTTCTGTTCGAAGCTTCTGCAATCGGGGTGTACAGCCCCTCCAAGAACCCAGGGCGGATTCTTCTAAGCGCGCTCGCGATGCTCTGGGCTAACTAAAAGCAAACATACGAAATTTAATAACTTCGAAGAGCACTATCACTAGGTCAGACTGCTAGACCAGCATATGGGTCGTGCATACGTCGCATGAGCGAGCAATCTATCAAATCGAGGCCGTAAAGGGAAGCAAGACAGTCGATCGAATGTTTGCATTCACTATGTTCAGAGCTGAATCATAATCAGTCATCAAGTCAGTGTCTCTACCTATGCTTATAGTGAATTCATTGGGGAGGGTTCTGGGGTGGAGGCGGGCAGTCTGGTTCGATGAATTAAGCGAAAAGGTCAACAAAAGTCGTGGCGCGACATTAAAGCCGTCCACTTTTCATGAAACCTTTGCATGAAGTAATGTAAATGATATTGCGATACTATACTATGTGACAGAGAGGTTTTATACGAGTACTGATGTCATTTATATGAAGGCATTCAGCCGGTGAATGGAAAATGGTGACCTTCGCGCGAACCTCGCTCACGTTTCGTCCATTTCTAGCACTCAACACACGATTCATTCTGGTCAGCGGGAGGGGCACATCCATCAGTTTATCACTGAGCCGATGGGTCTTGTGGAGCCACACAGGCTGAGTATAGCAAATGCTTACGTTGGAAGCACTGTCGTTGTAACTTCTTGATATCTGCTAGGCCGACAGGCAATTGGCCAGAGGTCATTCACTTTTCTTACCCGAATAAAATCCGACAGAGGCTCACGATTCCACGTAAACACACATACTCACGAATTCTCGCAAACAATAAATTTTTAGGGTAGCAACATTCATTTTATTTTGGCCAAGCCCACATGCAGATGTTATCATCTCAGAATTCATCGATAGTGACATCAGTTATGTCGAGTGATACCTGAGACCTCTGGTGCAGTCAGTGCGTATCGGCGGCGGCTATCATCTACGAAGTATCTTCTTCAATGTTCAACGTGAAAGAGATATGTCGGCGAGTAATATATCCTTCCATTCCTCAAGCTTTCTTCTTCTTTTCAAGACATAATGTGGACATCCGGAATCATCACATCCGTCCTCGTCTTCTCCAAACCGTTTCCCCACGATGAAGGGATATCTTTAAAATGAAAGGCACATCTGGGTAAATATGAAGGAGATGAAAGGCAGCAGCCAGTTTTGGAACCACGCCCCGAAGTCTTAGGCATACCTAAACTGGCACACAGAGGCAAGTTGGGTAACGTTAATTAGAACTCGCTCACACAGTCACATCGCAAATACGTGTCATGTCATCCAAGGATCAGATTCTATGTACACGAATCTACAACGTTTTATCCACCAAAAAATTCGTTTGTTAAAATTTCAACTCCCCTGATAATCATCATATCATACATTTATCCCCATCTTCCCCTCATCTTTCTTCCCATCGAAACCGCGTCTGCTGGTCCCGACTCCCGCGCCCAGATCCCATTACTCCGACCCATTTCGAGCTAGACAGCAAATGCGGAAAAGGAAAATCGTGTTACGCGTGCGTCACGTTTATGTGTGGCCAACGAGACCTGCTTGAGGAGCGTTGTCTGGGTTGGTGTTGGCACCGTCGAATCCGAGAGCAGTGTTCCATGCGTCAGCGGTGGTTTGATCGCGGGTTCCGAGAGCGAGGATGTCGGCCTTTGCGGCTAAACATGCGGCGATTCCGGCATCGCTGGCTCCACATGCGTTGCCGAGTTGATCGCAGATGCGGTTGGTGATGATGTTAGGGTTCAAGGCCTCTTGTTGTCCTTTGTTGACGACTGGGTCGATGGCTTGGAAGGTGAACTCGGTGTCCTTGCGGCCGTTGAGTCCGGCTTCGAACTTGATGGTCGGGACACAGGTTCCGAAGTCGTTGCCGGCAATGGATGAGGCAACGAATCCTTCGAAGGTTCCAGTTACTGGGTCATTGACAGCGCCAACTCCGTCTCCAACAGCTGGAGCTGCGGCGGCATCGGTCTCAACGGCTGCGGCATCAGTGGCTACGGCAGATGCGGCTAACCAGAAATTAGTTGGATGATATCTATGGCCAAATATTGGTGGACTTACCAGCCCTGGTTGCTGTGACAAAAGTGGTTGAAGGAACACAGGCACTGACAACAGCGCTAGCGGCGTCGGTGGCTTCTGGTGCAGCTAGTCATTGTTAGTAAGATGCTCTCAGAACTCTCGAGGAAGGGGCCGGGGTATGAGAATTAAGGAGTTGAAAATAAGACTTACCGACAGCTTCGCTGGCACTGGCGGCTGGGGCTGCAGCGGCATCTCCTGCAGCTGGTGCGGCTCCAGCAGTTCCATCAGCTGCCTTTGTCGAGAAGTTGGAGAAGCCCTGAGCAGCCATAACTTCGGCGACACTCAATCCCGTAGCATCAAATGGGGTGGTAAGAGATGTAGCGGAGTTGGCATTCTCGACTTCAGATCCGCCAACGGCAGGATCGACGAGAGGAACGACACCTCTGAGCTCCTCTGTGGCTGGGAGGGTAGCATCGCTGCAAATAGCAGGGATGGAAACGGCGAAGGGGTTGAAGTTCTGCTCAGCGGCGACGAGACCACGAGCAGCGGCAATGACTGCTGGATCCGTTCCGAGAGTGGCGACGATCTTGTCTGCTTGGGAGAGCTGGAAAGGTTAGAACAGAATTGAATTGCGGAAATGAGTGGATTGCTTACCTTTCCACAGGGGTTAGCGGCTCCGAGCAAGAACGAGATGGATTGACCAGCGAGCGTAGCAGCATCGCCGGAGTTTCCAAAGGCACCAAGATCCGAGATGGCTTGGATGGGAATTTGTTCTTGTCCGAATCTACGTTCTTATCAGTTTTCGATCGTGCGAACTGAGCATCGATGCTTACCGGGCTTCAGTGATGGCCACGAGGGCTGAGATAAGAAGTGCTTGAGTATACATTTTGAGGTTATGGAATAACGATGCTCGAATGCAGTAGTATGAAGATCAGAGAAGTGAAGTTGGGCCGGCCTGAGTGTTAAAAGTTATGAACTTGTGTAAGGACAGTAAAAAGAATGTATAGTTCGCAGAACTAGAAACGAATGTGCAAAGGCGGAAGAGAAGGTGAAGGTGATGGATGGAACAAAAGCCCTTTGCGAGGAAACTATCGTATGTTATATACAGCAGATCTGCAGGAAGCGCTCATGCCATTTCGGTTGACAGCGGTACGAGGAGCATGGATATCCCATCCTGTCATCCTAACCCGTTCGCGGTCTGGCGGTCAGACAGTCCAATGTTCCTCACATTCTCTGGGATGAACACGAGTTGCAGCAGGGGCTAAAAGGACTGAGATCCTTGGTTATTGCTGGAACTGATCCTCATGCGCAAGCGGCGTTATAGCCAAGGTGGCTTGGGCCTGTCGTCCGATACTTTCTAGCCACATCTGATCATCTTGGTGAGGTTCCGGCATGGGATGTCGGATCACCAACCGAGCTTTGCAACGAGGAGGCTGAGGAAGAGACTGGAGGACTGGACAAAAGTGGGAAAGTGGCTGCCAAGGTGCATCAAGTCGATATCAGATGAGAACTTAGTCTCAGATTGGAAACCCGCAACGCTTGAGATCCGGGTGGGGTCAATGCGAAACGAGCCTGTTTGAGTGGCCAATCGAAGCGCTTAGAGTTCGAAATAAATTAAACAGCGGTCATGAGTGGACAGAGGAAGCTTGAATTAGCAGTAGAATGAAACTTTAAACCTATGGTTATTCGGACGACAAACAATGATCACTTCATGGCCAGTGAGCCCAGAGGTAGTCCCCTAAGACATCGCGGTGTCGCTTCGGGAGGGGCGTCATGTCGCTTAGCCAAGCCAGGATGTTGAGACGAAGAACTGCATCTCGAGACAGGGGCTGTTTGATCGCTCGCCCCAGCCGCTGCCGAGGATCAACAGACTAGAACCGGTCGAGGTCGCACAAGTGATGTGATTGATTCCAGGATCGCGAGATGAAAGCTGGAAATTGCTCCATCAACCAAGACGGAATTATCCCAAGCCGCCAAATAAGGACATATTTTGGTGGTCTGAACAGCATTTGAAGCCCGACGTTTCCAGATCACCAAGAGATGTTAAAACGTAAAATTCCAGCGTACTTTTCTTGGTGACTGCACGATGTTTTGAAATGGATCCTTTGCTCGGTAAGCATGAACTTGCTCTACGTCAGTAGTAATGAATATGCCAGTGGGACACCATGGGTGATGGGGATCTCGGCAGCGAGACCGAGAGACCATTCATCTCAACTGGCACAGAGTTTCATAACAATGCTTCCAAGACTTGCTTTACGGATAAGACACCTTTGAGATTAGAGTGGATTCTCCAAGATATCTAGGTGGTAGGGAGCAGTTCCAATGCATTCCGTTGCTGTGATGAGAAAAAGGGCCCTGAACGTGAAGCAAAGGTAAGTCTTTCCATTCATCATGTGGATAACAAGACTGTGTATGCGTATTGAGGCCTCTAAGCCACAACTGGATTCATGCCTCAGACAGTCAAGTCTGGCATAAGAGGCCGTGGAATGCATGCATCCCGAAATCGTGGCGCTGGCACATCTAATGCTTTCTGAAGATCATGAAGATCATCTGACGAAGAAGAGTCCCCGTAGGGATGAATCTGATCAATCACACAAATGGACGTGCCGGGAACAACCGCATAACTTTCGGACGAAGTGAAATGCCATGATAGTAGGGATATGGTGTTCTGTGATGTATGTGAGTTTGTGCAAGGGGTGGTTGTTCGTCAACAAAACGATTTCCTTTTTTTTTTTTTTTTTTTTTTTTTTGGAAATGCTTGCCATGACTCAATCGATCACCATCAGCAGCCAGTACAGCCACACTGTACAATGACATGAGAAATTAAACGACATATTTTTCAGTCGAACAATGAAAACGCTCGATGTTGCAGACAGATAGGAAGGCTTGAGGATAGAAACCACATGCCTATTGACTCGTGGTGTGAAGTAGACATTGACCTCCAAAAGAAAAATTGAGCCCCTTGTACATACTATGGACTTAGCATTGGAATGAATCTAACGAGATAAGCATAAAAGCACAGGCCAATGCTTATTGCATTTCACCATTGCATTCGTGATGGCTATGGTGAACATTCTGCCAGTGATTGAAACCTCAATGCAACATTAAATCGCATGAACGCATTGCTCCAGCAAGATATTCGTCAAGCAATGACCTCAAGACACTACTGCTGCTCCATGATATCTGCTGTGCTGGTTTGATACCGGTACCATGAAATGAATGTAGATGTGATGCAATGTGAGATCGATTCGGTGTCCAAAACAGGGCTGTGCAGCTAATCTGGAGATCTATTCATATTTTATCCTGTGTGTTGCCCACTCGGCTTGCATAGCAGGACAAAACGTGAAGCTGTATCAATATAAACAAAAATACAAGATCTGTTTGGTACAAGGTCATACCCTGAAGGCATACGTGGCTATGCAACCCAGCCTGCTCAGATGCGAACATCTCCTGGACCTTGGTGATTTACGAGATGACAGGCTCTCATCTCGAGCCACTGTTCAGAAGATTGAAGCAGACGATTAGGAAATGGTAATCGAAGGCCGCTGATATGCTGGCATTGCTATTGCTAGCAGGCCCTAATCCCATGGGCTTTGAGTTGAGAGGGTGGGAGTAACAGAGATTGTCGAGCCCATATCCTCCATTCGGTAGAACATAATGAAAGCAGTGAGAATAGAGAAGCCTGGGGCAATTGTTTTCTTAAAAGTAACATCCAAAAACAATGTCATTGAGCTTTGTCAACGAGCAAATAGAATTACTACCAGGAGCAAGAAGTCACGAAGCAAAGACACACGCATGCAGACTCAACAGCACTTGAAACAGCACGATATAATGGCAATAACAAATGGCGATATTGAGATAGTAGAGGGTTTGAAACCAATTCTCTGGGTAGAGCTGTGTTGTACTCGTGGAGGCCCTGTTGCTTGGGTGGGAGTGAGGGAAGGGAAGAAGGCTGTCGGGAGAAGGCTGAAGGCAAGTTCAAAGTCTTGGCGCGTTTTCGCGACTTCTTCAGCTTCTGGGCTTTGACAAAGATCCCCAGAGAACAACGACACCACCACGGAACAAGCTTACGGTGTGCTTGCGAAACCTACCCCGGACGGCAATGATCGGTTTCCCCCAATAGATGGCACGGTAGTCTGTGTTCTGCCTTCGGGCACCAAGTTTCCAAAATGTCAGCCTCATCTTCCGCAGCCTCGAGCACCCTCACTAGATCTCGACTTGCGGTTCTCGGATTTGCGTCTGTGGCAACAGCCTTCACAGCGTACTGGTTCTACCGGTCCCTCGTCGAAGGGGAAGAGAAGGGACATGGCTCTACACTACATCGAAGCAATGCAGTCCACAGACGACGAAGGCGAGCAGCTACCACAAACGACATTGCGCCAGCGCTCATTGATGGTAGTGGCATCTTCGTCGACGATGCCGCGGAGGACGACGGAGAAGGGCATATTGTGGCGAGAACATTGACAGATGGAGAGACCGTGGTGGATGATCAAGCTTTTGCGGAGGAATATGGTTGGACAAACATACCCCAGACCTATCAACGTAACGGCCAGAATATCGTCCAGCTTTTGTTTCGAGTCTCGGAGGATGCTACAAGACGGAATGCATATGTTCACAGGGGCTGTGCTTGCAACAGCTGCAATATGCTACCCATTAGAGGAATTCGATATCGATGTGCGAATTGCGCCGACTACGATCTCTGCGAGAACTGCGAATCCCAAGGCCTGCACACCAAGACACACATCTTCTACAAAATCAAGGTCCCGGCGTCTTCTTTTGGCCCAAGGCATATTCAACCAGTGTGGTACTCGGGTGATCCGGAGTCTGTGATGAGGGTATTGCCTAAGGAAATTACCACTAAGCTTTCTAGGGAAACAGGGTTCGAGAGACCAGAGCTGGACGCCTATTGGGAACAGTGGACTTTCATGGCAAATACGGACTGGAGAGACGATCCGGACGATATCAACCTTGCCATGGATCGGAGAACTTTCGAGCGCTGTCTGGTACCAACTGGAGGTTACAGGCACTCAGCACCCAGCCTGATATTCGACCGCATGTTTGCTTTCTACGATACCAACAAGGATGATCTAATTGGCTTCCCCGAGTTCCTTCACGGGGTAGCATATCGAAAGAAGAAGGATAAGTGGAAGAAGATCTTTGACGGCTATGACATTGATGGAGATGGCTACGTTGACAGGAAAGACTTTCTTCGGATGTTTCGTTCATACTACGTTCTTCACCGCCAGATTCACCGGGATATGATTGAAGGTGCAGAGGAGCAACAGATGAGCAGTACAGAAGCACATCGACTCATAAGTGGTCGACAACCACTCAGCAGTGCTTTCGGACAAGATGGGAGATATCCTAGAGCTCCTGACCCTCGGACAGGAGAAGGGAAAAGTGCTCGCACCAACGGAGATTTGCAGATTGTGGATGGAAAAGGAATCATGAATGAGAGTGGCAACGACACAGGAAACAGAGAGGAAATATTCAGAAGAGACGTGCCACGATCTCATCGAAAGCATTGGGACGGAGATGGAGACATAACCAACGCAGGATACTGGGAAACCATGATCAACCCGCCACAGAGGATAGAACAAATGCCAGCTGTTCTTCGAAGCTTTGAAGGGCGGGACATACAGCGAATTCGTAGACGCTCAGAAATTTACGATGACGAGCCTGAACTGGAATCCGAAAACTTCCATATGGACCCACTCCGAGAGCCAAGCGGGGAAGAGAGACAGGACGACGAGGGCAGCAATTCCGATAGCGGTCTCTCCAATCCAGAAGCTGACCGAAACTGGCCTCCGGCTTTTGTCAGAGTCACGGACGAGGATGCAGAGGCAATCGATGGGCCTGGAACTACAGTAGATAACGTTCGGAAGGAGAGTAGACGAGCAGTGATTCAGCAAGCAATATACCGGGAGCAGACTCAAGAGGATGTCCATGACCGGTGGCAGAGAAGGCAATTCTATACAGACGAGGAGGAAGGTGCAGTACCCCCAGCCAATTGGAAAGAGGAGGACGACATCCTAGTCCAATCTGGCATGGCCGGAGAAAGTTCCAAAGCCCCATCAAGACCAACCGTCCATTCCAGATCTTCGTCGAGGGTACGATTTGCTGAAGATATGGATGATTTCGACACCCAATCGAACATATCTACCTCCTCTAGAAGTGTACCCGAGCGATGGGGAGGAATGGAAATTCCAGATGCAGAGAGAGATGCGGGAAAAGAGATTCTCTATCAAGTCACCCAACAGGCATTCAATGAGCTACTAGACCCCCTATTCAAGGACAAAGAAGACATGGCATTGAAGGCAGCTTCTACGAAGGCAGAAAGAGAGAAGTGGGGTTATCTATACAAGACTCCAGAGTTTGAGAAATGGGCGCAAGAGAAGGATGCTCAGGACGCGAAACCGAGACCATCAAAGACGATACTGGTTCCCCATACCCTTGGTCCAGGCCCTCTACTTCCACCTCCACCTCCACCGCCATCAAACCCAGTATGGCCACAATTTCCCGAGGTGGAGATCGAGCAAGTACGGGAACGGCCTTTGGAAGAATTGCTGGCTGCGACTGGCTATGAAGTTGACGAGTCACTCGCACAACAGGGTGACAATGACCAAGGAAGCGTGAAATCCGACTACGAAAGCAATCCTGACATCACTCTCCCAAGCACACAAGAACTGTCAAATCCAGAAGCAACCCAATCAGCCTCCGTAACCAACTCCAATCCTCAACCACAGCAATCTCGAACGTCACCCACCTCAACCGAATACCCCTCTGTCGTAGCAGAATGCGGCGACGGTCAAGATGCCGAGACTCATGCATCGCCATCCACTCCTCTCCGCTCTACACCCCCAGAATCAGACACATCCTCACTTTCCTACCGTGACCCAACGCTTCCTCAATTCCGGCCCGACGCTGATATCCCTTACGATCCCACATCCGCCGCTCGTCCAACAACAGACTTCATACCTCTCCTTAAAGAAGAGCACGAAGCGCGGCAGCAACGCAGTCACAATTCCACCGACGCAAATGCAGATGCAAATACCGATGCCGATATTCTCGACATGGACCTCTCCCCTCCCGTACTAGACGGTAACGGCAATGACTCAGCCTCAGCCTCGACATCGGCCGCGGCCGCGGCTCAAGAGTTCATGAAAGTCGGCAAGAAGCCACGAAAAGAGCGACTCTTCCAATTGTGGCAGATAGAGCGGGCGGTCAAGGAGGCGGAGGAGCAGGGTGGGTGGGGGAGATTGGGATTTGTGGAGTTTGAGGGGAGGGTCAAGAGGGCTGTGGGGGAGGGGAAGGGGAGCCAGATGGATTATTTGGGGAGTTGGATTGAGTTTTGTATTCCTTGATTGGGGATAGGGAGTTGGCGTGGCCTCTGCAAATGGAGATGGAGGACTGGAAGGAAAGGGAAGGGAAGGAAAGGAAAGGAAAGGAAAGGAAAGGAAAGGAAAGGAAAGGAAAGGAAAGGAAAGGAAAGGAAAGGAAAGGAAAGGAAAGGAAAGGAAAGGAAAGGAAAGG